>Ga0326728_10000062_pt1 | contig 420763 bp, 393 predicted proteins | sample MB3enrmetagenome_FD_207602 | JGI IMG/M metagenome (GOLD analysis project Ga0326728, IMG submission 207602) | Lab enriched peat soil microbial communities from McLean, Ithaca, NY, United States - MB31MN | ecosystem: Environmental > Terrestrial > Soil > Wetlands > Peat | place: USA: New York...
CCGGATCAGCCGATAGACATCCTCCACCGTCTGGATCTTCGCCTCGACGACGCCCATCCCCCCGACTTTACCCGCTCATGCCGGGAATCTTCAAGTGGTTCAATCATTTATAACACAGTAGTACTAGACTGGGAGGGATAAACGATGGGATCGCATTTCTTCGTATATACCTGGGTGTTTTGTCTTGTGTGGGCTGGTCATGCTTTTGGCCAGTCCTCACCGCTTGTGACAGCAGCCGGCAAAGGGGACGTCGCCGCCCTGAACTCCCTGCTTGCCGGGGGCGCAGGCCCGAATGAAGTGGACAATTCCGTCGTCAAGGGCTGGACGCCACTGATGGCGGCTGCGAAAGCGGGATCTGCCGAGGTGGTGGAAGCCTTGCTCAAGGCACACGCGAATGTGAACGCCACAAACGAATATGGCGCAACCGCCCTGGACATTGCCGTGGCCAACCACGGGGATTCTTCCACCGTCGCGGCCATGATCCGTGCCGCAGGTGGAGCAGGGAGGGGGCAAGGAAGGACTGTGGAGCCTATCACCGCGAAGGTCAATCCAGCGGAGGCCGCCGCCGCCGTGGGCAACTCAGCACCGCCGAAGAGTGACCGGCGCTCGCAAACCGCCAAGGCGTCCGAAGGAACAGTCCGGAATCCAGACAAGGCCGCTGGAGGGCCGGGAAAGGGGAAGCGGTATCACGTGGCTAAGATCGTTCCCCATTATTCCGTTAGTAACGCTCGGAACGCTCAGGGCGCGCCCGCGACGCCTGACCAGATCCGAGCCGCTCAGGATAAGGTGAACCGCATAACGGGTGCGATGCTTCTTACCGATGAGGGAGAATCGTTCAGCGGTCTCCTGGCAGTGAACTCCCGTGGAAGCGTTCTTGCGGCAACGTCCATGAACTTCGGAGCTCCCGGGGCTGTCATCCTAGTAAGCGCCGCCGATGACAATGGCTGGTGGCGGCCACCCGACATCGACAATGTAGTTGTTCTTATTGAGATGCTGAAGACCGACGAAGATAGCAACTGGAGAGCAACGGCCGCCGAAGCACTGAGTAGCGTGAGGACACCGCCAGCAACCGAGGCGCTAGCGGCCGCAGCGAAGAACGATCCCGATTATACGGTTCGTCATGTTGCGAAGTCGGCGATTGAGCACTGAGCGACAGCGGCCGTAATCGTAATCGCAGCGGCCCCGCCGCTGCGGTCAACGACGTGCAAGCATTGCGCCGGAGGCGCGTTGCCGCGCGGCTAGCGCCTTCAGAACACCCGTCGCGTCAGCCGCTCGACGGTGAATTTCGCGGTGTCGGCGACGGCCATGACGGTCATGACGCCGGCCTGGACGGGATCGGAGACCACCAGGTCGGCCGCTTCAGGCACGCTGCCGGCCATGTTCAGGCTCACCACCAGCAGTCCCTGTCCACGCACCTCGCGCACGGCTTTCTCGATTTCGCCGCCCATCAGCGATCCGGCCAGCACTACCGCCTTCGCTCGCGGCAGTCGCGCCACTGCCCGCACAGCGTCGGCAATCGGCTGTTCGCCGACCAGCGGAATCGTGTCCACCGAGATGTGTTCGCCGCGGATGTTATGGCGGTCGGCTTCGGAAATCGCGCCTATGGCCACCTGGCCGACCTGCGCGCCGCCTCCGATAATGATGATCCGCTTTCCGTAAATCTTCTGCAGCGTCTCCACCACCGCCGCGCGCCGCACCACCGGCAGCGCCCGCAGATCCTCCATTAGCTGCGCCTCATCGCCGGAAAGATCGATTTCGAAGTAGAGCCGCACTTCCTCGATGATCTCCACCGAATCGATATTGCCGTCATGCCGGGCAATCACGCCGGTGAGCTGGTGCAGCACGCCTTTGCCGGCCACGGTTTCCACTTCGAGACCGATTCGTCGCGGCATTTTCCTACCCGGCAACCTCGTACTTCTTCAGCAGCTCGTCCCAGCGGCCCTGGGCTTTCAGCAGCAGCTCGCAGACTTCGCGAATGGCCCCGCTCCCGCCGCTGGCCGTGGTCACGAATTTCGCGCGAGCCTTCACCTCGGGTCGCGCGTTGGCGGTTGCGATTGGCAGGCCGACACGATTCATGCACACCACGTCGGTGAGGTCGTCGCCCACGTAGGCCACCTGGTCGCCCGTGATCCCGGCGTCGCGCAGAATTTCCTCAAGGATCGGAATCTTCTCGATGTGCCCCTGGTAGACGTAGGTCATTCTGCACTGCGCCGCGCGCGTGGCGGTGGCCGGCGATTCGCGCCCGCTGATGACCCCGGTTTTGATGCCCATCCAGCTCATCCACTGCAGCGCGATGCCGTCCTGCGAGTCGAACCCCTTGGTCTCGACCATTTTGCCGCTCGGATCGGGCACGTTGATCAGCCGCCCGTCGGTCAGCACGCCGTCCACGTCCATCAGCAGCAGGCGGACGCGGGCGGCCAGTTCATTTATGGAAGCCATATGAGGGAAACCCGGCTATCCTTATGGAAAGATATAGCGCACAGGCGTGAGCCGTTGTGCGCGAGACAGCGATGGTAGAACGGATTGCCGGGAACATCTCTCGTTATAACATGTTCCAGCCGGGAGCCCGCGTCGGCGTGGCCGTTTCCGGCGGCGCCGATTCCGTTTGTCTGCTTCATGTTCTGTTTGAGCTGGCGCCCCGATGGAACCTTCACCTCCGGGTTATCCACGTGGAACACGGCATCCGCGGTGAGGCGTCGCGGGCAGACACGCAGTTTGTCCGAGAGCTGGCGGAGAGCCTCGGACTTCCCTTCGCCTGTCGGACCGCCGATGTGCCCGCACTCGCCCAGGAGACGCGCGACAACCTCGAACAGGCCGCCCGCCGGATCCGGCACGAGTTTTACCGCGAACTGACCGCGAGGGGCGAGGTGGACCGGGTGGCCACCGGCCATACCCGCAACGATCAGGCCGAGACAGTCCTGTACCGAATCCTCAGGGGCTCAGGAGTTTCCGGCGTGGCCGGCATTCGTCCGGCGACCTCCGATGGCATCGTTCGACCGCTGCTTTTGCTGTGTCGCGGCGAGGTGGAAAGCTGGCTGCGCGAACGGCACATTTCCTGGCGCGAGGACCAGACCAACGCCGACCCCGCCTACCTGCGCAACCGCATCCGCCACCAGCTCATGCCACTCCTGCGCAGCGAGTACAACCCTTCCGTAGACGATGTCCTGGCTCGCATGGCCACTCTCGCCGCCGAAGACGAACAGTTCTGGGATGCGCAGATCGGCGACGTGCCGTCCACGTTTGAGGTAAGTCGAATCGCCGATGCCACGTCCGCGCTGGGCCGGCGGATTGTCCGTAAAGCCATCGAGAACGTAAAGGGAGACCTGCGGCAGGTCGATTTTAACCACGTGGAGGCGATTCTCAATCTCGCCCGCTCAACGGAGGGGAGCGGCCGGCTGCAGATACCCGGCGTGGACGTCCTGCGATCCTTCGACTGGATCCGTTTCCGCGCGCCAAGCGCCGGGCCGGAGCCGCGCGGCGGTTTCTCGTACCGCATCGCGCCGCCGTGCATGATCGAATGGCTGGAGGGCGGGTCCATCTCCTTCGAAATAAGGGAAAATGGCTCATCCTGTGATAGATTGGAGGATGGGCTGTGTTGTCCGGGAGAAGTGCTGGAATTGCGCAACTGGCAGCCGGGTGACCGTTACCGTCCCGCGGGCTGGAATCACGAGCGGAAAATCAAACAAATGTTTCAGGACGCTCGCATTCCAATCTGGTTGCGGCGCAGGTGGCCCGTGTTGGCCACGACGGGAAAGATCCTATGGTCGCGGCGGTTCGGCCCGGCGGCGGAATTTGCCGCGACGGGCGAAACCCCCTGCCGCCTGTGCATTTGTGAGCGGGATATTCCGTTTGCGTGAATCGGCATGGCGCCGGATACCGTCTTATAGGGTAGGCGGACTGTAAGGTAAGGCGGACTGCAGGAGAAGAGATGAATTCGAATGTGAAGACTCTGGTTCTGTGGCTGGTCATCATCATGGTGGTGGTGATGCTCTGGGCCGTGGTGCGCACCGGGCACGGCCAGCACACGAGCGATCTTTCGTTTACCGAGCTGATGAACCAGATCGACCAGGGGCGGCTGAAGACCGTGACCATCTCCAGTCTCGACCTGAAAGGCACTTACAAGGACACTTCCGAAGAGCTCCACGCGGTGATTCCCTCTCCCGCTTATCAGCCACTGCTGGACAAGCTCGCCGCCAAGGGCGTGAACGTCACCATTCAGAAGGAGAGCAACGGCAACTGGGTTTCGATTCTGATCAACGCCATCCCCTTCGTGCTTCTGCTCGGTTTCTGGATTTTCATGATGCGCCAGATGCAGAGCGGCGGAAACAAAGCGCTGAGCTTCGGCAAGAGCCGCGCGCGCCTGCATTCCTCGCAGCAGAAGAAGGTCACTTTCAAGGACGTGGCCGGCGTGGAGGAGGCCAAGGAGGAACTGACCGAGATCATCGAGTTCCTGCGCGAGCCGCAGAAATTCCAGAAGCTGGGCGGGCGCATCCCCAAGGGGGTGCTGCTGGTGGGTCCTCCGGGAACCGGCAAGACGCTGCTGGCGCGGGCCATCGCCGGCGAAGCGAACGTCCCGTTCTTCTCGATTTCGGGTTCCGATTTCGTGGAAATGTTCGTGGGTGTGGGCGCCAGCCGCGTGCGCGATTTGTTCGAGCAGGGCAAGAAGAACGCGCCGTGCATCATTTTCATCGACGAAATCGACGCGGTGGGCCGGCATCGTGGCGCGGGCCTCGGCGGCGGGCACGACGAGCGCGAACAGACGCTGAACCAGTTGCTGGTGGAGATGGACGGCTTCGAATCGAATGAAGGCGTGATTCTGGTGGCCGCGACGAACCGGCCCGACGTGCTCGATCCCGCTTTGCTCCGCCCCGGCCGCTTCGACCGCCGCGTGGTGGTGGATCGGCCCGACGTAAAAGGCCGCGAGAGCATCCTCAAGGTCCACACCAAGAAGACGCCGCTGGCCGACGATGTCGACCTTTCCGTGATCGCCCGCGGCACGCCCGGTTTCGCCGGCGCCGACCTGGCCAATCTGGTGAACGAAGCGGCGTTGGTGGCCGCGCGCCAGAATCGCAAAGTCGTGACCATGTTCGATTTCGAGCTGGCCAAGGACAAGGTGCTGATGGGGGTGGAACGCAAGTCGCTCATCATCAGCGAAAAAGAGAAGCGCATGACCGCATATCACGAAGCCGGGCACGCGCTGGTGGCGGCCATCCTGCCCAACTCCGATCCGTTGCACAAGGTGACGATTATTCCGCGCGGCATGGCGCTGGGCATCACCATGCAGTTGCCCGAAAACGACAAGCTTTCGCACAGCAAGGATTATCTGGAATCGCGGCTCGCGATTCTCATGGCCGGCCGCATCGCCGAGGAGAAGTTCATGCATCAGGTGACCACCGGCGCGGGCAACGATATCGAGCGAGCCACCGAGCTGGCGCGCAAGATGGTGTGCGAATGGGGCATGAGCGATCTGGGCCCCATGAGCTTCGGCAAGAAGGAGGAGCAGATCTTCCTCGGCCGCGAGATCGCGCAGCATCGCGATTACAGCGAGGAGACGGCCATTCGCATCGACGAACAAGTCCGCAAGATCATCGACGATGCCTACACCCGCGCTCGCCAGGTGATCGAAGAGCGCTCCGACGCGCTGGTGCGCATCGCCGAGGCGCTGCTCGAGCGCGAGGTGCTGGAAGGCGCCGAAGTGCTCCAGTTGATCGAGGGCAAGGCGCTGCCGGCCGTGTCCTCGAAGCCGCCGGCTACGCCGCCTGAGGGCGAGAAGGGCGTCGTCGTTCGCCCCGAGACTAAGCCCATCACGCCTCCCGGACTGCTGGGCGGCAACCCACAGCCCGCTTGATTCCCCGCTTCCCCGTTTACGTCTTCGACGTGGACGGAACGCTGATGGACTCCGCCGCGGACATCTGCGGGGCGGTGAGCACCGTGCTTGCGGGCACGTCGCGGCCGGATGTCCCGTTCGAATATCTGCGCGGCTACATCGGCCGGCATTTCATCGACCTGTTCAGCGATCTGTTTCCGGAAACGCCAGTGCGAGAACTCGAAGCGCTGATTCCGCAGTATCGCACTGCGTATCTGGCGCGCGATCACGCCTCGACCACCGTGTTTCCGTACGTGCGCGATGTGCTGGCCACGCTGCCCGGGCGCAAATCCACCGCGACTACAAAGGGCACGCCGACAACACGGCTGGTTCTCGAGCGCTTCGGTTTGCTGCCGTTCTTCGATCATGTCCAGGGAACCGACGGATTTCCCGCCAAGCCCGCGCCCGACGTACTGTTCAGGACGCTGGAGGTGTTCGGCGTCGCGCCGAAGGACTGCCTGTTCGTTGGCGACGCCGCACCCGATATGGAAGCCGGACGCCGCGCCGGAATGAAGACCTGCGGCGTGCTCTACGGCTACGGCAATCGCGAGGAAATGGCGCGGTGGGAGCCCGACTACTGGATCGAGGATATCCGCGAACTACTGCCAGGATGGCCTCGGCAAGTCCCGTGGCACCGCTGAACCGTAGAATATCGGACTATTTGTTTGCGACGGACAGCTATTGTCTTAATTGCCGTTTCGCGCTAGCCTCAATCGAAATCGGCTCCCCAGACTGTCTCACGCAGATTCTGCACCCACGCGTAACCTCAGGCCATTGGCCTTAATGTGGCATAGACGGCTTCCCGCGCTGCTGCATTCAATGGCTCGAATAATCGGGAAGCGAACAGATGCCGGCGACATGTGCCACACAGTGGTTCATAAGGCAAAGATGTCTTGCCTGCCCAGCGACTTGGACGTGCGCGACTATCCGGGTCTGCTGTTTTGCCATCTGAGCGGTCCCAACCACGATCCGATTCTCGTGTCCTATTGGAGAAGCGCTGACGGATTTCTTGGCAGTTCGATCCGCTTTGGCGCCTTTCAAGGACCGAGCGCTGGTGGAGGAAATTTCCGATCTGGACCGTGGTCATTACGCTATCCACGTTCGTTGGGGCAGTGATTGCGCTTTGGGAACGTGGCGCGGAGTTGTTCGAGCGGCCCGACGTACATGTTCAGCTCAACTCGGAGTTCGCGCCGGACATGCTTGATTCAGAGGCCAAGTCAAGGCTGAGGCGACAAACTGGTGCCGTTCTGCGCCGATTCAGATGGAAATTGACCAGAATCCGACCGACCCGCGGGTGCTGGCAGTGCATCCCCTGGATCAGGCAGGACATCTCCGACACCAAGGCGTGGATCAACGCCACATCTATCCAGGACATGAGCGTGCGCAGCCTGGCTAACAGGTGAGCACGCCGCAGGCAACGTGTCTGGCCCCGGTTACTTTGCTCTGGAGGCGGCGCCGTCAGCGGCGTCGGCGTGCCTGATCTTCGGCTGTGCCTGACCTGCCGCCACGCGCGCGGCGTAGTTCTCGCCGCGGTCCAGCCCCAGCAGTGCCTCGGTGATGCGGTCCACCACCCGCTCCTCCACCTTCGCGCTCCCGTTGCGCGGGAGCACCGACAGCTCCAGGTGAACCAGCTCGTGCACCACCGTGCGCTCCATGTCCTGTGGAATCTGTTCGGCGGGCATGTCGTAATCGCGCGGGTCAAGAACCTTGAGATTCGCGGTGTGGTGGAGGGAGTTCCACTTGAGATTGCCCAGAGTGTCGGGGTTGAGCTCGTTCTGGCGGACAATGCGCGCTTCGATCTTCCACTCATCCAGCGCCAGTCGCGTCTGCCATAGCCGCACCCAGCGATCAAGATCGTCCCGAGAGACAGCGGGGCTTTGGGAAACGACGTCGCCCCGAGGAGCCACGTCGCTCGGAGAGACGGAGGAGTCGGCAGCGAACGCCACCGTGCTCCCCAGAAACAGCGCCATTGCAACGAACTTCACCGCTCGAGCCACAATACCTTATCGATAAGAATCGGCGTGGCGCAGAGGAAAAAATCGGCGTGCGGTAACATGTTGATTTCACCCGAGGAGGAACCCTTGCCCGACCCAAATGAACGAGCCTGGGGCTTCAATACCCGCGCCCTGCACGCCGGTTATCAGCCCGACCCGACCACCCACGCCCGGGCGGTCCCGATTTACCAGTCCACGTCCTTCGTGTTCGAGAATTCGGAGGACGCTTCGCAGCTTTTCGCGTTGCAGAAGTTCGGCAACATCTACACGCGCATCATGAACCCGACCACGGCGGTGCTGGAAGAGCGCGTGGCGTCACTGGAGAACGGCGCGGCGGCGCTGGCCATGTCCAGCGGGCAGGCGGCCCAGTTCATCGCCATCAGCAGCCTGATGCAAGCGGGCGATCACATGGTCTCGGCCAGCACGCTGTACGGGGGCACGTACACGCAGTTCGACGTGAGCTTCCGGCGGCTCGGCCTGGACGTGACGTTTGTCGAGCCGGACGACCCGGAGAATTTCCGCAAGGCGATCCGGCCGAACACCAGGCTGTTGTACGGCGAGACGATCAGCAACCCGCGCGGGAACGTGCTGGATATCGAGGCGGTGGCGAAGATCGGGCACGCCAACGGGCTGCCGCTGATGATCGACAGCACGTTCGCGACGCCGTATGTCTGCCGGCCCATCGACTACGGCGCGGATATTGTGGTGCATTCGCTGACCAAGTTCATGGGCGGCCACGGGAACAGCATCGGCGGCATCATCGTGGACGGCGGCCGTTTCGACTGGAAAGCCAGCGGCCGGTTCCCGCAACTCACCGAACCCTCGCCCGCGTATCACGGCATGAATTTCTGGGAAGTGTTCGGGCCCATTGCGTACATCATTCGCGCGCGCGTGGAAGGGCTGCGCGATATGGGCACGTGCCTCAGCCCGTTCAACTCGTTCCTGTTCCTGCAGGGCATCGAGACGCTGGCCATGCGCATGGACGTGCATCTGGCCAACAGCCTGGCGGTGGCTCGGCATCTGGAGAAGCACCCGCTGGTTTCCTGGGTGAACTATCCGTCGCTGCCGTCGAGCAAATATCACGCGACCGCGAAGAAGTACACGCCGAAGGGCGCGGGCGCGGTGTTCACGTTCGGCATTAAGGGCGGCTACGACGCCGGCCGGAAATTCATCGACAGCCTGAAGCTGTTCTCGCATCTGGCCAATGTGGGCGACGCGCGCAGCCTGGTGATTCATCCGGCCTCCACCACGCACCAGCAACTGAGCGCCGAGCAGCAGGCGGCCGCCGGCGTCACGCCCGATCAGATCCGGCTTTCCGTCGGACTCGAAGACCTGGACGACATCCTCTGGGACCTCGATCAGGCGCTGAATGCCTCCCAGGGGTAGCGGGACGGGCCATCGCACCGCCGTCCTGTCCAGCTTTCTGGGCTGGTCCCTCGACGCCTTCGATTTCTTTCTGGTGGTCTACTGCCTGACCGCGATCGGCAAGGAGTTCCACCGCAGCGACGCCGAGGTGGCATTCTCGCTCACGCTCACGCTGGCGTTTCGACCGCTGGGCGCGCTCATTTTCGGACTGCTGGCCGACCGCTATGGACGCCGGCTGCCGCTGATCGTCGACCTCGTCTTTTACTCCATGGTGGAGGTGGCGTCCGGTCTGGCGCCCACCTTCACGACATTCCTGATTCTGCGCGCACTGTTCGGCATCGGCATGGGCGGCGAGTGGGGCGTGGGCGCGTCGCTGGCCATGGAAAAGGCGCCCACCCGATTGCGCGGAGTGCTCAGCGGGTTCCTGCAACAAGGGTACGCAGTGGGCAGCCTGATGGCTTCGCTATGTTTCTTCCTGTTGTTCGAGCGGGTCGGCTGGCGGCCTTTGTTCTACATTTCGGCGCTGCCGGCATTATTAACGGCGCTGGTCCGCGTGCGCGTGAAGGAATCCGAGGTGTGGCAGCAGACGCGGAACACCGACTGGCGTCAGCTCGGCCGCGCCATCGCCGGGCAGTGGAAGCTTTTCCTGTATCTCACGCTGCTCATGACGGGGATGAACTTCGCCTCTCACGGCACCCAGGACATGTACCCGACGTTCCTGCAACGCGCCTGGCACATGCAGCCGGGGCCGCGGGCGATTCTGTCGGCGATTTCCATGGTGGGGGCGATTGTGGGCGGGGTTGTTTTCGGTTTCGTCTCCGACCGCTTCGGGCGGCGCCGGGCCATGCTGATCGCACTGGCCGGCGCCATCGCGATGATCCCGTTGTGGGCGTACGCGCCGCGCATTTATCTGCTCGGCCTCGGCGGCTTCCTGATCCAGTTCATGGTGCAGGGAGCGTGGGGAGTGATCCCGGCGCATTTGTCCGAGTTATCACCCGACTCCGTCCGCGGGTTCCTGCCCGGCTTCTCCTACCAGTGCGGCGTGTTGCTGGCGGGCTCGGTGGGATGGATTGAAGCCCGCTTCGCCGAGCACACCAGCTACGCCAACGCCATGGCCCTGACCGCAGTGGCCGTCTTCGGCTTCGCCATGCTGATGGTGACACTTGGCCGGGAGCGGCACGGGGTGCAGTTCGGGAAAAACTAAGCGGGCCCGTTGAATTGCCGGAGCGCCAGAGAGACAATATCCTTGGATCTTCCAATCCAGGGAGTTATTCGTGTCGCAGGCAGCAACGTGATAAGCCAATCGAGGCGTATTGCGCGTCGGTATATGAGGCTTCTTGTTGCCATGAACGTATTCATTGCTGTGCTCCCTATCGCTTTTGCCGCGCAGGGTGTCAAGGCGGAGATAATGTGGAACTGCCGGGCGATGTTCGACAGCGCGCCCGTGCCCGAGTCGATCCTCCACGTCACGACACGGCTGGTGGATGTAAGCGCCGTCGTTCTGGATAAACACGGGAACCCGGTCCCCGACCTGAAGAAGGAGGACTTCGAAGTCTTTGACGATGGCAAACGGCAGGATATCCGCCTGTTTTCCTCGTCGGCGGCAGGCTCACCGGTTTCGACGGCTGACGCGCCCGTGCCCGTGAACCTCCGGCACTCACCCGCCATTTTTTCAAACGTCGCAGGCGATACCTCCCGCCACAACGCGGTGACCGTCCTTCTCGTTGACTACGGGATCGCCGCCTGGGGGGATCAGGTGCTCGCGGAAGAGCGGCTCATTCAATTCGTGCGAGAGGTTCAACCTGGAGAGCGCCTCGGCCTGTACGTGCCGCGCCGAGATGGGGTTGGCATTGTGCGCGAATTCACGAGCGACTCGTCGAACGCCGCCGCTGACCTTAAAGCCTGGTATCGGGGAGCCGCTCTGCAATCCGAGGCGGATATCGGGGGGTGGCAGGACAACCCGGAATGTTCCGCGAACCACGTTCTGAAAGCCATCACTGCCACCGCGAACCATCTGGCCGGAGTTGCCGGTCATAAGAACCTGATCTGGTTTTCCGGCGGCCACGAACTGACACAACCGGCCGGGGCATCCGCGGCGTCGGGCGCCGGCGCTTTCCCGACTTTCGTCCATACACCTGACAGTCCCGAGATTCCGCAGAATTGCTTCAAGGAGGAAAGGGAGGCGCTGCGCGCCGCCAATGCAGCGAACATGGCGTTGTACTCTATCGACCTGCGGGGACTGCAGACACTCGAGCCCGACGCCACCGTCGGTGCGAAAGACATCGCCAGTCCACGTGCCCTGAACGGGCTGCTACAGGCGAAGCTGACCGGCCTAGAGAAAGACCAATCGATCATGAGAGACGTCGCGGATCGCACGGGCGGGCGCTCATTCACGGAAACCAACGATATACTCGGCGCATTGCGCACCTCCATGGCCGATTCTCATGCGGCGTACTCGCTGGGCTTTTATCCGGAGTCTTCGCATTTCGATGGGCGGTATCACACGCTCGAGGTGAGAGTGGCCAGCAGGCCCGACGTGACGGTGCACTATCGCCGCGGCTACGTCGATGCCGCTGAACAGAATCCTGACGTTCAGCTCCGAGAGGCGCTGGAGAACCCGCTTGATGCGGACGCCATCGCGCTGTCGGCGGAGATGATCGCGGCGAAGGGCGGCGGTTACGACGTGAAACTCAATATTGGGGTCGGAAGCCTGGACCTGCATGACGAGAACGGCCGATGGCGTGGCCAGGCCCGCCTGTTGCTGGTGCGCAAGGACGAAACGGGGGGGCAACTCGATCATTGGGACGGCACACTTCAACTGAACCTGACACCAGACCGCTACGAAGCGCTGCGCGGGACGGGGTTGATCTGGCACCAGGCGCTGCCGCCGAATCGGGAGGCTGCATCCCTTCGTGTGATCGTCCGCGATGAAGCTGGGCACCTGGGTTCGGTCACTATTCCACTGAACGCGTCACGCAAGAGGTGAGGTCGTGACAGCCGGGTTACCTGGCGACCGTATATGCAACGTCTGCCCCTCGTAGACGCAGCGACGGGATGGCCTTGCCCTGGCCGGCGCCATCGCGATGATCCCGTTGTGGGCGTACGCGCCGCGCATTTATCTGCTCGGCCTCGGCGGCTTCCTGATCCAGTTCATGGTGCAGGGAGCGTGGGGCGTGATCCCGGCGCATTTGTCCGAGTTATCACCCGACTCCGTCCGCGGGTTCCTGCCCGGCTTCTCCTACCAGTGCGGCGTGTTGCTGGCGGGCTCGGTGGGATGGATTGAAGCACGCTTCGCGGAACACACCAGCTACGCGAATGCGATGGCGCTGACGGCGACCGCGGTGTTCGCCTTCGCGATGGTGATGACGGCGCTGGGACGGGAGCGGTACGGGGTGCGGTTCTGGGCACTGGCCCGAACATAGGACGTACCTGGCTGTACACTCAATGCACAGGGCGCATTTCAAAATCTGCGCTAAGTACATGAAACAGCAGCATAAGTGCATGGCTCGCCGCATGCACCTGCGTGGGGCGTTATGCGACACGAAGAAGACACAACCAACCTTCAGGCCTTCGTCGATGCGGGAAAGTCGAAGGGGGCTTCGGACGAATTTCTAGCCGCGCTGCTGACACGCCGCGGCTGGCCCGCCGACGATGTTTACGCGGCGCTGGGTAATTACTGGGAACGGGCGACGGGCGTTTCCCTGCCCCAACGGGCGGGCTCGGGCGAATCGTCGCGCGACGCGTTTCTCTATCTGCTGTCATTCGCCACGCTGGCTACGTGGATCACGGCGCTGGGCTCCATGCTGTTCCAGTTCATCGATCACTGGCTGCCGGACGCCGTCGCCGCCGGATACACCCCGGACCTTCGGTCGGAGGTGACGTGGCAGATGGCGTCCATCGCGGTAGCGTTTCCCGTGTTTCTGTTTGTCATGCGCGTCATTTTTGGGGAGGCGGCGGGCCAACCTGAGCGCCTGCAATCGGGCGTGCGGCGCTGGCTCACGTGGATCGCGCTGCTGATCACCGCGGGCACGATGATCGGCGACCTGATCTCGTTCCTCGCGCATTTTCTGATGGGCGAGCTGAGCGCGCGGTTCGTGCTGAAATCGGGGATCGTCATCGTGCTCGCCGCGGCCGTCTTTGCCTACTATGTGACCTCGCTGCGCTGGAACCGTTCAACCGACGTGGGGCGAGAAAGGAAGCGAGGGATCGCTTACGGAGCCGCGGCGGCAGCGGTGGTGATCGCGGCGTTTTGTGTGGGGCTGGGAGTGGCGGGAACTCCGTCCGTTCAGCGCCGCATCGAGGCGGACAGCGTGCGGGTGCAGGACATTCGGCAGATCGCTTTCGTGGTTCAGGCTACGGATAGGCGGAATGGGAGCGTGCCGCAGTCGCTGGCGGGCCTGCGGATCGTGCGCCGCACCGATCCGGAGAGTCATCAGCCGTACGAGTACCGTCCAACGGGAAACGACACATGGGAAGTCTGCGCCACGTTTGCTACGGCGGAGACGACTCCGGGCGATCCTTTCTGGAACCACGGCGCGGGTCGGACGTGCTTTGCGTTCGAGGCGTCGCAGGCGATTCCGTGGTGATAAAGGAAGGGGCCTGATCGAGCAGGCTCACTCCTTCTGGCCGGGCTCAGTGTCGGTGGCCGAAAAACTGAGCCGCGCCCGAAGGAAGCGGTTCTTACCCGTGCACCTGCAGTGGGTCGCGCTTGTATTTTGACGTCTTCGCCACTGGCTTCACGTTCTCGCGGTTGCCGAAGCTGGCGGCGATGAAATCGTGATTCAGGCGGCCGATGGATTCCAGCTTGATCTCTTTCGGGCAGACCGCTTCGCACTCGCCGATATTGGTGCAGCCACCGAAGCCTTCGAGGTTGTGCTGGGCCACCATGCTGAGCGCCCTCCGATGGCGTTCCGGCTGACCCTGCGGCAAAAGACCGAGATGCGTGATTTTCGCGCTGGTGAACAGCATGGCCGAAGCGTTCGGGCACGCCGCCACGCACGCTCCGCAGCCGATGCAGGCCGCCGCGTCCATGGCCCGATCGGCCGCGTCCTTGGGAATCAGAATCGCGTTGGCATCCTGCGCGCCGCCGGTGGGCGCGGTAATGTAGCCGCCCGCGGCGATGATTCGGTCGAAGGCGGAGCGGTCCACCACCAGGTCCTTGATCACCGGGAAGGCCTTCGCGCGCCAAGGCTCCAGCCACAGCTCGTCGCCGTCGTTGAAGTTGCGCAGCATGAGCTGGCACACCGTGGTCCCGCGCATCGGCCCGTGGGCCACGCCGCTCACCATGAAGCCGCAGGTGCCGCAGATGCCCTCGCGGCAATCGCTCTCGAAGGCCACGGGCTCTTCGCCTTTCTCGATGAGCTGCTCGTTGAGCACGTCGAGCATCTCCAGCGCGGACATGTTCGGGTTGAGATCGGCCAGATCGTAGCGCACCATGCGGCCCTTGTCTTTGGGGCCCTGCTGCCGCCAGATGTGCAGTGTGAGTTTCATTTGTAGCTCCTCTGCGTGGGATGCACGTATTCGAATTCGAGCGGCTCCTTGTGCATCACTGGCGGTGAATGCGGTCCCTGGTACTCCCACGCCGCGGCGTACGAGTATTCGGCGTCGTTGCGCTGGGCCTCGCCGTCGGGGGTCTGATACTCGTCGCGGAAGTGGCCGCCGCAGGATTCGTTGCGCTCCAGCGCGTCCACACAGGTCAGTTCGGCCAGTTCGAAGAAATCGGCCACGCGGCCGGCTTTCTCCAGCGACTGGTTGAAGTCCTCGGCGGCGCCGGCGACTTTGACGTCGTCCCAGTACTCCTCGCGCAGCTCGCGAATCTGCTCGATGGCTTTGCGCAGGCGCGCGGCGTTGCGGGCCATGCCGCAGTCGTCCCACATGATCTTTCCCAGCGCTTTATGGAATGAATCCACGGTGCGCCGGCCGCGCGCGCTGAGCAGCCGCTCGATCATCTCCCTGGTGTGCTGTTCGGCCTGGCAGAAGGCCGGATCGTCGGTTGACGCCTTCGCCGGCTTCGCGGAGACAAGGTAATCGCCCACCGTGTAGGGGAGAATGAAGTAGCCGTCGGAAAGGCCCTGCATGAGCGCGCTGGCGCCCAGGCGGTTTGCGCCGTGGTCGGAGAAGTTGGCTTCGCCGATGACGAAGAGGCCGGGGATAGTGCTCATCAGGAAGTAGTCCACCCAGAGGCCGCCCATGGTGTAGTGGATGGCCGGGAAGATGCGCATGGGCACCTCGTACGGGTTCTCGGCGGTGAGGTGCTGGTACATGTCGAAGAGGTTGCCGTAGCGGTCCTTCACGACGTCCGCGCCGAGCCGTCGAATGGCGTCGGAGAAATCAAGGTACACGCCGAGGCCGGTTTCGCCGACGCCGCGGCCTTCGTCACAGACATATTTCGCGTTGCGCGAGGCGACGTCGCGAGGCACGAGGTTGCCGAAGCTCGGGTACTTGCGCTCCAGATAATAGTCGCGCTCGTCTTCCGGAATCTGATTCGGCGGACGCGTGTCGGCTTTCTTCGCGGGCACCCAGATGCGCCCGTCGTTGCGCAGCGATTCGGACATGAGCGTGAGCTTGCTCTGGTAATCGCCGGAGACGGGGATGCAGGTGGGGTGGATCTGCGTGAAACACGGATTGGCGAAAGCCGCGCCGCGCTTGTAGGCGCGCCAGATGGCGGTGGCGTTGGAGCCCTTGGCGTTCGTCGAAAGATAGAAGACGTTGCCGTAGCCGCCGGTGCCCAGCACCACGGCGTCGGCCAAGTGGCGTTCCAGCTCGCCGGTGACCAGGTTGCGAGCGATGATGCCGCGGGCCTTCCCGTCGATGACCACCAGATCGAGCATCTCGTGCCGCGGATACATGGCGACCGTGCCGGCGTGTACTTGTGCTTCGAGCGCCTGATAGCAGCCCAGCAGCAATTGCTGGCCGGTCTGCCCGCGAGCGTAAAACGTGCGCGAAACCTGCGCGCCGCCGAACGACCGGTTCGAGAGCAGCCCGCCGTATTCGCGCGCGAACGGAACGCCCGCGGCCACGCACTGATCGATGATGCTCACCGAATTCTGCGCGAGGCGGTAGACGTTCGATTCGCGGGCGCGGAAATCGCCGCCTTTCACGGTGTCGTAGAACAGCCGATAGATGCTGTCGCCGTCGTTGGGATAATTCTTGGCCGCGTTGATGCCGCCCTGCGCGGCGATGGAGTGCGCTCGCCGCGGCGAATCCTGGAAGCAGAAGCACTTCACGTTGTAGCCCAGCTCGCCGAGCGAGGCCGCGCCCGATCCTCCGGCCAGGCCGGAGCCGACCACGATGATGGAGTACTTGCGCTTGTTGGCCGGGTTGACCAGCTTCATCTCAAAGCGCGCGCGGTCCCAGCGGTTCTCGATGGGACCCGAAGGACATCTGGCATCGAGTTTCATTGCAGTCCTCCTCCCACCACGCCGGTGAGCACGGCAATCGGAATCGAAATCTCGCCGACGCAGATGAGGGTGGCGACGACCTTGGCGCCCCGGCGCAGCCACGGCGTGTATCGCGGATGATTGACGCCGAGCGTCTGGAACATGCTCCACAGGCCGTGATAGAGGTGCGTGCACAGCAGAATCATCGCGAAGATATAGAAGCCGGCGACCAGCGGATTGCGGAATCCGTGCACGACGTTTTCGTAGGGACGCAGTTCCCGATACGGCGTGCCGCCCACGCCGAGCGTGAACTGCATGATGTGGTAGACGACGAAGACGGCGATGATCGGCCCGCTCCAGTACATGGTGCGTGAAGCGTAGTTCGAGCCGACGGCGCGCTTCTTCACATAGGGGATGGGACGCGCCTCCCATTTTTGCAGGTAGAGGAGCACCGCGGACCAGACGTGCAGGATCAGCATGACCAGCAGGAAGATTCGGGCCGTCCACAACAGCGGCGGTGAAGCGTGCAACAGGGCCGCGTAATGGTTGATTTGCGCGGGTCCGAGGAAGATCTGAAGATTGCCGAGCAGGTGCGCGACCACGTATCCGAACAGCACCACGCCGCTGACGGCCATGACGGCCTTCTTGCCGACGGTGGAATCGTAGAAGCGCGCGGCCCGGCGATCGGAGATGCCGACAGCGGGAGCGCTCATGTTCCTCTCTCTGTGATCTGCGATGATGACTGCACTGCCTGAAATGGCTCGCGCTGGCGAGCCGGGCGGGAATGGAAATCGGGTTCCCTCTATCAGCGTACCTCCGCGCGGGCGGAAGGTTCAAAGGACCGAAACGGTCCGAGTGGGCGGAGTGCGCTGTGCAGTGTTCTGACTCTGGCGCTGGTTACGCGGAGACTCGGATTGTCCGTCTTGGTCAGATCGGCTTTGATTGTAATTGAGTCAGCTCGTGCGCCACGTCTGTGTGGGAAAGAATTGGCAGCCGGTTTAGTAGATAACGGTCAACGGGGGCGGCGATGCCACCGCCGTCATAGCGGAAAGCTGCACGGTATCCAGCTTCTCGGAGCAGCTCCTTTGTCCGCGGAAAATTGGTTCCCGCCCTTCCGTAGGCTCCGACAACTCAGAATCGCTAAGATCGTCAAACAACCTGTGTGAGCCCCCGTGGGACTGGACGGAGACCCCGCACTCTTGCAGTTCGTGGAGGTCCTCCCAAGTGCAGATCTCCTCGCGCGGCTCCCTTCCGAGATCAAAGTCGTTGCTGCCGCCGATGAGATTCGTAGGCACAAAGACCACCCCGGGATAGCCGAATTCGCGCAGACGAGGAAGTGCGATGTTGCGCAACGACCGGTAGGCATCGTCGAAGGTAAGGAGCGCCAATCGCTCCGAAGGCATCGCTGGCATGTCAAGGCTCCCAAGGAATTCGGCGAGATCGACCACCCGCCAACCGCCCTCGTGTAGATATCTCAAGTGCCCGGCAAAAGCACCTTCGGGCGTGTAACAGATGGAATTGCAGCCCGGAAGTGGAGATCCGATCTTGTGGTACTCGAGGACCACCATTTGCGTTGCATTTGACATTGAGCACCGAGCGCTTACAGCATACGCCTGTTTGGGGCAGGCTTCCAATGAACTTTCAAAACTGGAAGTAGATGAACGGAATTCGCGCGTCGATGACGCCGAAGATCTCCAGACAGAACATCATCAGCGCCAGCGCGGAAGCGTAGGCCCAGACGGGGGCGCGCATCAGGCGCTCGAACCAGTCGAGTTTCTCTTCCGCCATGGCCAGCACCCAGGATCCGACGATCAGTCCGTTCTGCCAGGTGGTAAGCAGAGTTCGGCCATGCGGCGCGCTGAACATCTGGCTCAGGATGGCCACGCTCTGGTGCAGGTCGGCCGCGCGGAAGAATACCCAGCTCACCATGACCAGCCCCAGCGTGAGCAGCCACTGCAACGGGTAAAGCCAAGACCATCGCTCGACGTTCCGGCGCTCCCCGCGGATGGCTCGTTCAATGGCCAGCAGCGAGCCGTGATAGCCGCCCCAGATGATGAAATTCCAGCTCGCCCCATGCCACAGGCCGCCCAGCAGCATGGTCAGCATCAGATTGCGATAGGTGTGCCAGCGCCCATGCCGGTTGCCGCCGAGCGAAATGTACAGATAATCGCGCAGCCACGTGGACAGGGAAATGTGCCAGCGGCGCCAGAACTCGGTGATGCTGGCGGCCAGATAAGGGCGGCGGAAATTGATCGGGAAATGGAATCCTAACAACAGGGCCATGCCGATGGCCATGTCCGTATAGCCCGAAAAATCGAAGTAAATCTGCATGCCGAACGCGATAACGCCGGTCCACGCAGGCACCATCCCCGAGTGCGCGGCCACGTTTCCGAAGTAATCGTTGGCGACTTTCGCAAATTGGTCGGCGAAGGCCATTTTCTTCGTGAGGCCGAGGGCGATCAGGAACACTCCCCGGGCAACGTCGTCCGTCGTGGGCGGCTTCCAGTGCAGCAAATCGCGGAAGAAATCGCGCGCGCGCACAATCGGTCCGGCAACCAGTTGCGGGAAGAAACAAATGTACAGCGCGTAGTCGGTGACATTGCGAATCGCCTTCTGCTGCCCGCGGTACACGTCCACCACGTAAGACATGCTCTGGAACGTGTGGAAGCTGATGCCCAGCGGCAGGACGATGTCGAACCAGAAGGAGTTGCCGGGCTTTCCCAGCGCCAGCGCCAGATTGCTGGCGACGAAATTGTAGTACTTGAAGATCCCGAGGAAGCCGAGATTCGCGGTCAGGCTGAGGATCAGGATGATCTTCCGGCGCCGGCCCGGCGGCGTCCTCTCGATCCAGATGCCGGCGGTATAGTCAATTGCGGTGAGGGTCAGCAGAAGCAGGATGAACTTCCAGTTCCAGGAGCCGTAAAAGAAATAGCTGGCGGAAAGCAGAATGTACTTCCGCCACGCGCGCGGACTGGCGTAGAAGAGCGCAAGCACCACCACCAGGAAAATGAAGAACTGAATGGTGTTGAACAGCATGGAGGGTTACTTCGCGGTGCCCTGCGCACCCGGCGGCCCCAGCAGTTTCGTGACCTCATCCACCAGCATTGCCGTGAAACGCTCGCCTCCTTCGCGATTCAGGTGCATGGCGTCCTTATAGAATTCCGGATGCTCCAGCGAATCGAAATCGTGCTCGGGCGCCAGAAGCACGTTGGGCCGTCGCGCCAGCTCGCAGATCGAGCACGTTTTTTTGTCCACCAGATTGTCCGGCCGCGGAATGGGGCCGCGTGCCAGCCGGAAGAAAATGATCTTCGTCGGCGAGCCGCGATAGCGGTCAATAATCTTCCCGAACCACTTACGGCGAAAGGCGGCGTAGTGTCCGGTCTGCGGATGGCCCGGAGGGTACATCAGGAAGTCCCGCACGGTGTCGCGCTGGTGCTGGTCCATGCCGGGTGGAAGCGTCGCCTTCCATGCAGTCCAGTCGATTCGGAGACCCACCATGTTGCGGTCGGTATCCACCCAGTTCCACACCCACAACTGCCAATATTTATCGTAGAGCCGCACCCACTTGATGCGCCTCGCGGGATCGCTGAGAAACGCCAGGACATCCGTTTGATAAACCAGCCCCTTGAATACGCTCCCACGAAAGGCTTCCCAGCGCAGCTTCGGTTCCCCGAAGGCGGTGAAAAAACCGGGAATGTCGCTGACGCGCAGGCGCGCGATGACGTAGTGAAGAAGCCGGGGATCGTCTTCGGGGATACCCCAGTCCTCATCGCGGTAATCGTTGACGGCGAAGACCAGCGCGCGATAGCGCCGCGCGGTGGGGTCCAGATCGCGCAGCATGTAATACCAGACACGCACGTCAGTGCCGGCCATGCCAGCCACGCGAAAAACATAAGCGGAATTCGGCCTGAGCCGGAGCGCGGCCCGCGGCGAGAAGCCGAGGCGCGAATCCCCAAATGCCGCAATCATGTTGTCGCCGTAACGTTGCTGCGCCTGCTGCTCCCGCCGCAGGATCATCTCGAACTGTCCCGTGGAGGAATCGGGCTCCAGAAACTGCGTGTAGTAGTGCGTGCGGAACACCAGCGCGTCGAGACCAAAGACCCCCAGAAACGCGAGGGAACACGCGAGGCCGGCTCTCCGAAATGCGTGGGACGCGTATCCCGGCCGGGGAGGCGCCACCGTGGGCTGTTGCACGCCTGGCGTGGACATCCGGATTAAAGGCCGATTCTACCAACTCGCCGTCGCACCAACGGTCCTCTCCAGTCAGAGTTGCGTACAACGCAGCGGGGCGCGGGCTTTGCCTGTCGTCATTGAGCGCGCCCCGCGCTGTGCGCTCAGAACACCTCGATTGCATCCACGTCGATGAAATAGCCCGTGGATGCCGCATTCCTGCGGCGGGCAACGCGAACGCTCACCTGATGAATTCCGGCCGGCAGCCCCGCGACTGTCGTCCATGTCTGCCACCTCACGTCCGGGCTGTACAAATCGACGGTAACCCGCAAAGCGCCATCGACGAAGATCTCCGCCTGTCCGCGATTCGGCGCTTTTGTGTACGCATATCGAAAACCCGTTCCCGTCATGGAAAAACGAAAATCGCAGGAAGCCGCGTCGCAGTAGGAGACGGTGCCCCCATAGGTGGCGGGGAATCGCCGATCGTGAGTCCAGATCCCGTCGTAGACGATCCCCAGATCCACGTCGTCGTGGTATCCGGCGCGAAGCAAGCCCGGCGTACCGTTCAACACGGCTTCGCAATCCGGCCGCAGCGTGACGACGGAGTAGTTGCCGGCGGCGTAGTCGGTACTTCCGCAGGCGGAGATCACGGCGTTATACGTGAAGGGCCGGCTCCCGAGACCGGCCGAGTCCACCACCAGATGCCTTATGCCCAGTTGATTCAGAAGATGGATGAGCTCCCGCGGATGATTGCAGGACCAGGCTTGAGACCAGAATTGATAATCGTGCCACTCCATGGTGTAAGCGGGCGGGATCAGGCCGGCAATCTGCGACCCGTCGGCGAACGCCACGGGCTCCGTTCGATCCGTACGATTCAGGTACGCCACGGCGTCCCGCACCGCGCCATTTTGCTTCAGGTACGCCCGCCGCCCTTTCTCCGAGAAAATCGGGGCGGAGTAAAAATCCCGGTGGTACCAATCCGCGCAGGGCAGGAACCAGATATTGAGCGCCGCGGCCGCGCCGGCGGCGGCAATCGCGACCGCAAACGCGTGGACGTATCGTTCGCGCATCCACCCCAGGGCCGCGCCTGTGCCGATGGTGAGAAACGGCAGCAACGGATAAAAATAGCGCGCGTTCGGCGTGGCGGCGGCGATCAGAACAACTCCGCCAAGTCCGATGACGCCCGCCGAGCGGCCCTCAAACGACTCCATGGGGATCAGGCACACAACAACGAGGGGCAACAGCAGCAAGTATTGAAAACCGAAGGAGCCATCCTGCCCTTCCTGATAGAGGTGCGTCGCGAAAGTGATCATCGCCGGCGTGCGCCATGTCAGCGGCTGGGTGTAGCGTCTCTCGCCGATGAAAAAATGCGCGTGGGGGTCGCTGGGGACGAATGGCGACCGGAACCACTGGTTCGCGAAGGGGAAGATCGGGTTTCCGGCGCGAATCCAGGCATTGGCATAGGGCGCCGCGGCAACAACGCCGAGAATCAGGACGGCCACGGGAATCAGCCAGCGCCGCCGTTTTCCCAGACGTAGCCGCGTTTTCGAGATCGCCATGACGGCGAATGGCATCGCGAAAACGACCACGGCCATCGCCCCGAGCTTGGACGCCACCGAGGCCCCGAGCAGAAGCATGCTCAGGAGCAGATATCGCGCGCTCCCGGTCGCGCGGAAACGCCACAGCGCGATCACACCCGCAAGAGCCATGACGGCGACGAAGTTCTCGATGAACATCGACCCGGTGACGAGAAGCACCATGGGCGTTGAAAGAAACAAGGCAGTGAGAAAGGCCGCCAGCGCGGTGGATATGAACTCCCGGCACGCGCGAAAAAGCAGCACCGCCAGCGACACCAGCATGGCGAAGTTCAGAAGCCGCGCCGCGTACTCGCCTCCCAGGATGAACGCAGCGCCGTAGCACCAATCCGCGCCCATCGGCATCAGCGCCCAGACAAACTTATGGAAATCGATGGTGAAGGCGTGATGCAGGGCCATGTCCGCGGCGGCGGCCATGTGCACATCCAGTCCGTCGGTACTCACCTCGGGTTTCAACGCGATCAGCCAATAGGCGCCCAGCAGGAACGTGCAGGCAGCCAACGCGGCGTATTCGGACGTCGTCCAGCTCCGGGAGGGACGAAGATAGTCAAACCATTCGACTGCCAATCGCCGCGATAGCCGGTACCCGAGCGCCAGCGGCAGGAGCAGCGCAATCAGGTATCTGAGCGGGTAATGAACGGGAAGACGCGACGTAATGAAGATCGCCAGACTCAGCACGGCCAGCCCCGCCGGGAACGCCAGGCGCGCCTCAGTGCCCTCTCCAAACAGCAGCCTGCCGATGATCGTGGCCGAAAACACCAACAGCAGCACCGCACCCACCGGAACCGGTCCCACCGCCAGAACTGAAAACAACAGAATCGCGGCGATGCTCAGGGGAATGAAATATCGGCGCACGAAAATGCCCAACACACACGCGCCGGCGACAAACCATCCTGCATAGCGCTCGAAATGCCGCAGGCCCTCCGCCGACCACGTCGGTTGGGAGAACAGATGCCCACGCCCGAGACAGACGATCTCGACGATCAGCGGAATCAGCAGCGCCGCCCAGAGCAGTGGCCGGGCCAGAGGAAGAACGATTCCGGGCGCGTCCACCTCGCCACCGGCACGCGTGAAGACCCAGTCGCGCTCCACCGCAAAATTGGCGAAGAACAGCAGGCTTTCCACGCCCAGCTTCGCCCACAGGGCGGGAATATGCGTGGTTTCGAGCAGCAGCGTGATACCCGCGTACGAAGCGGCCCCGCTGACCAGCACCAGCAGAAGGTACCGGGGAAGAGCCGAGGTGTGGCGGTCCCTCGCCTGAAACACCGCCCAGCGCACCATCAGATAGTTGAAGAGAACGGCAACGCATCGGCCGGCCACCTGCGCGCCCAGAACTCCCGCGCCGTGGCGGTAGAAGAGATAGAAAGCGAGATTGTCCAGCAGCGCGGTGGCGAGGGAAACCGAGCAGAAGCGCACGAGGACGAAATAAATGCGCATGGAATCGCGCAGCGGATTGAAGTGCGAGGACTTGTTGCCGGGCTCGTAGACGGTCTCGATCGGCTCCTGGACGATGGCGATCGAATCGCGGCGCGCCGCCACCAGCATGTCGAGTTCGAAATCGTAGCCTGTGGACGTCAGCCGCAGAAGCGAAGCGGCGAACAAGGCCGGGATGCCGCGCAGGCCGGTCTGGGTGTCGCGAAGGTTGGCGCCCACCAGAAGTTGCAGCACTCGTTTGGTGACGGAGTTTCCGAACCGGCTGCGAAACGGGACGCGGCCTTCGAACCTGCGCGAGCCCAGAACCAGTGAGTTGGGATGGGCGATCAGTTGGGCGGCGACGCGGCGAACGTCCTGGGGCTTGTGCTGGCCATCGGCGTCCACGGTGACTACGCCGGCCAGGCCGGCGAACTCGCACAGCGCGAAATTCATGCCGGTCTTCAGCGCGGCGCCCTTCCCCAGATTGACGGCGTGGCGGAGGACGCGCGCGCCCTCGATGCGCGATACGGCCTCGAACACCTCCGCATCGGCGGGCCCGCTGCCGTCATCGACCACAACGAGGGCGCGGAAGCCATACCGGGAGAGCTCGCGCACGACGGCGGTGAGGGTCTGGTCCGGCCGAAAAGCCGGAATAATCACGGCTATATCGCGGAAATGACCTGTCGCCTGGGCACTCAGAAGGTTCATCATATCATCGGCTACGGCTCGCCAGACGCCGCGAGGTCCGCGGCGAAGAGGGCTTTCCAGCCGGCGCCGATCGGCTCCCTATCGCAGCGCGCGCTCGAAAGCAATGTCCGCCGGAACCGAGGCTGATACGCTGGTTCTCTCAGATCGATGAGACGTTTCCTCGTACCTCTGTTGCTGCTCGCCATGACGATCGGCGTGTTCTGGAAGCTGGTGCTGACCGAACAGTACACGTTCCTCGACGGGCCGGATTTTGCATATCAGGTCGCGCCGTGGCTCGAGGTGCAGGCGTACGCGTGGCATCACGGAAATTTCCCGCTGCTATGGGATCCATATGTCGCGGGCGGACAATCGCTTATCGGGCAGGCACAGCCCGCATCGGCATTTCCATTGAACTGGCTTCTGTTTGTACTGCCGCTGGATCGAGGATTCGTTCAACTGGGCTTTCTGCACTGATACATGGTGCTGGTGCATTTCTTCGCGGCGCTGGCCGCCTATGCGCTGTGCCGCGATCTCCGGCGCTCGCGCACCGCCTCGGTTCTGGGCGCCTCGGCCTATGCTTTCGGCGGCTACGTGGCCACGACATGGTGGCCGCAGCAGGTCCAGGGGACCATCTTCGCCCCGTTGGCGTTGATGTTCACCCTGCGCGCGATCCGCGGCGAACGCGTCTGGACGAGTTCACTCTTCGCGGGATTCTTTCCTGGCCTGATGTCGCTGGGCGGACATCACCAGGCGCCGATATTCGTGGCGCTGGGGATTTCAGGAGTCTGGCTGTTCCACGTTTTTTCCGGAAAGACGGTGCGGATCAGGTTCGATCGCGCCCTCCTGTTCGCCACGCTCGTGGCCATGATGGTGGCGGCCGGCGCACTGCAACTTCTCCCGTCTTACTCCTACGGTCTCGACTCTGTCCGATGGACCGGAGCAAACCACCCGGTCGGAATAAAAGAAGCCGTTCCATATTCGGTTCACGAAGAAGCTTCACAATCGGCCAACGCGATTCTCGGCGCTTTCATGAACGGAGTCTACCGTCACGCGAATCCGCAATGTGTTAACCTGTAGGGAGCTATCTCCTCGTTCCGCCCGCGCGCGGATAATCAGGATTATGCAATTATGCCGAAGTTGAAGACCCATAAGGGTGCGTCCAAACGGTTTAAGAAGACGGGAACCGGCAAGGTGGTTCGCCATCACTCCGGCGCCCGGCACATTCTGACATCGAAGGTGCGCTCCCGAAAGCGAAGACTCAAGCAGTCCGCGGTTGCCGACGCCACCGATCAGGCCAAGCTTCACCGCATGTTGCCGTATTAAGGCCCTCGCGGCCCCACGGCGGTTTGGAGTGGACAGCGCGCCGCACGTGCCTGATCCGCCCGCAGCAAACACAAGGAGCGAAACGTGCCGAGAGTAAAACGTGGAACCCACCGGCGGAACAGCCGCCGGAAAACGCTGGCCCTCGCCAAGGGCTATTACCTGACCAAGAGCAAACTCTACCGTTCCGCGCAGGAAGCGGTGGAGAAGGCGTTGCGCTACGGCTTTGTCGGCCGCCGGCGCAAGAAGCGCGATTTCCGCTCGCTGTGGATCGTGCGCATCAGCGCCGCCTGCCGCGCCGCCGACATGTCTTACAGCCGGTTCATGGACGGTCTGAAGAAGGCCGGCGTGGATCTGAACCGGAAGATGCTGGCCGATATCGCAGCCAGCGATGAAGCGGCCTTCGCGGCTCTGGTCGAGAAAGCAAAAGCCGCGGGAGCGCAGTAGCCATGGCGGCGGCGGAGCAGGAAATCGACGCTCTTGCCAGTCTGGAAGAGCGCATCAATCGCGCCGTGGAGGCGGTCAGCTATCTTCGCCGGGAGAAGGAAGTGATCGCCCAGCAGTTGCAGGCGGCCATGGCCGAACGCGACGCCGCCCGCAAGGAGGCTGCGCTCGCTCAGGCCCAGGCACAGAAGGTGGCGCAGGAGATGGAAGATCTGCGGTCCGAGCGCAAGCAGGTGCGGACGCGCATCGAAAAGCTGCTCGGCCAGATGGATCTGCTGAACGTGCCATAATTCCTCCATGGAAGACGCATCGGCACGAAAACCCGTGCGCGTCACCATCTTCAACCAGAGCTATTCCCTGATCGCCACCGGCGAGCCCGGCGAGGTCGAGTCGCTGGCCCACACTGTGGACGAGCTGATGCATGAGGTCGCGGCGCGCGCGGGAAACGTGGACACCGCGCGCACGGCGGTGCTGGCCTGCCTGCACATGGCCGACCAGAAACGCGCGCTGGAGCGCGAGATCGAGACGCTGAAGCAGCGGGTGGAGGCCAAGGCGCGGCAGTTCAGCGTGCGCCTGGATGAAGCGCTCACGGGGAAGCAGAACGATCGCGCATGAAGACCTCGATTACCGCGATGCTTTCCGTACGGCGCGGAACGCAGGCGGTCGAGTTCTATAAGGCGGCATTCGGCGCTCGCACGCTGTTCCAGTTCGGGGACGAGACATCGGGTGTGATCGCGCACATGGCCATTGACGATTCCGATTTCTGGCTCGCCGACGAATCGCCAGAGAACCAGAATTCCAGTCCGGAAACGCTCAGCGGCAGCACGGTGCGAATGGTGATTATCGTGGACGATCCCGACGCGTTATTCGACCGCGCCGTAGCGGCGGGCGCGAAGGTCGTCTGGCCGGTAGAAGATCGACACTATGGCTGGCGAATTGGTCGGCTGGTCGATCCCTTCGGGCACCACTGGGAAATCGGCAAGCCGCTCACCGGCTGACGCAACGAGCGGCGGTCAGTGCACAGGGCCGATCAGAAGTGCTCGCTGGAGCGCGAAATCGAGAAGCTGGAGCGGCGGGTGGCGGCTACGCCGCGGGAGTTCAGCGTGCGCAGGGCCTAAGCGCTCACGGGTTCGCAGGCCGATTCGCGCTAAAGACGCCGCTGACCAATCGAACAACTCCACGGCAGAAGAGATAAGCAAGGAACGCTATATTGAGCAGCACGTGCAGGATGATGATCGGACGCAATAAACGTGCCAGGGTGATCCACGGCGGCCCAACGGTGTGGGGTCGAACCAGAGCAACGATCCCCATGAAACCAAAACCGAGCGTCAGCACCACCACCCATGAGCCGAAGACAATGCGCCCGAACACAGCCGCAGTTCTCGACATCGTGGTCTAACCCGAATAATACAACCGTTAGGCAGTCGCGCATTCTCACCGGCTGACGAAGCGATTCCCGCTGATCCAGAAACGCAGCGGCAGGTCGGCGCATTTCGTGATGCCGATGCGCGGACCTTCGGCGATCTCGATGGGGGGCTCGTCGCGCAGGCGGCGCACGGCGATCGGACCTTTCACCAGATCGGCGCCGTTCAGCCTGCGCGCGATTCCGAGGGCGAGCGTCAGACGGCCGGGTCCCGAAGCGAGATCCTCCACGCGGCGCGCCTTCGGGCGGCGGCGCTGCATGACCGCAAGGCCACTCAGCGGCTCCAGCGCGCGAATCAGCACCGCGCCCGGCGTGCGGTCCTGCTCCGCAACGAAGTTCAGGCAATCGTACATGCCGTAAATAAAGTAGACGTAAGCGTGGCCGGGCGGGCCGAAAATCACGCGCGTTCGCTCGGTGAGGCCGCGCGAGGCGTGCGCGGCGAGGTCCCCCAGCCCGAGGTAGGCCTCCACCTCCACGATGCGCCCGGCCGTCGAACCGTGGACAATCACCTTGCTCAGACACTCGCGCGCAACCTGCACCGTGCCGCGCGCGTAGAAGCTGCGCGGGAGCAGGTCACTGCCTTTGACGAGCTGAGCGAGCGGAAGAGGGTCGCGTATGCCAGGATGTTATCAAACGCTCATGCGATTGTTCACCGGTCTCGACCTCGCGCCGCACGTATCCTCCGCGCTCGAACAACTGCTCGCCACGCTGCGCCCGCTCGCGCCGCTGCGCTGGACGCGGGTGGAGAATCTGCACGTGACCACGAAGTTCATCGGCGAGTGGCCGGCGGCGAAGCTGGATGAGATGAAGGTGGCGCTGGCGAAGGTACCGGGACGAGATCCCGTGCCGATCGCGGTCCACGGCCTCGGATGGAAGCCGAATCCGCGCAATCCCCGGCTCTTCTGGGCGGGAGTGGAGGCGCCGCAGCTCAGCGATCTGGCCCACGACATCGACCAGGCGCTGGCGAAGCTCGGCGTCCCGCGCGAGGAGCGAGCATTCACGGCGCATCTGACGCTGGCACGCATCGGAAAACCCGTCCCACTGGATGGAGTGCAGAAGAAGGTCGCGGCGTTGCCTTCCACCGAATTCGGATCGTTCGAGGCTGACCGGTTCTTTCTCTATCTCAGCGAGCCAGGACCGGGGGGTTCGGTCTACACCAAACTGGCGGAGTTCCCATTCGCGAAATGATTCCCGTCATCCTTCTCATTTGCGCATATCTGATCGGCGGCATCCCCTTCGGCTATCTGCTGGTGAAGCTGACCACGGGCCGCGACGTGCGCGAATTCGGCAGCGGCAATATCGGTGCAACGAATGTGCTGCGCACCACCGGGCGAGGCATTGGCATGGCCACGCTGGTGCTCGACATCCTCAAAGGCGCGGCAGCAGTCTGGCTGGCGGGTCGATTCACCGGCGGTTCGGCGCTGTGGATGAGCGCGGCGGCGCTGGCGGTTATGGCCGGCCACGGCTTCCCGATCTTCCTGAAGTTCAAGGGCGGGAAAGCGGTGGCCAGTTTCATCGGCGCGTTCCTGGTGCTGGCGCCAGTGCCGCTTCTGTCGGTGATGGTTTTGTTCGTGATCGTGGTGGCCGCAAGCCGGTACATTTCCCTCGGATCGATCGTGGCGGCGGGCGTTTTCCCCTTGGCAGTCTGGCTGATCCAGCGTCCCGCGTGGCCGCTGATTGCGGCATCGGTGATCGCTTCCGTCTTCATCATCTGGCGGCATCGGGCTAATATCGAACGTCTTCGTGCCGGATCGGAACACCGCTTCAGCTTCAGTGGCAGCAAGGCGCGCTCATGAAACAACTGGCTATCATCGGCGGCGGGAGCTGGGGAACGGCTCTCGCCATCGTGCTGGCTCCGCGATGCGCACGCGTGCGCCTGTGGGTAAAAGAACAGGACCTCGCCGCGCGCATGCAATCATCGCGCGTGAACGACGTTTTCCTGCCGGGTTTTCCGCTGCCTGCCAACGTCGCCGTCTCCGCGCGGCTGGAGGATGTGCTGCCCGCGACTGACGTCGTCCTGGGCGTGATGCCCTCGAAATACGCGCGGCGCGTCTACACGGCAATGCTGCCGCTGCTCGACTCGGGGGTGTGCTTCGTCAGCGCGACGAAGGGGCTGGAACAGGGCACGCTCCTGCGCATCTCCGAGGTGGTTGGCGAAGTGGTGAACCCGCGGTTCACGCCACGCGTCGCCGCGATGTCCGGCCCCACTTTCGCGCGGGAGGTGGCGGCCGGCACGCCCACGGCGCTGGTGATCGCTTCCGAGGACGCCGCGCTCGCGCGCAGCATCCAGCACGATTTCTCCGGACCAAGCTTCCGCCTGTACACGAACGCCGATCCTATCGGCGTCGAAGTCGCCGCGGCGCTGAAGAACGTGATCGCCATCGCCGCCGGCATTTGCCATGGGTTGAATCTCGGGCACAATCCCATCGCTGCGCTGATCACGCGCGGGCTGGCCGAGCTTCGCCGTCTTGCCTGCGCCATGGGCGGGAACGCGCACACGCTGGCCGGGCTGGCCGGGCTGGGCGATCTGGTGCTCACCTGTACGGGCGAGCTTAGCCGAAACCGTCACGTGGGAATCGAGCTGGCCAAAGGCAGGTCGCTGGCGGACATTGTCGGATCGATGACCATGGTAGCGGAGGGCGTGGATACTACCGCCGCGGCAGTGGAGCTGGCGGCGCGCCATGGCGTGGACCTGCCGATCACCTTTCAGATGGATCGCATCCTGCGCGGCGAACGGTCGCCGCGGGAGGCCATCCGCGAGCTGATGGAGCGCACGCTCAAAGATGAATGATCCAGCCGCGGGCGCGATTCTCGAGCGCGAGAAGGCCTATCACGAAAAACTCTACTCCGGGGAGGCGCAGGTGCATTTCGCCCGTCCGGCCGTGCGCGCGTTTCGCCGGCACCTGGCGCGGCGGATTCTCAGACTCACCGGGGCGAGCCGGCACTCTCGCATCCTGAGCCTGGGCTGCGGAATCGGAGATACGGAACTCCTGCTGGCGCCGTTCGTTCAGGCGATCGTGGGGGTGGATCTCTCGCCCTCGGCTATCAGGCAGGCGCGCGCCGATGCCGAACAACTGGGCGTGGCGAACGCGGAGTTCATCGAGGGCACGGCGCCGCGGACGGGCGACAAATTCGATGCTGTCATCGCCATTTTCTTCCTGCATCACCTTCCCGACGCGTTGCTGACGGACCTCCCCGGCGCCGTGGCGGGCATGCTGAATTCCGGCGGCACGTTCTACTCACTCGACCCCAGCGTTCGCCGCCTTTCCGCCGCAGTCGGCCGCCTGCTCATCCCCAAACTGATGAAGAAGTACCAGAGCGAGGATGAACGCGAGCTGGAACCCGAACCGGTAGCCGATTCCTTCCGCCGCGCGGGCTTTTCGGTTCAATGCGATACGTACGATTTTGGGTCCACGCCGTGGGCCGGACTCTTCCCGGGATGGCGCTTCGGGTACCAGGTGGCGCGCCGCGCCGACGACTGGCTGCTGCGGGTCCCCTTCCTCCGCCGGCGAGGCAGCAACTTCGAGATTATCGCTCGCCGGTCCTAGGGCGACCGCCGTCATGGAAGACCCGCAACTTTCCGGTTCGGCACGGGTTAGTGAGGATATGACGGCGCTCGCCTCCCTCGAACGGGACGCTGAGTTGATGATCCGGGTCCGTGAAGGGGACGAGACCAGCTTCGCGCTGCTGCTGAACCGGCATCGCGGACCGGTGGTGCATTTCCTCTACCGGATGGTGCAGAACCAGGGCGTCGCCGAGGAACTGGGGCAGGAAGTTTTCCTGCGCGTGTACAAGGCAAGGGCAACCTATGAGCCGACGGCAAAGTTCACAACGTGGCTGTTTCGCATCGCCACCCATCTGGCGCTCAACTGGTTGCGCGACCGAAAGACGGAGAGGTCGCACGATAGCATCGACGAAACATCGGGCGACGGGCCGGCGCGGGAATTGCCGGACCGGTCGGGAACGATTGAGCAGAAGCTGGTGCGTGACGCACGGCTGGGCGAGATTCGCGCGGCCATTGAGGCGCTGCCGGGAAAACAGCGCGCGGCGGTGCTCATGCACAAGTACGAGGAGATGGAGTACGTGCAGATTGCTGGTGCGCTGGGCTGCTCGGAGTCGGCGGTAAAATCGCTGTTGTTCCGGGCATACGAGACGCTGCGAGCGCGGCTGGCGCACCTGGTGTGAGAGAAACTGCTGACAAGGTTCGCTGAGGAAGAAGAAAATGCGTTGTCCGATCGGGGTGGGAAACGAAGCGGAGGTGCTGGTGGCGTACACCACCGGCGCGATGACGCCCGCGGAACAGGAAGCGTTCGAGCTGCATATGGCCGAGTGCGCCGGGTGCCGGGAACTGGCCGGCGCGCAGAAGTCGGTGTGGGGCGCGCTGGATCTGTGGAAGCTGCCACCGGTGTCCGATCAATTCGACCAGAAGCTGCGTGCGCGCATTGCCGAAGAGGCCCGGCTGCCGTGGTGGAAGCGGCAGTGGAGCACGTTGTCGCATCCGGGATTCTGGTTCTCGTGGAAGCCGGCGATCCCGGTTGGCGTCGCCTGCGCGGTGCTCGTGGGGGCCTTTCTGCTGCATGGCCCGGCGATGCACCCGGCGATGCGCAATGCCGCGCCCGCCGCGGCTCCGGCGGCTGTCCAGGGTCAGCAGGACGCGCAAAAGGTGGATGTGGATGAGGTGGAACGCGCGCTGGACGACATGGACATGCTGAAGCAGCTCGATGCGCCTGCGTCCGCTCCGGCCCGCGCTCCCGAAGGTTCCTGATTGTCATGACCGCCTCCAGATTCGCGGCTGCGCTGATGCTGGCGGCCGGATTGCTTTCCGTGCCCGCCGCCGCGCAGCCTCCGGGGCCCCCCGCCCGGTGGAGACAGCCTGGAGAACCGCCTTCGCCCATCGACCAGCTCGAGCGGCTGCGGCTGATGAGCCCGGAACAGCGCGAGCGTTTTCTGGACCGGCTGCCGCCGCAGCGCCGGGCCAACGTGGAGCGGCATCTTCAGAACTACATCGACATGACGGACGCGCAGCGCGCCCGTTTGCGGGAGCAGTACGAGGTGTTTCGGCAGCTCCCGCCCGAGAAGCAGCAGGTGTTCCGCAATCTGTTCGGCCGTTTCATGAACCAGCCTCCGGCGCGGCAGGAGCTCATGCGGGAAGAGTTCCAGCGATTGCGTGAGATGAGTCCGCTGGAACGGCAGAAGCGGCTGGACAGTTACGAGTTCCATTACCGTTTCCAGCCGAATGAGCGGGAAATCCTGGGGCGGTTGGCGATGCTGCTGCCGTAGACTGCAGTTCAGGGCATCTGCGGCGCGGCGGCTCGAAGCGTCCTCGCGATCCAGGCGTTGTGGGGGAAACCGGTATCCGTCAGAGCTTTGATTTCCTTTTCGACGTCGTACTCGACGCGGTGGATTGCCGGTGTCGTGCCATCCAGCAGAAGGTAGGCCGCTCGGGGATCGCTGTCATAGGAGAAGCTCACGCTGCCGGTGTTGACGACGGTCAGCTCACCTATGCTCCGGATGAACGAGCGGTGAATGTGCCCGTAGGTGACGACCGGTTGGCCGAGTGGTCCGTACACGGACTTCAGTTCGGCGTCGCTCGCCTCGGGATTCGGCGCCCTCCACGCAGTATCGGGGCTGGCGTGCACCAGGGCGAGGGGGGCGTGAACTTGCGCGCGCGGCAACTGGCGCAACCATGCCAGCCGGGCTTCGCCGAGAGCCTCGCGTGTGACCGTCGCCATTTCACGAACCGCGGACCAGAGCGATTCAAGTTGCGGCGAACGGCTCGCGAAGTGTTCGAAGGCCTCCGGCATCGCCAGCATCTCATCGGTGTTGCCGACGACGCCCGGCCAGCGCATGTCGCGAACGCGATCCACAATCTCCGCCGGGCTGGATCCGGCGTCGGCCAGATCGCCGCCGTGAAAGATCAGGTCGGGCGAAGTGTCCCGCAGGTCGGCGAGCACGGCCTCGAATGCCGTAAGGTTGCCGTGAATGTCCGAAACAACCGCGATGCGCATCTATACTCAGGTATGAAGCTGGCTGTTTCCTGCCTCGCGGTTCTTTTGCTCCCTGTTTCCGTGCTGGCCGGTGTCTGTTCCATAGACCCGTTGCCCGGCGACAGCCGTCATGAATTCCAGTTTTTCGGCGGGTACTCGCCGGCATCTACGACGCTCATTGGCACGACGACGGACCGGCGCTTCATAGCGGCTGGCTTCAACTATTCCTATCGCTGCGGCGCGTGGGAGCATGTGTCACTGAGCTACACCGCAGGCGCGATGCCGGCCGCGGTGCTGCTGCAACCGAGCTATTATGGCATGCCGGCTCACGCCGTATATGGGTTTGGAATCACGCCCGTGGGGATGACTCTGGACGTTCGGAGAAAGCATCCGCTCTACCCGTTTTTTCAGATCGATGGCGGCATCATCGCTTCCACCGAGCGTGTTCCGGTGAACATTACCGACGCGACGGCGCTGAATTTCCTTTTCGATTTCGGCGGAGGCGTAAAGTGGCATCCGAGCGGACGGCGCTACGGCGTCGAGCTGGGCTACAAGTTCCTGCACATCTCGAACGCTTTCACGACGCCCGTGAATCCGGGCGTCGATAACAACGTCTTCTATGCGGGTTTTCTGCTGTTCCGATAGACCTGCTGTCTATACTCGTAGTATGGCGTCGTTGGTCAGTCTGGGTACTCCCGCGCCGCTCGACCCGCTCGCGCTCGAGGCGAAGCAGGAAAAGCTGCTGGCCGATCTGCGCGCCATGGGCCGGGTGCTGGTGGCCTACTCGGGCGGAACCGACTCGGCGTATCTGGCGTGGGCGGCCACGCAGGCTCTGGGCGAGAACGCCATCGCCATCACCGCCGATTCCGCGTCCATCCCCGTATCGCACAAGCACGACGCGGAACGGTTCGCGCGCGACCACGGCATCCGGCACGAGTACATCGCCACCGGCGAGTTCGACAACCCCGATTACGTGAAGAACGCGCCGGACCGCTGCTTCCACTGCAAGGACGAGCTGTTCACCTGCCTTGCTGATATCGGCCGCGCGCGCGGCTTCGAGCACATCGTCTACGGCGTGAATGTGGACGACCTGGGCGATTACCGCCCCGGCCAGAAAGCGGCGACGATCCACGAAGTGAACGCGCCGCTGGTGGAGGCGGGACTCACGAAAGCGGAAATCCGCGAGCTTTCGCGCCTGGCGGGTTTGGAAACGTGGGACCGGCCGGCGTCGGCCTGTCTGAGCTCGCGCATCCCTTACGGGACGCCGGTAACCGTGGAGAACGTCAGGACTGTTGAAGTGGGTGAGGAAGCAATTCGCGCGCTCGGCTTCCGTCAGTTCCGTGTGCGCTTTCACGGAGAGCTGGTGCGCATTGAGATTGCGCCCGACGAGCTGCCGCGCGCGCTGACCGCGGACATGGCGCGGACGTTCACGGCCATCTTCAAGCCGCTCGGCTTCCACTACGTCACGCTCGATCTGGAAGGCTACCGCCAGGGCTCGCTCAACGCCGTGCTGAACCGCTAAGCCGTTTTTCCGGACCGTCCGCTTTCGACCTGCTTTCCTGCGTAAAGACGCGTTTTAAGGAGCGCTCCCGAGCCGCTTCATTAACCCTCACGGCGAAGAGTCCGTATATTATCCGCAACGGAGCGGAGCCGATTGACGCACGGAGGACGATTCGTCGCGCACAACGCGGCGCGGGGTTGCCCGGGTAAAGCCTTCCGCGCCTCGTGGCCCGCCTCTCCGACGACAGAGCGACGAACTCTTGTTTCGAACAAATGGCACAGGCGGTTGATGGTGCGCCGGGAAATAGCTGAAAAGAAGACGGAGAATTGTTGGGACGGCGGGCGAGAATCGTGTCAGACTGAGATTAACGCGTCCACATGCCGCCGTTGTGCCGGCACCGATGAGTCGCTGAGCCCGAGCGGACTCCGCGAGATGGAGGCCTGGACGTACGATGAACGCCCAAACGTGGCGCATTGTAGTTCTGCTGCCATTCCTGGCAGCAAGGTCGGCGCTGGCGCAGGGCAATAATGCCTACCTGAGCGTGGGTGCCCAACCTGCGCAGATCCTGACCGATGGCTGGTCGGAAGTGTGCGCGACGCTCGAGGGCGCGACGATAAATCCCCCGGCCACCGCGACCTTCAGCGTTGCCGGTATCACGCTGGGGACCGCGCTGCTTTTGCCGACCGAATCGAGGATTCCTGGAATCGGAATGATTCCGGGGCCGGACATGGCGTGCCTTTCGGTTTACGGCAGCCAGTTGGAGTCTGGCAGCAACACGGTGCTGGTTGCCAACAATGCGTATTCGCTTGGCGGAGAGACGACGGTCACCGTCGCGACGCGAGCACCGGGTGTCGTCTTCGCTGCGAATCGCGCTGCAGACGGTTCGACGCGTTTGAGCTGGAGCGCTCCAGGTTACAACCAATTGCAGATCACGGTAGGCTACGCTTCCAGTGAGTACTCGCCTCCCCCGGGTGCGCCTGTCACGGGAATACTTGGGTCGAGCGGAACGATTCAGGTTTACGACTACGTAGAGCAGTATCTCCTGGTGGATCTGAAAAGTAATGCGGCCATCGCGAGCACGACCGCATATGACGTCCCGGGAGCCAAGTCGGGACCAGCGCCGACGCTGGCGTCGTTTTCGCCGAACGCCGCGCCGTCCGGGTCCGGGGACATCACGCTTCAGGTGAACGGCTTCAACTTCTCGCCCGCGTCGCTGGTGACGTGGAACAACACAAGTCTGGTAACGCACTTCGAGAGCGCCGCTCTCCTGCAGGCGACGGTACCGGCTAGTCTGCTCATCAATCAGGGAACGGCCCTGCTCGCGGTGGCTGACAGCGGGCAGATTTCCACGTCGATGCCGTTCACCATCACTCCCGTGGGCTGCGCTGTCAACTTCACGGCCAATCCGAATCCGGTCATCTCGCCCACCGGCCTCGGCGTCACCACGCTGAGCTGGAACGCTCCGTGTTATGACCAGTTGAAGATCACTGTCGTATCGCCCACGGGGACGCCAATGACCGGCGGCATTGGATCGAGCGGCACGGCACAAACGGGCGACTGGGTCAGCGATGGCCTGCAGTTCTTTCTTGTGGACACCAGCTCCAACACCGCGATAGCGAGCCTGGCCGCGCGTGTTTGTACGTCTGCGTGCGCGCCCGCGCTGACTTCGCTGGCGCCGGGCACCGCGCCCATGGGCACTTCAGACCTGACGGTGCAGGCGGCTGGCTTCAATTTCGACGACACATCGGTGGTGACCTGGAATAACGAGCAATTGCCGACGCAGTTCGTTAGTCCCACACTTCTTCAGACGACCGTACCGGCCGAGTTGCTGGCTTGGCCGACGAGCGCGCCGGTGGCCGTTGCAACAGGCAGTCAGACCTCGACGGCATTGCCGTTCCAGGTTTCATGCCCTTACCCCGCGCCCACTCTCGCCGCGAATCCGAACCCGACCTTCTCAAATCCCGGTGTGGGCGTAACCACTCTAAGCTGGAATGCCCCCTGCTTCCCTCAGGTGCAGATCCGGATCGGCTCAGCCACTGGGCAGAATTTCACGGGCGTGGCCGGACCCAGTGGGTCGGCGCAAACCGGCCCGTGGGTGGACGATGGGATGCAATTCTTCCTGGTGGACCTCGCTACCGGCGCATCGATCGCCGATATCACCGTGTACGTGGCCGAGCCGTCGAGCCCGCCGGTCCTCACCTCAATGGACCCGGGTGGCGTTGAGGTTGGCTACAGCGGTCTGACGTTGGCGGTGGCCGGTTCCGGCTTCAGCCCTTCCTCGATGGTGATGTGGAACGGAGCGGATCTGGCGACTCAGTTCCAGGGTTCCAGCAATCTGACCGCCACCGTGCCGGATAGCCTCCTGAAGATCCTGGGAACCGTGCCGATAACGGTTTCCAACGGTCTGGTCTCAAAATCATTGCCATTCACCGTGGGCAACACGGCCTTCCTTTACAGCGACGGAATGAACTGCATGTCACCTAACTTGACGACGGCCTGCCTGGAGACCGATCTGGCGGCGCATGTGTGGTTCGGGTTCGAGGGTGCGATTGCCGGAGATGTTGCGCAGGCGCAGTGGTTTGGACCCGACGGGAATCTTTTCGCAACCATGACATCGTCTGTTGCCAACGCCAGTCTTTACGGGGGTTTTGAATTCAACGTGCCTCTCTCCGGTTACCCGGCAGCCTCCATGCCCGGGAATTGGAAGGTCGCGGTGACGTGGAATGGGCACCCGTACTTTACGGTGCCCTTCACCATCGAACCCGGACCGATCGAGGACTACGATGGGCAGTGGGATTCGGCAGTGTGGCAAACATTTTCAATGACCGTTGCGAACAACCACGTCACAGCCTATGAATATACCGTCTCCGGACCGGATTGCCCGAACGGAGCGCACGTTTCGTCAGGCCCGTCCACATCCATTCCGATAGTCGGAAACTCTTTCTCGTCCACAGAGCTCACCGGTACGTTCAATTCGGCAACATTCGCGAATCTAAGTCTGAATACTGCAAACATTCCCGGCTGCGGGGCAGGCACCGTCGTGTGGTGGGCGACAAAGCAGTGACGCGCGGGGTAGCGCGTGCTCGGCGCGGCACCACCGAGTCCATTGGAGGCATGGTCTCACAATGAAGGCGACAACGTTCGGATTTGCAGTCCTGATGGCTGCGCTGGCGGGCGGGCCGGCGCTGGCTGGCGACATTCCCCTCGTCGCCATGCCCGACCACATCCTGACCGACGGCTGGACCTATATCGACCTCGAGGTGGCCACCGACTGTAATCCCCCCTGTGGCGAACCTCCGCTCAGCTACGTGAGCTTCGCGCTTGACGGGGTCACGCTCCAGACCCAGGAATATGGGTCAGGAATCTTCCTCTATGGGAGCCAGTTGGCGCTGGGCGAGCATACGGTAACCGCAACTTATTCCATTTATGATGGCCCCCCGCAGTCGGCATCAGTGTCCGTCACGGTCACCGCGCCGAAACCGGGGATCATCTTCACCGCTTCCAGTCTGACTACGAACAATCAGACATGTCTTCTGAGCTGGGATGCGCCCGGCTATAGCCAGTTGCAGATCAATTCCGGCTCGGTTACGGGACAGCCGCTAACCCGGACGGTGGGATCGAGCGGAACGTTTCAGACGAACGACTGCAGTTGGCTGTTGCTCTACCAGGGGTATTTTTACTATTTGCCGGCGCAGTACTTTCTGATTGATCTAGCGAGTGACACGCCGATCGCCAGCACAAGCGAGTACGGCCCCCTCGTAGCGGCGCCGGGACCGGCGCCGGCGGTGACGTCGCTATCGCCGAGCGCCGCGCCAGCGGGGTCGGCCGACGTCACGCTTCAGGTGAACGGGTCCAGCTTCTCCCCAGCCTCTCTTGTGATGTGGAACAACGAGAGCCTTGCGACGCACTTCGAGAGTGCCACACTGTTGCAGGCCACGGTACCGGCCAGCCTGCTCATCAATCAGGGAACGGCGCAGGTCGCAGTGGCGGACAGCGGCCAGCTTTCCACGGCGCTGCCGTTCGCGATCACTCCCGTGGGGTGCGACGTGACCTTCACCGCCGATCCGAATCCCATCGTCGCTCTGTTCGGTATTGGGCAGACCACGCTGAGCTGGAACGCTCCGTGCCACAGCCAGTTGAAGATCACCGTCGGATCGCCCACGGGGACGCCGCTGACTGGCGGCATTGGCCCGAGCGGTGCCGTACCGACGGGCACGTGGGTCACGGACGGCCTGCAATTCTTTCTGGTGGACACCACCTCAAACACCGCGATTGCCAGCCTCGCCGCGCGTGTCTGCACGTCGGCGTGCGAACCGGTGCTGACTTCGCTTGCGCCGGGCACCGTTCCCTTTGGCGCAGGGGATCTGACGCTGCAGGCTGCCGGCTTCAATTTCGACGAGACGTCGGTGGTGACCTGGAACAACGAGCCACTGCCGACGCAGTACCTGGGTCCGACGCTCCTGCAGACGACCGTGCCCGCCGGCCTGGTGGCCTATACGATCACGGCGCCGGTGACCGTCAGCACAGGCGATCAGGTCTCGGACGCATTGCCCTTCCTGGTGTCCTGTCCCGATCCTGTCGCTACGCTGACCGCAAATCCGAATCCGGTCATCGCAAAACCTGGCGTGGGCATAACCACTCTGAGCTGGAATGCGCCCTGCTACGGCCAGTTGGAGATCCGTATCGGTTCGGCCACGGGAAAGCCATTCACAGGCCAGGCGGGCCCGAGCGGTTCGGCCCAGACCGGCCCGTGGGTGGGCGATGGCATGCAGTTCTTCCTTGTGAACCTTGCGACAGGCGCCTCACTTGCCAACGTGACAGTGTACGTGGTCGATCCGTCCAGTCCAGCGGCGCTGACGTCGATCTCGCCGCTGCGGTGGGAAGCTGGCGCTCAACCATCCCTGACGCTGCAGGTATCCGGCTCGAATTTCAGCGCCTCCTCGGCGGTCACGTGGAACGGAGTGAATCTGGCGACTCAGTTTCAGACGCCCGATTCTCTCCAGGCCACGATCCCCGCGTATCTGCTAAGCACTGTGGGAATCGCGCAGGTCGCGGTGGCCACCAATGGCCTTGTTTCCGGATCGCTGCCATTCACGATCGGCGCCGCCGCCTTTCTGGACAACGCACTCATGACCGACGGCAACGCCAGCGGCGGAACGTATTGTCCGGCGCCGCCAGGCAAGACAGAATTTCTGGAAACGGATGGGCAGGCCGATGTATGGTTCCAGTTCGATGGCGCGAATGGAGACCCCGCGCAGATACAGTGGTTTGCTCCCGACGGGACCCTTTACCAGACCACGAAGACGTTTCTTCTCTGGTCCGGGTGCGAGACAGACACCTTGTGGATCCAGGATTACCTGCCAAGCACCATGCCCGGGGGCTGGAAGGTGGTTGCCACGATAAAGGGCCAACCGTTCTTCGCATTGTCATTTGCGATTGAACCGGGTCCGGTCACGCTCTTCGATGGGGTGTGGAACGGGACGGTGGGTAACGATCCCACTCAGCCGCTGACCATGACGGTGGCGAGCGATCGCATCACGTCGTATTCGTATCAGGTGTCCGAGGCGGGCTGCCCGTCTGGCACGTTTACCTCGGTCCCGTCGACTTCCATATCGATAGTGGGAAACTCTTTCTCCTCTGACGAGTTCTCCGGCACGTTCACGTCGGGGACGACGGCGACCGGAAGCCAGACCGTCTTCCTCGGAAACACTCCGCCCTGCCCTGGATTCGTGACCGTTACCTGGAACGCGACGAAGCAGTGAAGGTGCGCGTACGCCGTCGCTTACTTTTTCGCGGGCGTGATGTCGGTGACGGGTAGGTCCCAGTGGGCGAGCAGAATTTCGAAGCGGCGCTGCTCCTCGCGGCGGTACGTTTCCTGATCGGGCCAGAGCTGGTGAATCAGCCGCTCTTCATCGGGGTTGACCGTGGTGGCCAGCGCTGAATTGCGGAAGCGGATGGTGACGCGGTAATCCCAGCGGGCGTCCTCGGTCATGTGATTGGACGGCGTCTCGATTTTCACCGAGAGCATGCGGCCGCTCTCCACGATCTTCTGCAGCAGCGGGTAGTGGTTCTTCAGAAAGAGCTGCAGGAACTCCTGCTGGTGGCCCCACTGCACCTTGTAGTAGTACTCCATCGTGTAGGGTTGATCGGAGGCGCCCTGAGGCGGCGCGCCCTGGGCGAACAGCGGCGTGGTCAGAACGGCAAGAAAGAGCGCAAGCATGAGATGTTTCATCATTCGCGATTATGGCGCATTCCGCGAGCGCTGATTACCGGCGATGTGCGATAACCGGATCGAGGAGGTGCGAGGTGGCGATTGCCGTAGTGAGGCTGGGATCTCCGAGGAAGCGCGGCGAGGGGTTACGGATTGGCACGGTTCGGCGGCCGCCGCGCGGCGTGCCGAAGACAAAATTCGCAGAGCTGGACTACTACGACGTCTGGCTGCCGAATCTTGCGCCGAGCGCGGAGCTGGTATCGCTCGCCTTGCAATCACGCGATGAGCGGTCGTGGAAGACGTTCGAGCGCAAGTACCGGGCGGAAATGAGCAAGCCGGACACGTCGCGAATACTCGACACGCTTGCCGCGTTATCGCATCAGACGAACTTCGCCGTCGGCTGCTACTGCGCGGATGAGAATCGCTGCCATCGCTCGATTCTGCGCAAGCTGCTGGCCGAACGCGGCGCGGAGATCGCCTGAGCACTGTTACTGGCTCTGCACGTTGAGGAAGACGTTTCCACTGCTCTGGAAGCCGGCCATCTGTGCCTGCACGGACTGGTTGCCGGCGGACGCGGCGGGAACCGTCACAGTGATCGCGTAAAGGCCGGGTCCCACGAGGTACGCCTGGTTGACGGTTGCATTGACGCCACCGATGGTGATGCTCGGTAAGCTCGCCAGTGGAACGGGAGCGGAAATGAGCTGGCCGGAAGGCGTGGAGGGATTGGTGGGGCCGAAGCCGGTCCCGTAGAGTTCGATTTGCTCGCCGGTGGTGGCGGGAGAGGACGGACCCACTGCGGAGCTATCGGCGTGGACCGCGGCAACGTACGAAGTCGCGCCCACGTTCCAGGCGAAAAACTGTGGAGCAAGGTTCTGCTTTGCCACAGTGCCCGGATAGGCGGCGGCCTGCGCGGTGGTCACCGCGACCTGCACCGGCCCGAGCGTCGAATCGTCGGGAGCGATGGCGTTGATCTGCCCGGAGCTGACGTAGCCGAGATATGCGGGCTTGCCGTTGACGGTCACGCTCACACCGTCGAGCGATGTGGGCAAGGTCGTGTCGGCCGGACCTGCCTGCCAGGTCTGCGCCGCTGACGCGAATCCGTTACCAAAAATGGTGAACCAGCCGCCCGACGTGATGGCGGGCTGATATCCCGCGGCGTCGTAGACTCGCTCAACTCTCGACGCGGGCGCGGCTACCGGCTGCTGGCGCTGGAGCAGAATGCCATCGAACGGCGCCAGCGTGACCTGAGTCGCGGGCGAGCCGTCGTTATAGCGCGCGCTGGAGGTGATGTATATGGCGTCGGCGATGAGCGAGCCCGACGCGGCGTTGGTGAGCGTCAAAACTGGCGCGCTGGCCGCCGTCAGGCTGATGTTGGTGAACAAAGTGTGCCATTGATCGCCGGTGAGAGCGCTGCTCTGATCGAGACTGGCCGACGCGACTACGTTGCCGCCGGCGACAATCTGGTACTCGGCGTTGTGCGTCCAGCCGTTGTCGCCGGGAGCGTTGGGCAGCCAGGCCTGAATCGTGTACTGGCCGTCGGCGGGAATGCCCAGGTTCCATTGCGCGCTGCCCGGAGGCGTGTCGAGCTCATGCAGCGAGCCGTTCCACGCGTTGTACCAGGGAGGGGTGATCACTTCGTATGCGTAGCCGGTGGAATCATAAGCCACGTACCAGTTGGCGCCCGTGTCGCTGAAGCCCGGGTCGCCGTCATCGACGATGTACTGATAGAGCGGCGCCTGCGCGCCGGTGAAGCGCTGGAATCCCGGCTCGATCGCCACAATCTGTGACACGCCGGTGCCGTTCAGCAGCGCGATGCCGTTGGTGAAATCCCGGCGGTAGACGTCGGGGGCCTGCTCGAAAAGCTGAACGCCGTCGATCCAGACATTGCCGGCTACATCGCCGACATCGAATTGAAGCGTCCCATCCTGCGCGGTGGTGTTGGCGACGAAGGTGAGGGTGTAAAGCGTCCAGGTGGTATCGATCGAAATCTGGCTGAGCAGTCCGTAGTTGTTATAGGGAGACGATGCGCTCTCACAATCGATGGTTATAAAGCGGACCGCATCGGCGCGCGCCCAGAACTGGAGCTGATAGTTCGTGCCCGCCGTCAGCGGCAGCGAAGTCTGATACAGGTTCACCTGCCAGGAATTGCTGTCGGCGGAGGTCACGTCGATGTTCACGGACGCACTGCCCTCGGCCACGGTCGCGTTGTCGATATTCACTGTGGCGGCGGCCTGTCCATCGTTGTCGATATAGTACGACCAGCCGTTGAGGCCGTTCTCAAAGCCGCCGTTGGTCACCAGATTCGGCCCCGTGCCGGAGGTCACGCGCGCCGCGGGAGATACCGCCTGGCCGAGATTGAAATCGTATTCGTCGTACCACCAGTCCACGCAACAGCCGGTGTCGCCCTGGTCGTAGGTGGAGAAGCCGTCGTTCATGACCGAGGTCGCGAGACCGAACCGCATGTTCGGATAGAACTCTTCCGCAAACGTGACCGTCGAGGCGGGCAGCGTTTGCAGCGGAGAGAAGCCATAGCCATACGAGATGATGCTGGGCGGCGCCGATTGCACCTGCGCGATTCCCGGCGAAAGCCCCCGCGAGAACCAGTTCTGATAGTTGTTCCAGTAATCGGTGAAGGCCATTCGCCCCTCGCGCACGTTCACCGGCTGGAACACCGAGCTGTCGCCGTTGAAGCGTGGGAGCAACCCGGCGTCCAGAGGCTCGCCCGGGTGCGCGCTGAGATAGCCCCACGGCACCAGCGCATGGTAGGTGTCGAGTTCATGCAGCATTCCGGCGCGCCACTGGGCGTCAAGGGTGGCGGGATCCTCGGGCACGCCGTCGTTGTTCGGGTCCATCTGGATAGGGTTTCCAAACACGTCGGTGGTCTGCCACGAAATGGACGTAAAGACGTTATCGAAGAAAGTGCCGTCGAAGGCCAGATTCGACTGGAGCAGTTGCTGGTAAACAAAGTTCGCGACGGCTTCAGCGACTTCGGGTTTTGTCAGGTTCAGCAGGTATGTCGCGTTATCCCAGATCTGAATTTTGTTCCCGTGCATGTCCTTCATGTAATAGTCGTCGGGGAAGAAGGGACCGCCGGGAGTGGTGTAGGTGGCGTCGCCGCCGAACAGGATCAGCACACCGGGATTGGTCGCACGCAGGGACGTGATGTCATCAGTGCTCATGCCGGGACTCAGATAGAGCTGAATCTTCGCGGCCTGCGCGGGAACGGTGCTGAGGATATATTCGCCGCCCCAGATGCTGCCGATGCGCGGAAAGTTCCCCGTTGGCGCGGTCACGACGCGGTAATCCAGCGCCCAGAAACCGGCCTCGGCGGCGCAGCGGATATAGACGCCGTTGACGACCTGCGGATTGGGATTGATGCCGGTGACCGTGCCCTGGTGGTTCGTAACAGGCCCCGCGGTGTCAATGAGCGGCATCTCGCTGAAGTCGAGCAGGGTGTTCACCGAGTAGCCGCAGGTGTCGGCGATCGGCGTGGTGAAGGAGAGGTTCAGCGTGGTGCTGCCGGGCGGGAGCAGCGTACTGGGCGGATAGATGTTGGTGAGCGAAAGCGGGGGTGTGTCGCCCAGCGCGGGCCGGAAGGCCAGCGCGGACAGGAAAAGCAGGAGGACGAATCGGGGACTGCGCACGACAGAACGTCCCCAGCATATCACCTCCATTCGCGCTGCGATTCTGATAGGCTGAGGCCGAAAAGGCGACAACAATGGAACCATTCCGCTTTCATGTATTCGTGTGCGACCAGCAGAAGCCCGAAGGCGTTCCCTGCTGCTCCGCCCGTGAATCGGGCAAGGTCATCGAAGCGCTGCGGCGCGAAATTGGCGCGCGCGGACTGGGAAACGATGTGCAGGTTACCGTCTGCGGCTCGCTGGGGCTGTGCGAGCACGGGCCGAACATGATCGTTTATCCCGAGGGTGTCTGGTATTCGGGGGTGCGGCCGGAGGATGTGGGCGAGATCGCGGAATCGCACTTCCGCGAGGGAACGCCGGTGGCGCGGCTCACCCGTACCGACGCCGCCGAAGTTCGGGCGGAGATTGAGACGAACAAGGCGAGGGCGCTGGAGGCGCAGCGTGCTCGCGAGCAAAGCCGCGCGCTGCCGGAGGAGCTGAACGAGCGTGTTCGGGCGTTTCAGGAAAGCCGTGTCATCCTGACGGCGCTGGAGCTGGATCTGTTCTCCGCGGTGGGCGATGGCTGTGACGCTAAGGAGGCGGCGGCAAAGCTGGGGACCGATCGACGAGCGACCGAAACTCTGATGAACGCTCTTGCCGCTCTGGGCCTGCTGGCGAAGAAGGACGGAGTTTTTCGAAACGGTCCGGCCGCGGCGCGATGGTTCTCCTCCGGCTCGCCCGATAATGAGCGGCTGGCGCTGCTGCACACCGCGCATCTTTGGCTCCGCTGGTCCACTCTGACCGATTGCGTGCGAGCCGGGACCGCCGTGGCGGCATCGCAGGATCGCATCGGCGCGGAGGAATGGACGGAGGCGTTTATCGCCGCCATGCATCGCAACGCTTCGGCGCGAGCGGCGTCGGTGGTTCGCGCCGTGGGCGCTTCCGATGTTCGGCGAATGCTCGATGTCGGAGGCGGGTCGGGCGCCTACTCCATTTCCTTCGCGCTGGCAAACGGCCGGCTGACCGCGGACATTCTGGATCTGGCGTCAGTCGCGCCGATCGCCGGGCGGCACATCGCGGAGGCTGGCGTCGTAGATCGCGTGCGCGTCCATGCGGGCGATCTGCGTTGCGACGATCTGGGGCGCGGCTATGATCTGGTGTTCGTTTCCGCCATCTGCCACATGCTGAGCCCGGAAGAGAATCGCGATCTGCTGCGGCGATGCTTCGCGGCCCTCTCGCCCGGCGGCAGGATAGCGATTCAGGATTTCATTCTCGAGCCTGACAAGACAGCGCCGCGCTGGGCCGCGCTGTTCGCGATCAACATGCTGGTGGGCACGCCGGCGGGAAGCAGCTACAGCGAGCCGGAATACCGGGAATGGCTGGCGGCGGCTGGCTTCGGCGATATCCGCCATGTGCGTTTGCCCGGACCGGCCGGTCTGATGATCGCCTCACGCGCCTGATTGCCGCCCGGCCAACCCCTTGTGGCCGACTGTGCGCGGAGCTACACTTCGGCCATGAGAGGAATCATGGTTAGCGCTCTGATGCTCTCATGCTCCGCGACGGCCTTGTCGCAGGCCGTCCCCGCCGAATGGAAAGTCATCAGAGATGCCCGGTTCATGTGCCAGATCGCCGTGCCACCGGAATGGGATCTGTTCGGCGACGCCAACGGGGCCGCCATATTTCACGACTCCACCACGGCCATCGCGGTGGTCAGCAGCGAGGCTGGCCAGGAGTTCAAGCCGCTCACCGGCTGGCTGCTGAAGGCGCTCGGTGTCCCGAAGGAGAGAATATTCGAGAACAGCGCCACGCGGATCCTTTATCAGGACAAGGTTTCGCGCAACGCGGAAGATACCAGCGCATTCAGCTCCAGCGTTCCCGCCAAAGGCGGCACCTGCACTTGTCGCGTGGTGTTTGTGCCTCGCGTGGGGGAGGATGTGGCGAAGAAGATCGCGCTCAGCCTCTCGGCGGTCCCGGAGAAGAACTGATCGGCCGGCATGCGAAGGCCGCTGGGTGCGGCTGCCACCCGCAGGGATCGTTTTCGAAACCGGTGCGGCGACGTCTACTGGCGAGCGGCTGCAACGGGCAGGACGCGCCAGGTCAGTTCATCGGCAAATTTCTGCCTCTCCTCATAAAACGGGAAATGGCCGGAGTTGTCAAACCAGACGAACTCCGGGATACGTTCCGGACGGCCGGGTAGTTCCGTTTCTGCGCGGGGGTTCAGCGCTGCCGGCCGCTGAAAAGAAGCACGGGCGCGCCGCCCACGGACACCGTGCTCGCGGTCACCGGCGTCGCACCGCCGAAGATGTCGTACATCGTGCGCGTGGCGGCGGGGACGGCGAACTGAACGGTGGTGGTGGGATTCCAGACGATCAGGCCGGTGGCTGGGCCGTGGATGGGAGAGGGGTTGGACGGATCCGGCCGCTGCCAGGTCAACTGGATCTGCCAATCGCCGGAGGCATCAATCGATGCGCCGTCGAGCGAAGCGTCTTTCAGCCATTCGAGCAGGATGCCGAACGCGAGGCCTGCCTTGGTGAGTTGCTGGGGGTTGTTTTCTTCGGTGCCGACGCAGAAGGTAGTGGCTTTGCCCCACGCATACCAGTCGTAGCGGATGGACCCGAAGGCAAGATCGACGAGGTATTTCCGCACGAGGTACGCAGCTGCGAGATCTTCAGGCACGGTATTGTCGCCCGAAGCACCCTCGGTGTCCCACAGCGGCATCGCGCTGACGCCGTTTCCCGCCATCACCAGACGCACATTGGCGAGGGCCGTGGCGGTGTCTTCGGGCGGCGTCGTGTACACGTGAAACGCGATCATGTCGATGTTCGAGGCGATGCCCGCCTGCAGGAGCTGGCCCAGGTAGCCTGGATCGTACGCCGCGGGCGAAAGGACGGTGTTGCCGGGGTCCACGGATTTCAGGATGTTGTACGCTTCGGCGGTCAGCTCGGCCAGTTCGGCCACCGTGCCGGTGTAGTAAGTGGGGTCGTTGGGCTCATTCCAGATTTCGTAGTAGCGAATGCGGCCTTTATAGCGCTGGGCCACGGCGGTGATGTAATCGCGCCAGTCCTGATTGTTCGCGGGCGGAGCGGGTGCGCCGGCGCCGACGTAATTCACGTCGTCGGGATTGGTGGAGGCCCACGCCGGCGTCTGTCCCAGAGTGAGCAGAATATCGGGCACGCGGTGCTGCGCGGCGGCGGCCACCCAAACGTCGAGCGGCTCCCAGTTCCACACGCCTTTCACGGGTTCTAGCAAGGTCCACGAAGTGCCGCTGTCCCACAGACGAAGGGTGCCGAAACGCGTCGTGGGCCAGGGCACGCCGCCGGAAACGGGAGCGCCGGAGGGATCGGTGAATTGCACATCGTCCACGGAAAAAGTGCCCGGCTGCGTGGCCTGGAACATGAGCAAAACGGTGCCCGTGTCGTTCACTTGCCCTTGCGCGGTGAACTGCTGCCATGCGCCGGTGAGCGAGGCCGTCGTTTCGGCGTAATAGTTGTACGGCGAGTTAGCGTTCTGCAGGATCAGGTTCACATTCGTGCCGGCGTCGCCGCGCAGCCACGCGCTGAAGGTGTAGACCTCACCGGGAATCACCGTGATGGATTGCGTCAGTTGGACGGCCGTGTTGGGCGGGACGCTCTGTACGCTCACTTTCTGGCAGGATGCGCCGCTGTGCGGGTTGTTGGTGTCCTCTGAGTAGACCACGGTGGGATTCGGAACGCCCCATGAGGAGTTGTCGGACCACTCGACGGCCACATTGCCGGAGATGGGATTGTTCACGCCGACTGACGCGAAGGGCGGCTCGAAGCCTGCGTTCAGGAGCCGGCTCTGCAGGAAATTCTCGACGTGCATGCCGAAAAACGACAGCGGAATCGGGCCCGTGCGCGGCGTGGGTGAGAGGGTTCCGGGCGCATAGGAGAGCGCGAAGTCGTCCGCCCAGACCGTACCCGGCGCGTCGATGGCGACCATCAGGAGCGCGCTTTCGGTGGTGGTGATGTAGCCAGTAGAAGTTACCTGCTGCCAGTCCGCGGTGAGGGCGATCGAGCTCTCCGTGAGAGTCGCGTAAGGAGAGTCGGCCTGCTGAATCACCAGCGACGCCTGCAGACCCGGCGTGCCACGAAGCCAGACCGAAGCAGTGTAGGCGTTACCGGCCTGGACCGAAACCGTCTGCACGAATTGCACGCGGCCGCTGCCCACGCTGGAAACCACCGCTTTCTGGCAGGCCGTGCCGCTGTGCGGATTGTTCGTCTCTTCGGAGTATTGGACCGTTGCGTTGGCCCATGCGGAGTTGTCCGACCAGCCGTTGGCGATCTCGCCGGAAATGGCGCCGCCGTTCAGGTTCACCGGCTCGTAGGGCGGCTCCATGCCGGGATTGGTGAGAGGGACGGACGTTTGGGCTGTCGCGAACCTGCACGCCAGAGCGGTGGCCAGAACCAACCCGGTTTTGCCGGCGAGACTCATCAAGAACCTGCCCCTGACTTATTATGGTCGCGATTCCGTGGGTTCGAGGCGCTGGTAGTGCCTCAGCAGAGGCAGCAGCGGTTTAGCGTAGCGGATGAAGGGCTCGGCGACGTTGTTCCCTGCTTCGGCGATCCAGTCGGCCGGAAGCAGGCGCTCGGTTCGCGACACGGCGTCGAGCGGCGCGAGGAACGTGCCGCTGTGGTAAGGGTCATCGCTGTCCCGGCGAATGGCGACCATGACGGCGCTGTGGCCGCCGGCTGCGGCGATCGCTGCAGCCTTCCCGCACTTCCGGGCTTCGCGGCGATCCAGCTCGGTAGCAAATTCGCCGCAGCTCCGCCCGAACAGTCCGGGTTTTTCCGCGCGCGCACGAATGCCGAGCTTTCCGTGGAGAAGCCCGGCCAGCGTGTGGCCGAGGTTCGACGACAGGCGATGCGCGGGGTCGTCCGCGCGATCCACATCGGCGCCGAAGGGGAGGCCCTGGTCATCGAGTTGTCCCTCGCACACGGCAATGACGGCGCGTCCCAGCCGGCGGAACACCCCCTCTACATCGGCGGCGATTCGGTCGACGCTCAGCGGGCGCTCGGGGAAATAGATGAGGTGCGGAGCGTCGTCGGACCCGTCGAGCGGATCCGGCCGCGCGAAACAGGTGGACGCCACGATCCAGCCGGCATTGCGTCCCAGAGTTTCGAGCACACAAATGGGCGACGGCAGCGAGCGGTTATCCTCGCCAACGTCGCGCGCGGCTGCGGCGAAGAAATGCGCGGTGGATGGGTAGCCGGGTGTGTGATCGGTGATGCAGAGATCGTTGTCGATGGTCTTGGGGATGCCGATGACCTGAAGCTCGAATCCAGCGGCGCGGGCGCGGCGGGCGACCTCCGCGGCGGTGCTCATGGAGCCATTCCCGCCGGTGTAGAAGAAGCAGCGAATGTCGCGCCGGCGAAAGAGCGCGAGCATCCTGTCGTAGTCGTCGTCGCACAACCGGCGGCGGCTGGAGCCGAGAGCCGATCCGGGGGTGCCGGCGATGTTTGCGATCAGATCCGGATCGCAGGCCAGAAGATCCAGCCAATTCTCGGTGAGCAGGCCCTCGACGCCGAAGCGAGCGCCGTAGAGCGTGGAGAACGTACCGCGCCGGCATTCTTCCACCAGGCCGGCGAGCGAAGCGTTGATCACCGCCGTGGGACCGCCGCCGTGGGCAACCAGCGCGTTCATCGCCGGCCGGGAGCTCGTTCAAAAGCGCCCGGAACCGCTTGCTGGCGCGCGCGGCTCAGTTTGGTCAGCTCGTCGTAGCGGGTAGCTACCGAGCCGCAACCGCCAGGGAGTGGTCTGGAAATGGCGTTTTTCATAAAGCTCCTACGGCTCCCTCAGGGAAGGCGCGATTCCGTGCATGGCCTGCAGGGCTTTCCGCGCTCGCTCGTGCTCGCCCATTTGCTCATAGGTCACAGCCAGATTGTAGTAGAGGGCGGCGGCGAGCGGGTCCGCATCCAGCCCATGGAGAAACGCATCCACGGCTTCCCCCGGACGGTGCGCTTCGGCCAGCGAGGAACCGAGATTGAACCAGGCGGTGGTGAGATCGGGATCGAGGTCGAGCGCACGCCGATAGGCCGCGACCTCGTCGTCGCCGCGTCCGGCCGCGCCGTAAGCCACGCCCAGCAGATAGTTCGCCTGCGGGTCGTCGGGCCACAGCCGCACAGCGCGGTTCAGGTATTCGAGGGCCTGCGGGATCTGCTTCTGGCGGCCGAGGACCATGCCCATGCGCGTGAGCGCGCGAAGCGAGCTCGGATAGATGGCCAGCGCGGCGCTGAATTCACGCATTGCGCCATCGGCATCGCCCTGCGTCAGGAGAGCGCTTCCTTTCTCGACATGAGAGTCGGCGATGAGGCGGAAGTCGCGGGGTTCGCGGCGGAGAATAGCAAAGCCCGAGCGAACGGGAACCGGAGGGCTGGTCTCGCCGTGCGCCAGCGCTCCCGCGGCGCCGGCGATTGCAGGATCGGTCTTCTCGATCCAAATCTCTCCGAGATAGCCGCCATCGGACGCGGATGCGTCGATGGAGTTCCGGCGGGCAAGGTCGGCGAAATCCTCGCCATTAGCGAGCTGCTTCTCCACCGTTGCGGCCTCGCCGGCCGTGCGCGTGAGGATCATGCGCAGATACACCCGCCGCGGCGCGATGTGCGAACGGTTCTGCGTGGCGGGATGTGCATCTCCCGACGCAGTCGCGACGCGAATCCAGTGCTCGGTGACCTCGATGGTTCCCCGCTTGATTTTCGGCATATGGCAGGAGATGCACTGCGTCTTCGCATTCACCGGACAAACGGCGGCCTTTCGCGCTTCAGACGCGTGGCAACCGAGGCAGGCTTTCTCGTACGCGGGGTCGTTAGCCGTCGCCTGGCGATGCGGATTGTGGCAGCTCAGACAGGTAATGCCCGCGTTGCTCTGGATGTAGCATTCGCTGTTGCGGAGCGACTCCACCTGATTGGAGATGATAAAATCCGCGGGCCGCGGGTCGACCACCCGCGCGAAGCCGCTGTGACACTGGCCGCAGAAATCCATGAGCTTGTCGCCCGGCAGTTTTCCGGGATTCAGGATGCCCTCGGGCTTCCCCTTCGAAATCGCATCCAGGTGGGGTTGTCCCGGGCCGTGACAGGTCTCGCAGACGACGCCCGATTCGTGAGCCGGCGAGCGCTGCGGATCGCCGTGACAGCCGCGGCATCTTTGTTCGAAGCCGGCGGACAGGGCGCGGCCCAGCGCGGTTTCATACGATGGCTGCTTCCCCGAAGGTGTGCCGGGGTTCGGTGCGAGAGACCCGCCGTCGCGCAGCTGGTAATAACGGACCTCGATCAGCGCCGCGCGCGCGAGCGGAACGCCATCGATATCGGCGACGCGGGCGAGACACGTGGAACGGTCCACGCCGATCGTCGCCTCAATCGGAACCTTCACCGCGGACGCGCCGGGAAGCTGCACCTGATACATCTCGCGGGAGTCTTCCGGGAAGAAGCGGTACTCCACGGCCGGCGCAGGACCCTCGGAGGCGGCGAGCGTGGCGCGGGAGATGGGTCGCCAGGTTTGCGCCATGTAGGTGGCCGCCTGGCTCTTCGCGATATCGTTGTGACAGAATGCGCACCGGCGGCTGCCGATGTAGCCGGTCTTATCGTGGATCACGGGCTGAGCGCCGAGGGCGACGGCGGTCAGCGCAAGCACCGCAGCCGTTCGACAAGCCCGACGCACCAACCTCATTCGATGTAACGACCACTGTAGCGCATCGCGGTGAATTGGGATGAAAGCGATACAATCGTCAATTCGGGCCATTTCGGACCCGCGCACTCTTAAGCGAGGACTACATGAATCTGAACATCGATGACGAACTCGAGAATCGGTGCATTAATACCATACGCATCCTCTCCGCCGATGCCGTGCAGAACGCCAATGCCGGGCATCCGGGCATGCCCATGGGCGCGGCGGCGATGGCCTTCGCGTTGTGGACCCGGTTTCTGCGGCACAATCCCAGGAACCCGTCGTGGTTCGACCGCGACCGGTTCGTCCTCTCGGCCGGGCACGGGTCGATGCTGCTGTACTCGCTGCTGCATCTGACCGGTTACGACCTGCCTCTGGACGAGCTGAAGCGCTTTCGAAAATGGGGCAGCAGGACGCCGGGCCATCCGGAGCGCGGCCACACGGTGGGCGTGGAAGTAACCACCGGGCCGCTGGGCCAGGGATTCGGCAATTCGGTCGGGATGGCCATCGCCGAGGCGTGGCTGGCGGCGCGCTACAACCGGCCGGGCCACAACATCGTCGATCACTACACTTACGTCATCTGCGGCGACGGCGATCTGATGGAAGGCGTCTGCCTCGAAGCCGCTTCGCTGGCCGGACACCTGCGGCTGGGTAAGCTGATTGTTCTCTACGATCAGAACCACATTTCGCTGGCCGGCGGCACGGATCTGGTATTCACGGAAGACGTAGCGCGGCGCTTCGAGGCGCAGGGATGGCACACGCGCCCGGTGACGGACGGAAACGACACGAGCGAAGTTTCGGCGGCCATCGCCGAGGCGCAGGCTGAACAGGGGCGGCCTTCGCTCATTCTGGTGCGGACGCACATCGGCTATGGCAGCCCGCACAAGCAGGACAACTTCTCGGCGCACGGCAGCCCTCTCGGCGAAGACGAGTTGCAGGCCACCAAGAAGGCGCTGGGCTGGCCGACGATGGACAAGTTCTATGTGCCCGAGGACGCCGTGGCCGTATTTCGCCAGGCGATCCCGGAAGGCGCGCGGCTGGAACAGAAATGGCAGGAAGCGTTTGAAACGTACCGGAAGGAGTTCCCGAAAGAGGCGGCCGAATTCGAGATGGTGATGCGCGGACAACTGCCGCCGGACTGGGCGGCGGATCTGCCGAGCTGGAAACCCACGGACAAAGCCATTGCCACGCGGTCCGCGGGCGGCGCGGTGCTGAACGCTCTGGCGAAGAGAATTCCGAACATCGTAGGCGGTTCAGCGGACCTGAACCCATCCACCGATACCGCGCTGAAGGGGCTCGGCGATTTTCAGAACCCGGAGGTTGCGGGACCGGGGACTCTGGGCGCTGTGGGCGGTGTGTGGAGTTACGCGGGACGAAACACCGCTTTCGGGGTGCGCGAGCATGCCATGGGCGCGGCCGTGAACGGCATGGCGGCGCATGGGGGCGTCCTGCCGTTCAGCGCGACGTTCTTCACGTTCTCGGATTACATGAAGCCGGCGATCCGGCTCGGCGCATTGAGCCGCCTGAAGGCGGTGTACGTGTTTACGCACGACAGCGTCGGCGTCGGCGAGGACGGCCCCACGCACGAGCCGGTGGAACATCTGGCGGCCGTGCGGGCCGTGCCGGGCCTGGTTGTGATTCGCCCCGCCGACCCGAACGAAACGGCCGAAGCATGGTCGTTCGCGGTGCAGCACGACGGCCCCACGCTGCTGGTGCTCACACGCCAGGCCGTTCCCCATCTGGATCGAAGCGGCGCGAAGGAACCGGGCGTGGCGCGCGGCGCGTACGTTCTCTCCGATGCCGGCAACGGCGCGCCGGACGTCATCCTGATTGGCACGGGCTCGGAGGTGGGCCTGTGCGTGAAGGCTTCGGAGTTGCTGCGGGGCTATGGAGTGCAAGCCCGTGTGGTGAGCATGCCGAGCTGGGAGCTCTTCGCCGCGCAGAACGACGCGTACCGCGAGAGCGTGTTGCCGTCGGGCGTCCGCAAGCGCGTCACCGTCGAGGCGGGCGCGTCGCTGGGATGGCACCGCTGGGCTGGCGATGAGGGCGCCATCATGGCCATCGACCGGTATGGCGCCTCCGCCCCGGGCGATGAAATCCTCAGGCAGTACGGATTCACGCCGCAGAACGTCGCTTCAACCGCGCTGCGGGTTCTGGGGCGCGGAGAGGACGCGAATCGCGTAGCAGGGAGCGCAAGCTGAGCTGGACAACCACTGAAGGAACGCCGACGCCGCTGGGCGTCACCTTCATTGAAGGCGAACAAGCCTGGAATTTCGCGGTGTTCTCCGAGCGCGCGGAAAAAATGACGCTGCTGCTGTACACCGCGGCGGATCTGGTAAAGCCCGTATTCATCTTTTCCTTCGACTATCTGCGCAACAAATCGGGCCGCATCTGGCATTGCCGGATACCGGCGGCCACCGTGGGCGCGGCGCGCTACTACGCATACTCCGCCGACGGCGGCGATTTTGGATTCGACTCGCGGAAACAACTCCTCGATCCCTACGCGCATTGTGTGTTCTTCCCACCGACATTCGACCGGGAGGCGGCGATGCAGCCCGGACCGAACGCGGGCCAATCGCCACTGGGAGTCATTCAGGGCGGGCGCGCCGGCTCCTTCAGCCGCCGGTCCCGGCGCGAAGCGCCGCACCACGAGGCCGACGCGATCATCTACGAGCTGCACGTGCGCGGCTTCACGCGCCATCCGAGTTCGGGCGTCGCTCCGGCCCGCGCGGGGACTTTCGACGGGCTGGTGGAGAAGATTCCCTACATCAAAGACCTCGGCGTCACCATCGTCGAGCTGATGCCGATCTTTCAACGCGACATGCAGGACGACGACTACTGGGGCTACATGCCGCTGAATTTCTTCTCCGCGCACGCCGCCTACGCCAGCCGCCGCCAGCCCTGCCAGGAACACGAGGAGTTCCGCGACATGGTGGATGCGTTTCACGACGCCGGCATCGAAGTAATCCTCGACGTGGTCTACAATCACACCGCGGAAGGCGGTCTCCACGGGCCGCTTTACAGCTACAAGGGCCTCGACACCCGCGAATACTACATGATGTCGGCGGATCCGGCGGAACCGTTCGCGAACTATTCGGGAACGGGCAACACCCTGAATGTGGACAGCCCTTACGTGCGGCAGATGATTCTGGATAGCCTGCGCTACTGGCGTCTGGAGATGGGCGTGGACGGTTTCCGCTTCGATCTGGCTTCGGTGTTCAGCCGCAACACGGACGGGTCGCTGAACTGGGGTAACCCGCCGATCATCGGCGAAATCGCCGCCGACCCGGATCTGCGTAACATCCGGCTGATCGCCGAGCCATGGGATGCCGCCGGCGCTTATCAGCTTGGCCACAGCTTTCCGGGCATCACGTGGCTGCAATGGAACGGCCGGTTTCGAGACGACGTCCGCCGCTTCGTGAAAGGCGACGAAGGCATGGTTCCCGATCTCATGCGCCGTCTGTACGGCAGCGACGATTTCTTTCCCGACGATCGCGCCAACGCGTATCATCCCTTCCAGAGCGTGAATTACGTGACCAGCCACGACGGGTTCACGCTGTACGATCTGGTGTCCTACAACCAGAAACACAACGAGGCCAACGGCGAGAACAATCGCGATGGCATGGACCAGAACTATAGCTGGAACTGCGGCGTGGAAGGCGACGAGGACGTTCCTCCGGAAGTCATGGCGCTGCGCCGCAGGCAGATCAGGAACTTCTGCAGCCTGCTGATGCTGGCGAACGGGACGCCGATGTTCCGCGAGGGCGACGAATTCATGCGGACACAGCGCGGGAACAACAATCCGTACAACCAGGACAACGACATCACCTGGCTGAACTGGGACCTGCTCAAACAGAACGGGGACATCTTCAGGTTCGTTCAGAAGATGATCGCGTTTCGCAAGGCGCATCCATCGTTGTGCCGGAGCCGCTTCTGGCGCCACGATGTGCGCTGGCACGGAGCGAACGGCGCGCTGGATTTGTCCGGGGATTCCCTCAGCGTGGCGTTCTTTCTCAGCGGGCGTTCACAGAACGACGACGACCTCTACGTGATGATCAACGCCTGGTGGGACGATCTGCCTTTCGCGATTCAGGAGGGGACAGCCACCCAGTGGCGTCGCGTGGTGGACACCGCGCTGGCGGGCCCGGACAATTTTGTCGATGATGGCGTGGCGCTCCAGGCCGCGACGTATCCGGTGCAGGCGCGCTCGGTGGTGGTGCTGGTGCGTAGGAAGGCGGACTGACAGGCCCGTCGCGGGCTGCGAACCGCCCCACAGCTCACAATTCGCGGGGCAGCGGCGGCGAATCCGCGGCGCGGATGTCGTCGTATTGAGCGGGGGCGCTGGCCAGCGGCAAGCGCCTGTAGAACTGCAGGCGGCAGAAGATGCAGTGATAAAGCGTGGCGCCCGTTTTCCTGCGCCACCACGCCAGGAATCCGCTTTCACAGCGGTCGATGGGATCGCGCGTCCTGCGGATCACCAGACGGGTCGTGCCACAATCGGGGCATTGCGCTATGCGGCCGGGCATGTCCTCAATCGAATCGTATCAGTTGCGGTGAAGCCTTCTCCATAAGAGTACTCCGATGATGGTCTTGCCGTCGGCGATTCGGCCGTCGCCGATCATGGCCTCCACTTCCCGGCGCGAGAACCAGCGCATCTCAATGCGCTCGTCGTCCATGTTATGCGGTTGGCCGGGCGTCAGATCGGTGGCCGTGAAGACGGTCATGCGCTCGGAGAGGAAACCCGGGCTGGGATAAAACGAGACCAGCTTCTTCCACTTCTTCGCGCGGTAGCCGGTTTCTTCCTCCAGCTCGCGGCGCGCCGTCTGCAGCGGCGTTTCGCCGGGATCGAGCCGGCCCGCCGGCAGCTCCCACAGAAATCCGCGCGCCGGCAGACGATACTGCCGAACCAACAAGACACGCTTCTTCTCGTCGAAGGGGAGCATCACGGCCGAGCCGCCGTGCCGCACGATGGCGCGGCGGATTTCGAAGCCGTCGGGATCGACGGCGTGATCTTCGGTGACGCGGAAAATCGAGGTTCGCAGTTTTTCTTCGGAGGAAATGAGTTTCATGATTTTCGAATGGCCGCGGTAAACTCGGCCAGCGGCAGGGTGTTCATCACGTCGCCCGCTTCCAGCCAGCCGCGGCGGGCGGTGGTGACGCCATAGGGCATATTGAGCAGATGCTTCGGATGATGCGCATCGGTGTTGATGGCGAATTTCGCGCCGCGTGCTTTCGCCGCGCGCACCTGCGAGCCGCCCAGATCCAGCCGCTCCGGGCTGGCGTTGATCTCCAGCCACACGCCATGCCGCACCGCGGACGCCGCCACCGCGTCGAAATCGAACGGATATGGATCGCGGTGCAACAGAAGGCGGCCCGTTCCATGTCCGAGCAGCCGAAGCGACGGGGATTCCAGGGCGCGCAGCAGCCGGTCGGTCATCTCCGCGCTTTCCAGATTCATGTAGCTGTGCACGCTGCCAATGACGAAGTCGAGTTCCGCTAAGGCATCCTCGGCAATGTCCATGACGCCGTCGCGGCGAATGTCGCACTCCAGCCCCGAAAACACGCGGATGCCCAGCGCGGCGTGATCCAGCTCGCGTATGCGGCGCGCGAAGGCAACCACTCGCTCCTCATCCAGGCCGTTGGCCATGGCCAGCGCCTTGGAGTGGTCGGTAATCGCGATGTACTCATAGCCGAGCGCTTTGGCAGCCGCGGCCATTTCCTCCAGCGTCGCTCGGCCGTCGGTTTCGGTGGTGTGGATGTGCAGGTCGCCACGAATCCCGGTGGAACGGACCAGAGCGGGCAATCGGCCCTCCAGCGCCGCTTCGATTTCACCACTGTTCTCGCGCAGCTCGGGAGGAATCCAGGCTAAGCCGAGCGTGTCATAAATCTGCTCCTCGGTTTCGCCGCCCACGCGCTCCTCGCCATCGATGCGAAACAGCCCATATTCATTGAGCGACAGGCCCATGCGGATGGCGCGGGTGCGCAGGGCGACGTTGTGCTCCTTGCTGCCGGTGAAATACTGCATGGCCGCCCCGTAGCTTTCCGAAGGCAACGCGCGCAGGTCCACCTGGATGCCTTCCATCCCGAACTTCACGCTGGCTTTATTGGCGCCTTTGCCCAGCACTTCAGACACGCGGGGATTCTGCACGAACCGATCGAGCGCCGCCGTCGCGCCGGGCCCGGTGGCCAGCAAATCGATATCGCCGACGGTCTCGCGGCCACGGCGAAGACTCCCCGCCGCGGTGATCTTTTCGACACCCGGGGTATCCGCCAGCCAGGGCATCAGCTCGTTGACGGTCTGATGGCCAAAGCTGAGCAGGAACCGGCCGGCGCTCTGGCGGTATTGGGCGATGGAGCGCAGCACCTTCTCCTCGAGTTTCGCGCCCATGCGCGGCAGTTCCCGCAGTTTCCGCTCGTGGCAAATCCGCTCCAGATCGTCGATGGTGCTCACGCGGTAGTGTTCGAACAACAGGGCGATGCTTTTGGGCCCCAGCCCCTGAATCTTTAGAAGCTCCAGAGCGGTGGGAGGGTATTTGGCCAGCAGGAGATCGCGCCGCTCGAACGAGCCGCGTTCGCAGATCTCATGCAGCACCGCGGCCAGGCCTTTGCCGACGCCGGGGATGTCGGTGACGCTGCGCTCGGGATCGCGAACGATGTCGGCTATGCGTTCCGGGTATCCGAGAATCACCGCCGCGGCGTTGCGATAGCTGCGAATACGGAACCCGTCCTCGGCGGCGATCTCCATCAGGTCGGCCGTTTCCGAAAGCAGCCGGGCGATCGCCGCGTTTTCCATCAGCGCCGCTCCCGGTGGGCCGTTCCGGCCCGCTGGCGATTCTGGTGGATCACATCGAGGCCATGCGGCTCCACGTGCACAAGCACGTCGGCCACCCAGTCCAGGCGGTCGCGAACGCTGTCGCGAACGGCGGCGGCGATGTCATGCGACTCGAGCACGGTGAGAGCGGGGTCCACCTCGAGGTGCAGATCCACGTGATACTGCAGTCCGGTCTTGCGGGCAAAGCATTTCTCGATGCCCAGGGCGCCCGGCACCGTCAGCGCGGCGCCGCGAATCTCGGCCATCAGACGCTCGTCGGGCATGGTGTCCATGAGCTGATATACCGTGTCGCGCATGACCCGGATACCCAGCACGACAACGATGAGACCGACGGCGCAGCCGCCATAGTCGTCGGCCGCCGCGAAACGCGCCGGCTTCCACAAAGCGATGGCCAGAGCAACAAGAGCGCTGGTCGCGGAGAGCGCGTCCATGCCGTCGTTGGAGGCGTCCGCGACCAGGGCAGCGCTGCGAATCCGCCGGCCGTAATACCGCTTCACCATACTCATGGCCAGCTTGACGCCGAGCGAGAAAAGCAGCGGCCACACGGCCAGGAACGCGGGCGCCTCGCGAGGTTGCCCCGCCCCGACCAGAGCATGCCAGGCGATTACCACGCCGGAGGAAGTAAGTACCGCTCCGACGGCGAGAGCGGTCAGAATCTCAAAACGGCCGTGGCCATAAGGATGTTCGCGGTCGGGCGGACGGGAGGCCACCAGAAGGCCCAGAAAGACCAGCCCCGAGGTGAACACGTCGGCGGCCGATTCAAAACCATCGGATACCGTGGCGGTGGAATTCGCCTGCAGACCAACGGTAATCTTGAGAGCCGCCAGAGCCGCGCTCACCAGCATGCTGGCAATGGCCACGCGCCGGCCGATCTTGTCCGCCGCACCCACTTCTGCAAGCATAACAACGCGGTTATCCTGAGAGCGTGCCACCACGAACTCTGCTGATTCTGTTTCCCGTACTTTCGGTTTTTGCGGAAGTACACACCCTGAGTCTTCGCCAGGCGCTCGATCTGGCGCAGAAACAAAGTCCCGACGTGCTGCTCGCGCGGCTCGACGAAGAGAAAGCGCAGGCGGCCATCCGTATCGCCCACGATCCGTTTACGCCCAGGCTGACGGTTGGCGCCGGCGCGGCCAAGCCGTTTGGATTTCCCATCGCCATCAACGGCCAACCGCCGTCTATTTTTCAGGCGCAAACCCAGATGGCCCTGTTCAGCCGGCCGCAGAGCTGGGAGGTGGCGCGGGCGCGCGAGAACGCGCGAGGCGCCGGAATCGATGCCCAGTCGAAGACCGACAACGTCCTGTTCCGGGTGGCCTCGCTTTACGTGGACGCGGAGCAGGCGGCCCGCATCGCCGAATACTCGCGGCAGGAAGTCGATGCCATGTCCGGGGCGGCCGATGCGGTGCGGGCTCGCGTCGCCGAGGGATACGAACTTCCGATCGAGGGCAAGCGCGCCGAGTTGAATCTGGCGCGCGCACGGCAACGCGCCGACGGCGCTTCCGGCGACCAGGACTACGCGGAAACAGCCCTGGCCAACGTGCTCGGATTTTCGGCGAGCGATCGCGTGCGCGCGGTGGCCGACGAGCCCGGCCCTCCGTACCAGAGTACCCCCGAGACCGCGGACGCGGCCGCGGAACTGGCTCTGAAGAACAGCCGCGAACTACGCCTGCTCGAATCGCAGCTTCAGGCCGCCAACTTCGCACTGCGCGAAGAGAAGGCTCAGCGCCTGCCGGAAGTGGATCTGGTGGCGCAGTACGCGTTGTTTGCAAAGTACGACATCAATGGATACTTCGCGAAGTTCCAGCGAAATAACGGAGAGCTGGGCGTTTCCTTCAGAGTGCCCGTGCTGATCGGGTCGGCGGTCGGGGGCGCGCGGTCGCAGGCGGAAGCCGACGCCGCCAGGGCCCGCATCCGCATGAACGAAGCACGCGGACGAATCGCCGCGGAGGCGCGCAGGAGTTACGCGGACGTAAAGCAGACGGAAGAGGCGAGAAACGTAGCGCGCCTCGACCTGGACCTCGCGCGCGATCAGCTTTCCGTATTCCTGGCGCAACTGGACGAAGGCCGCGCCACGCGCCGTCAGGTGGACGATGCGCGGTTCGTCGAGCAGGAGAAATGGATCGCGTACTATCAGGCGGAGTACGCCGCCGAGCGCGCGCGTCTGGGCCTGCTGAATCAGACCGGTACTCTCATGGCGGCGCTGAAACCGTAAGTGGCCCACCGGCGCTCCAACCCGGGCGGTGCGCGGATGCCCGGCACCGCCCTGCGGTCGCATCCGTGTTAAAATTGCCGGGGCGAATCATGAACGTGTCAGTATGTTTCCGTAATGCCGCCGCGCGTCCCTCGCACCGGTCGATGCCCGGGAAAGCGGCTCTCCTGCTGCTGCCGCTGCTTCTGTGTCTGGTTGGTTGCAACCGCGACCCTGCCTCGCTGGTGGCGACGGGAAATAAGTACTTCGATCGGGGGAAGTACAAGGAAGCCTCGATCATGTACCGGCGGGCCCTGCAAAAAGACCGCAAGTTCGCGGATGCCTGGTATCGGCTGGGGCTGGTCGAGGCCAGACTGGACGACTGGCAGGACGCCCTGGCTGCGTATCAGCGAGCCGTCCAGCTCAACCCGAAGAACTCCGATGCAGTGACCCGGCTGGCCGACCTCTACCTGGCCAGCTATGTCCTCAGCCAGTCCCACCCCAAAGAGACCCTGAACGAAACCAAGGATCTGGTCAAGGCGTTGCTTCAGCGCGATCCCAATTCTTACGATGGCCTGCGTCTGGCGGGCTACGTCGCGATGGTGGAGAACAGGATTCCCGACGCGCAGAAGAACTTCGAAGCGGCCGATCGTGCCCGCCCCTGGCAGCCGGCTGTGGTGCTGACACTTTGCCAGATTTACGCCGCCACCGGCCGGGGTCCCGAGGCGGAAGCCCTCGCCAAAGGGATGATCGATCACGACAAGCAGTATGGCGCAACCTACGATTTTCTCGTGCGCTACTATCTTGCCGGGAAGCGGACGGGCGATGCCGAAGCCGTGCTGCAGCAGAAGATCGCGAATAATCCCAAGGCCGGCTCCTATGTCGTCCAGCTTGCGCGCTTCTATCAGTTCACCGGTCATCCGGACAGCGCTGAAGCGGCGGTCAAGCGCATGATTGGCAACCTCAGTTCGTACCCGAACGCCTGGATGCTCGCCGGCGACTACTACGTCGTGAGTAACCAGACCGATGCCGCTTTGCAGGCATTCATCGCCGGCGAAAAAGCCGATGCAAAGAACAAGACCGCGTATCGCAAGCGTCAGGTGGAGGTTCTGCTGCTCAAACGGCAGTACGCCGACGCGTCGCGCCTCGCCGACCAGGTGGCGCGTGAGAACCCCGACGACCCGGAAGCAGTGGCCTTGCGCGCCACCATTGGCATTCAAAGCGGCAAACGCGACCAGGTTCAGAAGGCCATCGACGATCTGGGTCCGCTCATCGGGAAATATCCGAATGTCCCGGCGACGCCAATGCTGCGGTATCACCTGGCACGAGCCTACGCCATCAAGGCGGACATGGATGGCGGCGATGCCGATCGCACGAAGCGAACGAAGGATCTGGACCTGGCCCATATTCAGCTTGACCAGGCCTTCCAGGGGGGACGCTTTTCCTATACGCCGGCGCGTCTGCTGCTGGCTCATGTGGAGATGGAGCGCAGGGAGTTCACCCGGGTCACGGAAATCGCCGACGACATTCTGAAAACGGAGCCGGAGAACCTGCGCGCTCGACTGCTGCGTACCGAGGCGCTGGCCGGCCTGGGGGAAAACGACAAGGCGGAGACGGAGTTAAGGCAGGTTCTGGCCATCAACCCCAACATCGGGCAGGCGCAACTGCAGCTCGCCCAGGCGCTCATCGCTCAGAAAAAATACGCCGAAGCGGAAGCGATTCTCGTGAGATTGCAGAACGATCCGCGCGGTTTCATCGATTACATCGCTTTGAAGATGGTGGAGGGACATGCGGACGAAGCCATCCAGATCCTCAGCCAGCGGCTGAATGCTCAGCCGAACAACCAGGCGTTGCGCTTCGCGCTCGCGAATGTGCAGGCGCGCTCGGGGCGGTATGACGATGCGATCGCCAATTATCAGAAGATCCTGCGCGACAGCCCGAACATGCAGCCGGTTACGAAAGCCGATCTGTATACGCGTATCGGGGGCGCGCAATTCCGGAAGGGCGACAAGAACGCGGCGCTGGCCAGTTTTACGACGGCCAGCAATCTCACGCCGAACGACTCGGGACCCCTCACTGAGGCGGCTGTCATCTACGATCAATCCGGGCGAACCGAGCAGGCTCGCGTCGCCTATGAGAACGCCCTCAAGATCGATCCGGACAATGCTCAGGCGATGAACAACCTGGCATATCTCAAGGCCCAGGATCAGGTGGATCTGGACCGCGCACTGACGCTGGCGGAGCGCGCCCGCAAGAAGCTCCCCGACAGACCGGACGTCGAGGACACGCTCGCCTTTGTATATGTCCGCAAGAACCTCACCGACGAAGGCCTGCGCATGATGCGCGACCTGGTGGGCAAGTACCCGAACAATCCCGTGTATCACTACCACCTGGCGTTGGCCCTGTTCCAGAAGGGCGACAAGCTGAGCGCGAAGAAGGAGCTTTCCACGGCGCTCACGTTGAAACCGTCGGCGGCCGATCAGGCGCGCATCACCGAACTAATGAGAAAGATCGGCTGATTGGCGCAACCGGCGGCGGTATCCTCGCCCGGCGGTCACCGCGAGACGACGGGGCGCTACGTTCTTCCCTTTGTTGTTTTGCTTGCTTTTCTGGCGCTGCAAAACGTGGCGCCGTTGCCGCTGCGTCTGGACTATGTGCTGCGTGTCTTCGTGGTGGCGGGCGTCCTGGCGTTGTACTCGCGACCGGTGATCAGGCTGAGGCCAGAGCATTTGACGTCGACTCTGCTTCTCGGCGCGGCGGTGTTCCTTGTCTGGATCGGCCCGGATCTGCTGTTTCCGCATTACCGGCAGCACTGGCTGTTTCAGAATTCGCTGACGGGAACGGTACAATCCTCCCTGCCTTCCGGCGTGCGCGGCGATCCACTGGTCCTCACTTTTCGCGTGTTTCGCGCGGTGGTGATCGTTCCCATTGTGGAAGAGCTGTTCTGGCGCGGCTGGTTGATGCGCTGGCTCATTCACACGGATTTTCATAAGGTGCCGTTTGGAACCTACGCGCCGCTGTCGTTCTGGGTGACTGCGCTGCTGTTCGCTTCCGAGCACGGGCCGTACTGGGATGTCGGTCTGATAGCGGGAATTCTGTACAACTGGTGGGCCATCCGGACCAGGAGCCTGGCCGACTGCATCCTCGCCCACGCGGTAACCAACGGCGCGCTGTGCGCCTGGGTGTTGGTGACGGGAAACTGGCAGTACTGGATGTGAAAGCGCACAGGACGAGTTGGGTCAGTTGTGCGCGAGTGAGAAAGGCCTCAGTCTTCCACCGCTATGGTCGGCCGGCGCTCGGTTTTCACCGCCTCAACTCGTTTTTCCAGTTCGCGCGACAGCGCGAGAAAGTCCCTCGCGTGCGGGTTGTTCTCGCCGGCCAGCGCTACCGGGTTCCCGCTGTCGCCGCCGACGCGCACTTCGGGATCCAGCGGCAGACCGCCGAGAAAGAAGATCTCCATCTGTTTCGCGGTGCGCAGGCCGCCGCCGGAGCTGAACACGTCGATCTGCTCGCCGCAGTGCGGGCATTTCAGATAGCTCATGTTCTCCACCAGACCGAGCACGGGAACACGAACCTGCTGGAACATGTGCACGGCTTTGCGCGCATCCTCGAGCGACACATCGGAGGGGGTGGTCACCACCACGGCACCGGTGAGCGGAGCGGTCTGGATGAGCGACAACTGCACGTCGCCGGTTCCGGGTGGGAGGTCGATGAGCAGATAATCGAGCTCGCCCCAGTCCACGTTGCGCAGGAACTGCTGGATGACGCTGTGCAGCATGGGACCGCGCCAGATGAGCGGCTTGTCGCCGGGATTGAGGAATCCCATGGACATCACGCGAATGCCGTATTTTTCCAGCGGCTGGATGCGCTCGCCAATGGCCTGCGGGGCGGCGCGAAGGCCCATCATCAGCGGGACGTTGGGCCCATATACGTCCGCGTCGAGCAGCCCCACTTTTCGGCCGAGCTGCTCGAGTCCGATTGCCAGGTTCACCGCCACCGTGGTCTTGCCGACTCCTCCCTTGCCCGAGCCGATGGCGATGAGATTCTGCACGCCAGGGATGGGCGGCCTGGGGAGATCCTGAGTGCCGGGTTGCGTGGCCATTATTCCGATGGTAGAACACGCGGCGTCGTTCACATCGCACTTCTTTCGCAATGGGACACACGGCGTCAGCCGCGTCCCTGGCCGGTACCGAAGAGACGCGGCTGGAGCCGCGTGTCCCTCGCCCTGCAAACTGAACAGTATTGCGGCTACGCGAGTGCCAGATTCGCTTTCGCTTTGAGCGAGAAGTCGGCGAACTCGCGGCGGGCAAGCCTTGGGAAAGCCGCGGCGGCGATCATGGCGGCGTTGTCGGTGGAGAGCCCGGGCGAGGGGAAGAATATCGGGTAAGGCAGCGCGCTGTCGCGAGCCGCCTCGCGCAGGCCGGAATTGCAGGCCACACCACCGGAGACGATCAGGCTGCGCGCGCCGATCTGCTCGGCGGAAGCGGCGGCGTGACGAAGCAGCTCGCGCACGACGGCACGCTGGAAAGACGCCAAGAGATCGAGCGCGCGCTGCGGCGTAGCGGCCCGCAACTCGTCGATCCCGGCATGACGGATCGCACGCCGCGCGGCGATCTCGCCGGACATATCCCGCGCCTCGACCCAGCGGAGGACCGCCGTCTTCAGTCCGCTGAAGCTGAAGTCGAGGGCGTTGCCTTTCATCTTCGGCGAAGTGAACCGGACCGCCTCGGGATCGCCATACCGCGCCAGCTTGTCGATGATCGGCCCACCCGGATAGCCGAAGCCGAGCAGCTTGGCGACCTTGTCATACGCCTCGCCGGCGGCATCGTCGCGCGTCCGGCCAAGCAGCCGATATTGGAATCCCTCGCGCACCTCGAACAGGTGCGTGTGCCCACCGCTCACCACCAGTGCAAGGGCCGGATACTCCACGGCCGAGCCCTGTTCGAGGATCACCGCGTGGATGTGGCCTTCGATGTGATTCACCGCGATGATGGGCACGCCGGTGGCGAATGACAGCGATTTCGCGTAGGTCATCCCCACCAGCAGCGATCCCACCAGGCCCGGCCCCTGAGTCACGGCGATGGCGTCAAGATCCTCCAGACGGGTTGCGGCCGCTTCCAGCGCCTCACGCACCACGGGGACGATGGCCCGCAGATGTTCGCGCGAGGCCAGCTCGGGCACCACGCCGCCGTATTTCCCGTGGGTGTCGAACTGGGACGCGACCACGGAGGAGAGCACGCGAACGCCGTCTTCCACCACCGCGGCGGCCGTCTCGTCGCAGGATGACTCGATGCCCAGGATCCTCACATTGTTATTGTAAGGATCGGGTGCACGTCTCCGAGTTCGATTACCACCTGCCCGAGTCGTCAATTGCACAGGAACCGCTGGCGGATCGTGCCGCTTCGCGCATGCTGGTTGTGCATCGCCGCGAGGGGCGTTGGGAAGATCGTGCGTTTCGCGACTTCTCCGGTTACCTGCGTCAAGGCGATTGCCTGGCGCTGAACGATTCGCGCGTCTTCCCTGCCCGGCTCCTCGGCCGCCGCACGGGCATCCACTCGCTGCCGTTGGGAAAGCACAATCCGAAGCGCTGGCAGAATCTGAGTGGCGAAGTGGAGGTGCTGTTGCTGCGTCCGATCTCCGCGGACGCAGGGACATGGAGCGCGCTGGTGCATCCCGGACGGAAAATGCGGACGGGGGAGCGAATTCGCTTCGGCGATCTCGAAGCCGAGATCGTGGCTCGCGGCGAATTCGGTGAGCGCACGGTTCGCTTTCTCTTTGACGGTGACGTCTACGAGAAGCTCAACGTGATCGGGCATGTGCCGCTTCCGCCCTACATCAAACGGCCGGACGCACCGGCCGACCGCGAGCGGTATCAGACGGTTTTCGCGCGCCAGCCGGGCTCCGTCGCCGCGCCCACCGCGGGCCTGCACTTCACGCCCGCGATTCTGGATGCGTGTCGCGCGGCCGGCGCCGACATCGCTTACGTCACGCTGCATGTGGGGCTGGGCACCTTTCAGCCCCTGCACGCCGACGTCGTCGAAGAGGCGACGCTGCACTCGGAACGGTTCACCATCACCGAGGAGAACATGGCCAGGCTGCGCTCGGCCGCGCGCCGCGTGTGCGTCGGCACTACCAGCGTTCGATCGCTGGAAAGCGCCTGGCGCGGGCAGTGCGACGAAACCGACATCTTCATCTATCCCGGCTTCAATTTCCAGGCCACCGATGCCCTGCTTACCAATTTCCATCTGCCACGATCGAGCCTGCTGATGCTGGTTTGCGCATTCGCCGGTCGCGATCTGGTCCTGGCGGCCTACCGCCACGCCGTGGAAACCGGCTACCGGTTCTACTCATACGGCGACTGCATGCTGATAGTGTGAAGTGATGCCTCACGCCGGATTCGATCTCGCCGCCTGCGCGCGCGAGGAGATGTTGCACGAGGGTTTCCAGCCCGATTTCGCTCCAGGGACCGAAGAGCAGTTGGCGGCCATCCGCGACCGGCCCGCGCCAGCGCGGGAAAGCGACATGCGCGATCTCCGCGGCCTCCTCTGGTCTTCCATCGACAACGACACCTCGCGCGACCTCGACCAGATCGAGTGGGCGGAACGGACGGCGGATGGAATCCGTGTGCTGGTGGGTATTGCCGACGTGGATTCCGATGTTCCCCGAAAGACTCCCATCGACCAGCACGCGGCCGATCAGACCACCACGGTGTACACGGAAGTGCGCACGTTCCCAATGTTGCCCGAGGAGCTGTCCACCGGCCTCACCTCTCTCAACGAGCAAGTCGATCGGCTCGCCGTCGTCGTGGAAATGACCGTGGCGAAGGATGGCTCCATCGCTTCACCGGCCATTTATCGCGCGGTGGTATGCAACAAGGCGCAACTGACCTACGACGGTGTGGGCGGCTGGCTCGAAGGCAGCGCGGCGGCTCCGACGAAAGTTGCCGCGTCAGCGGACCTGCAGACACAGTTACGGCTTCAGGATGAAGCCGCGCAGGCGCTGCACGAAAAACGGCACGAACTTGGGGCGCTCGACTTCGACCGCAACGAAGCGCAGGCGGTGATCCGCGACGGCGCGGTCACGGACATCCGAGCGCACTGCAGAAATCGGGCTACCCAGTTGATCGAGGATTTTATGGTGGCGGCGAATGAAGCGATGGCGAGGACACTGGCGAATACGGGCGTGGCGGCCATCCGCCGAGTGGTCAAATCGCCGGAGCGCTGGCCGCGCATCGTCGAACTTGCGGCCCAGCACGGCACGAAGCTTCCTGCCGAAGCCGACTCCAGGGCGCTCGCCGCCTTTCTCACAAGACAGCAGCAGAGCGATCCTCTGCACTATCCCGATCTCTCGCTCTCCGTCATCAAGCTGATGGGACCGGGCGAATACGTGGTGGCGCGGCCCGGCGAGGAGGCCCCGGGACATTTCGGACTCGCCGCTCACGATTACACCCACTCCACCGCGCCCAACCGCCGCTTCGCCGATCTGGTTACGCAGAGGCTCATCAAAGCGTCGCTGGCGAAGCAGGGGGCGCCCTATTCGGATTCGGAACTGGACTCCATCGCGAGCAACTGCACGCTGAAGGAAGACGCCGCGCGGAAGGTGGAGCGGGCCATGCAGAAGCGGGTGGCCGCGGTGGCGCTGCAGAATCGCATCGGCCAGGCCTTCGATGCCGTCGTGACCGGCGTAACGCCCAAGGGTGTTTTCGTGCGCATCTTCAAGCCTCCCGTCGAAGGCCGCCTCATGCGTGGCGAACATGGTCTGGACGTCGGCGATCGTCTCCGCGTGACCCTGCTCTCCACGGACCCGCAGCGTGGATTCATCGATTTCGCACGAGGGTAGAACTACTCCTGTGCGCGAATTGCCGACGCCGTGCTCAGGCGACCGGCAGTTCTACACCAGCGGCGGCAGGTTCATGTCGCGATTGTCGTCGTCGGAAAAACAGAGGGGATGGACGAATTCCAGCGCGCCAATCGCCAGCGCCAGCGCGACCGGCGTGAGTGCCGACGCCCGCAGCTTTGGTTTCCGATCTTCTTCGGCCGGATCGGGCGCGGGCATACCGTCCACTAACGTACTACCAGGCGCACGTCGCCCTTGAAACCGAATTTGCCGCTGGTGAAATCGGCGCTGGCGCCGGTGTAGTCGTCCAGCGTGTTGCCGCTGCCATCGCGGACCGTGATGTGGGTGGGTTCGATTTCGATGCGCAATTCGTAGGCCTCGCCCTTCATGGAGTGGTTCGCGGAGTGCTGCGTATTGCTGCCGTTCACGTAAGCCCGGCGCACGAGTTTGTGCTCATCAAGCTGATAGGCCACCCGATTGCGCTCGTCCTTGTAGCCGATCTGGAAATCGACCTTGCCGCCGGCTCCGAAAAGGCCGCCCGCTTTGTGCGCAATGGCGATGTTGAACGAGCCGCGGCTCGATTTCATCCACGCCCACGTTGGCCCCTTGTGGAACCACCAGCCGTTTTGTTCCTGCCATTCGTCGGGATCCCGGAACGCCGTCGCACCAGTAGCTGGTGCAGCCTGAGGCGGCGCCGACTTCTGTGTCGTCAGCGACCATGACAACAGGACGGCTTTGCCCGAATCCACCTGCACCGTCTCCTCGTGGCTGTCGTACTTAGGAGCGCCGGCGATGATCAGGTACTGACCGGGAGCGAGCGCCAGCGCCGTATTGTTGCGGGCCTGATGCGTCTGACTGTCGCCCGCACGGCGCCAGGAGATCTGCGCGCCCGGCGGCTTGACCTGCAGGTTGACAACTCCGTCCGCGCGCATGCGCAGATCGGCGCCCGAGAAATGAACCGTCTGGCCGGCTGCGTAGTTTCGTTTGGGCAGGCTGAGGTTTTCGAATCCGTCCTTGCGGACTTCAACGTCATGCGTCCCCGGACCGACATCCTGAGTGAACGACCCCGCTGCGCCCACCGTTCCGGCGCGAAGTCCGTCGATCCAGACCTCGGTGTTCGGAATCGCTCCGTCAATGGCCAGTCTTGCGGTCGTCGCCAGCGGTTTGAGGTCGAAGTTGATCGCTTTCGTGTCGCCGCGCGCCAGATTCACGGTTTGTTCGCTGGGCTGGTACCCGTCCCTCGAAAGCTGTACCACCATGGCCCCCGGCGGCAGCTTCCGCGACCATTTGCCATCCTTCAGGCCGGTCTTCGCGGCCTGCCCGTTCAACGTGACCCGTGCGTCGGGCACGTTGGAGGTGATGCGCAGCGTTCCGAAGTTGTCGTTTGACGACAGATAAACCACCAGCACGGGCGCGGAAGCCGATTCAATGCTCAGGTTGCGCGTGTTCTTCCCATCGGAAACCACCAGTTCGCTGTTGGCTGCCACGCTGTTCAGCCCCAGCCCATTGGCCGGCACGGGCTGAAGCGGCTGATCCCTGAGCCCAGCCTGGCAACCGGGAATCCCGCAGTAGACCACGGCATGGCCGCCCAGCGTGCTGACCACAACTTCATTGGGATTCTTCACGGGCTCGTCGAGAACCGCCGGTTTAGCGGCCGCGGCCGAAAAGGCCACCGACAGCGCCGTGCCCGACCGTCCGGTCACCTGCAGTCTGTGCGAGGCGAGGCTTACGGTGTCGTCCCAGAAGCTGCCGTCCTGAAGATCGGCCGGAGCGGCGTCATCGAGAGTGACCTTCCCGGCGTCCAGACCAGTGACAATACGCACCCGCTGCAGGGCCGGCTGAAGATCCAGGTTCAGCGGCGGCGCGTTGGGACCAGCCAGAACCCGCTGACTCACCGGCTGATAACCCTCCAGCTCGGCGGTGATGGTGTGAGCGCCGGCATTCAGGCGAACGACACCCGGCTGCACCGTCTGTCCGTCGACGCGAATGGTCGCTCCAGGCACGCTGGCGGCAACCTGAACCGAGAACTGCCGGGCCGGTTGCGGCTGCGGCTGAGGCGGGGACGGCCGGCGCAACATATACAGTAATCCCGCGCCCACGGCCAGAAGTGGTATCAGCACCACGAGCACCCAAACGAAGGCAGGCACACCGGTCCGGGCGGGCGGCGGAACCGGCGTTGAGACCTTCGGCCGCTCGGCGACGGGTGCGACCGCGGACGGCGCCTGATCCGGCGCCTGGGCGGGAGGTTGCGGCGTGAGTGGGCTCGTCTGCAGCACCGCGGTTTCGGAGTCTTCCGGATTGGGCGAGCCCGGCGAATAGAGGGCGGACACATTCAGAGCGCTGGTTTCAGCCGCCTCCGCCGGCGGAACGGGACCTGGCGCAACGGTGGCAGCGTCCGCCATCACCGGTGCGGCGGCGGCCCTTCCGCTGGCCCGAATCACCGCCTGCTGAGTTGCCTGTTGCTCCACCTGCGCCGCGAGTTCGCGGATCTCGGAATCCTCCGGAAAACGCGCGGCGATCGCGCGGGCCTGATCCACGGAGTTGCGAAGGATCTGCGCGTCAAGTGTGCCAGCAACAAGCGTCAGCAGCTCCCGCAACTGCTTCAGGTGAAGATTGCGGGTTTGCACGCGGCTGCTGGAGGCGAGCGTGTTCCGCAGCGTGGCCTGCAGTTGCATCAGCCGCTGCTCGCCGGGGCACTCCGCCAGCGCGCCATCCACTTCCGCAAGGGCATCCTCTTCCTTGCCTTCCAGTTGCAACTGGCGCGCGCGGGCCACCACCTCGGCCACGAATTCGCGCCGCTTCCTGTCCTGAATCAGCGCGCGGAGACTGCGGGCGCCGGCGTTGTTGGGATCGTGCAGCAGCGCCTGTTCGAGCAGACTCTCCGCGGGCCGCCAGTCGGCCTCCATCAGCTCGCGCGCTTCCTCGACCAGAGCGTTGGCCAACGCCTGGGCGATGGCCGGGTTCCGTTCGTCCAGCTCAGCCGCCTGGCGCAGACGCTCGGTTCCATCCTGGTAGCGCCCTTCCGCGCAGAGCTTCTGGCCTTCCTCCAGCAACTGCCTGGCTTCCGCGCTGCGCTCCACGCCCTTGCGGGCGAGCGCCGTCAGATTGGTCAGCTCGGCGTCATTGGGGTACTCTTCCAGGGCCTTGCCGGCCAGGTCGAGGGCGCGCTCGTACTTGCCGTTTTCCATGGCCCGGTCGATCTGCTCGGTCCAGCGGCCGCGGGCTTCTTCATGGCTTTGCTGCTCGCGGCGCTTTTCGAGCCGATCGATCTCGAGGTCGATCCCGGGGTAGGGGCTGTAGATGCTGCGCAGGATCTCCCACTGGCCGATGGCCTCCACGTATTGCGCGTGCTCCTCGTACTGCCGCGCGCGAGCCACAATGGAGTTCACCAGATCGCGGCGCTCGCGAGTGAGCTTGAGCACGTCCTGAAAGTGGCGCTCATTGGGATACAGCTCGCTCGCTTCCCTGAGAATGGCGATCTTGCGGTCCAGATCCGGCTCCGCGTCCACGCGTCTTCCGGTCTCCGCCAGATACGAGGAGAGCTGTTGCCGTTGTTGTTCGCTCGCCTCCAGCTTTAACGCCTGGAACAGCGGATGGCTCGGATACTTGTTGAGGTATTCGTCGCAGATCTCCAGCGAGCGGGTGAAGTTCTGCTCGGTGAGGGCGCGGCGGCCTTCCTCGTAGGCCATGCGAATGGCATCGTATTCCGTGCGGACCTGGTTGTACAGGCTTTGATACAGCGCGTCGCGCTCGGCCACGCCGGAATCGGGCACTTCCTTCTGGAGCTTCAGCACGCGTTCGAGACGGCTCATGGCCGTGCTGATCTCGCCGCTCTGGAAAGCGGCGCGCGCGGCGTTGTAGAGTTGCTCCTTCTCATTGCGCACGCGCAGCGCGTCCTGTTCCTTCTGCTCCACCTCCGAGCGAAGCTGCAGCGCCCGCGCATCCTTTGGGTTCATCTTCAGAATCTCGTCGAGACCCTGGCGGGCTTCGGTGAACGCATTGCGCGCAATGTGCTCCTTCACCAGCCGGAACCAGTTGTCCACCTGGCGCTCGCTGCGGCGGCTTTCAATGTCGCGCTTCAGGCCCAGCGCGTCGCCGTTGTCCGGCTCGATGCGCAGGACCTCCTGAATCTTCTGCAGCGCCAGTGGGAATTCCTCCTGCTCGAAACGAGTGCGCGCGCTCTCCAGCAACTGGCGGATCGTCTTCTTGCGCGCGGCCTGATCGATTTGCAGGCGCAGCAGCGACATGTCCGGATCGATATGGCCCTCCGCCTCCAGCTCGCCCAGAATCTCCCCGGCGAACTGCAGATCGCCTTCGTGGAAAGCCTTGCGCGCGCGTTCGATGCGCGGCTGAATCTTCGCCGGATCGAAGCTCTCGATGGCCTGGTTGTGCAGCGCCTTCTGCAGCGTGTCGGCGAATTCGCGCGCGCTGGCGAAGCGGTGCCAGGGCTGCTTGGCCATGGCTTTGTGCATCACCCGGCTGAGGAGCTGGCTCACGCTTGGGTTAATCTCGGAGGCCGGCGGAGGGATGAACTTGCGCACGGCCTCGGCGGTGTCGCCTTCCGATTGCCTGGCGAACGGCTTGCGGCCGGTGAGCGCTTCGTATCCCACGACTCCCAGCGAGAACTGGTCGGAGAGCGCGGTGGCGGGCTGCAGCTCCAGTTGCTCCGGGGCCATGTACTGCAGCGTGCCTTTGATGCCGGTGATGGACTGGGTTCCGGTGAGGTGCACTACGCCGAAATCGATGATCTTCGCGCTGTCGTCCTCCAGAACGAAGATGTTGGAGGGCTTCAGATCGCGATGCACCAGCCCGCGTTCATGAGCCGCCTGCAGTCCGCGGCAGGTCTGCACCAGGATCTCGACGACGCGGTTGACGGTGAGCCTCTGGCTGGCGTTCTTGATGAGCTGGTCGAGGGTGGTGCCGGGCAGCAGCGGCATCACGAAGTACGGCTTGCGCCGGCCATTCTCCTCGAATTCGCCGGTGTCCAGGATATCGACGATGTTGGGATGGCTAAGCCCGGCGAGAACCGTCCATTCCTTGGCAAACAGCTCGAGCGCGACGGTGTCGGCGGTGTCGCGCATGGTTTTCAGAGCGACGTCGCGCCGGGTAACGAAGTCGTACGCGCGGTACACAACGCCCATGCCACCCTGCCCCAGAGTCGAGCGGATTTCGTAGCGGTTGTTGATGCGATTGGTCGTCGCCATGGCCGAGTCTGTCCTGCCCTATCAGGTGTAATTTAGCACACGGGGAGCAAAACATAGCGGACTTCCTTCAAGTTTCACGTGAACCACTGGTGGCAACCTGCTGAGGGCATGAAAGGTGCGGTAGAATGGCGCGTGGGATGAACGACATTGCTCCACCGATCCCCGTGGAGGAGATTCCGGACAAGCTGTACTTCCGCATTGGCGAGGTCGCCCGGCTGGCCGGAATCAAACCCTATGTCCTGCGCTTCTGGGAGACCGAGTTTCCGGCGCTGATGCCGAAGAAGTCGGGCACCGGCCACCGCCTCTATCGGCGGAAAGACGTGGAGGCCGTGCTCGAGATCAAGCGGCTGTTGTACGAGAAGCGATTCACGATCGAGGGCGCGCGGAAGTTCCTGCAGGCGCGAGCGAAGCCCCTCCCCACGGCGGAGACGGCGCGCAAAACAAAGCGCAGTCAGCCCGCGTTGTTCTCCGACGACGCGCCCGCCGCCCGTCTGGACGAGATACGGCGCGAACTGCAGGCGATTCTCGAACTGCTGAAATAATCCCGCCCGCGCGCGGAACCGCGGAGCAAACCCGGCGGCGTCTCCTCAAATCTCGCGTTTCCCTGCCGATACGGCAGTTGTACCAAGCCATGATTCGGCTTACGCGCATCAATCGCATTCCGCTCGTCGTCAACTCCGATCTCATCGAGCATGTCGAGGTGACGCCGGATACGGTGGTCAGCCTTACCACCGGTCAGAAGTTCATCGTACTCGAAAGCGCGGACGAGGTGATCGATCGGGTGATCCGCTTCCGGCAGGCGATTTTCCAGCACGAGCCGGAGAAAAGAGTGGCCCAGTAGACAACAATGCCGGACGACAAGAACAAGCCGGTTGAGAACAAGAAGCCTGCTGACCCAAAAGCGGAGAAAAAGAAGGGTGGCAGCAAGCCGGACCTCGCCAGCATCGGCGGCGTCCTCATCGCTCTCGGGGGCATCCTGGGCGGCCTGATGCTGGAGGGCGGCAAAGTTACCGACGTCGCCCAGATCACCGCGGCGTTCATTGTGTTAGGCGGGACATTTGGCGCGGTAATGATCAGCTCGCCGATGCCGCTTGTGGTGCGCGCCCTGAAGCGGTTCCGGGCCGTGTTCTTCGATGCCGCCGTCGAGCCCGGCGGAGCGGTCGATGAGATCATCGGGTACGCCAGCAAAGCGCGCAAGGGCGGCATCGTGTCGCTCGAAGCCGAAGCCGAACACATCAAGGATCCGTTTCTTCGCAAAGCGCTGAACCTCGCCGTGGACGGAACCGATCTGCAGGAGCTGCGCAAAATGATGGAGCTGGAGACCGCCATCGAGTACGAGCGGATGGAGTCCGAAGCGAAGGTGTACGAATCGGCGGGAGGCTATTCGCCCACCATCGGCATCATCGGCGCCGTGCTGGGGTTGATCCAGGTGATGAAGCACCTGTCCAACATCGAGGAGGTGGGCCACGGCATCGCGGTCGCGTTCGTGGCGACGGTTTACGGCGTGGGGCTGGCGAATATTGTCCTTCTGCCCGCCGCCACCAAAATCAAGGCGCGAGCCAAACGCGAACTGGAGATGCGCGAGCTGGTGGTGGAGGGCGTGGTGGGGATCGTGGAGGGACTCAACCCCAAGCTCATCCGCAGCAAACTGGAGGCATGGACCGGCGGGCCGGAGGCGAAGAAGCCCGCGAAGGAACCCGACAAGAAGAAGAAAGAGCAGAAGGTTGCGGGCAAGGCGCCGGCGGCGCCGGCCACGGCCTGAACCGGTCATGGCCCGCCGCAAACAGGCTCCCGCGCATGAGAACCACGAGCGCTGGCTGGTATCCTACGCCGATTTCATCACCCTGCTCTTCGCGTTCTTCGTGGTGATGTTCGCCACCTCGCAGACGGACAAGACCAAGGCCAAGGCAGTGGAGGATTCCGTGAAGAAGGCGCTGGCCGAGGGCGAGCTCTCCTCCATTGTTATGACCATGTTCGGCGGCTCGCCGGCCGACAAGGGCAAAGGGAACGCGCAGATGCATGGACCGGGCGGCGCCGAAAAAGTGGTCGAAAAGGCGCCCGGCAAGGCCGTCGAGCTGCTGCCCTCGCTGCAGGTGCTCTCGCGGGATCTCCAGGACGAGATCAAATCGGGCAAAATCCAGGTATCTATGGAAGCGCGCGGGCTGGTGATCAGCTTTCGCCAGGCCGCGCTGTTCCCCTCCGGCACCGCGGAAGTGCTGCAGGATGCACGGCAACCCGTATCCAAAATCGCAATGGCGTTGCGCGAAGTGCCCAACCCGATACGGCTGGAAGGGCACACCGATTCGGTGCCCATTCACAACGCTCGATATCAAAGCAACTGGGAGCTCTCGGCCGCGCGCAGCATCGCACTGATGCGCCTGCTCACCGAAGACGGCGTCCCGGTGGAAAAGCTTTCCATCGCCGGGTACGCGGACAACGCGCCGGCCGACAGCAACGACACCGAGGAAGGACGCGCCCGCAACCGGCGAGTGGATGTCGTGGTCCTGAATGCGACCGGCCTGATGGCCGAGCCGCAGCGCTCCAGCCCCGCTGCCTCTCCCGCCGCTCCCGGAAGCAGCGCAAAGGCGCATCCGGCCGGTCCGGTCACCGCCCCCCGTCGGTGAGTTGCTGAAGAACGCGGCGGGCGGCTTCCTGTCCGGCGCTCTTCTTGGAGTTCCCCTCGGCGCTTCCGCTCCATTCCTGGCCCACGCGCACCTCGACAAGAAAAGTCTTGGCGTGCTCGGGCCCGCGTTCTTCGACGATGGAGTATTTCGGCAGCGGCAGCTTCAGCGCGCGCGCCATGTCCTGCAGGGCGCTCTTGTAGTCGGTTACGGCTTCTATTTCGGAATCGAGCAGGCCGAGGCGGGAAAGAATCTGGCGGCGGACAAAGCCGCGGGCGACCTCCATTCCGCCGTCCAGATAAAGCGCGGCAATGAGCGCCTCGAGAGCGTCGGCAAGCAGGGCTCGTTTCTCGCGGCCCCCGCTCATCTCTTCGCCCCGCCCCAGCAGGAGATGCTCTCCCAGCCCGAGCGTCTGCGCCACCTCATGGAGATGCGCGGAACTCACCAGGTACGCCTTGACCCGCGACAATCGGCCCTCGGGCCACTCCGGATGCCGCGCCACCAGAGTGTCGGTGACGAAGAAGCCGAGGATGGAATCGCCCAGAAACTCGAGTTGTTCGTTGTCGCCCTGTCCAGGCTCGCCGGCGCTTTCGCGCACGCGGCTTTTGTGAGTGAGAGCGCGCAGCAGCAGTTCCCGCCTCGCAAACGTGTGGCCGAGGATTTGTTCCAGCTTATCCGGTTCGGCGCTCACCTTGCGGAGACCCCGCCCTATTTCGCCGGCTCGGCGGTTGCCGCGGGCTTTTCGCCCGACGGAGCTGACGGTGCGGGCGCCGGCTGCGCTTGCGCCGCCGGAGCGGCGGGCGCCAGGCCGCCCTTACGCCGAACCGCATCCGCTTTCTCGCGGTCGGCCACTCCCTTAATGACGGGATGGAGGTTCGGCGTGGCCAGCACCTTGTCGTAGGTCGCGATCGCCGCGTCATAGTTGCCGGCCTTGATCTGCGCCTCGCCCAGCCGAATCAGGTACGCCGGTTCGGGTGTGATGTCGAAGGCGGTTTGAAACTCAGCGGAGGCGACGTCATACTTCTTGCGGACAATCGCGATGGTGCCCAGCGCCAGATGACACTGCGCCTGATAGTACTTCTGCCCCGCCGGCCAGCGGTCCTCGGGGACCAGCGGCGGCCGCTGCGCCGTCTTCAGCTCCTCCAGCGCGCTGTTGGCCCATTTCTCCGCCTGGTTCAGTTTCTGATCCTTGTCCAGATCGAACTCCCGGGTATTGGCCGCGGTGACCCTGGCAAGAGCCTCCATGGCCACAAAGCTGTGGGGGTTCGCATCCAGGTCGCGCTGACCCCACGCCATCGCCAGAGGGTAGTTGTTCTTATCCGCGGCCATGGCGACCGCCTGATCGAGCAGGATCAGCTTGTAATCGCTGTCGGCATACGCGGCCAGAAAATCGTCGATCTTCTTGAGTCTCGTTTCCAGACTCGGGGCCGCGTCGATCGCCTTCAGAGCGTCGAGCTCCGCCTGGGACTTCGGCCGGGGCGGGTTCTGAGCCCACGCCGCCAGGCTCGCCAGCAAGACCAGTCCGGTTATCGTCTGTAGTAATGCGCTTCTCGTCCTCATGATCGTCACCTGTCCTCGTTCTTCGGGCTGCTTTCGTTGCCGCCCGTCTTCTCCGCTGCGTCCAGCGCCTTTTGGGCCCACTCAATCGCCTTGGGCGATCCGCCGGACGTATTCGCCGCCAGCCGGTAATATTTCCGCGCCTCATCGCGAAGATCCGCGGCTTCTTCAAGACGCCCCAGATAGTAGTACGCCCACGACCTTGTTTCCGCATCCGGTCCGGCATCGATGGAGTGCAGAAACAGCTTCTCGGCGTTCTCCGGGTCCTTCTGCAGCACGGCAATGCGCGCCAGCCCGAAATACGCGCGAGCATGCAAGGTGGGTTCGGGCGGTTCCGCCAGCACGTTCTGGAAAGTCGCGCGAGCCAGATCGAGCTGCCGCCGTCCGGAGAGTTCCTCCGCTTCGCCAAGCATCTTCTCGGCTTTGCTGAGCCGCGGCTGGGCCTGCGCGCGGTCGGGACCACGGCGGTTGCGGGCGGTGGCGAACTGAATGCCGGCCAGGCGCTGCTTCTCCGCCTTCACGTTGATCGCTTTCACGAGGTCGGGATAGTACATGCGCATGGCGCGGTCCTGGTTTTCGTAATTGCCGAGACCCTCGTAGAAAGCGGCGGTGAGAATGAATCCCTCATGCATCGCTTCGGTGATCATGGCGTCGCGTTTCGCTTGCGGCGCGAGCCGCGCTTCCACGGCCTTGATGAGCGACTCGGTGGCGAGCATGGCGAAATCTTCCTTGTAGATGTCGTCCAGGGCGGGCGCGGGTTTGGCGAGTTCCTGCAGGTCGATCTTCGTGTCCAGGTCGGTGTAATAGCGCACCGCCAGCGGGTCCAGCACGGAATGCAGCCAGGCATGGCGGACATCGGCGATCTGCTCGGTGGCCAGTTCCTCGGTGCGCTCCCGCGTCGGGCCGATCGACGGGGTCATCACCACGAACGTGTCGGTGCGGTAATTACGCGACTGTATCTCGCCCGGCGCGGCAAGCAGGTCGACGTACACCTGAAAACGATGACCGAGCACCCCGCTCGTTTCGCTGCGCAGATAGGCGTTGGCCTCGAGGATCGCGCGGGCCAGCGGCGCGTGGTAGAACCCGACGATCTGATCGAAGGCCGGTTGCGACTGCTTCCACAGGTCCTCTATGTTCGCCTCGTCGTAAAAGCGGTTCAGCAGTTCGGGAAGCTCCGAGAACTGGCGGACATCGGGGGGCAGCGCGCTGGTGCCGTAGCGGAACTCGAAAGCCGGCGGAGGGCCCACCGACAAAGCGAAGGAAATGTACTGCGCCAGGTCCTCGGAAGGATCCTGGTGGTGATGCGACTGGTAATAATACTTCAGGTCCCGCAGCGAGGGGATGTCCTTCGCCGCAAGCTCCTTGCGAATGAAAGCGCGCAGAGGGTGTGCCGCGCTCGAATTCGCTCCCGCGTCGTAGCCGGCGGCGTTGAGCGCCGCCATGACGGTGAACAGTGTTTTGTCGGCGTCGAGCTGATTCTGAGTCTGCGCTTTCTCCAGATGGGCGCCTGGCGCGGGAGCGGAGTCGGCGCCCTGCTCCGGCGTCTGTGCGGTAGCGAAGATAATGGTGAAAACCGCCAGCGCGGCGGTCTGCAGACGGTTCAAGATTGCATTCCCAGCGATCCGGAATTCAACCTCAGTGTATCAATTGGGGGTCGCCGGGGCCGTGGACGTTGCCGGGGCCGTGGCGGTTTTGGCGACCTCGCCGGTATCGACCACCTTGAGGTCCAACATTCGCGTGACGACGTTCTTTCCCTGTTTAACGGTGATCCTGGCCTGGCACTCGCACGGGCTCATCTTGTCCACGTTCATGGAAGCGACGTAATCGAAGTTGTGCTGGAGCCCGCCAATCATTCCCTGGTCGGTTCCCATTCCTTTGCCTCCGCCGCCCATCCCGTCGCTCCGGAGCTTGGTTGTGAAGGGCATTTGCGCGGCGGCCACCACGTTGCCATCCCGGATGATCTCCATGGTGATGATCGGTTGGGGTCCGTAGACATCCGGATAGAGGATCATGAACGCGTCTACTTTGAAAGGCTTGTTGGCGGGGAATACGGGGTCGAGAACCGGCGTGAATCCGTTTCCCATGTAGTTCAGAACTGTGTCGGATTCGAACTTATCGGCATTGCCCTTGAACCATTTCACGAACAACGGATCGCTCACCATCAGTCCTGGCACGCCCGAGCCCGTTTTCAGCGGTTCGCTGACCGAGCCCGTCTTCTTCGCCAGGAGGTCCTCCACGGTCGATTCCAGAGTGTATTTGCCGGCAGGCAGCGAGATTTCACGTAGGTACAGCAGGTTACTGATCTCTCGTTCGTGGAATTTCGCCAGAGAGCCGTTGATCCTGACATCCTTGCTCTGGCTCCACGCGATCTCGCCGTTCTTCTTGCCGGAAGCGTAGCGGGCGGCCATTGTCACTTTCGCGTGCGCCGAGAACGATCCGCTGCGGTCGTCTTTGTCGAAATGCAACGCCCCGATCGGCGCCTGCGCAATCAGGTAGCCGTGCAGCGGACCGCCGAGGCCCTCGGTAAGCGAGGTCGCTTCTCCAACGTTCCCGCCATATCCGACGCCAGTGCCGGGATCGATGCCCAGTTGCGCGGTTAAGGACTGGCTCCCACCCGGCCGATTAGAGATTTGAATGAAGCGCACGTGCACGGGCAAATCGGTGGCCAGGCTCGCCGGCAGGGTGGAGGCTGGAGGAGGCGGCGGAGCGGGCTCGGTGTCCGCGGCGGTTGTTTTCACGCCGGATACGGATAGCATGGCCGTGGCCAGGTTCTTCGATTCCTGGAGGAACTGCCCGCCCGTCGCGGCGCCGGCCTCCTTCCAGATCTGTCCCGCGGTTTCCAGCGAGGCTTTCGACGGATCGAGCAGCACGATATGCACGCCGTTATCGGAGGCGTACTGAACGATCACTTTCAGCGATTCGCCGGCCTCGCTCGACAGGGGCGCCGCATCGACAATGGCCACGGCAACCTTCAGGCCCGGGCGATTGGCCAGGGTGTGAACGGCATCGTCGAGGGTGGAAATCAGATCCGCCGGATCGAGGTCGGCGGCATCCTTCGCGGCGGCCAGAAAGGCGTTGTCGAGTTCCTTGCCAGTCGCTTTCAGAGGCGTGCTCTCCGAGCTTCCCGCCCGCAGCAACTCCGCGGTGGCGCCGGCTTCCTTCAACCATCGCCGGCAGGCAAACGCCGCGGAGCGGGCGGCCTGCGTTCCGCCATCGCCGGCGGATGGACCCACGACGAAGATCGCCGAGCGCGCACTTTCCGGACCCTCGGCGGCAAAAGCACAGGCGGCTGTCAGGAGAATGCAAACGCCACGGAGCGCACTGCGAACACAGGGCATCGAAGCCTCCATTTACCTTACTTATTGTAGGCGCAGTTCGCGACCAGCGCCGCAAGCTGCCCGTTATTTCTTCTTGGTGGTCTTCTTGGCCGCGTTCGGATTCGTATAGGTGGTCTGGACGCCGCCCGACAACGTTGCCAGCAGATCCTTGGCGTTCTGGGTGTTGGGACCGTTCGGCGCCAGTTCGATGTACTTTTGCAGTGCCGCCGTTACCTCTGGCGGGGCCGCGATTTTGCCGTCGGGACCCGGAGGGGGCAGTTTCCCAACCAGGTACAGCGCATACTGATACTCCGCTTCCGCGTAGTTCGGATCGGTGTCGATGGCTTTCTTGAAGGCCGCGCCGGCTGCTTCAGTCTGGCCGATGTTGGTGAGAATGGCGCCCATGTTGTAGTAGGATTTCGCCGCCGACGACGGGTCGAGTTGCGCCGCGTTTTGCAGTTCCTTCTGCGCCTCGTCAATCTTCTTCTCCCGCACCAGGGCCAGGGCGTAGTTGTTGTGCAACGCGCCGTCCTCGGGAGAGAGCGCGATGGCCTTCTGGTAGGCGTCAAAGGCCTTGTCGTAGATGGCGTTCTTCTCTTCCACGGTGGTTTTCGAGTCGCCCAGCCCGACGTAGCATTCCGCCAGATTGCTCCAGACCGCCGCCTGATTCGGGTCCAGTTCGGCCGCCTTCTGTAACTGCGTAATCCCTTCGTCCCACTGCTTTGCCTCCTTGGCCGCGCGGCCGGCGTTGAAGGCGTCGTTGAGGGCTTTGTTCTTCGAAGCCAGCTTCTCGCGCTCTTTCATCTGTTCTTCGATCTGTTCCTTCTGCTCGGCGGTGAGTCCGCGCGTCATGTCCTTCGAGAGCGCCCCGGTTGCCGCAGCCTTGTTCAGCGCGGCCATCTGCTGCGCTTTGGCGTGCAGATCGAAATCGACCGTGGTGCTATCGCCGAACTTGTTCTTCGCCTTGTCCACAAAGTCCACTTCCTTGCCATCTATCTCGACCGAAATCCGATACGTGCCGAGCGGCAAGCCAACATACAGATAATGGCCTTTTTTGTCGGTGTTGACTTTGTAGTTGCCGCGGATATCCTCGCGCTGGAACTTGATCGTCGCGCCCTTGACGGGTTGGCCGTCCGCGCCGATTACCTTACCTTCGATTCCTCCGGTCTGGGCCCACGCGGCGCATGCCGCGACCATCAAGCCGGCTATGAACAGGCCCTGGAAACGCAACCTGGCGAACATCATCAGCAGCCTCCGTGAAACGTCTAAAGATTAAGACTCGATACCTTCAGCATAGCCTGTTTTCGCGTAAGCCAGCGGGACAAGACACTCAATCCAAAAGCTCGACGCGGTACTCTTCGATCACCGGATTGGCCAGCACGTCGCGGGCGATCTGTTCCATCTCCGCGGCCGCTTTTTCGCGATCCGTGCCCGGCGCAAGCTCGATCTCGAAGTACTTGCCCTGGCGGACCGACGCGATGGCTGTGTGCCCCATGCCGACCAGCGCGGAACGGATGGTCTGACCCTGCGGATCGAGAACCGTCTTCTTGAAGGAAACGTGTACGAGTGCTTTCATCCCAATGATCTCTGTTGCGTTCAGTGTATCGAAGCCAGCCGGCACAGGGCGGAGCCGCCCACAGTGCGAGCCGAGTAAGCCGGCGGTCCGCTCCGTTGTGCCGGCGCTTACTTGAGAATGATCTCTGTTGCGTTCAGTGTATCGAAGCCAGCCAGGCACAGGGCGGAGCCGCCCACAGTGCGAGCTGAGTAAGCCGGCGGTCCGCTCCGTTGTGCCGGCGCTTACTTGAGAATGATCTCTGTTGCGTTCAGTGTATCGAAGCCAGCCAGACACAGGGCGGAGCCGCCCACAGTGCGAGCCGAGTAAGCCGGCGGTCCGCTCCGTTGTGCCGGCGCTTACTTGAGAATGATCTCTGTTGCGTTCGCGCAAGCTTCAGTGGCCCAGGGCCACCAGCACGCGTTCGGTGATTTCGCGAATCATCGCCGGCAGGGCCGCATCGAGCGCCACGGTGATGGCCGCACGGACCCGTTCGGGGTCCACTTCCGGCGCGATTTGAGGCCCCTCGACAATCTCCGGCGACGGTGCTTCCGGCGCCCGGGCCGGCACCACGGTCTCGGCGAAGAGCCCGCGCGCGAATTCCGCTTCGTGCAGCAGCGGCCGGATCGTCTCCATCACCACCGAGGCTTCGAAAGGTTTTTTCAGGATCGCATCGCAGCCCGTGCGCCGCGCTTCTTCTTCATCGAATGGCTCCAGCATCCCGGCGGTCAGCACCACGCGGGCGTGGCGATGCCGCGGGCTGCTCCGGACATGCCGGCAGATATCGAAACCGGACCGGCCGGGCAGGAAGACATCGGCCAGAATCAGGTCCGGATCGACGTCCTCGAGGCGCGCGATGGCGGTTTCGCCGTCGGTGATGCTGACTACTTCGAGGCCTTCCTCCCGCAGGATCCGTTCGCCCATCCGCTGCGCGTGCGGACTGTCGTCGGCCAGCAGGATGCGGCTCATCACTGATTGGAGGACGAGGAAGCGGGAGTGGCCGGGACCGCCGCCGCCGGAGCCGTGGTGGACGCCGGAGCGGACTGCTGCTGCTTCTTCGCGGCCTTCTTCTGCTGCTGCTTGTACTTCTTCTCCAGCCTCTTGCGGTCCTTCGCGCTCATGGTGTGATTCTGCGGAAGCGCGGCGATCCGCTCCAGGGCGACGCTGTTCGGAGTGCCGAGAGTGGCGTTCTTGCTTTGGTCCGCAGGCGGTGGATGCAGCCGATCGTCGGGCTTGGTGTCCAGCGCCGACGGTCCACTCACCGTCTGGACGGAAACGTCGTTGACGCCGCCCGTCGAATCGGCCACCGCCGGAACGCTCACCGGCACGGTGGCGCGCAAAGTGGTCATGGCCGGCGTACCCGATTTGGCCGCACTGTGCACGTCCGGACCGCGCGAGATGACGTTCAGGGCGCGGTGTCTCATGGTCTCCCTGGTCCGGTGTTCCAACTCGTATTTCATGCGCGCGTAAGCGACGGGATCGGCCTGCGGAATGGGCATCTCCAGTTCCTTCAGCCTCTGCTTGGCGCTGTCCGCGTAAGGGCTGAGCGGATAGTCTCGAACGATGCGCGTGTAGGCGTCGCCGGCCTGCCGGCGGTAGTTGTTGCCCATCCTGCCGTAGGAATCGCCCAGCTCCCACAGCGCCTCGTCGGCCCGGCTGTAAAGAGGATACTGATCCACCAGGCGAGCGAGCCGGTTCGCCGCCGCCGGATTGCTGCCCTTGGAGTGATAAAACGTGCCCACGCGCATTTCGCCTTCGGCCAGCGTCTCCTGGATATCACGCAGACGTTGTTGCACCTCGGGAATGTACTTGCTGTTCGGATACTGCACCACCATGGCGCGGCACTCGTCTTCGGCGCGCAGAGCCTGGGAAGGATCGCGGTCCGGCTTATCCATCTGCTTGTAATGGATCATGCAGACTCTGTACTGCGCCTCGGATGCCTCCGGCATCGTCGGATAAAAGAGCTCGAAGTCCTTGTATTCGGCTTCCGCTTCCGCCAGTCCGTGCACGCCGCCCTCGCGATACCAGGAGTCCGCGATGGCCAGCTTGGCCTTGGCCAGATATTCGCTCTGATCGTACGTGTTGATCAGCGTGTTGAGCGTGATGCGCGCGATTTCGAAGCGGCCGTGGGTGATGTCTTCGATGGCCCGGTCGAACAGCACCTTGTCCGGCTGGCGTGTGTCCTTGGTGATGGGGTTCTCATACTTCTTGTGATGGAAGATGCTCGCCGACGCGGCAAGCTCCACACCCACAAGGACGATGAGCACGCGAGTTGCAAACGATTGAATACGAATCATACTGGACTTCCCCCGTACAATACCACAGGCTCCGCCTTTTAGCGCACTGCCCGTTCAGGCCGCTGCCGTGGCGGCTCGTAACATCTTCGTAACGGCCTGCGCCGGGTCGGAGGTGTGAAAGATGGACGACCCTGTCACGATCCATTCACAGCCCGCCCGGACGGCGTCGCCGACATTCTCCACGGTAATCCCGCCATCGATTTCGATGGGGAAACGCAATCCCATTTCCCTCTTGCGCGCCGCAAGGGCGCGGACCTTGTCAAGCGCGTGCCCGATGAACTTCTGCCCGCCGAACCCAGGGTTCACGCTCATGACCAGCACGTAGTCGGCCAGGTAGAGCACGTCGTCGAGCATCGCCACCGGGGTGGACGGGTTGATCACCACGCCGGCCAGCGCCCCCTCACCCTGAATCATGCGCAATGTCCGATCCAGATGCGGACACACCTCCTGCTGAACCGATACCGAGTCGGCGCCAGCTTCGATAAAGATGGGCGCATATTTGTTGGGATCGGTGATCATCAGGTGGACGTCGAGCTTCGCTTTCGTGATCTTTCGGATCGACTGGACCACCGGCGGCCCGATGGTGAAGTTCGGGACGAAGTGGCCGTCCATCACGTCGAGGTGAAAACGCCCGGCTCCGCCTCTTTCCGCGGCGGCGATTTGCTCGCCCAGCCGCGCAAAGTCGGCCGCGAGAATCGAAGGAAGAATCTCAACCATTTGCGGGCAAACCCGATGTTAGCACGGCGGCGAAGAAACCGTCCCCGGCGTCGCGGCCGGGAATTCGCCGGTGAATCCGCCAGTTCCCTCCAAACTCGCCAATCACTTCTTCATTTTCCTCGCGCTCCAGCGAGCAGGTGGAGTAGACCAGCGTGCCGCCCGGCGCGAGCGAGCGCAGCGAATTGCGAAGAATGGCCACCTGCCGGGCGTGAAGGTCCGGGAGATCCGATGCCTGCAGGCGCCATTTGATTTCCGGGTTGCGGCCAAGCGTGCCCGTTCCCGAGCACGGGGCGTCCACCAGAACGCGGTCGAAACGGGTAGAGAAAGGGAGGGGCTCGGTGGCGTCGAGAGCGACGCGCTGGCAGGTGAGGTCAGCGAGTACGCGCAGACGTTGAAAGTGCAGGTCGCAGGCGATGGTTTGAGCGCCAGCCTGGACGGCCTGCGCTGTCTTGTTTCCCGGTGCGGCGCAGACATCGAGAAAAGTCTGGCCGGGCTCAATCTGCAGCAACGGGACAATGGACTGCGCGCCGATGTCCTGAGTGCGGCCGGTGGAAGCGACGTGCGTCTCCGGCGGCGAGAGCGCGGCTTCGGCGATGCCCGCGGCCGTCTCGCGTCCGAACTGCCGGTCCCAGCTTTCCAGCAGCCACGCGGGACAGGAGAGGGCGGTGGCGCGGTCGGGCCACTCCACTTCCCCGCGCGGCGCGCGCCGCAGGACGGCGTTTACCAGACCCGCGGCCGAACGCTTGCCGGCCCCCTTCACGAGTTCCACCGATTCGGTAACCGCCGCGTGCGCCGGCACCCGATCCAGATGGCGCAACTGATACAGCCCCATGCGCAGGGCCACACGGACCGCCGTGTCGAGCCGGCGCGGCGCGAAGCTCGAAATAATGAAATCCAGTTGCGCCTGCCGGCGAAGAGTGCCGAGCACCAGTTCCCAGGCGAGACCGGCGTCGCGCGCATCGAGACCGTGAGTGTGCGCCAGCAGCAGCTCCGAGGCCCATGCGCCCCGTTCGACGCGGGTCAGAACACGAAACGCAACTTCGCGCGCGGAATTGGTGACGTACACCTTATTTCCGAATTTCCAGCCACGCTTTCGGCGTGGCTCCCATGGTGCGGCGGAACATCTGCACGAAAGCGCTCGGCTGCCGATAGCCGGTGGCGAACGCGACCTCCTTTACCTGGCGGCCTTCCACCAGCAGTTCGATGCCCTTCATGAGGCGCACCTGCCGCCGCCACGATTCGAAATCCATGCCGACCTCGGCGCGGAAGATTCTCTCAATCGTTCTGACGCTGGCGCCCGCGCGAGCGCACAACGCGTGCAACGCCGTACCACGCGCCGGGTTTTCCATCAGCGCCTGAGCGACGGCCAGAGCGCGGCCGTCCCGAGGCAGATTCACCCGCGTCGGGACCGGCTCGGCGTTGCGCAACTGCGCCAGAATCAGATCGCGAACCGCCCGGTGCAGCCGGTTGCCGGCGCGGAGTTCCTCCAGACGCACCGCTTCCACGATCAGCTCCCGCAGCAAAGGTGTAACCGGGAATACGGTACACGAGCCGGGCAATCCCGCCGCGAGCCGCGGGCGGACGTATAACGTGCGCATGGCCACCTGGGCCGGCATGCGGATGCGGTGGCGCGTTCCCGCTGGAATCCAGATGGCGAAGTGCGGCGGGATGAGCCAGAAACTCTGACCCGCCGAAAGCTCCATTACGCCGTGTGTCGCATAGACGAGCTGATCGGAACCGTGCGCGTGCTCGGGCACCTCGAAACCCGCGCGATAATCCCACGCGAGGGTGGCGATGGAAACGCCCGGTTTGGGATCGTAGCTTTCTATCAGGCCGCGCACAACGGACGTGGCTGGCGTCCGGGTCCGGGCCTTCAGGGCGGACGCCGCATCCCGTGCGTTCGTGCAGAGCCCCGCGTGTCGCACCAACAACATATTATGGCGTATCGGCGTCTGCGCGACAGCGCGAGAATTGCCTCATGCTCGCTTCACGAAATCTCATCGCGTTCCTTGCGGTCCGCAACGCCGACAACGCCCGCGCGTTTTATCGCGACAAACTCGGCCTGCCCCTGGTGAGCGAAGATCGCTTCGCGCTGGTCTTTAACGCCAACGGCACCATGCTGCGCGTGACACCGGTGGGCGAGATTCCAACCGTTCGCTGGACGGTGCTCGGCTGGGAGGTACCCGACATGGAAGCCGCCGTGCGTGAACTGAGAGACAGTGGCATTCAGTTTGAGCAGTTCGGCGGGATGGGCCAGGATGAACAGGGCATATGGACCGCGCCGACCGGCGACAAGGTAGCGTGGTTCAAGGATCCCGACGGCAACACGCTGAGCCTCAGCCAGCACGGGGCGAAGCTGTGAACTGGGTTCATCGCCGGCTGTGCCAGTCGGCGGGGTGGCGCAGGACGGTGGAGACGCGCATTCTTCCGTGGGTTCTCGATGGTGTCGATCCTGGCAACGAAGTTCTGGAGGTGGGACCGGGGCCGGGCATCGCCACCGGCCTGCTGTGCACTCGCGTATCGCACCTGACCTGCGTGGAAATCGACAAAGCGCTGGCGGCGAAGCTTTCGCGGCGCATGGCGAACGGAAACGTCACCGTTGTTCAGGGAGACGCCACGGCCATGTCTTTTCCGGATGCGTCCTTCGATAGCGCGGTCTGCTTCACCATGCTCCATCACGTGCCTTCGGCGGCCTTGCAGGATCGCCTGCTTTCGGAAGTGTGGCGCGTCTTACGCCCTGGTGGCGTGTTCGCGGGCGTGGATAGCCGCTACAGCCGCGGATTCGGTTTGTTGCATCTGTTCGACACGATGGTCTTGGTGGACCCGCGGACGTTTCCGCGTCGGCTGGAGGCAGCCGGATTCACGGAAGTGGAGGTGGCGGCAAACGAATACGCGTTTCGTTTCCGTGGGCGGCGGCCATTGTAAAGGTTTGTGTGCGCGCGCTCGGACGCGGATTTTGTGAAACGCATTTCAGCGAAGCTCCGTCTTTTCTTCAGCATGCGATTACCGCAGCTACAGGAGACTTCGTGAGAGCATCAGTGCGTTATTTCGTTTGTGCAGCTTTATTCGCGTTCGGCGCTTCGTTGGCTAGCGCGCAGAGCCAGGTGGATATTGGAGTCGGCTTCGGGGCGGCATTCGACAAGGCGAACCCCAACCTGGGCGCCGACTCACAGACCGGCGCGTCCTGCACCACGAGCACCGACGCCACGTGCGTCGCCGCCGGCAGCATGAACGGCTTCTTCCTCGGCTTTGGGGGCGACATTCTGTTCTACAAGCATTTCGGCTTCGGCGCGGAAGTGAACATCGAGCCGGGCAAGAACAACTGGGGGCCGTTGCAGGACCGGCAGATCTTCTACGATTTCAACGGCGTTTACGAACCCTACAGCAGCAAGCGCGCGTCGCTGGTGATCGAGGGCGGCGTCGGCGGAGCGCGAACCAGCTTCAGCGTGACGGAGAGCGGATGCGTGGGACCGGCGTGCAGCACCGAGGTCGAACCGGTTGGATCCACCAATCACTTTCAGGTGCATGCCGGCGTGGGCGTCCAGATATACCTGACCCACAGTCTGTTCATCCGGCCACAGTTCGATTTCCATTACGTGCCCGGACTGACCAACGAGTTCAACAGCAACGCGGTGCCGGAAGCGACGATCTGGATCGGCTTCAACGGCGGCGGCGGGCGCTGATTACGTCAGCTTCGCCAGCTCACTGAGGCTGAGCTTGCCGGTGTAAACGGCCATGCCGAGAGCGGCATGGATGCCGAGGCGCTGCAGCTCGCGGATTTCTTCGAGCGTGGTAATGCCTCCGGCCGCGGTGATTTCGTGGTCCGTGGCCGCGTGGAGGCGCCGGAACCAGGCCAGGTCGGTACCCTGCATCATGCCTTCCTTGTCCACGTAGGTGCAGAGAAAGCCCGAGCAAAACGGCTCGAAACGGTGAAGCACTTCTTCGGCGGTGAATTCGGTCTTCTCGCGCCAGCCTTTGACCACGATGCGGCCGTCTTTGGAATCGAGCGCGACGAGGATGCGTTCGCGCCCGATGGCAGCGGCGATTTCCGCGAGCGCAGGCGTGAAGGCGGCCGTGCCTACGATGACTCGGTGGGCGCCTTGTTCGACCAGCCTGCGGGCGCGTTCGACCGACCGCACTCCGCCGCCCACACGGCAGGTGGCCCGGGAGCAGAGCAGCTCCACGATATCGTCGTTCGCGCCGCTTCCGATGGCGGCATCGAGATCGATCACCTGAATCTGCGGGAAGGCGGAGAAGCGCGCCAGCATTTCGAGCGGGGCGTCGCCTTCCAGCGCTTTGTCGCGGCCCTGCACTAGCTGCACCACTTTGCCGCCCATGAGATCGATGCAGGGGAGGATCATAATCGACTAGCCGCTGTGGACGCGCGGCGTGAGCCGCGTCCCGTCCCGGCGAACGCGACTGACGTCGCGCGTCCGTCTGATGGTTGCGGCATCATGCAGCGGGCCTCACGGGAATGCCGCAGGCGGCCAGATGCCGCTTCAGATCGGCGACGGTGTACGTGCCGTAGTGGAAAATGGACGCGGCAAGCGCGGCGTCGGCGCGCCCTTCGGTGAGCACCTGGCTGAAATGATCGAGCGTACCCGCGCCACCTGAGGCGATGATCGGGATGTGCGTGGCGCGCGAGACCTCGGCGGTCAGCGCGCAATCGAAACCCTGCTGCACGCCATCGGTATCCATGGACGTCAGCAGGATCTCGCCGGCGCCAAGCGATTCTCCGCGCTGGCCCCACCCGATGGCGTCGATGCCCTCGTCGTCGCGGCCGCCGCGCGTGAAGACGTTCCAGCCGCCGCGGCTCGTGCGGCGCGCGTCGATGGCCAGCACGACGGCCTGGGCGCCGAATTCCTCGCTGAGCTCACGGATCAGGTCAGGCCGGCGCACGGCAGCGGTGTTGACGCTGATTTTGTCCGCGCCCGAGAGCAGCATCCTGCGGCCGTCCGCCACGCTGCGAATGCCGCCGCCAACGGTGAGGGGGATGAACACCTTGCGCGCGGTGCGGGCCACCACATCGGCCATGATCTCGCGCGCGTCGCTGGAAGCGGTGATGTCGAGGAAGACCAGCTCGTCCGCGCCCTGATCGTTGTAGCGCTCGGCGAGCTCCACGGGATCTCCGGCGTCGCGAAGATTGACGAAGTTGACGCCCTTCACCACGCGGCCGGCGGTGACGTCGAGGCAGGGAATGATTCGGCGGGCGAGCATCAGATTTTCACGAAGTTCTTCACCACCGTCTGACCGAGCGGGCCGGATTTTTCGGGATGGAATTGCACGCCGAAGACGCTGCCCGATTCGAGCACAGCGGTGTATGGAACGGTGTATGTGCACGTGGCGGCGGTGGCATCGATGACCGGTGCGTAGTAGCTGTGCGCGAAATAGAACCAGGGCGCGGCGGCGACACCATCGAAGAGGCGCGAGCCGGGTTGGATATCGAGATCGTCCCAGCCCATATGCGGGCAGCGAACGTCCTCTGCAAATCGTTTGATGACCCCGGGGAAAAGCGCGAGACCGGCGCATTCGGGCGCTTCCTCGCTGCGCTCGAACAGCGCCTGGAGGCCGAGACAGATGCCGAGGAACGGAACGCCGGCCTGGATGCGTTCCCGCAGCGCATCACGCACACGCACCGAATCGAGCGCGCGCATCATCTGGCCGAAGTGGCCGACGCCGGGAAGGATGATCTTCGAGGCGCGAGAGAGGGATGACGCGTCGCGGACGACCTCGTATTGGGCACCGATGGCCGCGAGCGTGTTCTCCACCGAGCGAAGATTGCCGGCGCCGTAATCGAGAATGGCGATCACAGCAATCCTTTGGTCGAGGGCAACTGATCTTTCAGCCGCGCGTCCTTCGAACAGGCGTAGCGCATGGCGCGCGCGAAGCATTTGAAGATGGCTTCGATTTTGTGGTGGCTGGAGCGGCCGTAGAGCACTTTCGCGTGGAGGTTCGCGCCAGCATGAGTCACGAAGCCACCGAAGAAATCCTCCAGCAGCTCCGCCTGCAGATCGCCCACGGCGCGGATGCGCACGAGATCTTTGTAGACGAGCGCGGGGCGGCCCCCGAGATCGACCGCCACAACCGCGAGTGTCTCGTCCATGGGGAGCACGAAGTAGCCGGCGCGATTAATTCCGCGGCGATCGCCCAGAGCCTTCGAGAAAAGCTGGCCGAGCGCGATGCCCACGTCCTCCACGGTGTGGTGCTGATCGACGTCGAGATCGCCGGTGGCTTTCAGTTTCAGATCGAAAGCACCGTGTTTGGCGACCAGCTCCAGCATGTGATCGAGGAAGCGAACGCCCGTGGAGATGTCGTATGTCCCGGAGCCGTCGATGTTCAGCCGACCGCCGATCTGCGTTTCTTTGGTGATGCGCTTTACGGACGCGCGGCGCACAGCAGGTCCTCCAATTCGTTGATTTCGTCGAGCACGGCAACAGCGCCTTCCTTTTTCAGCAAAGCGGCGAGTTCGCCGTCGCGCGCGGCAACGCCCACAAAGGGCACACCGGCCGCCCGGGCGCTGCGAGCGTCATCCACCGAGTCGCCGAGGTAAAGCAGTTTCTTCCCCGGATGCGCGGCCATGATCTTCCGCAGGCCTTCGGGATCGGGCTTGAAGCGCGTGACATCGTCCGAGGTCACGGCCAGAAAATGATGGCGGCATCCTTCGCGATCGAGCGTGATGCCGAGCTCGAGCGTATTGCGCCCGGTGAAGATGGCCAGCGTGTAGCGCCCGGCCAGTTCTTCGATGAAGCCGGGGCGCGGCAGCCAGCGCTCGCGATGAATGAGACCCTGATCGAGAAACAGATGATTGAAGTACGCGACCAGCGCATCGTATTCCACCGTGACGCCGTGATCGGCGCACAGGCGTTGCGAAAGCTCCCAGTCGTTATTCCAGCCGCCCTGGTTCTTGAAATCCTGAATGAGCTGGCGCGGGATGGTTCGCCCAGTGAAGTGCTCCACCGTGCGCACGATGGTCTCACGATAGGATTCGCGGACGTCGACGAGCACGCCGTCCATGTCGAAGACGATGATTTCGGGGCTTACCATATCTGCTGCAGTTCCTCGATGAAGCGGCGGATCTGGTCGCGCGTGCCCACGGTGACGCGCACGCAACCGGCGATCTCGTATGAGCGATCGCGCACCAGCACGCCTCGGCGGCGCAGTTCATCGCGAATGGGAATGGCACGGTCGCCGGCCTGGAACAACACGAAATTCGCCTGGCTGGGGAAGTATTCGATGCCCAGCTTCTCCAGCTCGACATAAAGCAGCTCACGCGCGGCGAGGACTTCCGTGACGTATTTACGGATGTACTCGGTGTCCTCGACGGCGGCGCGGGCGGCGAGCGCGCCGATCATGTTCACGCTGTATGGCGATTGCGCCTTGTGCAGGAACTCCACGTTGCCCGACTGCGAGAACAGGCAGCCCACGCGCATGGCGGCCATCCCGAAGACCTTCGAAAACGTGCGCGACACAAAGAGATTCGGATAGTCGTTGAGGAGCGGCAGCATGGTAACGCCGCAGAATTCGTAGTACGCTTCGTCCACCAGAATCGCCGCGCCCTCGGCCTTTTCGAGAATTCGCTCGAGGTTCGCACGCGTGGTGCCGCTGCCGGTGGGATTGTTCGGATTGGCCATGAGTATCGCGCGCGTCTCGGGCGTGATGGCATCGAGCAGTTCTTCGAACGGGAAGGAAAGCGTGCCGCGGCGATAAGGAATTTCGCGCAGCCGGGCGCCCGCGACCTCGGCATAGAAACGATACATTGCGTACGAGGGCGCGAGCGTGATGACCTCGTCGCTGTCATCGACATAGGTGTTGATCAGCACCTGAATCGCTTCGTCGGTCCCGTTGGTGAGGATGAAGTCGTCGGGATCGACCTTGAAATAGCCGGCGAGATCGCGCTTCGCGTCGGCGTACTCGGGGTAAACGGAGAGTTGCGGCTCGGTCAGGCGCTGTTTCAGAAACTCGACGACGCGCGGCGATGCGCCGACGGTGTTCTCGTTGAAATCGAGGCGGAGCTTGTCGGCGCGTCCGCCGGTGGGCGGCGAATAAGGCGCCATCCGGAGCACGGCTTCGCGCGGTTCGAGCACGCCGGGCGGCAGATCGGTGGAGCGCTTAGCCAAGCCGCACCTCCACGGAACGGGCGTGGGCCTCGAGTCCTTCGGCGCGAGCGAGCGTTGTGACGGCCGGCGCGAGGCTGGCGATGCCGGCGGGCGTGATCTCCTGCACGGAGATGATCTTCACAAAGTCGGCCGAGGAGAGGCCACCGCGGATGCGCGCGGCGCCGGACGTGGGCAGGACGTGATTCGGGCCGGACGCGTAGTCGCCGGCGGCTTCGGTGCTCATTGGCCCGAGGAAGACGCTGCCCGCGTGCTGAATGGCGCCCAGCAGCCCGGCATCGTGCAATGCGAGGTGCTCGGGCGCAAGACGATTGGACGCTTCGACGGCTTCTTCGAGCGAGCGGACCAGCACGGCCGCACTGTTGTTACGAATGGCCTGCGATGCCACCGGCGCCGTCGGCAGCGTCTCGAGCTGCCGAGCCACTTCCGCGGCCACCCGCTCGGCCAGATCGCGCGAGGTGGTGAGCAGGATCGCGGAGGCTTCCACATCGTGCTCCGCCTGAGCAAGCATGTCGGCGGCGATCCAGCGCGCGTCGCCCTCGGCGGCGATGATCACGATCTCGGTGGGCCCGGCGACAAAATCTATGCCGACCTCGCCGGCGAGCAGCTTTTTTGCCGCGGCGACGTAGATGTTGCCCGGACCGACAATGCGGTCCACTTTCGGCACGCTGGCGGTGCCGAACGCCATGGCGGCGATGGCCTGTGCACCGCCGATACGAAAGACGTTGTCCACGCCGAGCCAGCGGGCGGCGCCGAGAATCTCCGCGCTGGGATTCGGCGAGGCCACGCAGATGGCGCCAACGCCGGCCACCTGCGCGGGAATCACCGTCATCAGCAGCGTGGACGGCAGCGGATAACGGCCCGCGGGAATGTACGCGCCCATGGATTCGAGCGGCCGCACGATCTGGCCCAGGCGCCGGCCGTCGCCGCAATCGGTCCATTTCTCGCGAGGGAGCTGCATCTCGGCGTAAGCGCGGATATTTCTCGCGGCGGTTTCGACGGCACGGAGGAAATTCGCTCCTTCATGGCTGCGGCTCGGTAGCTGCACGCGGATACTCTGAAGTTCGACTCGATCGAACTTCCGCGCGTATTCGATGAGCGCTTCATCGCCGCGCCTGCGCACGGCTTCGAGAATGGGCGCAACCACGCGCTCGGCTCCGGCCAGCCGCACGGACTTCCGCGTGAACAGCTCCTGCGCTTCGCTGATGTCCAGAATTCGCAGCATCGTCACATCACAATCTTGTTCAGCGGGTACTCGACAATTCCCTGCGCGCCCGCTTCCTTCAACCGCGGGATGATGGTGCGCACGGTGGACTCGTCGAGGATGGTGTTTACGGCGAACCAGTCGCTGTCGCTGAGGCTGGAGATGGTGGGCTTCTTGAGCGCGGGGAGCACGGCCAGCACCGCGTCCAGTTCGCTTTTCTGCACGTTCAGCATCAGCCCCACTTTGCCGAGCGCGTTGATGGCTCCTTCGAGCAGCATGCGAATGTCTTCCAGCTTGCGCCGCTTCCACTCGTCTTTCCATGAATCGATATTGGCGATGAGCTGGGTGTTCGATTCCAGCACTGTTTCGACAATGCGCAGGTTGTTCGCGCGGAGAGACGAGCCGGTCTCGGTGACTTCGACGATCGCGTCGGCCAGCACCGGCGGCTTCACCTCGGTTGCGCCCCAACTGAACTCCACTTTCGCGGTGACGCCGTTGCGCTCCAGATAACGTCGCGTGGCCTGCACCAGCTCGGTGGCGATGATCTTCCCCTGCAGATCCTTCACCGAGTGGAACGCCGACGACTCCGGCACGGCCAGCACCCAGCGCACTTTGCCGAAGCTCTGCTTGGCGTAGATGAGGTCGGCGACGGTTTCGACCTTCGCTTCGGTCTCCTCCACCCAGTCGCGGCCGGTGAGTCCGGCGTCGAGCACGCCGTCTTCGACGTAGCGGGCCATTTCCTGGGCGCGGATGAGCATGCACTCGATTTCGGAATCGTCGATGGCCGGGAAATAGGAGCGGCTGCTGGTGGTGATGTTGAAGCCGGCGCGGCGGAACAGATCGACGGTGGCGTTTTCGAGCGAGCCCTTGGGAATGCCGAGTTTCAGTTTCGTCATTGTTTTGTCTCCGCGCACAACGGACCGCGACCCGCTTCGGCCGATTGCCGGTCTGTATGGCTGCGCGGGCTCGCGGCCTGTGCGCTCCCGCCTCCGTAGACGGCGGCGGGATCGTAGGAGCGCTGGTCGGTGATCTGCCATGCGCCGTCGGCGAGGCGGCGGAAGAAGCAGCTCTCGTAGCCTTCGTGGCAGACGCCGGGGCCGAGCGGGTCCACTTTGAGCAACACAGCGTCCCGATCGCAATCGGTGGAGATTTCCTTCACGACAAGGCGATGGCCGGAGCTCTCGCCCTTGAGCCAGAGCTTGTTGCGCGAGCGGCTGAAGAACGTGGCGAAGCCGGTTTCCACGGTCCTGCGGAAGGCCTCCTCGTTCATGAAGCCGAGCATGAGGACGCGACCGCTTGTGGCATCCTGGATTACCGCCGGGACCAGACCATCGAGTTTGCTGAAATCGAGATTCATCTTTACTCCAGATACGCTCCGGAAACACAAAACCCGCCAGACCTTGCGGCGTGGCGGGCGGGATGTCGTTAATTGCGATACGCGCTCACAGACCCGCCCGTCACCCGTGAAGGTGATGATGGTGATGGGCGTGGACGTGAGCGAACATGAAAAGACAGTATAGCAGAAAGGCAGGCCGACTTAATCCAACTCGTCGCCGGCAACGGGTGGATTGCCTCGACCCGCCCGTTTCAGGATGCGTTTCGCCTTTGCGATGTCGCCGCGCTGCGCTCGCTCTCGGAAATAGTCTTCGGTTCTTAGGGCCGACACCTTCTCAGCGACGGCCACATTGATGAATTGGTTGAGCGCCACGCCTTCGGCTTCGGCAACCCGGCGTGCTTCGTCCAGCAACGAGGCCTGCAGGCGCAAGGCTACATTACTTCTTCTCATTTCGTCGTTGTATCTCCTTCCACGCATCACGCGGCCGTATGACGCGAATATCGAACTCGCGAGCGGCCGCGGCGAGGTGGCGCACGTTGAACGTGACCAGCCTATCAGCCCCGCCGTTAACCGCGGTCTCCAGAACCATTTCGTCGGCAGGATCCTTCAGCCTCGGACGCCATAGAAATCTGAGAGGCACGCGGACGCCGACCATCGCTAGGGCATCAAGCACCTCGTTCATCTGCCCGGCCGTAAGGCTGCTCGCTTGCAGGTGCTCTGATCGAGTCAGAACGGCCTCGTATTCCACCATGAGCGGCACCGATACCAGCAAGTCGAAGCTATAATCCAGAGCACCGACGAGTAGCAGCCTGGATGCCCCACGGTCACTCCGTAAGGCGGCAACCATTACGTCTGTGTCGATCACCAGTCGCAGAACATAATGATATCACATGCAATAGTACTTCCTGGGTCATCCTCGAGGTACCGAACCGTAGTCGAGTGACGCGTGAGAGCGACAGTGCAGAAACACCCTCAGGTATCCAGCGTGGCTTCTCAGATAGGGCAAATGGGGGTACCGTTGTCGCCAAACATCCCATCCTGACGTGTACGCCTCTTCGAGAAGATCGGCGGCGACGTTCAGCAGCATCGTGCAGTACTCCTCTACTTGTTGGTAGTCGCTTTCGACCTGCGCCATCGTGATTTCGGCCTCCCAGTCGATGTCTGGTAGTCTCGCCAACTCGGACTCCACGTAGTCCTTGACGGTCTGTTGGTGCGCCTTCGGATGTGCGAACCGATCACGGAAGAGTACGATGCGGCCTACAACCATCCGAATGGCCTGATACTCGGTGCCGCCGTTATGCATTCGTAACAAGCGTCGAACGACTTTGTGCCTCTCCTCCACCGATTGCCGCTCCAACGGAGGCCGCTCACGTTGACCGTCCGAGCGAGGGCGCGGCTTCCCCCAGACGGGACATAGTGTCTCGCCAAGGTGATGAACGACGCCTTCGAACATGAATGCGGTGAATACTCTCGCCGTCAGAAGCGCATAAAAACTCCCGTTTGGCTCAATGGCCGCGGTGGTGATCGCCCAACGAGCAGCCGCCCGAGCTGCGGCCGGGGTCGAGAGATGCTTTTCTCCTGTGCGCGCGATCATGACCTGGCCTCAGTCGATCGGAGAACCTCCTCCGTGAACTCTGCCAGTGCGCGCAACTTCTCCCGCGCCGCGCTCGAGTCGATCGACTCGCTTGCGACCGCCACGCCTTCCCGCAATCCCACCGCACGCCCCGCCGCAACCAGTGCCGCCGCGGCATTCACCAGAACGATGTCGCGATGGGGGCCGGACGAGCCGTCAAGAACGGTTCGGGCGATCTCCACATTTCGCGCCAGATCCCCGCCGCGCACATCCTCCAACGTCGCCCGCGACACGCCGAAATCCTCGGGCTCCCAGACATGCCGGGTCACCGCACCGCCAGCCACCTCAAACGCCACCGTCGGTCCCGCGGTGCTCACCTCATCCAGCCCGCCTGCGCCGTGCACGACGAAGGTCCGCTCAGTCCCGAGCTCGGCCAGAGCGCCGGCCATCAGCTCCGCCGCGTGCTCCGATGGCGCGCCGATCAATTGCCTCTGCGCACCGGCCGGATTCGCCAGCGGCCCCAGCAGATTGAACACCGTCCGCATCTTCAACTCCAGCCGGGCGGGCTGCGCATGCTTCATGGCCGGGTGGTGCGCCGGCGCAAACATGAAGCCGATGCCCACCGTGCGAATCGACTCGGCCACCTGCCGCGGGTCCACAATAATCCGCACTCCCAGCGCCTCCAGCAGATCGGCGCTCCCACAACGGCCGGAGATCGATCGGTTCCCGTGCTTGGCCACGCGCACGCCCGCGCCCGCGATCACAAACGCCGCAACGGTCGAAATGTTGAACGTGCCCGCGCCGTCGCCGCCCGTGCCGCAGGTATCGAGCAGCGGTTCGCCACGATCGAGCGCCACCTCCACGCGATGCGACTTCTCGCGCAGAGCCCGGGCGAAACCGGTCAGCTCATCGGCCGTCTCGCCCTTCATGCGCAGGGCCACCAGAAACGCCGCCACCTGGGGCACGGTAGCTTCGCCGTCCAGAATGCGCAGCATGGCGTCGTGCGCCTCCCGCGAACTCAGGTTCTCGTGCGCGGCTACGCGGTGCAGGTACGCCAGCAGCATCAGCGCGGCTCCACGGCGGAGGGAGACGTTAGCCCCAGGCCCGCGGCAACGTAGCGAATCTGTTTGTGTCCGCTCGCCAGATCGAGAGCGATCCGTCCGTCCGGCTGCGAGAAGCCCAGGCCCGTCATGGTGTCGCGCTTGCGGCGCGCCTCCAGCTTCTCCAGTGTGAGGCGCGGCGTCGCGGAGGCCAGGAAATGGTAGGTGCCGGAAATCTCGTCGAACGCCGCTTCCGGCGCGACTATGGCATCGTGCGCTGCAAACGTTCCGTCCATGCGCGCATTGGCCAGCAGATCCGCGCCTGTTCCGCTGGTGTCCAATGTTCCCTCGACGCTCAGGTCGCCCTCGCGCCACGAAATCTCGTCCAGCCGCCCGGTCAAATGATATCGGGGCGCCGCGCCCGAGAGCGTCACCGTAAGTTCGCCGCTGCCCGACGCGTCGTCCAGAGTCCAGTCCACATCGTGAAGGGATACGGCGGTGCCCGTCCAGCGCAACTGGCCGTCGAGGCTGCCGAGATCGGTGTCGCCGAAGGCGAGAGACTTCACCTGTAACGTGCCCACGATATTGCGTTCGCGCAGCCAGCCTGGCGCAGCCGCTCGCCGCAGACGCAGGCGGGTGAGCAGGGTTTCCTGCCGGCGCAGGGTCGGCAGGAGCACGCGTTCGACTTCCTCCAGGCTGGCATCGCCAATGGCCAGCCGCAGGCGCGCGGGAGCAGCGGGCCGCGACGCGCTGTGATAGTCGGCATCGAACTCGATCTCCCCTGCCCGTCCGTGCAGCTTCGTGACGGAAAGCTCGTCCGGACCGGTAGCGATGCTGGCCGAAGCAACCCGTAGCGGTACCGCGAGACCGTCCACCGTAAACACGGTGTTCTGCACCGCATACTGGCCGGTCCAGGCGCCCGGATCATCGCCCTTTTGCTCGTATCGAAGAGATCCGCGCAACACGCCGCCGGTTGCGGCATCCAGCAGCGGCACCGAACCGTTTCCGAGCAATGCGGACGCCGAGGCATGCAGTTGCGCAATGCTGACGCCCGGTGTTTCCACGTCCACGCTGACCGCCGGGGCAGCCGCATCCCAGTTGGCCGAAATATCCGCGCTCTGGCCGTTCTCGAGCGCCACCGTCGCCGGACCGAACGCGAGCTGTTCGCCGGACACCTTCACATCGGCATGTTCCATGCGCGCCGAGCCCACGCCGGATACGGCGATGGAAGCGTCCGCCAGCGCGAATTGCCCGGCGAGCCCGTGGTCGCGGGAAACGTCGACCGCGCCGCTCACGGCGCCCTCCACCGTGACGGAATCGGGCAACGGCAGGCCCATGTGGCGCGCCGTGCCCAGCAGCGACGAGGCCGGGAGTCCGTTCAACGCCACCGAGACATCCCAGTTGGGCGTGGAAAGGTAATCCGACACGGTGGCCTTCACCGCAACGGTGGCGGGCTGGCCGGCCGGTGGCTGCGTCCACAATTCGATGTGCTGCGAGCGAAGGTCCAGCCTGCCGGCCCAGGCCACGGTCCACGCTTCTCCGCTGGCGGGAGCGCTCAGGTCCCAGCGATGCACGTCTTCAATGGTCAGATCGCCGGTGATGGAGGGATGGGTCGCGGCTCCGCCGATATGGGCCTGCGCGGTCACCGCTCCGTGGATGCCACTGTCGGGTTTGCCGAGGAGATGGCCCAGTTCCGGGATCGGCGTGCGGCCCATGTCCAGCGTCATGGCAATCTGATCTTCTCCGCCGCGGCCTACGCGCACGGCGCCGCGGCAGCTCACAACGCCGACGCCATGCGGGCCGCGGTCGGTACGCGCCGGAGTTCCCTCGAACTTGACGATGAGCTCGCCGCTCGATCGCGGATAAACATCGAGGTCGGCATTGGAAATGTAGAAGACCGATTTGGTGTCCCCGAACTTGAAGTTCAGGCGGCCGGAGCGAACCTGAATATCCGGGAAATTCCCGCTGCTCGCGCCGTGGCCGGCGATCATGCGCGCGAGGAACGGCTGAATGTTCCACGTGTCGCCGCCGGGCCGCACCAGATTCACGGTTGGCTCGTCCAGACGCAACGTCGAGAACGCCAGCTTGCCTCCGAAAAGGCTGCGCAGCCGAATGCTGGCCTGGAGCGAAGTCACGGCGGCGAAGGGTTCGATTCCCGCCCGCGGCTCGTCTTCGATCAGCACGTTGTCCACCTCAAAACCCGGGCCGTTGAAGAGGCTGTAGTGAACATCGCCCATCTGCACGCGCCGGCCGAGCGCGCTCTCCAGCGCCGCCTGCACGCGGCCTCGGAACGCGCCGGCGTCCACGTAGGGAGCGGCGAAACCGGCGGCCAGCACGATCAGCGCGACAATTACGATCCAGCGGATGGCCGGGCGAATCCAGCGCTTCATGGCATCGCCTCGACAAGAGCGCGATAGTCTTCGGGCTCGTCGACATCGGTGATCACACCGAGATCGTCAACGCGAAGGTAACGCGTGACATCGCGATTGCGGCGAATCACTTCGCGCGCCTGCGCGGTATGCGGCAGCGCGAGCAATTCGGCGACAATCGCCCGCGAGAGGCGTACGGGATGCCCATGACGGCCGTCGAACTCGGGCACCACGATTTGTGCGTCGGCCGGCTCGGCGGCAACCGCGGCGAGAGTCTCGCGCCGCACCGCGCCGTAGTCCACCGGCAGGAAGATCGCCGCGTCCGCGTCCATGATCTGGCGCAGCCCGCACTGCAGCGAGCTCAGCATGCCGCGTTCAGGCGCCGGATTCTCAATCACCGTCGCGGTACTGGGCGATGCGGCACGCACGCGTTCGCCATCGAAACCGACGACCACCACCACGCGGCCGCACACCTCGTCCAGAATCCGCGCCAGCCGGTGCACGAACGTCTCGCCCTCGTATTCGAGCAGCGCTTTCGGCTGTCCCATGCGGCTGGATGCGCCCGCCGCCAGAATCACGCCGGCGATGCTCGCGCGATTCACTTCAGGGAGACCCGCGCGTCCGGTGCGCTCTCGTTCACAAAGATGGATTTCGACAGGGCGCGCCAGTCCGATGCGGCGTTGCGGCGAACGGCGATCATCTCCGCCACCACCGCGACGGCGATTTCTTCCGGCGTGATCGCGCCGATCTCGAACCCCATGGGCGCGTAGAGGCGGTCGAAAGCCGCGCGAGGCACGCCGTCCTTTTCCAGTTCCTTCACCACGCCGATCACTTTTCGCTTGCTGCCGATCATGGCGATGTAACGCGCGGGCGTTTCCACCGCGTGGCGCAGAACGCGCATGTCGTCGCGGTGGCCGCGCGTGACGATGACGATGTAGCCGGTGTCGCGAATGGTCAGTTTCGGGAACACGTCGTCGTATTCTTCGGCGAAGACTTCAGCGGCGTCGGGGAAGCGCTCGCGATTGGCGTATTGTTCGCGGTTGTCGATGACCACCGGCTCGAACCCGGCCATCGCCGCCACTTTCGAGAGGCTCTTCGAGATGTGCCCCGCGCCGAAGATGAAGACGCGCGGCTGTGGCACCACCGGCTCGACAAACACGCTGAGCTGCCCTCCGCAGATGAGGCCGTTATCGTAGGCCGCGTCCTGCCCCAGACTGAAGTTGAGGTGCTTCGGCCGCTCGGTTTCCATCACTTCCCGCGCGGCGTTCCACACTTCCGCTTCCACGCAGCCGCCGCCGATGGTGCCCACCATGGAACCGTCCTCGCGCACCAGCAGCTTCGCGCTTTCGTAGCTGGGGATGGAGCCGTTCACCTGCACGATGGTGGCGAGGGCGCACTTCTGCCCCAGCCGCCGCAGGCGAAACAACTCGTCGTACACATCCATCGCTAAGATTATACGTGGCGGGGAGCCGCGATCAGATTCGGTGAATTCGTTGCAAGCCGGGCCAGCGGTCGAAATCGCCGTCGAAACTGAAGATCGATCGGATTTCGTGGCGCTCCATAACGGCGATGTGCACGGCGTCGCGGGCCGAGAGCAAGGCGGGATTCCGGATGATCTCCGCGGCACGCATGACATCGACCTTCTCAATAGGAAGCACTTCGTCGACGATGCCGAGCGTCGCCTGGAGCGCGGGGCCGATCGCGTCCCTCTTATTGATGGCAGTGTACCTGTGGAGAATCTCCTGAAGAACTTCGGCGTCGGTGACGAGACGCTGACCGGCGGCAGCCAGGCGTTCGAGGATGATCTGCGCTTCGGCTTTGTGCGGGTGCGCGGCGCCAATGAGGTACATCGGGACGTTGGAATCGATGAAGATCAACCCTGGTACCCGCGTTCAATCTCGCTCAGCATCTGGTCGATATCGCCAGTCGGGAAGGAGTACTCTGCGGCGCGACGAATCGCTTTCAACTTCGCTTCCGGGTCGATTGCCGGGCGGCTGGCGCGCGCTTCGCGGAGGGTGCGACGCACCCATTCACCCACGGTCAGACGCTCGCGCCGGGCAAGGCGCTGGATTTCCGACATTTCCCGATCCGGCAGCAGGACCTGGAGGCGCTTGCTCATAAAGTGAGTATAGCGTATTCAGGAGAGGAGCAACGTCCCGGCGGCGCCGAACGGGTGGGCAGAATCCGAGACAGACTGTTGAGGTTTGCAAGACAGCCCGAAACGGCCTCACGGCCGCTGTTCGCTCATCATTTTGAGACAGTGTTTCGACACTCTGAGAGCCGCTGTCGACGGGCCGTCGGCGCTCATCTCAGAACTTACACTTTGTGAAACGCGAAGCGGTTATCGCCTCAACGAAAGCTCGAAGTGGACGCCCTCGGTTTTTTGCAGGACTGTGAGGATGCTGGAAAGGTTGGCTGCGGACGGGCTGCCCTTTGGCCCCAGCATGCGCATGAGGCTTTTGACGGGAATGTCGGTCTGCGCTTCGAGCGCCTGAAATCCGATGGTTGCGTTGACGTAGTCGCGCAACACGGACTTTCCGGTTTCAAGGTCGCCGCTGAGATAGCTTTCGACAGCCTCGCGCAGGAGCGCTTGCCGGAATTTGGGTTCGCGCTGCGCACGCGCCCGGATGGTTTCCTTGAAGTCATGGGTAAGGGGCATGTTTTTTCCTCCGTTTGTAATCGGCCCAGCACACCTGAGCCGCTGCAATGTCGTTGTCCTGCCGTTTCTTGGTCCCGCCCCCGATCAGGATCACAAGGCGCTCGCCGTCCTTGCCAAAATAGATGCGGTAGCCGGGGCCGAAATCAATCCTGCATTCGAGGACGCCCTTGCCTACGCCTTTGGTATTGGACAGGTTACCCCGCTCAATCCGCGTGAGGGCTATCGTCACCCTGGCGGCGGCAATGGCGTCCAGCCCCTCGAACCACTTGGCGAAGCGTTTGTTGCCGGTTTCGTCAATATAGCCGCGAAGTTCGAACACCCTAAGCTATGGTCACGTTTTTGTTACTATTTGTCAATCACGCGTGTGTTGCCTGCTTCCGCAGGGCGGCGGGGGTAACAGGTCACGGTAATCTGCTCTTCGGTGACGTTTGCACGGAGGACCCTTTGTGAGACGGCGTTAGGAACGCCTGCTAAGCCACATCTCGAACACGTGCGCTTTGCCCGCCCAGACCGGCGCAGCCGTCACAGCCTGAGCATGTGGCTTCGTAAGAGCCTCCCTACAATGGAGGAATGTCGGTTTACACGGAACTCCGCGAGGAGCTCGAAAAGCACGAATTCTCGATGGGCCTCGAACGCGGGCGCCTGGCCGTCACGCTCGACCTGGTCACCGACGCACTGGTGCTCGTCGGCCAGCACGGCGTGTATTGCCAGAGCGCGCGGCAGCCCGGGCGGCCGGCCATGGATATCCAGATCATCGCCAAAGGTCTCGAAAACGCCCGCGAGCTGATCTCCGGCGTGATGGACGAGCTGCGCCGCAAATCGGCCGCGCAAAGGAGCTAGCCATGGCCACTCTGGGTCTCATCGAATACCCCGACGCGACGCCGGACGTCCGCGCCGTCTACGACGACATCATGGCCACGCGCCAGACCGACTACATCAACAATTTCTGGAAGGCGCTGGCGCACGACCCCGCTACGCTGCGCCGCACCTGGGAGAGCATCAAACAGATCATGGCACCGGGCGCGCTCGATCCGCTCACCAAGGAGATGATCTACGTGGCCGTGAGCGTGACCAATCAATGCGGCTACTGCATCGCTTCGCACACGGCGTCGGCGCGCAAAGCCGGCATGACGGAAGAGATGTTCGGCGAGTTGATGGCCGTGGTGGGCATGGCCAACGAGACCAATCGGCTCGCCAGCGGCTGGCAGGTGGAGATCGACGAGCGCTTCCGCCAGTAAGGCTATTCTGGATGATGTCCGGCGATGTGGCCGCCTGAAAGGCGGCTGCGGGCACGAATGCCCGCCCCACATTGCGGGAGACGAATACACATGGCCTTCCACCTCGCCGTCGATTACAGTCCGCGTGGCGATCAGGCCTCGGCCATCGAGCAGCTCGGCCAGGGCGTGGCCGACGGCGAGCAGCATCAGGTACTGCTGGGCGTCACCGGGTCCGGCAAGACCTTCACCATGGCCAAGCTCATCGAGCAGACCGGCCGCCCCGCGCTGGTGCTGGCGCACAACAAGACCCTGGCGGCGCAGCTCTACCACGAGTTCCGCACGTTTTTCCCGCAGAACGCCGTCGAGTACTTCGTCAGCTACTACGATTACTACCAGCCCGAAGCCTACATTCCCGCCGGCGACGTCTACATCGAAAAAGAAGCCACCATCAACGACGAGCTCGACAAGCTGCGCCTTTCCGCGACGCGGTCGCTGTTCGAGCGGCGCGACTGCGTCATCATCGCCAGCGTAAGCTGCATCTACGGCCTGGGGTCGCCGGAAGCCTACTACGGCATGCTGCTGATGCTGGAGAAAGGGCAGAAGATCGGGCGTCAGCAGATCCTCTCCCGCCTGGTGGACATCCTCTACGAGCGCAACGACACCGATTTCCGGCGCGGCACGTTTCGCGTGCGCGGCGATGTGATCGAAGTCTTCCCCACGTACGACGACAACGCGTACCGGATCGAGCTGTGGGGCGATGAAATCGAGAGCCTGAGCCAGATCGATCCGCTGCTCGGCCAGGTGAAGCAAACCTATCTGCGGCTGCCCATCTATCCCAAGACGCACTACGTCATGACGCCGGAAAGCCGCGAGCAGGCGCTCCACAGCATCGAGGAAGAGCTCACCTGGTGGCACGGCGAGCTGACCAAGGCCGGCAAGATGATCGAAGCGCAGCGCCTGTATCAGCGCACCATGTTCGATCTGGAAATGATCCGCGAGATCGGCTACTGCCACGGGATCGAGAACTACTCGCGGCACTTCTCGGGACGGCTGCCCGGCGAAGCGCCGCCGACGCTGCTCGACTATCTTCCGCACGATTCGCTGATGTTCATCGACGAGAGCCATCAGACCGTCCCGCAGATCCGCGGCATGTATCACGGCGACCGCTCGCGCAAGGACGTTCTGGTGGAGTACGGCTTCCGGATGCCCAGCGCGCGCGACAATCGGCCGCTCACCTTCGAGGAATTCGAGAACCGCGTCAATCAGGTGGTCTATGTCTCAGCTACGCCGGGCCCCTATGAGCTGACGAAAACTTCGGGCGTGGTGGTAGAGCAGATCATCCGGCCCACGGGCCTTGTCGATCCGCAGGTGGAGATCCGGCCCATCCGCGGCCAGGTGGATCATCTGCTCAACGAGATTCGCATCCGCGCCGAGAAGAACGAGCGGGTGCTGGTGACCACGCTCACCAAGCGCATGGCCGAGGACCTGGCCGAATACTATACGGGCGTAGGCGTGAAGTGCGCTTATCTGCACTCGGAAGTCAGCACGCTGGACCGCATCAAGATCCTGCGCGACCTGCGCCGCGGCGATTACGATGCGCTCATCGGCGTCAATTTGCTGCGCGAAGGGCTCGACCTTCCCGAGGTGTCGCTGGTGGCCATCCTCGATGCCGATAAGGAAGGCTTCCTGCGTTCGTCCGGCTCGCTCATTCAGACCATGGGCCGGGCCGCGCGCAACGTGAACGGCATCGCTATCCTCTACGCCGACGTGATCACCGACAGCATGCGCCGGGCGATTGATGAAACGAACCGGCGTCGCGCCGTCCAGACGGCCTGGAACGAGGAAAACGGCATCACTCCGCAGTCCATCGTCAAGCCCATCGACATGAGTCTGGTGGCCATCGCCGAGGGCGATTACGTCACCGTGCCGCTCGAAACCGAGCCCGACGAACAGCTGACGCCCGAGCAGCGCGAGAAGCTCATCCGCGATCTCGAAGAGAACATGCGCGAGGCCGCGAAGAAGTTCGAGTTCGAGAAAGCGGCGCGTTTCCGCGATCGCCTCAAGGAGCTGCGCGCGAGGGAGGTCTATGAGGAAGCCGCGGCGGGCGGCGCTGCTGGCGTCGGGTAGTGCGCCGGATTGTCCGGTTCTTCGCGTCCTGGCTCACGCCGATGCCATCGGGCCGGTAGCCTCCACGTCCTTCCGGGTGGCCAGCCGGATCGTGAATGCCATACGCGCGGGGAGGGCCGTGCCTTCGCTCGAGGAGTTCGAGAACTGCCCGCTGATCCTGATTTGCGTTCCCGCTCCATCCGTGGACGCGGCGGTTGCGCAACTCGCCGGCGCGCCGCTGGAGTGGAAGCGCCACACGGTGATCCTCATCGGAAGTGACACCCGTCCGCTTGCGCCGCTGGCTCGGCTCGGAGCTGTCACCGGTCTCGTTGCCGCCGTTCCGGGGTTCGAGGAACGTCTCTTCGTCCTGGAGGCCGAGCGCGCCGCGCTGCGCGAGTTGCGTCCCCTGCTGGCCGGTCGTGGCGTGCAAATCGCCCTGCTTCCACCCGGCGCGCGCGCCCGATTCGATGCGGGCGTTTCACTTGCGGGACGCGTCCTGTTTCCCATGCTGGCGGCTGCCGGATCCGCCTTCGACTCCACGCGCCTGCCGCGCCATCTGACCGATTCCGTGCTGGAGAAAACCGTCCAGCGTGCCGTTCGCGCCTGGCTGAGGAGCCGGCGCAGAGGATGGGGTGTCCTCGATGGCAACGGTATCCCGGTTCAGATTGCCGCGCTGAAGAAAACGGACCGCCGGGCGGGTGCCTACCTGCAGAGTGCGGTCGCGGCGGCGCGGCGTTTCATGCGCTCAGACGGCGAAGGTCCTCCAGACCAACCGTAACCAGCGTCTTTTCCAGATCCTCGGCCGTCTCGATCATATGCTTCAGGTGCAGGGCGCCCAGCTTCAGGCACCACGCGTCGGTGAGCGGATGATTCTTCTCCCTGCTCAAACGCAACAGATCGGGATGCCGGAGCGCCACAACCTTCTCGTATTTCGGCTCGCCCTCGACGCCCGCCTCGAATTTCACGTCCACCGTGTCGGCGTGGCGAATGGAAGTGGCCGTCTGCAGCCACCGGAACTCGACATCCCACATGCGCCCGAAAGGGTCGGGCCCGGTACGGAATTGGCGGTAAGTCTCGGGCATCTCTGAACATCTTAGCAATGAACATCCTGAAGGCACGGCGCTACGGTTTCCGCGTGGAACCGCCGATGGTTCTCCAGAGAGTCCGGTGTCTTTCGCACGCGTCAGAAACGTCACCCGAGACATCAGTCTGGCGGACCGCGCTGAGGTGGCCGATACCAGCGCCCAGCGCCGGACCGGTCTGCTGAAACGCGATGGCCTGGCGGCAGGCAGCGGCCTGTGGATCGTACCCACCGAGGGCATTCACACGTTCGGCATGAGGTTCCCGATCGACGTGGTTTTCCTCAACCGGCGGCGGCAGGTGGTGAAGATTCGCCCGAACATGGGCAAATGGAAACTGGCCCTTTCGCTGCGAGCGCACTCCGTGCTGGAGCTTCCGGCGGGTACCGTGGCCAATACGGGCACGGTGGTGGGGGATCAGCTTTCCGTCGACCGGATTCCGGCTGAGTAACAGCTCATTGCCGGAGTGGCTTGCCGATGGTCACCGTAATTGCCGAGGGGTGACCGGTGGGGTCCTCACTGGCCTCGACAGTCACCGCGTCGCCAGGATGAACCGCCGAGCGGTCCACTTTCTTCCCGTCCTTCACGAAGCGCGTTTTGTGCAGAATCGAGAAGGAGATCACATTCCCGCCGTCGTCGGAGCGAATGGCCAGGTCGGTTTTGGTGACGGTGGCGACGACACCGGTGAAGACGGGCGTAGGCGTGTTATCGGCGAAGGCGCCGGCGGTCGTCGTCAGCGTCAGGAGAATTCCCAGGGCGAGCCTGCGCGGCGTCATCTTTCCTCAGAATAGCGAGTCGCGGTATTACGGGTCGCGTCCCAACGCCTACTTCTTCCCTTTTTTCGGCTCGTCGAGAAGCTTCTGCGCCTGCGCGCGGATGTTGTCCGATTCCTTGTCGTTGAAGAACGAAGCGTCATCGCCGCTGGTCTGGAAACGGATCATGCCGTGCCGGTCGACGAACACAAGTATCGGCGCGACGATTCGCCTGGTCGCGTCGAACGAAGCGAAAGCCGCCGCGTCCATGTAATCGGCATAGCTCACCGGGAACGTAGGCTTGTACGTCTTCTTGAATTCATCGAGCTTCTGCTGGGCGTCCTGGTTGATGGCGACCCCAACCACCTGGAGTCCCTGCTTCGCGAAATCCGTCTGGATGGGGTTCAGAAGCGCTGTCGTCTGCTGGCAGTGCGGGCACCCGGTGAGAAAGAACATCACCAGAATCACCTTGCCGCGGTAGTCCCCGATCAGGCCGCTTCTGGTGCCGCCGTAGTGAATCGTGAGGTCCGGCGCCTTGCGCGGGATCTGCTGCGCGAAACCCGGCGCGAGTGACACCAGCGCCAGCGTGGTAAGAAGGATCGCTTTTTTCATGTAAAACCCGAGTATACATGAGCGGGGTCCGTTGGCGAGTCTCCGGTCCATCCCGCAGCCATCGCTGGCGAGGGCCCCGGCAAGTGCGCGCGAAGTTCGCGCTTGTCTCAACTACTGATCGAGGCGCTCACGGAACTCTTTGAGCTTCGACCGAATCTGATCGAGGACGACGGTCGGCTGAACGGGCCTCTCCGGAGCTTCCTCGGCAGCGGCCGCCGCCTGAGTCGCCGGTCTCACTCCCAGCCTTTGCTTTACCCAGGACACGACACCCGCCTGCTGCACTGCCGGCGCCGGTTGCGGCGCTTGCGGCTCGTTCGGAGGCGCGGCCGGTTGAGGGTCCATCCTGGTTGCGAGGTTGGTGATTGCTTCATGGAGCCTGGCTCGCGTTTCTTCGCGCTCAGTGGCGGACATCTTCGGCAGCCAGCTCATGGTGGCGGAAATACATCCGAACCGGGCCAGGATCGCCCCCACCGGTGGCGGATCGATCCCGTGCTACCGTCGTTCACATGGGCACCGCCATGTCGAGACCGGCCCCCGTCCGCCGGACTCCCGTCCAGGAGCGCAGCAGCGGCACCGTGAAGCAGATCTTCCGCGCTGCGTCCGCGTTGCTGGGCCGCGTGCCCCTGGAGGAAATCACCACCAGCCGGATCGCCGCGGAAGCAGGCGTGTCCGTGGGTGCGCTCTATCGTTTCTTCCCGGACAAGCAGGCCATCCTCGACGGCATCGCCGTGGAGCGCGTGGAGGAGTTTCGCGCCTCGCTGGAACGCTGCCTCGAATCCTCCGCCGGCCTCGACCCGCGGGCCTTCTTCGATCTGGCGATCGACGCCTATGTCGCGTTCCTCGACGCGCACCCCGATTTCCGCGCCATCGCGCTCGGGCGGCACATCAGCGCGTCCACGCGCGAGCGTCAGGTGCGGCCCGACGTCGGTCCCGCCGCCATCGTGAAGCGCTTCATCCTCGACCGGCTGGGCCTCGAAGTTCCCCCCGATCTCGACCTGAAGTTGCGGGTGGTCAGCGAGGCCGGCGACCGCCTCATCGCGTGGGCCTGGGAGCAGCCGGTGGCCGAACGCGCCCGCATTATCGCCGAGTTGAAGCAAATGCTGTCGAAATACCTCTTCTGATTACTTCGCCGGCGCTTCGCTCACTTGCACGCCCTCGCGCGTGTACTCGTACCGCAGCGTGCGCGAGGCGCCGCCGTCGGAGGGATCGAACCGGGAAGCCTGCGCCGCTTCCAGCGAAATACGGCGGAAATAGACGCTGGTGGCCGGACCGGAGAGTGTGGCGGATTGCACCGACCCGTCGGCCGCGATGACCACCTGCACGTCCACGCGCAGGGTCCCACGGATCGAGCGAAGCGCTTGCGGAAATGGCGTCGGCGCCTTGCGGACGCTGAGATGTAACGCGGGAGCGGTGGCGGCCCGGTCCGCGGCGCCGGTGTCGGGCTGGCTGGCGGCTGCCGTCACAAACTGCGGCGGTGTTGGCGGCGATTGCGCCGCTGCCGCTTCAACCTCAGGCTGCCGCAGCACCCGCGCGCTTTCCCTTCGGCCATCGGCCTCCAGCCGAATCGTCAGATCCGGGGAAGCAGAGCGATAACTGAACCGGCCGCGGGCAAGATCCTCGTCGCTGAGCTTGAAGCGGTGCAAAGCCTCGCCATCCTGAATGGACAGCACACCCTTCCGCGCTCCTCGCGGAAATACAATTTGCAGCGAATCGCCGGCGGGCCTGACCTGCAGCGTTGCGTTCCCCTCCGCGCGCTCCGGCGCGAAGCGAGAAAAATACCCGATCAGCTCCTGCCGGAAGACACCGAGCAGCCCTGCAAACAAGAGAATCGTCGCGGCCATGCTCAGCCACGGCAGCCGGGAAGACTCCGTCTCATCGCCCTGGTGCAGGTGCATGGCGTGCGGCCATTATACGCCGAACTCACTCGTCCGAAAGCTCGGCGAGGAACCCGGCGTCGATGCGCTTGCGGCCGCGGAAGCCTTCTTCCACGCCGTGCCACCAGGCGATTTCCCTCTCGCCCAGCTTCCAGCACAGATAAACCTCCTCGCCCCGATACAGCGTGGGGAAATCCACCAGCCCGGTGTCGAGGTCCTTGATCAGGCAGCCCATCTCCTTCAGCTTCTCCAGCACCTGTTTCAGCAGCGACAGGCTCGCCTCCCGGCGGGCGCGTGTCTCGATCAGTTCGCGCGAACCCGCCAGCGACCCGCCCAGCATTGTAATCCGCTGTTGCGCCGCGTGGATCTCCTGCTCGGCGTTCTGGAAATCCCGCCGCAGATCGATGGCCTCTCGTAAAGCCGCCTCGACGCGGGGCAGCATTCGCGTGGCCAGCTCGAAAGTGAAATAGCGGGGCATCGGGATCGCTTCAGACCCGTTCTGTCAGCTTACCCTGGCCGGGACGTCAACGCTTCTTCAGTCCCGCGGCGCATGCCTGTTCTTTCAGGCACTCCTCCAGCCTCCGCTCCAGAATGTCCAGCGGCAGCGGGCCCCAGCGCAGAATTGCGTCGTTGAAATGGCGAAGGTCGAATTGCGAGCCCAGCGCGGCGGCGGTTTTCTCCCGCATTTGCAGAATGCGCTCCTGCCCCACCTTGTATGCCAACTGGCCTCCCGGCCACAGCGTCCGCGAAACCTCGCTGTCGATTTCCGCGCCCGGCCTGCCGGTTTCCATCGCGAAGTACTGCTTCGCCCGGCTCTCGCTCCATCCATATTGATGGATTCCCGTGTCCACCACCACGCGCACGGCGCGCGTCAGTTCCATGCGCAATTCGCCGAACTCATCGTACGGATCGGTGTACAGACCCGTTTCCCGGCCCAGCCCTTCGGCGTAAAGCGCCCAGCCCTCGGCGAAAGCGGCATTCTGGCCGGCGTCTCGCTCGAATGCCGAGATGGCGTCGTCGTGGCCGGCCGCCAGTTCGTGTGCCACGGCATGCTGCAGGTGATGCCCGGGAGTGCCCTCGTGCAACATCAGAGGAATGATTTCGAACTTCGGATGGATCGCCGGATCGTCCACCGATACCATCACCGTGCCTTCAGGCCGGCCTGGGCCGGGTGCGCGCCACATGGCCGCCGCGCTGCCTTTGTACGCCTCAACCTTGAGCGGTGTGGCCGGGATGTTGCCGATCACCTTCGGCACCAGCGGCTCAATCCGCGCCACCGCGGCCCGGTATGCGCGCAGCAGATCGTCGCTGTTGGTGAAGTAGAAACGCGGGTCGGTACGCACATAGGTGAGGAACTCGTCGAGAGACCCTTTGAAACCGGTTCGCGCGATCACCGGCAGCATGGCCCGGCGAATCCGCTCCACCCCCGCAACTCCGAATTCGTGAATCTGTTCCGGAGCGAGGCCGGTGGTGGTGTAGCGTCGCGCCAGCTCGCGATACACCTCGCTCCCGTTGGGCCATTCGCTCAGGCTGCGGGAGCGCGGGCAGGCCGGGAGGTACTCGTTCGTGAAGAAGTCGCAGAAATTCTCCGCTGCTTTGCGGGTGCTCGTTTGCGTGGCGTTGGGATATCCTCCCAGAGCAATGGACGCGCAGCTCCGGGTAATAGATTGGACCGCGCCCGTGGAAGGCAGCATATGCTCGCGCATGCCTTCACGCAGCAACGCGATCACCTCGCGCACAAGCTCTGGGAACGCAGCGAGCTTCTCTCGCTGCGCTGCCAACGGCAAGGAGGTCGCCAGGCCGAGCACACCGGCATACCGCACATATCTGTCGTCGTCCCAGAAAGGCGTCACGTACAATCGCAGCCGGAACTGTTCCAGCCGCCGCTCGAGCTGCCATTCAAGCAGGTCATAGAGGACCCGATCATCGGCCGTGAGCCGGTCGCGTGCCACTGCGTGCAGTTTCCCGAGCTCCGCGCGATCCAGCGCCTCGCGTCCCCGCAGCGATTCCACGCGCAGGTCGGGCCAGCGGTCGGGCGAAACCCTCGCGCTTTGCTGGTCTTCCAGAATCAGCGCGCGCAATCGCACGCCCGGGTCATTTGCCGGCGCCGCCCGCGCCGAAAATGCGATCAGGCAGAGGAATACCGGAAAATGTCCGTGGAATCGTCGCCCTGTCACTACGTCGATTTTACCCGCGCCAGCCGTCGCAGCGCCTCCAGATTCATCACGTCGTCACCCGGCTCGTCGTGTGGCGTCTCCAGAATGAATGCCCTCGCGCGCAGCTTTGGATGATTCAGGATTCTCCGGAACCCCTCCTCGCCGATATGCCCCCGCCCGATGTTCGCATGCCGGTCCACGTGCGAACCCAGTGGCATTTTCGAATCATTGGCGTGAATCACCGGAATATTCCCGAGGCCCAGCACCCGGTCCATTTCCGCGACGGTGGAACGCAGCCCCTCCGCGGTCGCGATGTTGAATCCCGCCGCCAGCAGATGGCACGTGTCGATGCAGTATCCAATCTCCAGATCGCTGAATTCCGCGGCATATTGGCGCACCGCCGCCAGTTCCTCGAATCGGCTGCCCAGCGACGCGCCCGCGCCCACGGTGTTCTCCAGCAGGACCGTGAGCCCCTTCGTGTTCAGCCCTCGCGCCGCCTCCACCAGCGACCGCACCAGCGCGATGATGCCTTCCTCGACCGGCCGTCCGCCGGAATTTCCGGGATGCGCCACCAGATACTCCGCGCCGATGATCAGCGCCCGCGCGATTTCGCCGCGAAACGCCTCCACCGATTTCCGCCGCAGGGATTCGTCGCCGGCAGCCAGGTTGATGAGGTAATTGTCGTGGATCGCCAGCGGCCGCAGGTCGTGTTTTTCCCGCAGCGCGCGAAACCGGGCCACCTGCGCCGGATCGGGCGCCGCCGCGCGCCACATCCGCGGGCTGGCCGAGAAAATCTGAAACGTGTTCGCGCCCACCCGCAGCGCTTCCAGCGCGGCATTCTCCAGGGATCCGGCTATGGAGGTGTGGAGTCCGAGACGTCGGACGGCCACCTTCTCAGCGCTGCTCCGAAAGCGATTTCTCCGCCAGGTCGCCCACGATGGGCAGCTTGTAGCGCTCGTCGTGGCTCACCTTCACGATCATGAAGATCCAGGCGCAGAAGATCGCCAGCTTCAGCAGATCGGGAATGAGATGGCGCAGCGGAGAGCTGGAAAAAGGCACCGCGAAGAACCAGCCCAGCGTCTGATCCACAATCAGCCACGCCACGAACAGATACAGGCCCTGGAACGCATTGAAGCGCACGCTCAGATCGCGCCGGAAGCGCGAAGAGGCCAGCACCACGATCGCGGCGATCCAGCCGAGCACGGGGATGTAGCAAAGCAGCGATGCAGTGCGCGGGCTGATGCCGGACAGCGGATCGGCCGGCGCCGCTTTGGGCTGACGGCCGCCGCACTTTGCGCAGTACGTGTCGGCGGGTTGTACCGTGTTGCCGCAACTGGTGCAGTATGGCATCGCTTCCCGATCAGGTTCTACCCTGCCCAACTAATTGTACGCAAGTGACATCGCCCCTGTTCCGGCATTATTGCACGCCTGTGATACCCTCAGAAACCATGAGGCCACTCTCTGCTCTCTTCACCGCGCTCCTTGCCTGCGGGACCGCCCACGCTGCCAAAACTCTGGATGTCACGTTCGTCGATGTCGAAGGCGGACAGGCCACGCTGATTGTGACCCCCGCCGGCCAGTCGCTGCTGGTGGATACAGGCTGGCGCGGCTTCAACGGCCGCGACGCGGAACGCATCGTCGAGGCCGCGAAGAAGGCGCACATCAAAAAGATCGACTACGTCCTCATCACTCACTATCACCGCGATCACGTGGGCGGCGCGCCCCAACTCGCCGACCGCATCCCCGTCGGCACCTGGCTCGACCACGGACCGAATCGCGAGGACACGAAGGTCGTCCGCGAGGATTTCGCCGATTACCAGCGCATCAACAAAGCCCAGCACCAGGTGGTGAAGCCCGGCGACCACATCCCGCTCAAGGGCGTGGACGTCACCATCGTCTCCGCCGACGGCAACGTGATCGGCGAGCCGCTGCCCGGCGCGGGCGCCGCGAATCCCGCCTGCGCCACTACGCCGAAGCGCGAGGTGGATACCACCGAGAATGCCCGCTCTGCCGGCTTCGTCCTCACCTGGGGCTCCTTCCGCCTCGTCGATCTCGGCGACCTCACCTGGAACAAGGAACTCGACCTGATGTGCCCGGCCAACAAACTCGGCACGGTGGATCTGTACGTGGTGAGCCATCACGGCTGGAACCAGTCGGGCTCACCGGCGCTGGTCGATGCGCTGCATCCGCGCGTGGCGGTGATGGACAACGGCGCGCGCAAGGGCGGCAGCCCGGATACGTGGCAAATCATCCACGATTCACCGGGTCTCGAGGACATCTGGCAGCTGCACTTCTCCATGGAAGGCGGAGCGGACCATAATGCTCCGGATTCCTTCATTTCCAACGTGGACGAGCAATGCCAGGGAAAACCGCTGGTACTCACCGCGTCGGAGGATGGCGGCTTCACCATCACCAACACGCGCAACGGCTATACGAAGACCTATCCCCCTCGCTCGTGAAAGGGGGTAAGTGACTGAGACTACACTCTCTTTTATTTCTGGCCGAAGAAGTGCTTGGCTTTTTGTACACGTTTCGGGGGTGTAAGTGGGTGTTTTCACCCACCCCAGGAACGGCCCAAAAGGTGCTTAGTGAATCCGCCTAAACCCGCAAGTGCTTTGTTGATATTGACAAAACATTAAAGTCGCCTTAAGATTCAGTTTCCGGGTTTAGATTCCAAAGTGCAACTTCAGGCAGGTGTATGACTGCGCCCATGATCTTCCAGCTTGGCGAGAAAGTCGTGTACCCCAACCACGGGGTTGGGACGGTCGAGAATATCAGCCAGAGAGCCTTCCAGGGACGATTCGAGCGCTTTTACCTTCTGCGGCTTAATTGCAGCAGCATGACGGTGATGGTGCCGTTTTCGCACGTGGGAGAGCTGGGGCTCAGAAAGGTGACCCGGAACGGCGAGATCGCCCGCGTGCTGGCATATCTCTCCGAGGAGGGTTGCCACCAGAACACCGACTGGAAGGACCGCTTCAAGGAGAATTCGGAGCGCATGAGCCACGGCAGCCTGACCGGGATCGCCGAGGTCTTCAAGAGCCTGGTGATCCAGCAGACCCGCAAGCCGCTCTCGTTCCGCGAAAAGAAAATGCTCGCCCGCGCGCGCCACATGCTGGTGACCGAGCTGTCCATCTCCCGCGGTCTCAGCGAGCCCGACGCCTGCGCGCTGCTCGAGCGCACGCTGGCCCGCGCGTCTCTGCCGTTGCCCGCGGCCATCTGAAGATCCGACCCCGCCCTGGCCGAGCCGGCTTTCGCCACTACGCGTTCAGGTTGACCGCGCCCCAACTTCGCGCGTAATCCACCAGCTTGCTGGTGCTAACCAAGTAGGTTAATCTAGATCGTGGAGAAACGAACGCCGCACTGCGGGCTGGCGGTCGTCAGGGCCTTGGTTGCGGCCGGCAAGGTTCGCGCCACCGTTTCCGCGCTCGCTGGCGGTGCAGCCATGGGATTCAGTTTCGAGGAGATCGTTGGCGTCGTCGCCGCGCTCACGCCGAAGGACTTCTACAAGAGCATGACTTCTCACGCCGATCACCGCATCTGGCAGGATGCCTACCGGCCGAAGACACCGGCCGGTGACATTTATCTGAAACTCACCGTCATCGACGACGTGCTGATCGTATCGTTCAAGGAGCTATGAAGGGAGACGCAATGGCCATGAAATGCCCATCCTGCGGAGCGGCGAAACTCGTCCGCGACACGCGCGACATCCCGTACACCTACAAGGGCGAAACCACCACGATTCCGGCCGTGCGCGGCGACTTCTGCCCGGCCTGCGGGGAAAGCGCGCTGTCCGCGGCGGAATCGTCTCGCGTGAGCGCGGCAATGCTGGAATTCAATAAGCAGGTGAATGCCGCCATTGTCGATCCCGCTTTCATCGCCCGCGTCCGCAAGAAGCTCGCGCTCGACCAGCGCCAGGCGGCGGCGATCTTCGGCGGCGGACCCAACGCGTTTTCACGGTATGAGAACGGCAAGACCAAACCGCCACTCGCTCTGGTGAAACTGCTCATGGTGCTCGACCGGCACCCCAACCTGCTGAACGAGGTCCGGGCCGGGCAGTCCAACGTGTCCGAAATCTAACCGAGCCGCGCCCGAAGGAAGCGGTCTTCGTTCATCTCACCGGCACCAGCGCGTAAGGGCTCGATACCGAGTATGACTGGCCGGAACAGGGGCTTCCTCGGCCGTCTGGGCACGATCCATCGTTGAAGAACAGCGCCCAGTCCCCCGGCTGCTGATTGGCGGGAATGTGGAAGATGATCTCCTCGACACCGATCATACCGGGCGCGAGAGTCTCCTGATCAATGGGTACCGCGGGCGTAGTAGTGTAGTCTCCACCGCACGCGGGCAGTCCGGGAGGAGCAGTGGACGTACAACTCTGCACGTACTTCTGCAGATACAGCGCCTGGTATGGTTTGACAGCTTCCCCTGTGAGAACGCCTGGGAAATAAGTCTGCTGCTCCGCGACTGGGACACCGATCGGAGGGGGCGGCCATACGGAGAAGAAGTCGTCCGCCAAGGCAATGATCTGCTCGCCCGCGTGCGCCGGGTTGTCCGGCGTCACCCAGCTTCCGTCAGATGCGTGCCAGGCGTTGATGTACCCGTTCGCATCCTTGAAAAACCCGCCCGTACCAGGTATGTCCGCCATGGACGCGCTGGCGATGTAACTGGCGTTGTAGTCGGCGATCGCGGTACCCGGTGGAATAGGGCCACCACCGGCACCACCAATATTCAGACTCCCGAGAGTTGCATTCCTCTCCAGAGGCACCTGGATGTTGATCCAGACGACGGGCTGATCGAAGCCAAAGACCTGCACGCGTTGGATGGGTGCCACTGCGCCGTTCACCAACACCGACCATCCCTGCAGCGACGGTGGAAACGGCGTAGGCGGATCAGGCAGGTAGAGGCCCGGTTGCAGCCCGCCGGGCAGGTAATCCGCCGAAGGCAACGTAACGAGCACCGTGGCCAGTGCACCGCCCCCAGGCATCCCCGGCGCGTGAGACGCCGCATTCATGATCTGAATGATCGGCTGCGGCGGTGTTGATTGCCCCCGCAGCGAAACGGCGGCGGTCGCAAGCAGAAAAGCGGTCCAACGTTTCATAAACTATCCGCTCCCCGAGAGCATGATAACTCCTCGCGCAGTTTATTGAAATGCCGCGGCGTACACATGCAGCGCCTTGGCCCTGGGGGCTGGCATGTGCAGCAGCGTAGCCGCCGACGGATCAGGGTACTGGAAGTTCATTTCATTCCTCCTGTGGTGCCCGCAGAAGACTCCACTGAATTGCCGTTCGTAACGCGGGTCTCGAGGGCTTCAATTCTCGCCCGCAAATCCCGGTTCTGTTCTGCCAGGCGCTTGTTCTGCTTTTGGAAGGCTGCTGCGCCTACGCGGTCAGAATCGCGCGGCAGCTCTGAGTTCAGCCTGAGGCGCCGCCCGCGCGGATCGGATCAGAACCGCGTGCGACTCACCCCGCCGATAGTCGTGGAATTGTCAGGTTTCTTATATACGAACCAAGCTGATGCGTCAAGACAAAACGCACTTGTTCCGTTTCCAGAAAAACACCCTCGCGCAGACCCTCGAAATGCGTGCGCCCTGTTACTCATAGCCATATTTTTAATCAACCGCTTACCGCCGCGCTGTTCCGAAAACGGAAAAAATCGGTCGCACCTCTTGATTTTTGCGTTCACGAACAGAGCGGGTCAAGACCGGAGGCGTTCGGCGTGTGGCCAGAGTTTTTGTAAACGTCCACGGACGAGCCGTGGCGTTGGACGCCTCCCATTCACGACGAAAGCGGTTCGATCATGCAATCACATATCCCCAATCCCGCCCCTCACCGGCGCATCCTTCTGTGATTGAGGTGGCTCCAAACAGCACGGCATTCCCGCGTCGCGCGCACGCAAAAATACCAAACGAACCCAATTTTCCACAGCTCCCCTCGATCGGGTGCCCCGCCGCGAGCCGATTGGAGCCCGTCCTCCTCAGGTCCCCACCCTGGTACTGCCCTCAGTTTCCCTGGGAAAAACCTCTCATCGTAAGCGCTTTCACGCGTGGAAATTCGAAGCGCCCGACTTTAGCATGGAAGCTGGGGATCAGTCTTCGATGCGTTGCCTGTATTGTGGCGCACGATTGCCGCTGCTACGCGAGCTGCAGAACGGCGATTTCTGTTCCGACGCCCACCGCGAGGCGTGGGAGCACGCACAGCACGAATGCGCCTCCCTCGAGGAAGCGAAGTTCGCGGCCGATCCTCAATTCCCGCGCCCCGGCGCCGCGAAGATCCGCCTTTTTCCGCTGCGCCACCTGGTCGCCTTTTCCCCCGGTCCAACCATGGTGGAAGTCCAGGGCGTCCCGCAGATTCGGCCCGACATACGGTCCGTCCGTTACCGCGGTGAGCCCGAGCCCTGCGTCGATTTCGTTCCGCCTCCCCGGAGCCGGTTCGCCGACTGGAATCCCCGCTGGAGCGCGGGCCGTGTTCTCATTCTTGCGCTTCTCGCCGGATTCCTGTTCCTGCTGCGCTGGGGCATGCCCGACCTGACCGCCTCCACTCACAGCCGCCTGGCCGCAACCAACCCACTGGATCGAAGCTGGAACGATCTGCGCCAGAACATCATGATGCGCGCCGCCGTCGATCTGAACGACGATTTCCGCGCCGGTCTCGACGACTGGCAGACCCGCCCCGGCGCAACCGGCTGGACCTACGACGAATCGGGCTTCGCGCTGCCGCACAATCTCGCCCTGTACAAGCCCAGTCTGGAGCTGACCGATTACCGCATGGAGTTCCTCGGTCAGCTCGAGAAAAAGGGCATGGGATGGGCGGTTCGCGCCAGCGATGCGGACAACTACGAGGGGGTGCGCATCGTGGTGACCCGCCCCGGGCCGCTGCCGCTGGCCGACCTCATCCATTATTCGGTGGTCGATGGCCGGATCGAGGACCGCGTGGAGAAGCCGCTGCCCCTGACCATTCGCACGGACATGCTGTTCCGCGCCCGAATGGATGTCCAGGGCGACGGTTTCGCCCTAATCATTCAGGGGCAAATCGTCGATTTCTGGACTGATGGACGGCTCAGGCGCGGAGGAATCGGGTTCTTCTGCCAGAAAGGCGAAGTGGCCCGCTTGCGCTGGGTTGAGATATCCCATCAATACGACATGCTGGGCAGACTGTGCGCCTATCTGACGCCGTACGGGATGAGCAGCGCGAACGGGAGCTGGAGCAGATGAAGGAAAACGGAAAGAACGCATCGGGGAAGAGCTCGGGAGCCCTGGCCAAATCGGTTTCACTGCACCTCGAGGGCAAGCGCAAGGAAGCCCTGCAGGTTCTGACCGCGGGTATCGCGGCGGGCGAAGGGGATCCGGCCGATCTGTACGCCGCTTCGGCGCTCATCCAGTTTGAACTGGGGCTGTTCGAGGATGCCGCGGACAGTTACGAAAAGCTGCTGGAGCGGGCGCCTTCTCATCCCAGCGCGCACTTCAACGCGGCCATCTGCTACGAGCGATCCGGCCATTGGCGCGAGGCGGCGGCGCACTTCCGCAAGGCCTCCGAGCAGGACCCGGCGCGCCTGGACGCACGAACCGGAGCGGGGATTTGCCTGCTGCACATTGAGCAGACCGAGCAGGCGCTGGCGGAGTTCGAGGCGGTGCTGGCGGCCGAGCCGGGCCATCCCACCGCCCTGTTCGGCAAAGGCGTCGCCGCGCAGAAACTCGGCCGGCAGGATGAGGCCATCGCCGTGTATCAGGCGGTGCTCGAACGCAAGCCCGGGTCGGAAGAGTGCCTTGGGAATCTGATCGCGTTGTCGCTGTCCAGGAACGACTACACGGCGGTTCAGGAGTACTCGGAACGGCTGCTGACAGCCAGTCCATCGTCCCCGGCGGCAATCGAGGGCCTCGCGGCCTGCGCCTTCGCCCGCGAGGATTACGAAGCGGCGGCGAAACTCTCCACGCGGCTGACCGAAGGCGTCCCCGACAAATTCGAAAACTGGTTCAACCTGGGCGTGGCCAATCAGAAGCTGGGGAAGACGCCCGAAGCCATCGCCGCCTACAAGCGGGCGACGCAGCTCCGCGGCGAATCGCGCGAGGCATGGGTCAATCTGGGTGTGGCGTGCCAGTCCCACGGAGACATGCAGTCCGCGCGCGCCGCGTACGAGCGTGCGCTGCAGATCTCGCCCGATCTTACCGACGTACTCTTCAATCTCGCGTCGGTGGTGGAACAGGAAGGCGCGAAGGATCAGGCCGAGCAGCTCTACGCGCGGCTGGTGCAGAAGAATCCGGATCTGCCCGAGGCGTGGTTCCGGCTGGGCTATCTCCAACTGGAAAAAGCCGACTACCCGCCGGCCGTGGAAGCGTTCCAGGCCTGCGTGGACCGGCGGAAGCAGTGGCCCGAAGCGTGGATGAACCTCGGTCTGGCGTGCTGGAACGTCGGCGATCTGGACCGCGCCACGGCGGCGTTCCGCATGGTGCTCGAACAGGACCCCAGTCCCGTGGATGCGCTCCGCGGTCTCGCGGCCATCGCCGTGGAGCGCGAGAACTACGACGACGCGCTCGATTATCAGGCCCGGCTCATCGAAACCGGCGAACGCTCGCCCGAGTTGTTCTACAACACCGGCCTGTTGCTGCAGAAGTCCGGTCAGGTGGACGACGCCATTCGCCTCTACAAGGAAGCGCTCGAGGAGAAGCCCGAATTCGCCGAAGCCCTGCTCAACCTCGGCCACGCCATGAAGGAGAAGGGCCTGCCGGACGAGGCGCGCGGGTACTGGAAGCGCGCTCTCGAAGTGAAGCCCGAGCTGGGCGAAGGCTACTACGACCGGGCGTCGCGCTAACGTCGCGGCGCCGGCCCCGGCGCGTGCATGCGAAACGTGACGCTGTTGACCGTGTAGATCGCATCGTCGCCCCGAATCACCGGCGCTACCTTGCCGGCACGCACATCGAGAAACGCGTCGAGGACCGTTGACAACGCCGCAGGCGCCGCCGTCGGCACGTTGTGTGACGTCAACAGCAGATTCACCTGCGGAGCGAGCGCCGTCAGGCGCCGCAGCGAGCTTTCGTAAGCCGCCAGATCCGTCTCCGGGCGATACAGCCAGATCGGCGCGGGATAGTAAGTATCACCGGTGAAGAGCAGACCGTTCCGCCAGTCGAGCAGTGAGATCTCATCGGGCGTGTGCCCCGGAGTCGCCAGTACCTCAATGGTGCGTCCGCCAAGATCGATGCGGTCGCCATCGTGAATCCAGCCCGCGATGTGCCAGGGTCGCGTGCAATACGCGGCGGCGTCGAAGCCGGCCGGCAGAGGAGTGCAAAGATCATCCGGGGCGAGTTCGGCCTGGGCATCCTCGCGCGATCCCTTCGCGTTCGTGCGCGTGAACGCGGTGTCGAGGTTACGCACGTCGTCGAACTGCCAGTTGTCGCCGACATGGTCGTTGTGGGTATGTGAGTTGAGCACGGTGATCGGCAGCGCGGTGAGCGCGCGGACGGTGCGCCGCATGTCGCCGATCCCCATGCCCGTGTCGAACAGGATGGCGCGCCTGTTCCCGGCGATGAGGTACGAGATGACTTCTTCGAACTGGTGCGGTTCATAGATGGCGAAGACGCCAGGCCGGACCTCGTAGACTTCAAACCACGGGTCCGCCGCGGGAACGCGTTTCAGGGCCTTATATTCGGGTCTCGGGAGTGCCTTGCACCACTCGGGGATGTCGGCGGCGCGCACTGCCACGACGAGCAGCGCCGCGAGGATGAGTCGGAGCATTTGCCCGCGAGTCTATCACTGCGTGAGCCGACGAACGAAAGCAGCCGCGTACGCGCCGGTCATCGCCGCGGCAGTGGCGATGGCTCCAATCGCCGGAAGGTTCCACCATGGCGGTCCGACGCGACCGGCCCACAAGTCCGCGAGCAGGATCGCGGCGCCCGGCAACAGTCCCCACCGCCACGGACGCCGTGGGTCCAGCAACGCCGCGAGGGCGCCCGAAAGGATCAAAAAACCGAGCAGCACGCCGGCGTCGTCGGTATGCAGTTCGAATCGGACCAGGAACGCGCACAAGCCGGCGGCCAACACCCAGGCGAGGAAGGAGCGCATGCGTTCTTTGTACCGCAAAGCGCTTCTCAATGCAAGGAAAATTCACCGGCGCCGGTCGAAATGCGCACACTTCGATATCATCGTGTCTTACCCGACGAATGCTGAAACTGGGAACTCTGCGCTGGAAAGGGCGCTGCAGCCGCCATCCGAGGTACGATCCGGCCCTCGACGGAGAAGGCGGCATCCGCGGCGGTTGCAGGCGCTGCATGGATCTGCTGGAGATTCATCAGCAACACGCGCGGCTGGTCAACCTCATGCGAACTTTCGGCCCCATGCGCGAGCGCGCCAACAGGACTGAACTCGCCGGGGATCGCCGCCAGCGCGGGTTGTTCGACTAATCGGATTCCAGCCGCGGCGCGGTCCGGTCACCACTCTGGACAGTATCGTTGCGGAAATTCCCGACCTCGGCCGCGCCGAGCGGCTTGTCAGGCTGCTCGTTCGATTGCCCGTAAACGCACAGGAGCCGGCTGCCTGAAGACGACCGTGGTGAAGAACTCGATCATCAGTCCGAACAGCCCGTTGACGAAGAAATTCACCACCGGTACAATCCCGCCTCCCAGGTTCATGAACAGGAAATAAGAGAAGATCGATCCGACCACCAGACCCATGACCACGCCGTGCCAGGCCCAGGGCAGCTTCAACCCGGATGCGCCTATGGCAAAGCCCATCAACGCCCGATTCAGCAGGACCCACACCAGAGCGACAGGCGTGAACTTCAGGATGCCGCCGGAAAATGCCAGCGTCGCACAAATGACCCCGGCAACCAGACCGAACAGAGTAGCGATCGCAATGCGCTTCATGTATCCTCCCGCGCTCGCGCAGGACCGCGCGTGCGCTCGCGCAGGACGGCGCGTGCGCTCGCGCAGGACGGCGCGTGCGCTTCGATGGAGGATACGCTTTGTCGCGATCCGCCGTTCGCGGAGTTTGCCGGTTCCTGCGGTCGGACTTCACAGAAAGAACTCCCGACAAACCGGGGACCGGTATGTGCCCGGTCGCCGTTTGTGGTGAGGAGGACTGGATTCTCGCCAGACCTCGACGAGGCCGGGCCCGAAACCCGCATTGGGGACACAACGTCCCCTCTCGCATGTGGCGAACTTCTCTTTTCCTCGCACTGGTTCCCGCTCTCGCTCAGCCACCAGGCTTCTCTGATTTGGTCGAAGCAAATGCAAAGCGATCCGGGCTCTGGGAAGCCCCCGTGGATCTCGACCTCGGGAAACCCTTTGGAAAGATCACGGGCCTCATCATCAATATCGAGATTGATGTCGAAGAAAGATCCGGAGTTTCCACGGCATCGTACGCTCGCCCTTTACTGGCTGTCGACTGGGAGAAAGGAGGCATCAGCCGATGCTATGGAGGTCTTCGTCTAACGGAAACGCACCCCGCGATCCTGATCTCCGGCGATAGCTGCAGTCCCCAGGTGCACCTTGCGACGCAGGTGGGACTCGACGGCAGCACGGTTGACGGGACCATCGGCGTTTCCGGCAAATCGGTCCCGGTCAAGTTCGCGCGATTACGCTTTGATCGTGACGCAGACAGGGAGTTTCAGGGAATCTGGATGGCATCGGTGCGCGACCGGCTGGCGGCTTTCCACGTTTCATACTCGCTCACAGGCAGCGTGTTGGTGACTCAGGATTTTACGTTCCGCGCCTCTTCCGATCTGCGCTACGCGAGACTTGGTGAGTTCTGGCTGGGTGATGAGCGTGACCACCACCTTTCGGCGAATGCCGACAGGGCGGCCTTCAATGACACTGGCTTTCTCGCCTCATTGGCGGAGGGGGGTGACGCACTGCTCGCAGATCGGTGTGGCGCACGCATGGGCCTTCCCTGCCCGGTCGCACTTCGGCGAGCGCGTTATGCCGATGCTTTCAGCGTAGCCCTTCGCCAAATCCCGTGACCGCGTGCGTTACATGCACCCGCCACTTCCTTACACGCAACAAAGCCGGGGACCGGTATGCGCCCGGTCCCCGTTTGTGGTGAGAAGGATCGGATTCCCGCCGGCGGACTACATCCTTAGTTCGGTTTGTGCCGGGGGTTTCGCCGGCGGGACCGGCGCGCCGTTGGCCGGCTGGAACTTCACCGACACCAGCTTCGAAATGCCGGGCTCCTGCATGGTCACGCCGAACAGCGCCTGCGCGGCTTCCATGGTGCGCTTGGCGTGTGTGATCACCACGAACTGCGTCTGCTCCGACATTTCCTTCAGCAGCCGGGTGAGCCGCTCGATGTTGGCCTCGTCCAGCGGGGCGTCCACCTCGTCGAGGATGCAGAACGGGCTCGGCTGATAACGGAAGATGGCCATCAGCAACGCCATGGCCGTCAGCGATTTCTCGCCGCCCGAGAGCAGCAGCACATTCTGCAGCTTCTTGCCGGGAGGCGACGCCACGATGTCGATGCCCGATTCGGCCACGTTCTCCTCGTCGGTGAGCCGCATCTCGCCCACGCCGCCGCCGAACAGCGTCACGAACATCTCACGGAAATGGTCGTTGATGGCGGCGAACGCTTCGGTGAACCGCTTGCGCGACTCGATGTCGATCTCGTGCAGGGCTTTTTCGGTGTCGCGGATGGAATCGAGCAGATCCTGGCGCTGCGCGTTGAGAAACTCGTAGCGCTGCTGCGCCTCCTGGTATTGCTCCAGCGCTTCGGTGTTGACCGGACCGAGCGCCTCGATGCGCGCGCGCAGATCGGCCGCCTTCTGCTCGGCTTCGGCGAGGGCCTCGTCTTCGAGCATGGTTTCCTCGCTCACCGCGAGCTCGGCCACCGGCAGGCCCAGCTCCTTGCGCGAGGTTTCGTCCATGTACTTCAGCTCGGCCTGTTTGCGAACCAGGTCGATCTCAATCTGCGAGCGTTTCTCGCTGGTGGCCTGGACTTCCAGGCGCAGGCCCTTCAATTCCTCATCAAGCGCGGCGAGCTTTGCGCGCAATTCCGTCTCGCCGGCGGCCAGCATTTCCGCGCGTTGCTCGAGCGCGGCGATCTCCTCCGTCAGGCGGGCCGAACGAGCGTCCAGCTCAATATTGTCGGAAAGCAGACGTGCGCGCTCCTCGCCGAGACTCTCCATTTCCGCGGCGATCTCGTCGCGCCGGGCCGCCAGCTCGCGAACCTGAGATTCCAGTCGGGACTGGGCCGCACGCTCCGCTCGACGACGCTCTTCGAACCCCGCCAAATCCGCGCGCAGGGCGGAGTGCTCCTCGGCTGCCGCGGTCATTTGCGTCTGCAGCGCTTCGAGCGCCTGCCGCGATTCCTCGAGCGCCTGTTCCTGCTCGCCGCGCGCCGTTTCCTTTTCGACAAGCAGCGCCGTATCGCGGCCGCGCTGTTCCAGCGACCGCGCCCGGTCCTTTTCGAGACGCTGCAGCTCCAGCCGGGCCACCGACACCTTCGACTGCGCGCGCGAGAACTCCTCGCCCATCTTGCGGAATTCGTGATCGAGCGCGAGGGCTTCTTTTTCCTGCTGCTGCTGCGTGGAGCGGAGCCGTTCCACCTGTTCCACCAGCGCGTTGACTTCCTTGTCCAGCTCGTCGGCCGCGGTCTGCGTTTCGGCGAGGGCGGCCAGCTTCTGCTGTACCAGATCGTTCAGCTCGCGCAGCTCGCGCTTGAGCGCCAGGGGACCGGCGCCCGTCTTCTTTCCGCCGGTCACCGCATAGCCGTGATAGCTGACGCCGTCGGGCAACAGGAAATAAGCGTCCGGCCAGGCGGGCGCCAGGCGCTGCGCCACTTCGCGGTCTTCCGCCAGCCAGCAATTGGCAAGGCGTGGAATCAGTTCGGCGGGCGCGTGGGTCAGGCCGTTGGTGAGCCGCAGGCGATCGGCCAGCCGGCCGCCGATGCCCGGCTCGGCCGCCAGTTCCGTCTGGCGCTCGCGCGCGATGGGCCATTCGGGCGGATGAATCAGGAACGTGGCGCGGCCGTCCTGCCCGGCGCGCATCACCTCCACGCCGCGGGTGGCGTCCGACCAGTCGCCCACCACCACGTATTCCAGCTCTTCGTGCAGAAACTCCTCGGTGGCCTTCTCGAAACCGTGCTCCACTTCGACGAAATCGGCCAGCACGCCAAGCGGCTTCAGGTCGGAAGCCTGCCCGCGATCCACCGCGGTGAACAACCGCTTCACCGCCTCGGTGGTGTAGGAGCGATGAGTGATGATCTCTTCGAGCGAATCCCGGCGCGCTTTCAGACGCGACGCCTCGCCGCGCATCTGCTCCAGTTCGCGCCGCATCTGGGAAAGGCGCTGGCGGCGGTCGGAGAGTTCCTGGTCGAGCAAGCGACGCTGATCGGCGGTGGCGGCCAGCTCCATTTGCCGCGCGGACATCCGTTCCGACAGCTCCGCTTTCAGAGCGCCCAGCCGTTCCAGATCGCGCGCCGCGCCTTCTTCGTCCTGGCGAACGCGCACCGTGTCGCGCTCGTTGGCCGCAAGGTACTCCTCGATCTGGGTGATCTGGTTCTTCAGCGTGGACGCTTCGCCGAGGAGGCGCAACACCTGCTGGCGGCCCGATTCCAGTTGACGCGAGCGCTCCTGTACCTGCTGCTGCAGGCGCTCGCGCTCGGCGTTCATGGCGGCGAGCTTCTGGCGAACGTTCTCGGTCTGCCCTTCCAGTTCCGCCAGCGCGGCCGTTTGTTGCTGGAGCAGTTCCTCGCTTTCGTCCTGCCTGCCTTCCAGCTCCTGGGTCTCAGCTTCGCCCTGGGCCAGACGCATCTCGATGGTGGAGACCTGCGCGGCCTGCGATTCCAGACGGCCACGCGTGCGCTCCTGATCCACGCGCAACTCGGCCAAACGACCGCGCGCCTCGGTGAGTTCGGCGTCGAGGCGATAGCTTTCCTGCTGCAGGCTGGTGTACGCGGCTTCCTGCTCAGCGACTCTGGCGGACAGCGACTGAAACTCGCTGGTGGCGAGATTGAGTTCGATGACCGTCTTCGCCGTTTCGCGCTCGAGTGTCCGGAACCGTCCGCTGAGAGCGCTGCGCAGCAGTTTGAGCATCTCCGACTTGTACTCGTCGTAGCGCTTCGCCTTGGATGCCTGGCGCTTCAGCGAGTTGACCTGGCGGCCGACTTCTTCCAGAATGTCGAACACGCGCGCCAGATTCTGTTTTGCGCCTTCCAGCTTCGCTTCGGCCAGCCGTTTGCGCGTTTTGAATTTGCCGACGCCCGCGGCCTCTTCGATCACGGAGCGGCGGTCCGAAGGCTTGTTGCTGAGAATCTGGCCGATGCGGCCCTGCTCGATGATGGCGTAGCTTTCCGGGCCGAGGCCGGTGCCGAGGAACAGATCCTGAATATCGCGCAGCCGCGCCAGCTTGCCGTTGATCAGGTATTCGCTTTCACCGCTACGGAACAGACGCCGCGTGATGGTGATTTCCTGGGGCCTGGGCGGAGCTTCCTGGGCGGCGGCGACAGCAGGCTCGATCACGGCATCGGGAATTTCCGGCGCCGGCCCCTGACCGTGGCCGTTTGCGTGCCCGTTCCGGTGGCCATTGGTGTGGTCGCTGAGCGGCATTTCGACGTGGAGGCGCGGGTCCACCAGGGTCATGGTGACCGCGGCCATGCCCAGCGGTTTGCGGTCGCGCGTGCCCGCGAAGATCACGTCTTCCATGCGCGTCCCGCGCAGCAGACGCGCCGACTGCTCGCCCAGCACCCAACTGATGGCGTCGCTGAGGTTACTCTTGCCGCAGCCGTTGGGACCGACGACGGCGGCGATGCCCGTGCCGTTGAAGCGCATCTCGGTTTTGTCGAAGAACGACTTGAAACCCTGGATTTCTACGCGCTTGAGTCTCAGCAACGGGATACTCCCCCTTCAGTCTCGCATTCGGATACGCGGCAAGCCACTGCTTCTCTCGGGGGATGACAACATCCTAAACGCATTCCGCCCAAAAGTAAAGCGACCGGTACACAAGCTATTGTACGGCATATGCGATGGCTACGACATCCAGGAATGCGCCTGAAAAAGTTTAGCGGCGGAGCAGCCTGAAGGCGATCTCGCGGCCGTGCCCGCCAAAGGCGAGGGAGATCCACAGCATGGCGAAGGGCTCCAGCACACGTGCCTGGCGAAGCGGGCCGGCATCCACCGCATCGAAGCCCAGTTCTTCCGTGAGCTGTTTCACGGTCTGTTTGGCGGAGGCGTCGTCACCGCAGTAGAACATGACCGCTTTTTCGGCACCGAATGCCGGATTCGCCATGATGTTGAAGCCAACGGAATTGAAACACTTAACAACTCTTGCGCGGGGTGCCCATGCCGCAACCTGCTCGGCGGCGGACGTAGTAGTCCCGAGCTGCAGGCCGCTCAGATCGGGAAGCAGCGGGTTTATGGCATCGATGATCACCTTGCCGCTGATATCGCCAAGACTCTCAATGGCTTCCTTCGCCGCATTCCACGGGATGGAAAGCACGACGACATCACTGGTTTGCGCCGCCGCGTCCGGAGTCGCCGCGCGAGCCGTGGGGCCGGCTTTCGCAACCAGCTCCTTCATCTTTTCCGATTGCGGCTCTCGCGAGCTGAATGCCACCTCGTGTCCGGCCTGCGCCCAGCGCGAGCCGAGCGTGCCGCCAACGTTACCTGACCCGATGATCCCGATGCGCATGGGGTTGAGATGTCGGTGGGGGCGCAGGGTTTCAGAAAGCTGGGCAGGCGGTCTACGAGACCGCCGCAGCCTGAGAGGCCGCCCCACTCAGTAGCCGTGAGAGGCGGTGCGGGCGTTGCGGACGCGAGTCCAGTACCACCACTTCTTTCGCTCGGAGCGCAGATGCGGGTCGCGGGCCTGAGCGATGGCGCAGCGAAACACGTCCTCGCAGCAGGGATCGTGGCGCTCGCCGGTGACGGCGCAGAGACGGTGGTAAAGTTCGTGCGCCTCGCAGCGAGCGAGGTGGTCCACGGAGCGGATTCCGAGCACCTCGAAGTCCGCCAGTGTGGCCGGGCCAACGCCCGAGAGGTCTTTCAGCGTGCGCGCATCGGGCATACTGAAGTTTTATCACCATGCGAGCCGAATTGGTATGCTTCAACCGCGAGTGTCGCGCCCGTTACGCAATCGATGCCGTTTTGTACAACTGCACCGCTTGCGGCGGCTTGCTGGAGGCGGCGCTGGCCGAACGGCCGCTGGACGTCGCGGCTTTGAAGAAGACGTGGCGCGAACGGCGGATGTGCAACGTCGCTCTCGACCAGAGCGGGGTGTGGCGATACCGCGAATTGTTGCCGTTCGACGACGGACTGGAGCGCGTGGTCACGCTGCGCGAGGGCAACACGCCGCTGCTCGACGCCCCGCAGGCGGCTGAATACGGCGGGCTGGAACGGCTTACCTTCAAGCACCAGGGCTTTAATCCAACCGGTTCGTTCAAGGACAACGGCATGACCTGCGGCGTCACCCAGGCGCGGCGGCTGGGAATGAAGCGAGTGGCGTGCGTCTCCACCGGAAACACGTCGGCGTCGATGGCGGCTTATGCGAGCGCCGCCGGGCTGGACCCGATCATCTTCATCCCGCACGGCAACATCTCGTATGGCAAGCTCGCGCAGGCCCTCGAATACGGGGCGCGCACGCTGGAGGTGGAAGCGAACTTCGACGAGATTCTGGCGCTGGTGCGAGAACTTGCGGAACGGCTGGGTATCTATCTTCTGAACTCGATCAATCCCTTTCGCATTGAAGGCCAGAAGAGCATCATCATCGAGATGATGGACCAGCTCGACTGGGAGCCGCCTGACTGGATCGTGCTTCCGGGCGGGAATCTGGGAAACACGTCGGCCTTCGGCAAGGCGCTCCGCGAGCTGCACGAGTTTGGATTCATAGCGCGCATGCCGCGTCTGGCCGTGGTGCAGGCGGAAGGCGCAGCGCCCTTCTGGCGGCTGGTGAATGAAGGCGGCGAGTTCACCCGCGTGCCGAAGCCGGAGACGCTGGCGACGGCGATTCGGATCGGCGATCCGGTATCGTGGCCCAAGGCCCTTCATGAAGTGCGGGCGTCGAACGGCGTGGTGGAAAAGGTCTCGGAACAGGAGATCGCCGACGCCAAGGCGCAGATCGGCCGGGCGGGGATCGGCTGCGAACCGGCTTCGGCGGCGACGCTCGCGGGGATTCGGAAGCTCCGCGCGTCGGGCGTGATGGAGCGGTCAGTCCGCGTGGTGGCCGTGCTTACCGGAAATCTCCTGAAGGACCCGGATTACATTTACAAGTATCATACGGGAACGTTACAAAGTCCCGATCATGGGACGATACGTCCCACTTTCGGGAATCAACCCATGGTGGTTCGCAACGATCCTGATCTTATTGCTTCGTTACTTGAAAGCTAACTCCTCGATTCCGTCTAACGAGCGTCTAAAGTCGAAAACTTATTCGAACTTTCAAGCGACCCACGGAACGAAACGCGGTTTTGCGCGTAGTTAGTGGAGAGGGAACGAATCCCCGCTAAACGCAACGACCAAGGAGTTCGAACCGCATGTTGAGGAGCACCCTGATTCCATTGACGCTTGTATTTGCCGGCGTCGGTTTTGCCGGCGCCACCACTTACAACGTCAGGTTACTCGAACCTACTAACGTTCACGGCACCCAGTTGAAGCCGGGCGAGTACAAGCTCGACGTTGAAAACGGGAAAGCCGTGTTTCACCACGGTAAGCAGACGGCGGAAGCGCCGGCCAAAGTGGCCAACGCCGACCGGAAGTTCAAGGACACGAAGTTCATATACGACAGCGGAAACCTGCGCGAAATCGATCTCGGCGGAAGCAACGTCCGCGTCGTCCTGGAAGACTAGTTCGGGAAGATTAATTCACCTTTCGTTAACCGGAGCGGCCGTGCGCCGCTCCGGCCTTCACGTTAGAATTGACACTGCGTGGAGGGCACCGTGCAATTGTCTCGTTTCCCTGCCTGCTTCGTCCTGCTATTTGTGGCGCTGGCGCTTGCGGGGCAAACCCCAACGGAATCTCCGGTGATTCGTGCGACGACGCACGCGGTTGTACTCGATGTAGTCGTCAAAGACAGGCATGGAAAACCGGTGGAAGATCTCCGGCGCGAAGACTTCATCGTTCGCGACAACGGCAGCGAACGGAACATTGCTCTGTTCGCCGTGGAAGGAACCGGGCAGTCCACAAGCAGCGCCGGTTCATCCGCCCCCGCGATCGCGGCTCTGACGTTCACTAACAAGCCGCCGGCCACGCGCACGGCGGCGTTTCTGTTCGATGAACTGAACACCCAGCTCGCGGATCAGCAGCTTGCGAAGAAAGATTTCCTGCACTACCTGCATGGCCTTCCGGCGGACGAGCGGGTGGCGGTGTTCGTGCTGGGCGACTCACTGACGCTGTTGCACGATTTCTCGCAGGACATGCCTTCGCTGATCGCAGCCATGAACCGGCATGCGGTTCGCGGCAGTCCCGAAGCGGCCGCAGCCGCGGAGCCGGCGCCAACTTCGAACTCGCTGATCGGCGATTCGCCCACCACCGATCAATGGGATGCTTTTCTGGCCTCATCGACGGAGCCGTACAAAAACTACACCGAGACCGTTCGCGCCCTGCGCACGGCCGCCGCGCTGGAGACCATCGCCGCGCATCTCCAGGGCCTGCCCGGACGCAAGACGCTGATCTGGATTTCGAGCGGATTCCCAGTTCAGCTCGGTCTCGACGCCACGGTTGACAGCATGCCACAGAGCACTCCGAACGCACGAAGCGACGCCAGCGTGGGAGGGCGAGGACGTGGGGCCGGATCGCGCGGAGCCGCAGGCGGAGGCGCGACTGGGGCAAACAACAGTGCGACGCCGCTGTCGAGTACGGCCACCTCCACGCTGCCGGGAATGGACTTGTCCTTCGACAACGACGTTGTGCGAGCGGTTCGCGCTCTGAATGAGGCCGATGTGGCCGTGTTCCCAGTCAATGCGAAGGGACTGGCAGTCGCGGCGCCATTTCAGGCCGACCGCGCGTCCATCGGGCGACGAAACCGATTGCCAAAACCGAATTCTCCGGACTTCGACCAGGAGACGCTGTTCCGGCTGGCCGATAAAACAGGCGGCCGGGCCTTTTACAACATTAACGATCTCGGCGATGCGTTTCGCGAGGCAGCGGACGACGCACGCATGAGTTATTCCCTGGTTTACTACGCGTCCGCGGACGATCTGGACGGGACCTGGCATAAGATCGAGGTCGCCGTGCAGCGGCCGGGAGTGACGCTGCGATACCGCCCTGGGTATCTCGCCGTGAGACAGCCCGCCGTGAGCTTATCGCTCGCCGATGCGGTGAACAACCCGGTCACCATGACGGGCATCGGTTTGACGGCGCGCCTCGATCCAACCGAAGGCGGGTACAAGCTGTCCGTCAACGTGGATGCTCGCAATCTCACGCTCGCGCAGAAGGACGGCAAGTGGACCGGCCAGTTGCAGTTCCTTGTGCAGGTCGGAAAAACAGCGCAGCTCACCACGGTTCCGCTCAGTTTCAGCGAGGCGATGTTCCATCAGATCCAGGATCATGGCCTGACGCTGGGCGCCCGCGTGAAAGCACCGCCGGGAACGAAGGGATTCAGCCTGGGATTTCGGGACGTGCCATCGGGGGCGGTGGGAACGCTGCATGTATCGCTGCAGGGCGCGTAGCGTTTCTGCGCTCATCCCCCGGTCTTCTCGTGGCGACGGTGGCGAGTTCATTTTGCCGGCGGCGGTTTGGCGGGAGTCACCGTCGCCGGGCACTTCGTGCAACGGTCAAAGTCGACCTGGCGGGTGGTGGGCTGCCCCTCGGGGGTTGACGAATCCACTTGCATTGGGCTGATCCCGAGGACGCAGAAGCGATTGGCCGGTTTTACGCTCGGATCGCACGGCAGCCGCCATGCAATTCGGCGTGCACATCGTGCCGGAGCAGTTCCATGACGCCTCGGGCCGGCTTGTTCCGGCCACCAGCCTGCTCGATAACATCTCCGGCATTCGTCTGAATTGACTGCCGGAAATGCAACGCGGTGCGGCGCGTTAGCGAACGTACCTCTTTTGATATTCAGAATGTCATCCGGATTTATCTGGCCGCCGCTCCTCGGATCCCGGCTGGCGAAGGACACGCGGCCGCAGACGCAATTTCGGTTCGCCTCCCAGAGCCCTTGCGCTCGCTCTCCACCGCGAAGGCGATACAATCGCAAGCGAAGGGCAATCATAACCAACCTGGAAATGTTACGAGGAGAGCATTCGTGAACTGCGCTCATTGCAGCGAGCCGATTCATCCCATCTTCGAGCAGGCGGCGATTCGCGGCGTGCACTGGTATCATCTGCTGTGCAGTCCGGACTACCACAGGTCGGCGGAACAGTACTGGGCTTCGCGCCCCGAACAAGTGCCCATGCACGCGCACCTGGTGGACAACTGGGTGAGCGGCGTGCACGATTTTCGCCTTTATTACTTCTTCAGCAATCTGGTGGATCCAGGCGAGAGCGATCAATACGAAGAGGGCACCATCGGCGTGGTGCCGCTGCGCGTCCCCAAAGAGTTGCTGTGCGAGAAGCGCTACGACGAAGCGCTGGACCTGTTGCGCTCGCAACTGGAGGCGCGCGGGTTTACGGTCTATCGCAACTACCACAGGAACCAACCGTGGGACAACTGGCGGCTGGAAGACATCGACGGGCGGGAGGCACAGTATCCGCCGGTGTATGCGCCGCGAGCGGGGTCGCCGGCGGCGGTGGTTGCGGACGAGGACGGTCGCCTGCACTGCGGCCAGTGCGGCGCGATGCTCGGGCAGTTGCAGATGAAGTAGGCGTGCGGGACCAGAGGCACGTGAGCGTTTCCGAGCGAGGTCGCCACCTTCTGGTCAAGGTTCCTTTCGTGAGCGCCTGCCGCGCGGACGCAGGTAGTGAAAGCGCACCAGGTAGATGTTCCTGCCTCGACCGTGGGTAGCCACCTTGAGGAGATCGACGACGCCGAGGAAACCCGACTCTCGCGCCAGTTCGGGAGTGATATCGGGAAAACCGATCGGCTCGATGGAGTCTACTTCGATCTCACCTTCTTCCATCCGATAGCGGCCTCCCACTTTCACATGCGGGCGGGTCCAGATTCGGACGCTGCACGTGATTTCTCCGCGACGAACGCCGTCCCGCAGCCGCTTCGTGAAAACCATAGCGAGAGTCTACATCCGGCGCCTGCGCTCTGTAGAAAGGGGCTCTGATCGTCAGATACTCCCCGTGGCCGACGATCCGGGCGGTTACTGCCCAACTTCCGAGCGCTCGAACCGCACGGGAGTGAGAGCAGGCGGCTTACGTCACTGGCCCCAGATAACGATCCAGCCAGTCCAGCATTGCCGTGATGAGCTCGTAGCGTGGGATCATGTGACCGCTGTCAAAAATCAGATGTTTTTTCTGGTTTTTCGCGGACCCCAGCAACCGGTAGAACGGCTCCTGGCACAACTCCACCGGATAGTAGGAATCGTAGCGTCCATTCAGCATCAACGCCGGCTGCTTCACTCGCGGCAGGAAGTTAACGGGATCGTTTTCAGGAAGCGGGCGACCAAAGTCGAGTCCTCCCAGGGCGAGCACACAAACCCTGATACGTGGATCCAGGGAGGCTATAATGGCCCCCATATTCGCGCCCTCGCTGTAGCCGTAGTAGGCCAGCTTATTGTGATTCAGGTCGGGACGCGCCTGGGCGTAGTCGATGGCCCGCGATGCGTCTTTCGCCCACAGGATGACAAGGTCCCGCCAGGCGCTGGGCGTGTTGGCCTGATCGGAATCCGTACCGCCGCCTCGTTCATAGCTGCCCTTGTACACGGGGTACAGCACGGCGCGGCCGCTCTTGAGCATGGCCGGTAACACGTCCAAAGCTCTGGTGGTGGTGAGCGAGAACGTCCGTTGCTGGAAGGCAGTCTCTCCGGGAAAGAACAGGACCGTCTGGAATGGTGGTTTGGCTCGTTTGGGAAGGAACAGATAGGCCACGGCGCGTTCGTTCCCGTAAGCGGCCGTGTAGGTGATCTTCTCCGCGGTCCAATCCTCTTCGTCCCTGCCATAGGGTTCTACCGACGCGTCCAGGGGTGTTTTGTCATAGAAATACAGGCTGCGATAGGCGCGGAATAATTCATCGGAGACAGGCTTGTCTTTGGTCAAATCGCGCTGCGACGGGAGCACCGGATCGGTAGCGGCTTTGGGGATCGATTCCGGCTCGATGTACTTCACACAACGGAAACCGATATTCGAAGCACGAAGAAACGGCGACTGTGCGTCGGGATCGGCGAACATGTAGTCCGGCTCGTCCCAGGCTCCGCCGAGGACATAACGCTTGCCCGGCCCCGCTTCATTCCAGACCCACTCCTTCACGTTGCCGGCCATGTCGTAGCTGCCCCATGGGCTTATGCCCTGCTTCCTGCCGACCGGCAAAACACCACCGCCGCTGAAGTTGCTTGCCGGCACAATGTACGCCTCGGAAAGCGGCCCTGCCGCCAGATTCCAGTGATAAATGGTTGGCAGGCTCTTGCCCGCAAACTCCGCATAGGCCGCGGCTTCATACCAGCTAATACCGGTGACCGGAAAGTCATCCTGTCCTTCCGGATATTCGCCCTGTATCCAGCCCATCGGCCCCGGACGCCCAGCCTCATCCCGGAATAGCGCCATAGCCTCGTCCCATGAAAGGCGCTTTCCGTCCTGCTGGAAATCGATTTTCCAGCACTCACGTCGCTGGTATCCGCCCTGTTCGACAAAAGCCTCGAACTGGCGGTTCGTCACCTCGTATTTGTCGATCCAATAATCTTTGGGCGGCAGCCCGCGCTTTTCGTCATAACCGGGAATACTCAGTCCCTGGGAATCTTTCGCGGGCGAGACCCTGACCATTCCGGCGGGGATTTTCCCCACCTCATCGAGAACGACATCTCCGCCCGCGGGCTCGCCTTCGGGCATCGAAAACGGTGGGGTAACCGTGGTCCGCAAAACAACGCCAAAGCCCGGTTTCTCGAATTTCCAGAGATACATCCCGCGCGGCTGGCGGACATTCTTCAGCGGAGTCCTTCCGACGAATTCCCAGGGCGCGTTTGCGTCGCTGTAGTCGCGGCGGTAGACGTCCGCGCCCGGCGGCTTCGTTTCCAGCGAAAGCTGCCAGGAGATCGCCGGCCACAACTTCGCCAGCTCGGCGTCGCCCGAGATCGATTTTTCCGCCCTGACTGCGAGCGAGTAAGCGGCGCCCAGTTTCCCCCGATCGGCCAATTGCGAGATCTCCGGCACAGCCACCTCGCGCGCCCAGCGAGCATCGCGGGAGCGTTTCACCAGCCAGGCGGCTCCTGTAACAAGGATGAGAAGCGCGAGCAGGAGGGGAACCAGCGCCCGGGGACGCCGCACCTCTCTGGCAATCCGGGCGGCACTGAACGTCGCTCCGGACTCGGGAAACAGCAGGTCTCGGCACGTCCTCAGTTCGTGCGCGAGCTCGGCGCCCGAGGCGTACCGCTCCGCCGGTCGCTTTCTCAGGCAGCGGGTGACGATACGGCGGACCTCGGGCGGAATGTCCCGCCTAAGCTCCTTCAACGGCTTCGGATCGTCCTTCATCACCGCCGAAAGCAGCGCGGCTCTCGATTGGCCCTCGAAGGCTCTCCGTCCGGTCAGCATCTCATACAGCACGGAACCGAAGGAGAAGACATCGCTCCGTGCATCCACCGGCTTCCCCTCGGCCTGCTCCGGCGACATATAGGCCACCGTGCCCACGATCGTGCCGGGCGTCGTCATCATCTGCGTCAACGTCGCCGTCGGGGCCTCTTCGCCGCCCACCACGGACGCCGGCGCGGCAAGTTTGGCCAGCCCAAAATCGAGCACTTTTACTCGTCCGCTCTCGTCCACCATGACGTTGGCCGGTTTCAGGTCGCGGTGTACAATGCCCGCGGCATGCGCGCACGCGAGAGCCTCGGCAGTTTGCACGGCGTACTTTACGGCCAGATCCGTTGCCAAACCACCAGGAGGAATCACCTTTTCCAGGGTTTGCCCCGCGACATACTCCATCACCATGAAGTCAAGGCCATCCTGAGAACCGATGTCATGAAGAACGCAGACGTTGGGATGTTGCAGCCGCGAGATGGATTTCGCTTCCTGCTCGAAGCGCGCATACAGGTAGGGACTGGAAGACAAATGACCGGACAGGACTTTAATCGCTACGGTGCGCTGTAGCCGGGTATCCCGAGCAAGCCAGACCTCGCCCATGCCGCCCCGGCCGATTGACGACACGATTTGGAAATTGCCGAGCTGGTCGCCGGGCTTCAGCGCCGACGAGTGCTCGGCTATTGATGAAACCGGCGGACCACCGAGGAGTGAGTTCTCCTCGGCCTCGGCCTTCAGCAACAACTCGACTTCGGCGCAAAGCTCGGGGTCGCCGGGGCAGGCTTGCTTTATGAACTTCGCGCGCTCCTCCGGCGGCAGCGCCAGAGCGGCCTGGTAGCACTCCTCGATCTTCTTCCAGCGCTCAGCCTGCATCGGCGCCTTGCGGGCTGAGTTCGCATTTCAGCCAGGCCCTCGCCAGGCTCCAGTCGCGAATCACCGTGTTCGGATGCACGCCGAGCACATCCGCCGTCTCTTCCACGCTCAGGCCGCCGAAGTAGCGCAGTTCGACGATCTGCGCCTTGCGTGGGTCGAACCCGGCCAGTTCGTTGAGCGCATCGTCCAGGGCCACCAGCGCGGCCGATTTCGCCGGCGAAAAGACCAGGCCCTCGTCGAGCGGAAGCACGTGCGCGCCCCCGCCGCGCTTCCCCCGGCGCAGCTCGCGCGCATGATCCACCAGAATGTGCCGCATCAGCCGGGCGGCCACGCCCAGAAACTGCGCCCGGTTCTGCCAGTCCACCTGCGCCTGGTCCACCAGCCTGAGGTAAGCCTCGTTGACCAGCGCGGTGGTCTGCAGGGTGTGGCCGCGCCGCTCCATGCGCATGTATCGATGGGCGATGCGCCGCAGTTCACCCTCCACCAGCGGGATCAACTGGCGCAGACACGCCTGGTCCCCAGCCCTCCAGCGGAGGAGGAGTTCAGTTACTGGCTCGTGCGCCGCCGGCTCCACAACTTTTTTTCTCCGGTCGTTGTGTCCGTCCACGGATTATAGCGCTTATGCAGGGCGTGACAGCGGGATTCGGATTGAGTCGCGGCCCGCTGGGAGAAACCTGCTAGGGTCGGGCTTGCTTTGTCGCAAGATCAATGAGCACAATGTTCGCCTTTTCCCGCATTCGGTCGAATACGATTCGCCTGCCATCGGGAGTGATATCAAAGGCCCGCATCACGGCGGCATTGCTTAGCCGAGTCAAACGCCGCGACCGCATCGTGCCAAGGTCGAGAAGCCAGAAATCCTGCCCGGCCAAGGTACTTCCGAACATGTAAACCAGGCCTGAGCCGTCAGGGAGGAAGCGAACACGCTCCCCCTCGCGCTGGAGGTTGATCTCCGGCAACTTCGCGGGCGTACCATCGGGACGCACAGCCAGTAAGGGTGTGCGCGTAAAAACCTGCGTGCCGGAATACACGATCAGGTCCCCCCGTGGTGACCAGACAGGATCCAGGGACAGTCCCTTTGCTATCCGAACTGGCGGGCCGCCATCGGTAGGTAGCTTGAACAAGCCCTCTCCACCGCGGTCGCTGCCGGCCGCGACGATCCACTTGCCGTCAGGAGACCACGAAGCAGTGCCCCGAACATCGATGTCGCTTGAAAGGGGCTCGAGTCGCGTTCCATCCGCCGCCATCACGTGCAGCTGTTGCTTCCCACTCCGTCTTAGCGCAAACGCAACCCTTTTCCCGTCGGCAGAAATCGTTGCAGGCGAGTGTAGCGAGCCTTCCGACCCCTTCCAGATTTCCAGCGCTTGTCCATCGCGATAGCTCCACAGTCCGTCGGCACCGTCGCGCGAAGATAAGTAGAACAACGATCCGCCTCCGAATCGCGGCGCCTGGGCCCGCACGGTTGGCAGGGGGAAGGCTCCAACATCCTGTTCTTCGACAACGCGACCGGTAATTGGAACGCTCCACAGGTTGACCTGAGTCTCCACAACGCTCGCGGCCAGTCGCTGGCCATCGGCCGTAGCTGCCAGAGCGGTGTATTGTTCCAGACCTGAACTCACGCGGCGTGAGGTGCGGCTACTAACATCGAACTCCCACAGCCATGGGCCCGCACCGTCTTCGTTGTGGGCAACGAACAGAATTGTCCGCTCGTCAATCGGGGTTGGGTGCGTGATATCGGTGTTGAGATGGGTCAGTTGTTCCGGTTCTCCGCCGTCCGGCGAAATGCGCCACAGGTCCATTTCACGTGTCTCTGGCCTGCCGCGCACAGAATAGATCCAGCGTCCATCCTTCGACCAAACGGGATAGTGGTTGTGCAATCCAGGCTGGTTCTGCACGATCTGGCGTGCATTGGCGCCGTTGTGATCGGCCACAAATGTCGGGTCGCCCGGATCCCCGGTATGATAGACGAGCCGGGTACCGTCCGGCGACCACGCAACCTCAGCAGCGCGTTCATCCAGGAAATTGTGCGGCGCTCCGCCGATCAGCGGCCACAGCATGAGCCTCCGGTCTGGCGTTCCGGCGCTCCACACCTCCGAGCCGTCGCCCGAAAACCCAATGCAACGAAGGGGGCCACGCGCATCTCCGATGCGACCCTGAGTAAGGTTTGCGAGGCTGCCACCATTGGCTTGAATCAGCCAGATGTCAAACTTGCCGCTCCGGTCCGAGATGAAGGCGACGAATTTCCCGTCGGGAGAGATAGCAGGCTCCGTTTGGGTCCCTTCGAAGTTGGTGAGCGGTGTGAACTGCGCATTCGCAAGCGGATTCTGCACTGTTGAGCGGAGCCGATTGATGGCGACCCAGGTACCGACTCCCGCCAGCAGCAATGCCACCAGCAACGACACCAGAGCCCAGGGCAACCACATGTAACGCTTCGCCGAAGGAACTGCTGGATGGGCATGATCGGCTCCCTTCTGCCGGACGGCCCTCCTAAGATCGACGGTCAGTTCGCGCATCGACTGATAGCGATCCGCCAGGTCCTTATCAAGCGCCTTTTCCACTATGCTCCGCACTTCCGCGGGCACGGTCTGCGGGAGAGGTCGCGGTGTCGCGTGAATGACGTTTTGCAGCAATTCGAGGTTCGTAGCGCCTCGAAAGGGATGCTCACCGGCGAGCGTTTCATGCAGCACCACTCCGAACGAGAAGATGTCGCTTCGCCAATCGATAGTCGCTCCCGAAGCTTGTTCCGGAGACATGTATCGAATGGTCCCCACCAGTGCCCCGGGGACAGTTTGAAGATCGGTGAGGGTGGCAGTTGCGTCCGGGTTGGCTGGTTGTCGAAGCTTCGCCAGACCAAAGTCTGCCAGTTTTGCGTGGCCATTCTTCGCGACCAGGACATTGGAAGGCTTGATATCCCGGTGCAGAATTCCGGCGGCATGGGCGGTCGCCAGCCCGTCGGCCACGCCGATCAGCAGCTCCACGATCTGGCGCCACCCACGTTTCCCGTGTTTAGCCCACTCCTCCAGGGTCCCGCCATCCACGAACTCGGTCACTAAGTATTGGCGATCATCGAAATCGCCGACATCGTAGACAGTAACGATGTGCGGGTGATTCAGCGACGAGGCCAATTGTGCCTCTCGCTGGAAGCGCCTGCGCCCCGCGGCGTCGGCCAGGCGTGAGGACAGGACTTTAATCGCTACGGTGCGCTGTAGCCGGGTATCCCGAGCAAGCCAGACCTCGCCCATGCCGCCCCGGCCGATTGACGACACGATTTGGAAATTGCCGAGCTTGTCGCCGGGCTTCAGCGCCGACGAGTGCTCGGCTATTGATGAAACCGGCGGACCACCGAGGAGTGAGCTCTCCTCGGCCTCGGCCTTCAGCAACAACTCGACTTCGGCGCGAAGCTCGGGGTCGCCGGGGCAGGCTTGCTTTATGAACTTCGCGCGCTCCTCCGGCGGCAGCGCCAGAGCGGCCTGGTAGCACTCCTCGATCTTCTTCCAGCGCTCAGCCTGCATCGGCGCCTTGCGGGCTGAGTTCGCATTTCAGCCAGGCCCTCGCCAGGCTCCAGTCGCGAATCACCGTGTTCGGATGCACGCCGAGCACATCCGCCGTCTCTTCCACGCTCAGGCCGCCGAAGTAGCGCAGTTCGACGATCTGCGCCTTGCGTGGGTCGAACCCGGCCAGTTCGTTGAGCGCATCGTCCAGGGCCACCAGCGCGGCCGATTTCGCCGGCGAAAAGACCAGGCCCTCGTCGAGCGGAAGCACGTGCGCGCCCCCGCCGCGCTTCCCCCGGCGCAGCTCGCGCGCATGATCCACCAGAATGTGCCGCATCAGCCGGGCGGCCACGCCCAGAAACTGCGCCCGGTTCTGCCAGTCCACCTGCGCCTGGTCCACCAGCCTGAGGTAAGCCTCGTTGACCAGCGCGGTGGTCTGCAGGGTGTGGCCGCGCCGCTCCATGCGCATGTATCGATGGGCGATGCGCCGCAGTTCACCCTCCACCAGCGGGATCAACTGGCGCAGACACGCCTGGTCCCCAGCCCTCCAGCGGAGGAGGAGTTCAGTTACTGGCTCGTGCGCCGCCGGCTCCACAACTTTTTTTCTCCGGTCGTTGTGTCCGTCCACGGATTATAGCGCTTATGCAGGGCGTGACAGCGGGATTCGGATTGAGTCGCGGCCCGCTAAATAACCACAACACAACTGGAGGAAACCATGAAGTCGCTTAAGTTAACATTTGCCGTTCTGGGCTTGTCCCTGGCAGCCCTGCTGCCGTTGCAGGCCGATTCGTCACTCAGCGTGACCGTGCCCTATCCGTTTGTCGCCGGCAATGTGAGCCTGCCGGCCGGCGCCTACACGATTCAGGAGTCGATGACCAATGGCGTCATCACGATCCGCAACAACGAGGGCAGGACAGTCGCCGTGCTCAGCGGCCCCGGGTTCCAGATGGCCGGCAACGCCCGGCCCAGTCTCACCTTCGTGAATGTGCGCGGGGAGATGGTGCTGACGTCCGTCCACGAAGCGGAGCATGTATCGCGAGTGCTGCCCACCGGCGGCATCGCGAAGTGAGGCGGAATGTGGGCCACCCCTCACTCAGGTGGCCCACCTCGCTCCAGGCCATGGGCCGGGGTTTGTGGCAGAGCGGGCTGTTATTCCGCGGAAGCCGCGGCCGCGTGCGGCTGGCTCAGTACATATTCGTTATCGGCACGCGTTGGGAACAGGTACCCGCGAAGTCGCCTTGTGTTCGCCGATACTGCCCGGATCACGGGCTAGCCGGAAGTTGATACCGCAGCCAGGGTGGCGAGAAAACCCTATATGCGTACCGCTCGTGTCGCAGGGGACGTGGGGCCACCGTCTATCTGCCTAATCGACCGCGCCCACGCCCTGTGGCTCGCGCCATCCACGCCGCCAGCGTACGGAGACACGACGCATGCCCGGCGGCGGGCTCACCTTCACCTGCAGGGTGTGGAAGCGTCCATCGCGCGCGAGCGGTTCGGGGCGGTAGCCGAGCACGTACTGGGATCGAATCTCGCGGCGGACGCGCTCCACCGCACCGGCCAGATCGCTCATGCGCTCCACGGGAACGTAGCGGCCGGAGAGCTCGTCGCAGAGACGGTCGAGCAGTTGAGGTCCTTCCAGCACGCCGGGCCACGTCATGGGCATGGCCGCTTCGCGAATGTCCACGGCATACAGCTCGATGTCCATTTCTTCCAGACGCCGTCGCACCTGGGGTTCGCGAAGCCGGCTGGCGTTGTCTCCGCCGTCGGAGAGGACGAACATGACCTTGCGCGGATTCGCGCCGCGGGCCGCATAGTGGCCGGCCGCGTCGACGGCGTCAAGCATCGCGGTTGTGCCGTGCGCGCGCGCATCGAGCAGCGCGCTGGAGATGGCCGCGTAGTCACGAGTCCATGTCTGCGCCAGTTCAACCCGATTGGAGAACGTGAACAAAGCGAACTCGTCGCCGTTCTGCGCGGTGCGCAGCAGCTCGGCCACGGCTTCGGCGCAATGCGTCAACTTTCCGGCCATGCTGCCGCTGGTATCGAAGACGACGACGAGGGAGACTGGCGTCTCTTCTTCGCTGAACCAGGAGATCTTTCTTTCGGCGTGGTTCTCGAAAAGTCGAAAGTTCGCTTTGGTCAGGCCGGCGATGGCGCGTCCGTGCGAATCCACCACGCTGGCGTTCACCAGCACGATTTCCGAGGAGACGCGAATGCGGCTGGCCTCGCCTTCCTGGACATTGAGGCGATCCCCAGCTCCAAGCGCGGGCAGCACGATGGCCAGCAATGCGGCGATTCGCGCGCTCATTGGTTGAAGGTAACACGGACGAGGGCTTGTGGAGCCCTTATGTGCGCAGGGATCGGGATCGAAAGTACCGATCGACAAAGCGGCGCAGTACTGTAACGGAAGCGCAAGTGCACCCGATCATTCCGCCGGCTGCTGTTGGGTGAGGCAGTGCAAGGCGCCGAAGCCGAGGACAAGATCGACAGCGTGAATGCCCACCACCGGGCGGTCGCGGAAAAGCTCGCCCAGAATGCCGAGCGCCACGCGATCGTTAGGGTCATTAAAGGTGGGCGCCAGCACCGCGGCATTGGCGATGTAGAAGTTGGCGTAGCTGGCGGGAAGGCGCTCGCCATCGAATGTGAGCGGGGCGGGCATGGGAAGCGCGACGACTTCGGGCTTCGATCCGTCCTCGAGGCGCAGATCCCGAATGCGGTCCCAGTTCTCCGCGAGCGGGCGGTAGTTGATGTCGTTTGGATTGTCCTCGCGAATCAGGACGACGGTGTTGCGATTCACGAAACGGCAGATGTCATCGACGTGACCATGGGTATCGTCGCCCACGACGCCGCCGGCGAGCCAGAAGACGTTGGCGATGCCCAGGTTGTCACGGAGCGCCGCCTCGAACTCGGCGCGGCCGAGGCCCGGGTTCCGAACCTGCACGCTCGGATCCAGATAGCATTCTTCGGTGGTGAGCAGCGTGCCGCGGCCATTTACGTCAATGCCGCCGCCTTCGAGGACGAATGGCCGGCCGCTCGCCTGCGCGTCGAACAACCGTTTGCCGAGGCGCTTCGCCGCCACTTCCGGAACGCGGCGATCCTTCTGCCAGTCGCCATATTTCGCCCAGGCGTTGAAGTGGAAATGCACGATGGCGGTTTCGAGCCTGCGGCCGCGGCATCGGCGTACGAAGATGGGACCACTGTCGCGCATCCAGCCGCGATTGGTGGGATGCGCGATGAACTCCACGCGAGAGACGTCCGCGCCCGCGCGGGTCAGATATCGGCGCGCCCGTTTCTCTTCCGCTCTCGAGTTCACCAGCAGGCGAACGATTTCACCCGGGGCGATGCGGCGGACCATCTCGCCGTAGACCCAGCGAATGGTGTCGAGCTTGCCGGGCCAGTCCGTCGGGTTGTGCGGCCAGCTCAACCAGGTGGCTTCATGTGTCTCCCATTCGGCCGGCGTGGAGAAGCCGAAAGAGGCCGCGCATGATGTCCGCATCCAGGCTACAATTTTCTCATCAGGAGAGCCGTGCCGTGCCCAATCGCTCCGTGCCGACTGACACGATCCTCCCTCACATCGTCTATGCGGATGTGGAGGCAGCCATCGCCTGGCTCAGCAACGCCTTCGGATTCGTTGAGCATTACCGGTACGGCGACCCGCTGAGCGGGGCGCAGATGCGCGCCGGGAACGCCTGGATCATGTTGCACCGCGTCCGGCAGGAACGCGCAACGCCGAAGGCGCTCGGCTCTGGAACGCAAAGTCTCACCGTCTTTATTGAAGACGTCGAGGCGCACTACCAGAGGGCCAAAGCCGCTGGAGCGACCCTGCTCGAGGAACTGCACGAGACGGTTTATGGCGAGCTGCAGTATGCCGCTGAAGATCTCGATGGGCACCATTGGCTGTTCTCACGGCATGCCCGGGATGTGAGCCCCGAGCAGTGGGGGGCGGTGGTGTCGCACGCCGCGGTTCCGGAGCCGCAGATCTCGCCGATGCTGGCGGTTAGTAACGGCGCCGGCGCGATTGAGTTCTACAAGGTCGCATTCGGAGCGGATGTTCTTTGGCGGCTGGGGGGCGATGAGCACCTGGTTGCGGGCCTTGCGGTGCGCGGCGCGAAGCTCTTTCTGGCCACCGAGTCGCCGGAATTTGGCACGCGCGGCCCCGCAGCCGCGGGTTTCACGACAGTCAGGATCGAGCTCTTCGTGGATGATCCGGAAGCGGTGCAGCGCCAGGCGCTGGCGGCGGGCGCTGTTCTGAGGGGCCCTGTTGTGGAGCATACGCATTCCACGACCGGCCCACGGCCCATCCGGCGGATGCTGCAGGGCAGTGTGATCGACCCGTTTGGGCACATGTGGCTCATCGGGAAGTTTCTTGAGTAAGGCGGAATGGAGCCGGCTGTGCCGAAACGTCCACTCACGATTCTGATTCTCGGCTGCTTGTACATCGCGACGGGCGCCCTTGGCATTGCTTTTCACCTCGATGACTTCCGGTCGCCGCGTCTCGTGCAGGACGGGCTCATCTGGATTGCCCTGGTTCGTCTCACAGCGGTGGTTTGCGGGGCTTTCATGCTGCGCGGCGCCAACTGGGCGCGGTGGCTCGCTGTGGCGTGGATGGCCTTCCACGTTGTGGTGGGCTTTCTCCATTCGGTGCGGGAGGCGGTGGTGCACGCGGTGATCTTCGTGGTGATCGCGTACCTCCTCTTTCGTCCGGAAGCGCGGGCGTATTTTCGAGGCCGGGAAACGTGACCCGGTTCGGTCCCGGCGTCGCCATCCTGAGCCTGTGTTCTGTGGGCAACTGCCCGGCGGTTTGTGGTATGCTGGCGCACAACCTGGAGGGATCGTGATTCTGCGACGCAAACACCCGTTCGCGATTGCGATGGCCAGCGTTCTGCTCGCCGCCGCCGTCTCTCTTTTTGCCGGACTGAACTACAACGCCAGCAAGAGCAACACGGGCAACATGATCGTGCATTCGTCGTCGGTCAGCCCAGCACAGGCCGCCGCCATCCTGCGCGAGGTCGACAAAGCCTCGGCTCCGACCGAGGCTGACGTCAGGGGTTACCTGACGAAGGCCGAGGTGAAGCAGGAAGCCATCGCGAAGATCGTGATCGAACGGACGGGGGGCAAGACCACGGTCCTGCTGCTCGAAAGCCCCGACGACCTGGCCAAAGCCGAGAGCGTTGCGAACACCAACACATCGCGCTCGAATACCCAGCACAACTGAGTCTCGACACTGCCAGAGCACGCCATCTCAGGCGGGTTGCTACAATCGTCTTCGATTCCACCATGGCGAAGACTCCACGCAAGCACCGCAGCTACCGCGAAGACATGTCCGAGATGCCGGAATGGCTCAGGAAGAAGAGGTGTCCCAACCGCGACAAGTACCTGGCGGGCAGGCGCATTTTGCCGAAGAATCTGACCGGCAAGGAGAAGCTGGCCGACATCATCGACAACACCTTCCTCGCCTACAACAGCGCGCGGCTGCGCGAGGGAGTGCAGCTTTTCGTCGGGAAGATGCTGGAGCCGGACGTCACCATCGGGATGAGCTTCTCGGGCGCCCTGACGCCGGCGGGTCTCGGCTGCTCGTCGATTGTGCCGCTCATCAAGGCCGGCTACGTGGACTGGCTGGTGTCCACCGGCGCCATTCTGTATCACGACATGCACTTCGCGCTGAATTATCCGGTGCGCGCGGGCAGCTTCAAGATGGACGACACCGACCTGCGCGACAACGACATCGTGCGCGTGTACGATGTGCTGCTCGGCTACAGCGACTGCCTGATGGCCACCGATGAGATTCTGCGCGGCATCCTGACGCAGCCGGAATTCCAGAAAGAGATGGGCACGGCCGAGTTGCACTACCTGCTGGGACGGTATTGCGCCGAATGGGAGCGCAAAGCCGGGTTGAAGGATGTCTCGGTGCTGGCGGCCGCGTATCGCGCGGGCGTGCCCTGCTATACATCTTCGCCCGGAGATTCAACGATCGGGATGAACGTGGCCGGTGTGGAACTGCGCGGGAATAAGCTGCGGCTGAACCCGTCGATCGACGTGAACGAGACGACGGCCTATGTGCTGGCGGCCAAGCGCGCGGGAGGGAAGAGCGGCGTGGTGCTGTGGGGTGGCGGGAGTCCGAAGAATTTCATGCTGCAGACCGAGCCGCAGATCCAGGAGGTGCTGCGCATTAAGGAATACGGGCAGGATTATTTCCTGCAGGTGACGGATGCGCGTCCCGACACGGGCGGTCTGAGCGGCGCGACGCCGAGCGAAGCAGTGAGCTGGGGCAAGGTGGACCCGGATCGGCTGCCCGACGCCGTCGTCTGCTACACGGACACCACCCTCGCCATGCCGCTGTTCACGCATTACGCGCTGGCGAAGCATAAGCCGCGCAAATTGCGGCGGCTTTACGATCAGCGCGGGAAGATGATGCAGGCGCTGACGAAGGAATACTTCAAACACAACGCGGTGAAGATGGTGGACGGGTCGGATCCGGTGTACTGAATCATCAACGAGGCGGCCTGCGAGGCCGCCGCAGGCTGGGAGCCTGCCCCACAAATGACAAGGAAAGAACTACAGGCTCTGGCGCGGCGGCACGGCACGCCGATCGTCGTAATCGATCACGACGTCATTCGAAAGAATTACGCGGCATTTCGGCGGCATTTGCCGCGCGTGCAGGCCTACTACGCGGTCAAGGCGAACCCGGCGCCGGAGATCATCGGCACGCTCTACAAAGCTGGAGCGAGCTTCGACGTGGCCTCCATGCCCGAGTTCCTGATGGTCTACGAGAACATCCGGCAGCTTCCGGCGAAGGAGCGCCAGGATTTCATCTGGGACAAGATCGTCTATGCGAACCCGATCAAGCCGCGCGAGACCCTGCAGGAGCTCGATCAGTACAAGCCGCTGGTCACGTATGACAATCTCGACGAGTTGCGGAAAATCCGCCGGTATGCGCCGCACGCGGGCGTGGTCCTGCGGCTGAGAGTGCCCAACACCGGCTCGATGGTGGAGTTATCGTCGAAGTTTGGCTGCGACACGGCCGAAGCCGTCGATCTGATTCTGGAGGCTTTTCGCATCGGCCTGGTGGTGGAAGGCATCAGCTTCCACGTGGGCAGCCAGTGCACCAACTTCGAGAACTTCGTGCAGGCGCTGAACATGGCCGCGGCGGTGATGGAGGAGGCGCGCTCGCGCGGGCATGAGATCAAAATCCTCGATATCGGCGGCGGGTTCCCAGTACCTTACGACCGCCACGTGAAGCCGTTCGGAGCGCTGGCGAAGACGATTAATACGGAAATCAATCGGCTTTTTGCGAAAGACATCGAGATTCTCGCCGAGCCCGGCCGATTTCTGGTGGCAACGGCGGCTACGGCGGTGGCGCGCGTCATCGGCAAGGCCGTTCGCGACGGCAAACCCTGCTACTACATCGACGACAGCGTGTATCACACGTTTTCCGGCATAATCTTCGACCACTGCTCGTATCACTTCAAAGCCCTGAAGCGCGGCGAAGCCGAGATGTGCACCGTTTTCGGCCAGACCTGCGACGGGATGGACACCATCTCGCAGTCGGAAGTTCTGCCGCGGCTGGACATCGAAGATCTGGTCTATTCGGAAGATATCGGCGCTTACAGCAACGCCTCGGCGACGTGGTTCAACGGCTTCGCGCCGGCAAGAGTCGTCCATGTGAACCGGTAGGATCACCTACCCCTCCAGCGGCGACCGCCGCCGAAGAGTAAACTTTCCTGCAGTGGACTACACTTCAGGCACCAGACGAATCCCCGGCCCGCGTGTCGCTTCCCGCGGCTGCATCACACTCATCGCCATCATCGTTCTCCTGTTCATTCTGATCAGGATCGCCTCTTCGTGGGTCATCGACTACGAGTGGTGGAGCGAAATGGGCCAGTTCGAGACCTGGGTCACCATGATGCTCTACAGCGTGACGCCGGCGGCGCTCGCCACGATCATCGCGTTCCTGGCATTCTGGATCGCTCACGCACGCGCGCTGCGTTTCGCCGGCATGCGCCTCGGCCGCTATCCAATCTACGCGCGGATCTCGACGGTTGTCCTTTTCGTCCTGGCTCTGATCATCGCCACCACCACCATCGACAACTGGGTGGTGGTTCGATACTTCGGCGGCCGTACTTTGTCCAGCGCAGCCTGGCGCGACCCGGCCTTCGGAAATCCGCTGTCGTTCTACTTCTTCGAACTGCCGTTCTATATGGTCCTGCTGCGCCTGTTGCTGGCCATCACCATCGTCGCGTTGCTGCTCTACTGGCTCACCGCGCGCGGCTGGCAGATCCGGCATAACCTCCCGCAGGACCTGCGCGAGGCCTCGGTCAGTCTCGACCTGCGCGCGCTGCATCTGAGCGGAGCGCTGGAATCGTTCTTCCTGCGAGCGGTGATTGTGCTGGTGCTGCTCGGCATTGGCGCCAGTTTCCTGCTGCATCGCTACGATCTGCTGCTCAACGAGCACAGTTTCATGTACGGTATGGACTATGTCGATCAGAACATCACGCTGCCGCTTACGTGGATTCTGGCCATTTCCTGCGTGCTCGGGGCGATCGCCGTATCGATTCGCAGACCGCGCTACGCGCTGGTGATCGTGGCCGCGTTTCTGCTGCGCATGATTCTCCCGCCCATCGTTTCTTCCGTCTACGTGCGCCCCAATGAGATTTCGCTGGAGAAGCCGTTCATCGTGCGGCACATTGAAGCGACCCGCTCGGCTTTCGGACTGGACCGCCGCACCACCGAAATCGATTTCCAGGCGAAGCCCGAACAACGCATCGACCTAGCCGCGCACAAGCCCCTGCTGGACAACGTGCGCCTGTGGGACTGGCGCGCGTTCCACGAAACCGTCTCGCAGATGCAGCCGCTTCGGCCCTACGTCTACTCCGCCACCGACGTCGACCGCTACACTCTCGGCGGGGTCCTCCACCAGGTTCTGCTCTCGCCGCGCGAGCTTGATCTTCGCGCGCTCGGCGACGCGCAGAACAGTTGGATCGCCACCCACTTCATGTACACGCACGGCTACGGCCTGCTGATGGCCGAGGCCAACAAGATCACTCCCACCGGTCTGCCCGTCTTGTTCATCAAGGACGCTCCGCCGATGATCTCCGTCCCCGATCTGAAGTTCACGCGCCCGGACATTTACTACGGCGAGGAGGTGCACGACCCGGTGTTTGTGCGCACCGCCCAGGAGGAATTCGACTATCCGTCGGGCTCGGAAAACAAGCTGGTCCACTACGACGGACAGGGTGGATTCCCCATCTCCGCGCTGTGGCTGCGCTCGTTGGCGGCCGTCGCGCTCGGCGACTGGAACATCCTGCTCACCAGCAACCTCAAGCCCGAGAGCCGCATGATGATTCATCGCAATGTGCGCGAGCGGTTGCACGAGCTGGCCGGCTTCGTGAACTGGGAGACCGATCCGTACCTGGTGCTCACCGACTCCGGCCATCTGGTCTGGATCGTGGACGGCTACATGACCTCCGACGCGCACCCCTACTCGGGCGCAATCAGCACCGACAATCTGGGCACGTTCAACTACATTCGCAACTCGGTGAAGGCCACCATCGATGCCTACGACGGAACGGTGAAGATGTACGTCTTCGACGAACAGGACCCGCTGCTGGCAGCGTATCGCCGGCTCTTTCCGCGGCTTTTCACGCCCGCCGCCGAGATGCCCGCCGACCTGCGCCGCCACGTGCGCTTTCCGGAAATGATCTTTTCCGCGGAGGCCGAGGTTTATCGCATGTTCCACATGCGCGACCCGGAGACGTTCTACAACAAGTCCGACGCGTGGGACATCGCCAGGTACACCAGCGGGCAGAGCAGCGAGGCCGTCCCGCTCACGCCGACTTACGTGATTGCGACACTGCCGGGCGAAACGCAGCCCGAATTCCTGCTGATGATTCCGTTCACGCCACGGAACCGGCCGAATCTGACAGGGCTGATGATGGCCCGTTGCGATGGCGCACATCTCGGGGAAAAAGTGATTCTCCTGCTCTCCAAGCAGGAAACGATTCTCGGCCCCATGCTGGTGGAAGCGCGCATCAACCAGGACCAGAACATTTCCAAGGACCTGACCCTGTGGAATCAGCAGGGCTCGCACGTGCTGCGCGGCCAGATGCTGGTGCTGCCCATCGAGAACACGTTCCTTTACGTCGAGCCGATTTACATTCAGGGCCAGTCGGCGGAAGCGAGCATGCCGCAGTTGAAGAAGATCGCGCTGGCCATGGGCAACACGCTCATCTACACGGATACCTGGCAGCAGGCGCTCGATCAGCTTGCGGCAGCCATGGGAACCGCGCCGCCACCCGAGCAGCCGGTGCAGGCCGGAGCCCCACCTGCCGCAGCAGGAGTGCAGCGAGCGCCGCAAACCGACCCGCGCCTCGAGGAAATCCACCAGCATTTCCGGCGCTATCAGGAATTCGCCGCTCAGGGTAGATGGGCCGAAGCCGGGAAAGAGTTGGAGGCCATTCAGGCAATCCTGGGCAGGTAGTCCTCAAAAAAACACCGACGGCCGGGCTCCTCTTTCCGGCCGCGTTTTCCGCCAGCCGGATTGTTTTGTCGCACGGCCATGTGGTACCGTGTGCCGAATGGGAAAGCTTTCTGCAATTCTGGTATCGTTTCTCCTGCTGTCGGTGGCGGCAAACGCGGCAGATGTCACTGGCACATGGAAGGCAAACGTGGACCTGGGGGGCCAGGGCGGCTCGCCGACATTCGTCCTCAAGCAGGATGGCGAGAAACTGACCGGCACCTATAGTGGCGCGCTGGGCGATGCCCCGCTCACGGGCACGGTCAAAGGCGACAAGATCTCCTTTGACTTCGAGGTTCAGGGCGCCGCGATCCGCTATGAAGGCACGGTGAACAGCAGCGCCACCGTAATCGAAGGCACCTGCGACTACGGCGGCCAGGCCAGCGGGACTTTCAAAGCCACCAGAGCGGAGAAGTAGCGGCATTCGGCTTCGTGGCGCCTGCTTTCGGCTGGCCAGGCGCCAAAACACCGACGGCCGGGCTCCCACACCCGGCCGTTTCCCCCTGAAGGAAACCAACAAACCCACTTAGGCCCGATTGCGACGCCGGCGGCCGATCCATGCCAGGAGAACGAGTCCGCCGCCGAGCATCGCGTACGTGGCCGGCTCCGGCGCGCTCGAGAACTGCGGCTTCGGATCGAAACTCACCGTGCCGAAGATGAACTCCTGCGAAGCCTGCAAAGGGGTCGGCGTGTAAATGGTGATGCCGGAGTAATTCAGGCCGCCGGCGCTCACCGCGGCCTGCGCGTTGCTGAGAATCGATTCGATCTGGCTGTGATCCAGCGAAGTGTCGAACGCGGGGTCGAAGATGGACCACACGGCGGCGTTGCCTTCCCCGGAATTGATGGTCCCCAGCGCCACGCCGCTCTCGATGTAAGCGGCCATCTCATAGTCGTTCAGCTCCGTGCTGGCCGATCCGATGGATGCGAACTTCAGATCGGGGAGATCCGCGAGGGTCAGCGCGTTCGCGTTGGCGTCCCAGGAATCGCCAATGCTGATTTCGGTCCGGGCATCGTCGCACATCATGGGCTCGGCGGGACCGCCGTTCACCGTGATGTAGTACGGAAACGTCGCGATGTCTCCGCCGTAGCTGTTGCCGCCGACACCAGTGAAGTCCAGAACGGACGTCGCCATTGCCGGAACCGCTCCCGCGAAAGCGCTCGCCACCACCGCCACCAGCACCGCCAACCGTCGCATTTCATTGGGCATTTTCATTCGCTCCAGCGATATGGGAATACTAAGGGCCGGAATGCGAAGTACGAATAGGTGGGTGGTATCAATTCATCTGGTACCGCTGTCGTACCAGAACTTTGGCCGAAATGTACCGTCGGGATGTTGAAAGTACCGGATCGAAAGTCACGCCTTCGCGGGAACTCGAAGCAGTCCGGGGTGGAACTGACCACTCCCTGGCGGTCGCGGCTCGGTCCCGAGCCGCGCGCGCCTCGGAATCAGGGACTATGCGCGGCTGCGCCGGCGGCGACCGATAACCACCAGGAGAATCAGACCGCCACCGATCATTGCGCAGGTCGCGGGCTCGGGCGCTCCCGAAGGCTGGTTGCACACCGTGCCGTAGATGAATTCCTGCGACGAATTCAGTGGATTGGGAGTGTAGATGGTGATGCCCGAGAAATTAAGCTTGCCGGAGTTCACGGCCGTCTGCGCGTTGGCCAGAATCGTCTCAACATCAGCGTGATCCAGCGACGTGTTGAAGCCGCTGTCGAAGAGCGACCACACTGCGGCGTTGCCGTCGGCGGGGTTGATGCTTCCCTTCATCACACCGCTCTCGATCCACGCCGCCTCCTCGTAGTCGTTCAGCATGGTGCTGGCCGAACCCTCATCGGCGAATTTCAGATCGCCCAGGTTCGCGGCGGTCAGAGCGTAACTGTCGGCTGTCCACGAATCGCCGATGCTGATGTCGGTCCGATCATCGTCGCACATCATGGGAACCGCCGGTCCGCGGTTCACACTGATGTAGTACGGCGCCGTGTAGATGTCGCCATAAAGGTTGCCGCTCACACCGGTCAGGGTCAGAGTGGCGCCCGTTGCGGGAACACCGCCGATCATCGCCCCGAGGGCGAGCACCACCGGCAACACGAACAGTCCATTAAGTTTGTCAGTCATTTTGGTTTTGTCGAGCACTGCAGGAATGTTAGTCGCCGGCGCGCGGGGCACGAATAGAGGAGTGGGTTCAATTCAACTGGTACAGAGGTGGTACCGGAACTTTGCCCGTGAGGTACCAGGTTGGAAACAGCAGTACCGGAGCGAAGCGTTACCTTAGGCGGGCACGCAAAATCGGGGACACGTGGCGTTAGCCGCGTCTCCGCGGTGTCGAGGAAAACGCGGCTTCCATCTGACGCCGCGTGTCCCATTGCGGAAGAAGGTGCTAAGCGAACAGTATTGCTAGCATGGAAGAATCGCCGCGGATCTCCGTCGCATGCCCCGTTTGCTTCAGGCTTTCCTCGTCCTGCTATCCGTCGTTTGGGCTCAGGGCGCCGCGCCTCCGGTCTGCGCCGGGTGCCATCCGCGCGAGACGGCACGCTTCATGCAGTCGTGCATGGGGAACTCGATCGCGCCGCCAGCGCCGCGGCCGGATGGCCGTGTCGCGCAGCAGGTTTCTAACAGCGTGATCGCCATCGAGCAGCGCAATGGACAAATGATTCATCGGCTCGCCGAGGCCGGCTACACGGAGGAGCGTCCGGTGGCCTACCAGATCGGCGCGAACCTGCTGGGATACAGCTACATCGTGCACATCGGCGATTACTATTTCCAGTCGCCGGCCTCGTGGTACAAACGCAACGGCTGGGATCTTTCTCCGGGGTTCGAAAAGCTCGCCGGCTTCGACTTCAACCGCCCGATCACCGAGGCATGCCTCTATTGCCACACCGGGGCCACGAAGTTCGCGGATCCGGACGGGCGCCGCGTGGTCAGCGCGGAACTGATTCCCATCACCTGCGAGCGGTGCCACGGCCCGAGCAAAGAGCATCTGCGCCACCCATCGGCGGCTACCATCGTCAATCCGGCGAAGCTCGCGGCGCGCGCGCGGGCCAGTGTTTGCGAGCAGTGTCATCTGGAAGGCGAAGCGCGCGTTGTGAATCCGGGCAAGTCCATGTGGGACTTCCAGGCTGGTCAGAACCTGGAGGAGACGCTGGCCATCTACGTTGCCAACCGCAATGAGACCGGCGCCAACGTGGTGAACCACGTCGAGCAGCTCGCGGCCAGCCGCTGCGCGCGCGAGAGCGGCGGACGCATGTGGTGCGGAACCTGTCACGATCCGCACGGCGACGCGCTGGACCGCAAACGGCAGATGCGCGGTATCTGCACTTCCTGCCACACATCGCTGTCGAAGGAGGCCCATGCCGCCGCGGACATCGATTGCGTCTCCTGCCATATGCCGCGCTCGCCCGCGTCGGACATCCAGCACAGTGCGATTACCGATCACCGCATTCTGCGCCGCCCGCAGCCGCTCCAGCAGCCGTCCGCCGAGGCCATCGAGCATCTGGAGGCGTGGGCCGAACCGCCCGCGCAATTCCGCAAACGCGATCTCGGTCTGGCCGAGCTCATGGTCTCCCTCACTCACCGCCTTCCGCAGCTCGCCGCTCCGGGTTTCGGTCTGCTGGAGGACCTGCCGCCGGGCCAGGCCAACGACGATGCCCTGGTTTTGTCGGCGATGGGATCGGCCCGCGCGCGCCGCGGGGATCTCCGCGAGGCCCTCGGTCTCGATGAACGAGCCGCGCGGAAACAGCCCGCCAGCGCTGACTACGCCGTCAATCTGGCCGATGCCCTGAAGGTGGCCGGGGATCTGGAGGGAGCCGAGCGGGAGCTGAAGCGCGCCATCTCTCTCGACCCGTCGCTGGAGCGCGCCTACATGGAACTGGCCGGTCTTTACTACGAACAGCTACGGAAGCCCGAGGCGGTTGCCGTGCTCGATCGCTACCTGAAGTGGAACCCCGCCAGCATTACGTTCCAGTTCCAGAGAGCGCGTCTCGTGGCGGCACAATAGAAACGCTGCCGCTGAGAAGCCGCTTCCTTTGGGCACGGCTCAGTTTCCGAGGCCGGAGCCGCGACCGGAGGAAGCGGTTCTCACTGAAAGCGGCTCAGAAGCCTTCCCAGACGCACGCCGAGAAGCGCTTCACCGTACGAAAACCGAGCCGCTCGTAGAGGACGATGGCTTCCTCGTTCGACGCGGTCACCGTCAGGCTGGCCGACCGGCATCCCGCGCCCGCCAGCGCGCTGAGGGAACGGCGCATCAGTTCGTACCCGCAGCCCTGCCCTTTCAGCGCAGGGACCACGCAAACCTGGGTGATGTGGCCGACATCGTAGGCGACCAGACTGCTAAGACACATCCCGACCAGGCGGCCGGTACGACTATCCAGCGCGAGGAAAGAAGCCGGCTGGAAGAAAGTGCCGCAGCCCGGATATTGAACGATGTTGGCGAGGAAGCGGCGCGCGCCCGCGGGCGAACGGTACTGGTCGTTGATCTGGCTGTCCACGTGGCCGCGGTAGGCCACCGGGATGAGAGCGGCCGCCTCGTCCTGACGCCGCTCGTTCCAGGCGTCGAATGTAACATCGCGGATGTCCCGGCGCGCGGGAAGGTGCGGGAACGCGCCGAGGTCGAGCCGCATGAAGCAGCGCGGGAACAGACGGGCGTGCTCGGCGTAAGGCATGGTACCGGCGTCGAGCCAGCGCAGCATCATCAACTGGGATTCAATCCGGCGCACGGCCGGCGTGCGCACCATGGTCTCCACGACGGCGCCCAGAAGCAGGCGCTCGTTCTCCAGGCCGGAGTGCTCGCGGGCAAGATAAAAATCGCCGATCAGGCCTTTGTTGGTTTCGGCAACCAGATAAGAATAGCCGACGGGCCGATCCTGGTCCAGCAGGCAGAAGCCGCTCAGCGCCTGCATGTCGAGGAATCGCCGAACCAGCGCCGCGGAACCCTCAAAGTCCCACTCCAGCTCCTCGCGCCAGGCGTCCGATTCCTCCGACAACAGGGGCGCGAGCTGATTGACGCGCACCAGTCGCAGGTCCACTACCCTGGGGCCCGAATGTTCGGAAACTCCGGCGCGCAAATCGGACGCTGCGGCCATGACTTTGCTGACTATATCTTACGACCGGGCCGCTTCCCCTGAATCGTCGCGCCCGGCTACTGCAGCCGCGCCCGCACTTTTTCGCTGAGCGCCTTGCCGTCCACGCGGCTCCCGGCGAGCTTCGCTTTCACCGCGCTCATCACCTGTCCCATCTGTTTGGCCGACGTGATGCCGGTCTCGGCCAGAGCCGCGGTGATCGCCGCCTCGACGTCGGCGTCGCTGGCGGCGGCGGGCATATAGCCTTCAATCAGCTTCATCTCGCTTTCTTCTTTTTCGGCCAGCTCCGGCCGGTTCCCCTTGCGGAACATCTCGGCCGCGTCGCGCCGCTGTTTGATCAGCGTGTTCAGCACCGCCAGCTCGGAGTTCTCGTCGAGCGGCTTCATGCCGTCCACCTCGTGTTTCTTCAGCGCGGCCTTGATCATGCGAATGGCGTTGAGGCGCGCTTCATCGCGGGCGCGCATGGCGTCCACCATGTCTTTCTGGATACGGTCGAGCAAGGGCATTCCGTCTGTTATTCTAAACGTATAATTCAGCCTCATGCGTACCAGGCAACAACCCCCGCCGGTTTCGGTAGCCGCGCCGCTGAACCCCAGCGCGCATCAGGTTCATGTCGTTTCCGAATCCGCTCCTTCCAGGGACACCGCGACAGGCTGAAAACCGCGCATTTCCGCGCGCTCGGGCACACTCGGCCGCGGCAAATGTGATATGACTCATTCCAGGGTGAGGCACGCCTCGCCACTGGCAATTTAAAGAAGCAGGTCATCCATGAAAATACTGATAGCCGAACCTCTGGCCCCCGCTGGAGTCAAGTCGCTCCAGGAACAGCCGGGCTGGGATGTCGTCGTTTCCAATCCGAAGGAGTACACGCAACACCTGGCGGATTGCGATGCGCTGCTCGTTCGCAGCGCCGTTAAGGTGAATGCCGACGTGCTGGCCAAAGCGCCGAAGCTGAAAGTCATCGGTCGCGCGGGGGTGGGCGTGGACAACGTCGACCTGCAGGCCGCCACGGCAGCGGGCATTCTGGTGATGAACACACCGGGCGGCAATTCCGTCTCGGTGGCCGAACACACGTTCGCGCTGATGCTGGCGCTGGCGCGTTCCATTCCGCAGGCGAGCGCGTCCACCAAGAGCGGCAAGTGGGAAAAGAAAAAGTTCCTTGGCAACGAAGTGCGCGGCAAGACGCTGGGCATCCTGGGCCTCGGCAGCATTGGCCGCGAGGTAGTTCGCCGCGCCAAGGGTTTCGAGATGCGCGTGATCGCCAGCGACCCCTACGTCAGCTCGCAGACCGCCAGCAGCCTGGGCATCGAGCTGGTGGATCTCGACAAACTGTACGCCGACAGCGATTACATCTCGCTGCACGTCGCGCTCACGCCCGAGACCAAGGGCATGCTGTCCACCGCGGCCTTCGAAAAGATGAAGCAGGGCGTGCGCGTCATCAACTGCGCCCGCGGAGAGCTCATCGACGAGGTGGCGCTGAAGGCGGCAATGGATGCGGGCAAGGTGGCCGGCGCGGCGCTCGATGTGTACCAGAAGGAGCCGCCGGTGGACGATCCCATCCTCACCGTGGAAACGGTGGTGGCGACGCCGCATATTGGCGCATCCACGGAGGAAGCACAGGAGATCGTGGGCATCCGCATCGTGGAACAGCTCGTCGAGTTCCTGAAGAACGGCGTGGCGATTAATGCCGTGAATATTCCCGCGCTCACCGCCGAGCAGTACCGCACCGTGGGGCCGTATGTGGAACTGGCCGACCGCCTGGGGAGTTTCGCCGCGCATATCGCCGTGGGCAATCCCAGCCGAGTGCGGCTGATCTACCATGGCAAGATCGCGGATCAGAAGACCGTGCTGATTCGCAACGCGGGAGTGGCTGGGGTGTTGGGCCGTTCCACCTCCGTTCGCACGAACACGGTGAACGCCATGCAACTGGCCGACGATCGGGGCCTCAGCGTCGCCGAAGTGCACGAGCACCGCACCGATCACACCGATTCGGTGAAGCTGGAACTGGAAACCGATCACGGCACGGTGTCGGTGGAAGGCGCCGTGGTGCTCGATCAGCCGCGCCTGATTCAGGTGGACGGCATCCACTGCGAAGCGCCGCTGTCGGGTCATCTGGTCTTCCTGCAGAATCATGATGTGCCGGGGGTGATTGGATACGTGGGCGCCGTTCTGGGAAAGAATGGTGTGAACATCGCGACGTTCTCGCTGGGCCGCCGCGCCGCGCAGGGCGAGGCCGTTGCGGTGGTTGGCACCGATCAGCCGGTTGCGGAAGCGGTTCTGCAGGAGCTGCTGAAGAACCCGGAAGTGAAGCGCGCCCGCACGGTGGAGTTTCAGCACGCCGCCGAGGGCGCGAACGCGTAGGAATTGTGGGGCAGGGTTTTATCCTGCGGCGGCTTTTCAAGCCGCCCGTGGGCCGATTGCAAATCGGCCGCGGGGTTACGAACCCGCCCCACAGTATCCCAGTTCATCTTCCAGGGCCGCCGCGGCGCCGAGCAATTCGGCGTCGCGCCACGGTCCGCCCACAAGCTGCATTCCGATGGGCCGGCCGGCGGTGCTCACGCAAGGCATCGCTATTGCCGGGAATCCGATTACATTGAAGCCGCGGACAAACCGTGTAGTGGCAACACGAATATCGGCCGCCTCGGCGATCAGCGGCGCGGGCGTGGGTGTGGCGGGCGTGAGCAGGAAGTCCACCGTCTCAAGCAGTCCCTGAAAGTTCGTGATCAGCTCCTTCCGCAGCCGCTGCGCATTCACGTATGCGGTGGCGGGCAGTGCCCTGCCCTGATCGAGCAGCGCGAGTACGTCTTCACCGATGTCCGCGCGCCGGTCGGACCATGGTTCGAAAACCGCCGCAGCTTCCGCCAGAGTGATGGTGCGGCTCACCACATTCAGCAGTTCCATGTCCGGCATCACGACATGCTCGATGTGAGCGCCCAGCCGAATGCACACGTCGGCGGCATGCTTCACGGCGTGGCTCACATCGGGATCGACATCGTCGAAGAAAAAGTTCTCCGGAAGCCCCACGATCCGTCCCGCGAGCGACGGCTCCACCTCGAGTTCGCGACCGGACATGGCCCCCAGCATCGTTGCCGCATCCCGGACCGTACGCGCCAGCGGTCCGGCGTGATCGAGGGTGAACGCGAGCGGCTGAATTCCTTCACGGCCCACCAGGCCATATGTAGGTTTCAGGCCGACCACGCCGCAGAATGACGCCGGAATGCGCAGCGATCCGCCCGTGTCCGTCCCGGTTGCGGCGAAACACATCTCATCCGCCACGGCGACGGCCGAACCCCCGCTCGACCCGCCGGCGATGCGCGCCGAATCGTGCGGATTGCGAACCGGCCCGTAGTGCGGATTCAGAGAGGTGATGCCGTAGGCCAGCTCGTGCATGTTGGTTTTGCCGACCAGCACAGCGCCGGCCTGCTCCAGCCGCGCGGCGATCTCCGCATCGGCAGCAGGCTCGAAATCGGCGAAGATCTTCGACCCCGAAGTCGTCTTTACTCCGTGCGTGAAGACATTGTCTTTATGAGCGATGGGAATCCCGTGCAGCGGTCCGCGGGGGCCACCATCCGCCAGTTCCCGGTCCATTTCGTCGGCAAACGCAAGCGCCTCGCCGGCGATCACGGTGATGAAGGCATTCAGCTCGGGATTGCGCTTCTCGATCCGCTCCAGACAGGCCCGCGTCAGTTCCACCGACGAGACCCGCCGATCCGCCAGCGCGGCGGAAGCTTCCTCGATCGTCACGCTTCCCGCTCCGGCTCCGGCAATTCGAGATCGATCGCCATTGGCGCATCGGGAGCAAGCTCCGCCGCGGCGCGCGACAGCTCCGCGCACAACTTTTTCACCGCGTCGTTTTCCGCCATGCCTGGGCCATTCTACAATAAAGACCGAATGGGCACGCCTCCGCTCACATCGCTGGCCGAAGAGGAACAGATGTTCCGCGACGTGGTGCGGCGGTTTGCCCGCGAGCGCATCGGCCCGCACGTGCGTGCGATGGACGATGCGGGCGTCTTTCGCAAAGATCTGCTCGGCGAAATGTTCGAGCTGGGCCTGATGGGCGTGGAAATCCCGGAGGAATTCGGCGGGCAGGGCGGTTCGTTTTTCCAGTCGGCACTGGCCATCGAAGCCATCGCCGAGGTGGACCCGGCGGCGGCCGTGATCATTGACGTCCAGAACACCATCGTCAATAATGTTCTGCTCCGCTGGGGCACGGAGGAACAGAAGAAGAAGTTCCTGCCACGACTGGCCTCCGATACGGTGGGCGCCTTCGCGCTCTCCGAAGCCGGCTCCGGTTCCGACGCCTTCGCGCTGGCCACGCGCGCCGTTCGCCAGGGCGACTGCTTCCGGCTGAACGGGCGCAAGCTGTGGATCACCAACGCAGCCGAAGCGGGCATCTTCCTGCTCTTTGCGAACGCCAACCCCGAGGCCGGCCATCGCGGCATCACCTGCTTCATCGTCGAGCGCGAGTTCCCCGGTTTCCAGGTCGGAAAGAAAGAAGACAAGCTGGGCATCCGCGCCTCGTCCACCTGCGAGCTGATTCTGGACGATTGCCTCGTGCCCGCCGCGAACGTGCTGGGAGAGCTGGGCAAGGGGTACAAAGTCGCCATCGAAACATTGAATGAGGGCCGCATCGGCATCGGCGCACAGATGGTGGGCCTGGCGCAGGGCGCGCTCGATCACGCCGTCTCTTATTCCCGCCAGCGGCAGCAGTTCGGAAAGCCCATCGCGGAATTCCAGGGAGTGCAGTTCGAGCTGGCCCGCATGGCCACCGGCGCCGAAGCGGCCCGTTTGCTGGTTTACAACGCCGCGCGGAAGCGTGATGCCGGCGAGCCGTTCATCACCGAGGCGGCCATGGCCAAGCTGTACGCGTCGGAGGTGGCCGAAGCGAACGCCTCGCGCGCGGTGGAAGTTTTTGGCGGCGTAGGATTTACGAAGGATTTCCCGGTGGAGAAGCTTTATCGCGACGCCAAGATCGGCCGCATTTATGAAGGCACCACCAACATGCAGATGGTCACCATTGCGAAGCAACTGCTCGGGCGGTAACCATGTCCCATAACCGTGTCGAAGTAACCGTATGAACACGCCATTCGTCGAGAGAAGAGCAGCCATGGTCTCAATTGTTCGTGCATTGTTCGCGCCGCTCGTTCTGGCCGGTCTGATTCTTCCGGCCGCAGCCGCCACCAGCGCGCAGCCCTCCGAGCAACAGATCGACGACATCATTGCGAAGTTTGCGGCGAAGGAATCGGCGTTCGCGAAGGCGCGCGAGAATTACACTTACCGCCAGTCCGTGAAGGTGCAAACGCTGGACGATTCGGGACAGCCCGACGGCGGCACCTACCAGGTGGTCAGCGACATCATCTTTACTCCCGACGGCAAGCGCACCGAGCGCGTGGTCTACGCACCCGTGAACACGCTGGAGAAGCTGTTTCTCACGCCCGAGGACATGCAGGACCTGCGCGACGTGCAGCCCTTCGTGCTGACCAGCGAGGATATTGGCGAATACTACGTGCGCTACCTGGGCCATCAGCAGGTGGACGAAGTGCCCTGTTACGTTTTCGCGGTGAAGCCGAAGCAGATGAACCCGCTCAAACGTTATTTCGAGGGCGAGATCTGGGTGGACGACAAGGATCTGCAGATCGTGAAAACCTACGGCCGCGGCGTGGGCAATTCAAAATCCGCCAAAGGCCAGCAGTTCCCGAAATTCGAAACCTACCGCGAGCAGATCGACGGCAAATACTGGTTCCCCACTTACACCTACGCCAAGGACACGCTGAACTTCCCCGAAGGGCCGGTCGGTCTGAAGATGGTGATGAAGTACGAGGACTACAAGCAGTTCAAGAGCGACGTCAACATCAAGTTCAGCGACATCGACACTTCGAAACCGGGCGAGGCCGCCCAACCGGAGAAGCTGGCCCCGCCGCTCGACCCGAAGGACAAGAAGTAGCCGCAGTGGGGCAGGCCCTCGGCCCGGGTGCCCTCTGGGCCGGGGCTCTCAGCCCGCCGAGTAAGATGACTGCATGCCCTCGCGCATCACGCGACGCATCGTGGCAGACTGCGGTGTCCCTGAGTTGTTCACGGCGCTGGCCGAAGCACTGACACCCGGCGATCTCCAGTCTCTGCTGCTGGAGGTCTATCAGGCGCGCGCGAAGCGCGTCGCGGAGCCGGAGGTGCTGGGGCGCTTCGAACGAACGCCGCTGGCTGCGCCTTCCACGATTGACGCACGGTTGCTGAATGAGTTCGACCGCGTCGCCTTCGCCGCGGCCGAAGGCTTCGAGGCGGTCGAGTTGTCTCCGGTGTGTCCGCTGGGCACGAGCCAGTCTCTCGGCGGCATCGACCAGAACAACGTGCTGACCACCATTCGCAACGCCGAAGTGCTGGGCGATTCGACGCCCGCGCTCGCTCTGGAATGTGCCCGGCGCCGGCGCAAACAGTCGGCTCGCATTGCCGAGGCAGCGCGACTCTGCGCGAGCCATCGTGTGATTCGACTCCAGCCCTTCGATTTCCCGGGCTACACTCCGCACTTCCGGCTATTCGGCATGGTCACAGCGGGGCGCGATACGGGTTCGAGCGCCTTCGAGATTCGACATCTTCGCGAGCACATCGCGGTCTACCTGCGGCTTTTTCGCGCGCTGAATCAGGCGGGTTTCAGCCTCACTGCTCCATTGGTGGAGATTACCGATCTCGCGGCCACCGAGGCGTTGCTCGCGTCGGCGGGAGTATCGCGCGAGGACGTTCGCAAGGCCGTGCGCGCGCACATCGTCGGCGGTTCCGAACGATTCCTCGCCGAACGGGGCATCGCGCTCCCTTCAACATCGGACGATTCGGTCGCTGCGGCTCCGCGGCTCGTCCTGCTGCAAACGCCGATAATCGATTCGCTTCGCGGCAAGTTTCCCGAGGCCGAATTCCGCTTCACGCTGGCGAGGCTCGAAGGCCTCGGCTACTACACCGGCCTCTGCCTCCGCATCTCGCCGACCGCTCCCGATGGCGTCCGTTACCCCGTTGCCGACGGCGGCTTCACCGACTGGACCGCGCGCCTGCTCCAGGACCGGAAGGAGCGCCTGCTCACCAGCGGCATCGGCAGCGAGTTCGTGTGCCGCAAGTACCCCTTGCATTCCGCTTCTCGTTAGTATATATATCAATCAGTATATATACCAATGAAGAAGGAACCGCATCCCGAATCCTTTCTCCCCCTGAAGCCACACTGGTTCCACGTGCTGCTGTCGCTGGCGGACCAGGAACAGCACGGCTACGGCATCATGCAGGAGGTGCTGGAGCGCACCGGCGGCAAAGTGCGCCTGTGGCCGGCCACGCTGTACGGCACGCTGAAGCGGCTGATGGACGCCGACCTCATCGCCGAATCCGCCACTCGCCCACGCACAGACCGCGATGACGCCCGCCGCCGCTACTACCGGTTGACGAACCTGGGCAAGCGCGTACTTGCCGCGGAGAGTGCGCGGTTGGAGGATCTGGTTCGGATACTTCGGTCCCGGCGGGGGCTGATGAAAAGGGAGGCGGAATCATGAAAGGCGAAGAGAACCGGCCGGTTGCGCTGACCCTGCGCGTCTATCACGCCCTGGCCGGGGCGTTCCCCCACGAATTCCAGAACGTCTGGCGCGATGAGATGATCGAGGCCGCCGAAGACTCTGTTGAAGTCATCTGGCGGCGTCACGGCCTGGGCGGCCTTGCGCGCCTGCTGCTGGATATCGCCATTCGCATCCCCGTCGAGTATATGGCGGAGATGCGCCAGGATCTTCGCTACGGCCTGCGCATGCTCGCCTCGTCGCCCGGTTTCACCTCGGTTGCGTTGGTTTCGCTCAGCCTGGGAGTGGCCATCGGAACATCGGGCTGGAGCGAACTGAATGGCATGATGTTCCGCAACGTTCCCGGCGTCCTCCAACCCGGCGAGCTGGTCGCGCTGATGACACCCGCGTCCTTCCCGCTGTATAAGCGCTACCGCGAGCGCACCGATCTGTTCTCGTCCACCATGTCATATGTCGCGCCCGTGCCGTTCGGAGTTTCCTTCGGCGGGCGCACGGAGCGAACCTGGGGACACCTGGTGACGCCGTCGTACTTCGCCACGCTGGGAGTGCGCGCGGCGCTCGGCCGCTTTCCCGAAGACGACCAGGAGCGCCCCGGACCGGTACCGGTTGTGGTGGTCAGCGATCGCTTCTGGCGCGAGCGTCTGAACGCCGACCCATCGGTCATTGGCCGCCAGCTCCGCGTCAACGGGCATGCCTGCGCCGTCGTGGCCGTCGGACCAGAGAGCTTTCTCGGCGCGTCGCCCGACCTTTTCCCCGCCGATTTGTGGATGCCATTTTCTTCGGGGGTCCAGGCGGCGCCCGAGCTCGCCGGCGGGGCGCTCGAGCGGCGCGATCTCACCATGTTCCAGATGGTGGGGCGTCTGCGGCTGGGCGTCGCTCAATCTCGCGCCGAAGCCGAACTGGACACCGTGGCGCGGGCCGAGGAGCGCGACGCCGGCGTCATCCGGCGCGAGCAGGGCCGCACCGTATCGCTCCTCCAGGGCGGCAAGGTACTGCCCATCCGCAAACAGGACGTCCCGTTCTTCCGCGACTTCTTTATCGTCCTGATCGGTCTGGTGATGCTCATCGCCTGTTCCAACGTCGCCAACATGATGCTGGCGCGCGCGTCGGGCCGGCGCAGGGAAATCGCCGTACGGCTCGCGCTGGGGGCCAGCCGCTGGCGTCTTGTCCGCCAGTTGCTGACCGAAAGCATGATCGTGGCCTTCGGCGCGGGGCTCCTGGGATTCCTCGTGTCCGTGTTCCTCATGCGCGGGGCATCTCATGGAACCATGCCCTATCCAATGCCTGTCGCCTACGACCTTCGACCGGACTGGCACGTGCTTCTGTTCACGCTGTTCCTCACCGTCTTCACCGGCCTCGCGTTTGGCCTCGTCCCCGCCCTGCGGGCTACGCGAACCGATCTCACGCCGGCGCTGAAGGAAGGTGGCGACGTTCGCCTGCGCCGCTTCCGGCGGTTGAGCCTGCGCAACGCGCTGATGGTTTGTCAGGTGGCCGGTTCGCTGACGCTGCTGCTGCTCACCGGGATCCTTTCGCTGGGCATACAGGGCTCCATGGGCATTGAGGAGGGGTTCGACGCGAGGAACCTCTTCCTGATCTCGCTCGATCCCGTGCGCGATGGCTACACGCCTCGGCAGGCCGCCGCCTTCTTCGAGCGATTGCTGGATCGCGTGAACCGGCTGCCATCGGTCTCGGCCGTCTGTCTCACCGACACTCTTCCCGCCACCATGAACGGCAATCGCTGGGTGGAGTTCTCCGGCGCCGGAAAAGACGGCAGCGCGCTCCGTTATGTCGTGGGCCGCGATTATTTCGAGACGGCCCGAATCTCGATTCTTCGCGGGCGGAGTTTTCGCAAGCAGGACGAAGCGGACGGGGCCACCGCGGTGATCGTGACCGAAGCGCTGGTACAGCGCTACTGGCCGAGCGAGGACCCGCTGGGCCGCCGCATCGAGCTGCGGACAGGCGATGTTACGCCGGCCTTCGCCAGCATCCCCGGGACCTTCGACTATCGGCCCGGCGGGATCGGGCGCGGCCACGACGTCTTCGAAGTAGTGGGCGTGGCGCACGACGTGAATGAGGACTTCGTCGCGAAGAAGGAGAAGCCGACCATCTACTTCCCTCTGCGCCCCGCCGAGTATGCCCAGCCTTCCGTGCGCGGCGTGACTCTGCTGGTGCGGGCGGCGCCGGGGGCTGATGCAATTGGCGCGGTTCGACGCGAGATCTCGGCCATGGACCCCGGCCTTTCCGCTTTCAACCAGCGCAGCATTCAGGAACAGATCGCGCAGTTTCTGGCGCCCCTGCGCACGGCTTCGTGGACCTATGGCGTCATCGGCGCGTTCGGCCTGATTCTCGCCTCCGTCGGTCTGGCTGGCGTGACCGCTTACTCGGTGGCGCGGCGTGGACGGGAAATCGGCCTGCGCATGGCGCTGGGTGCGCGCCGTGTCGATGTGCTCGCGCTGGTGATGAAGGAGGGCGCGGCGATGGTGGCCTGCGGCACCGCAATTGGCCTGGTCATCGCGTGGGCCGGATACCGCGCGCTCAACGCCCTGTTCGTTTTCGCGTCCACCACCAGCAGTACCGATCCGGTGCTGCTCGTGGGCGCTCCCGCTTTACTGGCGAGTCTGGCGCTGATCGCCTGCTACGTCCCGGCACGGCGGTCGACACACATCGATCCCGCGGTCGCGCTGCGGCAGGAGTAGGGGCCGTTTCGTCGAGGCTATTTCACTGGCAGGGTCCGATTGAAATCGTGCGCGGCGTTCAGGAGCCGGTGGCGCAAGATATCATCCGCATACGCCTCCGGCGTGGCTCCGACCCATCCGCGCATCCGCCGGCCCCGCGACACCATCGGAGCGATGCCCCGAATGCGGAGCGCCCAGGCGTCATTGCTCTTGCCTGGCAGTCCGGGGTGGAAGCAGGTGGGCGAACAATTCGGTGACGGGCAGCGAAATTCCGCAGCAGCCAGAGCCTTGTTGCAACGCTTCCCGATGCGGCGCCCGTCACCGAATTGTCTCGGCGATCAGTTCCACCCCGGACCGCTGGCCGCCATGACGTCGTCGCGTGCGCCGCAATTCGGGAGCCACGCCCAACCGCCGCACATGGCTCTCTGGGTCGAACCGGGAATCCTCGAGAGATGGTCGTTCAACAGCTCCTCCGAACCTTTGTCACGCGCCATCTCGCCGTCCCGCACATCGTAGCGCAATGCCCCACGGAGCCTCGGCGGACGCCTCTTCGGTACGGTCAGCCAAAAGCCGAGCCGCCTCATCTGCCGCCCTCCTTCACCAGCGCATCGGCTGCGTTCGCCGCCAGAATGAACTTCGACACGGTGGGGATCACATACTCGTTTTCGTACCAGAGGAACGGCCAATCCTCCTTGAACTCGGCGAAGTCGGGCCTGACGATGACAAACCCGGGCACGAGGCCGCCGGGAATAAACGAAAAATCGGCGCGATTGTTGCCGTAAGCCATGAGCTTCGAGCGCGCCCCCACGCCCGAAACCCACGACGCGCTGCTCACCGGGTGCGTACCGAGCAGATAGTTGACGGCGCGCAGCGTGTACTCGGGGCCGACGATCCGCGGGAACGCTTTGTGCAGATAGTACATGCGCACGCCGAAGCCGGCCACCGCGCCCGAACCACCCCAGCTTGTGGCGAAGACCGGCACTCCGTACGGGTTCCTCGCGAGTTGCGCATCGAGGCGCGTCTTGTATTCGCGGACGGCCGCCTCGAACTGGGCGCGGAAATCGGCGTCCATGAGCGGCAGGGCGCGCACCGCGATCCATCCCTCGCCGGCCATCCGTTGCTTGACGGCAGGCAGCAGCGCCCGCAGCCGGTCGCGATACGGCGCGTCGCCTTTGGTGGCGATCATCAGCTCCACGACCGCCTTCAGCTCCTCATCGGTGAGATCGCCGCCAGTGGTGTTGAAGGAGCGGAACATCGCGGGCGGCCGGCCGTGCTCCTCGGCCCAGACGCGGACCGCGGTGTCGAGGCACTCCTTCGCCAATGCATCGTCATAACCGCGCAACACCCGGCTGGCCGCGGCCAGCGCGGCGATCGACCGGTACTGCAGGGGCGTGGTGCGATTGGTGAACGCCCAGCGCACGCCCGGCTTCGATGCGGCATCGCCGACGTGGGTGTACGCCTGCAAGGTGTCCTCAATGATGCCGGGGATGCTGTGGCCCACCGCGCGGAATTGCCCCAGCACCTGCAATACGCCGTGCTCCACCTGCTGGACGGCATCGGGAACGCCGTCCGGCCGGCGAATGATCACGGCGCGAGTTTTCTCATCCACGGTGGTCTCGTCCCACGTGACGTGAAACTCCTCCACGGCCTGCGCCATGTCCAGGATGACGTCGTCCTGGCTCTCGGTGCGAATGTCGAAGTCGCCGGCGTCGAACCAGCCGCCCTGATTCAGGCCGGGAATGTGCTGGCCGGGCTGGAATGGCGTGTCGGTGGTCGCGCCCTGCTCGTAACCGTCGAAGTGCTTGTGGTTCACCGGCGCCTGCAGCGCGTCGCTCATGTCCGACAGCCCGTGCCAGACGCGGTAATCTTCGCGAACGGAAACGTGGTCCATCTGCTCGGCAAGATACGTATCCAGACTCGGCTGCCAGAGGTGATTGCCGTGCACATCGCGCGCGATCCGGAACGGCTCGGTGCGCTGGCCGGCGTATTCGATGGCGTAGAGGCCTGGTTCGCGCACGGCCGAAAAGTCGAACTTTGAGTAGCTGAGGCGGAGCCAGTCGCCCCAGGGCTGCACCGGCCCGTGAAAGACGTCCGTCCAGGCGCCTTCCGCGGAGAGCCGGAGCACGCTCGCTGCAGGCGGAGCCGCGAAGTGCGGGTCCAGTTCCAGCACGGCGATCTTCTCGCCGTCCGGCGTGTACCCCGCCTGGCTATGCGCAATCACCGGCGGCCGGATCCAGTCCGGAATGACGTGGGGACGGATGTGCCACACGACCGCATTGTCGGTTTTGCCGGCCGGGATCAGCGTGCGGACCACGAACCAGCCGTTGCGCGCGCGATTCCGGCCATCGTATAGCGCGAGCGGCGCGCCATCCGAGACGATCTCGACGCGCGTACGTGGGTCGTCCGGCGCCAGCGTGATGCGCGTTCCGGAGGCCAGTGGCAGTGGCTGGAACTCGCCGCTGCGGTCCTTCTTCATTTCGCCGTTGGGATGCCGCGGAAAAACGCCGAACACGTCGTCGAGCATCCAGGTCCTGCCGAAGTACGCCGACGGCAGGAACTCCAGATTGAACCCCGCCTCGCCCACGAGGGTGTCGGGCAGAGGCTGGTCCAGATGAACGGCCACGCGCACGCCGCCCTCTTCCGCCGCCACCTCCAGCCGATAGTGCACGCCGTAATCGGGATACGAGCAGAAGGCCGTGAGGCTCCGGTGCGCTTTGTCCGCGACGCGCCGCTCGAACTTCGGAACCGCGTCCCATTGCTGAGGCGCAGGCATCAGGCGCACATCGCCGTCGGTGGCGATGCGCTCGCCGTTGAGAACGATCTCCAGCGCGCTGACTTTCTCATCCACGAACGTGGGATGAAAACGATTCTGATAGAGGAGCACGCTGAGACCCTGCGTGTCCAGGTACTCCCTGTCGTTCACCTGAAGCGCGCCGGCGTCGAGGCCGAGCAGCGCGGCGAGCAGCAATGATGGAATCACCATTCGATGCTACTTCGGCGTGGGGTTTCCGTGCTCCACGTAGTTCTTCAACCGCGTGAACTGCTCCGTGAGCACCATGTTCACCGGCGCGGCCAGCTTATCCATGCCGGCGGCCATATATCCGCCCGCGGCGAACGTGACCTCCATCTTCGTGCCCGCGCTGTCGGGAGAAAGAACAATCGCCATGCTGCCGTCGGCGCCCATGGTCTGCAATGGACCCAGCGCGCCGCGCATCACCAGCCGCTTGCCCGGCTGCGCGTTGACCACCACCATGTGCTGGACCCCTCCGCCATCGGCCAGTTTTTCGCAAAAGCAACCTCCCGCGTTATCGTCGATGCTGAGGTTGTGCGCGTCGCCGGAGAAGGTGTGCGCGGAACTCCACCAGTCGCCCACATTGTGCACCAGATGCTTGTAGACGTCGGCGGGCGTGGACTGAACCGCGAGCGCGATCTTCAGGGTGAATCCGTTGGCCGCCGAATCGACAACATCGGCGTTCGCATAAACCGGCGCAAAAATCGCCGCCGCAAGAACCGCGAGTCCTCGGAGAGTCATTCCATCAGTGTGCCAGACTCAGCCTGCTTTTGGCTTCGCCCGATCCATGTATTTCATCTCCACCAGGTTCAGGCGAATGGCGTCGCCGGTTTTGATGAACGGCGGCACCATGACCTCGAGGCCGTTGGCGAACCGGGCCGGTTTCCAGGTGTTGTCCTGCTGCCCGTGCAGGGGCGGCGCGGTATCGGCGATAGCGATCTCGACGATCTCCGGGAACACCACGTTCGCCGGGCGGCCCTCCACAAACTCCACCGGCACGCTCATGCCGGCCTCGAGGAACTTCGCCTGTTCGCCGATCATCTCCACCGGCAAATCCACCTGCTCGTAGGTTTCCGGGTTCATGAAGCAGCACTGGCCGCTGGTCTCGTAAAGAAAATCGAGCGTCTGACGCTCGACAGGCAGTTCCTCCAGCTTCAACTCGGCGCGGAAGCTCTGCTCGCGGAAGGTGCCAGTGTCGAGGTTGCGCAGGCGCACGTGATTGACGCCGCCCATTTTGCCCTGCCCGGGATGATAGTCGGCAATCAGCACCTTATAAGGCTGCTGCTCAAAGCGAATGGCTGCGCCGGCCCGAAGCTGCGACGCGACGATCATCTATGCCTCCGGTTCGTTGTGCGGTTCCGGCGCCGGAGGCTTCGTGGGTTTGGGAGCGGCCGGCATCGGGGAGCGGCGCTGCGGCTGGAAATGCGGCGCAGGCATCGCGGGGAAGGGGTGCTTGTTGCGTCCCGTGACCCAGGTCCGGATCACGTGAGGATGACGTGGTTTGTCCATGACTTCCTCCTGACGAGAGTGTACTGCTGACGGAGGCATCGCGAAAGGGGGTGGCGGCTCGCGCCATTTGGCGCTATCATAAACGACAGAATGGTAAACGAGCTGAGCGCCATTGTGGAGGAGCTGGGAGGAAAAACAGCCTTGGGTCGCGTGCCCGCCAGCGAAGGGGATCTGCGCTCAGTCATTCGGGATGGCCTGCCCAAACAGGTCGTGGACAGCGTGATGGCTTCTGCCGGCCTCACCCTCAAGGAGCTTTCCCAGAGCTTGAACCTTTCAACACGCAGCCTGCAGCGCCGCGGCAGGCAGGGCCGGCTCGCTCGCCACGAATCGGACCGTCTCTACCGTCTGGCGCGCATTCTGGCGCTGGCCCGGCATTACATCGGCGACAAAGACCGCGCCGCGCGATGGCTGCGCCGTCCCAATCGCGCGCTGGGCGGCAGTACGCCGCTCGAGCTGATGGACACGGAAGCGGGTGCGCGTGCCGTCGAAAACGTTTTGGGCCGGATCGCGTACGGCGGCCTCGGTTGACCCGGGTATACAGGATCTGCCGGCGGCTTTACTCGAAAAATCCGCTCAATGGCGAAGGCGCCTGGCGTTTTGGCGGACGCTGGTCGAGTCCCGGCACGCGCCTCGCCTACGCGTCCGAGCATCTGTCGCTCGCCATGATCGAGTATTACGTGCACATCGATCCCGACGATGCGCCTTGGGACCTCGTGGTGGTTTGTGCGGATATTCCGGATGGCGTTTCGCGTACAAAGGCCGCTGAGAAGTGGCTGCCAGCCAACTGGCGGCAGAGCCCGCCTCCACCGGAACTGGCCTCGATCGGCGATTCCTTCTTCGCCCGCGGCAAAACCGCGGTCCTGATCGTGCCGTCGACACTGGCGCCGTCGGAATCGAACTGGCTCATCAATCCGCGGCATGCGGAATTTCGCCGAATCCGTATTCGCCCGCCGGCGGATTTCCGCAACGACGCGCGATTTCTGGCATAAATGGGATACTGCGTCGAGCGCTCACGCTGAAGCGCTACGGCGCCGGCGCCGCCGCCGCCCTTCCCACCTTCCCCGCCAGCGCCTCGTCCACCGAGACGTGATTCACTTCCAGCGTCTGACCAAGCACCTGGTCGAGCGATACCCGCGCGCGGCTGTAGGGTCTGCGATAGATTAGCAGCATGAATCGGCGCGGGGGAATTATCCTGGTCACCTACCTTCTCCTGGTGCCGGTCTCTTTCGCGCAGATCGTCGTGAAACCGCTGTTGAACCTCGAGGGCCAAACCAGCGAGCCCAGTCTGGCGCCTGACGGCAGCACCCTGATATTCGATTGGTGCAAACCCGACTATTCTTGCGGGGTCTACACGCGGCCAATCGGAGGCGGGAACGTGACGGTTTTCGCGGGTCGCGATGCAAGGGGCGGCATGCCTTTTTCCCCTCGCTGGTCACCAGATGGAAGAAGGGTTGCGTTCATTCGAATGTATTCCCACTTCGACAATCATCTATTTGTTCGCGACGTCGGTAGTGGCGCGGAAAGGGACCTGGGACAGGTTTGCGATGTTGACTATGGGTTCAGTTGGAGCCTGGACGGCAGGTTCCTGGTAGCGAGCTTCTATTCGAAAGGCTCGCCGGAGACATATCCATGTCGCCTTGTCCTGCTGTCGACAGAGTCGGGGGCCGTTGTTCGGCAACTGGCACAAAACGGGCAATATCCCGCATTATCTCCGGACGGACGCACGCTGGCTTACGCCAGCGGTCGCACATTAATGCTCCTGACAGTCTCTTCCGTGTACGTGCCATCCAGACCTCCGAGTGTCCTCGCACGAGAGCCCCGCGAAATCTCCGGTGTCTTCTGGACGCCTGACGGCAAGCAACTCCTTTACCAGGTTTCGGGCGACGTCGAGTATCTTCGCCGGATTGCCACCACTCCGGGTGCGCGACCGCAAGCCTTTCCAAGTCTGTCGGCGGATCTTTCGATCACTCAGTTACGCGCTGACGGCAGTGCCTACGCCACCGAAACTACTCAGACCGAGGCGCTTTGGCGGGCCAACCTGGCTTCTGGCCAGAAGAAACCCGAAATCGTGCGCAATCCCCACTGCCTGGCCGGCAGCCCCGTGTGTTCTCCCGACGTCCGAACAATAGTATATATATCGGCGCGAACAGGCCTTGCGGAGATATGGCTGTCCGACGCCGACGGGAAGCACGAACGCCCGCTTCTGAAGAAGATTCCCGGATTCGTTGATCCGGACGACGCCGGGGCTCCCGATCTGGTTGGTTGGTCCCCGGATGGCAAATGGATCGCGTTCACCGTATTTCCAAGGCGCGGAAATGCCGACGTGCGATCGGACCTGTACGTCGTGTCGCCATCGACGAAAGTCCTCCGACGTCTTGGCTCACAGGCGTACTCCCTGGCCCTGCCAGCATGGTCGCGAGACAGCAAGTCACTCTACGCAGCTCAGGGATTTCCGATCGATGACTCGCCCCACCTCCCCAAATCGCCGATTGTGCGAGTCAATATCGAAGACGGAAGCATCCTTCCGATCGGCGCCGAGGGCATTTGGCCGAAGCCGTCGCCCGATGGGAGATTCATCTACTTGTTTAGTTTCCCGCACCGAAGGTTACTTCGGATCTCAACTGCCGGTGGCACTCCGGAAGAGGTCTCGAACAATCCGAGCCTCCTCTGGTTCAGCTTTGACGTTGGCGCAAAATACGTGTACCTTTTTGAACTGCCTCCACGAAATGTTAAGTCAAGGACGCACACTCTCATTCGCCTGGACCCCGAGTCCCATCAGGAGCTCACGCTGGGCGAGGTCCCGTTCGAGCCGCGATCCGCCTTCCTGTCACCTGATGAGCGCTTTCTCTACTTCGCCGAGAGTGAGGATCCGAAGGAGCGTGCAGTCGTGGTCAAAGGTCTCTTCTGATCAGATTTCGAACACGCCGCCCCAGGGCCTACCTTTCAGGCGCCGCCGACGCCCTCCCCACTTTCCCCGCCAACGCCTCGTCCACCGAGACGTGATTCACTTCCAGCGTCTGCCCGAGCACCTGGTCGAGCGATACCCGCGCGCGGCTGTAGGTGCCCAGCGCCGCCACCTCCGCCGACTGCGCGTCCGCCAGCGCGCGCTGCGCCGTGATCAGGTCGTTCAGCGTCGAACCGCCCAGCGAAAATTTCTGCTGTTCCTTCTCCAGCAGCTCCTGCTGCAGCGCCGTCGTGTCCTTCGCCACCGAATACCGGGCGCGCGCCTGGCGCAGCCCCACCACATAATTCGAGATGTCCACCACTAACTGATCCTGCGCCCGGTACGCGGCCAGTTCGCCCTGCCGCATCTGCAACTGATCGACGCCGTAATCGCCCTGCGCGACGCGATTGTGAAAGCCCAGGGAAGTGTAGCCGGCCACGGCCTCGTTCTTATAGTCGGCGCGGAATACCTGCCCCAGGGCATTCCCAAGCCCGCCTACAAAACCCGGACTCGGCGGCCCGCTGGTGGATCCAGGATTCGCGCGCCCGGCCAGTCCGCTGGTCCACACCTGTCCGGCCACCTGAACGTTCGGAAGAATGCCGTTCGCCGTACCCAGCGCCGAGATTTCCGCGGTTTCCAGGTTAATCTTCGTTACCGCCAGGTCGGGCCGTTTCGCCAGCGCCCGCGCCACCAGATCGCGCAGCGGCGGCAGGTCGTCATTCGCCGGCACCTGGATGGAATCGATTGCCACAATCTCCGCCGCATCCAGCAGAGGATCGGCCAGTCCGTTGCGGCTGATCGCGTTCTTCAGGGCCAGCTCCTGTTGCTGAACGGTGGTCTGAGAGATGATCAATTGCCGCTCGCGGGTCTCCGCCTCCGATTCCGCTCGATACAATTCCACCCGCGCCAGCGTACCGAGCTGGATCTGCTGCTTTGTGTCGCTGAGGAATTTCCGCGCGACGTCCAGCGCGTTCTGCTTCGCCGTCACGTCGTTGTTGTCGCTCACCAGGTCCCAGTAGAGATTGAGCACCGTGGCCACCAGGTTGAGCAACTGCGAGCGAAACGTGAGCTGCGACGCGCGCACCCCGTTCTCGCCGACGCGAATGAAGCGGCTGTTGACGGCGACGCCGAACCCGCGAGCCAGAGCCTGCTGAACGTAGAGCTGGACGATGGGCGCCACCGACGGATTCAGCACGTCGCTGGGCGCGTTCTCGTTCAGATAGGAGTCGCTGGCGGAGAGCGTAGCGAATCCACCCGTAAGGAAGCCCTCGCGAAGAGACGTGCTGTAGATGCGCGTGGCGTCCACCAGTGCCGCCGTCTGGCTCTGCACGGAATTGACCTGCGGCGAGGTGACGTGCGAAAACAGCGTAGTATTCTGAAGGATCGGATCGAGGTTCGGCGTCACCGGTCCGATCTGCGACACAGTGGCCCCGCCGCCGCCACCGCTGCTGCTGCCGCCGCCTCCGCTCACGCCCGCAGCTCTCTGGCTTCCCGAGACACCCTGTCCGCTCGCCGTCTGGCCCGCCTGCGACGCGCCGGTGGTAACGCCGCGCAGCAGACCGCCGGCATCCGCTCGTTCCACCGCCCATGCGGCGGCCGTGGGACCGTAGCGATCCACTTCCAGATCGAGGTTGTTCTCGATGGCCAGCGCGATGGCGTCCTGCACCGTGAGGTACAGCTTGCCGCCGCGAATCAGGCTGCGCAGCCGATCGGTGTTGGTCAGCCGCGAAGGCGGCACCTCTGTGGCCATCCATGGCCGGACGATGAAAGGCGCCGAAGGCCGCTCGACAACCACCGACGATTCCTGCGCGGTCGCGTTCGCCAGCAGGCAGAAACAGGCGACGAAGGTGGTGATCGCGCGCGTCATTGTTTAACCTCCGCGGGCTTAGCCTCCCCAGGCTTCGCCTCCGCGGCGCCCTCGGGAATCGCCGACGCGCGCGCGACGTGGCCTGAAATCGCCTCCGCCATGGAGATGTCGTTCACCTCCAGCGTCTGCCCCACCGCCTGATCGAAGGCGATGCGCGCATGGGTATAGTTCGCCATGGATTGGGTTTCGGCGCTTTGATCGCCGGCCAGATCGCGCTGCGCCTGCACCACCAGGGGAATGGTCGATTGCCCGAACTTGAACCGGTTCTGCTCGGCCTCCAGCGTTTGCTGCGCGAGCTGCCGTGTGGCCACCGCCGCCTCATACCGCGCGCGAGCCTGTTGCAGCCCGATCACGGCGTTCTTCACCTCGACGCGCACCTGGCCGATGCTGCGCTGCAGTTGCAGCTCGTTCTGGCGGAGGGCCAGTTGATCGGCCGCATAATCGGCCTGCGCCTGGCGGTTGCGGAACGGAATATTCAGCGAAAAACCAACCGAATAATTGGGGAAATTCCGGCCGAATATCTGCGCCAGGAAGCCTCCGTACCCGCTGATGAAGTAAGGATCGGGCGGCCCGCTCTCCCCGTTATAGAGCGGATTCACCGCGCCGGTCAGCGCGTTATTGGTGAATTCCGCGAAAGCCTGCAACTGCGGCAGGAGTGCGTTCCTGCTGCCCCCGAGGTTGATCAGACGGCTCTGCAGGTTGATCCTCGTTTGCTCCAGTTCCGGCCGGTTCGCCAGCGCCTGCTCGATCAATTCGGCGGTCGGTTTCAGATCCTCTTTCTCCGGTACCTGGATCTTGTCGAGCGGCACGATGTGTACATCGTCCAGCCACGGGCTGGCGATGCCGTTCCGGCTGAGCGCGTTCTTCAGGATAGTCTCCTGCTGCGCGACATTAGTCTGGGAGATCAGCAGGTCTTCCTTGCTCTGCGATACCTCCGCCGCCGCGCGCGTCACCTCAATCGCCGGCAGCGTGCCCAGCGCCACCTGCTGCTTGTTGTCGTCGTACAGCTTCTGCGCCGCGTCCAGCGACTGCTGTTTGGCGCTCATGTCGTCGTTGAAGCTCACCAGGTCCCAGTAGAGATTCAGAACGGCGGAGACGGTGGTGATCACCTGCAGCTTTACCTGCAGATCCGTCACCTTCATGTTGTTCTTCGCCACGCGAATGTTGCGATTGTTCACGCCGATCGCCCGGCCCTGCAGCAACGGCTGGCTGATCTGCAGGTCCAGAGAACCCTGGTCGAATGGACTCAGCACAAAGTCGGGGCTGTTGAAGGAGTTCTTCGAGCTGGTGTAGGTGAACTGATAAAAGGTGCCGCTGACCAGCGTCTGCCCGTAGCCGAACTGATAGAACTCGTTGTTGTCGGTCAGCGGGTTCACGCCGACAAGGAAGACGTTGCTTTGAGGCGTGGTGGTGTGCGCGTAGCTCGCGTAGGCGAATAGATACGGATCGAGGCTCGGCGGCGAGGGCCCGAGCTGAATCACGATGCCGCCTCCCGAGCCGACTCCGCCGCCTTCGGCCAGGCCCACGCTGTTCACGCTGACGCCGGCCAGGCTGACGCTCACCGGCCCCGGATTGATGGGCGAACTGACATCGCGCAGGAATCCGCCGCCCTGCGCCCGGCGCAGGACCTCGCGCGCCAGAAACGGCCCGTAACGCTGGATGGCGATGTCGATGTTGTTCTCCAGCACCAGCGCGATGACGTCGCGGGAGGAGAGATACAGATTCCCTCCGCGCACCAGCGATTCGAGGCGCGGCGTGTTTGTCAGCTTCGCCGGCGACACGTTGCGTTTGTCAATGTGGAAAGGACGAAGCAGGGGGCCAACCACGGGCCGGCTCGCCGGCTCTGCGATAGAGATCTCCGGCGTCTGCGCGCTCAGGCCGGCAATCGCCGTCAGAACTGCGAAAGGTATGATCTTCATGGGCAATAGCAAACCCATGGAGGTGCAATTCCGCTTCCATGTTCCTGTGGGGCAGGCCCTTACGCCGCGGCGGCCTATCGGAGCTTGTTGAAAAGCGCCAGACACCGCTTGCTGACGCGCGCGGCTCAGTTTTGTCAGCTCGTCATTGCAGGCAGTTACCGAGCCGCGACCGCCAGGGAGCGGTCCCCAAACGGCGCTTTTCAACAAGCCTATCGGCTCACCGCGGCATCCTGGTATGTCCGATTTCGCCACCCGGTGTCCGATTTCGGGAGCGATTCAGCGCCTGTGGCGTTCGCCCTGGCGGTACTGCTCGACAGCCCGGTTGTGCGCCGCCAGATCCGCCGAGAACTGATGCAATCCCGAGCCGTCCGGCCTCGCGACGAAATACAGGTAGTACGTGGAGGCCGGATGCAGCGCGGCGCGAAGCGAGGCTGCGCCCGGATTCGCAATCGGCCCCGGCGGCAGGCCCGTGTGTACATATGTGTTGTAAGGGTTCCGATTCGCCAGATCGGAACGATAGATGGTCCCGCGATAGCGACCGTCCAGCAGCGCGGCATAGATCGTCGTCGGGTCGCAATCCAGCGCCATGCCGCGGTCGAGGCGGTTGTAGTACACCGACGCGACCGCCGGCCTTTCGGCCTCCACGGCGGTCTCCTTCTCCACCATCGATGCCATCGTGACCGCGCGGTGCACATCGATCTCCGCGGGCGGATCCAGAGCGTGCCACTGCCGCCGGAATTCTTCGGTCATCATGCGGCAAAGCTGGCGAACCGTTGCGCTGCGCGTCACGCGATAGGTGGAGGGGAAAAGATAGCCTTCGAGCGTCGGGGCGGCGGGCGCAATATCGCGAACGAGCGCCGGGGCGCGGGCGGCCCGCAGGAAGTCCTCGCTATTGAGAAAACCCAGCCGATCCACGACCGCGGCGATATCGAACATGTTGCTGCCTTCGGGAACGGTCAGCTCGTAGTAGAAAACGTCGCCGCGAACAATCCGGTCGAATATGTTCCAGGCCGAATCCGGGTGAGCGAACCGGTATTCGCCGGCCTGCAGTCTCGCCGACGGGCGCAGCAGGCGCACGGCGAGGAATTGCCAGCGGGACCGCGCCGCGCCGTTTTGCACCAGCTCGTCCGCGATGGCCCGGACGCTGATGCCCTTCGCAATCTCCACGAAAGCTTCGCCGGAGAATCCCTGAAACGGCGTGAAGAGCGACCGGACTGCGGCGCCGGCAGCCAGCACCAGCAGCAGCAGGAGGAGAGCAGGAACCGCGAATCGCAGTGGCCAGCGGCGGCGACGGCGGCGGCTCATACGCGCCGCGAATCCAGATAATCCTGCAGGAGCAGTACCGCCGACAAGCGGTCAACCGACCGCTCGCGATCTTTGCGCAGGCGCACTCCGCCTTCCCGCAACACGCGCTCGGCCTGCACCGTGGTCAGGCGCTCGTCGCGAAACTCCACGGGGACTCCCGTGGCACGGTTCAGGCGTTCGGCGAAGTCCCGCGTCCAGACCGCCTGCCGGCCTTCCTGCCCGCTCATGTGCAAAGGCTTTCCCATCAGAATCAGCGACACGCCTTTGGCGGCAATCAGGCCCGCCAGCGCGGCCAGGTCCGCGCGAATGTTGGCGCGCGCCAGCGTGTCCAGGCCCTGCGCGGTGACGCCCAGCGGATCGCTGATGGCCATACCAATGCGCTTCTTTCCCAGATCGAGAGCCAGAATTCGCGTGGACTCGTGGTTTTGATTGCCCTCTTCCACCGTTCCATTTCATCATAAGGACAGGCGATTCCAGTGTCTGCGCTCATTCCCGATCTCTCCACCCGCAAACCGGCCAGCCCCTCGGTGGCCATCCTGGCGCTTGCCGCCGCCGTCGCCCTGCTCTACTACGGGCGCATCTTCTGCATCACCATGCTGATCTCCACGATCATCGCGTTTCTGCTCGACCCGCTGGTCTCGGCATTCGTGCGCCTGCGTCTGCCGCGGCCGCTTTCGAGCGTCGTGGTGTGCGGCATCTCCCTGGTCATGCTCTACTTTATCGGCCTCGGCGCGTGGACCCAGATCGCCGGCCTGGTGGAAGATCTTCCGAACTATTCCGACCGGATCAATGCCATTACCGATGCGGTGGTCACGAGAATGGACCAGATCGAGACCAACACCGTTCGGTTGATCGTGCCCAAGCGCTTCCGGGAGGAGGAGCCGCCTATACCGTCGTCGGGCGCCGCCCCCATCACCGGCGTGCTTCGCGGACACCGCCGCACGCCCGCGACAGTTCCTCTTCCGGCAGCGGCCATTCCCGAAGTTCGTATCCACCAGGAACCCAAGCCGCTGATCGCGTTCCTGTACAGCTACGTGCGTTCGATCTACGATTTCGCGCTGATGGCCAGCTTCGTGCCTTTTGTGGTGTATTTCATGTTGAGCTGGCGCGATCATCTTCGGCGCAGTTTTCTTTATCTGTTCAGCGGCGCGGACCGGCAGATGGCGCACAAAACCTGGGAGAGCATCGCCGAAGCGACGCGCGCGTACGTGCTCGGCAATTTCGTGCTGGGCCTCATTCTCGCGGTGGCTAGTTCGGCTTTCTTCCTGACCATCCGCATGCCGTACTGGCTGCTGGTAGGAGTGCTGAGCGGGTTCCTGAGCCTGGTGCCCTATGTCGGCCTGCCGCTGGCCATTCTGCCTGCTTTCGCGGCCGGGCTGACCGTGTACAACAGCCCGCCGATTTACCTGCTGATCGTGGCGGTGATTGCGATCCTGCACCTGATCGCGGTGAATCTGCTGTATCCGAAAGTTGTCGGGGCTCGCCTGCACCTGAATCCTCTGGTGGTCACCGTGGCGCTGATGTTCTGGGGCACGCTCTGGGGCGCAATTGGCCTAGTGCTGGCCGTTCCCATTGTCGCCGGGGTAAAGGCCGCCTGCGATCACATCAGCGGCCTCGAAGCCTACGGGAAGTTTTTGGGGGATTAGTTACGGAGTTTAATTCAACTCCGAAAGGGATATAATTGGGAGTAGGTTCGCATGCCAGTCGCACACAGGAAAAAGAGAAACGCGCCCCCGGCGGAGAAGCGAGTCCGCAACGCGAAGTTCCAGGCCGATCTCGCCCCGGCTGAGGAGCGCGCTCTTCGCGCGTTGAAACAAGATCTCCAGCTTCGCAGCAACACGGATTTCCTCATCGACGCCGTGGCGCTGTTTCGCTGGGCCGTTGCCGAACGAAGGGCCGGACGCCAGATCATCAGCGAGACGAAGAGCGGCGAGCGAAGGGTCCTGGTCCTTCCCCGCCTGGAACGGGTTGCGCCGGAACTCCAGTTGCCCTGGGTCGAGATCGAGTGGACGGAGCGCGAGTTGCAGAGCCTGGTTGAACTGGCTACTGCTCCCGAGCCCGCGCCACCTACCCCGGCGCTCATTCGCGCGATGCAGGGCCTGCCCAAGTGATCATCCGCCGGCTCGAAGAAAACGACGAAACAACGACGTTCGATTGCGGCGATGCCGCGCTGAATAACTTCCTGAAGCGCTACGCATGGATCAATCAGGAGAAGATATCGATCGGCGTCACTTACGTCGCCGTTGACGAACCCGCGTCACGGCACATATTCGGGTACTTCACGCTCGCCGCGGGAGGTGCGCCTCACGATGTGTTCCCCGCGAAGTTCGTCCGGGGCTTACCCCGGTACGACTTGCCGCTGATCCTGTTGGCCCGGCTTGCGGTTCACCAAACTCACGCCGGTCGAGGAATCGGGCACGCCTTAATGTCTGAAGTTTTTCGCATAAGCCTGCAGCTCGCGGAGGTGGTCGGCTGTCGCTGGATTATCGCAGACGCATATCGGGATCGCATTGGCTGGTACCAGAAATATGGCTTTCTGCCGGTGGTGGGTGCCTCCGAGAAAGGACCGCAGCGCATGTTCCTCGATCTTCGAACGCTGCGCAAGACCCCTCTTTAGTCTTCCCGCGGGAACAGCAGCTGACTCCTGCGGTTCGACCGCCCCGACCAGCATCCGAAATACCGCACCTCATGCCCCGGCCGCAGAACGCCGATGAGGAACGTCCGCCCGAAGTATTCCACAATCAGCCGCGCTTTCTCCGGCAGCTTCGGCGCCAGATCGAAGACGATGGTGTGCAGTTCCGTAGGCACGAATCGCTTGCGGAAGTTGCGATACTCGACGCGCTTCCAGTTGGTGGCCATCGCCGACGCCAGGAAATAGCACCACAACAGCAGCCCGCCAACCGCCGCGAGCGCGATCGCCATCTCGATAATCGTGCTCTTCTGCCAGACGCCGATGCGCGAGAGCAACCCCAGCAGGCAGACCAGCAGCACAATCGAGATGCGGAACCAGCCCAGCCGCTTGAAAACCGCCAGCACCCAGCTATAGTGCCGCGCGATGAATCGGCCCACGAAGCCGAGCGATCGGGCCCACGTCTGCTGAACCTCGATCTTGTAGCGTTCGGCCTCCTCAAAGTCCATGAACCGGACCCAGTCGAGAATGGGATCGACCTCCACCATGCACCCTCCTCGCCGCCGCCGACACAGTCAGTATGCGGCGTTTTCGCGCGCGATTCCACGAGGAATTGTGTTACGCATTTGTTAATCCGCGGGCGACTGCGGCGGCTGTCGCACGCCTACAAGCTGGCGGAACCGATCAGGATGAGACCCGCCGCGTAGCAGACGAACATCGCTGCGACAAACGGGGTGGTGCCTTTGGGCGCTTCGCGGAATTCGCGCCAGATGACAACTCCCCAGATGGCGGCAACCAGCGTTGCGCCCTGCCCGAGGGCATAAGAGATGGCGGGTCCGGCGACTCCCGAGGCGATCACGTTCAGGCTGAGCGCGATCATCCAGATGCAGCCGCCCAGGAGGCCAAGGAGGTGCAGACGCGCGCGGCCACGAAAATACGCACCGTACCCGACGCGACCGGCGCGCATGAAGACGGTATTCACGATGAGATTGCTCGCCAGCAACCCGGCGCCGAACAGCAGCAGCGCGGTGTACGGGGTGAGGCGTCCGGGCTCGATGGGAGCGTTGTTGAAATCGCGCGAGATGGATCTTATCAGTTGCGGATAGAAGAAGCCCATCAGACAGCCGGCGATGACGGAGAAGACCAGGCCGCGCATCCAGTTCATTCCGGGCTTCCGCGGCAGCCGGCGATGCGCCAGGGCGGACATCGCCATGGCGACGACAATCAGCGCGACGCCCGCAAAAAGAAGCGGCGCGTTCCCCCTGGGGGTTTCGACGAAGCTCTCGACGGTGCCGATCACCAGCGCCAGGCCCACGCCCACCGGAAAAGCCACGGCCATTCCCGCCGCGTCGATGGCCACCACCAGCAGGATGTTGGACACGTTAAAAACGACGCCGCTTAGAAATGCGGTCCACAAGGCGGCTGAGGAGGCGCTGTTGAGGTTCGCCAGCGCGGGCATTCCGGATGAGCCAAAGCTGCCCAGCGTGAACGCGAAGATGGCGCCCATCGCCGCCACGCCGATCGCGTAGTCCCAATAGAAAAGTTCGAAGGGCCACTTGTCCTTGCCCGCGAGCTTCTGGGTGTTGGCCCAGGAGCCCCATCCGAGCATGGTGACGACGCAGAACAGAATGGCAAGCGGAAGATTGTGAACGGCGAACATGGCGTGGCCCGGTTCGCCTTATTCTACACGCGAAGCAGGTCGAGCGGCCGGCTCAAGCGGATTCGGAGTTGTCTTTGCCGGTTGCGCGCTCCGTCGCCGTCCGCAGTTCCTCGCGGAATCGCTCGAAATCCTCGAGCGCCTGAATTCGCTCCTCCGCTGTGCGGCGCAACGACTCTTCGATGCTCCCTGTCGACGGCAGTGAGCCCGCACGCCTTTTCGCGTCCTCCCCCAGGAGCGAAAACTCGCCACGTTGGTCGTCCGATGGACGTTGGCTGGCGTTCCTTTCTGACCGTGGCGAGGATGGCCAGAGTCGGATTTGGTTCATGCGCGCCGATGGCGGTGAGGCCGAAATGCCGACCAACGCCAAAGCAGGCGTGGACAGTTACATGCCGAATCTCCTTTTTGGTCCTTTCGGGTCCGCGGAAGTATACCACCGGGGGGCTGCGGTTCTGCGAACCTTCGATGGGTATTGGCCGCGCCTCGGACGAACCCTCTCGTTCGGCGACCTCAATCTTCCCATCACGGAACCCCGTTTGACTCGGCCCATGCTTCGGCGTCACTCTGAAAAAAGATGCCACCCAGCGACAGCCTGCGACGATCCTTCCTTAAGTGCGCGGGAACGGGATTTGCCGGATCCGCCCTCGCCTTCGGCGCGGAAAACGAGCCTGCGCCGGTGAACTCAACGCCCGCCGTTTCCGACATCCTCGATATACGGAAGTTCGGCGCGGTGGGCGACGGCAAGACGCTCGACACCGCGGCAATCAACAAGGCCATCGACGCCGCGTCGGCAGCAGGCGGCGGCACGATCTTCCTGCCGGCCGGCAATTATCTGTGCTATTCCATCCGTCTGCGAAGCAACGTCGCCCTGCATCTTGATCGCGGCGCGACCATCGTCGCAGCCGACCCTCCCGGCGCCGGTGGCGCGGGCTACGATCACGCCGAACCGAATCCGTGGGACCACTACCAGGATTTCGGCCACAGCCACTGGCACAACAGCCTGATCTGGGGCGAGGGCATTGAAAACGTCACTATCGGCGGCCCGGGGCGTATCTGGGGAAAGGGTCTCAGCCGCGGATGGGGCGCGGGACCGCGCGCCGAAGACCCGGGCGTGGGCAACAAATCCATCAGCCTGAAGAACTGTCACAATGTTGTGCTCCGCGATTTCTCCATTCTTCACGGCGGGCACTTCGGCATTCTGGCAACCGGCGTGGATAACCTCACCATCGACAATCTCTGGATCGACACGAACCGCGACGGCATCGATGTTGACTGCTGTCATAACGTCCGCATCTCCAACTGCTCGGTGAACTCGCCCTGGGACGACGGCATCTGCCTGAAGAGTTCCTTTGGACTCGGCTGGGCGAAGCCGACGGAATTCGTGACCATTACCAACTGCTACGTGAGCGGCTGCTTCGAAGAGGGAACCACGCTCGACGGCACTTACAAGCGCTTTGCCGCCGACTCTCGCGTCCCGCGCACGGGTCGAATCAAATTCGGCACCGAATCAAACGGGGGCTTTCGCAACATCACGGTCTCGAACTGCGTGTTCGAGGGGTGCCAGGGGCTCGCGCTGGAATCGGTGGACGGCGCGCTCCTCGAAGACGTCACCATCACGAACATCTCCATGCGCGATATTGCCAGCGCGCCGATCTTCCTGCGTCTGGGCGCGCGCATGAGGGGACCCGCGGGAGTGCCGGTGGGGACGCTGAAGCGCGTCATCATCAGCAATGTGGTCTGCTCGAACGCAGCGACACCGTTCGGTTCCATTATCAGCGGCATACCGGGGCACGCCGTCGAAGACGTACGATTGAGCGACATCTACATCCAGCATCGCGGCGGCGGCACGAAGGAACAGGCCGCGCTGCAGCCGGAGGAGAAAGCGAACGTTTATCCCGAGCCGGACATGTTCGGCGCCATGCCGTCGTACGGTTTCTACGTGAGGCACGCGCGTGGAATTCAGTTCGACAACGTCGAATTGAGCGTTGAGAAGGAAGACCAGCGGCCCGTATTCGTCCTTACGGATGTCGAGGACGCCAGCTTCTTTCGTGTGCGCACGCCGCGGACCGACGCGCCGGTTTTCGCACTGCACGACGTCTCCGATGTGGAGATCCGCATGTGCCGGCCAACGGCGGACGCGCATCTGCAGCACGCCGAAAACACCACGCTCTGACGCTGCGCGCGAAGCGGCCCCGTTCGGACCACAGACTAAAGTTCGTGTCACCTGTTATCAGTGACCTGGCGGCACATGGTGGCACAGGCTTGAGCCTGTGAAGGCGTTATCAATGATCTGGCGGCAGATGGTGGCACTGGCTTCAGCCTGTGAAGGCCTTTCAGCACCCGTTCAGGCCCAGAGGTTCTGTGCCAGCCACTGCACGTACGCCGTGTTCCGGCGCTGGGTTTCGGCGACGACGCCCGCGGGCAGGTGGTCCAGAGCCTCCTTGAAGAAACGGCCCTGTGCGTCGCGGCATCCCACCATGTTTCCCAGCCAGAACACCAGGAACAGATTACCGTCCACGCGGCCGATGCCGGCGTCGCCCAGGTACGAGCCATGCGTGTCCCGATAGAGCGCGGCCAGTTCGCTCTCCTCGCCGAAAGCGCCGGCAGCGGCGAACCGCTCGCACGCAGCCACCATGGATTCGTACAGGCCGCGTTCCGGCGAGGTGCGCGGCTGTTCGGACAGCACGTCGAATAACTGGAGCTGCAGCTCTCCCGAGATCTTGTAGTTCACCCGCCCAGCCGCGGCGGTTCCGATACTGCGCAGCACTTCCGCCTGTTTGCCACTGCCGGAATGGATGCTCAGCGTCCCGTCAAAGAAACGCGCCACGTCGGCCAGCTCGGCAACCCGGGCTTTGAGTTCGCCAATGGGATCGCCGGCGAACTCGCCGTCCACTCGCGGCAGCAGCTCCGGCCACATCTTGTGCGCGGCGTACTCGCCCAGCGCCTCGCGGCTTTCCGGATACGCCTGGCGCTTCTTGAATCCGAGATTCGGCGGCACCAGTTGCGCGGGCCGGCCACGCTCGCGCAGCCAGTGCATGTAGAAAATCAGTTCGCCGGGAGTGGTCAGCGTCGCCGCTTCGTCGAGCGACGGCTCGAAATCGAATGCAGCTCCGCCCTTCGCCCGGGCAATCTCATCGAACAGCTCCTCGTTCAGCCTGAGACTCGCGCCGAACTTCACCGCCAGACGGCAGATCTCGGCGGGTTCGAAGCGATACGTCCGGCCGCCGCACACGAACGGTCCGGAAAAGGCGTCAAGCACCCAGCCGCGTTCGTCGCGATTCAGCCTTTGCTCAAACAGCTCTTCGATTTGTCCCGCGCTCCAGGGCGAAGGGTGCCGCACATCGGCCCGCAGATCGAACAGGCGCGAAGTATCGGTGGTGAACTTGGTGTACCCGGCTGCCTCGCGAATCGCCCGCTTCACCCACTCCACCGATCGCGCGATGGACGCGTCGTCGGCCCCATCGACGATGAAGTGATCCGCTTCCGCCGTGTAGCCGCTGCGATAGCCCGCGCGGATGGCCGCCCACAATCCCGCGTGATACAGGTGCGCAATGCTCACGCGAGTATGGCCGGGGGCGGTCGGATTGGAGCCGTCGCGGCGCGCGATCTCTTCGTCGGTGGTCATCTCGCGCGTGGCCGAAAGCTGCACGGTGGAAGCGACGTTTCTGCCGGTATTCCGCTCAATTTCGGCAAACGCGGCGAATACCGCCGGGAGACTGATTTCGGGATGCCGGTTCCCCGCGGCGATCGCCGGCAACGCGCGCTGCGGGCGCGGCAGAAACGAACGGTCGATGCGCTCGGCGAAAGCGCGGATGTTGTCGCGATCCGCGGGGCCAAACCTGTAGAGGTACCGCGGTCCCGAAGGATCCCGCCAGACGAGGCCCGCCAGGCCATGCGCCCCCGCGCTCCCCCCCGCCTGCAACAACAGCGATTCGCCGCCGGCGTCCAGCGCCATGAACGACGCGTCTCCGCAAACGGAAAGGGATTCCGGACAGGGCGCCGCGTCGGAGAATGGCAGCTTTTCCACGAGCCCCGCGGCCGTAGTCGTCACGCCAGCTTACTCCCCACGAACCGCTCGTAGTTTCCGCGGAACAGGCGGTGCACATCGCGCCGGATCTCCCGCACCGTCACCGCGCGCCCGTCCTCGGAGAGCAGGCGATACGCGTTCGCCAGAATCGGCGCCAGCGTCCGGCGCGTGTTCCGCCACTTGTAGATCACCTGTTCCAGAATTCGCGCGTCGGAATGCTGCGGGATGAAGCTCGCGCCGAGCATTTCCAGCCGCTCGCGCGTCATCTCCTCCACAATCGACGGGTTGTTCAGGAACCACCAGCAGCCGAACGGCATCAGGTTCGCGAATTTTCGCGCGTAGACGCACAGCTCATGCTGGTTCTCGCGGCTGAGAACGCTGGTCAGGAAACGGTTGTCCGGGAATCGCGCGCACAGGCGCTCGATCGCCCGCAGATCGGCCACGCCCACCGCATCGCCGGCCAGACGCAGGCGCGGGTTCACCTGATAACGCACGCCGATCATCAGGGACATGGGAACGCCGAACTCGCGGCACGCCGGCAGCACCGCGCCCTCAATCAGCCGCGCGCGAACCGAATCCTCCGGGAAGCGGAATGTGTCGGGCAGCGACACGGCCATGTAGACCGGGCGCATGCGCTCGCACCAGACCGCCAGAAACCGCCGAACCTCCGCGATGGACCTGCCGGCGGCGCCCTCATCCACCTCGAAGCCCTGAGCCTGCAGCGCACGCCAGTGCTCCGGCCATCTGTTCAGCACGCGATCCAGCCGCAGCACGGGATGGAAGCGCGCATCGCCCTCCACGCCACGTTCCCACAGCGGCCCCTCCTCGGGATCGAGAGGATCGTTGGTCATCACCACTTCACTGATCCCGGCGAGCTCGAAGACGCGGCCAATATGCTGGTCCAGCTTCTGCGCCGCGAAGAAACGGCGAGCCTCGCTCAGATCCGAAGCATCCGTCGGGAGTCCGAACGCGCGCAGCACCGCTACCACCCCGCGGCTCGCCTCCGAGACGGGCGTGTTCTCCACAAACAGCGCCCGCCAGATGGCGTCGCCTTTTCGCTGAATCGGCCAGGAGAAGTACTCCTCCGGCTCGATGCCGGACGAGCGAAACAATTCCGCCTCGAGATAGTGGTACGTCAGCAGTTCGTCGATGCCCCACAATCCCAGCTTTCCCAGCGAAGGCATGAACAAATGCGTGTGTACATCAACGATGGGCACGGCCTGAAGCTCGCTCTCCACGGTAGCGAGCAAAGCCTCGGGGGCCACGCAATCCGGTCCGGCAACAACAGTCATAAGGTCCTCAATGATTCACTCCCGACGCCAGGAAGCCGCCATCCACGACGATGCACTGCCCGGTGATGAAACTGGCCGCATCGGACGCGAGCAGGATAGCCACCCCGGCCAGCTCTTCGGGCCGCCCGAAGCGACCCATGGGCGTGCGCATGAGCAATTCGCGGCCGCGCTCGGTCTCATCCAGCAGCTTGCGGTTCAGGTCCGTTCGAAACACGCCGGGCGCGATGGCATTCACATTGATTCCGTCCGCCGCCCATTCCACTGCCAGGCTCCGCGTCAGAGTCAGCACCGCGCCCTTGGAAGCCGCATAGGAAGCCACGCCGGTCAGACTCACGAACGAATTCAGGGAGGCGATGTTAATGATCCGCCCGCGGCCGCTTCGCTTGAGCGGCTCGTAAAAAGACTGGCAGGCGCGCAGCATGCCGGTGACGTTGGTGTTCAGGATGCCTTCCCACTCGGCCTCGGTGATGTCGCTCGCCGGGGTCTTGGCGATCCGTCCTGCCGCGTTCACCAGTACGTCCACCGCGCCGAAGCGGCCCATTACTGCGTCGCGAAGGCCGTCAACCGACGCGCGCGATTCCACGTCCACCGGCGCCCGCAACGTTCGGCGGCCGGCCTTCTCCACCTCCGTGCACACCGCTTCCACCATCTCGGTTCGCCGTCCGCTGGGCACCACGTCAGCGCCCGCTTCGGCCATGGCAAGCGTGATCGTTCGCCCGAGGCCGGAGGTGCCACCGATCACCACGGCCACACGATTGGTCAGTTCCAGATTCGCCGGCATCAATTCAGCCTCCAAGCACGACGATGGCCGCATCTTGAATGCGTCCCCTTGTTTCGACTGATCGCAGTGGCCGCCTTTCCGCACGCATCCCGTGTAAGTTAGAAGGTGGCCATGAAACCGCGTCACCTCATGTTACTACCGGCACTCGCCGCCTCACTGATCGCCGCCGCACTCGTCACTGATCGCGTCCCCCCCGGCAAACCGGAAGACTCCGGCATGTCATCCGAGCGTCTCGAGCGCATCCACGAAGCAATCCAGCGGCACATCGATGCCGGTGAAATCTGTGGCGCGGTCACCGTGGTGGCGCGTCGCGGCCGTTTGGTTCATTTCGAAGCGCACGGCCTGATGGACATCGAGTCGAAGCGACCCATGGAAAAAGGCGCCATCTTCCGCATCGCCTCCATGACCAAGCCGATCACCGGCGTCGCCGTGATGATGATGATGGAAGAGGGCAAGCTCCGGCTCAGCGATCCGGTCTCGAAGTTCATCCCCGAGTTCAAAAACCCCAAAGTGGCCATGCCGTGGACCGGGCCACAGGGCTTCTATCTGGTCCCGGCGGATCGCGAGCTCACCATCCGCGATCTGCTGACCCACACCAACGGCCTCGTCACCGGCGGACCGGGATCGAAAGCGGCCCCGCCGAGAATGGTGGAAGGTGACACGCTGGCCAATTACATACCCCGTCTCGCCGCGACTCCGCTCGACTTCCAGCCGGGCACGCAATGGGCCTACAGCGGCTACGCGGCGCCGGACACGCTGGGACGGATCGTGGAGATCGTTTCCGGCATGCCATATGACGAATTCCTGCGCACGCGCCTGTTCGAGCCGCTGAGGATGAAAGACACATTCTTCTATCCGCCCGACGACAAACGCTCGCGCATGGTCACTCTCTACAACAAGAGCCCCATCGGCCTGGTGCGCGCGCCGAATCAGAACGGGTTCTCGCTGAAGTCGTACTTTTCGGGCGGCGGCGGACTCATGTCCACGGCCGAGGATTACCTGCAGTTCGCGCAGATGTTGCTCAATGGCGGCGAGCTGAATGGCCGGCGGTATCTCAGCCCGCGCACGGTCGAGCTGATGGCGTCGAATCACGTGGGCGACATGTTCAACGGCAAGCTGGGGCGGCCGGCGCACGGCATGGGTTACGGCTTGCTGGTGGGGATTGTCGAGGATGGCGTGGCGGCGGGACTGCGCGTCTCCAACGGCAGCTTCGGCTGGGACGGCGCTTACGGCACGCAGACGTGGATCGACCCGAAGGAGAAGATGGTCACCATCGTCATGATCAATACGCAGATCGTGCAGGTGCAGCGCGATTTCGAAAATGCCGTGATGCAGGCGATCATCGAGTAAGCTGGATTTCTCTCGGAGCCGCCGGCGGAAGCGGCTCGGTCCGGTTGTTGCGCTCGTCGATCACTTCCGGCACGATCTGCAGGTGTACGCCGGAGGGCACATCGAGGCCACATTCGGCGATCTTCTGCAGCAGGGCGCGAATGTCCTCTTCCTGAGCGTCGAGACTCTGACTTACATCCTGCAGGAATTGCTCCTGACCGCGGTACGGGAAGCTGCTTGTGGCGCGGAAAACGCCGGCCACTTCACTTGTCGATTTGCCCGCGAGCTGCGCCAGGTAGCCCATTCGAATCTCCATCGGCTTGAACGAGGGACCCGCGGCGCCGTAACCGACCTGCTTGTCGGTTGGCACTGTCGTGCGCTCGTAGTAGACATTCTCGGGACCTCGCGCCAGCAGGACACTCCCTCGCATTGATCGGACCTGAAGCGTATAGATAGTGATCGGAGGGAACCCCTTCGGCATCGCCGCCCCGCCATCTCCGTAGACGCCGCCGCCCGTGGCGCCGCCGCTGCCCGGCGCAAACTGCCCCGGGTCCCATACCTTGAACTGGTGCGTGACACTGATCTCGCTCAGCAGCCGCGAGAACCAGCGCTGCGATTTTTTCTCCGCCAGCAGGTTGTTCGCGGTGAGCCAGACCATTCCCTGCGATTCCCTCGCACTCAGCCGCAACAGGGAGTCCTCGCTGTCCGCGCCATCGCGCGCCAGCAGGATCAATACGGGGTAGGCCCATTTCTCCTCGAAGGGCTGTAGCAGTTCGGCCGGAACGGTTATGTCGGACCGGATCGCCGCGTCGAACAGCGCCAGCAGAAACGCGTGGTCTTCGCTCCAGGACGGGGCATCGCGCAGCACGTCGGCGGCACGGAATTGCTCGATCAGCGGCTCCCGCAGCTCGTCGGAATGCAATCGGCCCGCGAAATACGCGCCCCACGCTTTGTCGATCATCTGCGTGGACTGCAACAACTGCCGCGCGCGTGCGACCTCCTGGGCGAAAATCGACACGGACTGGGCCGAAATCGCGCCGCCGGCGAGGCAAACCGCGATCAGTCCCTTCAGGAACCTCATCTCTCGCCGATGGCGAGTTGCACGCACAGTGCCACGCCCTCCGCCGCCTGAGCGACTTCGGGCAGATCGGGGAACGTGGGGGCGATGCGAATGGTGCGGTCGTCGGGGTCCTTCCCGTACGGATGCGTAGCGCCCGCGGGCGTGAGCGCGACGCCCGCTTCTTTGGCGAGCTCCACAACCCGCTTCGCGCAACCCCGCGGTACATCGAGGCTGATGAAGTAGCCGCCGCGCGGCCGGGTCCAGCTTACATCGGGCGTACCAGCCAGATTCGCCTGGAAGATCTCCAGCACCTTGCTGAATTTGGGCGCAATCAGCGCACGGTGCCGGTCCATCAGGCGGAAAATCCCCGCCTCGTCCTTCAGGAACCGAACGTGCCGTAACTGGTTGAGCTTGTCCGGCCCAATGGTCCGCGGCGTCAGCCGGGCCAACAGCCACTTCACGTTCTCCTTCGACGACGCGAACAGCGCCAGCCCCGCGCCGGCCAGCGTGATCTTCGAGGTTGAGGCGAACACAAACGGGCGATTCGGATTTCCGTGGCGCGCACACAATTCGATAAGGTTCGCGATCTCAACTCGTTCGTCGGTCAGGTGATGCACGCTGTAAGCGTTATCCCAGAAGATGCGGAAGTCCGCCGCCGCGGTCTTCATCGCCGCGAATCGCTCCACCACGGCATCCGAATAAACCGCGCCCGTCGGATTGCTGTATTTCGGCACGCACCAGATGCCCTTGATCGACGCGTCCCCGGCCACCATGCGCTCCACCTGATCCATATCCGGTCCGTCGTCGCGCAGAGGCACGGGCAGCATGCGAATCCCGTAGGTCTGGCAAATGGTGAAGTGCCGGTCATAGCCGGGAACCGGGCACAGGAACGAAATCTCACCCTGTTGCGACCACGGCGCGGGGCTGTCGCACGTCCCCTTGAGAAGCGAGTAGACGACCGTGTCGTGCATCAAGGCGAGGCTGGAGTTGTTGGCCACCACCACCTGTTCTGGCGGCGCGCCCATGATTCCGGAGAACAGCCTGCGGACTTCAACAAGCCCCTGCAGTCCCCCGTAGTTGCGGCAATCGGTGGGGCCCTCGGCCGTAAAACCCCCCACGCCGGGGAGCGACAGCATCTCGATACTCAGATCGAGCTGGGCGGGCGAGGGCTTGCCGCGAGTTAAGTCGAGTTTCAACCCTCGCGCCTTGAAAGCGTCGTAGCTTTCGCGAACCTGCTGGCTGAGCTGTGGCATGTGTCACCATTATGACGGTTCGCCGGCGGCCGTCGGGCGCGATGTTGTTCAATTTGCGTGCAACGGACACGCGGCGTCAGCCGCGTCTCTTCGGTACCTGCCAACGACGCGGCTGACGCTGCGTGTCCCCCTGGCGAAGGCGTAGTTCGCACTCTGCACGCCGACGGCACGGCCGGCGTCATAGCTGGAAATGCACGAGTGTGCTCAGGCATTGATCGCGCTACTCGCTGCGATGCCAATGGCCGGCTTCGCCCAGACCCCGGACAAGCCGGACAAGCCGGACAAGCCGGATCCCATCGTCCTCCGCCATAAGCAGGCCCTCGATCAGGCCGCGGCGCTGGGCGAACGCTTCGAGAACTTCAGCGATCACCGTCTCGGCGCGCAGTCGCTCGCGCAGCTCGGGCAGATCGTCTGCCGCTTCGATCATGACTATGCGGAGACCTTCTTCAACAAGGCGATGGTGCTGGTTGGCACGCTGCCCCTAACCGGGAACAAGGACAAGGCGATTGCCCGCTGGGAAATCACCAGCCGCGCGCAAACCTGCGACGTCCGGCTGGCGAAGCGCCTGAGCCAGGGCGGTCCGCGACACGATATGTCATTTCTTGTGAAGAATGCCCGCCGGGAGCTGGACACCAATTTCGAGTCCGCCCTCAGCATGGCGACAGAGGCGACCCGGGAATGGCTCACCGACGCGGGCGTGAAGGACTTCATCGGTTTCCTGAACAGCCTGCGCGGGCAGGATGAAACCGATATCGCCGATCAGCTCTTCGAATCGCGCCTCGCCTGGGTGGCCACTCAGCCGGATTTCGACGCCGGGCAGTACGCCATTCTCGGCACATATGTGTTTGGGCCCGGCGATACCACGCGGATCTATAGCGCCCTTTGGCTGCCCTCCGACACCGTTGCCCTGACCCTTGTCGATTCCCTTCCCGACGCCACTACAGACGCGATTACCGCCTATCTGCAACAGGGCGCCGAACTCCTCGCAATTCCAGGGGCGAACACCGACGACACGGCTCGCACACATCTGCGCTATGCGCTCGCTCTTATGTTGTTTGCGCAGGCGCGCCAGTACACACCGGATCTCGAAACGCAATACGCCAACGTGGTCCAGCAGCTCGCGGGAAACCTGCACATCAATGCGCCATCGCTCGACTCCATCGTGGCCACCGACTCGCCGGCCAGCAAGGAGAACGACGACCTCCGCCACTCCGGCACCCAGGCGGATGAGGACGATCTGCGCGTGCAGATGATCCTGCGGCACTGGCCTTCGCGGGAAACCCGGCGCATGCGGGAGCTCGCCGCGGGCATCAACGATACGGCGCTCGCCGCGAAGATGGACAAGCTGATCTCGTTCGCCGAAGCCGTCGCTCCGGTCCATCCCACCGATCATCTGTCCGCCTGCACCAAGAGCGCGCTGCTGTGGCTCTCGCGAGGCGATGTCGGCCTGGCGGTTCGCGACACTCCTTATGCGGACGCGAAACTTCGGCCGGTTGTGCTGCTGGCCGCCGCGCGCGCCAACGTAAATGCCAAAGTGGATGAACGGGACCCCGCTTATCCCTGGCGCCTGCTCGCCGAGGCCGTGGATGCTTACAACGACGCCGAATACAGCGATCATGACCGCCTGGCCGCCGAGGAGGACGACTCGTGGCGAGAGGTGGTCACGGACGATTGGTACGAAATGGTCAACACGCAGGTGGACACCTGGTATTTTCCGCTGCGCGCGCTGGTCAGCGTGACCGGTCTCGATCTGCGCACTGCCCTGCCCCCGCTGGTCGGCGCGAATATCGATCGGGTACAGGAGAATCTGGAACGAATCCGCGATGAATCGATCCAGGCGGAGGCCCTGACCTACGTTGCGTCGGCCCGCCTGGCCAAAGCTTTCTCGACGATCGCCCCGCCGCCACCCCCGGAGAGTAAGGGAGATGCCGGCAAATAGGGTTTCCCGAGCAACTGCCAAATTTTGTAAAATCGGCAGTTGTTCTCCGAACTGCTTGACCGGCGGGCAAATCGCCCGCAACCGGCGCGGCCCGCAGTTGCGTCTAAACAGGTGTCCGCTTCTCGCGTCCATCAGTTTCCCATGAAAAGAATGCATTTCCGTCCTGCTCTCTGGGTGATGATCGGAACCGCCGCGGCGGCGATCGCCGCGCCACCGGACCGCATCCTGTCGCCTATCGACAACAGCCAGCTCGTGCAGTTGAAGACCGCGGTCCCCCGGTTCGCCACTGCGCGGAACGATGCCGGTCCACTCGCGCCCACAAAGCGCATTTATGGAATGGGCCTGGTGCTTAGGCCATCGGCCGCGCAGCAGGCCGATCTGAACCAGCTACTGGAATCGCAGCAGGATCCGAATTCGCCGGATTTTCACCGCTGGCTCACCCCCGAGCAGTATGCCAGCCGCTTTGGGGCAAGCAAAGGCGACATCGCACAAATCACCGGCTGGCTCAAATCACAGGGCTTCTCCGTGGATTACGTTGCGCGCGGCGCGAACTACGTCACCTTCAGCGGAACCGCGCAACAGGTGGACAATGCGCTCCACACTCAGCTCCACGGCTATAACGTCAACGGAAAGACGCAGTACGCCAACTCAACGCCTGTCTCGATTCCGGCGGCACTGTCCGGGGTGGTCTCGAGCGTTCGCGGACTGAACGATTTCAGCATGAAACCGCATATCAGGACGGCCGATCCGCATCTGCTTTTCGACCGCCAGGACGTGGTGGGGCCGTCCGATTTCGCCACCATCTACGACATCAACGCCCTGTACAGCGCAGGCATCACCGGCACGGGCCAGAACATCGTCATCGTGGGGCAATCGGATATCCTGCCCTCGGACATCGCGAATTTCCGGAGCTGGAACAACCTGAGCCCCGCCACCGTGGACTATGTGCTGGTGCCCGGCAGCCCGGACCCTGGTCTGTCGCCGGGCGACGAATCGGAATCGGATCTGGATGTGGAGTGGTCCGGCGCGGTGGCCAGGAACGCCACGGTCGTCTTCGTGTACGCGTCGATTGAGTCGGGGGGGGTGAGCCAGGCCATGCAATATGCCGTTGACAACGCGCTCGGGGCCGTGCTCAGCACGAGCTACGGCATCTGTGAGGCATATGACCTGACCGATCTCGACAGTGGGCCCGCCAGCCGCGCCACCGTACAGCAGGCGAACCTGGAAGGCATGACGGTGTTCGCCGCTACCGGGGACTATGGCGCAGCCGACTGCGACAATATTGACAATACCGATCCCCCCGAAGCGGAGGGCGGTCTGGCGATCGACACGCCGGCGAGCTTCCCCGAGGTCACGGCGATGGGAGGTACGCAGTTCCTTCCAGGAGTGGGTTACTGGGGTGCAGGCATGGCTCTCCAGTACAACCCGGAGACCGCCTGGAACGATTCGACGCTGGCACGAGAACTGGCGGCCACGGGCGGAGGCGCCAGCATTTATTTCACGCAGCCGCCGTGGCAGAATGGCTTCGCGCCGGCGGACGGAGTACGGCACATACCGGATCTTGCATTTAACGCTTCTCCGTACTTCGATCCGATGTTTATCTACAGCAGCGACATCTCGTCCGGCTACAATGGAGCGGGCACCGTCGGAGGCACGTCCTGCGCCGCGCCCCCCATGGCCGGGGTGGTGGCGCTCCTGAATCAATACCTGTTGTCCCATGGCACGATAAAGCAGGCCGGTCTGGGGAACATTAACCCGAGCCTTTACAAGCTGGCGCAAACCCACTATGCGACCGCGTTCCACGATGTCACCACGGGAACCAATGCCGTCCCCTGCGCGCCTCTTTCCCCTGGCTGCATCAACGGCAGCGAAGGCTGGCCGGCCGGTCCCGGTTACGATTCGGCCACCGGACTCGGCTCCGTCGACGTCAACAACCTGGTGCAGGCATGGAGCAGCGCCACGATCACGCAGGCGGTTGTGGTGCCTTCCATCGCCGGGGGCAACCCGGTTTATGAGACCGGCACGAACGCCTGGACTTTCGCCCTGACGCTGACGGAGGAGGGCGGGTTCGCGACGACTCTGACCGGACTCACCATCAATGGCACAAGTTACACGTCCCAGATCGCTTCGCTGTTCGGGACGGCAACCATTCCGGCCTTCGGCTCGATCACCGCGAACATCACCCTGCAGAACCTGAACGTCTCCAGTGGGCAGGCCAACGTCATGTTCAACTTCTCCGGCCTGGATTCCGGCGGGGCCACGTGGAACACCACCATGACCGTCCCGTTCACCGGCCCGTTTCCGCAGTTATCGATCACCACCATGAGCAACGCGGCAAGCTACGATTCGCTGTTCGCGCCGGGAATGCTGGTGGGGGTGTACGGAACCGGGATAAGTAATATCGTGCAACAGGCCACCATCATTCCACTGCCCGAGTACATGGGGGGAATCGAGGCCGGCGTTTCGTACGGACCCGGTCTTGAATACTTCGTTCAGGCCCCGATTTCGTATGTGTCGCCCAACCAGGTGAATGTGCAGATCCCCTACGAGGTTCCCTACGGGCCGGCGCAGCTCAGCATTGGCAATCCTTACAACAACGTGACGCTGAACTTCACCGTGCAGGACACCGCCCCGGGCATCTTCTCTTACTCGGCCAGTGGCAGCGGCGCAGCGAGTCCAATCGGCGGGGTCTCGGCGAGCGTGGGAGATTCCGTGAGCATCTACATCACGGGGGCGGGGGCACTGAATCCCGCGGTGGCGGATGGCGCGTCAGATCCCACCGCGGCTCCCGTGGCTGCCGTGTCGCTGACTGTCGGCGGCGTGCCGGTCGCAACGCCTTCGTTCATAGGCGAACCGGACTGGGCGGCCGGCGTCCTGCAGATCACCTTCACGATTCCCAATGGAGTCGGGAAAGGTCCGCAGCCTGTTGCGGTGACCGTCGGCTCGACGAAGAGCCTGCCAGCGAACATCAACATCCAGTGACGTCAAATTGGTGACGTACACCTCATTTCCGAATTTCCGCGCGACACACGCCCGTAAGTGATTGATAACACCCAGAGACGCTCCGGAGAAAATTCGGAAATGTGGTGTACGTCACCAATTCTCAGCCGAAGCTGCGGTACTTCTTCCAGAGCTGCGGCCACGGCAGGAGCGGCGGGCCGCAAACCAGAATGTCGGGATGATACACACTCTCCTCGTTCTGGATCCCGTAAGGATTGCCGTTGTGCCCGGCCACGCGGCATGACTTGAGCGCTTGCGCGGCATCTTTCTGCGACACGCCGAGCACAATCAGCGTGGTGGGTGGCGGCTGCGGATATCCCCGAAGCCACGCGGAGTTCGTCAGGCTGATCGGCGGAGGCAGATGCCATGCCGGCCCGAGAATTTCGATGGCGCCCTGCTCGCCGTAATTCCCCACCAGCACACCCACGTTCCCGCGTTGCTCCGCTGGAAGTGAATCGCGAATCGACGCGACTGTCCGCACCAGCTCGTTCCACCCGATCTCCTCCCGCAGGTCGCCGTTATGCCGCAGCGCAAAATCCCGGAGGGGCCCGCTGGATGCCAGCGGCACGATGAGCGCGCAAGCGTAGGCGCCGCAGGCGGCGAGCCCGGCGAAAAAGGCGATCTCAACCGCAAGCCGGCCTCCCCTGCGCAGCGCGGCAACCCAGCCCGCACCGGCCACCGCACCCATCGCCATCAACATGGGGTAGGCCGCCGCCAGGTAATAATCGCGTCCTTTGCCGGCCCAGAAGAGCACCAGCGGGATAAGGTACATCCACGCGAGCATTCGATAGCGGCGGTCGCGGAGGAACGCCACCAGCCCGGGAATCCACAACCACACCACGGCCGGATTCGCGCAGACGATGAACTGATGGAGCAGAAATCCCTCGGCGCGCCCTTCGCCCACGTCGCGCACGTGAATGTGTTGCAGGAAGTGGTATGAAATGAAATCGTGCCGCACCTGCCAGATCAGGTTCGGCAGAAAGATGGCAACCGCCAGAGCCATGCCGCCCCAGAACCATGGGCTCGCCAGATACCGGCGCGCGCGCGTCAGCAGCATTCCGCCAAGCACCCCGGCAATAAAGAACGCCATGGCGTACTTGGTTTCCAGCCCGACGCCCATTGCCGCGCCGATCGCCATCCACCATCGCGGGTTCTCCGTCTTCAGCAGACGAATCACGAACCAGGCGATCAGCACCCACCACAGGTAGTCGAAGGTGGTGTACTGAAACTCCGTCCCCTCGAAGAGGGGCAGCGGCGAGAAAGCCACGCCCAGCGCGGTCGCAACCTGAGCGAGGCGGCCTCCGCCGAGATCGCGCGCCATGCGCCCGGTGACGACGATGGCGAACGCCTGCGCGATTACCGACGCCAGCCGCAGCCCCACCATCGACAAGCCAAACACCGCCATGCTGAGCCGCTCGACAAACGGGGTCAGCGGCGGATAGGACACGAATCCCCAGTCCAGATGCCTGGCGTCGCTGAGGAATTGCAGCTCATCGCGATGGAAGCCGTACCGGCCGTTGGTCAACACGTGGAGGATCGCAACCGCCGCGGCGATTGCAATCACCAGGAAAGTGCCGGTGAAGCGTTCCCTGCCCGGTTGAGATTCTGTTGGGATGGTTGTTTCAGGCACCGAAGAGGATCATATCGAATCGGCGGCTACTGGCCGCGGCCGATCAGCCCTGCGTCGAGTTCGCGGTCTTGTGCGCGGCGTGATGCGGCGCGGCTTTGTGCGACGCGGCCGGGCCCGGCTCCTTCGTCAGCGTGTCGATCATCTGACGCCAGTACGGCTCCTTCAGCATCGTGTCGTCACCGCCGGGCGGCGTCTGCGATCGCACCACTCCTTTGCGGTCGATCCACACAAGCTGCGGCACTACCGTGCGGTCCATGATCGAGAAGCCGAGGTACGTCAGCACATCGTCGCGATTCGCAAAACCCACCGGATAGCTCACCTTGAAATCCCGAATGAAATCGGGCACCAGCATGCTGGCCATATCGTTCCAGGCCACGCCGATCGGCTGGAATCCCTTTGCCCCGTATTCCGTGTAGAGCTGGCTGAACACCTGAGATGCGTGCTGGCAATGTGGGCACGTAGTGTGCAGAAACTCGATGCAGACCACCTTGCCGCGATACGAGCTGAGCAGCTTCTGCGAGCCGTCGTTGAAGTGAATGACGAATTCAGGCGAGGGCTTGCCGACATCAGCCGCCTGCATGGGAAGGCACAGCGCAGCCGCAGTCACCGCAGCCGCAACCAGAGCGCGAACCATTCCGGGATCTCCTTGTTTTTCCATTGTACGAAAGCCGGCCGTGGGGCCAAAGAAAAGGGCGGACGCTCATAACGGGTGAAGAGGGGTAGTGAGCGTCCGCCGCCGTAACGGGGATTTGTCTATAGGAACGCGATTCGCACGCGGAAGTTACCGTGGTCATGGCGCGCCAACCGTAAAAGTGTGTAAAGCGCGGCCGGTGCTGTTCACCGAGGAGGGGGCGGTGGCGGCATGAACTCCTGCAACGTTTCGCGTACGCCCCGCAGCTTCCATACGCCGTTCTTAAGGTGAAATGTCGCAGTGTAGGTGAGGCGGTCCAGACCCGAGTGAAAGACGAAGTCGACAAGCGCTTTGTCACCTAACTCGTCGTAGCAAGGCGACCGGATCTCTTCCAAATCGCCAAACCTGACAACCTCCGCGACGCGCTTAGCCAGATCCGTCAGATTCGGGCACGCAAGCGGCTGGGGATTCGACTGGATGTATTCGACCGCTGTCGCTATCTGGCGCCTGCGGAATTCGTTCCGCACGGACGATTCTTCCAGGATCTGCCGGCTTCGGTCCGAGGCAATTAGTTTTAGTGTCTGAATCGCACCGTAATCAACCCAGCGGTCCTCGAAATCGTTCTCGGCGCACTTGCGGAGGAAATTCCACTCCTCGTCGGACTTCGGTTCCAACAGGGAGGTCGCCACGGCGTAGGTCCAGCGATTTGGGAAGCCCCTGCGTGCCACTGGGGGAGGGTGCTGTATCATGAGCCGCAGATCGTCGGCGCTGCCGGTTGTGGAAAGCAGGAAGCGAGCAATTTGACTAGCTTCCGCATCGTTGAGCAATGACCGCAACGCCGGACGAAGCTGGCCCTCGTGATAGAAAATGGCCTCTCGAAAAGCTCTGGGGTCACTGTCAACTTTCCCGCTGTCGACCAACAGCTCGCGCAGAGCCTGTCGTTGTTGAGCGTTTTTCAGGGCCGCGATTCGATCAACCTCGGCGCGAACCGGTGTCTGCTGCGCGCAGGCGAACGTCGCGAACAGCGCACCCACCAACAGCCGCTCTCTCACGGCCTCCCCCTACTCGCTGAACAGCCCCTCGAACAGCGCGCTCGACAGATACCGCTCACCGGAGTCGGGCAGCACCACCACGAACAGCTTGCCCTTCATCTCCGGCTCCCGCGCGACTTTCACCGCTCCAACCACCGCCGCCCCGCAGGAAATGCCGGACAGGATTCCTTCCTCGCGGGAGAGGCGGCGGGCCATTTCGATCGCCTCTTCATTGGTCACCTGCACCACGCGGTCCACCATCGAGAGATCCAGCGTGTCGGGAATGAATCCGGCGCCGAGGCCCTGGATCTTATGCGGTCCCGGCTTCAGCGGCTCACCGTTGCGCGCCTGCGTGATGACCGGGCTGTTGGATGGCTCTACGGCAACCGAGAGAATCGGCTTCTTCTTTTCGTTCTTGATGTAGCGTGACACGCCGGTGATGGTGCCGCCCGTGCCGACACCGGAGACGAGAACATCGACGGCGCCGTCGGTGTCGTGCCAGATTTCGGGACCGGTGGTGCGGAAGTGAATCTCCGGGTTGGCGGGGTTTTTGAACTGCTGGAGGAGCACGTAGCGGTCCGGGTCGCCGGCGAGGATTTCTTCGGCCCGGGCGATGGAGCCCTTCATGCCCTGCGCGCCTTCGGTGAGGATCAGATTCGCCCCGAGCGCCTTCAGCACCTTGCGCCGCTCCACCGACATGGTCTCGGGCATGGTGAGCGTGATTGGATAACCGCGGGCCGCCGCCACGAATGCCAGCGCGATGCCGGTGTTGCCGCTGGTGGGCTCGATCAGTTCCTTGCCCGGCTTGAGCACGCCGCGCTTTTCGGCGTCCCAGATCATGGCCGCGCCGATGCGGTCCTTCACCGAGTACGCGGGGCCACGGCCTTCGATCTTGGCGAGGAGGGTAACCGGCGCGCCGTCGGTGACGCGATTGAGCCGTACCAGCGGGGTCCGGCCGATGCTGAGTGAATTGTCCTCGAAAAACATTAGATCTCCCAGTTGGCGATGTAGCGTTCCTGATTCTCCTGCCAGGCGCGGCAGAGTTCGGCGAACGTGGTGCGATCGATGACGCTGGCGATGCAGCCGTCCACGCGGCGCCACATGTCCGCGAAGGGGTCGTCGTCGCCATGGCCTCCGGCGCGCTTCGACGGGGTGCTGTTGTTGCGCGTTCCTTCGATGAAGCGGATCACTTCGCCGACGGTGATCGATTCAGGAGAACGGGCCAGCAGGTAGCCGCCTTCGGCGCCACGGCGAGATTCGACAAAGCCACCCTGTTTGAGTCCGGCAAGGATGAGTTCGAGGAACTTCTGCGGAATCTTCTGGCGTTTGGCGATGCCGGCGATCTTAACGGGCTCGCGAGTGCGCTGCAGGGCGAGATCGAAGAGCGCGTGCAGGGCGTATTCGCCTTTAACGGAGATGTGCATGAAGCAGCGTACCCTGGAATGTCCGGGGTCTAGTAGAGATTGTATTCCAAAACGGGGCCGCCCCCGTCAGTTGATCCCGATGGCGCAGCGAGCCGCCGGGCAGCCCGCCCTAATTGTGGTGGAACGATGGGTGGCTGAACTCTGAATCAGGGTGGCGTCCGCTGGCGCGGGCGGTGTGAACATTACTGCCCGCGCTGCGTAGACGTAGACGTGGAGGAACTGCTCGCGTTCCTGCCTGGCGCTCTGCTCGACGGTCTCGGCGAGTTTCTAATTGAGTGGCTGTACGGGCTGGGCGCAGAGTCCCTGAGCGGGCTGTTTGAACGTGAAGAGCAGGACAGCGTTGCAGCATCCGTAGTGAAGATCGCGGCAGTCGGCGTAGCTGCTGGACTGCTTTCGGCTGGGTTCCTCCCACACCGGGTCGTTACTGCTCACGTCGTGGTTCCCGGAGCGAGTATTCTGCCGGCGCCATTGGCCACGGGAATCGCTATGCACCTTGTTGGAAAAAAGGCTGCGCCGTCTGGGGCGTCACGCGAGCAATCTCAGCACGTTCTGGGGTGGAGCGGTCTTCGCGATTTCGATGGCGCTGATTCGATGGTGGCTTGTTGGCGCGCTTCACTAACCGCACTGTCGGAGTGCACCAACGCGGTGTGGCGCTAAGTCCTGGTATTCACCGAAATGGGCCGGGCGGCTTCGTAGGCGGCGATGGCCGCTTCCTGCGCCAGGATGTAGCCCAGCTCGTCCACGCCTTCCAGAAGGCAGTGTTTCGCGAAGGGCTCAACCGGAAACTCCACGCGGCGGCCGTTGGGCAGGATCAGCACCTGGGCGGCCAGATCCACCGACACCCGCGCCTCGGGATTCGCGAACAGCCACCCATGCACGTCGCGCGGCGCCACCACCGGCAGCAGCGAGTTTTTCAGCGCGTTCTGGCGGAAGATGTCGGCGAACGACGTGCTGATCACCGCACGGAAGCCGTATTGCGTCAGCGCCCACGGCGCGTGCTCGCGCGAGCTGCCGCAGCCAAAGTTGTCGCCGGCCAGCAGAATCCTCCGCCCGCGCGATTCCGGCTTGTTCAGCACGAAACCCGGTTTCGGCGCGCCCGTGGCGTCGTAGCGCCAGTCGTAGAAGAGCTGGTCGTCCAGGCCGGCCTTCGAGATCGTCTTCAGAAACCGCGCCGGGATGATCTGATCCGTGTCGATGTTGTCAATCGGCAGTGTGACGAACTGGCTTTCAAACGGTGTGAACTTGTCCATGAAGGAGTTTCCTTACGTCGGTTACCGCGCCCACGACGGCGCTGGCGGCGGCGGTCAACGGGCTGGCCAGGAACGTGCGCCCGCCCTTGCCCTGCCGGCCTTCGAAATTGCGATTGCTGGTGGACACGCTGTATTCGCCGGGCTGGAGCTGATCGCCGTTCATGGCGATGCACATGGAGCAGCCGGCTTCGCGCCACTCGGCGCCGGCTTCGCGGAAAATGCGGTCGAGCCCTTCGGCTTCGGCCTGGCGCTTGATTTCCTGAGAGCCGGGAACCACCATCGTCCGCACGCCCGGCGCAACGTGGCGGCCCTTCAACACCGCGGCGGCGCTGCGCAGATCGGAGATGCGCGAATTGGTGCAGCTTCCGATGAAGACCACATTCACGGCGTGACCCTCCAGCGGCTTGCCGGGTTGAAGATCCATGTACCGCAGCGCTTTGGCGAGCGACTCGCGCTCCAGCGGATCGGACATCGACGAAGGATCGGGCACCGCGCCGGTGATCGGCATGCCCATGCCGGGATTTGTGCCGAAGGTGACCATGGGTTCCAGCGCGGCGGCATCGATGGTCACGGTGCGGTCGTACACAGCGCCCTCGTCCGTGGGAAGCTGCTTCCAGAGCCTGAGCGCTGTGTCCCACTTCTCGCCCTTCGGCGCGTAAGGCCGGCCGTGCAGGAAATTGTACGTGGTGTCATCCGGTGCGACGAGACCCGCACGCGCTCCGCCTTCAATGGACATGTTGCACACGGTCATGCGCTCTTCCATCGACAGGCCGCGAATCGCCGGGCCGGTGTATTCGAAGACGCAGCCTGTGCCGCCGCCAATCCCGATCCTCGCAATCAGCGCCAGAATGATGTCCTTGGCGCCCACGCCTTCACGCAACGCGCCGTCCACCTTCACCTCAAACGTCTTCGACTTCTGCTGCAGCAGGCACTGCGTGGCCAGCACATGCTCCACCTGGCTGGTGCCGATGCCGAACGCCAGCGCTCCGAACGCGCCGTGGGTTGCGGTGTGGCTGTCGCCGCACACCAGCGTCATGCCCGGCTGCGTCAGCCCCTGCTCGGGACCGATCACATGCACAATGCCCTGATGCTCGCTGTGCAGGCCGAAGTACGGAATACCAAATTCCTCGCAATTGGTTTCGAGCTGGCGCACCTGCGCGGCGGCGACCTGATCGACGATCGGAAACGACCGCGGCGTGGTGGGAATGCTGTGATCCACGGTGCCGAAGGTGAGGTCCGGCCGGCGGACTTCCAGCCCGCGCTCGCGCAGGCCGGTGAAGGCCTGCGGCGAGGTCACTTCATGCACCAGATGCAGGTCGATATAGATGAGCGCCGGCGCGCCCGGGTTTTCGGCGACAACGTGGTTGTCCCAGATTTTTTCAACGATAGTACGAGGTGGCATGATATTCACACGAGGGAGGCGACAGCGTCTCCAACTTCCGATGTCGTTGCCGCTTTGCCGGCCGGTTTCAGATCGCTGGTGACGCGGCCGGATTCGATGACTGCTTCCATGGCCTTGTTCACCGCGGCGGCTTCATCTTTCAGTCCGAAGCTGTATTCGAGCATGGCCGCGACCGATCCGATGGCGGCGAGTGGATTCGCTTTACCTTGCCCGGCGATGTCCGGCGCCGAGCCATGTACGGGCTCGTACAGGCCGGTCCACGCGCCCGACGCGCGTTTGTCCCCCAGCGATGCCGAAGGCAGCATGCCGATGGAGCCGGCCAGCACCGCGCCTTCGTCGCTCAGAATATCGCCAAAGAGATTCTCGGTCAGCAGAACGTCGAAGCGGCGCGGGTTGAGCACGAGCTGCATGGCGCAGTTGTCCACCAGCAGGTGATCGAGCTCGATGTCCGGATATTCGGCCGCCACTTCCACCACCACTTTTCGCCAGAGCTGCGAATTCTCGAGGACGTTGCTCTTGTCCACGCTGGTGACCTTCTTCCGCCGGTTGCGCGCCAGCGACATGGCCACGCGGGTGACCCGCTCGATCTCCGGACGCGTGTAGGCCATGGTGTTCACGGCGCGCTCCTCGGCGCCCTGGCCGAAAATGCCGCGCGGGGCGCCGTAGTAGATGCCGCCGGTAAGCTCGCGCACGATGATCATGTCCGTGCCGGCGATCCGGTCGTTCTTCAGCGGAGAGGAATCGAGCAGCGATGGATACGCGCGCACGGGCCGCAGGTTGGCGAACACGCCCAGCACCTTGCGAATCCCCAGCAGGCCTCGTTCGGGCCGTTTCTCGGGCGGCGCGTTGTCGAACTCTGGCAATCCGACGGCGCCCATCAGCGTGGCGTCGACTTTCAGCGCGAGATCGATGGTCTCCTGCGGCAGCGGCGTGCCGCACTTATGAATTGCGATGCCTCCCAGCAAGCCTTCGGTGAGCGTCAGCGTGTGCCTGTATTTCGCGGCCACCTGCTTCAGCACTTTCACCGCTTCGACGGTGACTTCGACACCGATGCCGTCGCCGGGCAATATGAGGACACTTAGGTTCATGAGATTAGTATGGCAACCGCTCCCTCTGGTCGCGGCTCGGTTTAGTCGGCTGCTGCCTGGGCGGCTTTGCCGCGCACTTCGTTCAACAGGTGCAGGATCTCGTCGTTGCGCAGACCCTTCTTGCAGTCCGCCATCGCGGTGAAGCGATGATAGAACGCATCCAGCTCTTCGTGATCGAGATGGAAGCCCAGATCCTGCGCGCGCTGATTCAGCGCATGGCGCCCGCTGTGCTTGCCCAGGACCAGGCGGCTCTCGGGCACCCCGACACTGCGCGGGTCGATGATCTCGTAGGTGGACTTCTCCTTCAGATAACCGTCCTGATGAATGCCCGCCTCGTGCGCGAACGCGTTCTCGCCGACGATGGCTTTGTTCGGTTGCGGGCCGAAGGTGATCATGTCGCTGAGCGTGCAACTTGCCGGGTAGAGCTGCTCGCTGACGATGGCGGTTTCATAGGGCAGCCGATCCGGCCGCGTCCTGAACAACATCACGATCTCTTCGAGCGCGGCGTTGCCCGCCCGCTCGCCGATTCCATTGATGGTGCACTCGATCTGGCGCGCGCCCGCCTCCACCGCCGCAATCGAGTTGGCCACGGCGAGGCCGAGATCGTCGTGGCAATGCACGCTCACGATGGCGCTGTCGCCGAGCGCCCGCACCATGCGTCCGATCAGCTCGCCGTACTCGCTCGGCACCGAATAGCCCGTCGTGTCGGGCAGGTTCACGGTCCGCGCGCCGGCGGCGACCACCGCGCGGGAGACCTGCTCGAGGTAATCGTAATCGGTCCGAGTGGCGTCTTCGGCCGAGAACTCGACATCGTCAGTGAACTGCCGTGCCAGCTCCACCGCCGCCACCGCATCCGCCAGCACCTGCTCGCGCGTCTTGCGCAGTTTGTATTTCAGGTGAATGTCGCTGGTCGCGATAAACGTGTGGATGCGCGGCCGTCGCGCGTGTTTAAGAGAGGCGGCGGCGCGTTCGACGTCGAGCTTGTTGGCCCGCGCCAGCGCCGCCACCTGCACCCAGGGAAACTCGCGGCTCACCGCGTCCACCGCTTCGAAATCGCCCTGCGAGGCAATGGGAAAGCCGGCTTCGAGGATATCGACGCCCAGCTCCACCAGCTTCTGCGCCATGCGCAGCTTCTCGGGTACGGTCATGCTGCAGCCGGGCGACTGTTCGCCGTCCCGCAGGGTGGTGTCGAAGATGTATACGCGATCAGGCACGGGGTTCCTCCCTGAATCTTCAATTATGGGAGGCGTGACGCCATTTGACAAATTTATAATTGCGTCGTCATAGATCAGTTGTAGTAATGTTATAAGCGGAGCTTATGGAACTGTACCCTCTCAAGGTATTCCTGACCGTCGTCGCCGAGAAGAGTTTCTCGCGCGCCGCCGAGAAGCTGCTGCGAACGCAGCCGGCCGTTTCACTTGCAATTGCGAAGCTGGAGTCGGATCTTGGCGAGAAGCTGATCGACCGTTCAGGGAAGGACCTGATCGTCACCGACGCCGGCCACATCGTGCTCGACTACGCGCGGCGGTTCGAAAACCTGGAGAGCGATCTGGACAACGCTCTGGCCGAGCTGCGCGACCACTCCGCTGGCCGGTTGATCATCGGCGCGAACGAATCGACCACGCTGTACATGCTGCCGTCGATCGAGCAGTACCGGCGGATGTACCCGAAGGTGAAGGTGCAGGTGCGGCGCAGCCTGTCCAGCAGGATTCCAGGGCAGCTCATCGACGGGGATCTGGAGCTGGGCGTGATCAGTTACGACCCCGAGGACGACCGGCTGCAGTCCATGGTGATTTACGAGGACCACCTGGCGTTTGTGGTTTCGCCGCAGCACCGCTTCGCGCCGCTGGAGGAGATTTCCATTACCGACCTGGGCATGGAGACGTTCATCGCGCACAACGTGCTGTCGCCGTACCGGGCGATCGTGCTGCGCGAGTTTCAGCGGGCGCGGGTGACGCTGAACATGGATGTGGAGATGCCGACGGTGGAGACCATCCGCATCCTGGTGGCGCGCAACGAAGGGGTGGCGTTTCTGCCGCGCATGTGCGTGGAGCAGGACATTGCCGCGGGCAACCTGTGCGAAGTGCGGGTGAAGGAGCTGCACGTGGAGCGGCACATCCGCCTGGTGTATCCGGAAAAGCGCGCGCTGAGCCACGCCGCGCGGGCGTTTCTGGAGCTGGTGAAGGAGCGGGCGGGGTGAGGTAACGGCATGATCGCCGGAACCTCACGTTGACATCGCCACGTGCCGCGCGAGACTCCGGAAGACGAATGATATGATCCGATCACATACTTGCCCATGGGACTCATCGTTCACGGCATCGGCCTCATGACATATGGGCAACGCGACTTCTGGCCCGACGGGTCGTTCGTGACGACCGAGTGGTTCGTCTTGGCCTGGGTGCCGCTCATCCCCATCTGCAGTAAGAGAGTTTCGTACACCCGAGGGAGCGATTACGCGACTTACGATGCGAACGGCGGCTTCTACGTTTACGAAACGATGGCCATTGATCGCAGACAAGCGCTCTTCACGTATGTGTGGCTTGTCTGTGTGCTTGGACCGATCATCGTGTGCACGACGTTGTTTAGTGACCTCGGGGACGAGGATCGCGCTGCGGCCGTCTGTCTCGGTACATCGGCGGTTGCCCTCGTCTTCCCTTACTTCCTTCGGCGCTGGGTGAAGCGACGGAAGATCGAAGAGTGGAAGCGCCAGGCTCTCGGCCTTCACGGGTGATCGTGGGCGTCGAGAGCCCTGTCCGCCCGTCCGTTATCTTACCTATGGTAAGATATTTACATGGAGCAGGTTACTGTATCCTCCAAAGGTCAGGTGGCAATTCCGCGGGCGGTTCGGGATGCGCTGAATCTCGCTGCGGGAACGAAGCTGACGCTTGAGGTGCGGGGACAGGACATCGTGCTCTCGAAGGAGCCTGCCTGGAGGAAGCTGCGAGGTGCGGCGGCCGGCCACGACGACCTGATGAGCGCGTTCGCCACCCACCGAAAGCAGGAGCGCGAGCGTGAAGACTCGCGTCCTTGATTCGTGGGCGATTCTGGAGTGGATGAGCGGGCGGCAACCGGCCACTGACTTCGTGGCCAGGCTCCTTGCTGAGGCCGACGCTGGCGAAACCCGACTCCTGATGAGCGCCATCAACGTCGGCGAAGTGTACTACTTCCTGCGTAAGAGCCACAGCGAATCGCTAGCCGAATCCTGGCGCGAATCGTCGCGAACGTTGCCTGTCACAATCGAGGTGCCCACTGCCGATGACATCTGGAACGCCGCCATTCTGAAGAGCCGTCATCCGATTGCTTACGCCGATGCGTTCGCTGCGGCGCTGGCGCGCAAGCATGGCTGCCCGCTCGTCACCGGAGACGCCGAGTTACAGCGCGTCGATGCGCTGGAGATCGAGTGGATCGGCGGTGGAGGTGCGCGCGGCTGACACTCGGTTCTCGATCCTGATCGGGGAATCCCTCCGCCCTCTGTCCACGCCCCGTAAGAAGAGCGTAAAATCAGCCCGGAACGGTGGCGGCAAAGAGCTTCGACTTCTTAGAATTGAAGCTCGATATCATGGGCCGCCCCCTCAGCACGGCGCTGGTTGTCGCCTGGAACATCGTCGCTGTGGTCGCGCTGCTTGCGGGCGTCGAGTTCACCGCGCGGATGATTCAGTGCCACAGGATCGGCGGCGACATCCGGCAATCGATCGAGTTGCGCGACCGTTACGCGGTGTGGCGGAATAATCCCTCTTTTCACGACGCGTTCGCGCGCCACAATCGCGAGGGATTCCGGCGCGATGAAGACACGCCGCTGGAAAAGGCGCCGAACAACGTGCGGGTCTTTGTCCTGGGGGCTTCGACCGCATACGGAGCCGGCAGTCTCTACCCAGACGTCGAGGGCACTCCGCCCCAGCCCCGGAACGATCAGACCATCAGCTATTACCTCGGGAAGGAACTGAATGCGCGTTTTCCTTCGCGACGCTGGGAAGTGGTCAACGCCGCTGTGCCCGCTCACAGATTGCACCAGGAGCTGGCGCTCCTGCTTTCCAGGGTCCTCCGCTACCACCCGGATTACGTAATCTGCATCGATGGCGTGAACGACATGCGCGCCATCCTCAATGCCGCGGAAAACTACGATCCGTACCGCATCGACGATCGTCAGGTGGAATTCGATCTTCTGGCGAACCCCGCTTCGTTCGCCTCCCTCAAAGCATTTGCCTCCGTCTGGCTTCGGCGCGAGAGCGCCCTGGTGCACGCCGTGCAGGACTGGTCGACGGAACGGCGCCGGGCGCGATACGTCGCGCAGACGTCGTTGACCGGCCCGCTGCGGGAGCCGGTGACATGGGATGACCTGACCGCGGCGGAGCAGCGTCAATACGGAATCGGCGCGGCGCACCTCGAATCGTATGTGCGCGAGATCCGCCAGATCCACGCGATTCTCGATCTCGATCACGTGCAGGGACTGTTTGTGCTGCAACCTCACATTATCCTGACGCGCAAGCCGATGGCTGGAACCGAGCCGCGGCTCAGGGAGCTTACGCATCGGAGGGAAGGCAATCTCTACGTGTACGGCATCGCGACGCTGTACCCGAAGCTTGCCGATGCGCTCGAAGCCGATGGGGCCGTGGCTGGCTACCGTTTCGCAAACTTGATCGACACATTCGATACCGTGCAGACCCAGGCGTTCACTGACTACTGCCACCTGACGCCGGAGGCGGATCGCGTGATGGCCGAGCGGATCTTCGACAGCCTTTCGGATTCGTTCGCGGCCCGGGCGCGCTGAATGAGGCTCGGCGGAATGCGCCCCCACGTTAAGACCGCCCTGGTTGTCGCCTGGAACATCGCCGCAGTCGTGGCCCTGTTCGCGGGCGCTGAGTTCATCGCACGGGTGATTCAGTTCCACAGGCATGGGCGCGACATCCGGCAGCCGTTGACGCTGCGCGACCGCTACGCAGTCTGGCGCACCAATCCTTCGTACACCGATGGGTTCATTCGTAACAACCACCAGGGGTTTCGGCGGGATGAAGATACGCCGCTCGACAAGGCGCCAAACAGCGTTCGGATTTTCATCGTAGGCGGTTCGGTCGCGTATGGCATCGCCGGCAACCTCTTCGGTGAAGTCGCCCACAATCCCGCGCCGCCACGAAATAGCGAAACCATCAGCTACTATCTCGAGCGCGAGCTGAATGCCCGCTATCCATCGCGACACTGGGAGGTAATCAACGCCGGCGTGCCCGCGTACCGGCTTCATCAGGATCTGGCGCGTCTGCTCTCCGTTGTGCTTCGCTACCGCCCGGATTACGTCATCTCCATCGACGGTGTCAACGACATGGAGTCGATTCTTTCCGCGCCGGTCCACTACGATCCTTATCTCGTCGACGAGCGGATGGTCGATTTCGATGAGCTGGCCAATCCGGCCGGATTCACGTCTCTCCGGGTCCTGGCCTCCAACTGGCTTCGGCGCGAAAGCGCGCTCGCGCACAGCCTGCAGGACTGGATCGCCGAACGGCGCACGGCGCGATATGTCGCGCGAACCGCTCTCCCGGATCCCCTCAAAGACCCGGTGCGGTGGGAGGACCTGACCGCGGAGCAGCAGCGCCACTATCGCGGAAGCGCGGCTCAACTGGACGCCTATGCGCGGCTGGTCCGGCAAATCCACGCGATTCTCGCGGTGGATCATGTCGAAGACCTCTTCGTGCTTCAGCCCCATCTTGCGACCACGCACAAGCCGCTCACCGGCACCGAGCCGGTACTCAACGAGCTGACTCGCAGGCGGCGCGGGAACCTCTACGTCTACGGTTTCGCCACGCTCTACCCGAGGCTCGCCGACACCCTGTCGGCGGACGCGCCGGTAACCGGCTATCGCTTCCTGAACACGATCGGCGCATTCGACGGCATGCGCGACCAGGCCTACACCGATTTCTGCCACCTGACGCCGCAAGCGGATCGCGTCATCGCCGATCGCATCCTCGACAGCCTGAGAGACTCGTTCGCACACGCGGCCGATTCGCCGCCGGCGGACTCAGCAAGCGGCTTCAGGAAACACACCCGCCGTTCGACTTCGTGGTAGCCGAGGCGGCCGTGCGTGGCGACGCTCACGTCGTTGTCGCAGTCTGAATCCGACGCGACGAGGGCGTGCGGCCGGCTTTCGGCGGTCTCGTGTTGCTCATCGTCCACGGCGCCTTCGCGACGGTGTTTCCGTGCTCCGTGCCGCGGAAGCACCGGGAACAGATCGGCGAGATTCTGCTGCTTCACACTGTTCCTGATCAACGAATCGTTGACGCGAGGCCCTGCAATACATTCAGAACCTGGCGGCCCATCAGGAGTGCAACTCCCGGGTCTACGAGGAGCACACTCAGACACGGCCAGAACTTCCGTTCGGCGAGTCCGTCGAGCGCGCAAAGCAGCAGCAGCGGCGACAGCGTGCGGCCAAATGAGTACACGTCCGACCACGTATCGCCGGGCGCGAGGACCATGGCCAGAATCGCAAACAGATAGATGGCAATGGAGACTGGCGTCAGCTTTCGCCGCCATGCGCTGAGCGCCGCCCAGACCAGCGCCAGCCCCACGCCGGCGAGGGCAACTACGTCGAACGTGTCAATCAAGGCCCGGATCGCGGGTGACGGATAGGTCGAGAACGGGTGGAACAGGCGGCCAACGAAACCGTGGAACACCCGCCACGTGAGCAGGTGGGCATCGGCGGGGGCCGTGTGCATCTGGACGAAGATCATCCAGGCCGCAGCCGGAAGGGCCGCGCTGGAGAACAGCAGAGCCGCACGGAATCGCCGCTCCCATGCGAGCCAGAGAACGCACGCGGCCACCAGCAGGAGCCCGGTTTCGCGCGAGAGCGCGGCGGCGACGAGCACCGCGTACAACTTCCCCGCCCGCCCCTCGCGCGTATACAGGACGAAGCCGCCAACCAGCGCCGCCAGCGCGACGTCCACGGTCATGCGATCGACGGAAATCAATACCGCGGGCACCGCCGCGAAGCACAGGCCGAGCCACGCGCCGTATCCGAATAACACGCCAAGCCGCGCCAGCCACCATGCGCCCAGCGCGATGAAGCCTAACACAACGGCGATGTATGCGGCATCCAGCGCGCGGTCCTGTCCGCACGCCAGAAAGAACGCGAGACCGGGAACGAGAATGCGGCGATAGCGAATCCGCGGAGCGTCGATATAGCGCGCGAAGCCCCTGCGAAAGAAGGGATCGTGGGCGATATCGTGATAAACCTGACCGTCGTAACCGGCTCGCGGAAAAACGTACAGATGCTCGGCGGCCAGCGGCGGCGGTGGCGGGAACTGCGCGCCCGTGCAGAACAATCCGGTCCAGTTGCCGGAGTACGTGTAATGGACGGTGAGCGCCTGCCATGCAAAGAGGCACAAGGCGCAGAGCAGCGCGAATACGGCACAGCGGACTCGCTGCGGATTCAGAGCCATGAACGGATGGGCAGGCGGATGCGCGCGCGGCTCCAGTCGCCCGTGTTGATGCGCAGGGCAGTGAGCGTCGGCTGACTCTTCGCCCGCGGCATTGGTGCAGTATACTATACGGACCTGACACCCGAGCCGTAGTGGGGATGCGGCCATGTCCTTCTTCGAGATCGCTCTGCGGAACATTCTGCGCCGGCGGCTGAGAACTGTTCGTGAGTCTGAACCCGCGGCGCTGATTCGATGAATATAATCTGGATCATTCTCGCCGTCGGTCTCGGCATTGCGGTGCTCCTCGGTGCGGGTGCACTCTATCAATGGTTCGGCATTCGTCGCGATGCCCGCCTCTACCCGCCGCCCGGCCAAATGGCGGGGATCGGCGACGGCAATCGCATCCATCTTTATTCTCTGGGCGCCGGTTCGCCGGCGGTGGTGCTCGAATCCGGGATTTCCGCGACGTGCCTCAACTGGCGCGGCGTGCAGAATACACTGGCGAGCCTGACGCGCGTGGTCGCGTACGATCGCGCCGGTCTTGGCTGGAGCGACTCCACCAATACCCCGCGCACTCCATCGCAAATCGCGGCGGAACTGCACGCCGCACTCGACGCCGCAGGCATCCAGCCGCCGTGGATCCTGGCAGGTCACTCTTTCGGCGGCCTCGTCGTGCGCCGCTTCGCGCTTTCATATCCCGATGAAGTCGCCGGACTGGTGCTGGTGGATCCGCTGGCGCCGGAGGAGTGGTCTCCGCTGTCGGAGCGCAACCGGCGAATTCTCGCTCTGGGCATCCGGCTGGCCCGGCGCGGAGCATTTCTCGCTCGCATCGGCCTGGTTCGCGCGGCCGTCACACTCGTGATGTCCGGCTCCCGGTGGCTCCCGAAGGCCATCGGCCGTTGCACCAGTGGTCGTGGCGCAACGGCGATCAACCGTATCGTCGGCGAAGTCGGCAAGATGCCTCGCGAAGTCTGGCCCATGGTGGCTGCGCAGTGGGCGCATCCCAGGTCTTTTCTCGGAATGGCGGCACATTTCGAATCGCTCCCCGAAAGTGCGGACGAAATGATGCGCACGCCGCCGATTGAAGGCATCCCCGTAACGGTTCTGACGGCGGGGAACAATTCGCCCGCGCCCGAGGAACAGATCCGCGCCATCGCGACGAACGTCCGGCACGTCGTCGCCCGCGGCTGCGGTCACTGGATTCACCTTGACCAGCCCGATCTCGTGGTGGACGCGGTTCGGGCGCTCGTCCAAACGGTTTCTCCGGAAGTGCGCTAATGAAACCGCAATCATAGCCGTTCTGGCCTGCGGCGCCGCGATCACGATGACGTGTTGAGAACCCGCGTAGTGCGTGATCGCGCCATAGCCTCCCACATGGCGACTTCAGGAGGATTCGAACGGTGGCACAGATCTGCCCGGCTGTGGGCAGGAATGTGTCAAAGAGCGTCACCTCGGAGCGGCCAGGCCGTCGTAAAGTTCGGTCTGGGAGAGGTCGATTTACCGAAGGCGGTTTATACATGCAGTTCCCAATTCAAGCGATCCGCCCACGGGTTCTGCTCGCTGTTTCACTTGCGGTACCCACCCTGCTTTCGTCCCAGCCGCCTCCGCTAACCATCACTTCCGCAGCCGATGGAACCCGCGTCCGCCCGGGGCAAACGATCTCCGTGAGTGTGGAAGTCCACAAAACGTACCAGATCGTCTTCCTGCTTGGCGACTACCGGGGCAGCGGCAGCTGGGGGTTTGACGTCCTGGAGCAAGCCACCGCGCCGCCCTATCGCTTCTCGGTCACGGTACCTGACGACAGCAATGCGACCATCCTGACGCTTAGGGCGGCTGGGTGCGTCCGTCCAGGCAACTGCGACGATTCACCCCAGCAAGTCTCAATCGTTGTCGAACCGCTGTGGAAGCCATCTGACAACGTCTCTGGCGTTCACGACGCCCCCGGCGTCAGCGTCGATACTCGGGGCAATCCCCTCCTGCACCGAACGGCTATCGGTTACCCACCGGAACTGCGTGCCGGCGGCATAGGCGGGACCGTCGTGGTCGAGATAACTCCAGACTCGACGGGGCACGTGTACAGGACTCGCGTGCTTTCCGGACCGACTGAGCTGCGCGAACACGTCATTTTGTCCGTTCAGGACTGGCGTCTTCCCCGAAAAGCCGGCGAGCAGGCGCGCCAGTATGCAATTACCTTCGATCCCGCTCGGTCCGCATCCGAGGGCGAAACTCCCTCGCTGGCGTCGTACGGCATGCCCAATACAAGCTACTGCGATCAGGACCTCTCAGTCTGGGCGGCACGTGCCGGCTCGCAGGTCTCGCTTACGATATTGCCCAACGGTCTCGTCTTCGAAACACCCGAACAAAAGCGCCAGCGCGAAGATTCCCGTAGGTGCGACGTCCAGTGAGGATGTTGAGTTCTTCCTTCGAGACTGAACCACACCAGCGGCAGCGACGACACTGTTACTCGGACCAGACGGCGAGCTCATGCCCGCTCGGATCGGTGAAATGAAATCGCCGGCCACCCGGAAATGAGAACGTCTCCTTCACGATCGTGCCACCGGCGGCTTTCACCTTCGCTTCCGTCGCCTCCAGATCGGCCGCGTAGATCACCACCAGCGGCCCGCCGCGCGCCACCTTGCCCTCGGTCGTGAAGCCGCCCGCGAGCCGGCCGTCTTCGAAACTTGTGTAATCCGGCCCGTAGTCGGTGAATTTCCATCCGAACACGCGCACGTAGAAATCTTTCGTCGCAACTATGTTCACGGCCGGGAATTCGATGTAATCCACTCGACCGTCGTTCTGTGTGTTTGCCATGGTACCGAGTGTGCTTCAGTGCTACTGACAGCATGGTGTCAGCAGTGATTACCATGGAAGTACATGGCGACAATTCGGCGAGCGCTGCTCAGCGTGACGGACAAGACCGGTGTGGTCGAGTTCGCGCGTTCCCTCCATCAGCTCGGCGTCGAGCTGATTTCGACGGGCGGTACAGCCCGGGCCATCCAAGCAGCCGGCATTCCGGTTCGCGAAGTGGCCGAGGTGACGGGATTCCCGGAGATGCTCGACGGTCGCGTGAAGACCATTCACCCACGCGTTGCCGGCGGCGTGCTGGCCATGCGCAGCAAACCGGAGCACATGGCTGCGGTAGCCGAGCACGGCATTCCCCTCATCGACATGGTGGTGGTGAATCTCTATCAGTTCGAGAAGGTGGCCGGCAAGTCGGGCGCGAGCCTCGAGGAGATGGTGGAGAACATCGATATCGGCGGTCCCACCATGATTCGCGCGGCCGCGAAGAACTGGCAGGATGTGGCGGTGGTGACGTCGCCGGACGACTACGATGCGGTGCTGAAGGAAATGGTGGATCAAAGCGGCCATCTCGGCACGCCGACGCTTTGGCGGCTGATGCAGAAAGCCTTCGCGACGACCGCCGCGTACGATCGCGCCATCAGCAATCGGCTGGCGCACGTCACCGTGGCGCAGGACGGCGCCGTTGCCGATGGCGCCGGCGACGCCGAAGCGTTACCCGCCGTGCTGGACATCCGCGCGCCGCGCACGCTCAGTCTTCGCTACGGCGAGAATCCGCATCAGGCGGCCGCGTTGTACTCGAACCGGCGAGGCGGCATCGCGGCGGCCGAACAGCTTCAGGGCAAGGAGCTGTCGTTCAACAACCTCGTCGATCTCGACGCCGCGTGGCAGCTCATCCAGGAATTCGACGATCCGGCTTCGGCCATCATCAAGCACACCAATCCCTGCGGCTGCGCCGAAGCGGAGAAGCTGGCCGAAAGCTACCGCAAGGCGTTCGAGGCGGACCCGATCTCGGCGTACGGCGGCGTGCTCGCGTTCAATCGCGCGGTGGACGAGGAAACCGCGGCCGAGATCACGAAGACGTTCGTCGAGGCGATTGCCGCGCCCGACTACTCAGCGGATGCGCTTAGGCTCTTCGCGGCGAAGCGGAATCTGCGGTTGCTGCGGGTGCTGGTCACCGCGCCCGGCGAGCCGGTGGTGAAGTCCATCACCGGCGGGTATCTGGTGCAGACCCCGGACATCCACGAACTTGACCGCGGGAAGGTGAGGATGCCCACCAAGCGCGAGCCGACGGAAGACGAATGGCGCGCGCTGGAGTTCGCGTGGAAAGTGGTGAAGCACGTCAAATCGAACGCCATCGTCTACGCGCGCGCCGGCCAAAGCGTGAGCGCCGGAGCGGGGCAGATGAGCCGCGTGGATTCGGTGAAGATGGGCGCGCTGAAGGCGGTGCTGCCGCTGGAGGGAACGGTGCTCGCTTCCGATGCGTTCTTTCCCTTCCCCGACGGCGTGGAAGAAGCCGCGAAGCATGGCATTACCGCGGTGATTCAGCCCGGAGGCTCCGTGCACGACGACGAAGTGATCGCCGCCGCCGACCGCCTCGGCCTCGCCATGGTGTTCACGGGCGTGCGGCACTTCCGGCACTAGGGAGCCTGCTATACTCGCCGCGTTATGTCGATCCGTCTGTGCGCTTTCGCCGTTGTGCTGTCCTTCGCGGCTCTCGCTCAGGGCCCGTTCACGCCGGGCGTGAAGCCGTTCCTCAAAGTGGATGCGCCGGTCGTCGCGCTGGAGCACGTCCGCGTCATCGACGGCACCGGCGCGCCGCCGCTCGATGATCGGACCATTGTCATCGATCACGGCCGCATCGCCGCGCTAGGCCGCGCAGGCGAGGTGCAGATTCCCGATGGCGCTGAGCGGCTGCCGCTCGCCGGCCACACCGTAATCCCCGGCATCGTCGGCATGCATGAGCATCTCTTCTACCCGTCCTTCAGCGGCATCCCGCTCTACATCGAGCATGGCTTCAGCTTCCCGCGGCTCTATCTGGCCAGCGGCGTCACCACCGCGCGTACCGCGGGAACGCTGGAAGCCTACACCGACCTCAACATCAAAAAGATGATCGACGCCGGCCGGATGCCCGGCCCCAACATGCTCATCTGCGTCGGCTATCTGGAGGGCAAAGGCAGCTTCGCGCCGCAAATGCCGGATCTGACCGGTCCCGACGATGCCCGCCGCTTCGTCGAATACTGGGCCGCCGAGGGCGCGCACTCCTACAAGGCGTACATGCACATCACGCGCGCGGAACTCGAAGCCGCGCTCGCCGCCGCGCACGCACACGGCCTGAAGCTCACCGGCCATCTCTGTTCCATCGGTTTTCGCGAAGCGACCGCCATGGGCATTGACAATCTCGAGCACGGCATCGCCGTGGACACCGAATTCATGTCTGGCAAGCAGCCCGACGTCTGTCCGAATGGCCCCACCGCCGACGACCTGGAGAAGCTGGATATGAACGGCGAGCCGGTGCAGCAGATGATCCGCGATCTCGTCGAGCACCACGTGGCGGTCACCTCGACTCTGGCCGTGTTCGAAGCGGCGCCGCCGCTCCAGCAACGGTTCATCGACGCGCTCTCACCCGACGCCCTGCGCAACTATCTCACCGGCCGCGATCAGTTGCCGGATGCCGTTCTCCGCCGTAGCGCCGTGCGCATTAAGAAGGAGCTCGAATTCGAACGCGCGTTCGTCAAGGCCGGCGGACTACTCATGGCTGGTTGCGACCCCACCGGCAACGGCAGCGCGGTGGCGGGCTTCGGCGATCAACGCAACATTGAGCTGCTGGTGAGCGGCGGATTCACGCCTCTGGAAGCCGTCCACATTGCCACCCAGAACGGCGCGAAGTTCCTGGGCATGGACGACCGCATCGGCTCAGTGGCGGTGGGCAGGCAAGCCGATCTCGTCGTCATCGACGGCAACCCCGCCGAGCACATCGCCGACATTGAGAAAGTTGAACTGGTATTCAAAGATGGCGCGGGCTACGATCCCGCGAGGCTACTGGAGTCGGTGCGAGGCCAGGTCGGCTTCCACTAGCACACAGGACCGTGCGTCCGTTGTACGCGGCAGGGGAGCGTGCCGTGTCACTTCACTTTCACGAAGCACGCGATGTACTGGCTGCCCGGAATGTGCTCTTTCTGCCATGCCAGCCTGAATCCGTTGGCTTCCACTTCCTTCACGACGCCATCCACGTCGAGGCGGATGTGGTGCATGGCATCCTGACCGGGCATGGCGTTTGGGCGCTTGTAGTAATCCACGATGAACAGGCGCCCATCCGGCTTCAGGCCGCGCGCGATACCCGCCAGCATTCTCTCCGGATAGTCAAAGTGATGATAGGTGTCGAGCACCAGCACCGCGTCCACCTTCCCCGCAGGCAGCTTCGGGTCGGTCTCAGTCCCGAGGATGAAATCCACGTTGTGCACGCCCGCCGCGCCGGCATGCTGGCGGGCTTTATCGAGAAAATCCGGGAATATATCTTCCGCGATCAGCCGACCGTTCGCGCCTACGCCATTTTCCAGAAATGGCAGCATATATCCGACACCGGTTCCCACATCGGCCACGGTCATCCCCGCGCGCAACTGCATCTCGGCCACCAGCTCGCGCGGTTTCTGCTGAGCATCGCGATCGGAACTCCCCAAAAAAGTGCCGATGTTCGCGCGCCCCTCCGGTGTCTGGTAGCGCTTATTGACCTCGGTGGCGACCTGCGCACATGTCGTTAGCGACAGGAAGACACCAATCCAACCGAGCCGCGACCAGAGGGAGCGGTTCAAGCGAGGCTTCATAACTTTGCCTCCATGGGCATCGCGAACGGCGCCTCAATCAGATAATCGTGCGTGCCCATCTCCGCCAGAGCCGCCCGCAGCGATTCCTCCATCGTCGGCTGCGTGGTGATCACGAACGGCAGATCGCGCCAATTCTCCTCGGGAAGCTGCAGCACCGCGTCGATGCTGATTCCCTTGTTCGCCAGCACCGTCGCCAGCCGCGCAATGATCCCTGGCCGGTCCTCCACGCGGAATCGCAGATAGTACCTTGACTTCAGCCTCGTGATGGGAATCGGCTCGTATTCGCCGAGCCGCTCGTGCGCGAACGGCGAGACGCGCTGCGGGCTCCCCGATCGAATCTCCCGCGCCACCCGCATCAGGTCCGACACGACGGCCACCCCGGTGGGCTGCGACCCCGCGCCGCGCCCGTAATAAAACGTGTCTTCGCCGAACTGGCCGCGCACCCACACCGCGTTGTAAGCGCCGCGCACGCCCGCCAGAATGGCGCGATTGGCAATCAGCGACGGCCGAACCGAGAGAATCAGCCCGGCCGGAGTCAGCCGCGCCGCCGCGATCAGCCGGATCGTGTACTCCATCTGGTGGGCGTACTGAAAGTCGATGGGCAGCACGCGCCGGATGCCCTCGGTATGGATGTCCGAAGGCATGATGCGCTCGCCGAACGCCAGCGCCGCCAGAATGGCCAGCTTCGAGGCCGCGTCGAACCCATCCACGTCCATCGCCGGATCCGCCTCGGCGAAGCCCAGCCTCTGCGCCTCCATCAGCACGGTGTCGAAGGGCGTGTTGTGCCGCTCGATCTCGGTCAGGATGTAATTGCAGGTCCCGTTGAGAATGCCGAACAGCGCGTTGACGCGGTCCCCGGCGATTCCCTCGCGCAGGACCCCGAGAATAGGAATGCCGCCGGCCACGCTGGCTTCCATTCCCAGGTTGACGCCCTGCCCGATGGCCCGATCCCAGATGTCGGCGCCGCACTCGGCCATCAGTTCCTTGTTGGCGGTCACCACCGATTTGCCGGCCTGGATGGCCGCTTCCACCACCTCGCGCGCGACGTGCGTGCCGCCAATGACCTCCACCACCACGTCCACGTCGGGATTGGCTACCACCGCGCGCCAGTCGTTCGTCTTCTGCACCGGCCCCAGCCCGGCCGGGATCGGCTTGGTCTCCACCGTGCGGCTGCAGACCGCCTTTACGCGCAGCGAGAAACCCAGCTTGGTGGCAATCTGCTCCGCGTTTTCGGATAGCACCGTGAGCGTGCCCAGCCCGACCGTCCCCAGCCCCACAATGCCTACGTTGACCTGTTGCATTTACAAATCATTATCCATCGAACGCGTTAAGGCCGCGCCGATCGACCGGCGTCAATCCCGCTATGATGGGCAAATGTTGCGCACGCGCGTTCTGTTGCTGCCGATCGTTTTGCTGGGTCTGCTCGCCGCCCAGTCGCCGCGCAAACCGTTCCCGGAGCCGCAAATCGGTCAGACCGACAACCCGCCCCCGGAAGGCCCCTCGAAGGAAACGCTGGCCAAAGCCGCCTATCGCGATTCTCTCGACGACGCGCGGAAGCTGCTCGCACTCGCCGAGGAGCTGAAGACCGACATTGAGAAAAACGACCGCTACGTCGTCTCCAGGGACACCATTCACAAAACCGAGGAAATCGAGAAGATCGCCAAACGCATCCGCGGGCGCATGAAGCAGCAGTAGGGCACGGGATTCGCGGCTCGGCCCGCGCGGAACTGGTTATTTCGGCGGCCTGATGTGGATCGTGCCGTCCGCGGCAAGGCGCCAGTCCGGATTCCAGGCGACTTCCCAGGCGAACCCGTCCGGGTCCGCGAAGTAGCCCGAGTATCCTCCCCACGACGCCTGGCGCGCCGGCTTCAGCAGGGTCGCTCCGGCGGACAAAGCACGTTCGATCAGAGGGTCAACTTCGGCCTTCGTGGCGACGTTGTAGGCCAGCGCCACCGGTGCCGGTCCGAAGCTCTTCGGATCCGCCCCGAAATCCTTTGCGAGTTCGTCGCGCAGAAACAACGCAAACACCATGCCGCCAGCCTGGAAGAAAACGATTTGCTCATTTTCGAAGGCCGGCTTCCATCCCAGACCATCGGAATAGAAACTCCTCGCCTTCGCGAGATCCCTCACTCCCAGTGTGATGATGCTGATTCGCTGATCCATGCGAAACGACCCTCCTTGACCGGCCGGCGACGCGAATGAAGCCGCGACACCGGCCAGGACTTCTCTTCGAGTCAACACTACCCGCAGATTATGCGAGTCACACACCGAAGTCTTGGACGAAACGGACATCGGGCGGCCTGAACGCTCAAACAAGTCCCGACAATTGCAGTGAGCACAATGAGGATTGCAGCAGAATGCCTGGTGCAGCCCCCGAAAACCGCCGTACCTCGCGGCTCATGTGCGCCTGATCATAGTAATGAACGTCAGCGGCGAACTGGGCGAGATGTCCTCGGACGGGCGCTCCGCACGCCCGTTTCAGCAAGCGCTGGAAACGGAGCACGGAGTGAAACATCCCTGGGCCGTATCCCACGGCGGCAACGAAGCGGCGCCGCACCTGACGGTGGCTCATCCCCAGGTGGTGGCTGAGCGCATCGACTCCTTCCTCGGGATGTTCCGCGATCCACCGAACCGCCGCTCTGACCAGGAAGTCCGGCGAGCCGGTCCTGCACACTCGGCCTGTGAGGATCTCCTCCATCGCCCGCAGCCGGCCCGCGATCGTGGCAATCCCGGCAAGCTGCTCGAAGCAAGCCGCCATGGAGCTGCCCACGATCTCCGAAAGGGCCACCTCCCGATTGCTCAGTTCTGAGACCGGGGTGCCAGTCAAGCATGGTCCACAGCCCGGATGGAAGCGCGCTCCGACGATGGTCGAGCCAGGCGGAACGAATATGAGAATAGGCTCGGTGCAGGGGCCGACCAGGAACGGCGTCCCATCAATCACAACGATATCGACGCAGGCGTCGGGCAGGACGCGCTGGAGCGACTCGGATGCGGACCGGATCGTTTTCGCCCAAAGGCAGACAAGAAACTCCGAAAGCGGAGGACGCGGACGAAACTCGCGGTAGTCGTCAGTGGGAGAACCGCCCCGGTCGCGATCGTCGTTCACACATCACCCAATCTTCGCAGTATAAACGTCAGCCGGTTCCACCGCACTGGATTTGATAGCGCCGGGTCGCGTCCTCAGTGCCGCCGCAGTTTCGGCAGCCGACTCCCGACGGCGGCGAGCAACGAAACCAGGAACAGCATCGCAAACGTGCTGGGCTCGGGTATCTCGAATGAGTCCAGGGCTGTGATCGTCCCTTGCAAATCCTTGTCGGCAGGGCCGGAGCCACCGATCATCGTGTTCGTTGAGAAATCCAAAGTCGCAAACTGCGTCCACTGGTTAAGGCCTGGGAAAACCGAACCCAGCTCCGGCCCACCGAGCATGGAAACTGGCCCCCCGAAGCCTAAGCTAAGAACTTCGAAACCCGGCGCGCGATCCGCAGCTAAGGGACCCGTGATATCCATCTGGTAAAACCCTGTCAACCAGGAGACTTCTTCAAAGTTGACAGGAGGATACGTAACCTCGAGATGGTCATTGCCAGTTGGGTTCTGAGAGGAGACGCTCGACCCGTTGATGTCGACTTGAATGGGGAGAGGGAGGGCGTAGAAGTACTGCCCTTCGTAGATCTGGAACGGCGAAGCCGGAGTCGAATAGAAAGCGGTTCCGGAAAACTCACTACCGACGGGCGCCGAAGGAAAAGAAGATTCGGTGACATAACCTGAGAATTGAACTTCAATTATCGCCGCGGATGCGGAAATAGTCGTGCTGGCAGCCGTCAGCGTAAACCAAAGAAACGATCGGATGCTCAATCTCATAGTGGTGGAGGAGGGGGCTCTGAGGCGCTGGACGACGCCTTATTTTGAAATGGCCATGCGAACGCAGGCCGGATTTTGTGAGCTTAGCGAAACTGTATCACGGGAGCTCTGTTATTGCGCGTCCTGAAAGTCCTGTCTGAAGGTCCTGAGAGTCTTGGCTGAAAAGTCCTGGCGCCCCTGGTTTGCAGGGTTGCCGAGGATCGATCACCCTTCGTCGATAGTCGATGAGATACACCTTTGGCCTTTAGGCAAACCCGATTTGATAGCGTGGTGGCATGTTCGGGGTCGTTGTGCGCGCGATCATGGTGCTGACGGCGACTGCCTGTCTGACGGCTGCTCCGCCGGCGACCTTCGCCTGGCGCAACGTGAACATCCAGGGAATGGGCTACGTGACCGGCATGGTCATCAATCCCCTGCCCCCGTACGACCTGTTCATCCGCACCGACGTCGGCGGCGTGTACCGCTATGACCGCGCGGCCCAACGCTGGATTCCGCTGCTCGACAGCGTCCCCATGACGGCATCTTCGACGCTGAGCGTCGAATCCATCGCCGTCGATCCCACCGATCCGAACACCGTCTATTTCGCGGCCGGATCGACGCGCGTGGTGGACGCGAGCGGCAACGTCAGCTATCCCGGCGAAGTTTACGTTTCGCACGGGCGCGGCGCTAACTGGAAAGCGCTCGGTCTCGCGGCACAGAATCTCTATGTCGGCGGCAACGACGAGTATCGCGGAACCACCGGCGAACGCCTGGCCGTGGACCCGCTGCAACCATCTACAATCTACTTCGGAACGCGCCGCAGTGGGCTCTGGCGCGGGGTCATCGCGGCCGATGGCGGTGCGACGTGGACGCAGGTTAGCGGACTGCCTGCGGGGACTCCGGCGTCGGACGGCACCACCGTGGGGATCAGTTTCGTCGTGCTGGACGCGCATAACCTGTACGTTGGTGTTTTTGGAAGCGGCGTTTGGCGAAGCGCGGACCGGGGTGCGAGCTGGACGAATACCGGAAGCGCAACGGGACCCATTTCCTATGGCGAAAGCCCCCTGCGCGCGGCGCTCGACAGCGACGGTACGTTGTACGCGACCTTCGGCGATGGCGAGGGGTCGACCTACGGCGACGTGGGACGATACATCGGCGGCGCGTGGCAATCCATCGCGCCCGCCATCAACGGAGAAAATCCGCATTCACCTGGCTATTCCGGCATCAGTGTCGATCAGTGGGCACAGGGCACGGTTGCGGTGGCCCGCGGTTCGGGCGGCGAGGTCTATCGCTCAACGGACGGGGGAGCGAACTGGAGCATCGTGCTCGTCGGCGGCGCGGCGCTGGCCGATCAGCCGACTTATTACGCGACGGCCCCGTTGAACTGGGATGCCGCGTTGCGCATCGATCCCGCGAATTCGAAGCGCGTCTGGGCCACCAACGGCTACGGCGTGATCGCCAGCGACGATGTGACAGCCGCCACTCCCCAGTGGAGCTGGCGCATGAACAACCTCGAAGAGCTCTGCGTGCAGAAGGTGAAGGTCCCGCCGGTACCCGGCGGCGCGGATCTGTTCAGCGTGGTGGATGACATGGTCGGTTTCCGCCACGCCAGCCGCGACGTAGTGCCCTCCAGCACCATCGCCTCATTCCAGTGGGTGGCGCAGGGGGATGGCTTCGCGTATTCCGCGGGACAGCCGCAGTTTGCCGCGTTCGTCGGCTGGGACGAAACCAACGTGAACAATCCCATGACCGGCATCACCAGCGACAACGGCAGCACGTGGACGCCGTTTGCAAACACAAGCCCGGGTACGGGCGGCAAGATCGCCATCTCCGCCAGCGATCCGAACAACCTGGTGTGGAGTCCCGCGGGAGCCGCACCCCAATACTCGAAAGACGGCGGCAAGACCTGGCAGCATTGTCTCAGCGGCGGCGTGCCGATGACCGGCTCGTGGCAGCTTTCCAACGCGTGGTGGTCCCCCGACGTGCTCGCCGCGGACATGGTGAACGGCGGGACCTTCTATTACTACGACAACGGCAATTTCTATGTGAGCAGCGACGGCGGCGCCACGTGGACGCTGACCAATTCAACGTGGCCGGTGAATCCGCAGTGGTGCATCAACGCCAGCATCGTGGTCAATCCGGTCAAAGCCGGCGACATCTGGATGTCGTTTAAGCCGAATGACAATCAGACGAACGCCTTCCCGCTGGTGCATTCGACCGATGGTGGCCGCACGTTCCTGACCGTGCCAACGGTTCAAAGCTGCACCTACGTCGCGTTCGGGAAAGGCGATAGTGCCGGCGCGCCATTCCTCTATATTCATGGCCGCGCCAACGGCGACACCGAGGACGCCGTCTACAAATCCGAGGACATGGCGGCTACGTGGATACGCATCACTGAACCGCGCACGCAGCAGTACGGAGTGATCACGTCGCTTGAGGGCGACATGCGCACTCAGGATCTCGTGTATGCGGGCCTCGGCTGCCGCGGCATTGTTTATGGCTTCGGGCCAAAGTCCGGTTTGCCCGGCGCAACGACGCAGCCGAACACTCCCGCGAACCGATTCGGCGGGCAAGCGGGCGTGGTAGCGCCGAACGAGCTGATCGTGTTGCAGCCGTCGATTCCGCCATCGGTGACAATCACGGCAGAACGCTGGCCCATCCTGCCCGATATTCTGGACGGCTATCAGCTTTTGTTCGATGGCCAGCCCGCGCCGCTGCTGGAGGTTTCGCCGAACGAGGTGGTGGCCGTGGCGCCGTCGCTGGTGAACGGCCAAACCAGCGTGGATCTGCAGGAATCGCTCCCAGGCGCGCCGGTGCTGACCCAGCCGCTCTCGCTCACCGTCGTCCCGGCTGCGCCGAGCATCGCCGCCTTCGGCGAATCCTGGGCCATCAACAGCGACAAGACGTACAACTCGGCGTCGCATCCCGCTTCACGTGGGGCATCCATGACCTTTTTTGTAACCGGCGCGGGTGTGCTCAACGAATCGCTGCCGGACGGGCTGATTGTGAGAAACAACTCCGCCGCTCCCGCGCTGCCCGTGCAGGTTCAGTTCGGATCCGTGCAGGCCACTTCAGCGACTGCCCGCAACGCGCCCCGCGGGGTAACCGCGGTGATCGAGGTGAAAGCTACCGTGCCGAAGACCTCGCCGATCGGCAACGCCGTGCCGCTCTCAATCAGCTTCGGCGGCTACGCAACCGCGCCCGGCCCAACTGTCGCCATTCGGTAACCAGCCCCCGCGTTACGCGAGCGCCAGGTTCACGTTTTCGATCGCTTCGTCGATCTCGGCGAAATTCTTGTAGCCCACGGTGACGCAATCGACGCCGGCATTCCGGAAGGTGTAGCGCATGGCCGCCTGCCGGTCCTCGCGGTTCGTGAAGGACCCTTCGCCCACCAGCTTCATGCTGAGCACGCCCATTCCTTCGCTGTGAACCTGCTTCACGTGCTCCACCACTTCGCTCACATTGCCGAGTCCGGAGGTCATGTAGTCCTCCCCGTCCATAGCCGTGCCTTTGTGGTTCATGCGAATCATGGCCACTTGCAGCCACTTGTTGCCCGGCATTTGGCGCAGCGCTGGGAGGCCATGCACTGAAGCTCCGTGCGCAACCACCGCATGCTTCACCTCGGCCTCCTGGATGCCGTCCTGCCAGCGCGCCGTGTCGGTGGGCCAGGTGCCGGTGTGCTGCCAGTGCAGCAGCACCACGTCGAAATAGTCGGTCTGGGCGAGCTTGCGAAGCTCGTCGATCTTCTCCTGCGGGTCCACGCCCTGGCGCGTCGTGACCTTCGAGAGCAAGCGATAGCTGTCCCGCGGAATGCCCTTCAGCGCGATGCCCAGCATACGATGCATGTCGCCGTACGACTCGGCGGTTTCGAAAAAGCGGATGCCGTTGTCGTAAGCGTGGCGGACCAGGCGATTGAACTGGTCCTGCCCCAGCTCGCGCTGCACTTTGCCGCTGATGCTGCCCGTGCCGAACGCCAGGCGCGTGACCTTGATGTTGGATCGGCCGAGCGTGACCCAGTCGGTGGCGCCGGAGCGCGCGGCCTTGAGTTTCAGCAGGCTGCCGGAGCCGGCAAGAGCGCCCGCGGCGAGCCCGGTCTTAAGAAAATCGCGTCTGGAAAAGTGAGCCATCGGTCCTCCCGATGGGTCGAATTTTAGCACGTTGCGCTGGCATTCGGGCTGGCGCCGAATTGGAACGTTTCAGGTGTGATCTCCGTCGTATCCGGATATGCCGCTGCGCGTCTCGAAACCCGCCTCGCCGCTGTCAGAGTATGTCGAAATGATCTGGCGCAGGACCAGCACCGGCGTGCCTCCGTCGCGGCAACGGATTTACCCGGACGGCGCAATGGCCCTGGCGATTCATCTGAACCAGCCAACCCTGACTTTTTTCATCGACGATCACCCCCATACCATTCGAGTGCCCCTGCTGGCCGGCCCGTACTCGCGGTCGTTTCAGATCGATCCGTCGCTGGCGACGGCGGTAATTGGCGTCCTTTTCCGTCCGGGAGCTGCGCGCATGTTCTTTCCGGTGGCGGCGCATGAACTGCACAACATCGACATCGCGCTCGCCGACCTCCATCCGGCCGAAGCCGACCGTCTGCTGAATGAGGTCTGCTCCGCGCCCGGCGAGGAGGCGCAACTCCTTGCGGTGGAGCAATACCTGACCCGCAAGCTGAACAACGCCGCGGCCATTCATCCCGCGGTGCGGTATGCGGCGGAGCAGTTGTCGCGGGAAGGCGGAGTGCGCCGCATTCAGAAATTGCAGTGGGATACCGGCCTGAGCCACACCAGACTCATTCAGTTGTTTCGTGAGCAAATCGGCCTGACGCCGAAGTTATACTGCCGGGTTCGGCGTTTCCACGCTTTGCTGGGACGCATTGACAGGGACATGCGTGTCAACTGGGCGCGGCTCGCGGCCGATTGCGGCTACTTCGACCAGGCCCATCTGATTCGCGATTTTCGGGCGTTCGCCGGCATGACCCCGGCCGAGTACCGCCGCTCGCTGGCGGATTCGGCGGACCGGACCAGGCCGGCTGCCGCCGCGAGTTGAGTTTTTTCCAATACGCGCGCCGGCGCCGCCTGGCAGAATGGGCCATGGTCACGCGCACCTCGCAATCACACACCAGCCGATTTCGCCGGCTCGTCCGAATCCTGCCTGCTTTGGCGTCCCCGGTCATGATCGCTCTTTTCGCGGCTGAATCGGTCCAATACCCCGATGGCTTTCGACGCTGGGTGCACGTGGGAACCGGAGTGATACTGCCGGGCGGCCCTGTTCCGGAGAGCGAACAGGGAATGCATCACATCTTTGCGAATGCGAAAGCAGTCGAGGGCTACTCATCGGGCGACTTCGCCGACGGCTCAGTCATCGTGTACGAGTTGCGCGAAGCCCGGCAACAGAATGGCGTCATATTCGAAGGCGAGCGCAGAAGAGTGGACGTGATGATCAGGGGTGCGAGCCTGTACAAAAGCACTGGAGGCTGGCGATTCGAGAGATTCATGGGCGATGGCGTAACCGAGGATGCGGTTCACGACTCGGGGAAATCGTGTTACGACTGCCATGCGAACGCCAAAGCCCACGGATTCGTTTTCAGCCAGTTGCATTGATCGGCGAGTGTGAGAGGCGGACGGGTAGTGTCCAGCGGGAATCGCAGACACGAATCATCGTATAATCGCTTCTCATATGGATGAAGGCCTGCCACGGCCGCCTGGCGATCCGGAGAATCTGCAACGCCTGCGGGAAGAGGCTCGCCGACGGGTGGAACAGGAAGCACGCGCCGGCCCGGCCACCGTGTATGGCGCGCCGCCCGTTCCCGTGTATGCCGGCGACCGTGCAGTCGGCAGGGGCTCTCGGCGGCTATGCGGGGCTCGACCCGGTTTCCGTGATTGTTCCGCAATCGCTCGCCGGCCGTGGCAACGTCGAGATTGTGCTCACCGCGGGTGGAATGACCGCGAATGCGGTGAACGTGACGGTGCAGCAAGAGCATCCAAGCGAGACTGGTTAGAAGAGGGGCGAATTGACCAGGACGTATCGCAGCGAAGCGATGGTTGCAGTGCACGAGACGATAGAGTCCCTGCATAACATAGCGCCATCGACAAACGTACTCGGGCCGGTGGGCCTCGACCCACCCGATCTCGCAAGAGCGGTCGCGCATGGGGACTCGCTTCATCATGCCGAAGACACCGTGGCCGGCCCCTTCAGATCGCGCAGAAGCTTTTCGAGCGCCCGCTGATTTGAGTCGTGATCCTTCCACCGGTGACCCAGTCGGTGGCGCTCGCTCGCGCGGCTTTGAGTTTCAGCAGGCTGCCGGAGCCGGCGAGAGCGCCCGCGGCGAGCCCGGTCTTAAGAAAATCGCGTCTGGAAAAGTGAGCCATCGGTCCTCCCGATGGGTGGATTTTAGCATGGGACACTGGGACAATGCGCTCGGCTCTTCTTGTGCTCCTGGCCATGGCCGGGATTGCCCGCGCGGGCGAGCGTGTCCCGGTTGTCCTGGAGCTGTTCACGTCCGAAGGTTGTTCAAGTTGCCCGCCCGCGGAGGCGCTGCTGGAGCAGATCGACCGCAAACAGCCGATCACCGGCGTGAACGCCATCGTCATGGCCGAGCACGTGGATTACTGGGACAATCTCGGCTGGCGCGATCCTTACGCGTCGCAGTTCTTCACCCTTCGCCAGGATCAGTACGGCCGGCTGTTTCGGCTCGACAGCGTTTACACGCCGCAGATGGTCGTGGACGGCGCGATTCAGGTCGCCGGCGGCGACGTGGATGGCATTCTTGCAGCGATGCGGAAGAGTGCTGCAGAGCCGGCCGTCCCCGTGAAACTCGCCCTGCAGCCGGATGGGCGCGGCGTTGCCGTTGACATCCCGGCTGCTCCCGACAAGAAAGGCGTTTTCCTCGCCATTGCCGACGACAGCGTCACGACCAAAGTCCTGCGCGGCGAGAACGCCGGCCATGAGCTGCACCACGTGGCCGTGATCCGCAGTATCCAGAAGATCGGCATCGTCAGCCGGAGCGCCGGCTTTTCAGGAACGGTGCCCCTCGAGCCACACGGCGGCCAACGCATCATCGTTTTCCTGCAGGACAACGCGCTGGGCCGGATCGCGGGGGCGGCCATGGTGCGGTATCCCTCAACCCGTTGACTCTCCCGCCCCCCCGTTTGGTGGTGCGGCAATTCTCTGTGGCTAACCGGATATCTTCCTTTTGCAGTAGGTCCAAGTGTAGGCGAGAAGAGTCAGAACCATTGACAGTGTTGCAGCGGTCGCCCCGATCCGTGCAAGCCACAGCAGATGTCCAAGGTTCCAATGCTCCGCAGCACCAAGGGCGGCGTAGGCAACTACCAACACCCACAGGTTCTGGTTAAGGTTGATGTTGAACTTGTCTTCGATGGCCATGTGTCCTCTGGTCAGTGGGTACCGGAACAGTCGATACGGCATTTGGCGGGTGGGTTTCGGATCATTGCGCCCGTCTGGTCTTCACATCGCCGTACCGATACTTTTTGCTGAAGCCGCAGCCCGCACATCGAATGGACTGCCTCCATGTTGCGCTGAAAACGGTCGCAAGGCTTTCCCCACGTGGCTTCCGGTCAAGCTCGATCTCGGCTCCGCAGTTCGTGCAGATCACGTAGTACACGTCCATGGGCTCAGGATATGCCCGGCCGCACACTCATGGCACTCCCCACCCCCGGTTGACGCCGCCCCCTCCCCGGCCCCATAATAGATACAGGACCAAAGTGGTCTGGTATCGCGTAGTGCCCTGACATCGCCCATGCTCAAGCTGACCAAGAAGGCCGACTACGGGCTGATCGCCCTGAAACACCTGGCCATGCGCCCGCACCAAAACGGCGCGGACTGGGGAAGCGCCAGCGCCAAGGAAATCGCCGACACCTACGGGGTCCCGCTGCCGCTTCTATCCAAGGTCCTGCAGAAGCTGGCCCGCGCCGGGTTCCTGCGCTCCGAGCACGGCACCAACGGCGGCTATCGCCTGGCGCGCGACCCGCGGCTCATCTCCGCGCTGGAAGTGATTCGCGCTATCGACGGGCCCATCATCCTGACGGCCTGCTTCACCCAGCATGGCGGCCACGATTGCCACCACACCGAGAAGTGCATCGTGCGCGAGCCGCTGCGCAAAGTTCACGAAGGTGTTTTGCGACTTTTGAGCAACATCACCATCTCAGATATATCCAGCGAGGAGGGCCTCGCCGAGCCGGAAGCGCACGCGCGCGCCAGCGCCCGCCTGTATGGCCTTGAACCGGCCGGCGCCCTGAGGAGTTTATGAAGCTGCCTATTTATATGGACAACCACGCCACCACGCCGGTGGATCCGCGCGTGTTCGAAGCGATGCGGCCGTACTTTACCGAGGTGTTCGGGAACGCGGCCAGCCGCAACCACAGCTTTGGCTGGCAGGCCGAAGACGCGGTGGAGAAGGCCCGCAAACAGGTGGCCGATCTGATTGGCGCGACCGCCAAGGAAATCGTCTTCACCAGCGGCGCCACGGAATCGAACAACCTGGCCATCAAGGGCGTGGCGGAGATGTACGCCGAAAAGGGCAACCATATCATCACCGCCGCTACCGAGCACAAGGCCATCCTCGACACCTGCAAGCACCTCGAAAAGCAGGGCTGCCGCGTCACGTATCTGCCGGTAGGCCAGGACGGCCTGATCGACCTGAGCATGCTGCGCGAGGCGATCACGGACAAGACCATCCTGATCACCGTCATGTACGCCAACAACGAAATTGGCGTGGTGCAGCCGGTCGCCGAGATTGGGAAGATCGCGAAGGAAAAAGGCATTCTGTTTCACACCGACGGCGTGCAGGCCGTGGGCAAGATTCCGGTGGACGTCAATCGCGACGGCATCCACCTGATGTCGCTTTCCGGACACAAGATTTACGGGCCGAAGGGCGTGGGCGCGCTGTACGTTCGCCGCAAATCGCCCCGCGTGCAGCTTACCGCGCAGATCGATGGCGGCGGTCACGAGCGCGGCATGCGGTCGGGCACGCTGAACGTTACGGGCATCGTCGGCCTGGGCGAGGCCTGCGAGCTTTGCCGCAAGGATATGCCGGAGGAGTCAGTCCGGCTGCGCGGGCTGCGCGACAAGCTGATGAACAAGCTGATGACCGAGCTCGATTCGGTGTACATCAACGGCTCGCTCGATCATCGGCTGCCGCACAACCTGAACATCAGCTTCGCGTACGTGGAAGGCGAATCGCTGCTGATGGGCATCAACGACGTGGCTGTGTCGAGCGGCTCCGCCTGCACGTCGGCAACACTGGAACCGAGTTATGTTCTCAAAGCGCTGGGGGCCGGGGACGATCTTGCTCACTCCTCGATTCGTTTCGGCCTCGGGCGTTTCAACACGGAAGAGGAAGTGGATTACGTGGCCGACAAGGTGATCGACGTGGTGCGGAAGCTGCGGGAGCTTTCACCGCTCTACGAGATGGCGAAGGAAGGTATCGATCTGACGAAGGTGCAGTGGGCCGCCCACTGAGATTCGATTTCTGGAGGAATTCGATGGCTTACTCAGACAAGGTTCTCGATCATTACAACAATCCGCGGAACGTGGGCTCGCTCGATAAGAACGATCCCAACGTTGGCACCGGAATGGTGGGCGCGCCCGAATGCGGCGACGTCATGAAGCTGCAGGTGAAGGTGAACCCGGATACGGGCGTCATCGAAGACGCGAAATTCAAGACGTTCGGCTGCGGGAGCGCCATCGCCAGCTCGTCGCTGGCCACCCAGTGGCTGCACGGCAAAACCGTGGACGAGGCGCTGGCCATCAAGAACACCGACATCGTGAACGAGCTGAGCTTGCCGCCGGTGAAGATTCACTGCTCGGTGCTGGCGGAGGACGCCATTAAAGCGGCCATCGCGGATTACCGGAAGAAGGCGACCACCAACGGCAACGGGGTCGCTGCCGAAGCGCGGGCATAAGGACGTGGGGCAGGTTTGCAGCCTGCGGCGAGTTTGTAACCCGCCTGGCCGGGCCGATTACAAATCGGCCGCGGGATGCAATCCCGCCCCACATCGGCGTTAGAATGGATTCAGGACCGAATTGGTCCGAGCTGGAACAATGGCGACGACGAGCACAACGTTGAACGTGATCGACGCTCCTCCCCAGGAGAAGCGCGAGCCCGTGGTGCACGTCACCGAAAAGGCCATCGGCAAGATCCGCGCGGCGTTCGAGCGCGAGGGCGTGGCGGGCGCCGGCGGTCTGCGGCTGGGCGTGCTCGGCGGCGGATGCTCGGGCCTCAGCTATCTGTTCCGGTTCGAAGCCAAGCCCCGGCCCACGGACAAGGTCTTCGAGTTTGACGATGTAAAGGTATTCGTCGATCCCAAGAGCATGGTCTTTCTGGATGGGATGACGCTGGACTGGCGGGACTCTCTGATGCAGTCCGGATTCGTATTTGATAACCCGCACGCGACGAAGAGTTGCGGCTGCGGGACTTCCTTCTCCGCGTGAATAACTGCTGGAATTGCGGTCGCGCCACTGACACGAACCAGGGTGGCGCGGCCCTATTTTGCCCCGCCTGCCAGGCTCTGCAGCCGCCGCCTTCCAATTATTATGAGCTGTTCGGCATTCCCGTACGGCTGGCGCTGTCCACCGACGATCTGCAGAAGCGCTTCTACGAGCTGAGCCGCGCGCTGCACCCCGATCGGTTCGGTCGAAAGAGCGAGCGTGAGCGGCAGTATTCGCTGGAGGCGTCATCCGTGTTGAACGACGCCTGGCGTACGCTGCGCAATCCCGTGGCGCGGGCCGAATACGTTCTCAGGCAGCACGGCTTCGACATCGGCGAGCAGCGCTCGAATAATGTGCCGCCGGAACTGCTGGAAGAGGTCTTCGAGCTGAACATGGCGCTGGAGGAAGTGCGCGGCGGCGACGATTCCGCCCGCCCACAGCTCGAGCAGGCGCGGGCGAACTTCGGCGGAATGCTGGGCGAAGTGGACAAGAAGCTCGAGGATTTGTTTCGCGAATGGGATGCCACGCAGGATCGCGAAAAGCTGGCGGCTATTCGCGCGTTGCTGAATCGGCGTAAGTACATTCAGAATCTCGTCAGCGAGGTGGACGCGCTGCTGGTTCCGGCGGCGTAACCGTCATGGGGACTTTTCAAATAGACTTCCGCAGGCGCGACCGCGTGGTGGGCATCGACCTGGGCACCACCAACAGTCTTGTCGCCTTCATGGATTTCACCGGTCCAAAGATCATTCCGGGCGCGGACGGAGACAAGCTGGTTCCGAGCGTGGTGTCGGTCGCGGCAGTAGGCGGCATGGTGGTGGGCAATCCGGCCCGCGAGCTGCTGATCACGCAACCCGAGCGCACCGTGTACTCCGTGAAGCGTCTGATGGGCCGCGGCGTGGGCGACGTGCAGGAAGAGTTGAAGCTGTTTCCATTCCGCATTGCGCCGGACAGCGAATCGGTAATTCACCTGCAACTTGGCGAGAGAACGTACACGCCGCCGGAGATATCGGCCTTCGTGCTGCGGCAGTTGAAGCAGAACGCCGAAGCGTTTCTTGGCGAGGCGATTTCCAAAGCGGTAATAACCGTTCCCGCGTACTTCAACGACGCGCAGCGCCAGGCCACTCGGGACGCCGGCCGTATCGCCGGGCTGGACGTGCTGCGCCTGGTGAATGAGCCGACTGCGGCGTCGCTGGCCTACGGGCTCGATAAGCGGAAGAACGGCATCGTCGCCGTGTACGATCTGGGCGGCGGGACGTTCGACATCTCGATTCTTCGGCTGCACGACGGGATCTTCGAAGTTCTGGCCACGAACGGCGACACGCACCTGGGCGGCGACGACATCGACAATCTGCTGCTGCGCATCGCGCTGGAAGACGTCGCCAGCGAGTGGAGCATTGACACAGCCGCCGATCATGAGCTGATCCAGCGCCTGCGCCGCGCGGTGATTCAAGCCAAGGAATCGCTGTCGTTCGTGCCCGAGACCGCCATCGAGCTCGATTATCACGGCCATCAATACCGTCGCCAGCTCGATCGCGAACTCTATGACCGGTTGATCACGCCCATCGTCGATCGCACGCTCGGCCCCTGCCGAGAGTGTATCCGCGACGCCGGCGTGACCGTGGAACAAATCGACGAAGTGGTCATGGTGGGCGGATCGACGCGCATTCCGCTGGTGCGCAACGCGGTCGAGCGGCTGTTCCTGACTCGCCCGCACACCGAGCTGAATCCCGATGAGGTGGTCGCGCTGGGCGCGGCCGTGCAGGCGGGAATTCTCTCGGGCGAAGTCGAGGACAAGCTCCTGCTCGATGTGACGCCGCTGTCGCTGGGCATCGAGGTGATGGGCGGCGTGGTCTCCAAGCTGATTCACCGCAACTCGACAATTCCGGCCAGCGCGACCGAGACCTTCACCACCGCCGTCGAAGGCCAGAAGAACGTGCTGATCCACGTGCTGCAGGGCGAGCGCGAAATGGCCCGGGATTGCCGCAGTCTGGCGCGCTTCGACCTGAAGGACATCGCCCCAATGCCCGCGGGCATGGCGCGCATCGAGGTGCGATTCCTCATCGACGCCAACGGCATTCTCAACGTCACCGCGCGCGATCAGCGCACCGGCGCCGAGCAGAGCGTGGACGTGAAGCCCTCCTACGGGCTCACGGACGAGCAGGTGGCGCGGATGATTCAGGAGTCCTTCGAGAAGGCCGAGGAGGATTTCCGCGAGCGGCAGACGCGCGAGGCCCGCGTGGAGGCGGAGAATATTCTGCGCGCCACCGAGAAGGCGAAGCTGAACGACGCGTGGCTGGAGCTGAGCGATGAGGAGCACGCGGCCATCGACCGCGCGGTGACCGAGCTGCTGGTGGCGCAGAACGCCGACGACCACCACATCATTCTGCAGAAGATCGAGGCGCTGAACCAGGCGACGGGCAGGCTCGCCGAGAACATGATGAACACCGCCGTGCGCGGCGCGCTGAAAGGAACGAAGATCTGATGCCCGGACTCACCTGGGACCATACCGAAGACATCGCGCTGGCGCTTGCCGACAAGTTCCCCGACCTCGACCCCACGCACATCCGCTACACCGACCTGCACAAATGGATCACCGATCTCGCCGATTTCCGCGACGACCCGATGAAGTCCACCGAGGGCAAGCTGGAGGCGATCCAGATGGCCTGGCTGGACGAGTATAAGGACACGCACGGGGAGTGAGGCCTACTCGGAGACCGTGACCATGTCAGCGAGGCACGCCGGGTCGAGTTCCTTTCGTTTCGTGGGATCGAAGTGAACGGAGTTGACCGGTACGCGCCCGATGAATATCTTTGAGACGTTCTCCAGAAACGTCCACGACTTTCCCAACACTGCTTCCTCGATCAGGTCCGGAAGCAGATACGCGGAATAGTCCGGCTCATAGTCGTCGAGTCGAGCATCAAATGCGCTCTGCAGCAGAATGAGTCGCCCCCGATAGCTGGCTATCAGGCACCTGGGCACGTCGTAGAACTCACGGTACTGGAACGGGACTATCAACCACTCATTGTCGCCGTTTTCGCAGCCGATTCGTCAGCGGAGAATGAGATAATCACCTTCGCGTGCCGAACGTCATCATCATTGCCGGGCCGAATGGCGCCGGGAAGACTACCGCCGCACCGTTGCTTCTGCAGCGGGCGTGGGGCGTCACTGAATTTGTGAACGCCGATTTCATCGCCCAGGGCATCTCCGTGTTCAATCCCGGCGAGGCGGCGATGGAGGCCGGCCGCGTGATGCTGAAGCGACTGCACCAGCTCGCGGACGAAGGCGCGGATTTCACCTTCGAGACAACGCTCGCCAGCCGCAGCTTCGCGCCGTGGATCGCAAAGCTGATTGCATTATCTGTGGCTACCTTCGCCAGACCTGGCTGTCGCGCGTGTTGCGGGTCGTGTCGCGCTCGGCGGCCACTACGTGCCAGACGACGTGGTACGCACGCGCTACGCAACGGGCCTCGAGAACTTCTGTAGGGTCTACGCGCCTCTCGCAGATAGTTGGCGGATGTACAACAACAAAGGAATCAAGGGGCCGCACCTCATCGCAGCCGGCTCTGCAAGCCGGGCCCTGGAGGTCGCGAACGGTGAAGTATGGGAACTCATTCGGAAATACCGCTGATTGAAAAACTCGACGACACCGAACTGACCAATCGTGCCATGCGCGCCGCCTTTAAGGCCGCAGTCATCCGTCATCGCCAGGCCGGCGTGCCCATGTCCTTCAAGGAAGACGGCAAGATCGTCATCGTCCCCGCCGACCAGGTCAACATCGACGACATCCCGGATCTTTAGAACCGGCGTCTGCTGTACAGGCGAGACCCTTACCACGCGGCACCCGCGACGTCGGTGCGTGAGAAATCGTCGCCTTTGAACAACAGGGGTTCGGAGCGAATCGCGGCCAGGGCGTAAGCGCAACAGTCGCCGAGATTCAATCCAGCCGGGTGCCTCCCCTTGCCAAAGCGCTGCCAGGCACGGCGGGCCTCGTGCATTTGTTCGGGATCGAAGGGGACTGCCTGAATCTCGAGGTCTCTGAGAATCAACAGAGCGTCGTCAGAGGATTCGCGCCCATGCCGTCCTTCGACAACAAGCAAGGTTTCCAGCCAGCTCACGGTGGACATGAATCGAACCGCGGCTTCGGCGATGGCCCGGGCGAAGGCCTCAGCCTCCGGCTCCTGGAAGACGATCGCCAGAATCGCTGAGGAATCGATGACCATCAGCGCGGAATCCCGTGTTCGTCGTAACCGATGATCTCGTCAGGGGTCCGCGGGTCAAGGACAGGCCGGGCCGAGGCTCGCTTCGCAATCTCCATCACGCGCACGACTCGCCGCGTGGATTCGGAGCCACGGTTGCGCTCCCGCTGCAGCCGGTCCCGGAGGGCTTCCTTGACGGCAGCCGTGAGCGTCTGGCCCGTTCGCCTGGCCAGCTCTGCCGCCATCGCATGGGCCTCGGCATCTTTTATGTTGAGGATTGCCAATGACTTCCTCCCTTCATTCTCATTATCCTCCATGGAGGATCACCGTGGCAAACCCGTCTATTCGACCGAAGCCGAACGAGCTTCGGCTGGCTGCTTACTGCTTTTTCAGCGTCATCTGCATAGTGTGCCGTGGCGGTTGCGAACCCATGGTCACGTCCGTGGCCTCCACCCACTCGCCCTTATCGCTGAGCTTCATGGTGTTGTTTATTTTCACGGGGCCGGGCGTGAAACCCCATGAGAACCCGTCGGCGGTCACGGTGAGTTCGGTATCGAGATAGCGGCCGCTATTGTAGGCGCGGAAATGGTAGACGCCGGCCGCGTCGTCGAACGCAATAGTGGCCAGCGCGGAGTAAACGCGGTTGCCATCGGCGTTGCGGCCCTCTCCCTCCACCAGCATCACGAGGCCATCGAGCTTGTACTGCACGTTCTCGGTTTGCGTGAGCTTCAGAAGGTCGCCAGGCCCGCGCGTGACGTCCGCCTCGCCGGACCATTTGCCCACAAGGAACTGCAGCTTCTTCATCGCGTCGCGCTGAGCGTCAACGTTGGGCGGTTGCTGGGCCACGGCCGCAATCGCCAGCAACAGAGTACACGTAAGGAGTCGCATTGGAGTATTGTGGCACGCTCGACGGGCGCGTTACTTCACGCTCAGCGGACCCACACCGTCTTGATATTGACGAATTCGCGAATGCCGTGGACGCCGAGCTCGCGGCCGTGGCCGGAATGCTTCACGCCGCCAAACGGCAGCCGCGGATCGGAAGCCACCATCGCATTGACGAAGACCATACCGGTCTGAATCTCGTTGACGAAGTATTCGATCTCGCCAGGGTCGCTGGTCCAGACACTGGCGCCGAGACCGAAGCGGCTGTCGTTGGCGATGCGCACTGCGTCGGCCGCATCCTTTGCACGGAAAAGCGAGGCTACCGGTCCGAATAATTCCTCGCAATATGCCGGCGAATTCGGAGGAATTTCCGCTAAAACCGTCGGGGCATAGAAATTGCCGGGCCGATCGATACGCTGGCCGCCGGTCAGCAGGCGCGCTCCGGCGGCGACGGTCTCCCGAACTCCCCGATCCAGCGTGGCCAGCGCTTCCGCCGACGAGAGTGGACCGAGTTCGGTGGCTTCGTCCATCGGATCGCCAACGCGCACCGCCTTCATGCGCTCAACGAAGCGCCGCTCGAAATTGTCCGCGATGGCGCCGGCCACGATGAAGCGCTTGGCGGCGATGCAGGACTGGCCGTTGTTCTGAACGCGGGCATCGACGGCCGTGGCTACCGCCCGATCCAGATCGGCGCTGGGCATCACAATGAAAGGATCGCTTCCGCCCAGCTCGAGGACTGCCTTCCTGATTCGTTGAGCTGCAGCGACGCCGACCTTGACGCCCGCCTGTTCACTTCCCGTGAGTGTAACGGCGGCGATGCGCGGATCGCCAATCGCCGCATCCACTCGCGCCGACTCGATCAGCAGCGTCTGAAACACGCCATCGGCGAATCCCGCGCGACGAAAGATCTCCTCGATTTTCAGGGCGCACTGGGGCACGTTGGAAGCGTGCTTGAGAAGGCCAACGTTTCCCGCCATCAGCGCCGGCGCCGCGAAGCGGATCACCTGCCAGAACGGAAAGTTCCACGGCATCACGGCGAGAATCGGCCCCAGCGGCTGATAACGGACGAAGCTCCGGCCCGCTTCGGTCTGCACGATTTCGTCGGCGAGGAAGCGCTCGGCGTTCGCGGAGTAGAATCGGCAGGCGGTCGCGCACTTCGCCGCTTCCGCCACGGCGGCATGAAAGAGCTTGCCCATTTCGAGCGTCATCAGCCGCGCGCAGTTCTCTTTTTCCGTTTCGAGGATCTCCGCCGCGCGAAGCATCCATCGCGCACGCTCCGCAAAAGTCGTGCGGCGATGCGCTTCAAAAGCCGCCGCAGCCAGGGCCAGCTTGTTCCCCAGCTCGGCCGCGGGGAGCAGTTGGAAGGTGCGCAACACTTCTCCGGTCGCCGGGTTCGTGGATGCGATGTTCATGTCTGCCAACGTACCAAAGTGGCGTGGCGTGCAATTTGTTGATGAAGCCCCGCAGGAGTCTTCGTTGACGGCGAGTGCACGTCCGGGCGGCGTACGCCGTCCGAGGCCGTTCTTCATTGTGGGCTGTCCGCGCAGCGGAACGACGTTGCTGCGGGACCTGCTGCGCTCTCATCCACGTCTGACAATTCCCACGGAATCGCACTTCATCCCGGACTTCTACCGGACATTCGGAGATCCCGCGTCGGACGCCGAGGCGTGGCACGTCGCCAGCCGCATCTTGACACTGCCGCGGATCTCGCGCTGGGGCATCGCGCTGGATCCAGGGGACGTAGCGGGATGCCGTTCGTTCGCCGAAGTGGCGCGCCGGCTTTTCGAAGTGTGGGCAAAGAGCCAGGGCAAACCGCGGTGGGGTGACAAGACGCCTCATTACGTCAGAGAGATCCCATTGCTGATGCGGCTGTTCCCCGACGAGCAGGTGATCCACGTGATCCGCGGCCGGCGCGATGTCGCGCTCTCCTGGCTGCGCACCCGTCTCGACCCTCAAAACCTCTATATGGCCGCGCGCATGTGGAAAGAGATGGTCACGAAAGGCCATCAGGATGGCGCAGCCCTGCCCGCGGACGCCTGGCTGGAACTTGCGGCCCGGGCTCGCGCGCATCGATCACGATGGTTGTTGAAGCGTCGATACGGATGGGGCCGGATTCGGCCACCGCACTGAAGCACGCCAGCACGCACGTCGCAATGTTCACAAACCGCAGATGATTGATCGTCCGAACTATTGAATCGCGAACAAATCACGAACCGCTCCGGCCACCGGACCCGCCTCGGGCAACCTGATCGACTCCCGCTACGTCTATCTCAATTCGGTAGTTACCCGCCGTCATGATACATTTAAGGAACCAATGGACACCCTCGCTTCGTTGCGTGGAATTGTGTCATAGCCTGGAGTAACATTTTCGCCGTGTGTGGGATTGTCGGATTCACTCACAAAACGCGTGTGCCCGATCCCGGCCGTATTCGCCGGGCGGTCGAATCGCTGGCCCATCGTGGACCCGATCGCCGGGCGGTGTTTGAAACTCCCTCGGTCTCGCTGGGCGCGGCGCGGCTGAAGATCATCGACCTCGAAAGTGGCGATCAGCCCATGAGCGCCGGCGGCACCGTAATTGTCTTTAACGGTGAAGTCTACAATCAGGCGGAACTCCGCACCGAGCTCGAACAACTGGGCCACACGTTCGAGTCGCGCACCGACACGGAAACCGTACTGCGCGCGTTTCTGCAGTGGGACATCGGATGTTTTTCGCGACTGCGCGGCATGTTCGCGCTGGGGCTGTGGAACGAATCCGAGCATCGCCTCGTGCTGGCCCGCGATCGCATGGGCATCAAGCCCCTGTATGTCGCCAGCCGCGGCGGCGATCTCTACTTCGGCTCCGAGCTGAAGACGATTTTCATCCACCCGGAAATCGACCGGCGTCTCGATCCCGCGGGCCTCGATTGCTGGCTGTCCCTCAACTACGTGCCCTGCCCGATGACCCTGCTGGAAGGCATTGAAAAGCTCCGTCCCGGACACTGGCTGGAGTGGCGAAACGGCAAGGTCCGATCGGAAGCTTACTGGCAACTGCCGTTCGGCGCAACCGGGAGAATCGGCGACGTCGAAGCCGTGCAGAAGCTCGACGAATTGCTCGAAAGCTCGGTCGCCGAGCATTTGCTCTCCGATGTGCCCCTCGGCATGTGGCTCAGTGGAGGCATCGATTCCTCCACCATCCTGCACTACGCCGCGGCGCAATCCGACGCCCCGCTGCGGACTTTCTCGATTTCGTTTCGCGGACGCAGCTTCGATGAATCGGACAGAATCTCCGAGCTCGCATCCCGGTACGGCACCATCCACGAGCAGCTCGATCTGAACACCGATCTGCATCTGGCCGACGCCATCGAGGAGTTCGCGAACTACGCCGACGAACCGAACGGCGACGCCGGCGCTCTGCCGGTATGGTTTCTCTCGAAGATGACTCGCCGGACCGCCACGGTGGCCCTGAGCGGCGAGGGCGCCGACGAGTTGTTCGGCGGCTACGAAACCTATCGCGCCGACACGCTGGCGCGATACACGCGGCTTCTGCCGTCGCCCCTCCTGAGAGCAGCTTCAGCGGCGGTCCGCGCCTGGCCGGTTTCCGACGAGAAGATCGGCTTCGAGTACAAGCTGAAACGGTTCCTCAGGGGCTGCCAGATGCCTCCGGAGAGAGCGCACGTGTATTGGAACGGCACTTTTTCGGACGAGGAGAAGCAACAACTGGCTGCGGCGAAACTGCCGCGCGCGCTGGCGGCGAAACTCCGCGAGCTGGCGGCGAAGGGCGATCGCACCGCGGCATACATGTGGTTCGATCAGAACTACTATCTGCCCGACGACATTCTCGCGAAGGTGGACCGCATGAGCATGGCGCATTCGGTGGAGGTTCGCCCTCCGTTCCTCGATCACCGAATCGTCGAGTTTGCCTCCACGCTTCCCGAACGGCTGCGCATTCAGGGCTCGCGCCTGAAGGTGATTCTGCGGGTGCTGATGAGGCACCGGTTGCCGCACTCGGTCCTTGCGCACGGCAAGATCGGCTTCGACATCCCCGCCCACGAATGGCTGCGCGGGCCGTTACGCCCGCTGCTCGAGGATTCGTTGTCCGCCGGCGCCGCCAGCTATCCCGACTTGCTCAATCACGGCTTTGCGGAGAAGCTGGTGGCCAGCCACATGTCCCGCCGCGAGAACCTCGGGTACAACCTGTGGGGACTGATGATTCTGTTTCTTTGGATGAGGAAATGGCAAATACAGACCAACGTGACCCCGGCGGCCGAGCGCCGTCTGCCGGCGGCCGTTCCCGCTGGTATCTAGCCGTTCTTCTGCCCGCCATCGCAGTTTATCTGGGCTGTATCATTTCGCCGCCGTCGCTCATGGACGACGTGGACGCGGTGCAGGCGCAGATTGCCCGGAACATGCTCGATTCGGGCGACTGGGTCACCGCGCGGCTCGATGGCGTTGCCTACCTCGAAAAGGCCCCGCTCATTTACTGGCTGATCGCCGGCTGTTACAAGTCGCTGGGCGCGTACGACTGGGTGGCGCGCCTGCCCGTGGCCCTCTCGTCCATCGCTCTCTGCCTGCTGACGGCCTTGTTCGGCGCCTGGGCTTTTGGAAAGCGGGCCGGGATGTTCGCCGGGCTGTGCCTCTCCACCTGCGTGGGCCTGTTCCTTTTCACGCGCATCCAGATTCCCGACGTGATGCTGACCGGCACCACTGCGCTCGCCCTTTGGGCGTTCCTCCGCGCGCTCGACGAGAACGAACGTCGCCCGCAAAACTGGGCGATAACGATAGCGGTCTGCCTTGGCCTGGGCCTGCTTCTGAAAAGCCTCATCGGCGCCCTGTTTCCGGTCGGCGCGGGCTTGGTCTATCTGGCCATCACGCGGCAATTGTTTCTACGCCGGACCTGGCAGCGGCTTCGGCCGTTCAGCGGAGCGCTCATCGTGATGCTCATCGCCGCGCCATGGCACATACTCGCCGCCGTTCGCAATCCACCGCTGTTCGATTTCACGATGCACAGCGCCCCGGGAGAATATCACGGCTTCCTTTGGTTCTTTTTCATCAATGAGCAGCTTCTTCGATTCCTGAATTTGCGTTATCCGCGCGATTACAACACTGTTCCGCGCGTTTTGTTCTGGCTTTTTCATTTTGCCTGGCTGTTTCCGTGGAGCGCTTATCTTCCCTCCGCGGTTCGCCTCTCTTACCGCCCCCTGGATCGCGCCGGCCGGACGCGGCTGCTGGCGCTTTGCTGGATCGGATTCGTGCTCGTGTTCTTCACGTTTTCCACCACGCAGGAATACTATTCCATGCCCTGCTATCCGGCCTTCGCGCTGCTCATCGGCTCGGCCATTGCGGCGGGAGGGAAATGGATCCGCGCGGGAACGCGAGTCCTGTTCGTGATCGCCGCATTAGCCGGCGTAACTGCATTGGCCCTGGCGGTGGCCGTCTGGAACTACCCGACGCCGGGAGATATTTCCAGGGTGCTCGATACCCACGGCAATTACACGCTGTCCCTCGGCCACATGACCGACCTGACCTTACCGTCGCTCGCCTACCTTCGCGTGCCACTGGTCGTCGCCGGCTGCGCGTTTCTGCTGGGCGCGGTCGGAACATTTCGCGCCGGCGCACCACGCGCGTTCGTGGCGATTGCGCTCATGATGGTGCTGTTCTTTCAGGCGGCTCGACTGGCCCTGGTCGTGTTCGATCCCTACCTGTCGTCCCATCTCCTCGCCGACGCGCTGCTGCGGTCGCCGAATGGCCAGCTCGTCGTGGATCACCACTACTACACCTTCTCCTCGGTCTTCTTCTATACCGGGCGCACCGCCCTGCTCCTGAACGGCCGCCGGAACAACCTCGTCTACGGCTCCTATGCGCCGGGCGCGCCCCCGGTGTTCATCGATGACGCGCAATTCAACAGCCTCTGGAAAACGCCCCAGCGGTACTACGTGGTCGCCGAGGAGAAGACCCTTCCCCGTTTCGAACGCCTCGCCCCCACCGCGCTGACGTTTGTCGCACGCTCCGGCGGCAAAATGCTGCTCACCAATCATCCACTGCCGGAGCGTCCGAACTGAGAATGCTATCCTGTGGAAGATCCTGTTCAGGAAGCGTCATTGCCCACCATCGCAACACGGAATCAACCAAACCTTGTTCTGGCTGGCCGGCGCGCCGCGTGGCGTCTCATCGTGCTGGTGACTCTGCTAAAGCCCGTCAGTAATGTCTTTCTCGCCTGGGGAATGAAGGAGCTTCCACAGTCGCTGGCCGTAAACCCGCTGCTGTTTGTGCGCGCCATGGTGGACCCCATGGTGATCGTCGGGGTTCTGATGCAGATCGTCTGGCTGCTCATGCGCATCTCCCTGTTGAGCGTGGCCGACCTGAGTTACGTGCTGCCGGTGACGGCATCGGGATACGTCATTTCAACTCTGCTGGGCCGCGTAATCCTGCATGAGCAGGTGAGCGAGTGGCGGTGGATCGGCGCCGTGTTGATCTCTCTGGGAGCCGCGCTGGTGGCCTCCAGCCCGCGCAACACGCCAGCAACGAAGGAATCGCGATGAGGTGGATTTGGCTCGCTCTGGTGGTGGTTTCGGCCGTTGCCGGCGACCTGCTGCAGAGCCGCGAGATGAAGACGGAGGGCGGCAGTGGCGCGCCGGGGATGGCACGCGTCCTGCGATTGATCGCCAGCCGCTGGCCGCTCGGGCTGTCCATCCTGTGCATGGCGGTTTCGTTTTTCGCTTTTCTTGCTCTGGTGCGCATCGAGCCGCTCAGTTTCGCGGTTCCGGCCTCGGCGGCCAGCTTTGCGCTGGAAACGCTTCTGGCGAAGTTGTTGCTCGGTGAGCGGCTGGCGGTGCGGCGAACCGCCGGGGCGATCCTGGTCTGCGGCGGTATTGTACTTGTTGCGCACTAGCCGGCACAGGGCGGAGCCGCCGGCAGTGCGAGCCGAGCAAAGCCGGCGGTCCGCTCCGTTGTGCCGCCGTTTAGTTAAGTTAAGAGTGCGACGCCCGCAATCCAGAGCGTCGTTTGCGGTACATTGGTGGCACGGCCCGCCGAACGCGAGACGGGCGTGACCGGCTGTCCGGTAGCCGGGGTGGACGCCGGGCAAGCCAACTGGCCGCGGGGATTCAGCGTTCTGACTCGTCAATGAGGAGTAGCCAGTGAGATCTATGAGAATCGCGGTGCTCGGCGGAGACGGCTATTGCGGTTGGGCAACCGCCCTGCATCTGTCGAAAAAAGGCCACGCCGTGGCCATTATCGACAATTTTGTCCGGCGGCAATGGGATCATGAACTCGGCGTCGAAACGCTTACCCCGATTCGTCCGCTCGCGGAGAGAGTCAGAGTCTGGCAGGAGCTGACCGGCAACGTCATCGAGATTTTCGCCGGCGACGTGACCGACTACGATTTCCTTTCGTCCGCGATTCGTGGTTTCCAGCCCGACGCCGTCGTCCACTTCGCCGAGCAGCGCTCGGCGCCCTACTCGATGATCGACCGCAAACACGCGGTCTTCACCCAGGTCAACAACGTCGCGGGCACGCTGAATCTGCTCTTCGCGCTGCGCGAGTTTTGTCCCGATTGCCACCTGGTGAAGCTCGGGACGATGGGCGAGTACGGCACTCCGAACATTGACATCGAGGAAGGCTACATCGCCATCGAGCACAACGGCCGCAAGGATGTTCTTCCCTACCCCAAGCAGCCCGGCTCCTTCTACCATCTCTCGAAAGTGCACGACAGCCACAACATTATGTTTGCCTGCCGCATCTGGGGCATTCGCGCCACCGATCTGAACCAGGGCGTGGTGTATGGCACTCTCACCGACGAGACGGCTCTCGACGAGCGGCTGGTGAATCGTTTCGATTACGACGAAGTGTTCGGCACCGTCCTCAACCGCTTCTGTATTCAGGCGGCGCTGGGACATCCGCTTACCGTCTACGGCCGCGGCGGCCAGACGCGCGGCTTTCTGGACATCCGCGACACCGTGCGCTGCGTCGAGCTTTCATGTCTCTACCCGGCGGCGGCCGGCGAGTGCCGGGTGTTCAACCAGTTCACTGAGCAATTCTCCGTGCTCGACCTGGCCAACATGGTGCAGACCGAAAGCCGCAAGCTGGGCCTGAAGGTGGCGATCGATCACCTGCAGAACCCGCGCGTGGAAGCGACCGATCACTACTACAACGCGAAGCATTCCAAGCTGGTGGACCTCGGGCTGGAGCCGCACCTGCTATCGGATTCCATGCTCGATTCGCTCATCCACTTCGCCGTAAAATACCGCGACCGCGCCGATGCGTCGGTGTTCCTGCCCCAGGTGGATTGGCGCAAGCCCACCAATCGGCGACAGCAACATCCGGTGGCCGTCGGCGTGGCGTCGTAGGCACAAATCGCATTCGCGCGACATTACGCTCGACCGAGCCGCGACCAGAGGGAGCGGTCCCCCGCGACCCTATCGATTCCCCGCTGCCGTCGTGGCCACGGGAACAAGTTCGCCGTTGCGAATGTAGTAGTCGTTGTCCCGCCAGCGCAGGCTTCGCCGCGTGAAGCTGACCATCCAGACCAGAAAAGCGAAAGCGTCCCAGAGCGGGATCAGGAGCATTCTCTTCCACAGGCCGCGGCGCTTGAGTCCGTAGATGCCGATCACCGCCATCATGGCCGTCCGGAGCGCCAGATATCCTCCGAGCGAGACGCAGGCAACGAGCACCGACGGACGCACCGCGATCGCCGCCAGCGCCCACGGCAGTCCATGGGTGAACAGCAAACCGAAATGCCCCCACGGCCGCATGTGCCGCATCACCACCATCCAGCGCAGCCGCTTGTGCACCAGTTGCGAGAACGAGGCGTAGTCGGAGACCGCCAGAACCGTGTAGGGAAGAAGCTCCACCTTGTGCCCGTGTTCGGCGATCAGATTACCGACCAGGAAATCGTCCCCCGGCCGATTCACCAGGCTCTCGTACCCGCCGAATTCCGCCAGCCTGCTGCGCGTGGTCGCAATGGAAGTGCCCAGTGCGAATCGCACCCCTTCCAGTTGCGTGGAAACCAGGATGCCGGCGAAGAAATCCGACATCATTCCGACCGACTGCAGATTCTCGGCAAAGGTCTTGTCTTCGGTGGACGCATAGAAACACGTGACCGCGCCAATACTCGGGTCCCGCAACGGAGCGACGATGGTGCGCAGATAATTGGGTTCCACGCGGACGTCGCTGTCGTTGATCACCAGAACCTCGTTCCGCGCTTCGCTCACCAGACGCACCAGCTTCGCCACCTTATCGTTCAGACCGTCGCGACCCGAGCCGTGGAGCAGGCGAATGCGCCGCTCCGGAAAATCGCGGGCCAGCTTTTCGATCACCGGTACGGCGGGAGAATCGTCCGAGCTGACGCAAAACAGCAGCTCGTAATCGGGGTAATTCTGGCGGCAGAGGCTGGCGAAGTTCTCGTAGGCTTCGTGATCCAGCCCGCGAATGGGCTGCAGGTTGCTGATGGGCGGAGTAAAGTCGGCGCCCGACCGGAGTGGTCTCGCGGCGCGGAAAAACCGCAACGCGCTGTAAAGCGCCATCAGGTAATAGATGGCGGGAAACGTGGCGAACAGCAGAACCACATACACTATGAGGACCAGAGTGTAATGCACCTTTCGCTGATTCTCCGAGCATAGCAGAGCAGGTTTACTATGTGCTTAAAGATGCGTAAAGCGCGCGCGTGGCTCGCCATCCTTCTTCTCACCGCCGGAGTCGCGGCCAACCTTCAACCGGCCAGTTCGGCGCCCGAATACACGTATCGAATTCTGCAGGTCTACCCGCACGATCCGCACGCCTTCACGCAGGGACTCGAATATCACGACGGGTTTCTCTACGAAGGCACGGGGCTGGAGGGACACTCCACACTCCGCAAGGTGAATCTCGAAACCGGCCGCGTGTTGCAGGAGACTCGGTTGAGCGACGAGTACTTCGGCGAAGGCGTCACGGTGCTGGCGGACCGGATCCTGCAGCTCACCTGGCGTGCGGAGAAGGGCTTCATTTACGAGCGCGATTCGTTTCACCTGTTGCGCGCATTCTCTTATCCTGGCGAGGGCTGGGGCCTCACCAACGACGGAAGCCGGATCTACATGAGCGATGGCTCGGCGGAGATTCGAGTCTGGGATCCGGACACATTGCGCGAGACGCGCCGGATCACCGTGCACGATGGGGAAACTGCCGTGGCCAGGCTGAACGAGCTCGAAATCGTACGCGGACAGATCTACGCCAATGTGTGGCTGACGGATCGTATTGTGCGCATCTCTCCCGCCGACGGCCGCGTTCTGGGATGGATCGATCTGTCGGGTCTGCTTTCACCGGCGGAGCGCACCCACGCCGATGTGCTGAACGGCATCGCGTACGACGCCGCGGGCGGCCGCCTCTTTGTTACCGGGAAGCTTTGGCCGAAGCTGTTCCGGATTGAGGTTGTGCCCGCAGATGCAGATCGGCGAAGTTCAGGAACTGCTCCCAGTCGTAAGCAGTGACCTCGTGCTTGCCCGTGCGGTAGTGAAATCCGATGGTGCGCAGGATGGGATGGTTGAGCGGCGGCATCTGATCCGTGCCGAGGTCCTCGGCATCGAGAAGCCGGAACACCGGGCCGGCCGCGACGCACGCGAGGAACTCGCCTTTGGGATCGGCCCACTGGTCCTCTTCGGCTCCGGTGATGTAAACGGGGCGCGGCGCGATCAGCGCAATGAGCTCGTGCGTGTCCACGGGTAGCTGATCCACGTGGTCCGCGTATTTCTGGTAATTCGGCGTAAACCAGTAAGGGAATACGCGGACGAGATCGGCAATGGTCTCGCCGTAGTTCCGGCGCGAGAGCGATGCGCCGCCCTCACCCGAGCAACTGCTCAGCACCATGTCAAAGCGCTGATCGAGCGCACCCGCCCACAGCGCCGTCTTCCCCAGACGCGAGTGCCCCATAACAGCGACGCGATGCGCGTCCACCGCGCGATCTTTCTCCAGATAGTCCATGGCGCGGCTCAGGCCGTACGCCCATGCGCCGATGGCGCCCCAGTCGGCTTCGGGGAACAGCGGCCGAATGCCGTATTGCGCGCCGCCGTTAAAGTCGGGCTCGATGTCCTGATAGTAGATGGTGGCGAATCCGTAGCCGCGAGCCAAGATCTGCTCGACCTGAAACTGAGTGGAGCTTCCGCGGCTCGATTCCGGTGCCCGGCTCGCTCGGTGCGTCTTCTCGTCCCACACCATGGCCAGGCGGATGCCGGGATCGTTGATCACGGTGTGATTTCCGGTAAAGTTGAGCGACAGAATCAGCGGTACCGGCTTCGTCGCCCCCACCGGAAGATAAATCAACAGGTCCTCGCGTGGAGCGTCCTTGCCGGGCGAAAACCAGATGGTGACCTGCCTGCGAATGGCCTTCCCGCCCAGAGCGTGCTCGTCGAGATCGAACACCTTGTAGCGAAGACTCGCCGGCGCAGCGGGGCCATGACCGTACACGTTCGCCGCAAACAGCTCCAGGATCTCCGCCCTTCGGCGGCTGGTCCAATCCTCCGCCGTCCGCACCGGCGTGCCGTCGTTGAAGACCAGCGGATCGGGGAGCGTGTAGACGCCCACTTTGGACTCGTCGTAGTTGGTGGCGGGTGTTTGGCCCAGGAGCGCGACGGCGCCTGCCACCAGGCCGCACATGAATCGCGTCATTCCGGAATACTTATGAATATACCGCCATTCTCTTCCGCAAGCTCTGCTCCCGCGGCCCGAGCAGCCTCCCGCAACGCCGCCTGAAGCATGACCACCGGGTCGGGACTCACATCGATTCGCCGCATCAGGCCCTCCCCCTTGCGCGGCCCAATCGAAAGCATGATCTTCAGACCGCGCCGTTTGCACCTGACCGCCGTCCCGTCCTCCAGCTTCGTGTTCATCGGCTTGATCCACGCATCGACATAATGCACGCCGATACCGGATTTGTCGTCCGTGAACTGAGGGAGCTTCTTAGCAGCCTCGGGGTTTGCCTCACACAACTTGATTTTCATTATTTTCCGATAACTTCATCTATTTGTTCCCGAAATGCACGAATATGAGCCGGCGTCGAGCCGCAACACGACCCGATGATGTTCGCCCCAGCTTCCAGCAGCGCTTTCACGCCGGCGGCCATGTTCTCCGGCGCTTCATCGTAGACCACCTTCATGTTCACCAGTTTCGGTTGCCCCGCGTTCGGCTGCGCCATCAATGGCAGGCTGGTGACCGTCCTGTATCGGGCCACCGCCGCCCTGGCGCGTACCATATCCATGCCGGTGCCGCAGTTCAAGGCGACAACGTGGGCTCCACGTCCCTCGATGACTTCCGCAGCCCGCTCCGGATCGACGCCCATCATGGTGCGAAAGGTCGAACCATCCAGCGTCACATCATATGCCATGGAGCCAATGACGCATGGCGCTCCAGCTTCCTGAGCAGCCTCGATGCCCAGGCCCAACTCCTCCAGTGATGTCTGCGTTTCAATCACGATCGCATCGACGCCCGCTTCGACGAGAGCGCGAGCCTGTTCCCGGAAAGCCGCCGCCACGTCGACCGCGGCGAAATCGCCATAAGGCTCCAGCAGCCCGCCGAACGGCCCGATATCGCCGATCACGTAACCACTCCGGCCATTGAACGCTTCGCGGGCAATCTGCACGCCGGCTTTGTTGATCTCGACTACTTTGTCCGCGTTCCCGTGCCGGTTCAGCATGATCCGGGACCCGCCGAAAGTGTTCGTGAGCAGGCAATCCGAGCCGGCCTCAACGTAGCGCCGCTGGATCGCCAGCACCCTCGCGGGGTGCGTGATGTTCCACTCTTCGCCGCAATTGCCCTGCTCCAGTCCCGCCAGCATGAGCTGTGTGCCCATGGCGCCATCGGCAAGCAGCGGCCGTTGTCTTGCCATCTCGTGCAGCAGCGGCTTCAAAGCTGATTTCCCTTCTCCGTTTGCATCAGTGCGTAATGAACGGTCTCCAGAACCAGCGCCCACTTGTGATCCCGCGCGATTGGCTCGCAGTAGCATCCGGCTGGCGATGATGCGGGATGCCACGAGAGTACCGCCGACAACGGTTGCCCCTGAAGCGGTTTCTCCGAGTCGATCGCCGCCGTGAGGCGTTCGCGATCGCTGATGTACTCGCACATGTACATGTGACCCTCGTCGCCCGGCGCCGGTGCGCAGCGCTGCTGACGAACGGGAAAGCCCTGCTCTCGCGGACCCAGCCGCAGGTTGTAGAGAAACGCCAGCGGCCGGCCCATGTTCGTGCAGGTCGTCCCATCGTAGCGGAACAGCGCGTCAACGCCGCCGTCTTCACTTCTCTTCAACGTCAGTCGCTCGGCGGCCCATTTCCTCAGCGCCCCGGTGTTCACCGCGTACTTCGCGCCCGGCTCGATGTAAGGCCTGCGCCGGAACTGGCATGGCGCGAAGCAACAGTTCTCGCAGGGAACCAGTTCGTCGAGGCGGCGCAGCGATTCGCTATGCTTCGTCAACCCGAACACGGCCAGCAGCGACTTCTTCGGCCGAAGCGCGCCCGATTCGAAAACCTCTATCGGACCCGGCAACGATTGCCTGCGCGTCAGCAATGTCAGCAGCCGTGGCTGTTCCGCGATGTCCCACTCTGGATACCCAGGGCTGTAGTGCGGCAGCACGGCCATTCCCTGCGTTTCAGCGGCGGCGCAAAGGCGAGCGCCGGCGGTCGTGACCAGGCTCTCGACAACAGTGGAGCCGAATGTTTCAAGGAAGTAATATTCGTCGGGTCGCTGATCCTGCCATAATCGCTGCGCTTCGCACTCGAGTTCCGAGCCTGCGGAGACCGCGACAAGTGCGACGCTGTGCGCCTCGGCCTTTTGCAGCGTCTGCCGCAGCCGAACGCTCCCGAACCCGGCATCCTCAATGCGCAGGCAGCCGGATTCGATCTCCAGGCGATCGGTCTCTCGCGCGCACATCCACGGAACGCCATGCTCGGCATACCACGCTCGCGCCCAATCCGCCAGCTCGCGCGCGCGCCCATCCAGTACGAATCCGCGCGGATAGCCGAGAAGCCGGACATACTCGGCCTCCTCGACATGTACCCGCGGACCTGTGTCGGCGAACTCGATCATCCGGAAACCCGCGAAGCCGATTCCAGCGGCCTGAACTGGCATCCGTCCACGAAGAAATCGAAGAAATTCGGATGCGTTTCCAGACGGCAATGCTCGACGCGCTTGACCAGCTCTTCCATCTCGCGCCGTTTGGAGATGGACAACAGGGCCAGACAAGCGCCCTCAATGGCGGCGTTGCCGGCCTGCACAATTTTGGATTTAGGCAGGTCCGGAAGCAGACCGATCCGCCGTGCGGCCTCCACCTTCAAATTCCGGCCGAACCCTCCCGCGAGATAGAAGACATCGATGTCGTCCACGTCGATGCCGTAATTGTGCAGGACCACGCGCAGGCCCGCCACGTTGGCGCCCTTCGCCTGCGCCAGTTCGCTGACATCGCGTTCAGAGAAAGTAATGCCACGATCGGCGTCGAGGACAATACGATCCGCGCCATCCTCAAAGCGCCCCATCTCGTTCATTCGCCCGGTTCGAAGCAGCTCGCTCAGCAGATCCACCAAACCCGAGCCGCAAATTCCCACCGGCGCAACATCGCCGATCACGCCGAGCTGAAACGTCCCGTCATCCCGAAGCGTGACATCCTCGATCGCTCCATCGAGCGCGGGCATGCCGCAGGAGATCGAGCCGCCCTCGAAAGCCGGCCCCGCGGGACACGAAGCGGCCAGCACCCGATGCCGATTCCCGACGATAAGCTCGGTGTTCGTCCCAATGTCCATGATGGCGATGAGGCGATCCTCGCGAGCCAGATTCGTTGCCAGCATGCACGCCGCCGCATCCGCGCCGACATGACCACTGATGATCGGAGCCCCGTAAACACGCGCCCTCGGATGAATCGGCAGCAGCGACCGAAGTCCGGTCGTGATCAGACTCGTGCTTGCCCGCTTGCCCTCCATCATCTCGATCTCGGTGATGGAACGGTACGGGCTCTGCCCGATCGAATACACGCTCTGCCGGAAGAACAGATCGCGCATGGTGGAGTTGCCCACCACCACCATTTCGTATATGTTCTTCGGGTCAACCGGAAACTCCTCGATTGCGTGCCGCAGGTAGCCGGCCAGCGTGCGCATCAGCAGGCGTCCATGGTGCGTGACGTCATAGTGAATGCGCGACATCACGTCCGAGCCGCCGAAGCGTTGCGGATTCTCGAAAGACGTATCGGCGATCAGTTCGCCCGTTTGCAGATCCAGCAGCCGGAGCACCACTGTGGTCGTCCCCAGATCCATGGCCAGCCCCAGCACGGGTCCCGTCGAGCGCTCCACCTCGACGCCATCGATCAGAACACGGTCACCTTCGCGCGTCACCGCGGGATCGATAGTTTCCATAAAACCGCGCACCACGGGCGCGGCGGGCGTCCGGTTCCGCGCTTTCAGGGAGGACGCCGCCGCGTCCTGTGCACTCGTTTCCTGCCAGGGCAATCCGAAAGCGCGATGCTCGATTCGCATCCCGCCGCGCCGCATGGTGTGACACCGCACTCGGCCTTTGTCCTCCCGCACGCGGGCCTGGCACGATAGCCGAAAGCCGCCGCTCAGATGATGCTCAGGCTCGGTTCGCGGCGACAGGCGCTCCATCCCTTCCACCACCTCGACGATGCACTCGCGGCACTTGCCCTGTTTGAGGCATGACGTCGGCACGTGCACACCGGCTCGCTCCGCATGTTCGAACAATGACAGCCCGGGCTCCGCATCGGTCGTCTGCTCGTTGATCGTGATCTGAACGTCCATCACCACTCGGCCCGCGACTCCAGCTCGGCCTTCACCGCCTCGGCCACCTCGCTCGCCGATCCTTCCCGCTCTTCCTCTTCGCTCCACTTCCACTGCGCAAGATATTCGTCGGTGCCAGCGAGGCCGCGCTGCATGGCCAGGCGATCAACGCGCTCCATGAACTTCGCCGCCAGTGGCAGCGTTACATCGTCCTCGCTGTCTTCCGCGCGCACCTGCGTGGGCACTTCCTGCCAATAGAGAACCTTGTACGTGGCCATGCAGTCTATTTCTTCCCGGCCAGGTGCAGGAACAGATCCACCGCCGCCGATGCGTTCGCGCCGTACCCATCGGCGCCAATTTCGTCGGCGAACATCTGGCTGATGGGCGCACCCCCGACGGCCATTTTGATGTCGCTCTTGCCCGCCGCCGCGAAACCATCGATGACGGTCTTCATGTACGTCATGGTGGTCGTCAGCAGCGCGCTCATCCCGATGATGGTCGGGTTGCACTTCTCCGCGGCAGCCAGGAATTTTTCGACGCTCTGGTCCACGCCGATATCGTGAATCTCAAAACCCGCGCCTTCGGCCATCATCAGCACGAGGTTCTTTCCGATGTCGTGCAGGTCGCCCCGAACCGTACCCATCAGCAGCACTCCCGCCGGTTTGGCGCCGCCCTCGCGCGCGCTCAGCAGTGGCTTCAACACGGCCATGCCCGCTTTCATCGCACGCGCGGCAATCAGCACCTCCGGCACATAGAGAACGTTGTGTTTGAAGTCCTCGCCCACCACGCTCATTCCGGCAATCAGGCCCTCCGTCAGCACTTCCTGAACGGGCCGCCCTTCCGCAAGCGCGTCCCTGGTCATCTGTTCGACTTCGTTCGCCTTGCCCTCGTAGAGGCACTGGTTCATCAGAGCGTAATCAGGCATGGCCGTTCCGGTTGTTGAATTCCTCCAGCGCCTCCTGCATCGCGAGAATGTTCTCGCGCGGCATGCCCGGGCTGGTCCCGCCGCCCACCGACAAGATAATTCCTTCGCCGCGCGAACCCTCCAGCACCTCCAGCGTCGCCTCCTTCACTTCCTCGGGCGTACCGCGCACCCCGATCTCCAGCGGGTTAACATTCCCCATGAGGCACATGCGATCGCCGACGCGCTGCTTCACCTCGGTGATGTGCTTCTGCTTGCCCCAGTTCAGCACGTGGAATCCGGCGTCGGGAAGATGATCGAGGCAGGCATCGACTTCCGCGTCGTTGTGATAGATCTTCACCCAGTCGCTCGGAAAGGCATCGCAAATGCGCTTTAAATAAGGATGCGCGTATTCGAGGTAATGCTCCTCATTGATGAAGCCAACGATGTCGTCGAGAATGAAGATGCTCTCGACGGTGTCGCCCATCACTTTCTGCTGAGCTTTCAGCCAATCGATGACTACGCGTGTGCACAGATCGATGAGCCGATGTGCGCCCTTCGGATTTTCCACGAGGTCGATCATGAAATTGGTCGTGCCCCGAACAAAACCGGCAGTGCAAAGCGGGCCGCGCGACGTAGCCATCGGAAGAATGTAGCCGTGGTCCAGGATGCGCTGTTTCTCCATGCCGATGCGGTGCAGCGTCAGCGCCGCAAAGGCGTCGGCCTCCACTTCGTACTCGGGGAAGTTGTCGATATCTTCGAGCCGGTAAAGCGTGTGATACTCGCTCGGCGTGTTGTCCTGCCAGAACTTGATCTTCGCCCCAAGCACCGACGGTTCAGCCGCCATGCCGTACTCCATCCACCACGAGGGCACGAAGATGATGTCCGGAAACTCGCGCATGATGCGCAGATTTGACTGGAACCACAGCTCGCGATCCAGATAGTAGTCGAGGTGGTTGAGTCCCAGGTATCCGGGAATCCATGGGCTGTCAATGATCAGCGCCATGGGAATCCGGTCCAGCTTCTCGCGACGTGCCGCTCGTTTGAATGTGTCCCACTGTTGTGGCAGCATCAGGATTCCTTGCTATTTGCGTAGTATCGCAGGTTCAGGGTCGATCTCCACGTAGTCGATGTCGGCGCGGTCCTTCGCATCGGGCGTGGCATCGATGCGGATTTCATCGCCCGGCCGCAGCGCCACGCCCATGATCGTTCGTCGTGTGCTGGTGTGGCCATTCGGCTTGTCGGACGGCAGGTCGTTGTTGCTCAGCCACTCGTCCATCGTTTGCGCGTCGACAGAAAGCTTGTAATGAGAGATCCCGTCCCGCTCGTCGAAATACTGCACCGCAATCCGATACCAGCCCGGCGCGCCCTTCCATTGATAAGAAGCCGAGCAGGCCGTCTCCGGACACCCGATGGCCTTCCCGCCCGAAGCCGTCTCCCACGGCGTCACGTCTTCGACGACATATCCGCTGAGCTTCATCGACTCTGCCTCGACTCGGCTCGGATGATTGCCTACGCGCCCGCGCGCATCCGGAATCCCCGATGTCTTCGCGAACCAGTTGCAGATCGCGTCGCGCCAGACAATGGCGTGGCCGGCCTGATATTCGAGGCGGTTCAGCACAGCTTGATAGCGTGCCTCGTCAATGCGCCCACGGAGTCGCTTCCAACGTTCCGGGAACGTCTGCGCCTCGGCAGCGCCGTCATAGTGCGAATCGTATATATGCTGGATCGGAGTCTTACCCGAATGCAGAACATACGTGTACGGCACGTGATGAAAGAACAACAGCAGCTTGTCCGGGCAGTCCTTCAGCGACTCATATTGTTGCGCCACGGCGGTTGAGTACTGCCCGATGAATCCCGTTCCCGTAGCCACTGTACGATCCATCCCGATGCCGTGCTCGTCGGCGCGATGCCACTGCCCCCAGCCGTTCCGCTCAGACGACTCGATGCCCGGCCCGTAGTGCACGCCAATGATGTCGGTAAGCCCGCCGACACCAAGAAACCCGGTGTAGTCTTCATAGGTTCGCCACGACTCAAGCTGCAGATTGTCGACCGTATCCACCACTTTCTCGTCATGCCCGAAGGTCTGGCGCGTCCACTCGTCCACAACGTCGCGTACGCGCAGATCGGGATTCCATGCGAGACGCCCATAACTATAAAGGTTGGCCATGGCGAGATCGTTCCCCAGCCAGCTAGCATCCTGACCAACGTTCGTCACCGCGACAAATCCGCCAGCGGGCCGATGGAATGTGCGGCCGGAAACCAGATCCTTCACCGGCGTCGCCTCCGCGCCCGCCGCGCGCAGATCGAAATCGAGGACCTCTTTCCACATTGGCGCCAGGTAACACAAGTGCCGCTGCTGGCCCGTGTACTCCTGGGTCACCTGCAGCTCGATGGCTTCGTTGGTGCGATGCAACGCGCCGAACAACGGTGACACCGGCTCGCGCACCTGAAAATCGATGGGGCCATACTTGATCTGTACGATCACGTTGTCGTCGAACTGGCCGTCGAGAGCGTGAAAATTGTCCCAGGCGGCGCGGGCGCGGTCGTTCTTCAGGTTGCGCCAATCCATGTGGTGGTCGTAAACGAACCCGCGATAGAAGAGCAGTCCGCCGTGCGGCTTCAGAGCGCGCGCGATCACGTTGGCCGCGTCGGCATGAGTTCGCGCATACGCGGACGGTCCTGCACGCCCTTCCGAATCGGCCTTCAGCACGATGCCGCCGAGATCGGGAATCGCGCCATAGAGTTCGTCCATCTTCTGTTTCCACCACGCGATCACGCGCGCGTCGAGAGGATCGAAAGTGTCGAGGCCTCCAATCTGCTTGGGGCTGCCGAAATCGACGGAAATCGCCATTTGCACACCCCAGGGCCGGAAGGCAGCCGCGAGCCGCGCCAGCTCCGGGATGAATTCGCTCGTCAGCAGCTTCGGATTGGCGTTCACGTTGGTGACGTCGCAGCCGTTGATGCCGACCGAGGCGAGCAACCGCGCATAATCGCGCGCTCGCGTCAGATCCGGAACCACGTGGCCGCCATCGAAAAAGATGGAACGGCCCGCGTAGCCGCGCTCGATGCTGCCGTCGAGATTGTCCCATTCGTTCGTCCAGCGCACCGGCGCGTATGGCGCCTGGTACTCATCGATATTTCGGATCTCGCGGTGCAGAGCCATGCGCCGCAGCAGCGCGAACGTGCCATAGAGTACACCACGGTCGTCCGGCGCCGCGATGAGAATGATCGAGTGCCCTCGCCGGGTCAGCGCGCGCAGCACATAACTGCCTTCGACTCGCTCCGGCGGGATCGCGACATTCGGCGCCACACTCGGCAGCGCATCCCAAGTCGCCAGGACAATCGCGTCCTCATCCGGCAGGCGCGACTCCAGTCGCTCGGTCCGTCCCAGCATGCTGCGCACACCACGCACCAGTTCCCGGCTCGCGGATTCCATCGCCGGCGAATTGCCAGTCGAGTAGACCGCGGCAGGCAAACTCGCGTAGAGGACGCGCGCGGGAGAATCGAGGGGTGCGTAACGCAACCAGGCATCGTAGCCGGTCTCGCCATGCACCGAGGACACTGACGTCAGCGCCAGGGCAAGCAGCCAGCGCATCAGGAGTTCACTCCCGAAGCGAGATAGCCTCCGTCAACGGCAATGCACTGTCCAGTCACGAAACTCGCCGCATCCGACGCCAACAGAATCGCAGCGCCCACCAGTTCCTCCGGACGACCGAAGCGATGCAAGGGCGTGCGCGTCAGAATCTCCCGTCCGCGCTCAGTCCCCTCCAGCAGTTCGTCGTTCAGCTCAGTAGGAAACACGCCGGGTGCAATGGCGTTCACGCAGACCCCGCCGCGCGCCCACTCGCAGCCCAGACTTCGCGTGAGCGCCAGGACGGCGGCCTTTGATGCACAATAACCGGCCACTTCATGAAAGGCGAGAAACGAGCCAAGCGACGCGAGATTGATTATCCGGCCGTGACCGGTGGCCTTCAGCGCCGGGTAGAAGGACTGGCAGGCGCGCAGCACACCATTGAGGTTCGTATTCATCAGGTTGTTCCACTCGGTCTCCCGGACTTCCGCGGTTGGCACCCGCCCGGTGAGTCCCGCGGCGTTCACCAGAATATCCACACGGCCGAACTCGCGCAGAACTGCATCCCGCAAGCGGTCCACCGACGCGCGGTCGTCGACGTCCACAGTCTGCAGTATTGTTCGCGAGCCGAACTGTTCCAGCTCCCGCCCGGTTTCACACACTTTTTCCGGGTTGCGCCCGCTCGCCGCAACGTCGGCACCGTGCTCCGCCAGGCCGATCGCAATCGCTTTCCCCAACCCCGACGTGCCGCCGATCACCACAGCGACGCGGCCGCCGAGGTGGAACCAGCCTCGGGACACAGCATCGGCATTACCTTCGCGAAGCGTTGACATTCTCACGGTTCCACTTACAGGATAGCTGGCGAAAAGAAACAGGGCCGGCGGATACCGGCCCTGCCCGAACAAGAGGTTCGAACTCGCCTCTCCAGTCAAAGTCGCGCACAACGCAGCGGGGCGCGAGCTTTGCCTGTCATCATTGAGCGCGCCCCGCGCTGCGCGCTCAGAAGGACAATCTCATGCCAATGCGCAGGATGCGGTAGCCACCGCCATTGGACACGCCGTTGGCGGATACGGCGACGCTGGTGATCTGGCCGAAACTGCCGCTGTTCACATTGCCCTGTGGGTTGCTGAAAATAGGTGTATTGGTAAGCCCGAATGCCTCCGCGCGCAGTTGCAACTTGATGCTCTCGCGGATCGGGAAGTCGCGGAAGACGCTGCCGTCCAATTGGAAATACCCTGGCCCGCGAAGGCTGTTACGGCCGGTATTGCCGAAGGGAATCACGCCGTTCGGGCCGGCCGTCGGCGCCGCGTAGGCGGCTGGGTTAAACCAGAGCTGGCCCGGTCCAACGTTGCCCAGAATCTGCACGCTGGGCAGCACCTGGTTGGCGGTTTCGGTATTGCCGGGAGCGTTGAAGGCGGCCGAAGACGTAATGGTGAAGGGCGTGCCGCTGGCCGCGCTGAAAATGGCGTTGGTCTGCCATCCGCCGAGGATCCAGGCCGCAGGCCCACTCGATACATATTTGTGGCCCTTGCCGAACGGCAGCTCGTAGGTTGACCATAACTCGAAGTTCTGAGTACGATCATATCCGGCCGCCGCCCAGTTACGCGCCCAGTAAGTCGGGTAAGCGAAAGTCAGCCCGTTGTAGGTACTGTTGTCACCCATGTCCATGGCTCTGGACCACGTATAGACGGCGCCCACCTGAGCGGCGCCGAGTCTGCGGGCTACCTGCGTCTGCAGGCTGTCGTACCGCGAGCTCCCGAATGGCTCGGATTCGTTGATGTCGCCGTTCACCGTGCCGTATTCAACAAACAGTAACCGGCTGGCGTTGCCGCCGCCCGGGTAGCCGGCATTGATGTTGACGTTGGACATCTGGCGCACTTCATGGTTGCCCACAAAGCCGACGGTCGCCGTGAAGCCCGCGCCGAGGTCACGTTGCACCTCCAGGTTGTAAGACTCGATGTAGCCGCGATCGAAAGGATTGGCGATGGCCTGCGTGGCGATGTTGTTGGGTAGTGGGATGGTGCCCAACGCGATATTCGGACCGGCCACCGGCGGGATCCCGATCATGACCGTGCCCTGCGGAAGCGCGGCGTTGGTCCCGGTGAGCGAGCCGGCGGCCTGGAAGGCGTTGGCCTGGCTCACATAGTTGATCACCGCCGGATAGGTGTTGCGCATGTCGCGGTAGTTATCGGGATCTTCCGAAATCCCGGCGCCGCCGCGCAGCACCGTCTTGTCATTAAACCGCCAGGCAAATCCGAGACGCGGGTCGATGTTTCCCCAGCCAACCTTCACGCCTGTGTCGCAGGGAACATTGCCCTCGCAGCCGATCAGCACGTTGTTGGCGGATGGAACATAGGTGAAGTTGCCAAAGTGGTCGCGCGTCAGGAACGGATAGTATTCGTAACGAACCCCGTAACTCAGCGTGAACCTCGGCGTAATTTGCCATTGATCCTGTGCGTAGAAAGCCCATGTCGAGAAGCGCAGCGAGTTGGGATCGATGTACTGGACCACTTTGCCCACTTCATTTGGCAATCCCAGCAGCATATCGGCGAGGGAGTTGAACTGGTTCGGCGCGGCGCCACCGCTCAGAGCGGTCATGTCGCCATTGAAATTGAACGACCCGCGCGCGGTGGTGAAGCTTCCGCCCTGCGGCTGGAAGTGATTCATGGCGCTGTGCGTGTAGTCCCATCCGAAGCGCATCTGGTGCGTACCCTTGATCTTCCCGAAGTTCAGACTCCCCACGTATGTGTTATCCCGGAACAGGAATGGGCTGCCCGTGTTGGCGTTGCCCATATTCGTCCACCCGTTGTTGACGAAGAAGGCAGGTAACCCGCCCTGCAGGGCTCCGCCGTTGGTGCCGGGGATCTTCAGCAGACTGAGTCCGCTGTTGTCGTCCACGTCGGACGCCTGGGCGCCGAGGTGCTGCCGCGTGAACCCAAAAACGCCGTCCATGAGCATGGTCGGCGAGAACGTGTGCGAACCTCCGAGGGCGCTGCTCTGCACCGTGGTCAGCCCCGCGCCAGGCTGTCCGCCATCCCACGTGCCGCCGTCGGCCTGGCCGAACTGATAAGGATCCGCAATCGTCTCCTTCGAGATGCTGTAACGGCCGAAGATCTGGCTGTTCTCGTCGGGATTGTAGTTGAGTTTGCCGTCGGCGTTATCGCGAGTCAGGGCGTAATCGCCGGCGCCGAAATAGTTGTTGCTGTACTTCAGGTTGGGCTGGTTCGGCTGCGGCATCAGCCCCAGCAACGCAGTCGCCGCGGGATCGATCATGTTCGACGGAATCTGGTTGCCCGGGAAGGGCGTGCGCCCCTTCCCGTTGGCGGCTCCGCTCAGCGGATTGTAGATGATGGTGCTCACATTGGAAAAGTTGCCCGAGGCCAGAGTGGAGTCGGGAATGCTGGCAAATCCGGAAATGAACTGCCGCTGCATGGTCCGCTCCCAGTCCCCAAAGAAGAAGAGCTTGTTGCGCTTGATCGGTCCCCCGGTGCTGGCGCCCATCAGGTTCACGATGTTCTTGGGAAGCTCGGCGCCCGTGAAAAAGTAAGGACGAGCGTTAAAATCGGTGTTGGTGTTGTACTCGAACGCGGAGCCGTGATACGAGTTGGTGCCGCTCTTGATAATCACGTTTACCGCGGAACCGCCCGCCGTGCCCTGCTCCGGCAGCATGCTGTTGGTCTCGACGTTCACTTCCTGAATAGCCTCTTCGGGAGGAACGTAGGAAACCAGGTACGGCAGCCACGCGTAGATAATGCCCGCGCCGTCCAGGCGCACGTTGTTGTTCACATACGAGATGCCGTTCACGTTGAACGACATCGATCTCTCGGGATTGCCCGCCGCCGAATTCTGTTCGGCGGGCGGCTGCACGCCGGGAACCAGCTTCAAAAGGCTTTCGAAGTTGCGGCCGGCGCTGGAGATCACCGGAAGATCCAGCAGTTGTTTTGTGGTGATGTCGCTGTGTACATCGCCGCGATCCGTCTGCATCTGCTCCGCCGTGGCGCTGACGCTGACCGTTTCCGTTACACCCGCGACCTTGAGCTGACCGTTGGATCTGGTAACCGCATTGACGTTCACCACGATGCCCGTCTGGGTCAGCGTGCTGAACGAAGGCGCGCTGATGGCCACTTTGTATTCGCCCGGCAGGAGCGTGGAAAGCGTGTAGATGCCGGCTTCATTCGTGACCGTCGATTCAATGACGCCGGTATTCACGTTGGTTGCTTCAACCTTAGCCCCGGGCACAGCGGCGCCGGTGGAGTCGGTGATGTTGCCGGTCAGCGTTCCGTACAGTACCTGTGCGTGCGCCGCAGGCGAAGTGAGATACATGGCTGAAAGCGCTACAAGGCAAATCAGCCCGAAATGGAAGAGCAAGCGCGAGCCGCCTGGCTTCGCAGGTCCCCGTGCGAACATGGCAATCTCCTCTGCTTTGAACCCCTGGGCGACAAACTGAGGACAGTTTGTTCGCGTCAAGAACTATATACCTCTAGTGAGCGCCCAAGTCAATACTCGAATGTGTCTACCGGGCGGAGTTGCTGATGTAACGTCCCGCAAAGGTGAGGAACGCGGGCCAGTTGGGGCCGGTGGTGTGTCCCCCGCTGTGCTCGCGGAACGCGAGGTCGCCGTCGATCAGCGTGGTTTCCATGGGCGGCATCTCGGTGGTCCCCAGGTCCTTCTTCCCGAGCAACCGGTAAACCGGGCCTGCCGCCACCGTGGCCAGAAACATTCCGCGCTGGTCCACCCATTTGCCCTCCACATTGGGAGAACCGGTGCTGATGAAGACAGGACGTGGCGCACACATTGCGATCAGCTCATGCGCGTCCACCGGCAGGTCGCCGGCGGTGAGCGGGCTTCCGTATTTCAGGAAGTTTCCAGCCATCCAGTGGTACTCGCCTCCCGTGAGGTTTTCCACCAGTTCCCCGAAGTTGCGCCGGCTGAGCTTCGCCCCGCCCTCGCCCGACGAGCCGACAAACGCAATGGCGAAGCGCGAATCGTAGGCCATGGTGACGAGTGTCGCCTTGCCGTAACGTGAAAGCCCTTCGATGCCCACCTGCTTCGCATCCACGGACTTGTCCGATTCGAAATAATCCAGTGCGCGGCTGGCGCCCCACGCCCACGCACGCAGCGCGCCCCAGTCATCCGGTTTGCGCGGCTGTCCTTTGTTCACCAGTCCGATGATCCCGTCGGTCAGCCCGGCGCCGCTGTCCGCCTGGACGCTGGTGGGCACCAGAATCGCGTAGCCCCAGCCCTTCGCCAGAAGCTGTTGCTGCCAGCTTGGCCCGGGACCGCCGATCTCGCCCGGCCCCGGAGCCGGCAGCTTGATGCCGCGCGCGGCCAGCCGCTCGCGAAACCCGCGCATGAACGCCGGGTCGAAGCCGAACTCGAGAATCACCGGCACGGGACCCTTCGCCGCCGCCGGCGTTGTCAGCGTCAAGTGGATATCGACGTTGATGAGCGGATAGGATGAATTGTCCACGTGGCCAACTAAACGTTTCGTGATGACCGGGACATCGCCGTTGACCTCGTTTTCCGTGCTCATCGCTTCCCAGTGGACCGGCGGAACGTTGGCGGGCACGCGGCCATACACGTCCCGATCAAAATCCTCGACAATCTCCGGTCGCCGCTTCTTCCACCACATTTCCGGCGTCTGCACCCGTTGCCCGTTTTTCAGCACCAGCGGGTCCGGAAGATTCGGCCACGGATTCGCCTTCGCCTCGTCATAGTTGACGGCGTTGGGCGAATCGGGATGATTCGGGTCCGCGCCGGGCCGCAGCGACTTGATGCCCAGGATGTCCATCAGGTGCTGATGATCCTCGTCGGCGGTCATGCGTACCGGCGGCGTGAACGATGTCAGCCGCACCACCGCATCGAACGCCGGTTTCGGCTGACCGTTGCGGTCGAACAGCAGCGGATAAGCGGTTCTGCCGCGCACCGGCCAGTTATTGAGCCACGAATCGGCGTCCGTCACGCCCCAGAAAGTCACCCGCGCCACCGCGTCGCGGTGTCTGATGAAGCAGGCGAACAAATCGGCGTACCGCTTCGCCAGCGTCTGCTGCATGGCATCGGGCAGCCCATTGGCATACGGGTTCAGTTCCGCCCGCGCCTGCACGCTCAAACTAACATCGGCCCCGCGCTGCCGCGTCGCGGGAGGAAGCACGTCCACATCGAGTTCGGTAATCGCCACCTTCACGCCGGCCGCGGCGACAGCCGCGATGGTGGCGTCCTCGTCCTCGACCGAGGGCCACGTCAGATTGTCGTGGCCCTGCAATCCGACCACTGCCACCGGCGCGCCGTCCGCCTTCAGCTTCCTGATCAGATCCACCACACCGTTGCGCTTCGGTTCGTTCTCCAGAGCATAGTCGTTGTAGTTCAGTTGCGCGCCGGGATCGGCTTCGTGGGCAAACTGAAACGCCTTTTCGATGTAGTCCGGACCGATGATCTTCATCCACGGCGTCTGGCGCAAAGTGCCATCATCGGCGAGAGCTTCATTCACGACGTCCCAGCTCTGGACGCGCCCCTTGTAGCGGCCCACGACGGTCTGAATGTGCTCGCGCATGCGGCCGAGCAGCGTCTCCCGATCCACGAGATTGCCCTTGTCGTCGCGAAACACCCAGTTTGGCGTCTGATGTTCCCAGACCAGCGTGTGCCCCACAATGAACATGTGGTTCTTCTCGCCGAACGCCACATACCGGTCCGCCAGCTCGAAGTTGTACTTGCCAGGTTGCGGATGGACACTCGCCCACTTGAGAACGTTCTCCGGACTGATGGAATCGAACTGCGCCTTCACCAGCGCAGCTTCGCCCGCGTTCTCTTCGTTGAACTGGCGAGGGTTCAGCGCCGCGCCAATCAGGAAGTCGCCGTGGAAGGCATCCTTCAGAGAAGCCGGCGGCTCTGCGGCATACGCCGCGAGTGCCCCCAGCATCCCGGCCATTAGTTTTGCCAGCCTACTAATGCGCATACTTCCTCCGCCGTTGGGACGGCTGAATCGCTGGCCGGATGGAGGCGAACCCAGTTGGCGGCGCCACTACACACCTCGCGGGGAACAGACTCATGGTCAACATGATACCCTTCGCGCCGGTTTCTTCGCACTGAACCAGCCGCCTTCGATACGGCCAATCCGCGCCTCGGAACACACCGCGCGGGCTAAGATCCGGCGCCGAAGACGATGCGAACCTCCGGGCAGAGTTGATATGCTTTATCTGGCGTCACCTGCACTTGTCAACGTCCGATTTCATTGTGCAAATACCAAACATATTCAGGAGGCTGAATCATGAGTAGATCCGTAACCCCAGCCGGTTTTTCCATTGGCGGATGGTGCGGCATTAATCCCGGCGGCGATCCTTTCGGGGAAGCTGTCCGGAACATTGACCTGTCTCAGTTCCTCGACGTGCTCTCGACTACCGAGATCAAGCGGGTATCCTTCCATGATCGCGATCTTTGGCCCGACGATGCGCCGGCCGGCATGGTGACCGATGCCATCGGCAAGGTCAAGGAGCATTGCGCTCGGACAGGCCTCGAAGTCTACAACTTCACGTCCAACAACTTCTCCAACCCCTGCTTCCGGTCGGGCGCGTTTTCCAGCCCGTTTCCGCAGGTTCGCGCCGCGGCCATCGTGAAGGGCTGCAACGCCGTGGACCACGCCCACGAGTTTGGCGCGAAGCACGTGATCTGGTGGGGCGGCCGCGAAGGCAGTGACGGCGCCTACGAGCAGGACACCGGCCTCGGCCTGGCGCGCTACCTCGAAGGCCTGAAGATCTGCGTGCGCTACGGCGACGAGAAGGGCTACAAGCTGATCCACACCATCGAGCCGAAGGTTTACGAACCGCGGCTCCTCGCGCTCTACGCGGGCACGGGCGCCAGCGCCGCCAGCGCCATCCGCCATCACTTCCACGAGCCGCAGTATAAGGGCCGCATCCTCGTCAACCCCGAATACCCGCAGCACGTGATGATGCTGAATCTCGACCCGGTGTTCGAACTCGGCCAGTTGATGGACGAAGGGATGCTGGCGCCGTTCATTCACTTCGGCGGGCAAATTGCCGGCCGCATGGATTGCGACCTGCCGCCCGGATTCGGCTCCAACGTCTACACCGATTTCATGATCGTGCTCACGCTTAACCGGCGCGGCTGGAACGGCGTGGTGGAGTTCGACTGCCGTCCGCCGCGCACCACCACAACCTGCCAGGGCCTCACCGCCTTCCTCAACAATGCCGTCGCCTACTGGCAAATGCTCGAGGAAAAAGTGAACGAGTACTTCGCGGATAAGAAGGCCGCCGATCTCGAAGCGGCGCTAACCGCGCCCGAGGACCCGACGGTTGCAAGACTCCTGAAGGCCACGAGCGTGACCGGCGGCGTAGGCGAACTGCGCACCGGCTTCAAGGGCTTCGCCGCCGCGGCCGCGGTGAACACCGACGTCATCGAGGCCTACCAGCAGCGCGTGATGGCTATTATCACGGGGACGGCGAAGTAAGCGCCCCCACGAAACAGGTTTGCCGGGGCGGGCGCGATGAAGCTCGCTCCGGCGGACAATCGGTCGCTCGCGGGCGAAGAGCGTCAATCGCTCCGGCGGCCTGTGCTTCAAATCAAAGGAGCCAGAAATGACCAACGGGACGCAGAAGCTTTCCGTGCTGGAGAAGGCCGGCTACAGCCTCGGGGACGGCGCCGCCAACCTCGTCTACATGACGATCATCCTCTTCCAGCTGAACTTCTACACCGACACCATGGGCGTTGCCGCCGGCGTCGCCGGCACGATACTGCTGGTGGGCCGGTTCTGGGACGCCTTCTTCGATCCCATGATTGGCGTCATGGCCGACCGCACCAACACGCGCTGGGGCAAGTTTCGCCCGTGGGTGCTGTGGACCGCCGTGCCCTTTGGCATCGTCATGGTTCTGGCGTACAGCGTGCCCGGCTTCAGCTACGGGCCCACGCTGGTCTACGCCGTGGCGACCAACATCCTGCTGATGTCGCTCTACTCCGCCAACAACACACCGTACTCGGCCATGACCGCGGTTATGACCGGCGACGTCAATGAGCGCACCAGCCTCTCGTCGTATCGTTTCGTCACGGTAGTGATTGCACAGTTGATCGTGGGCGGCTTCACGCTGCCGCTGGTGGCCAAGTTCGGACAGGGCAACGCCGCCCGCGGTTGGCGGATGACCATCGGCCTGTGGGCGTTGATTTGTATCGCCTGCTTCCTGATCACCTTCCTGTCCACTCGCGAGCGCATCAAGCCGGTCGCCCACCAGAAAGTCTCCATCCGGCAATCCTTCGGCACTCTGGCCAAAATCGGCCCGTGGATCGCCATGTTTATCGTCGCCCTTTTCCACTTCACCGCGAACTCCATGCGCGACGGCACGGTGATCTACTTCTTCCAGTACTACGTGGACAAGAACCGTCTGTTCGATTTCCTGCGCAGCGTGGGCCTGCCCAACGCCGCGGATGGCGGCAGCGGCCTTGGGTTCTCGCTGCTGAACACCTTCGGTCTGGTAATCAACGCAACCAGGTCAAATGTCTCGTCGGTGGGGTTCAGCCTGTGGAACATGTCGGGCCAGGTGGTGCTGGTGATCGGCGTATGCTTCTCTACCTGGCTGTCCATCAAATTCGGCAAGAAGGCCGTCGCCCTCGCCGGCTTCGCGCTCACCACGGTTTTCATGGCGGCGTTCATCTTCCTGCCGGCGGACAACATCTGGGCGACCTTCGTCATGGTCTGGCTGCGCTCCGCGTCCTATGCGCCGACCATCCCGCTTCTGTGGGCCATGTTTGCCGACGTGGCGGACTACGCGGAATGGAAAACCGGCCGGAGCACCACGGGCGTGATCTACGGGACCGTTCTGTTCGCTCTCAAGCTCGGCCTAAGCCTGGGCGGTTTCCTCGCCGGCTGGCTGCTTTCGGCGTATGGCTATCACCCGAATGTGCCCCAGACGGTGCATACCTTGCTGGGCATTCGCCTGACTGTCAGTATCTTTCCAGCCATCCTGTACGGCATGATTGTCGCGGTCCTGTGCTATTACCCCATCGGGAAGAAGCTGAACCTGCAGATTCAGGATGAGCTGGCGGAGCGTCGCAGGCTGGCCTGAGGGTTGAGCTTCATTCCGGCGTCACTCCGGGAAATGACCGAAGTGGCTCGGGGCCTCCAGGTCGCTCGACCCGGCCAGCGCCACCCGCATCATCTGTTGTATGCCGTTACATATCCGACGGGATGTTACTCCGAACGGACCGTACGATACCTGCCTTATCTGACCGAGTAGACTCGCTCAGGTGCCTGTGAGTTCCCAGTCCGGCTACACGTACTGCGCCGTACAGGGCTGACGAGGCGAAGCAAGGCCGATTAGAGTTGGGTCTTCGGAGATGACTAACAGGACGCCGAAGCTTTCCGTGTTTGAAAAGGCCGGCTACAGCCTTGGAGACGCCGCCGCGAACCTCGTCTACCAGACGATGATCCTCTTCCAGTTGAACTTCTACACCGACACCATGGGCATTGCCGCAGGCATAGCCGGCTCGCTGCTCCTGGTGGGCCGGTTCTGGGACGCCTTCTTCGATCCCATGATGGGCGTCATGGCCGACCGCACCAACACGCGCTGGGGCAGGTTTCGCCCCTGGGTGCTGTGGAGCGCGCTGCCCTTTGCTGTGGTCATGGTTCTGGCATACACCGTTCCGGGCTTCAGCTACGGCTCCACACTCGTCTATGCCGCCCTGACCAACATCCTGCTGTGGACGCTCTACTCGGCCAACAACACACCCTACTCGGCCATGACCGCGGTCATGACCGGCGACGTCAATGAGCGCACCAGCCTGTCGCAATACCGCTTCGTGCCAGTGGTGATTGCGCAGTTGATGGTGGGGGGCTTCACGCTGCCGCTGGTGGCCAGGTTCGGACACGGCAACAACGCCAGGGGCTGGCAGATGACCATCGGCCTGTGGGCGTCCATCTGCCTGGCCTGCTTTGTGATAACCTTCCTGTCCGCTCGCGAGCGCATTCAGCCTTTGAAGCGCGAGAAGGTCTCCATCAGACTTTCCTTCGGCAATCTGCGCAGGAACGCGCCCTGGATCGCCCTGTTCATCGTCGCCCTCTGCCACTTCACGGCGAACTCCATGCGCGAGGGCACGGTGATCTACTTCTTCCAGTACTACGTGGATAAGAATCGTCTGTTCGAGTTCCTGCGCGGTGTGGGCCTGCCCTGGGCCGCGCAGGGTGGCGGCGGCCTGCGATTCTCGCTGCTGACCGCCTTCGGCCTGGTCATAGACGCCGGCAAATCGAATGTCTGGTCGGTGGGATACAGCATGTGGAATATGTCGGGCCAGGTCGTGCTGGTGATTGGCGTGCTGTTTTCGACGTACCTCTCCATCAGGTTCGGGAAGAAGGCCGTCGCCCTCACCGGCTTCGCGCTGACTACCGTCTTCATGGCCGCATTCATCTTCCTTCCGTCCGACAACATCCGGGCGATCTTCGTGATGCTCTGGCTGCGCTCCGCGGCCTATGCGCCGACGATCCCGCTGCTGTGGGCCATGGTTGCCGATGTGGTGGACTACGCGGAGTGGAAGACCGGCCGCAGCACGACGGGCGTGATCTACGCGACCGTCATGTTCGCCCTCAAGCTCGGCCTGAGCCTGGGCGGCTTCCTGGCGGGCTGGCTGCTTGCAGGGTACGGCTATCAGCCGCCCGTAAACGGACAGGCAGTGCCCCAGACGGCGCACACCTTGCTTGGCATCCGCCTGACCGTCAGTATCTTCCCAGCTATCCTGTACGGCATGATCGTCGCGGTCCTGTGCTACTACCCCATCGGGAAGAAGCTGAACCTGCAGATCCAGGACGACCTGGCGGAACGCCGCAAGCTGGCCTGAAAGAGCCCCGGAGAATTCGGTGACGGGCACCGAATTTGCCGCATCGGAAAGCCTTGCAAGCGGGACGCTGGCTGCTGCGGAATTTCGGTGCCCGTCAGCGAATTGTCTGCACACCCATGCTATGTTGTTCCCATGAAGGAGAGCCGTGCGGACTCGTCAGCCGCCCTGCGCGAGATTCTGAAGGGCCGTTTTCTCGTCGGCGCCGCGCTCAACGATGCGCAGATCGCCGGCAAGGATCCGGCGGCGGTTGAAATCGTCCGGCGCCACTTCAACACCATAACTCCCGAGAACATCCTGAAGTGGGAAGCGGTCCATCCGAAGGCCGATCGCTTCGAGTTCTGTGTTCCGGACCAGTTCGTCGCCCTCGGAGCCTGGCAGGGTCTGTTCGTGGTCGGCCACACGCTGGTCTGGCATAATCAGACGCCCGCCTGGGTCTTCGAAGGTACGCCCGGCGCGGTGCTCCACCCCGAGCTGCTGCTTTGGCGACTGCGCGAGCACATCCATACCGTGGTCGGCCGTTACCGCGGACGCGTGCGCGCGTGGGACGTGGTCAACGAGGCCTTCGAGGACGACGGGACCTGGCGAAAGACCCCCTGGTACACGACGCTGGGCGAGGAGTTCGTGGCAAAGGCGTTCGAGTTCGCCCGCGATGCCGACCCCGATGCCGAGCTCTACTACAACGATTACAACCTCTGGAAACCGGCCAAGCGCGCGGCGGTTGTTCGCCTGGTAACGTCGCTCCGCAAGCGCGGAATCCGCGTCGACGGTATCGGCGAGCAGGGCCACTGGCTGCTGCAAGACCCATCGCTCCGCGAGATCGAAGCCACCATCGTCGACCTCGCGAAAACGGGCGCGAAGGTGATGATCACGGAACTGGATATCGATCCACTTCCCCGGCCCGAGGCGTTGGTCGGAGCGGACGTGGCAAAGCAGGTTGAGCTCACACCGGAGCTGGACCCGCACGCGGAAGGTGTGCCCAAAGACGTGCAGCGGAAGATGGCCCAGCGCTACGCCGAAGTCTTTAGCCTGTTCGTGAAGCACCGCGCGGTGAGCCGCGTCACCTTGTGGGGTGTCACCGATGCCGACTCCTGGCTCAACCACTGGCCCGTCCCCGGACGCACCAATCACCCCTTGCTGTGGGATCGGCTGGGACGACCCAAGCCGGCATTCCACGCGGTGGTGGAAGCTCTCACCCGCGCGGCCTCAGCGAGAGCGTGACAATGAGGAACCGCCGAAGCGTCGTCGTGACCAGTCACGGCAAACCCGCAGTCAGAATCACGTCCGTCACTGAAGATGAACGGGCCGCCGAAGCTGCGCGCTCCGCTCTGTTCGCGCGACTCAGGGAACAACGAGCCGCGAAGATCGGCCGCTGGACGCGCGACGAACTGTATGACACGGCACGGAACTCCAATTCGCAAACCGGTGTCGAATTGTAATAAGTGATCCGAATTCGATGGTTCGACCCGGAACCGGACAACCCCCCGGCTGCAGGCTGGTGGGCGACGTCGCTGGTGATCGCGACCCTGTTCCTGAATTTTCCCTTCTGGTACGAGCATGGCTTCGATCTTCCACTGGTCTGGACATTGCCCGTCTACGCCCTGATTGCAGGAGCGAGCGCCCTGGTCTTTACGGCGGCTTTCTTTCTGGGACCAGCGATGGCCGCGGGCCGCGCGGGAAGGCCTTTAACCGGCGTCATCACGGACTCGCTCGGCTTGATTCCCGCCTACGGAATTCATATCTGTTGCGCGACGTTTCTGATGATCTGGATGGCGGAACTGGTTGCCATGCCGTCACGTTGGATGCTGCCTTTCATCGAGCGGGATCCTTTCAAAACGGTGCCCCTGCGAGAGACAAACACGATCGCCGCGTGCATTCTCGCATTCTTGTTCTTCACCGGGCTCCAGAGCCTGCGTATGCAAGCGAGGCTGGCACTCTTCACCAACAGGCTGGCCGTCGCCATCCTCATCGCGGCTTTGATTCGCGTGCGAGAGGCGTGGCCCCGAGTGCCACGAGGCTTTGGCTTCAATCCGGAGTACCCCTTCTGGTTTTCGATCTGGATTTGTCTTTCGCATCTCGCATACTATGTCGCCCCAGTCGCATTCCTTGCTTCCATCCTCGGTCGCCGCAACCAAGGACCGCGCGACGTCAGAAAGACAGCGCTGTTCGGTGTGGCTGTGCCGATGTTCGCAGCGGTGGTGGTCGTGGCGATCATCTGTCTTGGGGACATGTACACCTTCCGGCGGCCCAGTGTGCCTCCCAACATCGCCGGCGCTCTTTGGGGAGGCGCCAGCGCGAGGACGGTTGCGTGGCGATTGCTGGTGGTCTCGCTCACCATCTTCGGGCCGGTGCGATTCGGTGCAAAGGCTCTCACCGAGTTCGTTCCGATGCGTTCCCTCGGAAGCAGATGGCGTCTGGTCGTAGTCGCCTGCCTGATCGGTGGAATCGTCGCGATCTCGGCCAGACTGGTTGCCGGGATCGATCCACTCGTTTTCGAAATGTCGGCCCGCGTTCTGGTGGCCGCTGCCGCCGTGGTTACCGCCGATTCTGTCGCTGCGCGCTGGCGTGTGGTCAGTGCGCGCCGAGTCGACTTGACAGGGGTCGTGGCCGTGACCGCTGCTCTGCTGACGCCGTGGCTCATGCCCTACCGCATGGCTGACTTCGGCGCTGACCAGTGGTGGCACCCCTGGATTTTGCCGTCGTACGGCATCGGCTTCGTGACTTGTCTGCTGGGTAGAGCCATCGAGAGGACGAGGCGTAGCGCAATCCGTTTGCTGTCAGCCGAGCGGTGATGAAGCGTGAGCACCACGTGACGCGCGGCTGGCGCCCGCCTACTTACTGAGTTGCACTGCGGCGCTCGGCGCCGATTTCGTCAGGCGGACTTCCTGCACCGTCTCGCGGTCGCCCGGGGCACTCACGCTCACCGCATAGCTGCCATAAAAGCCACGGAAGGCAAGCCGTCCGTCGACGCCGGTCACGCCGTTTCCGCGCGTCGACCACTCCTCGCGCAAAAGATGGCTGATCCGGCTGCCGGCAGCGTTCAGCGTTCCATCCGCGTCCGTGAGTTCCGCGTCGGGCCCCAGGAAGTGCGTCTTTGCGGCAAAGCCCCACAGCAGGATCGCCTGCACGGCCTCGTGGCTGAACCCGAGTCGGAAGAGCATCTCCAGAAGATCCGCGCGCCGCGCGGCGTCCGGATACTTCGCGCTGACCTCGGTGAGATGGATCGGCAGCCCGGTCTCATTGTGAAGCCGGTCGAGCGTCGCCAGAAACGACTCTGCCGTGATCGGAGTGGTGAGCAGCCAGTCCGGCCGTTCCCCAGGCGCAAGCAGCAAACGGCCATCGGGAGTCAGGCGATCGCAGTCGTGCGACTGAACACCAATTCCGCTAACCTGAGCGCCGCGCGCCCGAAGATCGCAAATGAACTCCAGGTAGCGTTCCACCTTCTCCGAATCGCCGAAGAACCCGTATTCGTTCACGAAAAGCGGGGTCTTCGGATCCAGCCGGGCCGCCACCCGGAACATCCACGCGCTCGCATCCGGCCCCATCCGCTGGCTGTAGAATCCGCCATCGAGAACCTCGTTGTTTACGTCCCACGACGCCAGTCGTCCGGCATAGCGGCTCACTGTGGCGGTAAGGCGGCGCTCGACGGCGGCGCGCAGTTCGCTCTGGTTGAGTGCCCGGAGCCAGGGCTGGACAAACTCTTCCTTGTCCCAGAACAGGCAGTGGCCGCGCATCGCCAGGCCGTTCTGCTCGGCGAAGGCGAGCAACGCGTCGGCCTGCGAGTAATCCTCGCGGCCGCGCTCCACCTCGGTGGCGTACCACTTCATCTCGTTCTCGCAGACGAGGGCATTGAGATGGTCGAGGATGAATTGCCGGTAGTGCCGGCCGGCATCGCCCGCGTCGGCAAACGGAGCGTACGCGATGGCCGCACCGAACAGAAAACCGTGGCGCGTGAGCCGGTACTCGATGCGGGCATCCTTCAACGGCGCGCCGTCGCGGCCGCGCACTTCAACAACGAAGTCGCCTTTGCGGAGACGCTCAATGCGGCTGTCGGCCGCGCTGCGCCAGTCGGCGCCGCCACTGGGCACAGACGGCGATGAGAAGGGAACGATGTGTTCTTTCATGGTCGGGAACTCGGGCTGCGGAAATGCCACCTTCTCACGTCAAGCCGCGCGCTGTCAACCGACCAGCCATCGACACCGCCACGACACGCCGGTCGTGCAACGTAGAAAGTTCCCGTCCCAAACAAAGCAGAAGGAGGGCCGGTGGGAGGACTGGTTGACAGCCCCTCGCGCCATGCGATATTTTGGCTGCGGAATGGCCGGGCAGGGCCACGCGACATGGGGAGCGCGCCGACGCCCCGACGGGGACCTCGCTGGCAGACGTCCCGCGAGTGAATTCTCTCGTTAACCCCGCGGCCATCGACGTCGATCCGAGCGTCCCTGGCGCTGGTGCGTTTCGCGCTTCATCCGGTGTTGCGTCCTTCGAGCAGCAGGAACGGAATATCTCTGAACAAAAAACGCATCCTCGACCCAGCCCAGGAGTCGCGCAGCAGCACTCGGATTCGTCTCATACCAGCTTGAACAAGGAACTCATAATGGCCACCGAACGGGATCTTGAAATCGTAGCCGCAGGGCACACCTGCCTGGACCTCATCCCCGCCTTCACCATCGACCACAACGTGGACAAGATGACCGACGTGCTCGTGCCCGGCAAGATGATCAACATGGGCGACTGCGTCGTGGTCGGAGGGGGGCCGGTCACCAACGCCGGCGTGTCCATCAGGCGGCTCGGCGTCAAAACCGAGCTCATCGGCAAAATCGGCGACGACGACTTCGGCGGGGAAATCCTGCGCTGGTACGAGGACCACGAAGGTCATTTTCAGGGAATCAAGATGGTCAAGGGCGAGTCCACTTCGTACACCATCGCCATCTGCATCCCCGGGATCGATCGCTTTTATCTCCACCACTGCGGCGCGAACGACACCTTCGGATATGACGACATGGACTTCGACCTCGTTCGCCGCGCCAAACTCATGCTCTTCGGTTATCCGCCCTGGATGGCCAAAATCTACGAGAACACCGGGCGCGAGCTGACGAAGATCCTCCGGGAGACGAAGGAACTGGGCACCACCACGGCGCTCGACCTCTCGTTGCCGGACGTCAACAGCCGCGCCGGCCAGGTGGACTGGCGCGCCATCCTCACCGACTGGGTGCCGCTTTCGGACATCATGGTGCCCAGCGCGGAGGAGGTCTTTTACTTCCTCTACAAAGACCAGTTCCTCGAGAAGAAAGCGCATCTCGGGCCGAAGGAAAGCGTCCTCGACCGCATGAGCGTGAAGGAAATCTCCACGCTGGGCGCCGACCTCCTGAGAATGGGCGCGGCGATCGCCATGGTCAAGTGCGGCCACCGCGGTCTTTACGTGCGCACCGCCGGCAAGGCTCGCCTGCAGAAGATGGGCGCGGCCGGCTGCGGCGACCTCGACAATTGGGCCGAGCGCGAGCTCTGGTTCCCGGTCTACCAGGAGGAGCGCTTCGTGGGCGCGCTCGGTTCCGGCGATTCGGCGATCGCTGGATTCCTCTCGGCGTTCATCTGGAACCACAGTCTCGAATCGTGCCTGCGGTACGCCAACGCGGCCGGCAGTATGAACGTCACGGTTCCGGACGGTCTCACCTGGAACAAGGGATTTGTCGACCTGACCAAACGCATCAAGGCCGGATGGAAAACCAAAGACCTGCAGATTGACGAGCCCGGCTGGAAAAAGGAACGCGAGTTCTGGGTGGGACCGGATAATCGCGGCAAGTGGGAATCATAGCAGGATGCCGAAAAACGCGGGAAACCGCTTGCTGGCGCGCGCGGCTCGGCAAGTAGTTACTGAGCCGCGACCGCGAGGGAGCGGTAGTCCGGCAGCGTTTTTCTGCGGCTAATAAGCGAAATAAGGAACAGGAGATCGAAAATGGCCACCAAAAAGAGTAATCCGAGAGACGCATTCATAGCAAAGAAACTGGCGAAGATGAGCCTGGCGGAGAAGATCGGCCAGTTGCTGACGTTCACCCGGCGCGGCGCGATGCTCACTCCGAGCGGGATCGAACAGATCACCAAGCTGAACTGCGGCGGCCTCTGTCTCGAGCCGTACGCCGTCGAAACCTGCAAGAACCTCTACTGGGGCAACTCGCAGATCGACAAAACTTTCCAGCGGCCCCCGGATTATTTCCAGATTGCGAAGACTTACTTCGCCGGCAAATCGTTCGGCATCAGCATCACTCCGGAGGGCTACACGAAGGACCTGAACCGTCTGCAGAAGATCGCTCTCGCCCGGCCCTCGGGCATTCCTCTGCACATGACCATCGACTTCGAAGGCGATTTCAAGAACGACTACATGGCCGGCGGCATCCGCCAGTTCCCGCCTCCCATGGGCATGGCGGCCATCGGCGACACGAAGCTCACTTACAAGATCGGCCTCACCATCGCCAAGCAGCTCGCCAATATCGGCGTCACCCAGATGTACTCGCCGGTCTGCGACGTCAACATCAATCCGAAGAACCCGGAGATCGGAGTCCGCTCCTTCAGCGACGATCCGGAGACCTGCGCGAAGCACGCCGTGGCGCTGCTCAGGGGCTTTCAGGATGGCGGGATCGCGGCCACTGCGAAGCACTTCCCCGGGCGCGGCGACTCCGGCACGGATGCGCACGATGTGCTCGACGTCATCCGCGCCGACAAGAAGCGGATGCACGAGGTGGAGCTGGTGCCGTTCAAGGCGGCGATCGCCGCGGGCGTGCAGGCCATCATGACCGGGCACTCGGTTTACCCGGCGTTCGACGACACGTTCCCCACCACGCTTTCCGAGAAGATCCTGACCGGGCTTCTCCGCGAGGAACTCGGCTTCGACGGCGTCATCGTCTCGGACGCCATCGGCATGGCCGCCATCCTGAAGCAGTGGCCGCTGCCGCGCGCCTGCGCGATGGCCATCAAAGCGGGCTGCGACACCATCCTCCTCAAGGCCGACGACGAGTCGCGCACGCAGTGCTTCTTCGGAATCAAAATGGCCGTCGAGTCCGGCGAGCTCTCCGAGCAGCGCGTGGACGAAGCCGTGACGCGCCTGCTGCGCATGAAGTACGACCAGGGCCTGTTCCAGACTGCCGGGAAGAAGGACCCAAAGAAGGCCCAGGCCTACGCGATGAGCAAGCCGGTCGTCGACTTCTCCTGGGACGTCGCAAAGAAAGCTTTGATCGTCATGCGCGACAACAACATGTTGCCGCTCAAGGCCGATAAGACGCTGCTGGTGATCGAGCAGCGCATCCCCTACGAGTTCGTCGGCAAGGACCCGTACATGCACCAGCATATGTTCGCCGAGGACATGGTCAACTACTCATCGAACCTGATTCTGGTGGACACGGATTTCGCGGCCACCGAGCCCGAGCTCGAGGAATGCATGGAGCTGGCCACATCGGTGGACACCGTGGTCATGACCAACTACTACGCCCGCATCGTCAAGACCGGCAACAACCGCCTGCTGATCAAGAAGCTCAAGGAGGCCGGGAAGAAGATCGTCGTGGTGACGAACTATCCCTACGTCGAGGGCGCCACAAACGAGGCCGACGCCGTAGTCTGTAACTTCAGCGGTACGCCCGACTCGATCCGGGCGGCGGTGGACGTGCTCTGGGGCAAGCTCAAGCCTTCAGCAAAAACGAAGCTGCCGATCAAACTGGGCGCGCAGCAGGAGTCCGCTATCAAGAAGCCGGCGCGGGCGAAGAGCACTCTGGATTTGTCATACTGCTAGGTTGGCCTCGAGCCCAGGACAAAGTGCATGTCAAAAACGAATAGTGTGACCACGAAGGACATCTATACCATCACCGGCCCGGAAATCCGGAAGCACTACGTCGACAACATGATGTCGGTGCACTTCCAGGGGATGTCCAAGACCCTTCAGTTCCCCCACACCATCGCGCTGATGGGCGCTCCCACCTGCTCGCTGGGCATCTCGCCCGAGGGTCTCTACAATCGCCTGAACGACGCCGGCCGGCTCATTCTGCTGAATCACAATGGCGTTCAGTTTGGTTCCGCGCCGTTCGTGAGCGTCGGCGGCAAGCTGTTCATGCTGACCACCAGAGACCCGCAGGCGGTGGAAGGGCCGGATGACGTGCCGGCTCTCAGGAATTATTACCATCCACCGGTGGACGAGACGAAGGTGACTCTGTCTCTCGCTACGCCGCTTGCGGAACTCGCGTACAGGCTCGGCAAGATCAGGGTGGTCCGCCGCTTTATCTCGCCGCTACTCTCCGCAAGCGATGACACGTTGATGCCGATCAGCGTGGAGGAATTCGAGGTCACCAACACATCCGGCAAGGAGCAGCAGGTGACCCTGGTGATCCCGCGGCCGTCGCTGGTCAACCTGCAGGAAAAGGAACTGAAGCCGACCGATCAGGACACGGTCTACGTTTGCTCGACGGCGGTGAAAGGCCAGGTTCACAAGGCGTTCGCCTCGTCGGGCATGAAGGGCGTGGTCATGGCCAGCCAGGAATGCGCGGACCGCATGGTCCTGGCAGCGCCGGAGACGGAGGGCGTGAGCATTGACACGCATCCTTCCTTCTGCCTCAACCATCTCCGGCAGGATTTGCTGCTGAACGCCGACGGCACCTTCTATGAGAAACGCGCCATCATTCCGAAGCAGGATTACGGGGCCGCCATCAGCCTCACATTCACGCTCCCGCCGAAAGCCAGCCGGAAGCTCCCCGTGGCCGTCGCGCTGGATTTCCCAGTGCAGAGCTACATCGACGGAGCGACCTTCGAACGCAAGTATGTCAAGCGCTTCAAGAACAAGGAGACGCGCGCGGTGGAGCTCGCGAGGATCGCCCTGGACAACTATCCCCGCTGGCTTGACCGAACCACGACCATCCAGAACAGGATCTTCGACCACATCAGCAGGAGCCCTTCGTACAAAAAGGACAAGGCCGGCGCTTTGAGACTCACCCGCCTGATCCTCAACGAGTTCAGTTTTCCCCTGTCGAACGCGTGCATCTGGGTGGAGAAGAACGGCAAGGACGTCGCGCGATTTCTGGAGTGCTTCGACTACGCCTACATCGACCCATCGGACGTTGACTGGTACTCGATGGTGCTGCTCATGTTGTTTCCCCAGGTCGAGCTGGAGCTGTGCCAGCGCTTCGTCGACTCGATCCTGGCGGAAGATCTCACCATGCGCTTCTACCACCACCATGCTTCGTTCGTGGAGGCGCGTAAGCATTTCAAGGATCACCCCGAGGAATACGAGGGCCGCTCGCTCACCCAGATCTACGATTACTTCAAGATCAAGGGGAGCGTCGCGCACGACGTCGGCGCCATGCCCAAGGGCCATCCTCTGCGTGGCACCAGCGATTACGCCTGGTACAACAACAATTACTGGGTCGATCTGTTTCCCAAGCTCACCATGCGCGTGTTGCGCGACGCCAGGTTCCTCGGCGACACCGATTTCGTGAAGCGGAACTGGCAAACGCTGAAGTTCGGCTTCGAATTTCTGAAGATCTACGACATCGACGGGGACGGCATCCCCGAAGGCAACCCCCATGAGGTCAAGAACACGTTCGACAACCTGGTGCTCTTCGGCGCGGACGCCTACGGCGCGACGCACTATCTGGGCTGCTGCGAATCCATGAGAATCATGGCGGAGATGATGGGCGACGAGCCGGCGCGCCAGCAGTACCAGGCGGCTTTTGACCGGGCGAATGCGGTGTTCGAGAAGCTCTGGCGCGAAAAGACGAACCGCCAGGGCGTCGAGCTGAAGTACTACGTCACCTGCTACGACACGAAGACCAAAAAGATGAACAGGGACGTCTGGACCAACCAGCTCGACGCGCTGTGGGCCATCATCGCCATGGGCGAGGAGCCGTTCATCCCCGCCGACCGGGTCCGGAAGATCCTCCGCACCATTTACAAGGTGAACCGCACCACCATGGGCTGGGCCATGACCCGGACGGAGAACGGCGAGAAGGTCGAATCGGAGCAGGGCCAGGACGTTTACACGACGTCCAACTACGTGTTCGCTCAACTGCTCGACTACTATGGCCTCGTCAAAGAGAGCAAAGAAGTTTACAAGGCCATGGACAAGGTCATCTTCGAATACGGCAACTCCCTGATCAGCCCCGACAATCTCAGGGCCGAGATGGAGAAGGAGCGCGGAGAGGCCGTTAAGGGTCCGCACTACATCGTGGCGGCCTATCCGCGGCCGGGAGCAATCCTGACGCAGTTGGTGGTGCAGTTCGTCAAGGAAACGCAGGAGCGGACCGGCGTCGCGAAGGTGGACACTCCGGCGCTGCGCTCTTTCGTGAACTCGATCTTCGGCGAAGCGCGGTAGTGTCCCGTGGGGCAGGTTTGTAACCTGGGTGCCCTCAGGGCCGGGGTTTTCAACCCGCCTGGCCGATTGAAAATCGGCCGCAGGATGAAATCCTGCCCCACCTCTCGCCGCCGCACTATAGTATGAAAAGCGTGTTAACGGAAACCGGGCGATCGGGAAGAAGGGGGCATCACGCCGACCGCCTTCGTCCGGCTTCCAGCGAGGTCGCACGCGACATTAACCGCCGCATCGTCCTCAATCTCATTCGCCGGCGCCATCCCATCTCCCGCGCCGATCTGGCCCGTGTGTCCGGCCTGCAGCGCAGCACCATTTCGCTGATCGTCGAGCAACTGATCGAAGAGCAGTGGGTGGTGGAAGGCTCCACCGGCCGTCTTCCGCGCGGGCGGCGTCCCACTTTCCTCAAGCTGAACGACGAGCGGGTCATCATTGGCGTCGATATCCGTCCCAGCCAGATCGCCGTGGCGCTCTCCGACGCCAACGGGAAGTTCACCGCGCAGGAGATCATGGCCACCCCGGCCGATCCCGACGCCGCTGTGCGCGAGCTGATCGAACGCATCCGGCGCGTCATCGCCACCTGCCGCGGAAGGAAGATCGAGGGGATTGGCATCAGCGTGCCCGGCCGGGTTGACGAGAGAACGAACAAGCTGGTTTTCTCTCCCAATCTCAAGTGGGCCGGCGTGGATCTGCGCACCCCCATCGCCACTGCAACAGGCCTGGACGTGGAACTGGAGAACGCCGCTAACTCGTGCGTGCTCGCGGCCGTCTGGTTCAGTCACGTGGACAGCCGCAATCTCGTGGTGGTGACCGTCTCCGAGGGAATCGGCACCGGCGTCTTCGTGAATGGCCAGCTCCTGCGCGGCCAGAACGGCATGGCCGGCGAGTTTGGTCACGTCCCTCTCGATCCTGACGGCCCACTCTGCGGCTGCGGCGCCCGAGGCTGCTGGGAAGTGTTCGCCTCGAATCGCGCCGCGCTCCGCTACTACTTCGAATCGGCCGACGACGTCGGCGATCTCACCTTCCCCGATCTGCTGCGCCGCGCCGGACAAGGGGACCAACGCGCCGAGGCCGCGCTGAACCGGATGGCGCGATATCTGGGCCGCGGCATGCGCATGATCGTGGCCGGTCTGGCGCCCGAACAGATCCTGGTGGTCGGCGATCTCACGCGCTCCTGGACCCACTTCGGTCCGGTAATCGAATCGGAACTGCAGGCGCAGACACTGCCGGGCGGCTGCGCGCCGCGAATCGTGCCGGCGCACGACGACGGCCTGGATCGTCTGCGCGGCACCGTCGCTCTGGTTCTGCAGAACGACTTCGGAACCAATCGCGAAATCCCCGCGTAATTCGGTGACGTACACCTCATTTCCGAATTTCTTTCGACCGCCCCTGTGTTATCAGCAACTTACGGACCGGCCCACCTTGGCGAAATTCGGAAATGAGGTGTACGTCACCGAATTCCCCCCGGCAGGTAGAATGAAGCGAATCGAACAAACGCAATGGATCATGGCTTGAAGATTCCCGAACGCGGAACGTACGACTTCGTTTCCCTGGGCGCGCTGGTGCACCGCCTCGACCCCGGCGTCGTCCCCTTCCGCAAGGCCACCGAATGCCAGATTCACGTCAGCGGCGGCGAGTATAACTGCGCGGCGAATCTCGCGGACTGCTTCGGACTGAACGCCGCCGTGGTTTCGGCCATGGTGGATTATCCGATTGGCGAACTGATCGCGACGCGCGTGCGCGCGATGGGCGTGAAGGGCATTTACAAGCGCTTCGCCCACAACGGCGTCAACGGACCGAACATGGCCGCGGTGTACAGCGACCGAGGCCACGGTGTGCGCGCTCCGGTGGTCTTCTACAACCGCGCCAATGAGGCCGCCGCCCAACTGAAGCCAGGCGATTTCGACTGGAACGCGATTTTCTCGGGCGGAGTGCGCTGGTTCCACAGCGGCGGCATCTTCGCTTCGCTCTCGGAGACGACGGGCGAGCTCATCATCGAAGCCATGCAGGCCGCGCGGCAAGCGGGCGCGGTGATTTCCTTCGACATGAACTACCGCCAGAAGCTCTGGAACCTGTGGGGCGGCCAGGCACGCGCCGCGGACATCATGAGCCGCATCGTGGAAAACGTGGACGTGCTCGTCGGCAATGAAGAGGATCTGCAGCAGGGTCTCGGAATCGCCGGACCCGAGGTGGCCGGCGATTCGAAACTCGATCCGCGCGCGTTCCTGGCGATGATCGAGACGGTGGTCGGGCGATTTCCCCGAATCAAGGCGATCGCCACCACCCTGCGCGAAGTCCACTCGGCCAGCCGCCATTCCTGGGGAGCGGTGGCCTGGATCAACGGCCATACGTTTACCACCCCGACTGCCGATCTCGATGTTCTGGATCGGGTCGGCGGAGGCGACGGCTTCGCTTCCGGTTTCTTCTATGGACTGCTCTCCGGCGAGTCCGGCGAACAGGCGCTGCGACTCGGCTGGGCCCACGGCGCTCTCCTCACCACCACGCCCGGGGACACAACCATGGTGAGCTGCGACCAGGTGCGCGCCTTCGCGAAGGGCGGGTCGGGGCGAATTCAGCGATAGTCTGATTCCCGCTACCCCCAAATGCGGGGAGCTGCGGCCGGACCCCGCTAAGAAAACTTAGAAAAACTCCTGGTAATAGGACTCCTAGGACTAAAGTGAATCCCTTGGTACCCCGATTACTGTTTCATGGGCAACACAATCAATGTTGGCTGTGATACTCCTTGCCCCGCCGTCGACCGAGAACACGACATCATCGTGAAAGCGATGGCTGGCTTATACGCTGCAGTTCTGGAACAAAGAAGTTCGGACGTGATTGGACCGCTGATCGATCTTGTGGTCCGCTTTTGCACGGAACATTTCGCGCATGAGGAAGGGCTCATGCGCGAATGCGAGTACGCGCATGTCGAGGCGCACGCCTCGGCGCACGGCTTCCTGATGGAAGAGATTCTCGGCCTGAAACAGCGTTGCGTTTCGGGGCAGGCGCCGTCTCCGGTGGATGTGATGCGCCTGCTGCGCGGTCTGTCCGAGCACACCGATATCTGGGATCGGCAGGCGGTCTACGCGATTCAGGAGAATACCCGAGGCCGAAATCAGGACGAGCAGGCCCATCGGGCATTTGTGGCGCTGGCCTCCTGACCTTCTTAGGTAAACGCCGGCGCAACGGAGCCGGCTGGCTACTCCCAGCGGAGCGACCCAACCGGATCAACCCGCGAAGCGCGGCGCGCCGGCATCCACGAAGCGGCGAGCCCCACCAGCAGGAGCAGGCCGCAGACCGCCGCAAAGGTCAGCGGATCGGAGGGCTTCACGTCGTAGAGCAAAGAGCGGAGCAGCCGCGTGAGCGCGAGCGAGATGGCGATGCCCGCGGCGATACCCGGCAGCATCAGGTACACGCCATCGCGGACGACGTCGCGCACGAGTTTTCCGGAACTCGCCCCCAGGGCCATACGAATGCCAATCTCCCGAGTGCGTTGCGCAACCGAGTAAGCGAGGACACCCCAGAGGCCCACGATGGCGAGCAGTAACGCCACGCCGGCGAATACGCCTAACAGAGCCGATTCCAGCCGTGGCCGCGCAACGGATTCACCCTCCACCTGCTCGAGCGACTGCACATGCGAGATCGCCTGGTCGGGGTCCACGCTGTGAACCGCGGCTGTCACGGCCTGCGCCATGTTCTCCGGCGGCGCCGCGGTGCGAACCACCAGCGCGCCGAAATACATCGGCGTCTGCGCCTGATCCAGAAAAATCGTCGGCTCGGGAGGCACCTTGAGATCGGTCTGCCGCGCGTTGGCCGCCACCCCGACGATCACCCCGTGCCGGATGTTCCAATCGAGGCCCAGAGCCTTGCCGATGGCGTTCTCGCCGGGAAAGAATCTCCGCGCGAATGCCTCGTTCACGATGATCCCGGGCTCCACTGCGGTCGTATCGTGTTCGTCGAAATCCCGGCCTCTGAGCAGCGGGATTCCCATGGTCCTGAAGTATTGCGGACTCACGATGACGTAATCCGCCGTGACCTCGGCGCCCGGCGCCGGTTCGGGCCGGTCCATGCGCCGGAAGCCCGAGCCGGAAACCATCCCAACCATCGGAAGAAAATGCGCGGAGCTCGCCGACTCCACGCCGGGCAACGCCCGAATGCGCGCGAGCATATCGTCCATGTACCGCGCGCGCCGCTCCATCTCGTGATACCGCCCGGGCGCAAAGAACATTTGCATGGTCAGGATATGGTCGGTGCGAAACCCTCGCTCCACGCTGGTCTCATTGAGAAAGCTGCGCGCCAGCAGCCCCGCGCCCACCAGCAGCACCAGCGACAGCGCGACTTCCGCGGCCACCAGCAGTCCACGAACCCGGCGCCCGCCGCGCCCGGTTGTGCGCAGGCTGTCCCGCTTGAGAGCGTCGTCGGGGCCCGTTCGCGAGAAGGCCAAAGCCGGCGCCAGACCGAACAGGAACGTGGCCGCCAGGCACAGCGCCACGCTGAAACAGAGCACCTGCGCATTGACGTGCAAGCCCTCCATGCGCGGTAATGCCAGCGCCGGAAGCGAAGCGACAATGGCACGCAGCCCGGCATATGCCAGCGCGACGCCGAGGACTCCACCCGAGAACGAGAGCAGCAGGCTCTCCGCCAGCAGCTGCGCGGCGATGCGCGCCCGGCTGGCGCCAAGCGCCGCGCATACCGCAAGCTCATGCCGCTTTTGTGTCCCCCGCATCAACAGCAGATTGGCGACGTTTCCCGCTGCAATCAGCAGCACGAAAGTCACGGCGCCGAACAGAACCAGCAGCGCCGTGCTCACTTCGCCAGTCGTCTGCAGGTAAAGTGTATTCGCCCACGCGTCCCAGTCGTGGTTGAATCGCGGGCGCTCGCGCCCAATCTGCCGCTCGACATCGTCCACGTCGGCGCTCGCCGACTGCAGCGAAACGCCGGGCTTCAGCTTCGCGATGACGCTCAGGTAGCGGCCGTTGTCCGTTTCACCCGTCACAATCTGCACCGGCACCCATAATTCCGCGTGCGCGAACGGCAAGTCGAACTGCCGCGGCATGACGCCGATGATCCTGAACGGCTGATCGAGAAGCCCGATGGTCCGCCCGACCACCGCGCGATCGCCTCCGAATTGCGTTTGCCAAAGGTCGTAGCTGAGGACCACGACGTCGGGTCCGTTCGGCACGTCCTCTCTTTCGTCGAACGTCCGCCCCAGAAGCGGTGCGACACCGAGTATGCGGAAGAAAGCCGCGGACACGCGCTGTGCATCTACTGCGCGCGGTTCACCGAAACCGCTCATGCCGATGGAGAAGGAAGAAATGGCCGCCATGCCATCAAAGGAGTGCGCGCGGCTTCGCCACGTGGCAAAATTCTCCGGGCTCACCGGATTCTGTCCCGGGTTCTTCAGCGGCGAGGCGGTAAGGAGCTCCTTCGGCGGGCGCTCCCACAGCATGACGATGCGATCCGATTCCGGGAACGGAAGCGGGCGCAGCATGACAGCATCGATGAGACTGAAGATCGCGGTGTTTGCGCCAATCCCCAGCGCCAGCGTCGCGATGGCGACGGCCGTGAAAAGCGGCGTGCGGCGAAGGGATCGCACACCGATGCGCAGATCGCGCAGGGACGTTTCCAGCGGCAGGAAGCTCCACACTTCCCTGCTCTGTTCAAGCAGTGCGGTGCGATTGCCGAAATGAGCGCGCGCGGTGCGCAGGGCGTTGTCGCGGCTCATGCCGGATTCGACGAGATCGTCGGCCATTTCCTCGATGTGCGCGGCAAGCTCGTCGGCCAGCTCGGAATCGTGCCGGCGGCGGTGGAAGAGACGGCCGATGCGGGTCACGAAACCACCCCTCATAACTCTTGCGGCCTCATCACGCGCGCAATGCCCGCCAGCATGCGGTCGAAGCTGGATAGCTCACGCTGAAGCTGCTTCCGGCCCGCGGCGGTGATTTTGTAGATGCGGACCTTGCGGTTGCGATCCGAGAGGCCCCATTCGGCTTCCACCCAGCCCTCGCGCAGGAGGCGCTGCAGCGCTGGGTAAAGCGTGCCTTCTTCGATTTCGAGGAGCTCGTCGGAACGTTGCCGGATCTGCCGGGCGATCGCGTAGCCATGCAGCGGGCCGCGGCGAAGCGTCTGGAGCACCATCATCTCCAGCGCTCCGGGGAAGAGACTGCGCTTTTCTTCGTTGGTGAGCATTTCTATGCCTTGACTTTCTATGCATAGAGTGCCATCAGTCGCGCCGCCTGTCAAGAGGCGGATTCGATGGCCGCGCGAAGCTTCCGGACCGCGCCAGCCACCTCGGCGGTTCGGGTGTTGCCGAAGCCGAGAATGAGTCCCTGGCGCACCGGTTCCCTCAGATAGGTGGCCGAGAGCGGCCACAGCCACAAGCCGCGCCGCGCCGCGCGAGCCGAGATCCGGCGATCGTCGAGGCCGTTGGGAACAAGCATGGTCAGGTGCAGGCCCGCTTCGGCGCCGATGATTTCCGGCTCGCCGAACTGGTTCTCGAGCGCCTCCACCAGGGCGCGGCGGCGCTTGCCGTAAACAAGCCGCGTCCTGCGGATGTGCCGCGCGAAGTGGCCGTCGCGGATGAACTCCGCAAGCGCGGCCTGATGCAGATACGGCGGGCACAGATCGGTGGCGCGGCGCGCGGCCGCGAAACGGCTCACCAAATCCGGCGGAATCACCACGTAGCCGAGACGCAGCGAGGGGAAAAGAGTCTTGCTGAACGTGCCCACGTAGACGACGCGCGCATCGCCATCCAGCCCCTGCAGGGACGCGATGGGCATGGAGTCGTAGCGGTATTCGCTGTCGTAGTCGTCTTCGACAATCCACGCGCCCGCGCCGCGCGCCCACTCCAGCAATTGCAGACGCCGGGACGCGCTCATGGTCACGCCCAGCGGAAACTGATGCGAGGGCGTCACCCAGGCCGCGCGCGCTCTTCGGCAACTGCGGATTCCGGCGGCGACATCCAGACCCTCGCGATCCACGGGAACGGGAAACGGATCGACGCCCGCCAGGGTGAGCGCCGAACGCATCAGCGTGTAACCCGGGTCCTCGATCCAGACACGGTCGCCGTGGTCGAGCAGAACATTCGCGCAGATCAGCAGAGCCTGCTGCGATCCGCTGACCACCATGACCTGACGGGCCTCGCACTGCACTGCGCGCGCCGTTCGCACATAGGCGGCGATGGCTTCGCGAAGATCGCGGAGGCCCATCGGGTCGCCGTAGTTCATCGCGGCGGCGGTCACTTTGCGCGCATGCCTGGTGAGCAGGGCGGCCCACGTGCGCGACGGGAAATGGTCGAGCGCAAGCTGGCCGATGGTGAACGGGCCCGAGCCGTAGAGCCATGGTTCTTGTTCGCGGCGGGGAAGCGGGGCGGAACGGCGCGAAACCGGACGGGCGGCGCTGGGGGCGTCTGTTTTTCGTGGCCTCTCGTTCGGGCGAGGAGGGGCCGGCGTGGGCAGAGAACTCGAGACGAACGTGCCGGCTCCCGCGCGGCTCTCGAAATATCCTTCGGCGAGAAGCTGCGCGTAAGCGTCGAGAACCGGAATGCGCGAGATGCCAAGCTCGGCGGCGAGTGCGCGGGTGGATGGAAGCTGCTGGCCGGAGGTGAGGTTGCGCGCCATGATGGCGGCACGGCAGGCATCGTAGATCTGCCGGTACAACGGCTTCGCGGCGTTGCGGTCCACGGCGATCAGCGGCGAAATGGCGCCCGGAAGGCTCTTCATTCTTCCATGGTAGTGGTTATAACGAATTGGCCTCAACTGGCTATTGCCGGCGACCAGTTCGCAGGCGATCATCGGGACATGAGTGATGGGGCGCCCGCTGCTTCAGGGGCCCGATCCCGGCCGGCCGTGGGATGCACCGGCGTGGATCGGGCTCCGCGGCTGTATCTGGGTGCGGCGCGGGTCGTCTTCGGGGTCGCCGTCGCCGCTCTGGGAGTTGAGAATCTGGTCTGGTCGAAGACCACGGAGGCGGCTATTCCGATTCTTCCGTGGGTACCGCCGTATCCGCTGGCGGCGTGGCTCATGGGCCTCGCTTTGACGGCTCTCGGACTGAGCATCGCGACGCGAGTGCGCGCGCGAGTTTCCGCCGTTCAACTGGGCATCCTGCTGGCCGTGTGCGCGGTGCTGCTGCAATTCCCGCGGATGGCGGCCAATCCGCTGGATCTCGGATTTCGAACGCTCTTTTTCGAATCGCTGGCGCTGGCCGGCGCGTCGCTGGCGCTGGCGGAAACGCTGCCCGCGGATGGCGTTCCATCGGCGGGACGGGAAGAAGCAATCGCCATGCTTGGCAGCGCGGGCCGCTGGCTGTTCGCGATCTCGTCGGTGGTTTTCGGATTGGATCACGTCGCAGCACTCGGGTTCATCGCGAGCCTGGTCCCGTTCTGGATTCCCGGCGGCCTGTTCTGGGCGTGGGTGACGGGCGCGGGATTCGTCGCGGCGGGGATCTGCATCGGCTTTCGCCGGCTGGAGCGGCCGGCCGCGATGCTGCTGGGCGCGATGTTCGCACTGTGGTTCGTGGTGCTGCATGCGCCGCGAGTGTTCGGCCTGCCGTTCTCGGGCGTGCCGCAGGCGCCGCACAACCCGCACGAGTGGTCGAGCGCATTCATCGCGCTGGCCATGTGCGGAGCATCGTGGATTTTCGTGCAGCCGAGGGCGGCGGTCCAGCCGGAGACGAGCGAAGCCGCCGACGCGGAGGTTGCGGTGCACGATGCGAGCGCCAGCGTGGCGGCGTGAGCGTGAGTTGCGGGCTTCCGTGACGCGCGCGATTCGCTGCCCTCGATTCGAAATTCGTCAAACGCGTTTTAAGGAGCGCTCCCGAGCCGCTTGATTGACCCTCACGGCGAAGAGACCGTCTGGTAACCCGCAACGGTTTGGGACCGATTCTCGCATCGGCCGACGATCGTCGTGCATGACGTTGCGCGGGGTTGCCCGGGTTTTGCTCCCACGCCTCATGATCCGTTTCTCCGACGACAGAGCAACGAACTCTTGCCGGGAAGCCTGCCACAGGCGTTGTACGAGCTTCGGCGATTCCGCTGGAAACGCGGCGCGAGATTGTTGTGAATGGTTCGGGCGCGACCGGCGGGAGCGGGCGGGATGGCGCGCACCTTGCCGCCGCAGGCCGCCGCGGTATTGAGCGAGCCCGGCGAATGCAGGCCGCCAGTCGGCCGCCTGGGCTGCAGGCATGCGCGGGGCGAGCGCACGCTGGATTGCACACCGAGACACCTTGCCGCGCGTTTGCGGAGCCGCCGGGCCGGCGCGCCAGCAGTGACGGGGCTGCGCAGCGGCGCGGAGAGTGAACGCGATGGCGCGCGCCGGACCGCGTGCGCCATGGCTGCCCCCGCGAGGGGGCCACGGGGGCGGCTAAAGAAAAAATGCGCGGCGTCAGCCGGAGGCCGAACCGGGGCCCGTGGTGAGCCGCCCGGCCCCCTGCAGGAGCGCCGGACGCGCGCAACGCAGTGGAGCGCAACCAGGCCGGCGCGGGAGAGGGTTCTTTCCCCCCTGGGGATTCCTTAAAAAAATGGGGGTGCCGGAGTGTGGGGGGTCCAGGGGGGAGAGAACCCGGCGGGGGCGGGCGGTGGCGCCGCGCTTCCACGCGCCACAGGCCATATAGCCATTCGACGGCGGGCGGCCGCGCAGGAGCGTAAGCGACGGAGCGGACGGCTGGGCACCGCGCTGTTTCTAAGACCCCTTCTCAGGGAGGGATCACCGCGGAGGCTTGCGTTTGGACTCACCACCCAGCGAGAGAGTTCGCTCGTCTGGGACGCGCACGGCGTAAGGCCTCTTCCGCATGTCGTCCTCCGCGGGATCGGGTCCGCTCGGGACGGCTTCCATATCCTCCGCTTGCCGGTATGAGAGCCTTGCGACATAGTACCCGAATCCGACAGGGATCTCCGGGCCACGGGCCCACTTTTTCGTCTCGAAATGATCACGGGTTTCGAGGCGTCCAGAAAGAGTCGCCATGATCTTGCACGGGCGATGGGCCTTGGCGAGCGCCGCATACGCCTCGTACGAGCCGGCCATGCCCGGTCCTCCTTCAGGAGGCCTCAGCGAAATGATGTCGCGCCATTTCCAACCGTCGCGGATGGTAGGCGCGCTGCATGAAGTGGCGTCAGACCAGAGAGTCTCTCCGGTGTCGCCAATGTCCCATACACCACGAATCTTCACTTGCTTGCCGTTGAGCTCTGAGAGATGCGCCAGAGCCTCGCAGACCGTATACGTCTGGGCGGACGCGCCGGACACGATAAACAGAAAAACCAATACTGTTCTGGTTGTCATTGCTCCGCCTATTACGTAGATGGTAGGCCGCAAGCGGTCATGATGTCCTGATCGTTCCACGCCTGCCCTGATGATGATTGGAAGCTGGTACCGCCGTCGCCCTGAGTCCAGTTCGAGGGAACTGCGGACGGCCCGTACAAGTCGTATGCTGCGTGCAGGAGTTCGTGGATAATCAGATTCGCGGCTTGGCCCGGACTGAGGTTGCTGTAGCCGCTGGCCGGATTTGTATTGAAGTTAATCAGCTCAGTGCCTGTTGACGAGTTTTGCGGTGACCAGGTCTGCGCCAGGTTGGTAGTGTTTTGTGGGTTGTAAGTGATATCGACCTCGTTGAGCAGATCGGTTACCGTCATGCCGTCGGGGAGATTGAAGAGATCGCCGCAACTGGGGATCTGCAGAACCCAATATGCCACCTGAGAAGCTCCACCGACAGAGTTCGGGTTCTCAAGGTCGTCAGTAAAGTCGCCATAGCTCGCAGGCGGCGTTGAAACGGAGTCCCACCACGCAGTGTATTGCGAATTCAGGAGGGCCGCGCCCGCCTGCAGCAGCGACTGCATCGCGTCACACGGGATGTCGGCACCATCGACGATACACTCAGTGCCGCCTCCTTGAGCGCCGGGACCGCACGGCTCCTGGCTGAACGCCTGACAGCCGTTTGGGGCGTCCCACCAGGAAGGGTGCTTAGTGGGTCCGAGACCGGTACGGTCGCTCATGTTGATGGGGTCGCCCTCGACGTAGGCGTATCGATTCCAGCTCTGCGGGTCTTTCGGGTCGGCCGCCATCTTGCCCATCGGGTCGGGAGTGAGGAAGCGACCGATCGACGGAGAGTAGAACCGATGTCCTGCGTAATCCAGCCCGCTCTCCCCGTCCTGCCAGTAGGTCCCAAAGCCGTACTGCTCGCTGCTGCTGCCGGTGCGCTGCTCGCCCCAGGGCCAGAACGTCCCGCCCGAGGCCGCCGAGCCCACGTTGTCCTCGGTGGTCCACAGCTTCTTGCCGAAGAAGTACGTGCGGCCGGTCGCCTGCTCCAGCAGCAAGCCCGCCTGGCCCGAGCCGTTGTTGTAGATCACCGGCGTGTAGGTGCCCAGATTCTCGCCGTCGAGCCCGTAGAGTATGTAGCCCTCGGTCTGCAGCGTCGAGCCCGAGTACGCCGCCTTGTAGATCCGCCGGTTCGAGGCATCGTAGCCGTACTCGTTCAGGTACGTGCCGCCGTAGCTGATCATCCGATTCAGGAAATCGTAGTGCTGCAGGTTGACGGTGACATCGTTGCCGTTGGCATCGTAGCTGCGGCCATTGATCTGATTGTTCACCGGATTCACCGTCTGCGTCAGCGTGGGCGCGCTGCCTTTGGTCACGTTCTTCTGCAGCAGATTGCCGAAGCCGTCGTAAACGTAACTATCGCCCCAGTTCGACCCCGTTGCGCTGCTCAGCCGGTTCAGGCTGTCGTAGACGTACTGCACGGTTTCCCCGCTGATCGCATTGTACTGCGAGGCGATCTTGCCGTTGTCCTGGCCGGCCGTGTAATTGTAGGTCAGGCTGATGCCGCCTCCGGAGATGCCGGTGAGCTGCAGGAGGTTGTTGTAGGTGCGGGACTCACTGGTGCCGCCGCCGTTGGTTACCGAGGGCGTGTAGGTCATGGTGAGCAACTGATTCGCCGCATTGTAAGTGATGCCGCTGACGTAGCTGTCGCCGGTGGCGTTGTCGGTCATGCCGGTGGCGCGCTCCATGGCGTCGTAGCTGTAGTTCATCACCGAGAAGGCTCCCTGTCCGCCATCGCCGGGCGAGGCGGTGGGCACGCTGTACTGCGTCCGATGGCCCTCGGTGTCATAGGTGGCGCTGAGCGTCAGATGCGCGACGCAGCTCGGATACTGGCACGGGCGGGTGACCGCGAGGTCTTTGAAGGCGATCTCGCCCGCCGTCGTGTAAGAGTACGTTTCCACGATCTGATCGGTGTTCGGTGAGGCTGGATTGCTGTAACTGACCTGCGCCAGGCGGCCAGTCTGGTTGACGGCATTCGCGCCGCCGCTGTCCCAGGTGTACGTGTAGGCGGGCGTGTAAGTGCCGTTCACCACCGTGCCGAAGCTGGTGAGGCGGCTGTAGGAGTCGTAGTTGTATTGGATGACGTTGCCGTTGGCATCCGTCTTCGTCGCCAGCAGGTTGTTCGCGTTGTAGGTGTAGCTCACCGTGCCGTTCTCGGGATTCGTCGCGCTCTGCAGGAAGCCGGTGAGCGCGCCGCTCTTCACGTAACTGAACGTTCGCGTCTGCGTATTGCTCCCGCGCGTCTGCTTCACGGTGTACAGATGGCCCAGTGCGTCATACGTGTACAGTGTGGCATAAGCAAGCCCCGAGGGGTCCTCGATCACCTGCGTGAGCTGCCCGAGCCCGTTCAGTTGGAAACGCTTCACCTTTGAGGCGGGATCGGTGGTGGTCACGTCGGACGCGTTCGAGCTGGACGCGAGATCGTCGTAGCTGTAGTGTGTGACGCTGCCATCCGGCAGTGTCACCGAGAGCGTCCGGCCCATGCCGTCATATGCGTAGACCGTCCACACCGGCTGGCCCCCGGGCGCATACGGCTGGGAGACCTGCGACAGCTTGCCCATGGGCGAGCAGCCGCAGGGCGCGTAGACGCTCGACACCTGCGAGACCGTGGTCAGCGTGCTGCCGCTCACCGTGCCCTGCTCCTGCAGGATCACGTGGCCCAGGCCGTCCAGCGTTTGCCGCGTGAAGTGCGTGTTGGTGATGGAGGTAGTCGTCGTGGGCAGGCCGTCGCCATTGGTGTTGTAGATGTGATAGGTGACGTTCGTCGTCGCGCCGTAGGGCGATACTGTGCTGCTGGGCAGGCCGCTGCCGCTATAGGAAATCTGAGCGCTGTCGTTGTTCTGGCCGGTGACGGAGGTCAGGCCGAGGAACGAGCTCCAGGTCATCGTCTGCGAGTAACTGCTGCCCACGGTAATTTCGGCTGGCACGGTGTTGGTCGAGTCCATGGTGGTGCTGCTGGCTGTGCCGTTGGTGGTCTGGCTGGTGACATTGCCGTATTGGTCGTAGCCGATGGAGGTGCTCGCCGTGGGCGTGACCACGGAAGACGGGTGGCCGCAGTATTGCGCCGACTGAAAGCTGTTGCTGACCAGAGTCGGCGTGTAGGTTCCGTCGCTCACCGTGCTGGTGGATATGTTGTTGCGGCAGTACGCCGTGTCGTAGGAGTTCCCCGGCGAGCTGTCCGGGCCGTGCATATAGGTGTTCGTGTAGCTGAGCAGCGGATTCGCCGTGCCGTAGGCGTTCCAGTCGTACTTCTTCATCGAGGTCACGTTGCCGTAGCGGTCCAGCGTCTGCGTGGTGACTTTCGATTGCTGGTTCGTGGAAGAAGTGTAGTTGATGTACGCGGTGATCTGACTGGGGTACCAGTTACTGGCGGCGTCCTGCGCGTACGCGTAGGCGATGTGCGTGGGCGTGGTGCTGCCGGTGGTGGATTCCTCGAAGGCCGTGGCCTGGCCGAAGCCCGCGCCGCTGCTGGTGCCGAAGAACCAGTTCTTCGTGGCGTTGCCGGTGACGTCGGCCAGCGTGGTCTGGGAATGGAACGACAGGCTGGAGTCGCCGGAGGGGTGGCTCAGGTTGTAAGTGTACTCGGTGCCCGAGCCGGAGGCGATCTGCAGGTAGCGGTTCTGGACCTCGCGCAGGTTGTCGCTGCCGGTGTAGTTCATGGTGGTGTAACTCCAGCGGATATGGCCGCCGTGCGGCAGCGTCACCTGGGCGAGCTCGCCGGAGGAATCGTAGCTGAAGTAGGTGATTTCGCCGGTGCTGGTCTGGGTGAGGGAGCCGAGCGATGTGGCTGATGGGGCCCACGCGCTGCCGGTGAACGGATTGTCGAGCGGCGCGATCGACGTGGTGGCGAAGGTATATGATTCGGCGCTGCCGATGTAGTTCGAAATGCCGCTGAGCGTGGTTCCGTTGTAGGTGAACGCGTAGGACGCGGGGAGGCCGTCGGGGCCCTTCTTCGTCGAGCGCGTGTCCTCGATCTCGCCGATACGGCTGCTGGAATCGGGCCAGGAGGTCCCTGCGCCATCGGCGTACCGGATCGCAATGCCATTTCCGAAGGTGTCCTCAATGATAGTCGGGTACATGGTGCCGGCGTCGTTCTCGGTGCCGGCGGAGATGCAGCCGAAGGTCCAGGTGCTGCCGTCCTTGAAATGGAGCAGGTGGGTGTTGGTGTCGAACCAGAGGTAGATGCTCTGTATGGAGGAGTACACGCCGTTACTGACCTGATCGAGACGATACTGCGCGCCGGTGTTATCGACGAACAGGAAGTAGAGCGGCGCGTTCCAGGTGAGATTGTCGTAGTAGGGCGTCAGCGAGCCAGCCTGCAGGGTCCAGCCCGGACCGAGACTCAGAAAACTGGATTCCCTCCACGTGTTGCTCCCGTTCTCGCGCCAGAACTGGGAGTTGTAGGCGAGGTTGACGGGTACTGAGAGTCCGCCGCGGCCAATCGGCTTGAGCAGGGGAACCGTGTAGTTCAGGTTGCCGCTGCGCATGTCGATGTTCTCGCCGGTGCCGCCCCACGTGGGAGCGAGCGCGGTAACGCCGGTGCGCAACGGATCGATGGTGCCGGCAGGCGGGGTGGTGACGGAAAACGAAGAGGACCATGTGTAGTTCTGATGGAAATCGAACGCGACGAGCTGATAGGTGTAGGTGGCGCCGGCAGCGACGGAGTCGTCTTCGAACTCGGGATAGGTGACATACGCGATCCACGAGCCGTTTCGGTATACGCCATACATGGAGACGCCGGTACCATTGGGGTCATCGGCGACGCCGGGCCACTGCAACTGCACGCGATTGGGAGTGACATCGAGGGCCAGTTGAGCCGTGTTGGGAGCATTCGGCGCCACCGTGTCCTGATGCCCGATGTCGCCTTCGACGATCAGATTCCCGATCGGCGTGGAGCGCACGCCGAATCCCGGCTGGCCGGACGGAATGGCCGTATTGAGGCCGCTGGCGAACATGTAGAACCAGTTGTCCACGTAGGCCCAGTAGTTGCCGTCGCCGCGCAGAATCGCGCGGACGGTCATGCCGTCGTGGCAAGGGACTGAAGTCTGCGCGAGCAGGGTGGCTGATCCGTTCACCACCCGATACAACGCGAGTGTTCCCGTCCCACCGGGCGTGGGATTCTGCAACTCGGTGACATAGTACGTGCCCGTGTTTGGCGATTCCAGCGCATTACTCGAGGCGCGATGATACATGGAGTAGACACCGCCCGAAACCTTCAGTTGCAACGTCATCTTCACTTCGTAGCCGTTGGGTGTGCCCGGCACGGTGGGCGTGTAGATCACCGCTGTGCCATTGCCATTGGTGTGGTCATTGCTCAGCCCGGTGCAGGTGGAGGAAGGACAGGTAGGAGTGACGCCGTTCTGCTGCCACACAGAGGGGAGCGGGGAGGGAAACGTGTCGGTGTAGTCATAGACGTAGCCGGGCGCGTTGACCGGGCAGGTGAGCGCGAACGGCCCGGCATTAAACTGCGGTGCGCCATCGATGTACCAGTAGAGGTTGTGCGGCTGGTTGTCCTTCAGCGCGGCCGGCGTGTTCATGGAAAAGCCATACTTGGCGAACGCCGCGACCTGGGCGATCTGCACGGGGCCGTCGTAAATGTCGAAGTTGAAAGGCAACTGAGTATAGGCACTCTGGGTGCCCGAGATTGTAGAGCAGTTGGCGGAGATGGTTTGAGCCCTGGCTGGAATCGCCGCCAGGCATCCGGCGACCAAAGCGAAAAGCAGCGTTCGCTTCCTCATGGCACCACCACCGTTCCGAAGGTCTGCAGGCTCAAGTCCTTCCGGTACTTCTGCAGCGCGGTAACCATGGCGCCCGGATCGTCCCGCCCGCGCAGGAAGAACAGGGCGCCGCTGACGTTGCTGTTGAGAATCGGCTGGAAGGCGGCCTTGTCGCGGGCGATCAGCTCGACAATGGCCATGGTGCCGTCGTCGGTGGGGATGAAATGGAACGCGACGATACCCGTGCGCGAACCGGGATCCACTTCGCCGGGCTTCGGCGCGAACATGGGCCGCTTCGGATCGTCCATGGTTCCGCTGCCGACAAAAGGCACAAGGGCGATCAGGCGCTCATGCTGATTTCTGGAATCTACCTGACGATTCTGGGCGAGACCGCAAAAACACACAAATATTGCGAGAGCCGCGAGGCGGCTCGATGAAAACCGCATAATCCTCCTCCCCGGAACATCCGCCGCAGAGCCGGGAATGGAACTTTATAACCGAGGAGCATGACCACGGTCAAGTAAAAAGAGAGTAATCAAGATCCCGAACTGCGTTGTTCTGTTTTTGGAACAGACGATGTTTTTCGCTGGCCGGATTGTTCCCGTACTATGCGTCCTGAGAATATCGACAAATCAGCGACTTAGTGAGGCGTTGTTCCGAAAACAGAAAAACTCGACGCCGCTGTTTCGCAACGCGTGGTTCTCTGATGCGGCCGCGCGAACCTGGCTGATCGAGTGAGGCGGTCAGTTTTGTAAACGCCGACCTCGTTGCATCGCCGGCTCGCGATCTGCGACGATTTCATTTATGGCTGCAACAAAAGTCAACGTCCGCAATAACGGACCCATCCTCATTGAAGGCGACATCGAGATTTGCGACGCCGACGGCGGGCAGTACGGCCTCGCCGGGCGCAGGGTGATCGCGCTGTGCCGGTGCGGCTTCTCCGAAAACAAGCCGTTCTGCGACGGCCACCACAACACCAACGGCTTCCAATCGCAGTGCCACGCCTACGCGCTTCCGGAGCCGAAACCGAAAGTGTGAAACGCGCCGCGCGCGCTTTGCCGGGTACTTCTTATTCGGGCTTCGTGAAGTAATAGCGCAGCCCGGCGTAGGGGCCCAGCAGCGTCTCGGAGAAGTACTCGTCGGACTGCGGCGACGTTTTGAAGTGGAACGCCTTCCCGCCGGCCAACAGTTCCACGCGGCCAACGCGAAAGGCGAGCGATCCTTCGCCTTCCCAGATGACCCCGTGGTGAGGGATGGCGAATCCGTCGGCCTTTAGTTCCCAGCGGAAGTGCCGCGAGGCCGCCTCTTCCAGCTCAGCGCCGAGCGTCGGAAGGAAAAGGTTTTTCGTCGTCGCGGCGTAGTTGCCGGATGTGGAGTTCGGATTCACGGGCGCGAAGGGCGCGGTGATGTGCGTGCCGAAGGAAAGCCACTGCATTTCCCACAACGTCTTGACGCGGACCTTGCGGGCGCCGGGTTTCACCGGCCAGGTAAGGTAATCCCAGGAGACCTTCATGTCCTGAATGATGTCGTTGGTCTCGACGTAGTCGCCCGCGGAGAGTATCGTTCCGATGAGCGTGGCGTCGGCCTGGAGATTCTGGTTGCCCTGTCCCTGGACTCGAAAATACGAGAGACGGATGGTGCTCTGCTCGCCCGCGGGCACGCCAATCGCGATGCCGTAGGGGTTCTTCGCCACTCCCACGTAGTCGAGACCGGCATCGGACGCGACGGCCTGAGCGCCGCCGCGCATGATCGGCAGAGCGGGGGCGCGCCAGTAGAACGGCTCAATCGAGAAACCGCCGTCCGGCAGGAAGTAGGGCATGGTGGCCGCCGGCTGTGTCTGCGCGGACGGCTGCGTCGCCGTGGTGGAAGACGCAGTGGAAGAGGAGGAAGTCGAAGACGACTGGGACGCCGTTTGACTGCCTGAAGACGACGGCGCCTGCGCGCTCTCCTGTTGCTGCGCAAAAGCCTGCATCATCACTGCCGCCAGGAACGGCAGGAGGAGAACTCCATGGTTTGCTCTCATTATCATCCTTGACGTACCGAACCCCGACCAGGTTTGTCAACACTTACACCCGCGACGTCAATCCGGCTCGTACGCCGGCGCCGGTGTGGTTGTGCACCGCTGGTCCTCCTTTCGAAGATAGCAGTCGCCGATGGCCGGAACGTCGATATCGGTGCCCATCAAACAGCGCCACGTGCGACGCACTCTGTAGCCAGCTCGCTACGGCGCCGCGGGGCCGTCCTGAAGGATGCAAACATCCCTGAGGTTGCGGTAGTCTTCGGCGAAGTCGAGTCCGTAGCCGACCACGAACTCATCGGGAATCCGGAAGCCGACGTACTTTGGTTGCACCGGACGCTGGCGGCGCTCCGGCTTGTCGAGCATGGCCACGATCCCCAGCGACTTCGGTTTGCGCTGCTCGAGTACGTTCAGCAGATACGTCAGTGTGATGCCGCTGTCGATGATGTCCTCCACCACCAGCACGTCGAAGCCTTCGATGGAGACGTCGAGATCCTTGGTGACCTTCACTTCGCCGGAGCTTTTCTTGCCTTTGCCGTAGCTGGAGATACCCATGAACTCCACGCGGCAGGGCGTGGTGATGGCGCGCGCCAGATCGGCGAGGAACACGAACGACCCTTTCAGGATGCCGATCAGATACAGCGGCCCGTTCGGATAGTCGCGGGAGATCTCGTCCCCCAACTGGTTCACGCGCTCGCGAATCTGCTCGCTGGAGAGAAAAACAGCCGGCCCGCCGCTCACTCGGCGGGCCTCAGGAGGCGCGCCAGACGGACGCTGGCCGGTCCGATGTGAATGTGCGCGCCCGTCGCCTTGCCGGGCAGCGCCGCGCGAAAAGCGAAGAAAGGAATGTTATGTGCCTCAAGGTACTGCCGCAGCCAGAGGCCTTCAGGCTGATCGGGCGCGACTGCGACATCCACTTTGCCGCGATGATCGAATCCCAGAGCGGTGTGCGCGGCCGTCTGGCCGTTGGCGCTGATGGGCATGGGACGATCATAGTGTTTCTGCCACGCTGCTTCAACCTCTTTCAGGTCCTCGGCCGTGAATGAGCCTTTACCCACGAAATGCTCTTCCGCGGCGCCGCCGGCGCTGGCCTGTTCCAGATTCTGCTCGGAACGGGCCATGGCCGCCATTTCGGCAACGAGATCGGCGCGGGAATGGGCCAGGTCGAGCGTCGTCTGGCGGAAGTGCAGCTCCTCCTTCAGCGGATCGAGCGAATTGCGCGCGGCGATGCCCTTATCGACGAGCTCCCGCATCACGGCGATGCGGGTGTTCTGCCGGTCGAGTCGTCTTTGCGCGGCGGCCAGCATCTCCGCGCTCTGTTCCTCGGTCATGGTTTCGGCGGGCATGTAGAGCGTCCGGCGAAGGACCATCTCATCCCGAGCGTCGTCGAGCTTGTCGATGGCTTCCTGCAGCCGCACGTTGGGCAGCGCGCCGCTCTCCACCAGGCCGGACACACGACGGACTTCGTCGCTGGCCAGATTGGCTTCTTTTTTGAGGGGATCGCCTGGGGTGGCCGCCGGAGTTTGCGCCAGCAGTGGCAGCGAACACAGGGCGAACAGGACGGTTCGCAGCTTCTGCATTCTTTCGAACCAGTGTACCATCAGGGTAGGAGAACGAAGCTCTATTCGAGGCCCCAGTCATCCCCTTCGAAAGATCCCACCCAGTCTTGCAGATCGCGCACATTCCACGGAAATCGAAGCCGGGTCCGTGCCGGCAGAGACGGAACCCTCCTGGCTGACCGCGGTGCGCGCGCTCGACTCCAGGAAAGGTTCGGATATTCGCGTGCTCGATTTGCGCGAGGTGACCTCGTTTGCGGATTACTTCGTCATCGCCACGGGTACGAATCAGCGGCAGATCCAGGCGATGGCCGAAGAGCTGCAGAAGCGGCTGAAAGGGCGCGGCGAGCGGCCCCTCAGCATGGAAGGCGTGAACAACGCCGAATGGGTGCTGGCCGATTTCGGCGATTTCATTGTGCACATCTTCTCGCCGCAGGCGCGCCAGTATTACGATCTGGAGCGGCTGTGGCGCCATGGGAAGGATGTGCCGATTCCGGCGGCTGAAGCGCGGCCCTGAGTTGTCTACGTCGCCGGTGCGGCCGTGGCCGGGGGCGTTGCCGTCGGCGGGTAACTGACCGGCATCACGATCCAGGCCACGATGTAGCCGATGATGCCGATGAACGGGATGGGCCAGATCACCAGCACGATCCAGAGAATGCGCACCAGCGTCACATCGACGCCCATGTAGCGGGCGAACCCGGCGCAGACGCCGGCGATTTTCTGGTCGTCGGCAGGTCGGCTGAGTCTTTCCGTGCGGGGCGGGACGGCGGTGGACGATGCCGCACCCGTGGCCGCGCCGCACTGGCTGCAGAATTTGACGTTGCCTTCCAGATTGACGCCGCACCTGGTACAGAACATGAGATCCAACCTCCACTCGTAAATACGCAAGCCGGCCGCCTGTTGTTCGCTGTGTCCGCCATAACATTGACCGCGCCAGGGGCGTATCATTTAGTAGGAGAACCGTAATGTTGATTCGAATCCCCCACGGGTGGGAGATCCCCGAGCGCGAGGCTACGCCCGAATCGGTGTACCTGAACCGGCGGCAACTGCTGGCGGCAGCGGGCTTTCTGGGAGCGGAGCGTGTGCTGGCAGCCGCCACCACGGGCCCGTATCCGGCCAAACGTAACCCGCAGTTCACGCTCGACCGGCCCATTACCGAAGAGTGGGCCGCCACCGGCTACAACAACTTCTACGAGTTCAACGAAGAAGACAAGGAAGCCGTGAAGGACATGGTGGGCAAGTTCCAGATCAGCCCGTGGAAGATAGAGGTGAAGGGGCTGGTGAACAAGCCGCGCTGGTACGACGTGGACGATCTGATGCGCACCATGCCGCTGGAGGAGCGGCTCTACCGGCATCGCTGCGTGGAGGCGTGGTCGATGGCGGTGCCGTGGACGGGCTTCCAGTTCTCCGAGCTGGTGAAGCAGGTGGAGCCGAAGCCGCAGGCGAAATACGTGCGGTTTGAATCGGTCTACCGGCCCGGCCAGATGCCCGGGCAGGTGCAGTACACGTGGTATCAATGGCCCTACTTCGAAGGCCTGCGCATGGACGAAGCGATGCACCCGCTGACGTTCATGGTGACGGGTTTGTACGGAAAACCGATCCCGAAGCAGAATGGCGCGCCCATTCGCATGGCCCTGCCGTGGAAATACGGATTCAAAGGCGCAAAATCGATTGTGAAAATCGACTTTATTTCCAGTCAGCCGGAGACGTTCTGGCATAAATCGGGGCCGAACGAGTACGGTTTTTATTCCAACGTGAACCCCAACAAACCTCACCCGCGCTGGTCTCAGGCCACCGAGCGCGTGATCCCCAACATGGAGCGCCGCCCCACGCTCATGTACAACGGCTACGAGAAGTGGGTGGCTGGCATGTACAACGGGAAAGAGTACTGAGTCTTCCGGGCGTCCCCGGCATTCAGGCTTGCAAACGGCGCCCTCACGCTGTATAGTCGATTATCGATATAGTGATCGTCGACTATGCCGCGACAGAAGCTCAATCCGTTGCCATCAGCGGCCTTCCAGATCCTGCTGGCGCTGGCCGAAGACGACCTGCATGGATACGGCATCATGCGCCAGGTGGCGGAGCAGACCGGCGGGCGAATGAGGCTGGGACCCGGGACCCTCTACAGCTCGATCCAGTCGCTTCTCGAGGAGAAGCTGATCGCGGAGGTGGAATCGCGCGAGGATGCCCGGCTCGGCAATGAACGGCGGCGGTATTACAAGCTGACCTCCGCCGGCCGCAAACTGGCGCGGTCCGAGGCCGAGCGGCTGGCCGATCTGCTGCGCGTTGCGCGAGCGAAGAAGATTCTCAGAGGGGATCATGTCTGAGAAGATTTACGCCCGGCTGTTACGCCTCTATCCTTCCCGTTTCCGGGCGGCCTGGGGCGACGAAGCGCTGCAACTGTTTCGCGACCGCATGCGGGATGAAACGGGATTGTTCCCGAGGCTGCGGTTATGGCTTGATCTTCTCGTGGATCTGCTGGTCTCCCTGCCAGGCGAACATCGCCACCCTCATCAGGTTCCGGCTGCCGGCGGCGGCGCGCCCTCGTTTGAGCTGCTGGAGCCCGCCCCCCTCCGCTTCGGTTCGCTTGTTTTCGGAGGCGCACTGTCGATGGCGGCGTTCGGCGCGTGCTCGTTCCTGATCAATCAGGCCGGCAGATATCAGCCGCTCACACGACCCTCGTCCGGCCTCGAGAACGCGGCGGCGCTGATGGCCATTGACGAGCCCACGCCCGCGACGCAAGCCCCGGGCGCGGCTGCAGAGGTCGATTCCGTCGAGCGTCATCGGCTGGTTGAAGCCGCTGCCGCGAACCTGAAGCAGTATTACGTGGATCGTGCCGTCGGACTGAAGACGGCGGAAGCGCTGCTGGCGCACCAGATGCGCGGCGACGACAACACGGCAACCGATGGCCAAAGCTTCGCCGATTTGCTGACCGCGCAGATGCGTGACGCGAGTCATGACAACAACCTTGTACTGGTCTTCAGCCGCGATCCTTTGCCGCTCCCATCCGGCCCCTCGCCGGAGAGCATGGCGCGCTATCGGCAGACGATGGCGGAACAAAACTGCACGTTCCAGAAGGCTCAGATCCTTCCGCACAACGTCGGCTATCTGAAATTCGACTCGTTTCCCGAACCCGCCGTGTGCGAGGCGACGGCGCGGGACGCGATGGCGTCGCTGAACAACTCCGATGCGATCATCTTCGATCTGCGCGACAACCGGGGCGGCGATCCGGAAATGGTGATGCTGATCTCCGCGTTCCTGTTCGATCATCCGGAATACATGTACAACAACCGGGAGAACACAACAGAACGTTTGTGGACGCGGTCGCCGGTACTGGGCAGCAGACTGGCGGACAAACCGGCGTACATCCTGACTTCGTCTCACACATACTCGGCCGCCGAGCACTTCAGCTACGATCTGAAAATGCTGAAACGCGCCACGCTGGTGGGCGAGACCACCGGCGGAGCGGCGCATTCCGGTGCCTTTCATCGCATTGACGACCACTTCGGCATGGGCATTCCGGAAACGAGGGCAATCAACCCGTTCGCAAAGGCCGATTGGGCGGTGACCGGCGTCGAACCGGATGTGAAGGTGCCGGCCGCGGACGCACTTGCCGCCGCCGAAAAACTGGCGAAGCGCAGGCTGCGCCGCAGGTAGCGCCTTTCCGCATCTTCTGCGCGATACTGTCTGGGAAGGTGCTGCAGAATGCAATGCTCGGTCTGTTCGTCCGAAGTGCGCGCCGATAGCCGAACCTGCCCTTCGTGCGGCGCGGGCGTCGTTGATCAAACGCAGGCCCAAGCCACCGTGGCGATGCCGGCCTCGCCGCCGCCATCTTCCTCCAGCGCGGCGGAGGCCGACGAGGGGCGCTTCCTTCCGGGCACGCTGCTCGCCGAACGCTACCGCATCATCGGGCGGCTGGGCCGCGGCGGCATGGGCGAAGTCTATCGCGCCACCGACATCCGTCTGGGACAGACCGTCGCGCTGAAGTTCCTGCCCGAAGCCACCGCCAGCGATCCCGCCACGCTGGCCCGCTTCCACAACGAGGTCCGCATCGCGCGCCAGGTCACGCACCCCAACGTATGCCGCGTCTACGATCTGGGCGAGTACGAAGGCCAGCCCTTCATCTCCATGGAATACGTGGACGGCGAGGACCTCGCTTCACTGCTTCGCCGTATCGGCCGGCTTCCCACGGACAAAGCTACCGAGATTGCCCGCCGCCTTTGCGCGGGACTTGCGGCCGCGCACAAACAGGGCGTTCTGCACCGCGACCTCAAGCCCGCCAACATCATGATCGACGGCCGCGGCCAGGTGGTCATCACCGATTTCGGGCTGGCCGGTATCGAGAATCAGGTGAGCGGAGCCGAAGTTCGCAACGGCACGCCGGCTTACATGGCGCCCGAGCAGTTCAGCGGACGCGAGGTTTCGGCGCGCAGCGACATCTACTCGCTCGGACTCGTGCTGTATGAGATGTTCACCGGCAAGCGCGCGTGGGAGGCGAACAGCCAGCCCGAACTGCTGCGCCTGCGCGAGGAGAGCGCGCCGGCGAGTCTTTCGACGCTGGTGCGCGACATCGACCCCGCCGTGGAGCGCGTCATCCTGCGCTGCCTCGAACCCGATCCGGCGCGACGGCCCGCTTCGGCGCTGGCCGTATCGGCGGCGCTGCCCGGCGGCGACATTCTCGCGGCTGCGCTGGCGGCGGGGGAAACGCCCTCTCCCGAAATGGTCGCCGCCGCGGATGCGGGCGCGGGAGTCAAGCCATTAGTCGCCGTGATCTGTCTGGCGGCCGCGGTGGCCGCCATCGGCGCCATTGTGTTCTTCAACTCGCGCGAACTCCTTGCCGGAGCGGTGCGTTTCGATCTGCCGCCCGACGCGCTGGAGTTTCAGGCGCGCAACTACATCCGCCAGTTCGGCTATACCGCGACCCCCGAGGACACCGCCCGCGGACTCACTTACGACCACGCGTACATCGACTACCTCAACGATCATCACGCGGGACGCGATGCGTTCCTGCGCCCGCGCCCCTCTCCCATCCAGTTCTGGTATCGCGGAAGCCCCGAGCCTTTGCGCGCGGTGAGGGTGCCAGACGTCGGTCCGGTCTCGCCCCGCGATCCGCCCCTCTCCGTCTCGGGGATGAACATCATCTGGCTCGACCCGGCCGGCCGGCTGACCGGGCTTCGCGTGGTTCCACCGCAAATCGACGAATCCGCGCCGCCGGCAACACCACCCGACCCCGCGCCCCTGTTCGCCGCCGCGGGTCTCGACAGCAGGACGTTTTCTCCGGCGCCGCCGAAGTGGACGCCGCTGGCGCCCGTTGAAAACCGGCTTGCCTGGACCGGCGCCATGCCCGGAACGCCGCCCACGCCCATCCGCGTTGAGGCAGCGTGGTGGCGCGGCCGACCCGTGTTCTTTCAGATCGCCAGCCCGTGGACGAAGCCGGACCGCGAGCCGCAGCCAGCGGAAAGCGTCCAGGATCGCATGATGCTCCTGCTGGGCATCGTCATCTACGTCGTGGTCATCGCGCTCGCGTGGCGCAATCTGCGCGCGGGACGCGCCGATCGCCGCGGCGCGCTGCGGCTGGCCGGCTTCCTGTTCGCAGTCGATCTGGTGCGCCGCCTGCTGGAGGCCCACCACACGGCTACGACGTGGGAGGGCACGCTCTTTCTGGAAATGACCGGCGAAGCGCTCTGGTCCGGGGCGGCCATCTGGCTTGCTTATCTCGCGCTGGAGCCCTGGGTCCGGCGGCGCTGGCCCCGGACCATGGTCACGTGGTCGCGGCTGCTGGCCGGCGACCTCCGCGATCCGCTGCTTGGACGCGACGTCCTGGTGGGAGTGCTGGTGGGCCTGAGCTACGATCTGATCTTCAACATCGCCATTGCACTGATGCAGCAACGTGGCGCGCCGCCGGAGGAAAGCGTCACTCTGGCCCCGCTGCTTGGGCTGCCGCCGCTGGCCGGCGCGCTGCTCGACCACGTCAACAACTCCCTTGGCGGGGCGTTTCTGTTCTTTCTTCTCCTGTTTCTGCTGCGCCTGCTGCTGCGGCGCGAATGGCTGGCCGGCATCGCATTCACCCTGGCGTTCGGCCTGGCCCGCGGGTTCTCCAGCGGCTATCCGGCGATCATGGTTCCCGCGTTCACCATCATCTACGGATTGCTCGTTCTCCTGTTGTTGCGCTTCGGCCTCGCCGCGGCCGTCGCCTGTATCTTTGTTGCCGACATCATGCTGAACATGGTGTTCACGGCGCACTTCGGCGCGTGGTACGGGACGCCCTCGCTGGTGTTCTGTCTCGTCGTGATCGGCCTGGCGGCGTGGGGCTTTCGCACGTCGCTGGCGGGAAAGCCGTTGCTCGAGGGCGTGCTGGGCGATTAACTACTCGCGCAGCAGTTTCGCCGGATCGATGGACAGCGCGCGGCGCGCCGGGCCCCACGTGGCCAGCAGGCCGAGCAGTGTCATCGTGGTCAGAACGGTGGCCAACACCAGAGGATCGCGAGGCGTGGCGAAGGACACCAGATGAGCCAGCAGGCGAGCGGTGAGCATTCCGAGAACAAGCCCAAGTGCCGACCCGCCAAGCAGCAGCACGAGCGGTCTCCGCAACGCCGAGCGCGTCACCTGCGCCGGCTGCGCACCCAGAGCGATGCGAATTCCCAGCTCCTTCATACCCTTTGAAACGGAGTAGGAAGCCATACCGAAAACGCCCGTAACCGCCAGCATTGCGGCCATCAGCCCCATCACGGCGAGCACCATGGTGGCCACGCGCGCCCCGGTCATGGCGCGATCCACGGCATCATCCCAGGATTTCAGGGTGAAAGGAACGCCGGGTTCGATCGCGGTCAGGCGGCGCTGCAGCGCGCGAGCGATCTGGTCCTGAGGAAGCGGCGAGCGCACCAGCACCACCGCGTTGTTGGATTTTATTTCGCCGACGCCCTGGGCGAGCGGGATGAACATCGCCGGCGCTTCATCCTCGCCCCGCGATTCGTACTTGCCATCTTCAACGACGCCGACAACCTCGTACTTCGCGGTGGCCCACAATGCAAACCGCTGCCCGATTGCCGATTGATCGCCATATAGTTTGCGCGCGAAGGTCCGGTTCACGATGGCTACGCGAGGCGAGCCGGTTGCATCGTGCCAGGTGAAATCGCGTCCCGCCAGCAGATGCGTCCCGGCGGCGTGAAGATAGCCGGGCGCGATCAGGAAAGTGGGCGCGGCAAAGGCCATGCGCGCGGGAAGAAACTCGGTGGTGCCCCAGCGATAGACAAACCACTCCATCCTTCCTCGAAACGGCACGCTGTCGGAAACGGCGGCCGCGGTAACGCCCGGTATGGAGGCGGCCGCTTCCAGCATCCGCTTCTGCACCGCCAGGGCCCGCTCGGGCGAGTAACCGGCCATGCCCAGGTCCGCCTCGGCAAGCGTGACACCCGCCGGTTGAAAGCCGAGCGGCACATCGAGAGAACGCATCATACCGCGCACGGCGACCAGAGATGCGGTCACCAGCAGGGTGCAGACCACGATCTGGATCAGAAGCAGTATGTCGCGGAACGCGAGACGCCGGAAGGAGCTGGTTTGCTCGTGCCCGCCCTTGATGGTCTGGACAACATCGGTGCGCCAAATCTGTCGCGCGGGCAGCAGGCCGAAGAACACGCCGCTGCCGATGGAGAGGGCGAGCGCGACCAGATAAACGCGGGCATCGGGAGCGACCAGAAAGTGCGTGGGGAAATCCGGGAACGGCTGCCACTGGCTGAGCCGATCCAGCAGCAAACGGGCGAAGAGCAGGCCCGCCAGACCGCCGGCGAGGGAGACAACCACGGCTTCGGTGAGCAACTGGCGCAGCACCATCCAGCGGCTGGAGCCGATGGCGAGGCGGACCGCGAGCTCGGAGCTGCGGTCGGAGGCGCGGGCGGCAAAGATGCTGGCCAGGTTGGCGCATGCCGCCAGCAGCACCAGAAACGCGAGGATCATGATTCCGACGAGCGCTGTGGAGATGGGGTCGTTGGGATCGCCGGCCGGGCCTGGGCGCCGAACCAGCGCTTTCAGGCCCTCATCCTTCGGATCCTCTTTGGCCATGCGAGCGCAGAGGATATTCAGTGAGGTGGTCGCCTGCTGCGGCGTCACGCCTGGTTTCAGCCGTCCGAGCAGGGTGAAGGCGGGATGGTCGCGATAGGGCAGATCGTCGAAGCCCGTGACCTCGGCGGCATTCAGCAGGGGCATCCAGTAGTCGGCTACAAACGAGGCGTCCGTGCCACGAAAGTCTTCAGGAGCGACGCCAATGACCGTAAACGGATGCTGGTTCAGCCGAACGGTCTGGCCGAGGACGCCGGGGGCGGAGTTGAAGTATGCGCGCCAGAAGTCGTGGGTCAGGACGATATAGGGGGCCGAGCCTGGTCCGTGCTCATCGCTCGAGTGAAAGAAACGGCCCAGCGCGGGCCGGACGCCGAGCGCGTCGAAGTAGTTTCCCGATACGGCGTAGCCCCAGCTTCGAATGGCCGACTTGCCGGCAGTGAATCCGACGCGCATGTATGAATAGGCGAGCATGCCGGCGAAGGAGGGGTCGTGATCGCGATAGTCCAGGTAATCGCGGTAAGACTGGCTGTTGAAGACGCTGCCGACGCGATCGATTTCGAACAGGTTGCGCGGCTGGGGCACGTCGAGCGGGCGGAGAAGAAGTCCGTTCAGCGCGCTGAAGACCACGACGTTTGCGCCGATGCCGAGAGCGAGGGTCACCATGGCCGTCAGCGCGAATCCCGGCGATTTTCGCAGCCTGCGGACGGCGAAGCGCAGGTCGGAGAGGATGCTTTCGAGGCGCGGCCACATCCATACTTCCCGGCCGGATTCCTCTATACCAGTAACGTTGCCGAACTCGCGCCGTGCCGCGCAGCGCGCGTCTTCCGGGGACATGCCCCCCTGCACCAGCGCGGCGGTCTTTTCCTCGATGTGCTGGCGGATTTCTTCGGCAAGATCGTCATAAATGCGGCGGCGGGTGAACATCCGTTTCAGCCATTCCATGCGGGGCTCCTACGACTCGGCGGGCGATAGCACCAGGTGGATGCCCTTCAGCATCTGCTCGAAGCTGGACACCTCGCGCTCCAGATGCCGGATTCCCGCCGGAGTGATCCGGTAGGTGCGCACGCGCCGGTTGGTGGCCGAGACTTCCCACTCCGCACGCACCAGCTTCTCCTTCAGCATGCGCTGCAGCGCGGGATAGAGCGAGCCTTCCTCCACCTGCAGCAGCTCCCGAGACCGCTGCTTAATGTGCTGAACGAGCGCATAGCCGTGCATGGGCTGGCGGCGCAGCGATTGCAGAATCATCATTTCCAGAGCGCCGCGGAAAAGGTCGCGTTGTTCGGCCGGGCTGGTATTAGGCATAGAATAACTATCCCTAGACTAAACTAGTCTCGTCCGCCAGTCAAGCGGAAGATGTGCCAGGCGGGACGATATACTCACCCGAAGAGTCGAATGCGCACCGAAATGGCCATTGGCATGACCGCGGGCGGGCTGACCGGCGCGGGGCTCCTGATTGCCGGAATTTACCAGCGGAACCGGCTGGCCGCCAGCCAGGGCTGGCCTCAGGCCACGGGCACGGTCACCGGCGGCAAAATCGTTTCCGAGTATTCCAACGACTCCACCGGCTACTCCCTGGCGCTTACATACGATTACCTCGTCAACGGCGTTCGCTACACCGGCAAGCGCATCGGCTTCAGCCGCCGCTCGTACTCGCGAAAGAGCCGCGCGCAGTCCGAGCTGGACCGCTATCCGCTCAATTCCGGCGTGATTGTCTACTTCAACCCCGAAAAGCCAGCGGACGCCGTTCTGGTGCGCGAATCTCCCGGCAGCATCATCCTGATTATCGGCGGCATTGCCCTGCTGGGCGTCGTCGCCGCCGGGCTCCTATGGGATTTCCTGCACCCGGCCGTCTGAACGGGATGCGGTTTTATCATGGCGAAATGAGCTGCCCTCTGCCGACGCTTCTGTCGCGCGCGCTGGTCGCGTTCACCATCGAAGCCGACAACGAGTTCGAGCACCGCATGCCGCACCAAACCACCAGTCATGGCGGCACGCGCTCCGGACCGTGGCTGGTCTCGATGGTGATGTGGTGGAACTGCATGCGCTTCGTCGGCGCCGAAGGAATCAGCGTCCGCAAACTCGAGGAACTCGCGCGTACGAAAACGAACGTGCATGGCATGCATCGCTGGGGCTACGTCGCCGTGGACGACGCGAGGGGACCGCGCTCACAATGGCTGCTTCGCGCCACGCCGAATGGCCGGCGGGCCGATGAAACATGGCGGGCGCTGCTGCCGGAAATGGAAAGCCGCTGGGAACAGAGACTCGGCGCGGCTGCCGCGGAAGCTCTCCGCCAGGCCCTGCGAGCGATCGCCAGCCGGCTTGAGCCCGGCCTCCCGGATTGCATGCCCATCCTTCACCACGGGCTGTGGAGCAAGCCGGAGAAGCCGCCGCGCAAAATAGCCGAAGTCCGTGCTGGCGCCGTTCCAACTCTTCCTGGCCAGGCGATCAACACCGTTCCGCGGAGCTCGCTGGACAAGACGCGCACATCGTGCATTGGCGGATCAGGTTGGAACGGCACTGGCGTCGAATCGAACTCCCTCCCGGCGCTCCTCTCGCGGATCCTGCTGGCCTTCGCCATCGATTTCGAAAGTGAATCCAATGTGTCGCTGGCCATCTGCGCCAATGTACTCAGACTCAGCGGCGAAGAAGAACTGCGCGTGCAGGGTCTCCCCCGGCTGGCCGGGATTTCAAAGGAAGCGGTGGCCATGGCGCTCGGTTTTCTCGAGAAACGCGGTTACGCGGCGGTAACGGCGGCATCGCCTGGTGCTCGCACAAAAGCTCTCGTCCTCACACCGAAAGGACGGCGGGCGCGCGAGGAATATCAGCGGCTGCGTGCCGATATTGAGGACCGTTGGGGGAAACGATTCAGCGCCGCAGTCACTCGTCTGCGCAACTCGCTCGAACAGATGGAATCCTCCCTGCTCGCCTGCCTCAAGCCATACCCCGATGGCTGGCGCGCCTCCCTGCCGCCGATTGAGGTGCTCCCGGAATTTCCGATGGTGCTCCATCGGGGCGGATTTCCCGACGGAAGTTAAGAAACCGATCGCCCGGCCAGACGTAATAAGGTTGATGAATAATCTGCTGCTCGATCTGCGCTACGCCGTCCGCAACCTCCTGAAGTCCCGCGGCCTCACCGCCATCGCCGTAGCCACGCTGGCCATCGGCATCGGGGCCAACACGGCGATCTTCAGCATCGTCGATACCCTTCTGCTCCGTCCGCTACCGTTCCGGAGCCCCGAGCAGCTTGTCGCGCTGAACGAGACCGAAGCGGCGCCCGGCAGCTACCCCTTCGCCGGGCCCGATTTCGTGGACTGGAAGGCACAGAACCACACCTTCCTGGACATGACCTTGTTCGGCTGGCCGGCGGACACCAATCTCAGCAGCGGCGGACGACCGGAGAGCGTCCATGCGCTGCCCACAGAGGCGAATTACTTCTCGCTGCTGGGCGTTTCACCCCTGCTGGGGCGCACGTGGGCGCCTGGCGAGGATGAGCCGGGCCACGATCAGGTGGCCGTTCTGAGTTACGCGCTGTGGCGCAGCCGCTTCGTGGGCGATCCTGGCGTGATCGGCCGGGTGATTTCGCTGAACTCGAGGAAGTACACGATCGTCGGCGTGATGCCTGCCAACTTCCGCATGGCGAACGCCCAGCTCTGGATCCCGCTGGACATGGATAGTAAGAGCCTGGGACAACGTGGCAGTCACTGGGCCAACGCCATCGGGCGAATGAGGCCGGGCATCACGGTGCGTCGGGCGCAGGCGGAGCTGACCGTGATCGCTTCGCGCCTGGAGAAGCAGTATCCCGGTCCGAACGACAAAGTAGGCGCCAAAGTGACGGCCCTGCACGAAGCGCTGATCGGCGAATCGAGCGGTTCCATGTGGATGATGCTGGGCGCGGTGGGCCTGGTGCTGTTGATTGCCTGCGCGAACGTCGCGAATCTGCTGTTGAGCAAAGCCGTCGCGCGGCAGAAGGAGATGGCCATCCGCAGCGCGCTGGGCGCGGCGCGGCGGCGGCTGGTGCGGCAGCTATTGACCGAAAGCGTGCTGCTGTCGGTTTCGGGCGGGGCGATTGGCCTGGGTCTCGCCTGGATCGCCGTGGGAATGTTCTCGCGCCTGGAGAGCGTCGCGCTGCCGCAATTCAATGTCATCCACGTGAACCTCGACGTGCTGTTCTTCACCTGTGCGCTTGCGCTGGTGACCGGCGTGCTCTTTGGCATTGTGCCCGCGTTCCAGGCATCGCGGCCCGATCTGCATGAGGAGCTGAAAGGCGGCGCGGGAAGTCTGGTGAGTCCGGGCCAGCGGCGCCGCTTCGCGAGTAACGTGCTTGTCGTGGCCGAAATCGCTCTTTCCCTTCTGCTGCTGGTCGGCGCCGGCTATCTGCTGGAGGATTTCGTGCGCGTGCGCGGGCTCGACATCGGCGTGCGGCCGGGTGGTGTGTGGACCGCCGGCGTGCTGCTGCCGGAAACGGGATACAAGGAGCAGGACCGGCAATTCCGCTTCGAGCGCGAGTTGCTGGAGCGGGTATCGGCGATTCCCGGTGTGGCAACGGCGTCGCTCAGTAATCGGCTGCCGCTCGAAGGCGGCAGCAACGGATACATCAAGCTGCCTGGCCAAACCGGGCCGATGAGCAATCAGCTCGTGGAGACCCACAACGTCTCGCCCGGGTATTTCCACGCGATGGGTATCCGCATTCTGAAAGGCCGCGATTTCACGCCAGCGGATGTCCAGCAGGCTGCGGCCCTGGATGCGGCGCAGACTCCGTTCTGGGAGAAAGGCAGCTTTCCGCCGGCCGCGCAAACAAACCGCATGATCTATCCGGCGGTGATCAATGAGAGCATGGCGCGGTTTTTCTGGAAGGGCCGCAACCCCATCGGACAGTCGTTTTCCTGGGGGAGCGACAACGGGCCGTGGCGTCAGGTGATCGGTGTCGTGAACGACGTTCGCGAATGGGGGCTCACCATCAAAGCCGTGCCCGAGGCCTATGATGCGTTCGACGGCGATTCGCGCGTGTTTCTGGTGCTGCATACGTCGCTGCCGCCTTCCAGCCTCACCACGCCGGTACGGCGGACGCTGGCGCAGCTCGATTCGAATCTGCCGCTGTTCTCCGTGCGCACCATGGACGAAGTCATTGGCGGGCAGGCGCAGGGGGAGCGCTTCCTGAGCGGTCTGGTCGGTTCATTCGCCGCGCTGGCCATGCTGCTGGCGGCGATCGGAATCTATGGCGTGCTCTCGTATGCGGTGACGGCGCGAACGCGCGAGATCGGTATCCGCATGTCGCTGGGCGCAACTCAGGGCCGCGTGCTTCGTGGCGTCCTCGGCGGGGGCATGCGCCTGGTGTTGCTCGGGTTCGTCGGTGGCGCGGCTGGCGCCATGGCGGGAAGCCGCATCTTATCCAGCCTGCTGCACGAAGTGAAGCCGGGTGACCCGCTGGTACTCATCTCCACTGCGATCTTTCTGGGGTTGGTCGCGCTGGCCGCCTGCTATCTGCCCGCCCGGCGCGCGGCGCGCCTCGACCCCATGGTGGCCCTGCGCGAGGAATAGACGCCGAATTATGCTAACACTTCGCGCGCAGCGCAGACCGGCATTGGTACCCTCGTTGGAAAGGAGGGCACTATGAAACCTGCAAGGAAGGACACGCAGAAGTCTATCCGGAGCATTCCAGCGGCCGGAGAAAAGCCCACGGGATTCACGGACGAGGAACGGGCCGCGATGAGGGAGCGCGTTCAGGAGATGAAAGCGGAGGCGCGCCGCGGGTCGCGAACAGGCAAAGCGGACGGGGAAAGAGCCGTGCTCGCGAAGATCGCCGCGCTCCCGCAGCCGGATCGCGCCATGGCCGAGCGGCTCCATGCGATCGTCAAAGCCAATGCGTCGGCCCTCTCGCCGAAAACCTGGTACGGAATGCCCGCCTGGGCCAGGGACGGCAATGTGGTCTGCTTCTTCCAAAGCGCACAGAAGTTCAAAACGAGATACGCTACGCTCGGCTTCAGCGATAAAGCGAACCTCGACGAAGGCCACATGTGGCCGACCGCCTTCGCGCTGAAGGAGCTGACTGCGGCTGAAGAGGCAAGGATTGGCGCACTCGTCAGGAAAGCGGTCAGTTGAACAATAATCCTCGGCCTTGTCCAAATCGCCGCTCCGTGATCGTCATTGTGGTGCGAGCGCAATCTCGCTAACATCACACGACGGAGGGTTCGAATGCAGTATCTCTTTTTGCTTTACGCGGAAGAAGCCGGCTGGATGAAAATGACCGAGGCCCAGCAGCAACAGGGCGCGGCGGCTTACGGCGCCTACACAGCGGCGCTGAAAGAGGCGGGCGTCTTTGTCGGCAGCAATCGCCTGCAACCGGTTTCGACGGCGACGACGGTCCGGCTCGCCGACGGCAAGCCGCAGGTGCTCGACGGTCCATACGTCGAAACGAAAGAGCAGCTCGGCGGCTACTATATGATCGACGTGCCCGATCTGGATGCCGCGCTGTCGTGGGCGGCGCGATGCCCGGGCGCGGGTCACGGCATCGTGGAAGTTCGTCCCATATGGGCCATGGGCGGGTGAGGCGGCTATGCCGGCGACAGTGTCCTCGCCGTCCGGATCGCCATTGCCGCTGCTCTCCGGCCTCGCGATGGGCGAGTCGCCCCGCTGGCACAAGGACCGCCTGTGGTTCTCCGACTGGGGAGCTCAGGAGATCATTGCCACGGATCTCGAGGGGCGCAGTGAGGTCATGGCTCGCGTCCCGTTCGGTCTGCCCTTTTGTATTGACTGGCTGCCGGACGGCCGGCTGCTCATCGTCTCGGGGCGCGAGGGGATTCTCCTGCGCCTCGAACCCGATGGCCGGCTGGTGACTCACGCCGAACTTCCTGGTCCTGGCGTGGTTTGGAATGAGATTGTCGTAGACGGCCGCGGACGCATCTATGTCAATGGAGGCGACGGCATCGCGCTGGTCACACCGGATGGCTCGGTCCGCCAGGTGGCCGATGGTATCGCCTTTCCAAACGGCATGGCCGTGACACCCGACAACTCGACCCTGATTGTGGCGGAATCTCATGGGCGCCGTCTCACCTCGTTCCATATCGCGGCGGATGGAAGTCTGACGAACCGGCGGACCTGGGCGGACACCGGAACGGGCGTTCCCGATGGCATTTGCATGGATGCGGAGGGAGCCATCTGGTATGCGGATGTTCCCAACAGATGCTGTGTTCGCATCCGCGAAGGCGCCGAAGTTCTGCAGACGGTGGAGCTCGATCGCGGCTGTTTCGCATGTATGCTCGGCGGCAAGGACAGAAGAATGCTGTTTATCGTGGCCGCCGAATGGCGTGGGATGGAGCACGTGGCTGAGGTTGCGCGAGAGCGAACGGGCCAGGTCCGGGCCATTGCGGCGCCGGCTCCCGGGGTTGGCTGGCCGTAGCATGAGTTTCCCTGAAAACTCGGCACACAGCACCGCGGAAGCGGCGGCGCGTCGCAGCTACGGCAAGCTGGTGGCATATCTGGCGGCGCGCACGCGCGATGTGGCCGCGGCGGAAGATGCACTCTCCGAGGCTTTCGCCGCGGCGCTGGTGGACTGGCCCCGCAACGGCTGCCCCGCGAATCCCGAAGCGTGGCTGCTCACCGTGGCGCGCCGGAGGTTCATCGATGGCGTCCGCGCACGGCAGCGGCATGATATCGCCTCGGAGCGGCTGGAGAGCGTGGCTGAAGGACTCAACGCCGCGGGCGGCGCGGAGATCCCCGATCAGCGCCTCGCGCTCTTGTTCGCCTGCGCCCATCCGGCTATCGACGCGGCCGTTCGCGCGCCGCTGATGCTGCAGGTGGTGCTGGGGCTGGACGCGAAGCGGATCGGTTCGGCTTTTCTGATGTCCCCGGCGGCGATGGGCAAGCGGCTGGTCCGCGCCAAGGAGAAGATCCGCGAGGCGGGCATTCCCTTTCGCATTCCGGAACGGGCTGAGCTGCGCGGCCGTCTGGACACCGTGCTGGACGCGATCTACGCCGCGTTCGCGGAGGGCTGGAGCGATGGAACCGGAACCGATGTGCTGCGGCGCGATCTCGCCGAAGAAGCCATCTTCCTCGGACGCGTGGTGACCGAGCTTCTTCCGGACGAAGCGGAGGCCCTCGGACTGCTCGCGCTGATGCTGCATGCCGAGTCGAGGCGGGCGGCCCGGCGCAACGCGGACGGCGAGTATGTGCCGCTGGCCGAGCAGGATCCCACATTGTGGAACCTGCGGATGATCGATGAGGCCGAAGCATTGCTTCTGCGCGCGAGCGCGCTGCGTTCCATCGGCCGCTACCAGCTCGAGGCGGCAGTTCAGTCGGCCCACGTCAGCCGGCGGCGCACGGGCCAAGCGAACTGGGCGGATGTGGTGACGTTGTACGACGCCTTGCTGGGACTGTCGGGATCGCCCGTGGTTGCCGTGAATCGCGCCCTGGCCGTCGCGGAATTGCATGGCGCAACCGCCGGCCTGACCGCCATGGAAGCAGTGGCGCGCGATCCCCGCTTCGCTGAGTATCAGCCTTACTGGGCGGCTCGCGCGGAGCTGCTGGCGCGAACCGGCGCGCTCGAGGAGGCGCGGCATGCCTACGATGTGGCCATCGGTCTCGAACGCGACGACGCCGTCCGGCGCTTTCTGCAACAGCGCCAGGCGGGGCTGGGGAAATGAACTAATCCCGGTTGTCCAGGAGGTCCGCATCGTGCGAAACTCCGGCCTTCCTATTGGATACCCAGTTTGGCAAGGATCTTCGTCGTTTCCTCCTTCGGGATCTGCTTCAACGGCTGATGAACTGTATCCTTCTCCCGCACTTCCACCTCGGCGCCTTCCGATTGCATCTCGCGGACAAAGTCCGGGTTGCTCCAACGGTCGATTCCGAGTGTCTGCGTCGCGTAGAGCCTGTACTCGCCCGGCCGGACTTTCCGGAACGTGAAGTGCCCATTCTGGTCGAGGCTGTCGATGTGAGGGAGATCGAAGAGTTCGCCTTCCCCGATAACCGGGACCAGCGCGACGTCAATGGAGGACCAGTCGGGCTGGGACTGCTCGTCTTGCTTTTCCACGGTATCGGCCGAGACGTCGCCGTCGATTTGTCCCCAGGCGTCGCTTATGACGACATCCAGATCCAGATCTCCTTCCGGGACCTCGATGGCGCGGGGGCTGAAGCTGCGGTCCCCCGACCGGACCGAGCTCACGTAGCCGCCGGGACCACGGACATCCAGAACGTACTTTCCCGGTTCCACATTGCGAAAACGGCAGATCCCATCCTCCAGTTCGCAATTCGTATGGATGTCGACCGGAAACTTTTCCAGGTAAGCCCAGGCGTACGGCAGCGGCGTCTGTTGCCCTTCCCTGACGATGTGCAACCGCACCTGCGCCGGCCGGTACGGCTTCAGGACGACGTCCGTTCTGTCCGCATCGGTGATGTCAACCTGGGCCTTTCCGACGGTACCTCGTCCAGGCTGTGCGAGTCGCACTTCGTAGTTGCCGGGGAGCAGGCCCTGGATGGCGAATTCTCCGCCGGCAGACAGCTTCCCCGGATACATATCGCCCGACGAAAGCTCCGCTGCGGCCACACTGTCGCCCGCCAAAGCCATGTCCTGGAAGCCTGCGATCCTGCCTTTCACCGCCAGGGTCCGGCTGCGCCGAAGCCGGATATCGATTCCACCCTCCTGCTGGCCGCTTGCCACGTCGATGGGGGCGGCGTCATCGATGGAGAGGACGTTCGGATAAAAGGTCCGGGCATAGCGTAAGGCGACAGGATCGCCTTTGCTGTCGACAACCCGGTCGTTCTTTGAGGGCTCGGAAACGTCGTTTTTGTTGACGCTTACGAAGTAATTTCCCGGATCGAGTCCGCCGATGCGAAATTCGCCGGCGTCGTTTGTGGTAGTCCGACGATTATGCCGCAGCACATTGTGTCCCGCGAAACTCTCTCGATACCAGAGAGTTACTTCGGCATTGGGAATGGGATCCTCGTCCTCGTCGACGATTCTGCCACTGATTGCCGCCGCCGGGGGCAGCTTGAGAGTGAGGTCTTTGAGTTCGTCGCCCGCGCGGACGGAGAGGACCGTGTCGTACGAGACGTCCAGGAAGCCATTCTTTTCGGCTGAAAGGTCGTAATCGCCGGGCGCTACATGTTTGAAGCGGAAATTGCCGTCGGCGTCCGTGCTCCCGACGATGTTTTGCGCGTTGGTTACACCACGTTCCGAAAGCTCAACCACGGCCTTGCGGACCGGTTCGCCAGTAACTGCGTTCACCGCCCGACCCTGAAGTGTGGCAAATCCGCTATCGTCGTCCGGTGCCTGCGCGTGCAGCAGGAGGGCGGCCGAAAAAGAACCGAGTGCGGCGACCAGCGCCCGAATCATCCTGTTCTTGCAGCAAGTCGCGCGCCGCGACTCCAGCCCTTGTAACCACATCAGCTTTCGGTCAGGGCGTGTGAGCGCGGTTCACAGTGTGCTTGTCGAAGCCTCATCTCCATCGGAAAATCCGCAGCGCCACCGTAAACGACACCACCAGCCACACCGCCAGCGTCGCCAGTTCCATTCCGACGGCCTGCACTCCCCCGCCCTGCAACATGTTCGCCCGCAGCGCATCCACCGCCGCAGTCAGCGGAAGCGCGTGAATGAACGGCTGCAGGATCGCGGGAAAGCGGCTGGATGAAAAGAACACGCCGGAGACGACCCACATGGGCAGCATGGCAAGGTTCATCAGGCCGCTGACTGCCTCGATGGTGTTGACGCGCGACGCCAGCAACAGCCCCATCGAGCTAAACGTGAAACCGGTGATCGCACAAATCAGGGCGAACACGATGAACGGGCCACGGAACGGCACGCCGAACACGAACCCACCAAACCCGCCGATCACCGCGATCTCCGTCGTCAGGATCACGATGCGCGAAAGCAGATAGGAGAGCAGATACTCGGCGCGCGACATGGGCGAGGCAATCAGGCGCTTCAACAGCTTGCGCCGGCGGGCATCCACGATGCTGAAGCCGATGCCCCACATGCCGTCGCCCATCATGTTCATGCCCAGCAGTCCGGGCAGAAGGAAATCGATGTAGCGCGAACCCGGTGCGCGGTCCCGGTCCTCGGCGATCGGCACCACATCGCTCCGGCCGGCCGCCCGCTGGAGTGCGTCATCCGCCAGCAATCGCGCCGTGCGGCCATCGGGATTGGTGTCGTCATAGCGCCAGATCACGCCGCCATCGCTGCGCGGCAGGACCACCAGCGCCACGACGCCAGTGCGCAGAGCGATGTTGGCTTTCTCCTCCGGCATCACATCCACATGCAGCGCTTTGTCGCGCCGCAACCATGTCGCCACCTGCGCCGATTCCCCCCTCCCCTGGATCACGGCGATATTCACGATATCCGCCGGTTTGTTACGAAAGGCGATTCCCAGCCCCGCGGCCAGAAGGACAGGGAACCCGAACGTCCAGAAAATGGCTTCCGGTTCACGCAGGAATTCGAGCAGACGTACCAGCGTCAACTGCAGCAGCGGGCGATCGCGGCGCTCAGTCTTCACGAAGATGCCTCCCGGTCAGCGAGACGAACACGTCTTCGAGCGTCGCCGAGTGGGTGCGCAACTCCGCCAGCGTCACTCCCTGGGCGTCCAGTTCCGCCAGCACCATGGGAACCGCCGCGTGCAGATGTTCCACGTGAAGCTGGAAATGGCCGTCGCGGGAGTGAACCGCGCGCACACCGTCGAGTTTCCGCAGCGCAGCGGTATCGGGCTCGCGTTGTCCCTCCGCCGGAGCGAACTCGATGACGTGTTCGGCCCCCAGCGACGCGATGAGCCCGCGCGGCGTGTCCAGGGCGATGATGCGCCCGCGATCCATGATGCCCACGCGATTGCACAGCCGCTCCGCTTCGTCCATGTAGTGCGTGGTCAGCAGGATGGTTCGGCCGGAAGCCTTGAAACCATCCACCAGATCCCACACCTGGCGGCGCGCCTGCGGATCGAGCCCGGTGGTCGGCTCATCCAGGAAGAAGAACTTCGGATCGCCCACCAGCGCCACCGCCATGGCCAGCCGTTGCTTCTGTCCGCCGGAGAGCTGGCCGACCCGCGAGCCGGCCTTCGATTCGAGCTGCACCATCGCGATGGTCTCATCGACGCCGCACGGATGCCGATAGAAGCTGCGAAACAGCCGCACCGTCTCGCGCACCGTGAGCTTGTCGGTGAATTGCGTTTCCTGAAGCTGCATGCCCAGACGTTGCCTGAGCTCAGCGGCGTGGTGTTTCCAGGTTTGGCCGAGCAATTCCACGGCGCCGGAATCGGCTTCGAGCAGCCCCTCGCAGATCTCGATGGTAGTCGTCTTGCCCGCGCCGTTGGGTCCCAGCAGCCCGAAACACTCTCCCTCGCCCACCTCCAGATCCAGCCCATCGACGGCGACGACATCGCCGTAGGACTTGCACAGGGCGCGCACCCGGAGCGCAGTGCTGGTGTTCCCGGATTCCATGGAAAAAGCGACGGCCCGCGAAAACGGGCTCTACTGATGGTAATGCATTCGGCTGCGGGAAGAACAAAAGAGCCCTGCCTGACCCCTGGGCAGGGCCCTACACAAGAGAGACAACACCCACCAAAGGTGGCCTGCTGACCCTAAGCGCACTATGGTGTGCAATCCCGTATCCACCGGCTAAGTCGCTGAATCGTCGAGGCCGGCCGATTTCCCAGCTACCGGATTTCATAGCCATGGCCGCAGCCGCTCTACACCATTCCGTAATGAGGGATAGAATACGAAATTGGCAGGCCCGCTAGCCGTCCCAATGACCACCGCCGATTCCGGCGTTCGCGCCGCTCGTGTCTCACTGTCCGGATTCTTCCTGATCGGATTGCTGATGTCCTTCCTGGGCGCGGCGCTGCCCATGTGGGGTTTCCATCTCAACTCCGAGTTCATTACCGCCGGCAATTACTTCCTCCTGCTGAACGCGGGTTTTCTCGTGTCGGCGCGTTCGGGCCAGGCATTGCTGGAGCGGCGGGGCACCGGCTTCACCGCCGTGCTGGGGGCTTTCCTTGCGGCGGGAGGATTCCTGTATCTGGCGGCGATGAGCGCGCCATTTTCGCCGTGGTGGCGCCTGCCCGGGCTGTTCTGGCTGGGCTTCTCCGCCGGGTTGCTGAACCTGGCGCTGGTGGACGGAGTGTCGCCGTTGTACGATGTGGGGCGCGCGGCCACGCTGAATCTGGCCGGGATGACCTTCGGGATTGGCTGCGTGGTGATGTCGCTGCTGGTGGCCGGCACCTTCTATGCCTACAACGTGCGCGGCATTCTGGCGCTGGTGGCGGCGATCCCGGCCGGGTTTGGATTGGTTTTCCTCCGCACGCGCTTCCCCGGGCCGGTGGCTCAGCATCCGCAACAGCCGGAGAAAATGCGCAGGCAGCTTCGCTCCCCGCCGGCCGTGCTTTTCGCCCTGCTGCTGTTCTTTCAGTTTGGCAACGAGTGGGCCATCGCCGGATGGCTGCCGCTTTTTCTGATCCAGAGGCTGGGCATCAGCCCGGAAGACTCGCTGTTCCTGCTGGCGCTCTATTGGGCGGCTTTGCTGCTGGGCCGAGTGGCGGCTCAGGGCCTGATGTCGCTGATGAGCCGCGCGAAGCTGCTGCCGATTTCGGCCGGGACCGCCCTGCTGGGCTGCATTCTGCTGAGCTCCACCGACAACATCTCCGGAGCGGTGGCGGGAATCCTGTGCACCGGAGCGGGATTCGCCGCAATCTTCCCGCTGACCATGGAAAACATCGGGCGGCGCTTCCCCTCCTATCACCCGGCCATCTACAGCGGCATTTTCTCGTTCGCCTTCACCGGCGGGATGCTGGCGCCCTGGTCGCTGGGATTCATGGCGCAGTGGTGGGGGATCGGCGCCATGATCGTCGTGCCCATCCTCGGCACGGGCATGGTGTTCCTGTTGCTCGGCCTGATTGTGCTGGAGGAACGTTTGAGGGAAGGCCAGCGCGTCCGGTAGAATCGGTGTAGCGATGCCGATCTACGAATATAGCTGCGAGGATTGTGGGACGAAGTTCGAGAAGCTGGTGCGGCGCCAGGGCGATGAAGTGGCCTGCCCTTCCTGCGGTCAGTCGCATCTGAAGACGGAGCTGTCCACGTTTGCCGCGCATGCCGGCACGGCGAAGGGCAAAAGCTCCGACCTGCCTCCCTGCGCCGGCGGCATGTGCCCGACTCCGGGCATGTGCGGTCTGAACTAGCAGGGTGCCGATTCCGAGCCGCGCGCGCCAGCAAGCGGTTTTGCGGTTTTTCAGCTAAGCCGCTGGCGGGGCCGGCGGTTCCTCTTCCTTCGCGCGCTGCACCACGATGGTGAAGTTTGCTGCCATCGCGGCAACAGCGCCCACCGCCGCGAGTACGGGCGCGACGATAACGCCCACTGCCGCCACGGTGACCGGAATTTCCACGAAGGTGTGACCGCGGTCATCCTTCACAATGATCCGCTGCACGTTGCCTTCGTGAATCAGCTTGCGAACCGTTTCCACCAGTTCGCGGCCCTTGACTTTGATCTCTTCGTAGAAGTTGTCCACAGACATATTAATTCCCCTCAAATCCGATTGCCGTCAACACCAGCCCGAGTTCGCGCGCGTCGCCTGGCGGGCGGAAAGTGTGGTCGGTGGCGAGCACGGCCGTGACGCTGTCGGGAAGCTCACCGGCCACCGTGCCCGTCAGGTCGTACTTGCCCGCCGTGTTATACGCCGCCGTCGCGATTTTAGTCCCATTCACGCTCAGGGTCACGTGACAAGGCACGGCCTGGGGCGGCACGAAGATCGATGCGGTGAAGCGGCTGCCGGTGGGCGGCGTGCGCAGGCGGAAAGTCGCCTGGGCTGCGATCCACCGCCACTCCCCGTTCTCGAGACCATAGGCGCCGGAGACGATCTGGTATGCCGCGGCGGGCGAGTTCATCGGCAGCCAGGAAACGGTGGGCTCATGACTCACCAGCTTCTGTTCGCGAATGATGTCCACCGGATTCGTCACGATGTCGAACTCGCGGAGCCCGGCTGCCGCGGAAAAGCACGAGCGCGATTCGAGGCCGATGAGCCGCAGAGGCAGGTCCGGCACAATAGCCGCTTCGGCGACCGGAACCAGATCGCTGCGCTTCCGCGCCACGGGATCGGAGAGCGCACTCGTGAGCACCAGATCGCCGGCCTGCACGCGCGTCGTTCTCGTCATCGGCAGCGCGCCTTCGCTCTCCGCGTAGAACCGCAGACCCCACTCGGCCGCCACCCACGTGCGATGCGTGTGAATTTCCGCGCTGTGCGCCGCGACGAATTGGCGATACCCATCCCAGTGCTGATAATTCACGAACGCCAGCGCGAGACTCACTAAGCCCTGGCCCACAACGCCCGCCACAAGCCATCGCCGCGAGGGGAGCAGGCGAGCGGCCAGAATCGCCAGCGGCGCGACGATGGGCAGAAGGTATCGCTCCGACCCGGCGAAAGCGCCCACCACCGCTCCCGCGAAGAACAGCACCACCCACACCGCGAGGTACCGCTCATCCGCGTCGCGCGCGCGCAGCATCGTCACGCATTTCGCAAGCACGATGAGCCCGACGCCGAATGACGCCCAGCAGAGCGGGTTCCAGTCGTGGAACGCCAGCCCCACGCTCAACGCCGCAATCGCAATCAGCATGCTTCGCCGCCGTGGCCGGAACGCGAACGCAGCAAGCACCGGGAAGACCAGCCAGCCCAGGTGCACGGTCAGCGCCGCCGCGCTGCGCAGCTTGGCCATTGGATTCTGGAACGCGTACTGGTCGGTGTAGTGCTGCAGGACGGCCAGAGGAACGCTGCCGCTGGTGAGCCGCTCATACCCCTGCCACGCGATCACCACCAGCACCGGCGCGGCGATGACCATCCAGTCGCGCCATCTCCGGCTTCGGCTCAACCACAAATATGCCGCAAGAATCGGCGCAATGAGCACCGCCTGATACCCGGTCATCGCGGCGAGCGCCAGCATGATCGCCGAGGCGAGCGCCGCCACGCGCGACTCGCTGTCCGCGGCATGAATGAACAGCGCAACACCCGCCAGCAACAAGGCCACCAGCGGGACGTCTGCCTCGAACGAATTGGCGTTGATCACGAACGCAGCGGTAACGGAGAACAGCAGGGTCGGCAGCGCCGGAACGCCGGTAAAACGCCGCGCCAGCCACCACACCGCGCCCACCGCAAGCAGCGAGAACAGCAGGTAGGCGGCGTGAAAGCGTATCTCGTACACATCTCCCCAGATCGCCAGCAGGCCCGCCAGAACCCAGGTATTCAGCGGCGGATGCGGATGCCCGCGCATCGAGACCAGGTCGCCCCGAAAGACATACGACGTGTCGTGCGGGTGCCACGGATCGATGAGCGCGTGCTCCGCTCCGTAAAGGAAGTAGACATCGTCGCCCTGAATGGCCTGATTCAGAAACGGCAGGCGCAGGAGAACGGTGAACAACAGGCACAGCACGAGCGAGCGCTTCATCGCGCCGGCTCCGCCATCAGCGTGAACATGCCGATCTGCCCGTCGATGCGCTCGTCAGGCCGCGCCACATCTCCACCGCCATACCAGACGCGAACTTCGCGGCCCTGATGCAGTACGGTGGGATCGCAGACCACCTCGCGGTTCCACGCATTGCGATTCTCCGGATTGCCGCCCGCGAAGATCACGCCGAGCTTCGCCCAGCTCACGCCGTCGCGCGATTTTGCCAGGCCGATGCGCCGGCGCTCCCCGCTGTCGCGCCCCGTGTACAGCATCCAGTACCAGCCCGAGGCGGCCCACACCGCCGGCTCACCCGCGCCGCGTTCGTCGAATTCGCCCGGCCCGCCGGGTTCCAGAACCGGGCTCGCTCGCAGCTTCGTCCACGCCACACCATCGCGCGATCGCGCCAACCCAATCATCTGCCGGTTCGCCCGATCCTGGCCGAGATAGTACATGTAGAAGAAATCCCCGAAGGCGGCGACATACGGGTCGGCAGCGGCGCGCTCGTCCCAGCTCCCGCGAGGCCCAGTGCCCATTACGGGCGCATCGCGTTTGCGCCACGTGCGGCCGTCATCGGATTCCGCTAGTCCGATGCGCGGCGGCCGCCCCGCCTGATACCAGTAGAGAAGCCCGTGGCCAAACTGAAATGCCGAACCATTAGCGGCGATATAGTCGCCTTCCCACGACGCCGGATCGGGGGCGAGCACCGGCCCCAGCTTCTCCCAGCGCTCACCGTCCGGCGAGATAGCGGCGCCCGTCCGCCAGGTGCGGCCGTCGAATCCGGAGTAGAGGTTCAGGTAGAACCCGCGCCACACCACCACCGACGGGTTCAGTACGTCGCTGGAGTCCCACGCGCCCGGCGCGCCGCGTCCAACGAGCGGCGGCGAAACCGCGGACACCTTATAAATGATGTCTTCCGCCGGCCCAGGCGCGGGAAGCGTGAAATCGGCGTAGCGCCCACACCCGAAGAGCGTCGCGAACGCGAGCGTAACCAGCGGCGGAGAGTGGCGCAAAGGCCAGTTTACGGCATCTTCGCGGTGTCGTCGAAGGCGAGCTCAACCTGCACTGTTTCGCCCGGCTCGATTTTGATCGGATCCGGCGTGCCCGGCGTCTTGCCGTAGAGCCCCAGCGACGAACCGGAGGGGGGCGCCGACATGCCCTCATATTGCCCCGTCGGGTCGTAGACGGACGTCAGGTAAACGGGCGAGCCGGCGATGTCGGTGAACGTGACGGTCGCGTCTTTCGCGGCGGCCGGCTGCATGCCCACCGGCATGGCCTGCCCCTGCATGAAGTCCGGCGAGTCGAACAGGAACACCATGATCTTATGCTTGTCGTCCACCGTCCCCGAGCCGGTGTACTTCAGCTTCACCTTGAGGGTCCTTGGAGCCGCCGCCTTTTCCGGAGCCTTCTCCTGCGCCTTTTCCGCGGGCTTATCCTGCGCCGCCAGGCATCCGATGATTGCTAACGCGAGAAAAAAGTACCTGTGCACCGTGTGTCCTTTCATGAAACACTACGCTCCCGCCGGCGCCACCGTTCGGTGAATCTTCACGCGCTCTGTCGCGGCAGAGGCCATTATGGCATGTAATTCAGATGGAAGTTGCGGGCGAGTCCACGATCATCGATGAAATCGGATGCTGGCCGAGAGCCATCTCATGCGGCGGTTCTTCGGGAGCATGGTCCGGCGGATGGATGTGCTGGCGTTGACCACCGGGTAGCGAGTGGGCGTTGATACAGCGAAACCGGGCAAAACGGAGGAGTGTTTGCGAAGGCATTGAAAAGGGGGGCGCTCGCGATTTTGGATTTCGCGAGCGGCGGAGAACCACGCCGTGCGATGTCGGGAATGGCTCCGCGACGAAGAATGGGGCCTCAGGCGAACCATGATGGCGCTTTGACTTATACTGAATGAGATTTGGAAGTCCCAAAACCCAAGTGCCGGCTTATAACCCTTATGACGAAGAACCCAATTGCTTTGCTGCTCTGCCTGTCCGTCTCTTCGGGCGCCTTCCTTCTGGCACAGCAAGCGCCCTATCCGTTCAACGATCCGAACCTGCCGACGGAGAAGCGGATCGACAACCTTCTTTCGCTGATGACCATAGAGGAGAAGATCGGCTGCCTGGGATTCCGGACCGGCGTGCAGCGGCTTGGCATCCCCCCCATGGGCAGCTCCGAAGGCATCCACGGGCTCCAGCAGCGCTCCTCGATGGGCTCGCGACAGCCCATCACGACCACGCAATTCCCGCAGCCACCCGGAATGGGCGAGACGTGGGACGCCGATCTGGTCCGCCAAGCCGCGGCCGTGCAGGGATACGAGGCTCGCTTTGTCACGCAGACTGCCACGTACGGCCGGCGGACCCTGATCAACTGGGGACCGCAGGCGGATCTGGCGCGCGACCCGCGATGGGGCCGCAGCGAAGAGGTGTATGGCGAAGACCCATTCTTGAACGGGACCATGTCGGTCGCGTTCGTCAAGGGTCTCCAGGGCGACGATCCAAAGTACTGGCAGGCGGCGGCGCTCCTCAAGCACTTCCTCGCCAACAGCAATGAAGACCTCCGCAGCAGTTCGTCCTCCGATTTCGATGAGCGCCTGTTTTGGGAATACTACTCGGTCCCGTTCCGTATGGGGTTCATCGAGGGCGGCGCCAAGGCGCTGATGGCTTCCTACAACGCCTGGAATGGCACACCGATGACCGTCAATCCGGTCCTTCGCAGCGTTGTGTTGAAGCAGTGGGGCGGCGCGATCATCTCCAGCGATGGCGGCGCCGTTTCGTTCCTGGTGAATCCGCGCCACGCGTTTCCCAACCAGGAAGCGGCCGTCGTCGCCAGCATAAAGGCCGGCATCAACCAGTTTCTTGACCGCTATGCCGACGAAGCCAAAGCCGCTCTGAAGGACGGCTCTCTGACCGTAGCGGACATCGACGAGGCCGTCCGCCGCACATTCCGAGTCGCCATCAAGCTGGGGCTGCTCGACCCGCCCGAGCTGGTTCCATACGCGAAGATAAAAGACTCGCCGGAGCCCTGGAACACCGAGAAGCATCGCGCGATCTCGCGGCAAATGGCCCTTGAGTCGGTCGTTCTTCTCAAAAACGAGAAGAACTTTCTGCCGCTCGATAAAAAGGCCATCAAGTCTATTGCCGTGATCGGGCCGCTCGCGGACTCGGTGCGCTGGGATTGGTACGGCGGAACGCCGCCTTACGCGGTCACGCCTTTGCAGGGCATCAAGCAGGAAGCCGGTCCGGACATCACCGTCAATTACGCCGAGAGCGAACTGGGCGGCGCCGCCGTGGCCGCGGCCCGCAAGTCGAACGTCGCAGTCGTGGTAGTCGGCAACGATCCCACGTGCGGTCCCGACATGGCGCGCGAGTGGATGAACGGCGGCTCCACGTTCCCGTGCACGGCGCCGAGCGACGGGCGCGAGGGCCGCGACCGGGAGAGCATTCAGTTATATCAGGAGCAGCTCGTCAAGCAGGTCTACCTCGCGAACCCGAAGACCGTGGTGATCCTGGTTTCCAGCTTTCCGTTTGCGATCAACTGGTCTCAGGCCAACGTCCCGGCGATTCTGCACATGGCGCATTCCTCGCAGGACGAAGGGACGGCGCTCGCGAAAGTTCTGTTCGGCGCCTACAATCCCGGCGGCCGCCTGGTCGAGACCTGGCCTAAGTCGCTCGATCAGTTGCCGCCCATGATGGACTACAACATTCGGCACGGCCGCACCTACATGTACTTTAAGGAAGAGCCGCTGTACCCGTTCGGATTCGGCCTCAGTTACACGACGTTCAAGCTGGCCAACCTGAAGGCCACCGCACGGCAGGTCGCCAGGGACGGCGCCATTACGCTTAAGGTGGACGTGGCCAACACCGGCAGCCGCGCCGGTGACGAAGTGGTCCAGATCTACGCCAAACATCCGGGCTCGAAGGTGGAGCGCCCGCGCCAGCAACTGGTGGGCTTCCAGCGCGTCGCTCTACAGCCGAACGAAACCAGGACAGTGGAGATTTCCGTGCCGGCATCGCGGCTGGCCTATTGGGACACGAAGCTTCAGGCCTTTCAGGTGGAGGCCGAGCCCGTCAGCCTGATGGCCGGCGATTCCTCCGCGAACCTGGCGCTGAACACCACCGTGAACATCCGATAGAGCAGGGGGCTGGAAGCGACAGTGGCGGCGCTGCACCGGTCGGCCTGCCACTTTGCCCGTTTAGGCATCGCTTGCAGCCACTCCAATTTCAAGAATTATCGTGGCGTCACTCGGCAGCAGCGAGTGCGAACCCGGCTCTACCACATGTTGCCCGGGGGAATCCACGATCGCGTCCCGTAATCGGTCATGGCGACGAAAATGAGAATCGCCAGGAAAAAGAACCCGGCCACAACGAACAGTTTCGTCAGATTGCTCTGCTGTTTCACGTGCATGAAGAACAGCACCACCAGCGACATCTTGGTGAAAGCGATCATCATCGCCACCACGATGTTCCAGGGCCCGAGGTCGATGTAGGCGACGCCCAGCGTGGTCCCGGTGGCAATGATCAGCACGAGCCAGATGAGGACGTAGGTCCGGACAGGCATTACATGGTGGTTCATGAGTGCGCTCCTATCAGGTACAGCAGCGGGAACAGGAAGATCCAGACAATATCGACGAAATGCCAGTAAAGCCCGGTAATCTCGACGGGGTTGTAATAAGTCGGCCCGAACGTGATCCGCTCGTTCTTAATCAGCAGCCATGTAAGCAGACCCAGCCCCACGAACATGTGCAGCGCGTGGAAACCGGTCATGAAGAAATAAAAGCAGAACAGAATCTGCGCCTGGCGGAAGAACTGCGGAGCCTCGGGGTACTGGAAGCCGGCCCACGGCACCAGGTGGTCTTTCCAGTGCAGATAGTATTCCGTAAACTTCACGCCGATGAACGCGATCCCGAAGATCATGGTGGCAATCAGGAAAATTCGGATCAGATTGCGCTTGCCGATCTGCGCCGATCGCACCGCGAGCGCCATGGTCAGGCTGGAGCAGATCAGCACGGCAGTGTTGATGCCGCCCAGCCAGGGAATCATATGGCGGCTGGTGCTGGCGAAGGCCTCCGGATACATGCTCCGGTAGATGGTGTACGCGCCGAACATCCCGCCGAAGAACATGATTTCGGTGAGCAGAAAGACCCACATGCCCAGCGTCGAGGAGTCGAGCTGCTGGTCGAGATCGTCGAAGTGATGCTGCAGAAACGGCGAGTGCTGCTCCATGGGCACGGCCTGATCAGCCAACGTGCACCTCCTCCTCTTTGGCGTAGGCGTAAGCCGGCTCGGTCACAACGGGCGTGTGGTCGAAGTTGAAGGTCGGCGGCGGCGAAGCTGTCTCCCATTCGAGCCCTTTGGCGCCCCATGGATTCGACGGGGCCTTTTCTCCCTTGGTCAGCGACCACAGAAAATAGACGAACGGAATGGCGTAGCCTACCGCCAGAATCGACGCGCCCGCCGACGACAGCACATTGAGCGGCTGAAACTCCGGCGCGTATGAGTGATAGCGCCGCACCATGCCCATATAGCCGAGAAGGAACTGCGGCCCGAAGGTGAGGTTAAAGCCGACGAACGTAATCGCCGCGGCGATTCGCGCCCAGATTTCGGGATACATTCGGCCGGTGATCTTGGGCCACCAGAAATGAAGCCCGCCTAAGTAGGCCATCACCATGCCGCCCACCATTACGTAATGGAAGTGCGCCACCACAAAGTAAGTGCGAGTAACATGAACGTCAACCGCCAGAGTAGCCAGCATCAGACCAGTCAGTCCGCCAATCGTGAACAAGCCGATGAAACCAAATGCGTACAGCATCGGCGTGTTATAGGAGACCGAACCTTTGTACATCGTCGCCGTCCAGTTGAAGACCTTGATCGCCGACGGGACCGCCACCAGAAAGCTCAGCATGGAAAAAACCATGCTGGCGTACATCGACTGGCCGGTGACAAACATGTGATGGCCCCACACCAGAAACCCCAGCACCGCGATCGCCAGGCTCGATCCCGCAATGAAGCTATAGCCAAACGGCCGCTTCCGCGAGAAGCATCCCACTACTTCGCTGATCACACCCATGCCCGGCAAAATCATGATGTACACGGCCGGATGCGAGTAGAACCAGAACATGTGCTGAAACAGGATCGGGTCGCCGCCGATGGCCGGGTCGAAAATGCCCACGTGAAATACGCGCTCCAGACCGACCAGCGCCAGCGTGATGGCGATCACCGGCGTGCCCAGCACCTGAATCAGGCTGGTGGCGTACATGGACCACACGAACAGCGGCAACCGGCCCCACGTCATTCCCGGCGCGCGCATCTTGTGCACGGTGACGATGAAGTTGAGTCCGGTCAGAATCGACGAGAATCCGGCGATGAAGACGCCCACGACGGCGGGCATCACATAGGCGTTCGAGTAAGTGGTGCTATAAGGTGTGTAGAACGTCCAGCCGGTGTCCACGCCGCCCGCGAGGATCGCGGCCAGCGCGAAGATACCACCGGCAATGTAGAGATACCAGCTTAGTAAGTTGACCTTCGGGAAAGCCAGATCGCGCGCGCCCACCATCATGGGGATGAGGAAATTGCCCAGCGTCGCGGGAATCGACGGGATCAGGAAGAAGAAGATCATCACCACGCCGTGCATGGTGAACAACTTGTTGTACGTGTCGGAGCTGAACATATCGCCCTGCGGCGTGGTCAGCTCCAGCCGCATCAGCGAGGCGAAGATCCCTCCGAGAATAAAGAACACGGTGATGGAGATCAGATAGAGCACCGCGATGCGCTTGTGGTCGGTGGTGAACAGCCACGATTTCCAGCCAGTGGTCGCATTCAGATAGTTGATGGGCGTCACTTCCCGCCGCTCGGTACTCATCTCTTCCCTCCCGTTCCCGCGGACGTCGCCAGGGGCGCCGGCGGTTGCGTGGCATCCTGCGCCTGCGCGTTGGCTTCCGGTCTCGGCGGCTGATTGGTCATGCTGGTTCCGCGCGTGTCCAGCGAGCCCTGGCCGGCGTTGGCAATCGATCCGCCCCGCCCTCCGCCCGCCGTCGGCCCGGTCTGCACATCCGTGAAGATTCCGCCATGCGTCTCGGCGAGCGACTTGATGTACTCGGTCAGCTCCAGCACCTGCTCCTCGTTGAGCACGCCCTGGAACGTAGGCATGATGTCCCTGGAGAATCCGGCCACGATTTTCGCGTTCGGATCGAGGATGGATTCGCGAATATAGGCCTCGTCGGCCACCACCGTGCGGCCGTCCGACAGCAGCACGCGCGAGCCGTACATGCCCTTCAGATTCGGGCAGCGGCCCTGTTCGTCAAACAGGTGGCAGGTGCTGCATCCATATTGCTGGAACAGCTTCTGCCCCTGCGAAGCCATCGAACCTTCGCCGCCGCCGCTCACCAGCCAGTTCTGAAAATCCTTCGGCTCCATCACCGTCACCCAGCCGATCATGCCGGAATGTTCGGTGCCGCAATACTCGGCGCAGAACAGGTGATAGCGGCCAGGCTTCGTTGCCGTGAACCACATCTGGTTATAGCGGCCCGGAACCACGTCGCGCTTCAGACGGAACGCCGGCACGAAGAAACTGTGAATCACATCTTCGGACGCCATGGTCAGCTTCACCGGACGGCCCACCGGAACGTGCAGTTCGTTGATCTCGCGCACGCCGTTCGGATACTGCACCTTCCACATCCACTGCTTGGCCACCACATACACGTTCATCGCGTCCGGCGGCGGACTCTGGCTGCGGAAGTACAGCGCGGCGCCCCAGAAGAAGAAGGTCAGCATCACCAGGAACGGAATCACCGACCACGTGATCTCCAGAAAGCGCGAGCCTTCGATCATGGGCGGCGCATCGGCTTCCGAGCGGCGCCGGTAGCGGATGGCAAAGTAGAACACGCCCGCGAAGATCAGGGCGGTCATGATCGCTGCGATGCCCACTTCGTACCACCACAGATAGTCGTAGGCGGTGGCGGATACCGCCGCGGCGTCGGGAAGAAGATGATATTCAGGCATGCGGCAGCGGCCTCCAGGATTGTTTCATGCGCCGCTCCCGCCGCAGGGAGAGTATCACGAATGCGGCCAGCGCAAGAAACGTTACCGTGCACAGCAACCGGATGAGATTAGTGATCACCAGACCGTACCGGCCGTTTGCCGGGTTGTAGCAGTAGCAGAACAACAGAATCTGATCGCTAAGCGTGCCGATCTTGTTCGCCGAGGCCTCTACCAGCGAGAGACGCAGGTCGCGGTCGCGATAGTCGATGCCGTAGAGGTAGCGCGACATTCTGCCCTCGGGCGTCGCGACAAAGATCCCGCTGGCGTGCGCCCACGTCTTCTGCCGGTCGTCCCACTGATAATGGAAGCCCACGGCATCCGTCACCCTGTGGATTTGCGATTCATCGCCGGTAAGGAAATGCCACGCCCCGGCCGCCCCCGGGCGATTGTACTGAGCCAGATAAGTCTGACGCTTGGCCGCCGCAAGCTGCGGAGTCTCCTTCGGATCGAAGCTGATGGTGACAATGTCGAAATCGGCGCCGGGATTCAGATCCACCCGGCGCAGCGTCTTCACCATGCCGCTGAGCACCAGATTGCACAACATCGGGCACCGGTAATAAACCAGATTGACGATCACCGGGCGGCCCTTGAAGTAATTCCCCAGCCGCACCGGGGCGCCGGTTTCGTCGCGGAAAGTCGCCTCCAGCGGAAGCTGCGCATTGAGGTTCTGATCGATGCCCACGCCGCGCAGCATGGCCGGAATTCCGTACTGCTGGGCGGCGACGGGCAACGCCGTCACCGCCGCGAGTGCGGTCATCGTCGCGCGCGCGCCGAAACTGAAGTTATTTCTTCGTTGCATTGCCTGCTGTTTCCTGACCGCCCGTCGGGAATCCCCGCTGCGCCATGATGTCCATGGCCTTGTCGATGGGAATGCGTACGACGGCGGCCTTCTGATCCACCCACCCGTAGTTATTCAGAACTTCGTCTTCATGCTGCCGCAGAGCCTTCAACTCTTCGGCCGGATGCGGCTGCAGGCGCGGTTCCGGCGGCACCTCGCTCACATTGGGATTCCGCAGACCTGTCGCCGTCGCCGGCGTCGCGGTCATGTCCTGCAGCGCCCGGAAGACTCCCACAACGATGAGACACACAATAACCATGCCGACGATCAGCACCAGCGTGGAACCCACAATCAGCCGGACGTCGGCGTCCTTGTGTTCGTAAGTGCCGCCGCCGTTATGACTCGGATGCAATGTCTCGTCCGCCATGACTTACTCGCTCGCCTCGGCCGCTGCCAGCACCAGGCGTTTGTCGTGCAACGGAAGCATCGGACGCTTTCGGAACTGCCAGATGAACGCGGCTATCCAGATCCCGCCAAGCCCGATCGGCGCCGCTACATCGCTCCACTCGAACACGTAACCGCGCTGCCGCAGGCCCGGAATCACGATCCAGTAGATATCCACGATGCGCACCGCAAACAGCCAGAGCGCGACCACATACAGCATGCGCGGGTTCTTCTTCACGAAGCGCATCAGTAGAATGAAGAACGGCAGGCCGAAGTGGAACAGCGCCACGAACACCCCAATCACGCCCCAGCCGCCGCTGAACCGCCGGATGTACCACGGAATCTCCTGCGGCAGGTTACCCGACCAGATAATCAGAAACTGCGAGAACGAAAGATACGCCCAGAGCATGGTGAACGCGAGCAGCAGGTTGCCGAGATCCCAGTAATGCTGCGTCTTTACCGCGCCCTGGAATGGCCGCCGGCCCGACAACAGGTAGAGCAGCACCACCGCGAAGGCGAACGCCTCAAGCACCTGCGCCACCAGAAACATCACGCCGAACATAGTCGAGAACCACTGCGGCTCAAGCGACATGATCCAGTCGATATAGGCGAATGTCGCCGTGATGACGAAAATCAAGAGACCCGGTGCGCTGAACTGCCGCATACGGAGTTGAATGCCCGGATCGGCGGTGCGATCCTGTTCCGCGGAAAGGCGGTTCAGTCGCCACGCCCAGAACATCCAGATCAGGAAATAGAACGCCGTGCGCCCCACCCAGAACGGTATGTTCAGCCAGCCGGTTTTGAGCTGAACGTTCTTATCGTGTGCGACAAAGTCGGGGTTCGACCACTTATATAACTCATGCCAGCCGACGAGGCCGATAACAATCGGGAGCAGCAGAATCGCCATCATGGGCAGCAGGCGCGAACAAGCCTCGACAATGCGTTTGATCACCACGCCCCAGTTGCCGCCAGTGACGTTGTGCATCAGCATGATGCCCAGCGAGCCCACCACCAGACCATTCCAGAACAGAAAAGCGAACAGATAAGACTGAAAGAACGCCACCGGGTTCTGATATAACTGTAGGCCGCAAAGAGCCAGGCCAATTACACCCACAGCCAGGGCCGTACGCTGGATGCGGTTGAAACGCTCGCTCAGCGGAGTGGATTCGGTGGCGGTCATCAGTGGCTGGCTCCCTGGATAGTGGTGGTGTCGTTGACGGGCAAGGTTCCGGCACTTCCGGCAGGTTCCTGTCCGTAGGGCCGGCCGGTTTGTTCGGATGCAGCCGCATTCGGGTTGAACGCCGCCGCCGGCGGGATTACACCGGAAAACGGACTGGGCACTTCATTCGGCCCCGTTGTCGATTGCGGCGGCGGATTCGGCGAACTTACCCTCGCAATTGCGGCCGTCGCACTGGAACCGAGCTTCGCCCGATCCTCGGCAGGGACGTCGTTGATGCTGGCATTCTCGCTGAACTGCAGCGTGCGAATGTAAGCGATGATTCGCCAGCGGTCGTCGGGCGCTACGCGCGAGGCATAACTCGGCATGGCTCCGAAGCCGTTGGTGATCACGTCGAAGAAATGACCTGCCGGCGCTTTCATCACGCGATCGGTGTAGTAGGACGGCGGGTTATGATAGCCGCGTTTGACGATCATGCCGTTCCCGTCGCCCAGCCGCCCGTGGCACGGCGAGCAATAAATATTGAAACGTTCCTGCCCGCGCTCGAGGTCCGCCCGAGTAATCGGGAACGGAAAATAATTGACGTCAACGCCGTTCATCTTACCCGTGTAGCGCGCCAGATCGGTCCGCAGATAGCCGCGCGGCACTGTATCGTCCACCATGGGCCGCTCGGACCGGTGGTCCGCGAAGAAGTCACTCTCATGGAGCGGCTTGTACTTCGGCTGGTCCTGCATGTCCCGGCGGCAGCCGCCGAGCAACAGCGCCACCCCGAGCGTCGCAATCGCGCCAATCGACCTATTTCTCAACTTCGGTCACCTCGATCGGATTCAGTTCGTTGAGAAACGTCTTCGCCCCTTCGCGGTCGAATTTCGGATCGTCCGCCTCGATGCACAGGAAGAAGCGATCCGTCGAAGCCCGCGCAAACTTCGCCACGTTGAACAGGGGATGATAGGGCATCGGCAAGCCGTTCAGCGCAAACATGCCGAACATCGCCGTCAGAGCAGCCGCCAGCACAGTGCATTCGAACGTGATGGGAATGTACGCCGGCCAGGAATTCATGGCGCGTCCGGCGACGTTGAATGGATAAGCGATGACGGAGATCCAGTACATCAGCCCAAAGCCGCCGCAGGCGCCCAGAATGCCGCCCGCCAGCACCAGCGGCGAGACCAGATTCCGGCGAAACCCGATCGCTTCCGCGAGACCATCCACGGGCAGCGGAGAATAGGCGTCCATCTTCCGGTAACCGGCTGCGTACGCTTCCCGTGCGGCGTGAAGTAACTGCTCGGAATCGGCGAACTCCGCCATCACGCCATACAGACCGTATTGTTCCCAGTACGTGCCCATAGCAGTTTCTTAGTCTCCGGCCGGCGCGGGTTGCGGACTCGGCGTGTGCCCGTGACCGCCGCCCTCGTGGTGCAGCACCTCCCGCACTTCGAAGATCGAAATCGACGGAAGGAAGCGCACGAACAGCCACATCATGGTCAGGAAGAACCCGATCGTCCCGATAAACGTCGCCCAGTCCCACTTAGTCGGGTAATACATACCCCAGGACGACGGCAGAAAGTCGCGGTGCAGCGAAGTGATGACGATGACGAACCGCTCCAGCCACATGCCGACGTTCACCACCAGCGATAACATCCACACCCAGGCCACATTCAGACGAATGCTGCGAATCCACAACAATTGCGGAATGGCGATGTTACACATGATGAGCATCACATAAGACCAGCCGTACGGCCCGGTCATGCGATTCCAGTACATGAATCGCTCATAGACGTCGCCGCTGTACCACGCCATGAAGGCTTCCATCAGATAGCCGTAAGCGACGATCAGCCCGGTCCCCAGCATCACCTTCGCGCACGCTTCCACGTGGCGCATAGTGATCAGGTCCTCCAGATGGAACCAGCGCCGCACCGGAATCATCAGCGTCAGCACCATGGCAAAACCCGAGTAAATGGCGCCCGCCACGAAGTAAGGCGGAAAAATCGTGGTGTGCCAGCCCGGCAGAACGCTCACCGCGAAGTCGAAGCTAACCACGGTATGTACCGAAACCACCAGCGGCGTGGCCAGGCCACCGAGCAGGATGTAAGCCATCTGATACCGCGACCAGTGCCGCGCCGATCCGCGCCAGCCCAGCGAAGCCATCCCGAAAACAATCTGCTGCCACTTCGTCTTCGCCTTATCACGCATCGTCGCCAGATCCGGCACCAGACCCACATACCAGAACACCAGCGACACCGTAGCGTAAGTGGATACCGCGAACACGTCCCACACCAGCGGGCTACGGGGCTGTGGCCAAACCCACATCGTGCTCGGATACGGCATCAGCCAGTAAGCCAGCCACGGCCGGCCGAGATGCAGGATCGGGAACATGCCCGCGCACATCACGGCGAACAGCGTCATCGCTTCCGAAAAGCGGTTGATGGACGTTCGCCAGTCCTGCTTCAGCAGCAGTAGAATCGCGGAAATCAATGTGCCCGCGTGGCCGATACCGATCCACCAAACGAAATTGACAATCGCGAAGCCCCACGCGATGGGAATCACGATGCCCCAGATGCCGACGCCCTTGATAAACAGCCACGTCGCCGAAATCAGCAAGAGCTGCATCAGCAGGAACGACACCACGAAGGCCCGGAACCAGACCGGCGGCGTCTTCTTCAGTGGCTGGAAGATAACGCCCGCGATCTTCGTGGTGACGGTGGCGAAATCGTGCCCCGGACCGAGTACCTTGTCCGGACCGGGATCTACCGTCGGCGGCAGTGTCACGTCTTCGATCTGATCGGATTTCACGAGTTCTCGATCTCCGGATTCGGGTTCTTCAATCGCGCCAGATAAGTGGTGCGCGGCCGCGTGTTCAGGTCTTCCAGCAGGCTGTAATCGCGCGTCTGCGCTTTCAGCTTCGCCACCTGGCTGTTCGGGTCGTTAATGTCCCCAAACACAATCGCCTGCGTCGGACAAGCCTGCACGCACGCGGGAATGATCTCGCCCTCGCGCACGCGCCGGTCCTGCCGCTCGGCCAGTATCTTCGCCGCGTTAATGCGCTGGATACAGTAAGTGCACTTCTCCATTACGCCGCGGCTGCGCACCGTCACATCCGGATTACGCAGACCGTACATGCTTTCCGTGTACCAGTCGGAGTAAAGCAGAAAGTTAAACCGCCGCACCTTGTAGGGGCAGTTATTCGAGCAGTAACGCGTCCCCACGCAGCGGTTGTAAACCATCTGGTTCAGGCCGTCGCCGCTGTGTACCGTCGCCCCCACTGGACAAACCTGTTCGCACGGCGCGTTCTCGCACTGCATGCACGGCACCGGCTGGAAGAACATCTCCGGATCGTCCATGGTATGCCCATGGAAATACCGGTCCACGCGAATCCAGTGCATCCAGCGGCCCTTGCCGGTCTCTTCCTTGCCCACCACAGCGATGTTATTCTCGGCCTGGCAGGCGATGGTGCAGGTGCCGCAGCCAATACACGTATTCAGGTCGATTGACATGCCCCACTTATAGCCCTGATACATGTACTTAGGCATCAAAGTGAGATAGTCCGGTATCGCCTCGGTATCGCCCTCATTGGCGAATCGCGGATCCTTCGCAAACTCCACCAGCGTCGCCACCCGCACCGGCTGGCGTTCCTCCATGGTGGCCTGCCGCTGGGCCACCGCCAGATCGTACGTATCGCCGGTCTTGGTCAGGCTCAGTCCCGCATCGTGCCAGGGACTGTCCGCCGTCCGCAGCTTGTAGAAATCGACGCCAACCTCGTTGCCCACGCGACCCGCCAAGCTCCGGCCGAATCCCAGGAACACCGTCACCGCGCCGTCGGCGTGGCCCGGCTGTACCCAAACCGGAGCTTTCACGCTCCGCCCGCGATATTTCAGTTCCACCATGTCGCCGTTATTCACGCCGTACTGCTGCGCGGTCCGCGGGCTGAGCAGCACCGGGTTGTCCCAGGTCATGCGCGTGGTCGGCTTCGGCAGCTCCTGCAGCCAGCCCAGATTCGCGTAGCGGCCGTCGTAGATGGTCGCGTCCGGACGGAAGATGATCTCCAGCCCCTGCTCCGTCTGCCCCACCGACGCCGCCGGCGCTTTCGCCGTCACGCTGACCGCCGCGCGCGCCGTGTTCGGCACCGTTCCGTTGTGCAGGCAGGTCTCCCACCACGGCTCAAAGTTCGCCACGCCGGATTGCCCGCGCCAGTAGTTCTTCACCAGCGCGTGCGCGGTTTGCCCGGACGGCTGCACCAGCGCGGAGATCACCTCCGCCGCGGCCTTCCCGCCATACAGCGGCTCGATCAGCGGCTGCATGATGGTCACCGTGCCGTCGTATCCACGAACATCGCCCCATGTCTCGAGGAAATGCGCTTCGGGAATGTGCCAGTGGCACAGCGCCGACGTTTCGTCGGCGTACATCCCCAGCCGGAACTTCAATCCCACCTTGTTCAGCGCGCCGGCGAAATCCACGTCAGCGGGCGCGTCATACACCGGATTGCCGCCCAGAACCAGCAGCGTCTCCACCTGGCCGGCTTTCATGTCGGCCACAAGCTGGCGCAACGATTCCACGTGATTCGCCGGACTCGCCTCCAGCGCATCGGTGTAGACCACCGTCGTGCCCACGTTGCCCAGCGCCTGATTCATCGCGTGCGCGAGCGCATGCACCGCGGGCGGCTGAAACTCCCCGGGCGCCACCACGCACCGGCCGCGATGCGCCTGCAGATCTTTAACGATGGCCGGAATCGCCTTGTGCGGATTCGATCCCGCCGTCGCGCCCGCCACTCCCAGCGCCGCCGCCAGGTTCCACGCGAAAGCTTCCACGTCGCCCGCGCGCACCACGAAGCGATGATCGGCCATGCCTCCGGTCAGCGAAGGTGAAGGTTCCACCGCGTACAACCGCGGCTGCGTCGCCTGCGACGGCGGAACGCCCGTGGCGCGCACCTGCGGTGGATGCTGCTCCGGACTGTGGTCCAGCTCCGAGTGCGTCGAGGCTTGATTGCGGAACGGCGCGTCCGGCCCCGGCTGATATCCTTCCTGCCGATCCTCTTTGGGCTGCGCTTCCTTCTGCGCGTCCACCAACACGCGCCGGCGCGAAGCGAAATCGCGCGCGTAGCGCACCGCGCCCGTGCCCCACATCAGGAAATCCGCATCGAGCGATACGATCACGTCGGCGTTCTCGAACCGGTAAACGGGATTCACCGCCCGCCCAAACGCCATCTGCGCGCCCTCGAACGCGTTGCTCCCCGACACCGGCTCGTACTGGTGCCATTTCGCTCCGGGCAGCTTCTCCAGCAGCGCCTTCATCTGGTCTTCCAGCGTCGGCGACACCACGCGCTCGCTGAGAATTCGCAGTCCCGCGCCGTTCTTCTCCACGGCCTGCTGGCGCATGGTCAGCAGCGCCGCGAGACATGCCGGCCACGTGCTGATCTCTCCGTAATGCAGCACCGATTGCGATCGGTCCGGGTCCCAGAAATTCAGCACCGCCGCCTGCGCGAAGATGTTCGTGCTCCCCAGGCTGCCGGGATGATCGGGATTCCCTTCCACCTTCGTCGGCCGCCCCAGATGGCTCTCCACCAGCACGCCCGTTCCCACGCCGGCCATCGGAAACGCCGTCGCGAAGAACAGCGGCTTGCCCGGCACGAATTCCTCGGGCTCGTGAACGTACGGAACAATCAATTCCTTCGGCTGTTTCGTGCACGCGCTCAGCCCGGCCAGCGCGAACGACGCCCCCATCAGCTTCATTACCGAGCGGCGGTCGGGAGCCTTCAGCCACTCCGGCGAGCGCGTCGGGAATTCGTCGTCGATGAACGACTTGAACTCCTCGGTCTCCGCCAGCTCTTCCAGGCTCTTCCAGTATTCCGGCCCCTTCGCCTTGTCCAGCCGCTCGCGCAGCGCCGCCAGATCGACCTTCGGCTTTCCGATGTTGATCAGCTCGTTCTTCATCGATGGCACGTCCAGCAATCGTCGAGTTTCTGCACGTGGTACTTCTTCACCAGCTCGGGGCCCAGCCGCGTGAGCTGGTCCGCTGGCGCCTCGTAAGCCATGTTGAACACTTCCTCGCGCGGCCGAATGTACTTCTCCGGATTCCGATGGCACTCCACGCACCAGTTCATGTTGAGCGTGTTGACCTTCATCGTCAGCGGCATCTGATCCACGCGCCCGTGACAGGTCGCGCAGCCGATGCCTTTCTTCAAATGAATGCTGTGGTTGAAATAGACGAACTCGGGAAGGTCGTGAATGCGCGTCCACGCGATGGATTGGTTGGTGCGAAAGCTCTCGCGCAGCGGCTCCAGCATCGTTGCGTTCGACCAGATCTGCGAATGACAGCTCATGCAGATCTCCGTTGCCGGGATGCCCGCGTACGGCGCCGTTTCCACCGAGGTGTGGCAGTAGCGGCAATCGATGCCGTCGTCGGTGACGTGATGCTTGTGGCTGAAAGGAATCGGCTGGTCCTTGGCCACCCGAACATCCGTATTGAAATGTCCGCGATCGATCGTGTAAGCCGCCGCTATCAAAGCGGCAACGCCGAACAACAAAACAAAGAGGCTAACGCGCGAAATGGTATTGGCGCTTCGGTGGAAGACCTGGGGCATCGATTGTGACGTTCTCCCCTCCAGAGGATTTCGTCAGAATGGAAAAAATCTTACCACACAGTGGATGCCGAGGTGAAGGCCCTGGGTGCAAATTCTTTGCAGGATGATGAGGGGGTGGAACTTCTTGCCTATTGGCGCTGTGCGACCCGCGCACGGTCGCGGTCCAGCGCGGAGTAGAGTTCGCCGGCCACCCGCGGCGCCGGTGTCGCGCCCGTAAGAATCTCCCGCTGAGTCGCTTCCCTGCCATACAGCCGCCAGTTGTCGTCGTGGTCGGGCCGCAGGGTGGCGCCTTCCAGCGACACTCCCGCGAAGATGCCCCGGCTGCGGGACCAGGCAAGGATCTCGGCGCGCAGGAGCGCATCGGTCTGCGCCTCCGCGGTCCGGCCCAGCGGTCCCGCCATCGCCGAAGCATCTCCTCCGATCGTGAATCTGTCGGCCATCAGCTTGTCTTCGCCGTGCCTGTTCATCACCAGGAACAGCAGATCGGTCTCGCCGGCGCCAATCTGAAACCCGAACGAACCGCCTTCGATGCGAATCACCGACGGCCCGCTCCAGCGTCCGGCGGCGGTGCGGCAAACCAGCACGCCCTTGCCGTACTTCGCTCCGGCGATGAACGCCGCCCTCTTCAGGCCGGGCACGATGCCCACGCATTCGGCTTTGCGCAGCAGGTCGCGCGGAATGCCTTTGTCCGGCGCGGACATCATCTCGTCGAAAACTTCCGCGGCCACGTGGATGCGTTGCGCGTTCTCGCGGCCCGGGGAGGCGGCCCGAGCGAACATCGCAGCCAGCGCGCTAAGTAGAATCAGGCTTCTCATAAGATGAATCTGTCTCCCTTGCGCGGTGTCATGCAGCCACTGCGGTGGTTTCCACGGCGCTCCTTTCCGGAAAGTAGATGCCCAGCCGCTTGCCGGCCGAACGGCGAGCGCGCAGCAGGCGGATGCGCACTGCGGTTTCGGTCCAGCCGTGCTGCGAGGCAATCTCCTGCACGCGGTATCCCTCCAGATAATGGCGCTGCAGGACAATGCGGTCGTTCTTCCGGCAGCACCGCAGAATGCGCTTCACGTCGATCGCGGCGAGGTTGATCCGGGCCGGCGTCGAGAGATCCGGCAATGTCTGAAACAGCGGTTCGCGGCGAATGCAGCTCCGATGAATGTTCAGCGCGATGCTGTTCATCCAGGTCAGGACCATGCGCGGGTCGCGCAACTGTCCCAGCCGTTCCCAGCCTCTCGCCCACGCGGCCTGCGCCGTCTCCTGCGCGCTCTCGTATCTCAGCCCACGCGAGACCAGAAACCGAACCGTCAGACCGTATCCCTTTTGATATGCAGCACCGTATTCTTCTCTCGTCATCAGCGGCTCCGCGCCGGGTGGGGGCACGTTTCATGCCAGCGTTAACGCGACTGGGGAATACCCTGGGTCCTGGCACGTAAGTCCCTAAGTACGAGCGCCGCACACGCGGCCGTCCTCCGCGCACCAATGATCGTCCACCTCCCCCACCGAGGCAGGATTTGCGAAACCGGCAAATTTTGCAAACCCCCCGCAGCCTGCCCGCCTGGTCTAAACTGTCGTCTTGCGTACCCTGCTCATTCGTCCCGGCGGAATTGGCGATTGTATTCTGTCGTTTCCCGCTCTGGAGGCGATGGCCGCCGGTGAAACCGAGGTCTGGATCACCGGCACTGTGGCTCCACTGGTGCGCTTCGCCAGCCGCGTGCGGAATCTCTCGTCGACGGGTATTGATCTGCTCGGCCTGCCCGACGTCGAACCGCCGCTGCAGACCGTCGATATGCTGTCGCGGTTCGACTCGATTGTCTCGTGGTACGGGGCGAACCGGCCGGAGTTTCGCGAGGCCGTAGCCAGATTCGGCCTGCCGTTTCGCTTTCTCGATGCCCTGCCGCCCGGCCGCTCGACTATCCATGCCGCCGATTTCTACCTCCGCCAGGCCGGTCGTGCGGGCACGGCCGTTCCGCGAATCGCCTGCGAGCCCACGGCGGGTGACTACGCCGTGATTCATCCATTCTCCGGAAGCCCGCGCAAAAACTGGCCGCTCCATCGCTTTCGCGAACTCGCGCGGCGCCTGAACGTGCCTGTTCGCTGGTGCGCCGGCCCCGAGGAAGATCTCGAAAATGCCCTGCGCTTCGACAATCTCTATGAACTGGCGAATTGGCTGGCCGGGGCGCGCCTGTACATCGGCAACGATTCCGGCATCACCCATCTCGCCGCCGCTGTGAACGCGCCGGTTATTGCTGTCTTCGGACCCACCGACCCCGCCGTGTGGGGACCGCGCGGCGGACGAGTCCACCTGATTTCGCGGCCCGGCGGGTGGCCCGAAGTAGACGAAGTCGCTGCGCGCGCCATTATGTTATGAAGACCGGCGCCGTTGGTCCGCGGACTTCAAGGGGAAGTCGCCTATCACATCCCGGCTCGTCGTCGCCGTGCTGGACGACTTCATGGTGACTTTCGTTACCGTCGCCAAAAAAGGCCCGCATCCCGCTCCACGCTCGACCGCGTCAAGATCGGGTTCGATGACGCCGACGAAGTGTACAAAGGGATCGCCGGCTCGCTCATCTCCGAGTAGTCGCGGCAACAACGAGGGACGGACTAACTCCTTCCAGGCAGCGCCGCAACCTTACTCGCAGAGGTCCGTCCCGTTTCTGCGTCCAGGTCGCCGCGGGTTCCGGCCCGCCCTCAATTCTTACCCAAAGCCCGGTCCACGACATGCTATCTTCTCACTGATTGGAGGACGCGCGCTTTGGCTCCACGATTCGGTTTTGTGTCCGCCGTAGCCCTGATCACGCTTGCCCTGGGCCAGGGGCGCGCGCCGCACCGCACTATCGCTTCCTTCTCAGTAGGCTCGGACCAGACGCTCAACTACCCGAACGAGTCCTCGGGAGCGTCTCCCTGGTTGTTGGACTTCCCCGACGAGCACACCACCTTCATGCCCGTTGCCGGCACGAACAAATACCTGGTGTTCGGTTCCTCGAGGCTCAGCAACATCAATACCGGCGGCGGCGCCGTGGTGCTGGAGACTTCGGACCTCACGAATTTCACTTTTGCCACGTCCCTGGGCTACAACGACCAGGTCATGGCGCCACCTGAGCCGTTCACGTCCTGCAACACCACTTACGACAGCGCATTCGACGAAAACTACGCCGGGCCCGGCTCGGTGGTCCAGGACCCCACGCTGCCGCCAGGCAATTTCATGATTTTCTACGAGGCGGAGAACCACTGCCCCGGCGGCGTGAACCAGCAGCCCTATTACGCAACCGTCGGATTCGCCCGGTCCTCCGATTCCGGCAAGACCTGGCCGGCTCCGGCTGCCAGCGCGTTGGGCGATACCGCCCGCCACCCGGTACTCAAGGACGTTAACCCTGAGCCATCCACATCGCACCCCGCCATGGGCGATGCCATCCCCAGCGCGTTTGTCGACGAGCAGGAGCACGACCGCCGATTCTCGGTCTACATCGTCTACGGCAGCCATCCCGGCCCCACCGGCGCCGAAGACGGCCTGCTTCGTGTGGCCACCGCCAGCCTGGCCCCCAACTTCCGACTCCCCAGCGGCGCGTCCGAAACCCCGACTGTGCCCGAGTTCTTCAAGTGGTACAACGGCTCCTTCAGCCAGCCCGGTGTGGGCGGCCTGGACTCTGGCGCCACCCCATCCATCGGCTGCACCGGCCATCAGGACATGGGCCAGATCAGTTACAACGACGACCTCGGCCTGTACCTCCTCACCTTCGTCTGCGTTTCCCAATCGGAGGCCGCCTGGTATTACTGCACCGCCACGGACCTCGCCCTCCAGAACTGGAGCGCACCGCAACAAATCACCGGCTCTGCGTTTTCCATCGCGAACAATTGCGGCGACAATGGCGCGTCCGGCCAGCAGTTCGATGGTTGGTACCCTTCGTTCATGTCGCCCGGCGCCGCCGCCGGCCACACCAGGCTCACCGGCATGGTCTTCTACATGAACGGCTGCGATACCGGCGCCCACCAGTTCAGGTCCCGCACATTTACCATCACAGACACCGCCGGGACGGAATAGGGGACGGACTAACTCTTTCCAGGCGCCGCCGCAACCTTTCTCGCAGAAGTCCGTCCCCGTTTTGGCTGCGTGGCCTTTTTTGCGCTCCCCTAATCCAGCTTCTTGCTGAACCGCGCCGCGCTCAAAAACAATATCGACACCCCGAACACCGCCAGCGCCGCCATCTGCGGCCACAGAACCTCCGGTCCCGCGCCCTTCAGAAACACCCCGCGCACAATCTCCATGAAGTAGCGAACAGGATCCAAATACGTCAGATACTGCGCCAGCACCGGCATGTTGCGAATAGGAAATGCAAACCCGCTGAGCAGAAAGAACGGCTGGAAGAACAGGAACGTGCTCAACATCGCCTGTTGCTGCGTGCGCGAGATGGTCGAGATAAACAACCCCGCGCCAAGCGTGGTCATCAGAAATAACACTGCGCACCCGAACAGCATCAGAAAACTGCCGTGAAACGGCACCTTGAACCACAGCAGCGCTACCGTGGTCACCAGCGTCACCTGCACCATCCCGATCAGCGCGAACGGCAGCGTCTTGCCCAGCATCAGTTCCACCGGCCGAATCGGCGTCACCATCAATTGCTCCATGGTGCCAATCTCTTTCTCCCGCACGATGGCCATGGCGGTGAGCATCAGCGTTACCAGCGCGATGATATTCGCCACCACGCCCGGCACGAAGTAATTCCGGCTGCGCAGATCCGGGTTGAACCAGATCCGGCTCTGCATGCCCAGCCTCGGAATGACCGCGGAAATGGGCCCATTCACTGTCCGCCCCACCAGCTTGTCCGCGTTCTGCTGGTTGAGCACGCGCGCGCTGTAGCCGCCGATGATGCTGCTGGCGTAGTCGGCGATGATCGACGCGGTGTTCGAATTGCTCCCATCCACCAGCACCTGCACCGAGGTGGTCCGGCCATGCTGAATGTCGCGTCCGAAGCCCCGCAGGATCACCACCGCGCCCTGCACTTTGCTGGAATCGAGCAGCCCTTGCGCTTCTTCGGCGCTCGCCGGAGCGTATGCGATCTCGAAACGGTTCGATCCGAAGAAATCCGCCAGAACGTCGCGGCTCTCGCGAGTGTGATCCAGATCGCACCAGGCAAGCACGCTGTTGTCCACGTCCAGATTGGCCGCGTAGCCAAAAATGATCAGTTGCAGCACGGGCGGAAGGAACAGCAGGACGCGCATGCGCCTGTCGCGAAGCGTCTGCCGGAACTCCTTGCGAATGATCTCTCCAATACGGCGGAACGAAGGATTCCTCATGCCACTTTCTGCCTCATCTTTCTCACCGCGAAAAAGAACACCACCAACGCATATCCAAACAGAAACGCCACTTCCGTCGCCAGAATCTGTATGCCCGCCCCTTTCAGAAACACGCCTTTCAGGATGGTCACGAAGTAGCGCGCCGGAACAATGTAAGTCACCGCCTGAATTACTTTCGGCATATTCTCGATGGAGTAAATGAATCCCGACAGCAGGAACGCCGGCAGGAACGAACTAAGCAGTCCCATCTGATAGGCGAGTAACTGCGAGCGCGCCAGCGTGGAAATCAGCAGGCCCCAGCAGAGGGCCCCAAACAGGAACAGGAAACTGGATAGAAAAAGCAGCCACACACTTCCGCGGAACGGCACTTTGAACACGAACACTCCAACCACCAGGCAGATGAGCAGGTCGCTGATCCCCAGCGCGAAGAACGCCGAGAGCTTTCCCAGAAGCATCTCCGCCGGCCGCAGGGGCGTGGAGAGCAACTGCTCCATGGTGCCCGTCTCCCACTCGCGCGCGATCGTCAGCGACGTCAGCAGCGCGGCGATAATCATCATGGTGACGGCAATCAGCCCAGGCACGATGAAATTCTTCGATTCCAGATCGTTGTTGTACAGCACGCGAATTTGCGCGTCCACCGGCGTCTTCAGTTTGCCGCCGCCCTGCCGAACCTGAGCCTCCGAACGGAGCTCCGCTGCGTAAGCGGCCACCACGCCCTGGGCGTATCCGAGCGCGATGGATGCCGTGTTCGAGTCGCTCCCGTCGAGAATCACCTGGATGTCTGCCTCGCGGCCCTCCAGCAGATTGCGTGAGAAATCCCGGGGCACCACAACCGCCATTAATATGCGGCTTCGATTGATGTCCCTGTCGACCGGCCCGTAGCCATGTACGTAGCTCTGCACCTGGAAGTAGCGGGAGCCGCGGAACTGATCGATCATGGCCCGGCTCTCCGGCGTGCCGTCCCGGTCGTATACATGCGTCGGAATGCGATCCACGTCCAGAGTCAAAGCCCAGCCGAACATCAGCAGGTTCACCAGAGGCAGCGCCAGCGACAGCGCCAGGCTGCGCGGATCGCGAACAATGTGCAACAGCTCCTTGCGCGCCACCGCCCGGTATCGCACGAAGTTCATGCCGCGCTCCTTTCCTCCTGCTCGATCATGGCGACGAAGACATCCTCCATGGACGGCTGAATCCGCTCCATCCGCAGCGTGGCGACGCCCGCGGCATTCAGCGCTCCGCGAATCTGCGGCGACGCGGCGTCCGAATTCTCCACCGTCACGTGCAGTCCCCCGCCGAAGACGGCGACGTCCGACACACCCGGCAGCTTCTCGATCGCTTTCATGCTGTCCAGAATGTCCGAGGTTTCCAGATACAGAATGTGATGCGTTTCGAGCGATTGCTTCAGATACTCGGGCGTCCCCAGCGCGATCACCTTTCCTCGATACATCAGCGCCAGGCGGTGGCAATACTCGGCTTCGTCCATGTAATGCGTGCTCACGAAGATGGTATGACCCGCGTCGGAAAGCTCATAAATCAGGTGCCAGAACTGCCGGCGCGCGATGGGGTCCACGCCCGACGTGGGCTCGTCCAGAAACAGAATCGGAGGCTCGTGCAGAATCGCGCAGCCCAGCGCCAGCCGCTGCTTCCAGCCGCCGGAAAGCAGCCGCGTCAGGCTGTTCCGCCGTTGCTCGAGGCCGGCCATTCGCAGCACATAGTCCTTGCGCGACGCCCGCCTGTCCTCCGCAACGTCGTAAATTCCGCTGAAGAAGTCGATGTTCTCTTCCACCGTGAGATCGTCGTACAGGGAGAAACGCTGCGACATGTAACCGATGCGCTGCTTGATCAGCTCCGATTGCGTGGCCACGTCGAAGCCGCCAACGGTCGCCGCGCCTTCCGAAGGCTCCAGCAGCCCACAAAGAACGCGGATCGTGGTGGACTTCCCTGCCCCGTTCGGCCCGAGGAACCCGAAGATCTCGCCCCTGCCGACTTCGAGTGAGACATGATCCACCGCCACGAAGCTCCCGAACCGCTTCACCAGCCCGCGTACCGATACAGCGTTCCCATTGTGGGGCAGCCTCTCAGGCTGCGGCGGGCTCCCAGCCCGCCCAGTGAAATCAATTCCCATTCCCGCCCTCCGCCCGCCGCACCAGATCGATGAACACATCCTCCAGCGACGGTGTGATGCGCTCGAAATCGCTCGGCGCGAGCCCGCTTTCCGTCAGCCGCTGCTGCACCAGCTCGGGCGAGCCCTCCGGCTTCACGAACACGTGCAGCCGCCCCCCCGAATGCTCCGCCGCGCGCACCCCCGGCACGCCGATAATCACCTCTCGCGCCGCGGTGAGATCCGCCCCGCCCACGCGATAGCACCCGTCCTCCAGATGCTCCCGCAGATTCCGCGGCGTGTCGCAGCGGATCATTCGCCCCTGGCTCATCAGCCCCACCCGGTTACACCGCTCGGCTTCGTCCAGATATGCGGTAGTTACAAACAACGTAAGTCCGTCGCGAACAAGCTGGTATAAGATGGCCCAGAAATCGCGGCGCGAAACCGGATCCACGCCATTAGTCGGCTCATCCAGAAACAGAATCCGTGGATGATGCAGCAGCGTACACATCAGCGCCAGCTTCTGCTTCATCCCGCCCGATAAGTTCGCCGCCGCCCGTTTCCGGAATGGCTCCATTCGCGTCATCCCGAGTAACTGGCCCATCAGCTTATCCCGATCCGCCCGCGCCAACCCGAATAAGTCGGAATAGAACACCATGTTCTCTTCCACGGTCAGATCGCCGTACAGCCCGAACCGCTGCGCCATATATCCAATCTGATCCTTCACCTGATTCAGATGGTGGGTGACGTTGTAGCCCGCGACAATCGCTTCGCCTTCGTCCGGGTCCATCAGCCCGCACAGCAGCCGCAGCGTCGTCGTTTTGCCCGCGCCGTCCGGGCCCACCAGTCCGAAAATCTCGCCCCGCGCGATCTCCAGGTCCAGGTGGTCCACCGCCGTGAGCGCGCCGAACCGCCGCGTGAGCCCCGCCGCGCGAATGATGCCTTCCGCCATGGCTTCACTCGCCCACGTGAATGTCCGCTTCCACGGGCATGTTGTTCTTCAGCTCGCGCTGCGGATTCTCCACGTCGATCTTGATGCGATACACCAGCTTCACCCGCTCTTCGTTGGTCTGAATCTGTTTCGGCGTAAACTCCGCGTCCGACGCAATGAATGACACGCGCCCCTTGTACGTCTTGCCCGGAAACGAATCGCTGGTCACCTCCGCCGGCTGGCCGAGCTTCACCCGCCCCAGATCCTGCTCGCTGATGTATCCGCGCAGCCACGGATGGTCGATATCGCCGATGGTCAGCACCGTGGTGCCCGCCGCCAGCACTTCCCCCGGCTCCGCCGATTTCACCAGCACCACGCCGTCAATCGGCGAGCGAATCACCGTGTCGCTGAGCATCACGTTGGTGATTCCCGCCTGCGCCTTCGCCTGTTCAACCGCCGCCCGGCGTTGCGCTACCTCTTCTTCTTTCCGCTGCAGCTCCAGCCGGTTCGCCTCAGCCAGCTTCACCGCGTCGCTCGCCGACGCTACCTGCGCCCGCGCCGCCGCAATGTCTTCCTTGCGCGGGCCCTCGTCCACCAGCGACGACCGGTGCTGTGCCTGGTGCAGAATCGCCTGTGTGCTGTTCAGCCGCGCGTGGTACTCGTCGTATTGCGCGCGCGAAATGTCTTCGTTTTTGTAGAGCGTCTGCGCGCGGTCCCAGTCTTCTTTGGCCAGTTGATATTGCGCCTGCGCGTCGGAGACCGAAGCCCGCGCCTGCTGAATCTCCTGCGGACGCGATCCGTTCAGCAGCTCCTCCAGATGCGCCTGCGCCTGCGCCAAGTCGGCTTTGCGCGCCGCGATGTCGCTCTCCAGCGTCTCCTTCTGCATGGCAATGGAAGTCTGCAGTTGCTGGAATTGCGAATCGGCCGAGGCGATCCCCGCGACATCCCGATCTTTCTGCTCGACGAGCTGGTCCTGATCGAGCTGCGCGACGACGTCGCCCTTCTTCACGGCATCGCCTTCGTCGAACCGGCGTTGCACCAGCCGGCCCGCCGTCTTGAACGACATGTCCACCTCGGTCAGCTCGATGTTTCCGCTGACGTGCACGACGTTCGCCGGACGGCGCGAGCATCCCAGCTCCAGCGCGGCAAAGGAAGCGATGACTAATATCAGTGCGTTCTTGTTCATATGCAGCCTCACGGAATCCCTCACGGAATCATGGTTTCGATCGTGCCCATCGCCGTTCCCAGGTCGATGCGCGCCAGGTTGTAGTTGTAGAGTGCGTTGATGCGGTTATCGCGCGCGCGGATCAGCCGCGTCTGCGCGTCCGTCACTTCCACGCTGTTGGTCACACCCGCCTTGTAGCGCCGCTCCGCCTGAGCCAGCTCGTCTTCGGAGAGCTTCACGCCTTGCTCCGCGGTCTTCACCTGTGAATCGGCCGAGCGCAGGCTGTCCAGCGCCACCCGCACGTCGAGCTCGATCTGATCGCGCAGATCGGCCGTGCGGATCTGTTCCTCGCGCATCTGCGAGGCGCTTTCCGCGCGCCGTGCATCGCGTCGTCCGCCGTCGAACACGGGGACGCGAACACTCACCCCCACTGCGCGGGTCGGCACCGCCGCGCCAATTCCCGTTCCCAGATCGCCGTAATTGCCGAACGCCCCCAGCGTGGGTACCCGCTCGTACTTCGTCGCGTCGTAACTCAGCCGGGCGCTGTGCTCGCGCTCCATCTGCGCTTTCAGCTCGCTGCGATTCTGCCACGCCCTCGCCACGGCTTTGGCGTCATCCAGCGCGTCCGTTGGCGTGTAGGTGAACTTGTCGGTGAGCTCCACCGGCGCATCCAGCTTCAGGCCCATCGCCTTCAGTAACTGCAGATGCGCGCGATTGCGATCGCTCTCGGCCACCAGCAGCCCCTGCTCATCGTTGGCAAGCTGTACCTCCGCGCGCGTGACCTCGATTCCCGTACCCGTTCCCGCCTCTTTCTGCGAATGCGCGAGCCGCAGCAGCGCCTCCGAGAGATCGACGTTGGCGTGCGCCGTTTCGAGCGCCGCATCCGCCCGCAGCCCGGCCAGGTACGCCCGCGCCACCTGATCGGTCACCTGCCGCGTCGTTGACTCCCGGTCCTGCTTCGACGCGCTCACCTGCACGCGCGAGCTGCGATAACGCAGAATCGAACTCAGGTCGAAAATGTTCTGCGTCGCCTCCACCCGCGCGTCCATCACGTCGAACGGACCTACAAACGTCGGGATGCGGATGGGAATCGACGGCGGTATCTGGACGTTGAACCCGAACGCCTTTAGGTTCTGCGTCTCGCTCTCGTAGTTGAGGTAGCCGTCGAGATTCGGCAGCAGGGCCGCGCGAGCTTCGTCCGCCCGAAGCTTCGCCTGCCGCAGTTCCTCCTCGGCCAGCTTCACGCGCGTCGCGCCATCCGGTGCCGTAGCGATCTCCACGGCTTTCTTCAGACTGAGCTGCAACACGTCGGGCGGCGCGGCCCCGCTCTCCACCGCGCCCCCCCAACTCGCCTTCAACGCGTCCGCCGGATCGGCAAATGCCGGAATAATCAGAACAATTGCCAGGAAAAGTCTGCGCATTTTACGACTCCTTCGGCTCGGGTGCACGGTACCCGGCCACGATAAAGGGAATGAGCTGGCGGCGGGTGGCTTCCAGATCGCCCGGATTGCACCGCCCCTCCGAAGACATCTGAACCAGATGGCCGCCGGCCATCACGTGCGCCATCGCGCCGATCGAGAAATGCAGTCTCCAGATGATCGCTTCGTCGGACAGGCCCGGACACGCCCGCCGCAACGCGCCCATCAGGATCTCCTTGTACGGAAGCATGTGCTTCTCGATGATTTCCTTCACGAATTGGGGCTCCGTGTAGATGCGGCCCATCAGCGGCACAAACCGCGGCGCGGTCACGATCATTTCCAGCGGCGGGAGAATGAACGCTTCGATGACCCGCGCAAGATCCGGCGTGTCCTCGCCAGCCTCTTTCACCGCTCGATCCAGCAGCTCGAGCCGGCGCTGTTGCATTGGCGCGACCCGCCGCTCGATCACCGCGCGAAACAGAGCCTCCTTCGACTGGAAGTGATAATTCACCGCCGCCAGGTTGACGCCAGCGGCAGCGGTGATGTCGCGCAATGAAGTCTCGCCCGGGCCGCGCTCGCCGAGCAGAACCTCGGCGGCGTCGAGGATTCGGTCCTTGGTGCTTTTCGTTTCCTCAGTCATACGTTCGTTTGAATTATACGTTTGACTCTTGCGGAAGTCAATGATTCTTCTTCTGGAACTATTGGCTGGCTGCTACAAGTCCAATTTGGCCTGCCATTAAGCGATAGTGGCCGTAACGATTGGTGGTTCTGACCGCGAACCCTGCGCGAGCGAGCGCTTCGGCAACCAGGCCGCTTCGATACAGCCGAACCAGGTGTATTTCTTCCATATATCTGTATAACTTGCCAACGCGACGGAAGGTCCGGATGCGACGCGTCAGCAGATCCTGGTCTTCGGAGGCTTCGACGAGAATTGCCCATCCATCGCCAGTCCAATATCCTTTAATTGGCATGCCTGCGGGGTGTCGGCCCGGTGCGGCGAGATCGAAGATGAAAACTCCTCCCGGGCGGAGCGCGCGGCGGACTCGCCGGAAGAATCGCGCCATCGCCTGCCCGCTTTTGTCGCCGGCGAATGCATAGCTGAGGCATTCGCCAATCGACGTGACGGCGTCGCACTTCGGCAGCTCGAATTCGGTCAGCGATGCGGTGACGAACTTCGCGCTCGGCGCTTTCTTCCGCGCGAGCTTGATCATTGCCGGCGAGGCGTCCACGCCAATCACGTCGTAACCGGCGAACCCGAGCTGCCGTGCCCAGATGCCGCTGCCGCAACCAAGATCGACCACCAGGCCATGATCGACGCCGTTGCGGCGCAGCAGACTCAGCAGTCCCGGGGCGGAGCGCAGCGCAAACTCGCCGAAGCCGGCGTCGTGAATGTACGCCAGATCGGTATCGTAAATGGTCATTCCGCCGCCGCGATCACTTCTTCGGTGACCCACTGGGTTTCCAGCGCGCTTGCGCCGGTGGAGCGCAGCGGTTCGCCGTCGAGCACCGCGTTGACGAAGTTATGCACGCACGGGTAGTGCAGGTTCGCGGGCGCGGGCAGTTCTTCGCGGCCTCCCGGATACACCAGCAAAGGGCTGTTGAAGGGTGTCAGGTCCATCTCGCCCTCGGTACCGCGGATGCGGAACTCGTCCCGCGCCACGCGCGAATGCCAGCGCACGTCCACGATGCCGCGCACGCCGTTTGCGTACTCCATCCACACGGTCGCGTTGTCTTCCACCTCGATGGGATGTACCAGCGTTGAGACATAACCGCCCGCGCGCACGGGCTTGCCGAACAGGTAATTCATCAGATCGATGCGATGCGTGGCGACGTCGTAGAGCGGACCCGCGCCGGCGCGTTGCGGATCGATGAGCCAGTCGCGAAAGCCGTCCTGCGGAAAGAACCAGCCGTGCAGGGCCGCTTCGGCAAGAAACGGCCGGCCGATGGCGCCAGCGGCGAGCAGCTCCCGCGCGCGATCCACCTTCGGGAAAAGACGCCGATAATAAGCAACACCGAGGACGCGCCCCGTTTCATACGCCGCGCGCTCGATAGCCAGCGCCTGATCGTAGTTCATGGCCATGGGCTTTTCCAGCAGCACGTGCTTTCCGGCGTGCAGGCTGTCTATGGCCTGCGGCGCGTGCAGATAAACCGGGGTGGCGATGTACACGGCATCGGCGCCGGATTCGGCCAGCGCGTCGTCGAGCGAGCGCCAGCCGGGCACTCCGTACGGCTCTGCTTTCGCGGGATCGCGGGTGACCAGACCGGCGAGACGGCTGCGCGGTTCTTCGAGAATCGCCGGAATGACGCGCCGTTTCGCGATATCGCCGATGCCGGCCAGCAGCCAGTTCAACACTTACTGCGCAGTATACACGCGCAGCAGCAGCACATCGCGCTTGTCGATGTCCACGTCGAACTCGGGCTTATGCGTGTCGAGCACACGGTTTTGCCAGACGTCGCGGACCACCATCTTCGCGTCGACGCCGAAATCGGCCCAGGTCATGGTGAAGCGCGCGCGGGTGTTGCGATGGTTGAACCAGGCTACGGCCTTGCCGTCGACAAGCTGGCGCGACCAGATCTCGAGGCCGTTGGTGTCGCTCATGCGGAACCCCGGCTCGCCGTTGGGATCCTGATCGATGCCGATTACTTCGCGGTTGGTTAGCGCGGCGAGAGCAGGTTTGGAGTAAGTGCGGGGGTCGCCTTCGACTAAGAGTGGCGCGGCAAGGAGTGAGTACTTAGTCATGCGGAAATGTAAGTCGGAGGCGGGCTGAGAGCCCGCCGCAGCCTGAGAGGCTGCCCCACTTAGGACCGGGCCTAAGTTGAGCCAGTGGCCGGGTCTTACAAAGTCGGCTTGCTCCGCGTCGGATTGACAAATGTTAGCTCCGGTCACGGCGCACCGATCCGTCTTACCGATGCTGTAGACGATGGGCCGGCCGGTGCGGTAGAGGTCTTCGGCCATGCGGCGATAAGCGCCGGGTGCGCCTGCTTCGTAGTGGAGCAGATCGATGCTCCACGAAGCGAAGGTGCGCGCGTCCTGATCCTCGTGCTCGTAATTCGCGGGCGCGTAGGAGATGCCGAAGAACAGCCCGCGCGAGTGAACGTAAGCGGAGAGGGCACGCATGTCGGGAAAACGTTCGTTCGGACGAGGGTCGCCCTGGCCGTTGCGCGGACCTTCCCACGAACCGATGTCGAGGTAAGAAAAGCCGGCCTGGCGCAGACCATTGGCATTCATGGCGTCGGCAATGGCGCGCACCGTGGGGTCGTCGATGCTGTCGCCAAAGCTGCGGCTGCTCCAACCCATCGGAGGAGTCCGCGCCAGGCCGTTGTCCCGGAGGGCGCCCGCAAACAGCATCGCCACTGCGCCCACAAGGAGAAGAGAACCAACGATTCTCAACAGGAAATGACGCTTGCGCGGCGCGAATGGTTCCCTGGTTCGAATAATTCGAGTTGGGGAGCGTCGGGCCAGGGGCCGGGAATATCGCCGACGTCGCGCTGGCTGAGGCCGTGCTTTGCGATGAGCCGGGCCACGCGTTCGCGCAGGCGCGCCGGATACTCGCCTCTGAGGTAATCCTGCCGCTGGTAGCGCTGGCGATAGCGGCGGGCGAGGTGCGGGAAGTGCCGGTCGATAAACGGCAGGAACACCTGCTTCGAGCAGGGCTTCAGAAACAGTGGCGCGGCGCTGAAGGAGACTGCGCCGGAGCGCGCAGCGGCGGCGCACAAATCGTCGAGCGCCTTTTCGCCGTCGTTGATGAGCGGCATGACGGGGTGGGCCAGGACGGTGCAGCGAATTCCGGCGGCGGAAAGACGTTCCACGGCCTGGAGACGCAGCGACGGGCGCGGAGCGAGCGGCTCGATCAGGCGGGCGAGGCTTTCATCGAGGGTGGTGATGGTCAGGTTGATGTGAATCGAGTTGGCGGCGGCGATCTCGGCCAGGAGATCGGCATCGCGGGCGACGAGATCGGACTTTGTGGTGATGCCGATGCGGCGGCCGCGGTCCCGCGCGAAGACGCCGAGGATGCTGCGGGTCACGTTGAAGCGGCGCTCGGCGGGCTGATACGGGTCGGTGGCGGTGCCGATCCAGATGGATTCGGCCGCAGGCACGCGGGCGAGCTCGCGGCGAAATGCGCGGGCATCGAAATGTTTGGCGAAGATCCGCGTTTCGAAGAGCACCGGGTCGCGGAACTCCATGAACTCGTGGGCGTAGCGGGCATAGCAATAGCGGCAGCCGAACTCGCAGCCGCGGTACGGGTTGATGGTCCAGCGGAAGGGCATGCGCGGGCTGGAGCATTTGCCGACGAGACTGCGCGATTCGATTTCGAGGTATTCGACGCGGCGCTTCGCTTCGAGCACCGGGCTCTGCGCGGCGAGGCGCGCGATGCCGACCAATCCTGGCCCCGGCGCATCCGGCCAGAGTGAAGCGGAAGCTGCGGCCGCGCGGCGGGGCATCCGATGATGTTCGCTTTTTGTTCGCCTGTTGTCAAGAGGGTTACATGAGGTCCCTGGGGTCCTGCCTTTGAACGTTGGCGACCGCGCTGCGTAGATAGAGACGTGGGCGAGCTATTGCTCGGACTGTTCGGTCCCCTGATCGAGCCCCTCGTTGAGTTCCTCCTTGAGTTCCTCCTTGAGTGGTTATTCGGACTCGGCGCGGAGGCCCTGAGCGGGCTGGTTGAGCGCGACGAGGTGGACAGCGCGGCAGCATCCGCCGTCAAGCTGGCGGGCGTGGGTGTGGCGGCGGGCCTGCTTTCCGCGGGACTGTTCCCACATCGGCTTATCGCCAGACACGTCGTCCTTCCGGGAGCGAGTATCCTTTTGGCCCCCCTTGCGACGGGATTCGCCATGCACCTGGTTGGCAGGAGGCTGCGTCGTCTTGGACGTCACGCCAGCAATCTCGCCACATTCTGGGGCGGAGCGGTTTTTGCCTTTTCGATGGCGTTGATTCGATGGTGGCTTGTCGGCGCGCTGCGGTAGGGGAATGCTGGTCCGGGCGGTTCAGCTCGCCGAGATCCCCAATCGCGCCGACACGCGGCGGGCGGTTTGTTCGCGGTGCTGAGCCATAGTCTCGCTGAAGCGGGTCGCGATGTCGAGCACGGCGGCCGGGGCTTCGGCCGGGGTGCCGCTGCGGAAGGGCGGATCGGGCGCGTACTGCATGAAGAGCTGAATGACCTGGGCGGTGGTTTCTCCGCGCAGCATGGCGGCGACGCGCAGGGCGGCATCGATACCCGACGTAACGCCTGCGGCCGTGATGATGCGGCCGTCCACCACCACGCGCTCGTTCACAGGAATGGCACCGAAAAACGGCAACAGGTGGAAAGCACTCCAATGCGTGGTTGCGCGGACGCCGCGCAGCAACCCGGCGGCTCCGCAGACCAGCGCTCCCGTACACACCGAGAGAATCCAGGCGCCGCCTTCGAACTGAGCGCGCAGGAACGAAAGCGTGGACTCGTCATCCATCAACGCTTCCTGGCCGTGACCTCCAGGCACCAGCAGCAGGTCAAGCTGCGGACATTCGTCGAATTGCAGGGTCGGGGTCAGAATCAACTGGCGAAAATCCTGGACCGGCTGGCGCGTCCTGGCGAGAACGTGGAAGGTGGAATCGCGCAGGCTCGCCAAAACTTCGAATGGACCGGTGAAATCGAGCTGGTCCATGCCGGGGTACAGAACACCGCCGATTTCAAGGCGCTTTTCCGTCACGAATTTTAGGCTCCTGAATCATTTTCGCGCCGATGTGCAGCGGCGGCGCGGCTGAGGAACTCGCCGCCGGTTTGAGGAGTCCAATTGAGCGAGCGGCTTTATGAACTTCGCTACGGGCGTCGTCACTGCGCTCTCGCTGGCTCTCTTGCTGGCCGGGTGCCGCGCAGCACGACCGGATTATGCTGTTGACGGCGCTCGCAGGGAGCTGGCTATCGCGGCGGCCCACAGCTTTGGGGAAGCGCTGAACCGGGGCGCTTGCCAATCGATTTACGACGATGCGTCAGAAGTTTTCCGGGGGCTCGAGTCTGCCGAGGAGTGGACGCGCGAGTGCCTGCAAATGCGCAAACAACTGGGGTCGTGGAAGGGGATGAGCATCCGGCAGGTCACAGCCGGCGGCGCGGGCGTGACGGTGCTGCGCGGCACCGCCCAGTTCGAGCGAGGCACGTACTGCCTGCGGGTGGACTTTCTGGACGAGGGCGGACGTGCGCGGTTGTTCCTGCTGGAGCTTGACGGCGGCGTAGGCGGATTTGTCGCGCCGAGGCTTCGCTTCCCGGACTATGATCGACAACACGCCGATCCCCCGGGGAGATTTTCGCCGAATCACGCTTGAGGGGGACCGGGGGGACGTTGGGGGACGGACTTTAGCGAGGACGGTCAGGAGTTTTGTCGGAAGCAATTAGTCCGTCCCCGTTGGGCACGCCAGTGGCTTTGTCGGAAGCAAGTTAGTCCGTCCCCGCCTGACGGACGGGTATGATGTTTGTTCGAGGTGAGCGTGCCACAGAAACCGGTGAAGCCGCGAACGCAGGCTGAGCGGGCCGCGCGTGTCGCTAAGATCCTGCGCATTCTCGACGAAACCTATCCGAACGCGACGTGCGCGCTCAGGCATCGCAATGCGTGGGAGCTGCTGGTGGCGACGATTCTCTCGGCGCAGTGCACGGACAAGCGTGTGAACGAGGTGACGCCGGGCCTGTTCCGGAAGTATCCGACGATCGAGGATTTCGCTCACGCGAGCCCGGCGGAGCTGGAGAACGACATCCGCTCCACCGGGTTCTTTCGCAATAAGACGAAGTCGCTGATCGGAGCGGCGAAGACGATCCTGTCCAAATTCGGCGGCGAGGTCCCGCGCACGCTGGAAGAGCTGACGCAGGTGCCCGGCGCTGCGCGCAAGACGGCGAACGTGGTGCTGGGCACGGCCTTCGGGATTGCGTCCGGCGTCGTCGTGGACACGCACGTCCAGCGCGTGGCGCAGAGACTCGACCTGACGAAGGAATCGGAGCCGGGCAAAATCGAGCGCGATCTGATGAAGATCATCCCCCAGGATCGCTGGATTCTGTTCTCGCATCAGATCATTCATCACGGCCGCGAACGCTGCGTCGCGCGCAGGCCGAAGTGCCCGATCTGCCCGCTCGATTCGCTGTGCTACGCGAAGGACAAAACGGTCTGAGCCGGGGGGCAAGGGGGACGGACTTCCGTGAGGACGCCCAGCGGCGGAGTCTGTAAAGAGTTAGTCCGTCCCCGGGGTTTACCACGAATTCAGGCCGACATCACCTGGTTATAGATGTTCTGCATCACGCTTTGCAGACTGGTGCTGTCAGATGACGACGAGTTCGACAAGGCCGACAGAAGACTGCTCTGGCTGTTCTGACTGGAAGAGCTGTAACCTCCGCCGCCGTGATGGTGGTGATGATGATGGTGCGTTGCCCCGGAAGCGGGCTGAGCCGTTTGCGGCTGCGTCTGAAGCGCCGCGGTGCTGCCGGTCTGCGAGGCCGTCTGGAAGTTGTTAGCGAGCTGCTGCAGGAACTGCTGCGTGGCGCCGGTGGCCTGCTGCGCGGCCGAGTTCAGCTCGCTGGAGATCTGCGAGGTCAGTGATTTGAACTGGGTGGGGTCACTCTGGGCGAGGCTGTTCAGCTTCGCGAAGAACTGGCCCATTTGCGAAAGATTTGCGGTGCCGTTGGGGTTTGTCGTGGAGCTTGTTGAGGTGCTCGATGACGTGTTTGCCGTTTGGTTTGGGTTGCTCATGGACTCCAGCCACTGAAGGGCTGCGCTGCCAGCGGTGCCGGCAATGGAAAGAAGTGACATTCTGCGTGCTCCTGATTCAAAGCGGGCGAATGGGTGTTCGCCAGCCAGTTCACTTATCGGCAACGGCACAGGAACCCGCCATATGCCAGCTAGCGGACAGCAATAGCCGCGCCTGCGAGAGTGGAATCGACAATCGCCAGAGACGCCGTGCCGGGAATGAAGCTGACCTCGGTGATGCCCAGCACGCCGGCGAGTTCGCCCGCAGGCATCTTCATTGGACCCGGTGAAGGCGCGTCACCCGGACGCGGTTGCGGAAACGCGGTGGAGCGGGCGGTGTGGAAGGCGACGTTGCCCTCCACTTTCTGCATGATCTGGTGGATGTGCCCGTTCAGCACGGTCACCGAGGCGAAGCGCTTCATGAGCGCGAGCGCGCGAGCGCCGTCGTCGGTGCCCCAACCCCACTCCGGATACACGCTCCAGAGCGGGATGTGGGCAAAGGCGACGAGGGGAGTGCTGTCGCGATAAGCGGCCAGATCGCCGGCCAGCCAGCGAAGCTGCTCGTCACCGAGCTGGCCCAGGCCGTCTTTGCTCGCCACGACGTTCACCAGGCCGACGAAGTGCACGCCGTGCTTGTCGAAGCTGTACCAGCCCGCGCCCTTCGTGCCTTTTCCGAAGCGGTCGAGATACTGGCGGCCGTCGTCGGAGAGCACGTCGTGCTCGCCCGGAACATAGAAGATCCGATCCGTTCTGGCGGATTTCAGGGTCTGGGCCAGGGTGTCGAATTCGGCGGGCTTCGAGAGATGGGTGAGGTCGCCGGTGTGAATGATGAACTCGGGCGCGCGAGGCAGCGCGTTGATGCGGGCGATGGCCTGCTGCAAAGTGGCGGTGACGTCGGTATTCGCCGGTTTGCTGAAGCCGATGTGGCTGTCGCTGATCTGGACGAAGGTGAACCCGCCGCCGGCGTCTGGCGCGCCCAGAGTGCGGGCGCCGGCGATGCCGCCCTCCATCGTCCAGACAAGCCCGGTTCCGGCCCAGGCCATGCATTTCAGGAATCCGCGGCGGTCCACGCCGTCTTCGTGTGTTGTGGGTTTGTCGGTCATACTCGCGGGAATGACCGGCGCGGGCGCGGCTTTATTCCCGCCCGGGCGCGTCGGGAATAAAATCGCGGATAATCGAGTCTTCACCTTGTCAGAGCGGAACAGACACGTGCGCTTCGAGCGGGAGATCCTGCCTCATCTCGACGCCGCTCACAACCTGGCGCGATGGCTGACCGGCAACGACGCCGATGCGGCCGATGTGGTGCAGGAAGCCGCCGTGCGCGCGCTGAGCTTCTTCGAGGGATTTCGCGGCGGCGACGCGCGGGCCTGGCTGCTGCGCATTGTGCGGAACACCTGCTACACATGGCTGCGGCAGAATCGCGCGGAGAAGATGACGCCGCTGGATGAAGCGAGGCACGACGCGGGAGAGCGCGCGGCGAACCCGGAGCAGACCGCGATTGCGCGCGCCGACCGGAGAACGCTGGAACGGGCCATCGAAGAACTGCCGGTGGAGTTCCGCGAGGCGCTGGTGCTGCGCGAGATCGAAGGGCTGGCGTACAAGGAGATCGCGCACGTGACCGGGGTGCCCATGGGCACGGTGATGTCGCGCCTCGCGCGGGCGAGGAATCTGTTGCGGGAGCGGCTGGTCCCGCCGGAGGCGGCGTCATGACCTGCGCGGAAGTGAGCACGCTGCTGGAGGCGTGCGTCGATGGCGAGCTGGATTTTCGCTCGAACCTCGAGGTGGAGGCGCATCTGGCGGAGTGCTCGGCGTGCGGGAATCAGGTGCGCGAGCGGATGGAGCTGCGCGATGCGATCGCCGAAGCCGGGCTGTACTTCCCCGCCCCGCGCGGGGTGCGGCAACGGGTGCGGCAATCGCTGCCGGGCCGGCCCTGGCCACGCGCGCTGTGGCTGGCTCCGGTCGCCGCGGGGCTCCTGCTGGCGGCGGTGCTGATTCCGCGGCTGGGCGCTCCGGCGATGGAGGAAGAGGTGGTTTCAGCTCACGTGCGCTCGCTGATGCCGGAGCATCTGCTGGACGTGCCGTCTTCCGACACGCACATGGTGAAGCCGTGGTTCAATGGCAGACTTGATTTTTCGCCGCCGGTGAAGGATCTGAAAGCGGCCGGTTTCCCGCTGGCCGGCGGACGGCTGGATTATGTGCGCGATCGCAGGGTAGCGGCGCTGGTGTATCAGCGGCACCGGCACGCGATCAACGTTTTTGTGTGGCCCTCGTCGCGGGGGGATGGTGGCGTGGAGAAGGACAGCCGTCAGGGATACAACCTGCTGCACTGGACGCACGGCGGATTCGAATACTGGGCGGTATCGGATCTGAACCAGCAGGAACTCAGCGATTTCGCGCGATTGCTGCAGGAGTGATGATCACCGCCGGCGCAGCAGCCACAGAATCAGAGACAGAATCACGCTGAGCAGAATGCAGGTGGCCAGCGGAAAATAGAAGACGGTGTGGCGACCGCGCAGCGTGATGTCGCCGGGGAGTCGGCCGAGGCGAATTCCCAGGCGCTCCGCCGCCAGGAACAGCAAGCCCGCGACGATGAGCAACGCTCCGGCGATGACGAGGGCGCGCCCGATGTTCACGAGTTTATTGTGACAGCACCCCAGGAATCACAGGCTGAAGCCTATGCCACCCTATTGTGACAGGACGCGGAGCGGTTCTTCGGCCGGTTGCGGGGGCGCGTTTCGCCGGGCGCGCATTTCGCCGATAGCCAGCGACGCCTTGAGAATCGCGCCCACCGGGATGACGCCGGCCAGGCGATGTTCGGCGATCGCCGCCAGCCCCATCGACGCGATGCAGCCGCAGGAGCTGCAATCGGGATTGCCGCCGAACTGGCAGGGCACGATCTTCGTCTTCAGGTCGGCGGAGATGGTTTCGGTGGTGCGGGCGAAGACGCAGTCGCGCGGGTTGCTGGGAGGCCTGGAGAACTGGCGGATGAGCCCCTCGGGCATTTCGAGTTTGGGAAATTCGCGGCGCAGTTCCAGCATGTCGGCGATGGCGCGGGCGCGCTCGCGGGGCTGGAGCATCTCGGGGAGGTGGTCGCCGATTTGCGGCGTGAACAGGCTGAACCAGACGCGGCGGATTTCGGGGCGCGGCGTCCAGAATTCGAGGAATTCGCGCAGATATCCGGGCCTTTTCATCATTTGGCCGGTGACGGTGCAGTGGATGGTTACGTTCTGGCCGGCTATGTTCTGGAGGATGCGCTGGTAGGTGGCGGGCGCGCGGCGGCGATCATGCTCGGGCTGCAGGCCGTCGATGGAGACGGCGACGGTGAGGCGGGGGAACCCGGCCCATTCGCGCGGGATGACGCGGAACGCGCTGGTGACCACCTGGACGTGGATGCCGCGATACAGCAGCGAGGGGACCAGCGATTCGAGCTCGCGATAGCGGACCAGCGGGTCGCCGCCGACAATCGACAGATGTAGCGGTTTCAGGCGATCGACGATATCGAGAACGCCGTCGATCAGCGCCTGGCCTCGGCGGTCATGCAGGCTGCGAAGGGTGACGCCGCCGCCGAGGTGATCGTCGTCATATGCGTAACATCCGGGGCAGCGCAGCGGGCATTCGCGCGTGATCTCAATGGACAGGGACGGGCGCCGGCCTTGCAGAATCCTGGACCAGGCCTTAAGAATCTCTGACTTCCGCACGGTTCTCCTTGTTCAGGCGGGCGTGGCCCAATAACAAGGAGATTCGCGGGGGCCGGCTCAGGTTTCGGCGAGTGGCGTTAGGTTGCTAACGGTGAGGGGGCGAATCGGACCGAGAACACGCGTCCCCGGTCTTAGTGATCTGCATCGGTGTACCGTCTGGAACGGAGATAGACGGCGAACTGCGCGCCGAGCTCGTGGCCGATCGCAGGCCGTTCTCGGGGAGGGCGGTTTTGATGCGCGCGACGATGGCCGCCTGCTCGTCCTTGCCGATGGCGCTGTAGGGGATGACATCGGTGTCGTGGGTGGTCCAGTAGCCGACGCCGATCCTCGCGAATTCGCGAATGACCTGCTCGAAGCTGACCGGCTTGCGCGTGGGCGCGTGGAACAATGCGTGGCCTTCGTAGGCGGCCGCCCACTGGGGTCCGGAGATGAAATATTTGCGCCGGGCTTGCGGCACCAGGCGCCCCCGCAGGCACTGGTGAGGCGCTCGACGAGACTTTGTCGCCGGCTTGGAGGAATGGGCGACATAGGCGTAATGCTCCGCCCGATTTTGTGGTCGAGATCCGCTCGCCCGAGGATTCGCTGCAATCGCAGATCGGCAAGATGAACGACTATTTCGCCAACGGCACGCGGCTCGCCTGGCTGATCCTGCCGGAAGAGCAGAGCGTCATCGTGCTCACTCCGGACAGCGCGCCGGTGGCGTGCGGAATGGGCGACACGCTCGATGGCGGCAACGTGCTCCCGGGCCTCGCGGTTCCCGTATCGGAGTTATTTCTCTAACGGCCCTGTGTTGGTACAATCCTCCTCAATGAGCGAGGAGAAGATTTTTCCACCGAGTAGTGAGTTCGTCACAAAAGCGCGCGTGCAGGGCATGGAGGGGTACCGCGCGCTGTACGACGCCGCGAGAGACAAGCCCGAGCAATTCTGGGGCGACCTGGCGGAACGCGAGCTGCATTGGTTCGAGAAATGGAATCACGTGTTCGAGTGGGCGCCACCGAACGTGAAGTGGTTCACCGGCGGGAAGCTGAACGTTGCGGACAACTGCCTGGACCGGCATCTGGCCACGCGCGGCGATAAGACGGCCATTCTCTGGGAGGGGGAACCGGGCGACCGGCGGGCGATCAGCTATCGCCAACTGCACCGCCTGGTGTGCCGATTCGCCAACGTTCTTAAGGGGCGCGGGCTGGGGGCGGGCGATCGCGCCATCATCTATATGCCCATGGTGCCCGAGGCCGCGGTGGCCATGCTGGCGTGCACGCGGCTGGGCATCATTCACTCGGTTGTTTTCGGGGGGTTCTCGGCAGAGGCACTGAAAGCGCGCATTCAGGATCTGGACGCGCACGCCGTGATTACGGCCGATGGCGGCTGGCGGCGCGGGCGCGAGGTAAAGCTGAAGGCGGCGGTGGACGAGGCATTGGAGGAGTGTCCGGGCGTCCGCGACGTCATTGTGCTGAAGCGCAGCGGCTCGGACATCCCGATGAAAGAGGGCCGCGATCAGTGGTGGCACGAGCTGGACAAGGGCGTGGGGGACGACTGCCCCGCCGTGCCGCTCGATTCCGAACATCCTCTTTATGTGCTCTACACGTCGGGCACCACCGGCAAGCCGAAAGGCATTCTGCACACCACGGCCGGCTACCTGCTGCAGGTGACCATGACCGCGAAGTGGGTTTTCGACCTGCGCGAGGAAGACGTCTACTGGTGCTCGGCTGACATTGGCTGGGTCACCGGCCACAGCTACATCGTCTATGGCCCGCTTGCCGCCGGCGCGACCACGGTGATGTACGAGGGCGCGCCCGATTTTCCGCAGTGGGACCGCTGGTGGCAGATCGTCGAACGGGAGAAGATCAGCATTCTCTACACCTCGCCCACGGCGATTCGCGCGCTCATCCGCCAGGGCGAGCAGTGGCCGGCGAAGCACGATCTGTCGAGCCTGCGGTTGCTGGGTTCGGTGGGCGAGCCGATCAATCCGGCGGCCTGGGAATGGTATTACCGGGTAATCGGCGGCGGGCGCTGCCCCATTGTGGACACTTGGTGGCAGACGGAGACCGGGTCGATGATGATTGCGCCCATGCCCGGCGCGGTTCCGCTGAAGCCGGGTTCGGGGACACTGCCGCTGCCCGGCGTGTTGCCGGATATTGTCGATCTGAACGGGAAATCGGTGGGTACGGATCGCGAGGGCTTTCTGATTATTCGGCGGCCGTGGCCCAGCATCGCGCGGACCATCTGGGGCGACGCCGAGCGCTACGTGCAGCAGTACTGGAGCCGGGTGCCCGGGGCGTATTTCACAGGCGACGCCGCGCGCTGCGATGCCGATGGATACTACTGGATTCTGGGCCGCGTGGACGATGTCATGAACGTCAGCGGGCACCGGCTGAGCACGATGGAGGTGGAGTCGGCGCTGGTGAAACATCCGGCGGTGGCGGAGGCGGCGGTGGTGGGCAAACCGCACGAGATTACCGGGCAGGCGGTGTGCGCGTTCGTCACGCTGAAGCGCGGCGATCACGATCCCGAACAACTCGGCAAGGACCTGCGGCAGTGGGTGGCGCATGAGATCGGCGCGTTCGCGCGTCCGGAGGAGATTCGATTTACCGAGGCGCTGCCGAAAACGCGCAGCGGGAAGATCATGCGCCGGCTGCTGCGCGAGATCGTCACCACGCACAGCGTCACCGGCGATGTGACGACACTCGAGGATATGACGGTGGTGACGACGCTGGCTTCACAGCATGACGAGGATTAGGGAGTTGGGGGACACTTCACTGCGAGGACGTTTGAGGCAGTCACGATATCAATTGAAGTGTCCCCAATTCCCTTTGGTGGGACAATCACGACATCAATTGAAGTGTCCCCCAATTGGGAGCTAAGAATGCCCTGCTACATCTGCGTTACCTGCGGCACGCAGTACGCGGATACCGAATGCCCGCCGGGGCGCTGCACGATTTGCGAGGAAGAGCGGCAGTACGTGGGTCTGGACGGCCAGCAGTGGATCACGCGCGACGAGCTGTGCGCCGAACACGGCAACCGGGTAGCGGAACTGGAACCGGGCCTCACCGAGTTTGAGACGCTGCCGAAGTTCGGCATCGGGCAGCGCGCGTTCCTGGTGGAATCGCCGCGCGGCAACGTGCTGTGGGACTGCCTGGCGTTGCTGGACGAAGAGGCGGTGGAACACATTCGCGAACGCGGCGGGTTATCGGCCATCGCCATCTCGCACCCGCACTATTACACAACCATGGTGGAGTGGAGCGAGGCGTTCGGCGACGTTCCCATTCTGCTGCACGAAGACGACCAGCAGTGGGTGATGCGGCCGGATGACCGCATCTCTTTCTGGAGCGGTGACTTGAAGCCGCTGCACGATGGCCTGACTCTGATCCGCTGCGGCGGCCACTTCGAGGGCGGCACGGTGCTGCACTGGCCCGCGGGCGCCGGCGGCCGTGGCGCGCTGCTCAGCGGGGACGTGATTCAGGTGACGCCGGACCGGCGCTCGGTGAGTTTCATGTACAGCTATCCGAACTATATTCCGCTGAACGCGGCGGCGGTGCGGCGGATCGTTGCCGCCGTCGAGCCGTTCGGTTTCGAGCGCATTTACGGGGCGTTTCGGCACATGACCATCGCACAATGTGCAATGGCCGTGCTGCATCGTTCCGCCGCGCGGTATTTGCGGGCGATATCGGACTGAGGAACCGGCGAAGGAACCGGTGTCGAGGTGATGGGCCGGCACCGAAAATTTACATTTCTTTACATTGTTTGCCTCTGAGCTTCCGATGGCCGCCGCCGATGGAAGGAGTGGGTAAGGTCCGTTGCTTTATCCAAGAACGGGAGACAGGAAAATGTCGATTCAAAACGTCACTGGCGCGGACGCAGCCGGATGGCGGGAGCCGCTGGCCGATACCAATCGAATGCAGGCAACCGGTCAGAGCGGTTCCGGCGGTTCCTCGATGGTCTCGGAGCTGTCGGAAGAGTTCTCGGCGCTGGCTGAGATGTTCAAGGGCATGCTGAGCAGCGTCGCAAGCGAGGTTGAGACGGGGACGACGCCCGCCAGCAGCGGCAGCGCGCAGGCCAACACGGCTGGATCGGCCGCTGAGCAACTTCTGGGGACCCGCAGCCTTGCCGTGGAGCAGAGTTCCCCTTCCATAAGCCTGGCGCCGGCTTCCACGACTGCCGGCGATTCCGGTTCCGCTGCGGTGGGCCGCGCTCCGGCTCCTTCCGGCGGAAACGGGACGGACTCGGGGACCGGGGGAAGTTCAGCGGCACCTTCAGCGGGCACTTCCAGCACCCCGCCTACGTTCGATGACACCACCACTGGCGTCGATCCCAGCCTGACCTGCTGCACCCTGTCTCAGGCGCAAAGCGTGCTGGCAGCGTTTCCGGGGGCAACCCTGGACGTGTGGCCCGATAATGGCCTTCCCGTGCCCGCGAGCACCGTGTCGGCCGATCCGAACGCGCTGATGCCATACGTCATCAACTTCGGAGCGAATGCGTCGACGGGCCAGCCGGAGCTCTATTACGCCAGCGTGATCTACAACGCCGGTCAGCAGGCGCTGCAGCAGACCGCTCAGGGTCCGATGAATGCCGGCGACTATTACGTGTGGAACACCACGCCGGACGCGAACGGCGTCACGTGGACGACCGATGTCGGCTCATCGTTCAATCAGTTCGCGCAGTACTACATGAGCCAGATCAACGCGCACCAGGCAGTGGATTTGTACCAGTATTCGCCGGAAGCGTAGGGGCAGGCGCGAGAGACTCCGCCGCACGAAACCCGCGACCGACACATGACCATCGGGCAATGGGCATGGCGATGGCACATCGCCTGGCGGCGCGATATCAGCGGGCGATGTCGGATTGACGGGCAGCGACGCAGGTTACTCCAGTTGGGTCCAGCCTTTCTTTTCTCCTCCAATCTGCAATACGCCGTAGAGGATCGCCAGACCCAGCAGGCCGAAGATCGCCTGCAGAGGGTTCAGGCCGATCATTAGGTTGACCGTGAACGCCGCGATGCTGGTGACGACGAATCCGTAGAATCCCCACTTCTTCCATTGAAAGAGGGCTACCGCACACGCGACGTTGAGCAGGGCGCCAACCCCCAGAACGGGCAACGCCCAGGACGGCGTCTGGGGAAGCGTTCCGAGGATAAACGCACTGAAGAAAAGGTAGAGGACTGCAGTAAGAGCGTTGAGCACTACCATTGCGACCAGATATGCCGTGAGACATCCGTGCCGCTGTTTGCCCGGGCTCATTCTTTCTCCCTCGTTCCGAATTTGGCGCCGCGGCTTAGACACGACGGTGCGGACCGCACTGCCACGTTTGCTCGACGGAAGCGCGAGTATATCAGGAAAGACAAACAAAAAGCCCGCGACCTCGCGGCCGCGGGCTCTCGCACAGACAAAACAAAGCGCCGAGACTAGTAATCCATGTCCGGGCCGCCGTGGCCGCCGGGCATGGGCGGGGCCGGCTTCTTCTCGGGGATTTCGGCCACCATCGCTTCGGTGGTCAGCATGAGCGCGGCGATGGACGACGCGTTCTGCAGCGCCGAGCGGGTCACTTTGGTGGGGTCGATGACGCCGGCCTTCACCAGGTCCTCGTACTCCAGCGTGGCGGCGTTGAAGCCGAAATTCGCGCTGGAATTGCTGCGCACCTTCTCGATCACGATGGCGCCCTCGACTCCGGCGTTGCCGGTGATCTGGCGCAGCGGCTCTTCGCAGGCGCGCATGATGATGTTGATGCCGATCTGCTCGTCGCCCTCGGCCTTGAGCTTCTTCAGCGCCTGGCCCGCCCGCAGCAGGGCCACGCCGCCGCCGGGAACGATGCCTTCCTCCACCGCCGCGCGCGTGGCGTGCAGGGCATCCTCGACGCGGGCCTTCTTCTCCTTCATTTCGGTCTCGGTGGCCGCGCCGACCTTGATCACCGCGACGCCGCCGGCCAGCTTGGCCAGCCGCTCCTGCAGTTTTTCGCGGTCGTAATCGGAAGTGGTCTCCTCAATCTGCGCGCGGAGCTGCTTGATGCGGCCCTGAATAGACGACTCCTTGCCGCTGCCCTCGACGATGGTGGTGTTGTCCTTGTCCACCACGATGCGCTTGGCTTTGCCGAGGTCGTCCAGACGGACGCCTTCCAGCTTGATGCCGGTCTCTTCCATGATGGACTTGCCGCCGGTGAGGATGGCGATGTCTTCCAGCATGGCCTTGCGGCGATCGCCGAAGCCCGGCGCCTTCACCGCGCAGGCGTTCAGGGTGCCGCGGAGCTTGTTCACCACGAGCGTGGCCAGCGCCTCGCCCTCGACTTCCTCGGCCACGATCAGCAGCGGCTTGCCGGAGCGGGCGATCTGCTCGAGCACGGGCAGAAGATCCTTCATGTTGCTGATCTTCTTTTCGTGGATCAGGATGTAGGCGTCTTCGAGCACGCACTCCATGCGATCCGGGTCGGTAATGAAGTAGGGCGAAAGATAGCCGCGGTCGAACTGCATGCCCTCCACGGTCTGCAGCTCGGTGACCATGGTCTTGGACTCTTCGACGGTGATGACGCCGTCCTTGCCCACCTTCTGCATCGCTTCGGCGATGGTGTTGCCGATGGTGGCGTCGCCGTTGGCGGAGATGGTGCCCACCTGGGCGATCTTCTCGTTGTTCTCCACCGGCGCCGACAGCTTCTTCACTTCCTCCACCACGACGTCCACGGCGCGTTCGATACCGCGCTTGAGAGCCATCGGATTGGCGCCCGCGGCCACGCTCTTCACGCCTTCGCGGAAGATGGCCTGCGCCAGGATGGTGGCGGTGGTGGTTCCGTCGCCGGCGATGTCGCTGGTCTTGGAAGCCACTTCACGCACCATCTGCGCGCCCATGTTCTCGAGCGGGTCCTTCAGCTCGATCTCCTTGGCCACGGTGACGCCGTCCTTGGTGATAGTGGGGCCGCCGAATTTCTTTTCGAGGACGACGTTGCGGCCCTTGGGCCCCAGCGTGACCTTCACGGCTTCGGCAAGCTGATTCACGCCGCGCAGGATGGCCTGGCGGGAATTCTCACTGTAGATAATCTGTTTCGCTGCCATGAATCTTTTCTCCTTGTTGATCCGCGCCGGCTTACGCCTTCGCCTTGCTGGCCGCGCCTTCGAGGATGCCGAGCACCTCGTCCTCGCGCATAATCAGCAACTCTTCGTTATCAATCTTAATGTCGCTGCCTGAATACTTTCCGAACAGGATGCGGTCGCCCTTCTGCACGTCGAGCGGCACGACCTTGCCGTCTTCGAGGCGCTTGCCTTTGCCAACGGCGACGACCTCACCCTCCTGGGGCTTCTCTTTCGCACTGTCCGGAATATACAGGCCGCCCTGCATGGTTTCCTTCTGCTCAATGCGCTTCACGACGATGCGATCATAGAGCGGTCGAATATTCATGTTTGTGGACCTCCATCGAAATCGAACTGGTTGTTAGTAGACGGTCGAGCTTCGCGGAACAACCATGAAGCTCTGTCTATTATTAGCACACGCATGGGAGGAGTGACAAGTATCACGCGTAAGTAGCTTTATTAATAATAACTTAGAATCGCTAGATCCGTGGAGTGTAAGCCCGCTTGCTAACGCGCGCGGCACGGCGGCGTTGCACGTTTTATCCGCCGAGGGCAAGCCGCAGGGTCGCATGCAGCACGATCACGAGCCAGGCGCAGACCGCTAAACCGGCACCTGCGTCGAAACACCACGCTGCGAGCCGTTTCCGCTGGGCCGCTCGTGCCTGCCTGTCCGCGCGTCGCCTCAGTTCCTTATGACACCGAACGCGCACGCCGTGTTCCCTGCGCGGGCTCGGTGACAGCTCCGGCAAACTGGTCAGGCCGTCCATGAGAGAGTCGTCCGGGAGCGAGTCGTCTGGGATCATACAGTTGCCTCTTTGAGTTCATGGGGCCACGTCGCCGAGAGGAGCGCGCGCGCTCGGCTGAGCCGCTGGCGGAAGGCTTCCGGGCTGATGCCGCATACGGCGGCCGCTTCAGCCGGCCGCAGTCCTTCGACGCCGACGAGCAGCAGGGCTTCGCGGTGCTTCACCGGGAGAGCGGCGAGCGCCACCTTCAGGCGAGTTTCGGATTCGTTCGACGCGGCCGAGTCGAACGGCGATGGCGATAGCCGATCCGGCCACAGAAGGAGCAGGTCTGAGGTCCAGGATTGCTCGCGCCCTCTTGAACGGCAGTAGCTGACGTAAAGGTTGTGCGCGACCGTAAACAGCCAGGGAGCGAGGCGCGTATCGGGGGCCAGAGTCGCGCTTGCGGAAACCAACCGCAACCAGGTCTCTTCCACAAGATCCTCCGCGATGTCGCGGCGGCCGGACAATCGCGCCAGGAAGCTATAGAGCCGGGAGTTCAACGTGTCGTAGATCTGATCGAATGCGGCCGTGTCGGCCTCGCGCAGACGGCGCACAAGCGACAACTCGACCGCTCGATCCATCTGAGTCATAACGCGGCGCGGAGCAGTTTGTGACATTGTCACGCTCGGCCTGCTCCACCGTTATTCCAAGTGTAGGAGGTTCTTATGAATGCTCTTCACGGCGCGAGTTATGCGGCAATGCTCGGGATGCTGATTTCCTTCACTCCGACTCTGGCCGGAATCTGGTTTGCCATCCGACCCAGCGAGCGGCTGTTGTCGTACATGCGGCCACTCACTTTAGCAGGCATATTCGCGGGTCTCTGCACCGTCGCCCTGGGAGTGACGAACGGCGCCATCGGGCTGATACGCCACGGTTATGACCAGCAGATGCTCCTGGGCGGCATCTCGGAGGTGTTCGCGGCAATGGCGGTTTCCTGCGCATGCCTGACCGTGGCGTGGCTCTGCGTGGCCATTGGAATGCGGCGGCACGGGTCTTTGTAGCTCCTGTTGACGGGCAAGCGTGGATTGACGGAACACCGGTGCCGGAGCCGGTTACGCTCAGTCAGGTCTCGGCGGGCATGCTGTGCTTAGCGCTCCTGAAACGCCGTCTTCACGCGTGAGCTTAGCGCCCGCCGGTCCAGATGACGCGCCAGAGGGAGTTCGAGCCGTCGTCGGAGACCATCAGCGACCCATCCTTCGCCACGGCGACGCCGACGGGCCGGCCCCATACGTTGCCTTCGGGCGTGACGAAGCCGGTGATGAAATCCTCGAACTCGCCGGTGGCGTGCCCATCGGTCAGCGGGACGCGGATCACTTCGTAGCCGGTGCGGATTTTCCGATTCCACGACCCGTGCTCAGCGGCGAAGATATCGCCCTTATACTCGGCCGGGAATTGCGACCCTTCGTAAAAGGTCAGCTCCAGCGACGCGTTGTGCGGCTGCAGCAGCACGTCTGGTACCAGCACCCTGTTCTTCAGCTCGGGATGCGCACCTTTCAGGCGCGGGTCGGGATGGCCGCCGATGTAGTACCAGGGCCAGCCGAAGAAGCCGCCTTCGGGGACGTGCGTGATGTAGTCGGGCGGAAGATTGTCGCCCAGCTCGTCTCGCTCGTTGGTGGAGCACCACAGCTCGCCGGTGTCCGGGTTGACGGCGATTCCCACCGGGTTGCGTGTGCCCGAGGCGTAGACCTTTTCGAATTGTCCATCGAGCCCGAACAGCAGAATGTCGGCGCGATGGAACTCGTTCGCGTGCGTGTCGGGATCGTTGATGTTCGAGTTCGATCCCACCGACACGAACAGATGGTTCCCGTCCGGCGCCAGCACGACGTCGCGCGTCCAGTGATAGCCCGACTTCGGCAGATCGGCCAGCTTCTGGATGGGCCCGCGCGCTGTCAGATCGCCCGTTTGATACGGCACGCGCACCAGCGAGTCGGAGTTGCCGACATACAGCCAGCGCGGCATGGGCCCGGCGGGCACGAAAGCCATGCCGAACGGCTGGCGCAGACCGGTGAGAAAGACCGAGGTTTGCTTCGCCTTTCCGTCGGCGGTGATGCCGCGGTAGATTTTGATATCGCCGGGCTCGCTCTCGGCGACAAACAGATCGCCATTCGGCGCGGTGCGGATTTCGCGCGGATTGTTGAGGCCCTCGGCGTAAAGCTGAACCTTGAAGCCAGCGGGCGCCTGCGGCCACGCGCCGTTGGGCCGAGGCACGATCTGCGGGCCGTTGCCCACGCTGGCGGTGGCGAACGGTTGCGGCAGATCGGCGACGGTGATTTTGCGGAACTGGCCGGGATGGATGGTGCGGTAATCCTGAAACGCCGCCTGGCCGGTGACAACGTTGTCCACTTTTCCGCCGCCCGCGAACGCCAGCAGGAGCGCGGCTGCGATTGCTCTCATGGTTCTCCTTATCTATCTGCTTTTACCAGACGGCGGGGGGGCTTCGGAGTTAGCGCGCGCCAGGAAGTCCTCCAGACGGCGGCCGGGTCGCTCCTCGAAAGTGTCATCCAGAGTGCGCAGATCGCGCATGCGGTCCACGCGGAAGCTGCGGAAATCGCCGCGGCCTTCGCACCAGGCGCTCACGGTCCAGGTGGCGCCCCAGAAGGCCAGGGCCAGCGGCCAGACCACGCGTTCGGAAACTCGCTCTCGCTGATCGGCGTAGGTGAAGCGCAGTTTGTGGCGCGAGAGAATCGCCTGGCGGATCCGTTCCAGCTCCTCCCGCTTCTCGCGCATGTGGAAGGTGGGCGCGAACAGCGGGGTGCGCTCGATCTCGGCGCGGCGCGAAGCCGGCAGCGCCTGGGCAATCTTCTCGATGGCCGAGCGGCTGGAGACGGCCAGCGCGGGGCCACCCCAGGCTTCCACCATGCGAGTTCCGGCCACCAGCGCGTGCACTTCATCCATGGTGAACATGATGGGTGGAAGATCGAAGCCCTTGCTCAGCCGGTAGCCGACGCCGGCTTCGCCCTCCACGGGCACGCCGGAGAGCGAGAGATCGCGAATGTCGCGATAGACGGTGCGTTCGGAAACGGCGAGGCGTTCGGCGAGCTGCGCTGCGGTGGTGAGCCGCCGGCCGCGCAGGTACTGCACGATCTGAAACAGCCGGTCGGCTCGGCGCACTCGCTCAGTTTACATGTGGGAGGACGCTTACCTCATCGCGTGCAGCCCCACAGTGTTCCCCTCCGTGTCCCGAATCAACGTGAACACGCCCTTGCCGTTCGGAATCGTCACCGGTGGCATCAGGACCTTGCCTCCCGCCGCTTCCACGCGCGCCGTCACCGTCGCCAGATCCGGCTCGGCGGCCAGATACACGATGGCGCCCGTTTCTCCCGGCTTGAATTGCTCGCCTTTTGCCAATGCGCCGCCCGTTGCCGGCGCGACGTATGGAAAGATCGCCAGCTCCATCGGGCCCATGGGCTCGCGGCGCAGCCTGACATTGCAAATCGTCTCGTAGAAGCCGATGGCGCGGTCCAGATTCGCTGCCGGAATCTCGAACCACGCTATCGTTTTCGAAGCTTCTGTCTGGGTCATTGGTCTTCCTCCTCGGACAATATGCGCTACCCCTGCTGACAGGGTTGTGTCAGGAGAGTTGGGGGAGTGTCAGCGCGGGGGGATGCGTTCCCTCAGTCCGGCGCGCTTCTCCCAGCCGGCGCGCTCGAGCTCCGGGAAATCCATTTCCTCTTCGGGATAACCGAGGCACAGATACGCCGTCAGCGACCAGCCTTCCGGCGCGTCGAGAATCGCGGCGACGCGGTGGGAGTCGAGAATCGATACCCAGCCAAGACCGACGCCCACGATGCGCGCGGCCAGCCAGAGCGTGTGGATCGCCGCGACCACGGAATAGTCGAGCGTTTCGGGCATGGTCTGGCGTCCGAGGCCATGACCTTTCGCCGTGCTTCGGTCCGTAAACACGGCCAGATGTACCGGAGCCTCGCGCAACCCGGCCAGCTTCAGCTTGGCGTACAGCGAGGCGCGGTCGCCGGAGAGGTCGGCCAGTGCCGCGGCGTTCGCACGCTCGAACTCGGCGGTGACCGCGTTGCGCGCCGCCGGGGAATCGACCTGGATGAAGCGCCACGGTTCGCTGAGCCCGACCGAAGGCGCGAGACAGGCCAGCGCGAGCAATTCGTCCAGCAATCCATGCGGCAGCGGCGTGCACTGGAACCGGCGCACGTCTCTTCGCCAGATGAGCAGCTCGCGGAACTGCCGCCGGAAATCGCTGTCGAAGTGCGGGCTCTCGGCCATCTCCTCAAATGATAAACTTGCGCTGTGTTACGCCTGAACGCCGCACTCGCTCTCGCCGCTACGGTCTCGCTCGCCCTCGGCCAGCAAGCCAGCCACGATCTCGGTTACAAAGACACGCCGATACTCCCGGGTCTGCCGTGGCACGTGCATGATCCGGATCGTCCGCATCCGCGAGTGGTCACGCCGGCGGCGACACCGGGCGGCGCGCCGTCGGATGCCATCGTGCTGTTCGACGGCCGCGATCTGTCGCTGTGGAAGTCGTTCAAGGCCGGCGGCCCCGCGCCGTGGAAGGTTGAGGACGGGTATTTCGTGGTGGCGCCGGGTACGGGCGACATTGCGACGAAGGAGAAGTTCGGCGATTGCCAGCTTCACGTGGAGTGGTCGGAGCCGGGGGACGTGAAAGGCGCCAGTCAGGGCCGCGGAAACAGCGGCGTCTACATGATGGGCCGGTACGAGATTCAGGTGCTCGACCCATGGAAGAACCCCACGTACGCCGATGGTCAGGCCTCGGCCATTTACGGCCAGTGGCCGCCGCTGGTGAACCCGGGCCGTCCGCGAGGTCAGTGGCAGGTCTACGACATCGTCTTTGAAGCGCCGCGGTTTGACGGCGAAAAGCTGGTGAAGCCGGCATACGTCACGGTGTTGTTCAACGGCGTGGTTGTGCACAATCACCAGGCGGAGATGGGACCGACGCTGCACCGGCAACTTGCGCACTATGCGCCGCAGCCCGCCGAAGATTCCGTGGTGCTGCAGGACCATCATGATGCGGTGCGCTTCCGGAATATCTGGATTCGGCGGCTGGGCGGATACGACGAACCAGAGAGATAGCCTGCTAAATCTCCGGCAACTTCCAGGGGGCGCGCATGGGACGCGAAAGCATGGCGTTCGCCGCGGGGTCGTCGATCACCTGTTCCTTGTCGGGATCCCAGCGAAGATCGCGTCCGAGCCGCAGGCTGATGTTGCCCAAGTGCGCAATGGTGATGGAGCGATGAGCGGCTTCCACGGGCGCGATCGGCTCCCGGCGTGACAGAACGCAATCGATGAAATTGCGGTAGTGGTTGTCGCTGCGGTAAAGGCGCACCGCATTCGGGCCGTAGTCGTCCTCGTACAGCCAGTCGTTGTTGCTGGCCTCAATCGCGCCGCGCGTCACGAAGACCGATCCGTCGCTGCCCTCGAAGGTGACGCCCATGCGCTCGGTGCTCGAGACAATCAGCTTCACGCCGCTGGCGTAATCGGCCTCGAAGTAGTAGCTGGTGGCGGTGTTCCAGGGCGCGTCGGTTGACCAGGTCGCGCGGCCGTTGCGAATGGCGACAGGGCCGGTGTGATCGGTGCCCATGCCCCACTGCGCGATATCGGGATGGTGGCCGCCCCAGTCGGTAATCTGGCCGCCGGAATAATCGAGAATCCAGCGGAAGTTCTCGTGGCAGCGCGCGGGGCAATAGGGCGCTTCGGGCGCGGGGCCGAGCCAGAACGCGTAATCGAAGCCGTCGGGAACGGGCTCGGGCGCTTTGCGCGCGCCGTCGCGGCTGAAATCGGGAGTGCCGCCCGGTAGGCCGCAGCGGACGGTTTTCAATTGTCCGATGCGACCGTTGCGCACAATCTCGCAAGCCTTGCGGAAGCGCGCGTCGGAGCGTTGCTGGCTGCCGCATTGAAAGACGCGCTGGTATTTCGCGACGGCGTTGGCCATGGCGCGGCCCTGGCCGATGGTGAGCGCGAGCGGCTTCTGGCCGTAGATGTCCTTTCCGGCTTTAGCAGCTTCGATGGCCACGATGGCGTGCCAGTGATCGGGCAGGGCGATGCCGACGGCGTCGATATCTTTGCGCGCGAGCAGCTCGCGAAAATCGCTGTTGACGTCGCAGCCCTTATACGCGCCGGAGCGCTTCTCGCGGGCGTAGTGCCACTCGACGTATTGGCGTGCGGGTTCGCGTCCGGCGATGACTCCGTTCCAATAGCCGGGCGAGCCGCGGTTGACGTCGCAAACCGCGACTACCTGAACACGCTCGTCGCGGAGAAAATCGCGCATGTCGTTGGTGCCCTGGTTGCCGGTGCCGATCTGGGCCATCGCGATGCGGCTGTTGGCTGCGACCGCACCGCCCCGACCCAGAGCCGACGCGGAAACAAAGAGAGGAGCGGCAGCCGTGGAGGCCGCCTGAAGGAAGTTTCGCCGATTCACGGGGTAATTATACAGATGTATGCTGGGCTGGTGACTTGCCGAATTCTCGCCGCGATGCTGCTGGCCGGCGTCGCGCTCTCCGCCGCGGACAAGATGAAAGCCCTCATCATTGACGGCCAGAACAATCATCACTGGCAGGAAACCACGCCGGTGCTGAAGAAGATTCTGGAGGACTCCGGGTTGTTCGTGGTAACCGTCGTGACTGCGCCGCCGGGACCGGACATGAGCGGCTTTCATCCCGATTTCGCGGCATACGACGTAGTGGTCTCCAACTACAACGGCGTGGCGTGGCCGGATGCGACGAAGACTGTGTTCGAGAAGTACGTTCGCGACGGCGGCGGATTCGTCAGCTATCACGCGGCCGACAACGCTTTCCCCGACTGGCCGGCCTACAACGAGATGATCGGCGTGGGCGGCTGGGGCGGACGCGTGAACGCTCAGGGCAAAGCCTGCGGACACCACGGGGCGCGGCTGCCTTTTCAGGTAACAATTCGCGACGCCGACAATCCCATCACGCGCGGCCTGCCGGCGGTATGGATGCACGCGGCCGATGAGCTTTACGACAGCCTGTGCGGTCCGGCGCAAAATATGGACGTGCTGGCCACGGCTCACTCCGATCCCGCCAACAAAGGCACGGGCCTCGACGAGCCCATGCTGATGGCCATCCGCTACGGCAAGGGGCGAGTGTTCCACACGACGCTCGGCCACGACACCGACGCCATGCAGTCCGTCGATTTCATCGTCACGCTGCAGCGCGGAGCGGAGTGGGCGGCCACCGGCAAGGTGACGCAGAAGGTCCCGGACGACTTCCCGACAGCGGACCGGGTCAGCGCGCGCAAAGTGATACCCTGAGGGCAATCATGAAGGTCGGCGTGTTTACCGCGGTGCTCGGGCAACTGCCGCTGGAGCGCGTGCTCGCGAAGCTGAAGGGCCTCCGGATCGACACGGTTGAGCTGGGCACGGGCAACTATCCGGGCGGTCCGCACTGCCCGCTCACCATGCTCGACAATCCCGGCGACCTGAAGGATTTCCGAAAGCGCCTGGACGACGCCGGATTCCACATCAGCGCGCTGAGCTGCCACGGCAACCCGCTTCATCCCGATGGCGTGGTCGCGAAAGGATACATCGAGACCAGCCGGCAAACGGTGCTGCTGGCCGAGAAGCTGGGCGTTTCCACGGTAATCGATTTCTCGGGCTGTCCGGGCGATCACGATGGCGCGAAGTATCCGAACTGGGTGACGTGTCCATGGCCGCCGGAATATCTGGACGTGCTGGCGTGGCAGTGGGAAAAGAAGGTGATCCCCTACTGGCGCGCGCACGCCCGCTTCGCCGCGGATCATGGAGTGCGCATCGCCATCGAGATGCATCCGGGTTTCGTTGCCTACAGCCCGGAAACGATGCTCCGATTGCGCGCGGAGGCGGGCGACAACGTCGGCGTCAATTACGATCCCAGCCACATGTTCTGGCAGGGCATCGACCCCATCAAGGCGATTCGCGTGTTGGGCGACGCCATCTATCACGTGCACGCCAAGGACACGCAGATTTACGATTTCAACCTGCCGCGCACGGGCGTGCTCGACACAAAGAGATACACCGACGAACGCAATCGCGCGTGGATCTTCCGCACGGTCGGCTACGGGCACGACGCCGGATGGTGGCGCGAGTTCATCTCCACGTTGCGCATGTACGGCTACGACGGCGTGCTGTCGATCGAGCATGAGGACAGTCTGATGTCCGGCGACGAGGGACTGGCCAAGGCCGCCGAGTTCCTGAATCAGATTGTCATCCGCGAGCAGGCCGGCGCGGCCTGGTGGGTGTGAGGGTTCCCCGGTGGCGGCCGATCTCTCCATGAAACCGCGCACAACGGACGCGGCCGGCGTCCGGTTCCGCGCTGTCAGGGAGGACGCCGCCGCGTCCTGTGCGCTGCAACTGATCGATATTCACCTCAAGAATCTCGATCAACTACCCTGTTGCGGCATCACATCGTCCGGTCACCCGGGGCGCCTGGCCAAGCATCGGTGGATGACCGAGAACTTTCGTTACGGGGTGCGGGCGAAAGCGTTGATGGGGCCGGACGGAAAGCCTTACGGCCACATCGAATATCTTCCCGGCGAGTTTGCCTGGCGCGGCGTGAACGCCGCCGGCTACATGTTCATCCACTGCATCTGGAACCATGCCCGGAAGCATCAGCACCAGGGGCGGGGAGCGGCCATGCTGGAGGCGTGCATCCGCGATGCGAAGAAGGAAGGCATGCAGGGAGTCGCGGCCATCACGCGGCAGGGCCCATGGCTGGCCGACAGCCGTCTGTATCTGCAGAACGGTTTCCAACCGGTGGATGCAGCGCCTCCCGATTATCAGTTGCTGGCGCGAAAGTTCACGGCGTCCGCCGCGAACCCGGCATTTACCGGCGACTGGGAACGGAAGCTCGCCCGCTACGGGCAGGGCCTCACGCTCATTCGCTGTGGGCAGTGCCCGTACGCGGTGAAGTTCGCGGACGAGATCGCGCGGACGGCACGAGAAGAATACGAGATGGAACCGCGACTGGTGGAGCTCGGGTCGTGCCGCGAAGCTCAGGACGCGCCGACGCCGTACGCCGTGTTCGCGCTGATCCACGAGGGCCGGCTGCTGGCCGATCATCCGATCAGCCGCACCCGTTTTCGCAACATCATGAACGGGCTTTCGGGACGCCAGACCGCCGGCAAACAGCGCCACTGATGCGCATCCTCGTCCTTTCACCGCGGCAATGCTGGCCGGCGACGGGCGGAGCGAAGATTCGCGAGTATCACTTCCTGCGAGCGCTGGCTCGGGAGAACGACGTCGTTCATGCGCATTTCGCGGAGCCGGAGGCGGCGCCATTGTCCACGCGCGATCTTCCGTTTTGCCGCGAAGTGATTTCCGTCGCCCGGCCGCGGCAGTACACGCCGTGGAAAATGGCGAGCGGTCTGATGAGCCGCTGGCCGCTGCCGGTGCTGAACTACACGTCGCCGGCGATGATCGCCGCTGTTGGCAAGCTCTTGCGCCGCGAGCAATTCGATCTGGTTCATCTGGAGAGCATTCACATGACCGCCTGCGCCGAACGAGCAGGCGTGGCCGCGCCCATGGTTCACGACTGGCACAATATTGAATCCGAGCTGATGCTGCGCTACAGCGGGTCGGAGAAATCGCTCGCTCGCCGCTTGTATGGCGGCATCACGGCGCGACGATTGCAGAGCCTGGAGCGATCTGTTCTCGAGAACCGTTTCGGGCATATTGTCTGCAGCGACCGGGAGGAACGGCAACTGCGGATGATCGCGCCGGGAGCTCGGCTCGTAGTGGTGCCGAACGGCGTCGACGTCGAGTATTTCGCCAATCGGAACGGACGCAACGCTCCGCGGAAGCGCATCGTCTTTGTCGGGCTGATGGCTTATCACGCGAACATCGAGGCCGCGGTGACGTTCACACGACACATCTGGCCGGCGGTCCGCGAACGTCTGCCCGGCTGCGTGCTGACTCTGGTGGGGGCGTCTCCCGATCCAGCGGTGGTGGCTTTAGGCGAACTACCCGGCGTGGAGGTGACCGGAACGGTGCCGGACGTGCGCCCTTATTATCGAGAGGCGCTGGCCGCCATCGTCCCGCTGCGCACCGGGAGCGGCACGCGCCTGAAGATTCTGGAAGCGATGGCCGCGGGCGTGCCCGTTGTCTCCACAGCGGCCGGAGCGGAGGGGCTGACGGTCGAGGCGGGCAGGAACATTCTGCTTGCAGACGCAGACGACAGCGCCGCGTGGGGCGAAGCGCTGGCCAGCGTGGCTGAATCCGGGCCGCGGCGTGAGGCGCTCACCACGGCAGCCTTCGAGCTGGTGCGGGCGCGCTACGATTGGCGCACGCTGGGCGAGTCTTTGTGCAACATCTATCGGCAATGGCTGGAGGCGTCTTGAAACCGCTTCGCCTGCTGGCTGTCGTGGAGGCGCGCACGCTGACCGGTCCCGCGAAAAACCTGCTGGAGTTCGCGGGTCTGGCAAAGAGCGAGGGCATCGAGACGCACATCGCCACATTCCCGCGCGGCGAACACTCGAATCTGTTCATCGAAACCGCGCGCGCTCAGGGAACGCCGGTGCACACCATCCCGGAACGGGGCCGCTTTGACCGCACGCCGTTGCGCGGGCTGGCCGCGCTGGCGGCGGAACTCAAGCCTGGGATCGTTCAGACCCATGCCGTCAAATCGCATTTTCTTTTGCGCATGGCCGGGCTGGCGCGGCAACATCGGTGGGTTGCATTTCATCACGGCTATACCTGGCCGGAGTGGTGGGTCCACTTCTACAATCAACTGGACCGCTGGTCTCTGCGCGCGGCGGTGAAAGTGCTGACGGTGAGCGGCCCATTTCGCACGGAGCTGATCGAGAAGGGCGTACCGCCCGAGCGCATCGAAATCGTGCACAATGCTATCCGCCCGGACTGGGGAAAAGATGCAAGGACCCCCGATGAAGCCGCCGCGCTGCGATCGGCATTGGGCATCCCGAAGGACCGGCCGGTCATTCTCAGCGTGGGCCGGCTTTCGGCGGAGAAGGATCATCGCACTCTGCTCGAGTCCATGCGTTGCCTCGAGGCGCACCTGGTGGTGGTAGGGGAAGGTCCCGAACGGGCACGAATTGAGGAACGAATTCGCGTGCTGGACCTGGGGCGGTCGGTCACGCTCACCGGTCAACAACCTTCGGCCGAGCCGTATTATGGGATTGCCGATATCGCGGTGCTTTCATCCAGAACCGAGGGCTCGCCGAATGCGCTGCTGGAAGCGATGGCCGCCGGTGTGCCCGTGGTGGCGACCGCCGTGGGGGGCGTGCCGGAGATGGTGAGCGACGGCGAAAGCGCTCTGCTGGTGGAACCTGGCAACGCACAGGTTCTGGCGGAAGCGATCGCCCGGCTGCTGCAGAACCGCGAGGTGGCGCACCGGCTGGCCGATCGCGCGCAGAGTCTGGTGCGGGAGCGGCACACACCGGACGTTCGCATGCGAAGACTGGCCGGGATTTATCGCGGAGTCATGGGATGAAGAGAATCGCGCAGGGCGTCTCGGTGGCCGCCGCCATCCTTCCCGCGTTGCTCTGCGGATTCGGCCGCCTGGAATCGGTGTTTACGATCTTCGCGCATCTGTACGCGCTGGCGCCGGGAATTCCGGGCGATTATCTGCGCATTGGCTGGTACAAGCTGACGCTCGAAGAGTGCGCTCTCGACAGCCGCATTCAGTTCGGGTCGTTCTTCGCGCACCGGCAGGCACGAGTGGGCCACGGCGTGTACATCGGGTCTTACTGCGTGCTGGGCCGAACGGCGATTGGCGATGGCACGCACCTCGCCAGCGGGGTGCAGATCCTGAGCGGCCGGCGGCAACACGCGCGGGATTCGGAAGGGCGCATTCGTGGGGACTTTTCGGACTTCTCGATGGTGGCGATCGGAGCGGAGTGCTGGATCGGGGCGGGCGCGATCGTGATGGCCGACGTGGGAGCGGGGTGCACGGTGGGCGCCGGTTCGGTGGTGGTCAAACCGATTCCGGAGGGATCGGTAGCAGTGGGCAGTCCGGCGCGCGTGGTGGAGCCGGCAAGAGAGGCCTCATCGTGATTCCGCGATCGCCGCGTGGAACAGCGATTCATAGCGATCCACGATTTTGTCCGTGGAGTAATTCTCGAGCACGCGTTGCCGCGCGGTCTGCCCCATTCGCGCGCGCAGGGCCGGGTCGTCGAGGAGGGTGATCAGGCTCGCCGCGATCTCCGCCGGGTCCTCGGGAGGCGCCAGCAATCCGTGCGTGCCATGCTCGATCAACTGGCGGTTCGCGGGGATGTCGCTGACCACGGAGGGCAGGCCCACGGACATCGCCTCGGACAGCGCCAGGGGAAACCCTTCGTTGAGTGAGACAAGCGTGAAGACGTCGGCAAGTTGCATCCAGAGGCGCACCTCGTCCGGCTCGACGCGCCCGGCAAAGACGACGCGCTCGGAAATCGCGAGCTCAGCCGCACGGCCGGCCAGCGCAGCGCGGAGAGGACCATCGCCCACCAGCAACAGCATCGCCTCGGGGACGCGCGTCACTACCTGCGCGAAGGCCTCGAGCAGGGACGGCAAAGCTTTTTCGGGCGCCAGGCGGCCGCAGAAAAGAACCACGCGCGCCGATGGGGGAATACCGAAGCGGCCGCGCAAGGTCTGACGCACGGCATCGCCGCAAGGGGAGAATTCGCCGGTGTCCACCGGATTGGGCATCCAGTGCAGGCGGGCGGGATCAAACCCCGCGCGCAACGCCTCCGCGCGCATGCCGTCGTTGAGAATCATCACGCGATAGGCCCACCTGCGCAGCCAACGGAGTTCGAGACGGCCGGCCAGCGAGCCGGTCAGCAGCGTGATCACGCCGCTGCCTCCGACCTTCATGAGGATGGGCTTCCCCAGGATGCGGGCCACGGGAAGACCCGCGGCAAGGTGCAGGCCCTGCATCAGGAAATACACGAGCTGATACTCCCGCCGTTCCCGGACCAGCATTCCGGCGACGCGCAACGCAAACACGATGTCCTTCCAGGCGCCTTTCCAGCGCGCGGCGTAGATGCGCACGGGCACGCCTTTCGGGTCGATCCAATCGCGCACCGACGGCATCGGGTGGCCACCCGCACAGACCACCCGGATGCGGTAGCCGCGCTGGATCAGGGCCGCGCACACGCGCTGCGCCTCGAGCTCGGAGCCTCCCAGGACCGGAGGATACGAGTGGCAAATCAGCACCACGGAAACGGCTTTTCCGTTCGAAGGCGAGCTCATCATGCTGAAATGATAAGTATATGTGCGGGATCGCCGGGTGCGTCAGCGCGGACAGGGCGGACACCCGGAACGCGACGGTACGCACCATGACCGAAGCTCTGCGCCGCAGAGGGCCGGATTCCGAAGGACTGGCCGACTGGCCCGGCGCTTCGCTCGGCCATCGCCGTCTGGCCATTATCGATCTCAGCGAGGCGGGGCGCCAGCCGATGCTCTCGGAAGACGGCAAAATCGGGCTGGTCTTCAACGGCTGCATCTACAATTTTCGCGAGCTGCGCGGTGAGCTGGAGAAGCTGGGTCATCGCTTCCGGTCGCAGTGCGACACCGAGGTCCTGTTGCATGGCTATCGCGCCTGGGGAGCGGACGAGCTGGTGAAGCGGGCGCGCGGCATGTTCGCTTTCGCCATCTGGGACGAACCGCGGCGAACGCTGACCCTGGCGCGCGATCGGCTGGGGGTCAAGCCGCTGCTGTACTCGGCCGGACCCGCGGGCATCGCCTTCGCGTCCACGATTGATGCGCTGCGGAAGGCCGGTTTCGGATCGGAGATCGATCCGGCAGCGGTTCTGGACGTTCTGGAGTTCGGGTTCGTAACCGAGGAGCGCGCCATCTTTACCGGGATCGGCAAACTTCCCCCGGCGACCATTCTGGAATGGCGCGATGGCGTGGTGGCGCAACGCAGCTACTGGTCACTGCCGGCCGCCCGCTCGCCGCAGATCGCTTTTGAAGAAGCCGTCGAGGAGACCGAGCGACTGCTGCTGGAGTCGGTCCGTTTGCGCCTGGTCTCCGACGTTCCGATCGGCGTATTGCTGAGCGGCGGCATCGATTCCGCGCTGGTGTGCTGGGCAATGCGCGAAGCGAACGCGAACATCAAGGCTTTCACGGTTCGCGCGCCCGGAGATCCATCCGACGAGACGGCGGCGGCGACGCGCACCGCGCAGCTTCTGGGCATTGCTCACGAAGTGGTGGACATGCCCGCCGAGGATTTCGATTTATCGGAGTATCTGGACGCGTACGGAGAGCCGTTCGCCGCGGAATCGGCGCAGGCCATGCTGTGGGTCTCGAGATCGGTGAAGCGGCTGGCCACGGTGCTGCTGACCGGCGATGGAGGAGACGACGCCTTCCTGGGCTACCCGTTCTTTCGCAACGCGTGGCTGGCGCAGCGTCTGGCGCGGCGGCTTCCGGATTCGTTTGCGGCATTCTGGCGCGGGACGCGGCAAGTGCTTCCCGCCGCCGGTCCGCTGCGGCGCGGCATGCATCTGCTGGATTTCGCCACCGGCGGTATCGGCGAGCATGCCCGAGCGCACGATGGAATTCCTTACTTCGAGCGGCGCTCCATGTTCGGAGAGAGACTGGCTGGGGCACAACTGGCGCAGCGGCAGATCCCGCCGTCCGTGGCGTCCGCGCGCCGGTTGCTGGACGACGTCTTCGCCTATCACCTGCGCCTGCACTTCACCAGCGAGTTCATGCCCAAGGTAGATGGCGGAACCATGTACTACGCCATCGAGGCGCGGGCGCCGCTGCTCGACCAGAAGATCTGGGAGTTTGCGGCGAGCCTGCCAGCGGAGATTTGTCTGCGCGGCGGCGTACTGAAAGCGGTGCTGCGGGAGATTGTGCGCAGGCGGATCGATCCCGAAGTCGCCCAGCGCCCCAAGCAGGGCTTCGTGGTTCCCGTGGAGCGCTGGCTGGCCGAACGATGGAGCGGCATGCTGGCTGGGCTGCGCGGCGGGACGATGCTGGAGCAGGAGGGGTGGATCCGCCGTGGGACGATGGAAGGCCCGCTTCGCGAGGCTGCCCGGAACGGCCGCGTCCCCCTGCAAATCTGGCGCCTGCTGCTGCTGGAGCAGTGGATGCGCAGACAGGCCCAGGAGAAAGCGCCTGCGCTTGCGGGGGCTGGGGCGGTGCAGGCGGTCTGATCCGGTTCCGGCGCGCGCGTGTTGGTCCTCCGGTTACGCTCCGCTCACGCGTGCGTACAAATGTCCCTGCGCGGCGACCGGCGCGTTCTCCGGCGTAATGCGGGATCGCGATTCGACGTGGAGGATGTCGCGGTAACCGATCTTCCACAGGTGCTCCACAATGGCCGTCACACGGCGGCGCTTGTCTTCGGCGTCGCGTCCGTGCATCTCCAGAAACAGAGCCGGCCGGCTCGCCAGCGTGCGCTCCGCTCCCTCGAGGACCTCCAGCTCGAAACCCTCCACGTCGATCTTGATCAGATCCGGCGGCGCCAGACCTTCCTCCTGATCGAGCGTGCGCAGTTCGATGGTCTCATGTTCGCTCCCGGCGGCCATCCCGGCAGCGACGCTCGCGGTGCCCGGCTCCAGCGGATCGATGGTCATTTCCGCCAGCGCCGCGCAGTTGGAGAGGCCATAAGGGCGAACAACCACATTTGTGAACGCATTCAGGTGAATATTCTGGTTCAGGCGTTGGCGGTTGCGGCTGTTGGGTTCCCAGGCCACCACCAGCCGGGCTTGCCGTGCAAAGAACATGGTGAGCAGTCCGTGAAATGCGCCGACGTCGTAAACCACCTTGTCTTTCAGATCGAGCGCCTTCCAGAACAAGGTCTCAGGGGTGTGGTTTTCGACGGGCAGCCATCCCAGTCCGCCGCGGCGCCGCAGACCCTTGTTCAGCCCGTTACGAACGGTGTAGGTGACGCCGTCGAAGAACTCCCGGCTCACCCAGGACACGATGGCGTGTTTGCGCGAGTAACTCACGGTACACGACTATTACAGCGCAGTTGATGCTTCAGAAGCCGGCGGCTCAGCTTTGCCGGACGGTATGAGTATGCTACTAGTGTAGTGCCGCTCCGGGCGCGCCATGGCCGCGGAGATCACCCAATCATGCGAAGCTCCTATTTGCCGTGCCCGCTCCGCACGCGAGGCGGCGCGTGACGCCCGAGAGCACTCCGCACCATCGCCGGCTGGACGCGCAGTTCGTCGGTGGTCTCGCCTGGACGGCGGGAGCGAAGTGGGTGACGCAGGCAGTCACGTGGCTGTCAATGCTCATCGCGCTGAGACTGCTGAGCCCTTCGGATTTCGGAATGGTGGAAATGGCCAGTGTCGTCGGCATGCTGACCAACGTCCTGGCCGAGTTCGGCATCGGTTCCGCCGTGCTGCAGATCCGGGAACTCGACCGCCGAGCGCTGCGACAGCTCAACACGGTATCGCTCATCTTCAGCACCGCAGCCTTCGCGTTCGGAGCGGCCATCGCGCCGCTTGTGGCGGCGTTCTTTCGCGCGGAGCAGCTTCGGCTTCTGGTCATCGTCAACAGTCTCGGTTTCTTCATCACCGCGGTTCAGGCGGTGCCCATGGGGTTGTTGCAGCGGGACATGGACTATCGGCGACTATCCCTGGCCGAAGCGGTGCAGGCGCTCGTGCAGGCGGTGGTGCTGGTGGCAACGGCCTTCGCGGGATTCGGGTACTGGGCCCTGCTGGCCGCGCCAATGGCCGGCAAAGCTGCGTCGGCGGCGCTCGCTGCCTTCTGGAAGCCGGTTTTCTATGCGCTGCCGCGGCCGCGGGAGATCATGGCTCCCATGCGCTTCGGGCTGGAGGTCGCAATGTCGCGGGTGGCCTGGACCGCTTACTCGCTGTCCGACAGCGTGATCGTGGGACGAGTGCTCGGACAATCCGCTCTGGGAACGTACCGGATTGCCATCGACCTGGCCAGCGTACCCGCGGAGAAGATCGGCATGCTCATCATGAGGGTTACCGGCCCGCTGTTCGCGCATGTCCAGAAGGACATCGCACTGGTGCGGCGATATTTCCTGTTTATCAGCGACGCCCTCGCGCTGGCGATCTTTCCGCTGGTTGTGGGGCTGGCCGCGGTTGCGCCGGAGGCCGTGGCGTTTCTGGGCGGGCCTAAATGGGCCGCCGCCGCGCTGCCCCTGCGCTGGCTGGCGATCTTCATGACCCTGCGGACCTTGAACACCCTGATGACCCAGGTGCTCACTTCGCTTCGCTTCACGACATTTCTCATGTGGATGTCTATTCTGACCTTCACCGTGATGCCGGTCTCATTTTTCATCGCGGCGCACTGGGGCATTGGCGCGGTGGCCGCCGCATGGGTCATCATGTCGCCGATCACCATGTTCCCGGCGGCGGTCAGACTTTTCCGCTCCATCCATTGCGGTTTTCGCGAATATGTCGCCCTGCTCACGCCCGCGGCGGTGGGCACGGCGGCCATGCTGTGCGCGGTCATTTTCATGAAACGGATTCTGCCCGCCCCGTGGCCTGCCGGATGGCGAGTCGCCCTCGAGGTTGCCCTGGGCGGCGCGGCGTACGCCGGCACCCTCCTGAGCTTCTATCGCCCCCTGGTCATGCGCTATGTGCGGTTCGTTCACGGATTGCGCAAGAACCGCGATGCGTGGGCGGCCGCGGCGATCTGAGCGCGGGAAGACGGGGTCATCGTGCAATTCCGCTAGAATCGGATTCAGTGAGAGTGACCGAGGCCCTGGAGATCATTCAAAAGGCCCCGCGCGAAGGGGCGACTTTCGATGTGGTCCTCGCCTGCGGGTTCACTCCGCTTCATCTGCGGACGTTCCTGAGAGCGCACCTGCAGCAGCGCTTCCCCTCCCGGCCGGTGAACGTCTCCGAGGGTCTCTATGGGGATGTCCCCGGGACTCTCGCCGGCGCCGCCAGGCAGCCCGTGCACGCGATCGCAGTGGCTCTGGAATGGCCCGACCTCGATCCCCGGCTCGGCTTTCGCTCATCCGGCGCATGGCGCGCGGAGACGGAACTTCAGGAGACTGTGGACGCGGCGCTGGCACGGCTCACCGATGCAATCCTGGCGCTGCCCGCGCATGTTCGTATCGCCGTCTCGCTGCCCACCACGCCCTTGCCTCCGCTGTTTCACACCGCCGGCTGGCAGGCTTCGACGGCCGAGCTGCTGCTCGATCAGAAGCTCTCCATCTTCGCCGCCACGCTCGCCCAGCGGCGGGGTCTTTCGTTCGTGAACTTCCGCCGCCTCGCGGAGGAATCGCCCCAGGCTTCGCGCTACGATCTCCGGTCCGACCTGCTGACCGGACTTCCCTACACCGTGGCGCACGCGGACGCGCTGGCCGCCGCGCTGGGCCGGCTGCTGGCCCCGGCAGCGCCGAAGAAGGGAGTGATCACCGATCTCGACGATACGCTCTGGGACGGCATTCTCGGCGACGCCGGTCCCGAGGGTGTGAGCTGGGACCTGGCGAGCCATCAGCACCTTCACGGTCTGTATCAGAAGATGCTGGCCGGCCTCAGCGAACAGGGAGTGTTGATCGGCGTCGCGAGCAAGAACGACCCCGATCTGGTGGACCGCGTGTTTCAACGTCCCGATCTGCTGCTGCCGCGCGCGCGCGTCTTTCCGCTGGAGGTGCACTGGAACGCCAAGTCCGGCTCGGTCGCGCGCATTCTGGACATATGGAACATCGGCGCCGACAGCGTGGTCTTCGTCGATGACAGCCCGATGGAACTGGCCGAAGTGGCCGCCGCCCACCCGGGCATCCAGTGCCTGCGCTTTCCCAAAGGCGACTACGCGGCCAGCCTGGTCATGCTGAGAGAGCTTGGCGATCTGGCGGGAAAGGATTACGTGTCCGCCGAAGACGCCCTGCGCGCCGAGAGCATTCGACAAAGCGCGGATTTTCGGCGGCAGGCGGCGGACGGCTCGGCAACGGAAGCGTTCCTCGCGCAGGCGAACGCCCGGATTGAAGCCGATCTGCACGCCTCCTTTTTGGGCGGTTGCCGCCCTCACGGCGGCGTAGGGGACGACCAGCGGGTCCTGGAACTGGTGAACAAAACGAACCAGTTCAACCTCAACGGCATTCGCTTTACGGAAGGGGACTGGCAGGGGCGCCTCGTCCAGCGGGACGCGTTCACGGCGGTGTTCAGCTACGATGACAGATTCGGCCCGCTGGGCAAAATCGCCGTGATACAGGGGACCCGGCAGGAAGAGCGGTTGTGTATCGCGGTGTGGGTGATGAGTTGCCGCGCGTTTTCACGGCGCATCGAACACCAGTGTCTGAAGCTGTTATTCGAGAGGTTCGACGCGGCGGAGATCCGTTTCGAGTTCGCGCCGACTCCGCGCAACGGGCCGCTCCAGCAGTTCTTTGCGGATCTGACGGGACACACGCTTTGCGGTCCTTTCGCACTCACGCGCGAACAATTCGCGGAGCATTGTCCGCCGCTGTATCACCAGGTAGTGGCTTCCCAGGAGGGTGAATGAACGACGTCGATGCGCGGTTGCTCCGGTGCTTCCGCGTGGTTTTTCCGAATCTGGCGGAAAACGATCTGCGCACCGCCAGCCAGGATTCCATGGAGACGTGGGACTCCCTCGCCACCATCACGCTGGCCAACGTGATTGAGGACGAGTTTCATCGCCCCGTGGACTTCGAGAGGCTCGACGAGCTGACCTCCTTCGGCCGGTTCCGGGAATATCTGGCCGAGACGAATAGGCCAGAGATGGATGCGCCATGACGGGAAGAAAGCTCCGGTGAGCGAAATTCGCGCTTTCACCGAAGAGCACGTCGGCGAAGTCGCCACGTTGTTTCTGCGGGCCATGCGCGGCCGGCGAGCAGCGCCCGGAACCGCGCTCCAGAACTACTTCCGCGAAATCTTCTTCTCGAATCCCTGGGCTTCGGCGGACCTGCCTTCCCTGGTTTATCTGAGCGAGGGCGCGGTGGCCGGTTTTCTGGGAGTGGTGCCCCGGCCGATGGAATTTCGCGGGAAACCAATCCGCGCCGCGGTAGCCACTCAGTTTATGGTTGACCGGGAGCGCTATCGCGGCCCGGCGGCGTTTGAGCTTTTGAAACGCTACTTCGCCGGGCCACAGGATTTGTCTTTCACCGACGGGGCGGCGGAGGCGACGCACCCGCTGTGGTCGGCGGCGGGGGGTTGGGGCGCTCCGCTGTACTCGTTCAACTGGATGCGTCCCCTGCGTCCTGCCGGAACCGCGAGAGCGTTCGCGCATCGCACCACCGGGCTAATACGTCTGGCGACCACCGCGGTTACCTGTTTCGCTCCGCCCCTGGACTATGTTCTGTCGAAAATGCCGCACGAGGCGTTGCGGCCACCGGTTTCGAACTGCGCCAGCCGGCCAGTGGATGCGGCGCGATTGTTCGAGTGGATTCGGGAAACTCCTTCGCGCGACCCGCTCCGGCCGGCCTATGACCGGTCGTCGTTTGAATGGCTGCTGTCGCAGGCCGCTCGCGCGCGATGCAACGGAGATCTGCGCATGGCCACCGTGCACGCACCCGATGGAGCCCTCTGTGGCTGGTATATCTGCTACACCCAGCCCCGCGGAGCTGCCTCGCTGCTGCAGATTGGCGTCCGCCGGCGAGATCAGTTCGACGCTGTCCTGCGGGCCTTCTTTCGGGAAGCGTGGGAGCAAGGCTGCTCATTCGCCAAAGGGCAGGCGCTCCCGCATTTCCTAGTGAACCTCAGCAATGAGTATTGTCTCTTCCGGATGGCCAACACCTCAACGCTGTTTCACACTCGCGACGGCGAACTGAAGGAAACCATCCTGAGTGGCCAGGCCGCGTTGTCGCGGCTGGATGGAGAATGCTGGCTTCGCTTCGCGGTGGAGGACTGGTAGCAGGGGCTCACACCCGCGCGCTCTCCAGGAGTTCGACCAGAAGCTTCTCGGCGGTCAGGACCCAGGCGATGCGCCGGCCTTCGAAAGCGACCGCGGGCTTCGGGGGCCGCGCAAGCAAGGCGCCTCTCTCTCTGAATTCGGCCAGCGCGCGGTCAAGATCCTCAACTTCGTAACAAATATGGTGAAAGCCTCCGCCTTGGCCGGTGAGAAAACGGCTCACGGGAGAATCGTCGGCGGCCGGCTGGACAAGCTCGATGCGCGCGTCTCCCGGGCGGGTTACCAGAAACGCGACTTTCACCTTCTGAAGGGGATCCGCGAAGATCTTACCGTCCCACTGCGCCGCGAGCGATTGGACGAAGCCTTTCATGCCGGCTTCGATGTCGGCGACCACAAACCCCACGTGATGTATGACCAGTTGCTGTGTCATGAATCAACGCGCAGCGGGGCGTTGTACGGGCTCGCTCCCGCCGGCGGTCCGGGGTGGAAGCCGGTAGTCAGACAATTCGCTGCCCGTCACCGAATTGTCCCACCGGACTGCTGCCCCATTGCTCACTCGCTGCTACCCCAAGGCTCGCCGTTCCAGGGGATCGCTCATGCGTGACGACGGCCGCGAGCCGCGCCTCCCTGTCCGCATCACGAACAGCAGCGCGGCAAGGGCGACACCAAGCAGCAGCTTGAGCGCTTCCACGAAGACATAAATGCGCTGCAGGTTATCCAGACGGGTGCGCTGCGCTCCGCCCTCGGCATCGGGCAGGAAAGACACAGCCTGACTGAGCCAGGCAATCTCGGGCTGCACGAGAACATGCTCGAAGCCCACAAGGAGAAGCATCACCAGCGGGAGGGCCACGAGAATTCGCGTGGGCCGCTCCACCAGCAGCACGATCGTCAGCAAAACGCCGATGGGCGCCTGCGCCAGCTCCCACCCGGAAAGAAGCCGCGCATTCTCCACCGCGGTCAACGAGCGCAGCAACATGCGCGCGCCATCGCGTTCCGCGCGGGCGATCACCTGCCGCGCAGTCGTATCGCTGGCTCCCATGGCCTCATCCACGCTGCCCGCGTTGTTCAGGCAGGCAAGTAGCGCGATCAGGCTCCCGGCCAGCCACGCTCCCAGCAGGAATGCGGCAATCCGACGCGAATGCATAAGAGTCGATTATCTCGCTTTCCAGCCGGCACAGGGCGGAACCGCCCACCGTGCGAGCCGAGTCCGAGTAAAGCCGGCGGTCCGCTCCGTTGTGCCGGCGTTTACTTAAACGAGGAGAGAAAATGTGCGCCGTCGGGGGCGGGGGCCGCGGGTCAAGCCGTTTCCTGGGTGTGACGGCTTCTCAGGGTGACTCCGAGGCGCGCCTCCTGAGCGTTCACCGCGTCCAATTCCAGCGTGTAGGTTCCCAGATTGCCGGTCACCTCCACGGGATGTCCCGCGCGAATCTCCTGACGCGCGCCGGGCCAGCCATCGAGCCGGATGGAGACCGTTGCCGCCTTACGTCCCGGAGCCACGGCATCGACAATGAGCAGGCAACCGCCGTCGCTGGTGGTGGCCGCCGCCCCCCGGCGCACCCAGCGCGGAGTCAGCACCACCTCCTGCGGCATCGCATCCAACGTGACCGAGGGTGCTTTATAGGCGTAGGCGCGCGCCGCTTCCAGTTCATCGACCTTGCGGCGCAGTTTTCCCAGTTCGCTCTGCTTGGAGATGCTGCGAAAAGCCTCGATGATTACCCAGAACGCCAGCAGCAGCAGCGCGAACAGGCCAAAGAGAATCAGCGGGAAATAGTCGCGGACGGTGCGGGCCAGACTCTGCCAGTCGTGCATGTGTGCACCCGACATTCTACTAGTAGCTTGTTGAAAAGCGCCAGGCACCGCCGGCTGGCGCGCGCGGCTCAGTTTTGTCAGCTCGTCATTGCACGCAGTTACCGAGCCGTGACCGACAGGGAGCGGTACCCAACCCGCGCTTTTCAACACGCTACCAGGCGGCAGAGACACAGGCCCGGCCACCGGGGCGTAAATCTACGTAAGCCAGGGAACCCGCGTTTGTCGCGGTCTCATCTAAAGGAGCAGAAGGAGCGAAGGAGAACGTGAAAAGAACAATAAGCAAAATCGGCGGAACTCTGGCGGCGCTGGTGCTCGCCGCCGCGCCCGTCTTCGCGGATCACAATGCGCCCACGAAGACTCTGGATCAGCAGGTCAGGCACGAGCTGCTGATGCTGCCGTATTACACGATCTTCGACGACGTGAGTTACCGGGTGGATGGCGGCACGGTCTATCTCGCCGGCGACGTGCGCCAGCCGTGGCTGAAGACGGACGCCGAAAAGGCGGTGAAGGCCATAGCCGGCGTGACCCGCGTGGTGAATGACATTCGCGTGCTGCCGCCTTCCAGCATGGACAACCGGATTCGGTTCGCCGAATACCGGGCGGTGTTCGGATACGGCGGCCTGTACCGCTACGCCATGGGGCCCAACCCGCCGGTGCGAATCATCGTGGACGGCGGCCGCGTGAAGCTGGTCGGATACGTGGCCACGGCAATGGACAAGAACGTCGCGGGCATTCGCGCGAACGGAGTGCCGGGGGTTTTCTCGGTGGACAACGATCTGATGGTCGCTCCGAAAGCCGCGCTGTAGGGCCGGTCAGCGTTCCGCTCTGGCGTGTGAGGGGACGGACTTCCGTGAGGACGGTTCGCGGTTTGTCGGAAGCAAGTTAGTCCGTCCCCGGTTTCCAGGCGAGAGCTGATTGCCGGTGCGGGCTTATCGGAAACAAGTTAGTCCGGCCCCGGTTTCCGCCTGCTAAGCTGAACCTACATGGTCAGCACCAGCAAGGCGCGCATTCGGGAACTGGTGGTCTCCTCGCCCGACGGTAGTTCGCGAACGGTTCCACTGGATCACGATCAGATTACGCTCGGCCGCTCCAGCGCGAATGAACTCTGTTACGCCGACGATGCGGGCCTCTCGCGCCAGCACCTGGTCATTGAGAGAACAGGCGAATACTGGCAGGTCCGGGACGCGGGAAGCAAGAACGGAACGCTGGTCAACGGGTTCCGGATTTCCGAGGCACATCGATTGCAGCCTGGAGATCGCGTCACCGCCGGCCACCTGACCATCGAGTTTCGCGAAGGCGGGGCTCCGCCCACGCCCCGGCCCGCGCTGGCCGCCCAGACGGTGATTTTCGTGGATGGCGGGGCGACGCCCGCGCGCAGCAGCACGCTCGAAACCAGCCTGCAGGGCGCCGATAAGACCGTGCACATGCGCGCGCTGGTGGACGCCGGCCGCAAACTCGGCCAGAACCTGCCGCTGGAGGAGCTGTTCCAGCTCATCATGAATCTGTCGATGGAAGCCGTGGGCGCCGCGCGCGGCGTGCTCATGACGCTGGAGGGAGGAGAACTGGTGGTCCGCGCCGCTAAAGGCCAGGGCTTCCGCATCAGCGCCGGAGTGCGCGATCTGGTGCTCAATCAGAAGCAGTCTCTGCTGATCAGCGACGTGCGCGACAACCGCGCTCTGATGGAACGCATGAGCATCGTCGAGCAACAGATCCGCAGCATGGTGGCGGTGCCGCTGCAGACCGAGGAACGGGTCATCGGCCTGATCTATCTCGATTCCCCGCATTTCATCCACGAATTCACCGAGCAGGATCTCAGTCTGCTCACGGTGATGGCCAATATAGCGGCCGTGCGCATCGAGCATGTGCGTCTGGCGGAGGTGGAACAGGCGGAACGTCTGATGTCGCGCGATCTCGCTCAGGCGGCGGAGATTCAGCAGGGCCTGTTGCCGGCGACCATCCCGACGGCGCCGGGACTGGATCTGGCCGGCTACAACGTACCCTGCCGCACGGTGGGCGGCGACTACTACGATTACATTCCCTGCGTGGACGGCCGCATGACCATCCTGGTTGGCGACGTCGCCGGCAAGGGCATGCCCGCCGCCCTGCTGATGTCCAACCTGCAGGCGCGCGCGCAGATTCTCTTCGAGGATCCCCAGGATCTCGGCGCAACCGTAGCCCGTCTGAACCGCATTATTTGCCAGAACTGCCCAGGTAACCGGTTCATCACGTTCTTTGTCGCCGTGGTGGATCCCGCAACCGGAGAGATGACGTGGTGCAACGCCGGACACAATCCGCCCATCCTCATTCGCGCGAACGGAAGCGTGGAGCGCCTGCAGGGCGGCGGACTCATTCTGGGGATCATGCCGAAGGCGGCATACACGCACCAGACCTCCCAGTTGAATTCCGGCGATCTGCTGGTCATGTTCAGCGACGGGATATCGGAAGCGTGCCGGCCGGGGGCGGACGAAGAGTTCGGCGAGGACCGTCTGGCGGAGCTCGCCAGGGGGCTGCGGAGCGAATCGGCGGGGGCGATCCAGCACACCGTGATCGATACGCTGATGAAGTGGATTGGGGACGCTCCCGCGGCCGACGACATCACTCTGATCATCGTGAAGAAGACCGCGCCGGCATAGGCCTGTCCGGTTTTTTGGAGCGTTGACGCCGCCGGATTCGGGCGCTAGGCTGGAGGAGTGCTGGTGCCGGTTTCCCGTTTCGACGCCCCCCGCGATTACCTGTGGACCGGCGTAGTGGCGCTGGCGTTCACCGCATTCTCGGGCTGGGTAGGTGTTGCCTGGCACTGGGCCTGGATTCCCGCCGGTCTGCTCTTCCTCGGCGCCGTGGTCGCTTTCGCGCTGGGTCTTCTGCCGGACGTGGAGATCTACGAAAGCCACCTGCGCGTGGAGAGCAAGATCCCGGGCCGAGCGCGCTCGATCCCCTGGCCGGAAGTTGCGCGCGTCGACAAGATCTTCAGCTTCCCTCTGTTGGTGCGTCTGACGCTGATGAATCGGGAAACGCTGGTGCTGGGCTATGCCGGCGACACGCAGGGCCGGGAAAGTCTGCTGCGCAATCTGCGCAGGTATCCTCAGGACGCCCTGATTGAAGGCGCGCCCTGGCGCAGCTTCTGGGGCGAGCCACGGCGTCCGCTGACCAGCCGTCGCGGCGAGCCGCGGCGTGGCGTATCGCACACTCCACCGCCCCGCTACCCCGTGCTGCTCCCCGGCGACGAAGCCGAGGTGGAGCGCATGTTCCAGCAACTCAAGACGGTGGGACATCTCGACCCCCACGCCGATTCACACGGCAAATCGGACGAGAAGTAAGTTCCTCCGGCCGCTTCAGACCCGGTTCCCCGCCCGCCTGCGCACCCAGTGGCGAACCAGTTCGTATTGCGGCAATGCCGTCGCCGACGACCTGGTCACCCTGACGAGGCCGCGGCGTTTCAGCAGCCGGACCGCCCCCTGCACGGCCGACTTTGACAGGCCCGAGAGATCCGCCAGGCTTTGGAGACTGACGGCCGTGGAGCGCTGCTCCGCCCGATAAAGTCTGGCCCACAGAATCACATACACGAGAAATGCCGCGGGTGAGCGGTCGTGACCGGCCAGATCGGGCAGCAGCACGTCGATTACGTACTCGTCGAGCTCGATATGGTACATACAACTATAGTTTACATAACCATAGCGACTTGCAATTCCGCGGCGACCGTAGCAGAATTGCCCGAGAGGAGACCGTAAGAGATGAAATCGCAGATTCGCTGGGGACGCGTGATCGCGGCGGCGCTGTTCTCCGAGCTGGGGGTGATGGCCACGCTGATCGCGATCTCGACCGTATACACTTTCCCGATCGCGCCCGGCCGAAGCGCCGCCGAATACCAAAGGTTCGCCGAACTCGCCGGATACCACGTTGCCCCGCCTGCAAGCGGGCTGGCCGTGTTTCTGAGTGTGCTTTGGCTCTCGCGCCGCCTGAGCACGCATTTCGCGCTGAACGGCACGCTGACGGGGATCGCGGCGGCCATCCTTGCCAGCGGCTTCCTGTTCACAGCGAGGCCGGAGGATCCGCCGATGTATTTCGTTTCCTTCGCCCTGCGGATTGCGGGCGGCTATCTGGGCGGTGTGGTGGCGCAGACGCTTCACCGGCGCAGATCCGCATATGAAGTGTCCGCGGAGGCCGGCTCAATCACCGCCGCCGAGGGCGGCTCAAGCAGATGATCCGCGGCGTCAAGTTTGTCGGCATTCCGGTCGCGAATCAGGACCGCGCTCTCGCCTTCTACACGGAGAAACTTGGTTTCCGGCTGATGACCGACCAGCCCTACGACGACGAGCAACGCTGGATCGAGCTGGGCATCCCCGGCGCGGAGACGCGCATCGTGCTGTTTCGCTTTGGCGAGGCGATGAAGCCGGGAAGCCAGCAGAGCGTGACGTTCTGGAGCGACGATGTCGAAGGCACCGCACGCGAGCTGAAGCAAAAAGGCGTCGAGTTCGTGATGGAACCGAAACGCGAGGAGTGGGGCACGGCGGCGGCGTTTCGCGACATCGACGGCAACACCTTCGTGCTCGGCTCGAAGTGAACGTCGCCGCCGAAGTCAGCGCCAGCGGCCTTCCACGCGACGCCAGCCGTGGCCGTTCCGCTCCCAGCGCGGGGCAACCCAGTAAGCGCGCGGATGCGGTGGACGTACCCAGTAGCCGCGGGCCCAGACCCAGTTGCGGCCGCCGCGCAGATCCCAGTAGCCGTCGGCCCAGACGTATCCCGGACCCGGAGCATAGCCAACCGCGCCGACCGCATACGGCGCCGGAGGCGGGCCGGGCACGTAAGCAGCGACATACGCGTGCGACGCGCAGCCAGCGAGCAGGCCGGAAGCCGCGAGCACACCAGAAAGCAGCAAATTGCGAATCTTCATGATCGACTCCTGTCCATAAAAACGCAGCGCCACTGATCGCGTTGCGTTCATGAACGCGGAATAATCTTATTCGCCGTTAATGGAGAGTCTGCACCGCGGAGTGCGCAAGGCGCGTCCACAGTGAATCGGGCGCGGGGTCGAAGACTGCGTCGGCGGAACCCGGCACAACGCGCCACAGACCGCGGCGAACTTCGCTTTCCAGTTGCCCGGCGCCCCACCCGCAAACGCCCAGATAGACACGGATGGAGGCGGCCGGCGCGCCACCTGCGATCTGCGCCCGAATGCGCGGCTTCTCGGAGATCAGGCGCACTCCGGGGAGAAGCAGATCGGTGTGCGGGACAGCGCTTCTCGAACGCAGCAGCGCGTTGACTCCGATGAGGACCGGCCCGCCGGCCCAGCCCGTCTGGTTGCGCGCGCTGATTGCGGTCAGATCGGGGAACACCTCGGCCAGAGTGATCTTCACCGGCCGATTTAGAACCAGCCCGGTGGCCCGGTGCGAGTCGTGCTCCACCAACACGATGACAGTCCGCTCGAAATCCGTATCGCGAGTTGCCGAAGTCGCCACCAGCAGCGCGCCGGGATCCTGCGCCGCCCCTCCGGTTATCGCCAGTGTCGCGACCCACAACAGACGATTCATGCGCGGCAAGTATGATATCGTGCGGTAGCCATGGATTCAATCGACACACTTACTCGACGCACTTTTCTCGCCTCCACCGCCGTGCTTCCGGTTGCGCTCGCCGCCGCCCCCGGCTCCGGCATTCCCGTTGGCCTCGAGCTTTATTCCGTCCGCGACGAGCTGAACAAGGACCTTGCCAGCACAGTCCGCGCGGTGGCGAAGATGGGTTATCAGGTAGTGGAGTTCTACGCCCCTTACATGGAGTGGACCGCCGATCGCGCGAAGGAAGTGCGCTTGATTCTGGACGACGCGGGCATTCGCTGCAACTCCACGCACAACGGACTGGACTCGTTCTCGGCCGCGAAGATGCCGCACGCCATCGAACTGAACCGGATCATCGGCAGCCATTATGTCGTTCTGGCGCATCCTGGAAAGACCAGCGGCCTCGACGATTACAAGCGGGTCGCCGAGACGCTGACCGGTGCCATGGAGATTCTGAAGACGGCGGGCCTTGGCGCGGGCTATCACAATCACGACGCCGAGTGGCGTCCGCTGGAGGGCCGGAGGCCCATCGAGATCATCGCCGCGAACACGCCGCAGGACCTGATGCTGCAGCTCGACGTGGGCACGTGCATCGCGGCCGGTTCCGATCCCGTCGCGTGGATTCGCGCGAACCCGGGGCGGATTCGCTCCCTGCATCTGAAGGACTGGTCTCCGGACCCGGGGAAAGGCTACAAGGTCGCGTTTGGCGAAGGAGTGGCACCATGGCCGGAGATCCTGGACGCGGCCGAATCCGTTGGCGGCGTCGAATACTATCTGATCGAGCAGGAGGAAAGCGCCAATCCGCTGGAGACGGTGCGGCAGTGTCTGGTGAATTATCGGAAGGTGCGGCCGGCGTAGAGTCGGCGGGCTGAGAGCCCCGCCGCAGGCTGAGAGCCTGCCCCACAAACCCTCCGCCCAGCTTGTAGATGGTCAGGCCGCTGAGCAGCTTCGGATAGAAATCGGTGGATTTCTGCGGCATCACGCCGCCGGAGAAGGCCACCCGCGCCACCTGCTCGACGGTGGTCGGCTCCAGCAGAAACGCCACCTGCGCGTCCCCGGCGCGCACCCGCTCGACCGCGGCATCGAGCCCGCGCACATACTTCAGGTACTTCTCTTCGCGGACATCCTGCTCGCTGATGCCGAGCACTCCGGCGAGAATTCCGTCGTGCAGGAAGCGGACATCCAGGTCCTCCGGCCCGCGCGGGCGATCGATCAGATACGCCTCTTCCGTGCCCGGCAGAACGATGCCGACGCGCAGACGATCCGGGGCCGGCGAGGCGAAAGTCTGGCGCAGACGTTCGAGCGGCATGGCCGATGCGCCGGTCCGGGCCACCAGCACCGCCGCGTCGAAACCAGACAGCCCGTTCACCAGACGGTGCGTGGCCAGAATGCGCAGCCCGGGCGAGTGCATGTTGACGAAGGTCATCATGACGCGATCCGCGCCAGGGAGAGCGGGATTCTCGCGGCTGAAGGCGAGCGCGGTTTCGTAACGGTGGTGCCCGTCGGCGATAAGCAGCTTTTTGTCGGCCATTGTTTGCGCGATCTGCGCGACAGAAGCCGGGTCCACGATGCGCCACGCGCGATGGACGACATCGTACTCGTCGGTGGCCTGGGCGGTGGGCGGCTGCGTGGCGGCCTGATCGAGGATACGGTCGATGGCCAGCGCGGGATCGGGGTACAGCATGAAAATCTGACCGAAGTGGGCGTGAGTGTGGCGCAGCAGCTCCAGGCGGTCCTGCTTCGGGCCTTTCAGAGTCTGCTCGTGACGGTGCACCACGCCCGCGGAGTAATCCTCCACCGCGCCCAGGCCGACGAAGCCCTTGCGCACGAGTTTCCCGGCCACGTCGGGCACGGTGAATTCCTGAAAGTAAGCGTAGAAGGCGGGCTCGGCGTCGCGGGCCAGAATCCCCCCGGCAATCCAGTCGTTCAGGTGCGCGGCGGCGCGAGTGTAGACGTTCCCGGCGGGACCGTCATCGGGCCTGCGCTCGCCCAGAATGATGCGCACCAGGTTGTACGGGCTGAGCGACAGGTAGCGTTCGCGCATGGCCGGCGAGATCTTGTCGTAGGGCTGAGTGACCACCTGGTCGAGGGGCCCGGCGGCGGGAGTGTAGCGATACGGTTGAAACGGAAAAATGCGTGCCATCGTGTAAAGAGAAGGTTGAAACTTCAGGATAACAGGGGCCGTGGGATGGCTATTCGCCAGCGCGAACGTAGACGCCTTCCGGCTGATCGGGCGAGGGAAACCAGAGCTCGCAGATCCAGGCGGGCGCGCCGGGTTTCACGTCCCGCTCGGAAACACGGGCGCGGGCCGCGGGATCGCTGGTCCAGTTGGGCACCATGCCGGTGCCCGGCTCGACCGGCGGGGTTCCCAACTGGCTGAGGTGCGCGGAGGCGCCGCCAATGGCGATCTGCTGTTCGAAGACCGCGCTGCCGGCGTTGGCGCAATGGCCGCAATCGGTTTCGCCAACTACGCGCACCCGGGAAAGGATGGCGGCGCCCGAATTCGCCCCCAGCGCCAGACCGCGGCCGCGGGCCATCTCCAGGGCGACGCTGCGATTCGAGGGACCGGAGAAGTCGACCCCCTGCCGGTACATGTGCGCCAGGTCGCGCGCCAGACCGCTGGCCTCGGCGGTCATGCGCTGGCTTTTTGCCGCCGAGAAGACGCCAAGCAGGATGGGCAACAGAAAGGCGAGACAGAGGGCGTACTCGAACATGCGGTTGCGGCCACCCACTTCGTGCAGATCCTCCAGGCGGGCGAGCACTCTGCTCTGCCGGCCGGGCCAGCGCCAGTTGTCACGGGCAAGGAAAGCGCCCACAGCTCCTCCCAACGAACAATCGGGGGAAGGCGAGTCGCGCTGTAGGCACGAGACGCCTTAAGGCGTTTTCTGGCCCGGAATAAGCGATTTCGAGCGCACCGATGGACGCCGGAGACTCTTAAGCTGGGAGTACCGGGACCGTGTGCGGTCCTGGTACGGAGCGAGCTGTTTAACCGGCTCCGGAGTGCTTCATGAACCGCCTGCGAGCAAGAACCGTGTGCCCGCCGCCGCGGTCCGATTGGACCGGCGCTCGATCTCCGTCCGCGCGCCGCCGCGGTCAGCACGGCAACGCGATCATGGAGTTCGCGATCGTCATCTTCCCCTTTTTCGCGCTGATCTTCGGCATCCTGAGCGTCTGCTACATGATCTTTCTGGAGGGCGTGTTTGCCAACGCCGTGCGCGCCGGCTGTCGCTGGGCCATCACCTTCAACTATGGGACGTACGACAGCATCAATTGCGCCAATCTGCAGGACAGTTGCATCAAGGCGGTCGTGCAGGACAACTCGTTCGGATTTCTCAGCGGAACGAACAGTCAGTACATTGTCATCAACTACTACCCTCCGTTCCGCCTGAATCAGGCGATCGCCTCCAGCGAGCTGAGCGGCGGCAAGTCGATCACCAGCACGGACAGCAGTTATTCCAACGTTTCATACATGAACCAGACGAACAATGTGATTTCGGTGACCGTCTCGAACTACCCGTCGCCGTGGCTCGCGCCGTTTCCCGGCTACCTGAATCAGCAGACGTTCAATCTGAACGCCACGGCCTCCGACGTGTTGCAGGGCTATGGCGTCGCTTCGAATGGAACCATCAATACCACACCGCCCACGGCGGGGCCGCCCTACTAGACGAACCATGAAACGAACAAACTCACGAGAGCGCGGCAATTCCATTCTCGAGTTTGCAATCGTAGCCTCGCTGTTCCTGGTGCCCATGCTCGCCGGCTCGTACGAGCTGGGAATGTGCCTGGTGAAAATGCTTCAGGTAGGCCAGGTAGCCCGCGATGCGAATATCCTGGTGGTGCGCGGCATCGATATGTCGCAATCCGACAACCAGAGTCTTATCGTGAAAACCGCCCAGGGACTCGGAATGAACTTGTCGGGGACCAATAACCCCGATCCGAACGGGCTGGGGGTGGTGATTCTGACCACGGTTCACAAGGTCAGCGGGAATGACTGCCTGGCTGAGGGGCAAAAAGCGGACAGCAGTTGCCCGAACTACGAGCAGTACGTGATCACGCGGCGCATCACCTTCGGCAATTCGGCAAAACTGACCAGCGTTACCGGCAACCCCAGTGACACGCTGGCGAGCAATGGAACACTGACCCAGGCGCAATGGGTGATGGACACGGGAGACCGGGCGTCGGGTTTTCCGGGGCTGGTAACGCTGGTGGATGGCACGGACGCGTACGTCGCCGAAGACGCTTTCGACATTTCTTCGATACAGGTCTTCGCGTCGCCGCGCCTGAGCATTATCTACTCACGGCACATTTCGTGATGGCTGCGGAGAACAGGAGGTCAAAGTGAGGATCAACCAGGGCGGCAGGAATGGGCAGCGTGGCTTTGCGATGATGTATTCGGCGATCGTCCTGACCGTGCTGACGGTTTTCTGCGGTCTGGCGGTGGACGCGACGGTGCTGTTCCTGGTGAACGCGAAGCTCAGCTCCGCCGTGGACGCCGCAGCCCTGGCCGGCGCGAGATCGGTGGACCTGCAAAACACTTTCAGCGCCGCAAAAACCCAGGCGACCACCGCGGCACAGAACTTCTTCCTGGCCAACTTCCCGAACGGCTACCTGGGAAGCCAGCCGATCAACATGGCAACGAACTTCAGCGCCAGCTTCACCCAGAGCGCCACCACGGGTTTGCTGACCGTCAGCATCAACGCGAGCGTCCAGGCGCCGGTTTACTTCATGCGCATCCTTGGTTTCCAGAACATCACCGTCTCCAGCGCGGGAAGCGCCACGCGGCGAGCGCTCGTGGTGATGCTGATGCTGGACGTGTCCGGTTCGATGGCCGACACCTACCAGGGAGAATCCGCGTGCGACTACATGAAGACGGCGGCAACGGACTTCGTCGGCAACTTCAGCGCTTACGACTATATTGGAATGGTCACGTTCGACAGCACGGCGCACCTGAAATACGCGCCGACCACGGACTGGGGCGAAACCGCATATGGCGGAGCCAGCAGCCTGACCAACGCCATCAGCGGACTGACCTGCCAGGACAGCACGAACACGACTGCGGCGCTGAATCTGGCATACAGCGAAATCAAATCGGTGGGTCTTCCGCTTGCCGTCAACACGATCATGCTGTTCACCGACGGCATGCCCAACGCGATCAGCGCCAGCAACTGGCCGGTGCGCAATTTTGTGGATGCCCGATACGGCTGGTGCGATAACGGGTCGCCCCCGGGTGGGCAGGGCGGCAACTGCAGCGACTCGGTGAAAGTGGACTCGACGGTTTGCCCGAACGACGGCAAGCACTACGGGAAGGGATACTGCGGCGATTCCAATGGATATTGCACAAGCAATTCGACGCTGTGCGCCATGAAAACGTGCACAACAAGTTCCACGAGCACCCTGACCGGGGCGATCAGCCAGAGCCCAAATTACAAAACAGCCGGAGACACGAACGGGCTCGCCAAGGACTTTGACACCGATCCAAGCCCTTCGGGCATTCCATCGGGGTGCTCACAAAGCGCGACATCGAACAATCCGCTCAGACAGGTGCTGGCCTATATCCCATCGACGGACCGCTTCGGGAACACCGTCACGCAGCCGGTCGGTCAGGTGTTTAAGGACAACTGGGTTTTTCCAGTCAACAATGAATGCAATCCGACCGGCACGTGTGCGGATCTCGGCGGCCTCTGGTCAACCTACTTCCCCTCCGGCACGCCCAACAGCAATTTCTTCCCAGCCAGCGACCCGGCTACCGGCACGAGCAACAATGCGTCCGGACAGTGGCGTCTGGACCAGCCCACCACCATTGGCGCGGCGGGCATGAACGCCGCGGTGAGCCAGGCGAACACCATCCGTTCGGACACGACCTACAACATCTCGATCAACTCGATCTTTCTTCTGGGCGACGGCACCGATCCGGTTGACAAATACTTCCTGCCGGTGATCTCCAACCAGCAGAACATCCCTGCCCTGCCGGTCTACGAACCGACTGGGACGAGCGCGGTGAGCAACCCATACTACAACTCCGCGCAGAAGGTCGGCCAGTTCGACGCAGCCGACAATCCTGCGGAACTCGAGCAACTGTTCGAGCAGATCGCGTCTTCTTTGTTACGCCTGAATCAGTGAGCCGGCGTCGTCTTTCGCCGGTTCAGCAACACCCACACGCCGAACAACAACAGAGCAATAGATATCCACTGCGTGAGCGAAAGCCCGAGCTCCAACGGCTGCTCGTGGAAGCGGTAGAACTCGATGACGAATCGCGAGACGGAGTAGAGGATCAGGTACAGGCCGAAGATCAGGCCATCGGCGTGCGGGCGGCGGATGCGCCAGAAAAGAAGCACGAAGATCATCGCCTCGGCCAGCGATTCGTAGATCTGCGTCGGGTGCAGCGGAATCCCCAATGGAACGCCGGTAAGCCCGGCGGCCTGGTAGTTGCGAAACGTGATGGCCCACGGTACGTGCGTCGCAATTCCCCAGCAGCATCCGGCGCACAGGCATCCCAGGCGCCCGATCGCGTGACCCACCGCCAGCCCCGGCGAAAACACATCCAGCGTGGTCAGCCACGGCAGATGCTGGCGCCGGATATACCAGGCGGCCACGACCAGCCCAAGCACCAACCCACCCTGGTACACGCCGGCGGCTTGCAGAGTCTCGAGGCTGAAGAGCTTGATTTCGCCTGTCCGGTACTTGCCGAAATCGAACAGGACCATGGCGATCTTGGCGCCGAGCAGACCGGCCAGCGCGGTGTAGATCGCGAGGTTCACAATCGGATCGGTTTTCAGTCCGGCCCGTTTCGCGAAATGCACGGTGACGTACAGTCCCACCAGAAACGCAATGGCCACCAGGGTGCCGTAGGTGGGCAGAAAGAAACTACCGATGGTGATGAGCCGCGGGAACATTTGTGGTCTCTTCCGTTTTCTTCTTCCGGCCGCTCAGCAGCTCCAGCAGGACCAGCAGCGTTCCTCCCACTGAGATGGAGCTGTCGGCCACGTTGAACACCGGAAAGTAGTGCGGACCGGAGTGCACCTCGATGAAGTCCGTCACTGTATGGTGCTCCACCCGATCATACAAGTTGCCCAGCGCGCCCGCCAGAATCAGCGCCAGCGCCAGCCGCAATCCCACCGCCGCACCAGTGCGCGACCGCCACAGCAATATCGCAATATACCCCAGTATGAGCGCCGACACGCAAATCAGGACGACGCTGCGCCATTCCGACGTGGATTGCGAGAGCAGGCCGAAAGCGACGCCGGGATTCTCGACGTGCACGATATTCAGATAGCCGGGGATCACCACGATCCCGCCAGTGTCGCGCGTTCGGATGAGCCATTTGGTCCACTGATCGAGCGCGAAGACGAGAGCGGCGAGGGCAACGGGGAACAGACGAAGAATCATCAGGACGCGGAGATCGCCTCCTGGCAGGCCGCGCACAGCGTGGGATACGCCGCGCTCTGGCCGACCTCGCGCTTGTACTTCCAGCAGCGCTCGCATTTGCCGCCCTCGGCGCGCTCGATATCCACGGCAATTTCGCCGCGATTCCCATTCTCAACGGCGACCTCGGAAACGATGAACAGCGAGGGCAGCTCGCCGGCATACTCGGTCAGAAGCGGATAAAGATCGTTGTCCACCTTCAGCCGGACACGCGCTTCCAGCGGCGCGCCGATCAGTTTGGTCTGGCGGGCGGTTTCGAGATTCCGCAGTACCGCCTCGCGAACTTCCATCAGGCGGTCCCAGTTGGCGAGGCGCGCGCGATTCCCTGCGGTCAGCCCCTCGGTGAGTTCCTCCGGTTCGGGCAACAGCGCGAGGTGCACGCTTGCGGGGCTGCCGGCCGGCTTCGGCAGAAAACCCCAGACCTCATCCATGGTGAAAGCAAGCAGCGGCGCCAGCAGACGCACCAGCGCCCACGTCAGCCGGTACACCGCCGTCTGTCCGGCACGGCGCGCCCGCGATGCCGCCGCGGCCGTGTACAGTCTATCTTTCAGCACGTCGAAATAGACGGCGCTGAGATCGGTGGTGGCGAAATCGTAGACGGCGTGGTAGACCTTGTGGAACGCGTACTCGTCGTACCAGGCGCGGCAGTTCCGCACCAGCTCTTCGGCGCGCAGCAGAATCCACTGATCGATCTCGGGCATCTCGGCGGCGGGCACGGCGTCGCGCTGCGGATCGAAATCGTGGAGGTTGCCGAGGGCGTAGCGGAAGACCGTGTTGCGGATCTTTCTGTAGGCTTCCGAGAGCCGTTCGAGGATGGTGTCGGAGATGCGCACGTCCTCGTAGTATTCGACCGCCGCGCACCACAGGCGCAGCACGTCGGCGCCGTACTTTTTGATGACCTCCTGCGGCTCGATGGTGTTTCCCAGCGACTTCGACATCGCCCGGCCATACTGATCGAGCGCCCATCCGTGAGTGGCGCACTCGCGATACGGCGCTTCACCGCGCAAAGCCACGCCGATCAGCAGCGAGCTGTGGAACCAGCCGCGATACTGGTCGCCGCCTTCCAGATACAAATCGGAAGGCCAGCGCAGCCCGTTTTCCGGCGTGAGCACGGCGAGATGGCTGGAGCCGGAATCGAACCACACATCCAGAATGTCGGTTTCCTTGCGCAGATTCGTTCCGCCGCACTTCGGACACTTCGCGTCCGGCCCGGCCAGCTCCGCCGCCGATTTCTCGTACCACACGTCAGCCGTGTGCTCGGCGAAGAGTTTCACCACGCGGCGCAAAATGGCCGGCGCGGTGATCGGCTCGTTGCAGGCTTCACAGTAGAAGGCGATGATGGGCACGCCCCAGACGCGCTGGCGCGAGATGCACCAGTCCGGCCGCGCCGCGATCATGTTGCCGATGCGGCTCTCGCCCCACTCCTGCAGCCACTTCACATTGTGGATAGCGTCCAGCGCGCGCTGCCGCAGATGGTTGCGCTCCATGCCGATGAACCACTGCTCGGTGGCGCGGAAGATGGTGGGGTTGTGGCAGCGCCAGCAGTGCGGATAACTGTGCTCGATCTTCTGCTCGGCAAGCAGCGCGCCCGCCTGACGCAGCAGGCTCACAACAATTGGATTCGCATCAAAAACGTCGCGACCAATGATTTCCTTCGGCAGCACGCCCCCGGCGCCTTCGGCCTGAAAGAAGTGGCCGCCAGCGTCTACCGGACAGTAGGTGGCGATGCCGTACTGTTGTCCGATGACGTAGTCTTCCTGGCCGTGGCCAGGCGCCGTGTGCACCGCGCCCGTGCCCTGCTCGAGCGTCACGTGCTCGGCAAGAATACCCAGCGAATCGCGCCCCATCAACGGATGACGGAAAACCGTGCCCTCGAGGCGCTGGCCGGGAAACATCGCTACTACTCTCGGTTCGGGCCAGCCGGCGGCATCCGCCGTCGCCTGCAGCAGATCCTTTGCGACGATGTAGACCTCGCCATGAACCTCCGCCGCGACGTACTCGAACCGCGGGTGATACGCGATGGCCATGTTGGCGGGAATGGTCCACGGCGTGGTGGTCCAGATGAGTCCCCAGACGCGCCGGCCCGTCAGCGCCGGATCGATGGCCGCCGGGTCGCTGGTCAGCGCGAAACGAACCCAGATGGACGGGCTGGTGTGATCCTCGTATTCGACCTCGGCCTCGGCCAGCGCGGTGCGGTGATGGATGCACCAGTTCACCGGCTTCAGTCCCTTGTACACGTAGCCCTGCTCCACCACGTCCACAAAAGCGCCGGCGATCACCGATTGATAATGGGCGCTCATGGTCAGATAGGGGTCCTGCCAGCGGCCCATCACGCCGAGACGGCGGAACTCCTCGCGCTGGACGTCCACGTACTTCACGGCGTAATCGCGGCAGACTGCGCGGATCTGCGCGGTGGTCATCTGCGCTTTCTTCGCGCCCAGCTCGCCGTCCACTTTGTTCTCGATGGGAAGACCGTGGCAATCCCAGCCGGGAATGTAGGGCGAGTCGAAGCCCTCCATGGTCTTCAGGCGAACGATGAAATCCTTCAGGATCTTGTTGAACGCCGTGCCGAGGTGGATTCTGCCGTTGGCGTAGGGCGGCCCGTCGTGCAGGATGTATTGCGACCGGCCGGCGCGAGCGGCGCGGACGGCTTCGTACAGCCCTTCCTTTTCCCAGCGGGCCAGCATTTCCGGCTCCCGCTGGGCCAGGTTGGCTTTCATCGGAAAGCCGGTTTGCGGAAGGTTGACGGTCTTTTTGAAATCGCGCTTCGACGAATCCATTAGTATATGACTATGGTACAGGATCTGCTGCGGAAAGCCGTGTTTTCAGGGCTCGCGGCGATACTGTGCCTGAGCGTGGCGGCGCAGCCTCGATTGGAACCGCCGTCGCCCGTGCCGCCATTTTCGGCGGGTCTGCTGTTCCTCTCCATGGAGAAATACGATACGGCGTTGCCGTTCTTCGAGGAGGCTATTCGCGAGAATCCCCGAAATGCGAAAGCCTGGCTGCAGGCGGGCCTGTGCCTGGGGAAACTGGGCCGGACGGAAGCGAAACTGCGCGCGTATCGCAGGGCCATCGCCATCGACCCGGCCTTCGCGGAGGCGCACTACAGCCTGGGCATATCGCTGCTGCTGGAAGGCGAGAAGTGCGGCGCCGTGCACGAGATGCGCGCTCTGAAGGCGCTCGATCCCGGGCTGGCGGGGAAGCTTGAGGCGTTGATCGATGTGATGGAAGGCGACGACGAATGCGCGGCGGGACCCGATCCAGAGCAGACGGCCATCTGAGGAAACGGCGAACTTGATGCCGCCCCACCTATCAATGAAGAAGCGAGCGGCACCGTAACCGCGTGTACATTTCGCGCCAAGCGTCGATATCGGGTAGGGTGCCGCCGTTGCCATCGCTGATCTCCTTGAAGATGCTGCAAAGGCATCGCGCACGGTCGCTACCGCTACCTTGCGCGATGAACCGATCTCGGCATCCTTCGATTTTCTTGATCAGCTCCTCCACCTCTCTGTCTGAGAAGGTCGAGAAAGTCTGGCTGACTCGGCGCGACTCGGCGATGGTGTCCGACTCTTGACGATGACGCTGAAAGCTGGCGGCGTAGTCGAGGCCACTCTTGGCGAGATCGTACAACGCCTTTAGCCCGGCGAGAGCTTCCAGCCAGAGTAACGGGTTTGCTATCGACCCATAGTCTATCACCGGAAATCTCTGCGATATCCCGCAAAACACCAGACTGCAAGTGTCGCGCAGAACCGATTACCGGCGATTTTCCGGGTCGGCCGAACAGCACTCTTTTCCTTTTTGCTGCCACGGCCGTCCCATCGCCCGGACCCCCTGGCGCCACGTGAAGACCGCGTTCACTCCGTAGTTCCACAACGAGCTCACCACGGCGCCGGGCAGGCCGGCGAGATACCAGGGAAGCCCGGCCGCCAGCAGGAATCGGGCGAAGGTCAGGTTCACCAGCGCACCCACCGAGCAGGCCAGATAAAAAATCAGCAGCCCGCCGACGAAATCGATGCCGCGCAATCGGCGGTCGCGGAAAGTCGTCGCGTTGTTCACCACATAGTTGAACGTCATCGCCGCCAGCGTGGCCCACGCCTGGGAATAAAGGAAGCTGGTTCGCCCGATGCGGAACAGCAGCGCCAGCACCGCCAGGTGAACCACGATCCCCAGCGCGCCCACCAAGACGAACATCACGAAGCGCACCGGAATCACGTGCCCGGCGAACTTGTCGAGCAGCAACTCCAGATATTCCATGCCGACAACGATGTCCAGCTTGCTTTCGCCGTGAAGCCGCGGCCGGAAGCGATAGGGCACTTCGACGAACCGCAAGGGGCGGCGAGCGGACGCAACGATATCCAGCAGAATCTTGAATCCAACACCGGAAAGCCGCGGCGCCACCTCTTCCAGCAGACGGCGGTCCACGATGAAGAAGCCGCTCATCGGATCGGCCAGATCGCACTTACAGACCGCGCGGCTCAGGCGGGAGCCCAGATCGCTAAGCAGCGCTCGCCGCCTTGTGAACCCGGCGGGCTCGCCCTCCTGATTCTCGCGGGTGGCCACCACAAGGTCGAGCCCCTCCTGCCGGATCCGCTCATACATGCGCGGAAGAATGGACTCGTCGTGCTGCAGGTCCGCGTCGATCACCGCAATGAACGGCGCCGCGGTGGCCAGCATCCCTTCAATGCAGGCGGACGCGAGACCCTGCCGGCCAACGCGTTGCAGTACGCGCACGCCGCGATCGTTTCGAGCCACTTCGCGCAGCACCGCGGCAGTACCGTCCATGGAGTTGTCGTCCACAAAGACGGCTTCCCATTCGATCCCCTGCAGGGCGACACGGAGCCTCTCCAGCAGTGGAATGACGTTTGCCGCTTCGTCGAGCGTGGGAATCACGACGGCAAGGTCGAGTGCCATGGAAACGTTATCATAACGAATGCAGCGCCCCTTGAAATCGAAGAACATCCTCATTGCCGCGGTGGTGTGCGGGCTCGCCATCGTCTCGTCACTGCTGCTGACAAAAAACATCGATTTTGTTGTTTACTGGCGAGGCGTGGGGGAGTTCCTCGGCGGACGCCAGCCGCTCTACGGATGGCTCAGCGGCAACGGGCATCCTCAGGAGTTCCGATATCCCCCGCTCACCGTACTCTTTTTTCTGCCGTTGACCCGGTTGCCGTTGCGAGTAGCGGGCGTGGTGTGGGTTCTGCTGGCGTGGCTGGCCTGTGCATCGGCCTCGGCCCTGGCCATCCGCAAATGGAACCTGAAGTACAGTGCGAAGGGCGTCGTGCTCGGGTGCCTTCTGCTGGCGCAATTTGTTGTCCTCTTCGTCAAGTTCGGCAATGTCCAGCCGCATCTGATCGCGCTGATTCTCCTGGCGTTGCTTTGGGCCGAGGAGCGCCCGTTGTGGAGCGGCCTCGCGCTGGCGGTGGCCACCTGCTTCAAGGTCTGGCCGCTCTTTTTCGTTCCGTGGTTTCTCATTCGCGGCCGGCGTCTGGCGCTGGCGTGGGCCGCAGCCGCGAGCGTGGTGCTCTGGACCGCGCCCGTGTTGTTCTTTGGATGGTCCAGGTACGATTTCCTGCTTCACGATTTCTTCAACCATGTCGTCGCGCTTGCGTCGGACCCCGAGTCGGTGTGGTACTCGAGCCAGTCTCTGCGTGGTGTGTTCCTTCGTCTCCTCACCCACGCGGTGCCTCCCCGTGACGGCTACCCGGACGCGAGCTTCGCCGGGATGTCACCGGCGCTGGTGGGCGGCTTGTGTCTGGCGCTCAGCGTGGCCATCTACGCCTACGCGGTCGTGTCCACGTGGAGGGCGCCGCAATCACGCCGCTATATCTGGGATGCCGCCGGATTCGCATTCTTCTCGTTCCTGCAACCTTTCGCGATGAACTCGGGGTTGATTTCGTTACTGCCCGCCATCCTGGTTGGCGCGCACGTCTATTCGGCGCCGCCCGGCGAGTTTTCGCGCGCGGCGAAGCACGCCTTTCTGGTGGCCTGCGGTTTCGCGGCACTGGCCTCAGCCACGTTCTGGCGGCCGTTGCAGCGCTGGGCTCTGATGCTCGGGGTCGATTTCTGGCTGATGCTCGCGCTGGCGGCGACGCTGGTCATCGCTGCGCGAGGGAGCCGCGCCGATAAGGCTTAGCCGCAATACTGTTCACTTTGTGGGGAAGGGACACGTGGCCCAAGCCGAGTCTCTTCGGTGTCGGGGGAAAACGCGGTTCACACCGCGTGCCCCATTGTGACGGGGCCGCCTACGATGCGTTCAAGAAAAGCCGGGGGACCGCTCCGTTGTGCCGGCAGTCATGAGGTTTCGTTTCCGCGCTCAAATGCCGCTCTCAGCCACCGCTTCACTTCATCGTCGATATCGTCCAGCGAGGTAATGGCGATCTGGTGAGTAATACGGTCGCCCTTTGCGTAGCCTCCGGTGCTGGTGAGCCGGCCCTTCGGCGTTGTGTTGCCGAGCGCCAGCCCAAGGTCGATGCGCGTCCTGGTAGATGGTTTGATCTGCGCAAAAGCGTACTTGCGGCGCAGGGGCACGAATGTGCGGCATGGCGTCGCGGTTACCTCCGGGCTAAGAGTCGTGGCGATCTGCAGCAGCCGCTCGTAAATCGGCCGCAGCGCGGCTTTGGGGCCCGCGAACATGGCCTCCACAAAGGCGTCCGGCGTGTATTCGAACAGTTCTCCTTCGTAGTGAGCGACAATCGCACCCGCCGTGGACATTCCGAGTCCGTGCTCGCGTTTCAGCCAGGCCACCCGGTCTTTCGTCGTCTTTGCGCCTGACTTCTTCAGCAGCGCGCACCAGTGCTCCAGCTTCCGGCCGGTGTTCTTCTCGAGGTTGGAGAGGATCGCATTGAGGTGCGCGAACCCCGGATGAGTTGCGTACTTCGAGCCCGCCATATTCGGAGAGCATAACATCGACCGGGCCGCGCTGCGCTACCCTCAATGAAGCCGGAATGGACAAACTGGAAGAACTGAGAAAGCGGCATCGCTCGGCGGAGGCCGGCGGCGGCGAGGAACGGCGCAGAAAGGAACACGAGGCGGGCAAGCTCTCGGCGCGCGAACGGATCGACCTGCTGCTCGACGAAAGCACGTTCGAGGAGATGGACAAGCTGACCCGGCACCGCTGCCGCGAGTTCGGGATGGACGCGCAGGTGGTGGATGGCGACGGCTTCGTCACCGGCTCGGGCCTCATCAACGGCCGGCCCGCCTACGTGTTCGCGCAGGATTTCACCGTCTTCGGTGGATCGCTTTCGGAAACCAACGCCCAGAAAATCTGCAAGATCATGGACCTCGCGCTGAAGACCGGCGCCCCGGTGATCGGCCTCAACGATTCCGGCGGCGCGCGAATCCAGGAAGGCGTGCTGTCGCTGGGCGGCTACGCGGATATTTTTCTGAGGAACACCATGGCCAGCGGCGTCATCCCGCAGATCTCGGCCATCATGGGGCCGTGCGCGGGAGGCGCGGTTTACTCGCCCGCTCTTACCGATTTCATCTTCATGGTGGATCGCACCAGCCACATGTTCGTCACCGGCCCGGATGTGATCCGCATGGTCACGCACGAGGACGTCACCAAAGAAAAGCTGGGCGGGGCGGAGACGCACAACTCCCTCAGCGGCGTCGCGCATTTTCTTGCGCACGACGATGCCGACTGCCTGCGCACCATCCGCGAGCTGCTCACCTACCTGCCACAGAACAATCAGGACGATGTCCCCGTGCGGCCTACCAGCGATCCGGCGGACCGCGCCGACCTCGCGCTGGACAGCATCGTCCCGCCCGAATCGAACCTGCCTTACGACATGAAGGACGTCATCGCGCGGGTGGTGGACAACGGCGAGTTCCTCGAAGTGCACGAACATTTCGCGCGGAACATCGTGGTCGGCTTCGCGCGAATGGATGGCCGGTCGGTGGGAGTAGTCGCCAATCAGCCGGCGTTTCTGGCCGGTTGCCTCGACATCAACTCGTCGGTGAAGGCCGCGCGTTTCGTGCGCTTCTGCGATGCATTCAATATTCCGATCCTGACCTTCGAAGACGTGCCCGGTTTCCTGCCCGGCGCCGATCAGGAGTTCGGCGGCGTGATCCGCCACGGAGCGAAGCTGCTCTATGCGTACGCGGAGGCTACCGTTCCGAAAGTGACGGTGATCACGCGCAAAGCTTATGGCGGCGCGTATTGCGTCATGGGATCCAAACATCTGCGGACCGACATGAATCTCGCGTGGCCCACGGCCGAAATCGCGGTGATGGGGGCGGAGGGGGCGGTGGAGATCGTTTACCGGCGCGAGCTGGCCGCCGCCGAAGACCGCAACGAGGTGCGCGAGCGGAAAATCGCCGAATTCCGCGAGCGCTTCGCCAACCCGTTCATCGCCGCCGAACGAGGCTTTATCGACGACGTGATCGAGCCGCATGAAACTCGCGGCAAAGTGATTCGCGCATTTCGGATGCTGGCCACGAAGGTGGATACGAATCCGCGCCGCAAGCACGGGAATCTGCCGCTATGACGGAAGATCCCCGGCTCGCACGCCTCACGAATATCGCCCTCGCTCTGCCGGAATCGTCGCGCCGGGTGCACGGTTCGCACGCTCAGTTTCAGGTGCGCGGGAAAACCTTCGCGTACTTCCTCGACAACCATCATGGCGACGGCATCGTCGCGGTCACCTGCAAAGCGCTGCCGGGCGACAACGCGCTGCTGGCCGCCGGCGATCCCGCGCGCTTCTATCTGCCCTCCTATATCGGCTCGCGCGGCTGGATTGCGCTGCGCCTGGATGTGGGTCCCGTGGACTGGGATGAAGTACGCGAGCTGCTGGCGGGCAGCTATCGGCTGGTGGCGCCGAAAAAGCTGGCCGCGACGGTCAAGCTCGGTTAGGCACAATACTGTTCACTTAGCACTTCTTCGGCAACGGGAAACGCGGCGTCAGATGGAATGAGAAGGCCGGTCTCCGTGCGGGCTCAGCGTTAAGCTGTCCCAATGGGAACGCACTCGAGGTGCAAAAAGGAGACCGGCATGAAGAAGCATAGCAAGACGACAGTCAG